>Ga0098067_1000013_pt1 | contig 147128 bp, 123 predicted proteins | sample 26_taG_FD_92578 | JGI IMG/M metagenome (GOLD analysis project Ga0098067, IMG submission 92578) | Marine viral communities from Cariaco Basin, Caribbean Sea - 26_WHOI_OMZ | ecosystem: Environmental > Aquatic > Marine > Oceanic | place: Caribbean Sea: Cariaco Basin | collected 2014-11-09
CTCAAACAACATACGGTATAAAAAATCACCATCGGTTGTCTCTCGCATTGCAAAGATATCATCAAAAAGTTGTAATATTGAATCTTAAAATTAAATAGTCCGATTTATAGGGGGCTAGACCAGCAGCAAGGTCTTCCATCTCTATATCAAAATGTTGAAAAACATGGGTTAAATAATTTTCTAAAGCCGAATCTTTGTCTTCAGCCAGAATTTGATTTTTTATTTTCTCTGCAATTTTGGGGCGGAATGAATTCATTTCCAACAGACGATCCCGTCCTTCGGCCAAATTTTTCTTTAATTCCTTTTGGTATTTCTGGGTATCTGAAATCAATTTCTCCAAGTCCGAAGTCGCTTCTTCAAACGAGGGTTTTTTACAAATCTCAATCAATCGATTACTGAATAATTTCGAAAGAATGTCTCCTCCTTCTATATTCGTTTCAAAAGCATTCAATCCTTCGTCAAACCAGCGAACCAAAAAATTCTGTGGACTTCCCACGATGTACGGAATGTGAATGTGAATGTCATTTTTCTGTCCTATTCGATCCAAACGACCGATTCGCTGTTCCAACAATTCGGGATGAAAAGGAATGTCGAACAAGATCAAATGATGCGCAAATTGAAAGTTACGGCCTTCACTTCCAATCTCGGAACAAAGTAGGATTTGGGAACTGTCATGATCGGCAAACCAAGCGGCATTCCGATCACGCTGAACCAAAGTCAGGTCTTCGTGAAAAACACCGACATTGATTTTTATTCGTTCACGGATGGCGGATTCCAAGGCTAGAACCTTTTCTTTGGAACTGCAAATCAATAGTAATTTGGATGGATAAATTTCTTCCATCTTCTTTAAAACCCATTCCACACGCGGATCTTCATCGAAATAAAACAAGTCCTCTTCCGTCCTTTCTGAAGAATTTTCCAAGTCTGTTAAAAACTCTTTTCGAGAACGTTCTATCCAAAGTTCAGAATTCTCTTCGACTTCAATTGGAATTATATGCGCTTTACGTTTCGGGAAACCTTTCATCGCCGTTCGGGTATTCCGAAATAAAACCCGACCTGGACCGTGTTGATCCAGTAAATCTTCGATCACATGATTTCGTTCGGTTTCAATATTCCTTTTCAAGGTTTGGATTCGCTCTTTTGGAAAAAGAGTTTCCAAAAATTTGAAATCTTTGGGCTTTAATTCTTTGGCTGTAGCTAATTTCTCAACCCAATTCGCAATTTCTTTGTTTCCTTCGGATTCGTTGATGAAATCGGTGTAGTCGTTGTATCGAATCGGATCGAGCAAACGAAGACGTGCAAAGTGACTTTCAACGCCCAACTGTTCCGGCGTTGCAGTCAAAAGCAACAATCCTTTCGCAGCTTGACTCAGTAATTCCACGATCTGGTATTCGGGACTTACCGCATCTTCCGACCATTCCAAATGATGGGCTTCGTCCACAACCAACATATCCCAACCGGCGGAAATCGCTTGTTGACTTCGTTTCTGTGAACCCGCCAAAAACTCGATGCTACAAATAATCAATTGATCATCCAAAAATGGATTTCCATCGGGCGCACTTTCTTCGAGCGATGCACTTCGTTCTTCGTCAAAAATATGAAACCACAGATTAAACTTGCGCAACATCTCCACAAACCATTGATGCATCAGCGATTCAGGAACCAAAATCAAGGCTCTTGAAATTCGACCAGTTACCAAAAGACGATGCAAAATCAAACAGGCTTCAATGGTTTTACCCAATCCCACTTGATCGGACAACAATACACGCGGCGCAAAACGGGAACTCACTTCGTGTGCAATATATAGCTGATGCGGAATCAAATCGATTTTTCCACCCACAAAACCATGAACCGGCGAAATCCGTCTTCGGTAATCGTGGTACAACGTTTCTCTTCGCAAAGCAAAGAGCGAAGGCGAATCCACATCGCCCGAAAAAAGACGTTCATCCACGCTGTGCGAAACCGTTTTCGCACTCAATTCTGATTCCAGTACCTTCCTTCCAGATCCGAAATAAACATACAATCCATCGGTGAATTGCACTTCCTCCACCACGATGGATAGTCCATTTTTGTCGCTAAGGGTATCGCCGTTTTAAAAAACCGTTCGCTGGAGTGGTGCACTTTCAGTGGCATACAGTCGATTTTCATCGGCCATTGGAAAATAGATCGCTACTTTCCCTTTGCTCACTTCGGTGACTATGCCTATGCCTAATTCAGGTTCACCTAAACTCGTGTACCTTTGATTCGGAAAAAAAATGTTCATGGGGTGTGTTTGTGTCTAATCTATTTTATTAAATTCAAAACTATAGGTAAATAGTTCAATGTTATCTTTTTGTTTTACTAATTCGATCAAGTCATTGGTTGGCTTATGTAAACAAATGATCCCTCTAATTTCATTGTCTATTTCATATTTTAATCCATCCATATATTTTTCTGTTTGATCTACAACCTCTACACCTGCTTTATTCCTCTTAAGTTCAACAACATAAACTATATTCGTTCTTCTATCAATTAATAGCAAGTCCAAAAAACCATTTATTTTTTGAATATAATATTGTCTGCCATAAATAATATCATCTTCGTATACTTCTAAATCTTTATTAAATACTTTGAAACCGTAATTGATTTGTTCCAAAATCATATCTTCTAGATTCTTTTCTTTTGACATTAACTTACTTAGTTCAAATTCACCAATTTTAAAAGGATTTTTAGGTTTAAACAATTGGTCGATTATATCAGCAGTTAATAAATCATTGTTTAGCTTTTCTTCAAATTTATTTTTTTTAGATTTATAATAACCTTGATTAGGCATTTTATCTATTATAAAATTTAGAACATCAATGCATTCAGAGAAACTTTTTGTTTTTTCAAGCGCCAATAAATAATTGTTTGCGAAAATTATAAATTCACTTAGAAAGCCATCACCGTTTTCCTCTTTATTATTTAAATGAAAATTGCTCTCTAAGTCAAATATTGAAAGACCTTTTTCAAAATAAAAAACGGCTTCTTCGTAGTCTTCTATACGATTAAAACAATAACCTAAATCATTGTAGATATTCCACTCTAAATATAAATATTGATTTTTTAATCCATCTCTAATAGCAGGGTCAGAGATACTATTAATATGATAATCATATTCATCTAAAAAGAATAAATTTTGTTTTATACAATTTTCATAATTTTCCATTTCTAAATAACACCAAGCTATAAAATAAGTAACAACATAATTATTAATTTGGTTAAAATGGAATAATGCAATATCATAATTATCTTCTCTAATTTGAATGAAACCATTTATATAAAAAGTGGCATCTTCATTTGCATCAATTTCTAAAGCTGTATTGTAAAAATAATCTCTCGTTTTTTCACTAAAAACAACCTCAATCAGGCTTTCCCATGTATTAAAATATAAAAGTGGAGAATCGTTTAAGTCCTGTACAAATTGAATTGCCAAAGCATCATAAAATCTTTCATCTTGACTATTAAATAAACTTTGGTTATTCAAAATAACTTTATCAAAATCTCTTGGGTCAATATTTTGTAAGCTATCCATTACTTCAGAAAGCAATTCAGGTGAAAAGTTGATTTTTAACTCCTCCAATAAAATTTCTAATTTTTCATTCATGTCTTTTTAAGTTTTATTTTAGTATTAATTTTTAGTAGAGTCTTTAGATTCGGCTCATATCCCAAATCTTAAACCCAAATATAGTTTAATAAAGGACATTTAAAAATCGCTGAAAACTGAAATTTCAGTAATAATGTCAATAATTACTAAATCCAAGTCTTATTTTTATCCTAAAAAGCATGCATGTTCATCATGATCCACCAATTCAAAGAATTTCTTTATTGTTTTCACGGTGGGCTTGGGTGGATAACTGTGCCATTTCAAATCTGCACGCATCCAATATATTTTCCAATGGTTTTGAGTTTTCACAAAAGTGGTTTTAGCGAAATCTAATATCATAATTTCATCCGGATTGTCCCATCCAGGACGTATCTCATAAATAAATACACTTTGACCTTCAATCCGATAAGCCAAATCTACTTTACTTCGAATTTCAACTGGCGGTCGACGTGCCGCTAAAAAAGATTCGCCTGCTTTCTCTATTTCTTGTATTTGTGCTTCTGTCAATGCCATAGAATTTATTTCTTATTGGGTTTTAAAAGTACGAAAGATTTTGTTTAAAGGACTTTTGGAAATTTTATTAGGATTTTATTCACTGGAATATTCTGGGCTATTCAACTGTTTATGAGTTTTTTTGAGCAGAAATTGGATGCATCCAATTCATTGCAAAATCGGTGTTATCACAAATTCAAATATACCCAAATAATCAAAATAAAAAAATCACAGAATTAAAACAAAAAACTTCACCTACCTCCAGCCTACTTCAACAAAGAAACAATTTCAGAGAACCCTTTTTCCTTAGCGATTTGTAGCGACGTTTTGCCGTAGTAAATGTCGTCTCCGCAATCGAAGGTTTCGGGTTTGTTTTTGTCGGCATTTTGGGCGAGTAGAAACTGGACCATTGCTAGGTTGTTTGCTTTTACGGATTGTTGGAACTTCTCTTACTTTGAAATCGTTTTTTTATTTTCGACCGAAATCCCTGAACCTTCCGCAAGCATTAATGAATGGGGTTCCATGGTCGTAAGAAAGCTAAATTTCTCTCCGTAAACTGATCCAAAGTCAACATCAATTTTATGCTGTTTTACTTTGTAGGTCTTCCATTTCGGATGTTTTACTTGGTATTCATGGGATTTTTTGTCATTCACTTTTGCATAGCCCCAATAGTGTTCGGTTATAAATTCGGTCTCACTTTCGGACGGGATTTCAAAACTTTCTTTACTTGCTGTTAGCTGAAAAGAATTTTCTTTTCCAAATTTGGTCCAATTGTATTCAACTACGCGCGAATCCTCCTTCTCACTCCAACTGTGACGCATAGGTAGGGTCTCATAATTCTCTTTATAAATTGTGTTGGCCACAAAAGTCAACGCTCTTTTGGGAACGATTTCTTTTATAAAAACAACGCCGCGTTTCCATTCCCCGTTTTCAAAACGCTTCACATAGAAACGTAAATTTACTTCTTCAAAATCAATGTGATACGGAACTTTTATTCCTAGCAATCGCGTATTGATGAACATGAATCCAACCAAACTAACGAAACATTTTCCATTCCATACATCCAATTCAGTTCCGAAAGGAATAAATTCAGTTAGATATTCTTTGTCAATGGCATAGTTAGCAAAAGCTAATTTTCTCCATTCGGCTTTTAAGTAACTCATATTTATTTATATTTATAATCCATTCAATACGAAGATAAACATCTTAAAATCAATCTATCCTTGTTTATTTAAGTCAATTATACCCAAATAATCAAAACAAAACGCGGTAAAAACTCAAAATCGTGTTCAATTCTCACTTAGAATTGAACTATTTGCTTTTGTGCATTTTTGGTGTGAAGCACTTTTAATTCCGTTCGACATCTAACTTATCCAACACCTGTATCAAATCAGGAAGTGAATTTGTATCGATGATTTGGGTGTTGATGGTCACTTCATTTTTATCGGATTGGATGATGTAATCGCCTGCGAAACGTTTAATTTGATTAATTTCATTCAGGTTTACCTTTTTTCTAATCAATTCGTTTACGGATAATACTCCGTCCTGAATCGTCACGTATTTGTATCTTATTTCGTAAAAATAGATCGTCAAATATGCAAATGAGAGAAATACCCAGCCGTAATCTATCCAATGAAACGAGTCGAATAATAAGATTTTGATGAGGAAATACGACAACCATAGAATTCCAAAGAAAAGATTGGTATTTACATGGCGTTTTTTATAAGGAATTCTCATATTTCCATCGGTTTCAAGTCCATATATTTTGCATCGAGTACAATTCCAAATTCTTTCTCCAACACAGCGAGATACGACGTATCATCTTTCAATAAAATCACCTCTTCTTTTCCGTCGATTGCTTTTTTCAATCGGTCGTTGAATAGAGTGAGCATTCCGTTTTCTACGGGTAGCGCTGCGATTCGTGCGGCCATAAAAAAGGAGTCCGGATGGGTCGATGTGTAATGATTTCCGAATGTAATGTCGATATCCAGAACAGGATGCAAGTCAAAACTAAATAAATCTTTCCAGTTCTCATCCTCTTTACTTTGGACCATATTCCCAAATATTTCACTATCGACGATTCGATAGGTTTGTTTCTCAAAAGAAGCGACTTCGTTGGAATTAAGCGGTACAGGAATGCGCGGTGATTCTGCACCGAATCCTAAATCTGCAATCCAGCTTTTATCGCCAATCGTTACTAAGGTCGTTTGATGGGATCTTCCGGTTGGTTCTCCCGTTATATGAACACGTCCCAAAAGTGGTCGCGCATCAAATCCAAAAGCATTTAGTGCCGATGAAAAAAGTCCGTTTAATTCAAAACAATAACCGCCGCGCTGATGATTGACCAATTTCTGAAAAATAGATTCCGGATCCAGCGGTATATTTCTTCCCAAACAAATATCAAAATTCTCAAAAGGAATGCTTACATGCTGCGCACTATGAAGGGATTTCAGGCACTCATAGTTTATAGAAACTGTTGTATTGAAATGTATTCGTTGTAAATATTCGTCTTTGGGAAATGTAAAATCACTCATTCTAATGTTTTGTTACGTATGGTTAAGGGTTCGATTAAAAAAATAAAGATGCAAATAAATAATGTGTTTTCAAATTAGTGGTGGAATGGTATTTGACAGTTTGACCATCAGGAAAATACCACAGATTCCTATGCTACTTTCGGCTAGTCTTTTGTTTGATTTTAAAAGTATATTTTCCTTCTACGTTTACCTTCCTAATTTCGCACCTAAATCTCGGGGATTATTTTCTCAAATTCGATTCGTACATACCTATCCATTTTTCTACACTGATTTTCTGCATCAGTTCCCCTATAAGGTCGAAGGGAATTTCATCGAATTTTTTAAAGCGAACACAACTTTTTCCCATATCCAATTTTTGATGGGTATGTTTTGGATATTCATTTACAAACCAATCCAATAATTTAGAATCGGCATACATTCCCATATGGTAAAAATTAATCGAATTTTTCTGTGACGCAAGTGCGGCAAAAGGAAGAGGCTCGCTCGGTTTGCAATGATAACCTGCCGGATAAATTTTATGAGGAACCACATATCCCAATCCACCATAACTTAGTGCAGCTTCAAAACCTTTTGGCAAATTTCTGACAATCACATCGTGTAGTTTATGAAAAGGTTCTTTCCGATCTTCGGGAAGATTGCTTAGAATTTCCGCTATTGTTTTTCTGTTTGTTTTCATATTCGATGGATTTTAACCATTTACAAAATTTTACTGAAATCTATATCCTACTCTACTTTCTGTAATAATATGTTCAGGTTGGTTGGGATTTAGTTCGATTTTTTTTCGGAGCTGTGCAATGAACACACGAAGATATTGAGTTTCACTCTGATAGCCAACGCCCCAGACTTCTTTCAAGATGAATTGATGCGTCAAAACACGGCCTTCGTTTTTGGCTAACAATGCCAATAGATTGAATTCGGTGGTGGTGAGTTTGATGATTTCATGGTTAACTAAAACCATTCGGCCGGTTAAGTCAATTTCCAAGTTTCCAATTTCCAGTTTTGGGGAATCTTCTTCCGAATTATTTCTGCGGATGGCGGAACGGATTCGAGCCATCAATTCACCGGTTCGGAAGGGTTTGCTCAAATAATCGGTAGCGCCATTGTCCAAGGCTCGAACGATGTCGGCTTCCCCTTTTCGGACGGATAAAATAATGATGCCTTTGCCGTACCAAAGTCGAAGTTCTTTTAACACCTCATGTCCGTCTTTGTCAGGCAATCCCAAGTCGAGAAGAATTAAATCCGGCAAATGGGACGAAGCCAATGCCAAACCTTCTTTGGCAGTCGTAGCTTGAAGTACTTTGTAGCCGTTACTTTCCAAATTTATTTCCAGCAATTTCCGAATTTGAGGTTCGTCTTCGATGATTAGTATTTCGGCCTTATTCATTTTTCAGATTTTTTAAATACGACGTTTCGGCTGGAATTTGAATCGTGAAACAAGCGCCACCTTTTTTTAAATTTTGAACGTGAATACGTCCGTTATGAACTTCCACAAAACCTTTCACAATCGATAATCCCAATCCCGTTCCGCCTGTCCCGGAATTTTCCAAACGATAGAATTTCTCAAAAACCCGTTCCAACAATTCTTCGGGGAAACCATTTCCATTGTCCGAGAGTTGAAGTTCCAAATGATTGTCATTTTCTCGAACTTTGATCGAAATTGTACTTCCGGCGGGTGTATATTTCATTGCATTTGATAGAATTCCATTGATGATTTGTTGCATCAAACCAAAATCGATTTTAAACAACGGTAAATTCTCATCGGGTGAAAATAAAACCACATGATTTTGACCGATATTTAATTTTGAAATGCACATATAAATCAATTCCGTCATATCTGTCCAATCTTTGTGTAATTCCACCGCACCGGATTCTAGTCGACTCATATTCAAAAGGTTTTCAACTTGATCATTTAGTCGTAAACCGGCATTTTGAATCTCTGTAAGCAATTCATTTTCATTGGATTGGGAAAGGGAGCCTTTATTTTCTATTAAAGTATCTACGGCTCCAATGATGGTGGTAATCGGAATTCGTAATTCGTGCGAAAGGGAATTCAAGATGGTTTCATACAGTTTTAATGTATTCTCTTTCTGCTCCTTACTCATTAATTTTTTACGTTGTTGTCGAATTCTATAAATCAAAATCGAACTAACCAGCGCAATTAACAAATACATAATAAACAGAAGCATACTTTCTGAACTGTCGATTTTATAATGGAAACGAGGTTCTATAAAAAACACATTCAAAATAACCGCACTCAATACGGCGGATAAAACCACAGGAAGCACATCGAAAAGCAAGGCAATCACCGAAACGGCCAGAAAGAGCAAAAGCGCAACAATCTGATAATCGATATAATTTCTCAGCAGAAAACAAAGCCCAGAAATACCTACAATTCCTGTGATGCTGAATATAAACTGCTTCGATATTTTTATGTTATAAATATCCATATTTTACTGTTAACACTGGGTTTTGGATGCAAATTCACGACCTAAAACCTTTACACACCGTAGCGTTCTTTCAATATATTTTCATGATGGCGAATATGACCAACCAAAAAATACAACAAAGCGCGAGTGCTCACATTTTTTCCAGAAGCGGTTCCAATTCGTTTTAACTCTTCGTCATTGAGCGATTTTGCAAAGGCTATTGTACTTTTACGAACGGCGATGAATTCATCGATTAAATCACTCATTTCTCTCGAATTAAAATCGGTTGCCAGAACATATTCATCTTCGTTAAATCCGGGCAACGATGCTTTGTCATTTCGGGCAATCCGAAAAGCAGCGGTCGCTTTGATTCGTTCAGTATCTGTGTTGTGGCCAACTACTTCTTTGATGGTCCATTTATTTTCAGCGTATTTATACAGATGCTTTTCATTGGGAATTTGTTGGATGAATTGTGTATACGATTCCAATTGGTGATTTAATTCGGCCAAAAAATCTTCATTGACCAAATTCAAATAATGGGTATAAAAACCAGGACTTTCTGTTTCGGGAAGTATCATATTTCAAGGATTTAAATAATTTATTTCATTTTTAGAATTTTTCATAAAAATTTGTTATTCAAAGGTATTTTCATTTTGGATAGGGAACAAGAAAAATCCAGTTTTTTAAAGTTTCCAAGAGAGATTTGATTCATAAAATCAAATTAAACCAGTTAAATTTATGATTAATAGTGATTTAAAATTCTTTTGAATTAACAATTCGTTTCTAATTTTTAAATAATTTTAAGCCTATATTTTCGTTAGTCTAAGTGTAATTGAACTATTTTTGCTGTTATGAATTTACGGAATTTTAAACTACTGCTTTTGTCGGGGATTATCCTTTCGACTTTTCTATCGTGTGCAACCCAAGATCGCACCCGAGATCGCACCCGAAATCAAGGTGTTCGAACTACCGAAACCCGCACACCGGTGAAGGATACTATAACACCAAAGTCAATACCCGCGGAAAAAGAAGCGACAAAAACGACTGAACCAAAAATCGAAACGCCTGTTCGTCAAAATAATACGAAAGTGGAGAAAAAAGCGGAAGAAACCAAGCTGATAGTTCATCTTCCGAAATTGAATCGTGAATTCCGGGCGGCATGGATTGCGTCGGTTGCAAATATAAACTGGCCTTCCAAACGTGGATTGTCCGTGGAACAACAAAAAGCAGAAGCGTCTGCGATTTTGGATATGTTGAAAGAAAATAATTTCAATGCAGTGATTTTGCAAGTACGTCCGTCAGCCGATGCGCTTTATCCAAGTACACTGGAACCGTGGTCCATTTTTTTAACGGGAGAAAACGGAAAAGAACCGTATCCTTTTTATGATCCGTTGGAATATTGGATTTCGGAATCTCACCTTCGTGGAATTGAATTTCATGCATGGTTAAATCCATACAGAGCGCATCATACAAACGGTGGCAGTGTGAGATCTTCCTCCATGGTAAACAAAATGCCAAATGAAATCGTGCGCCTAAAAAACGGAATGTATTGGTTTGACCCCGCTAAAAAATCAACCCAAGACCATGTAAGTAAAGTAGTTAAAGACTTAGTAGAACGATACGATGTGGATGGGGTTCATTTCGATGATTATTTCTATCCGTATGCCTCGTACAACGGAGGTACTGATTTTCCAGACAATGATTCCTGGAATGCGTATTTGAAATCGGGTGGAAAACTTTCCCGTGCAGATTGGCGAAGAGAAAATGTGAACTTATTTATTGAACGCATTTATTCCGAAATAAAAGCGGAGAAAAATTGGGTGAAATTTGGAATCAGTCCGTTTGGAATTTGGAAATCCGGTGTTCCGCAGGGCGTAGCAGGAATGTCTCAGTACGATGAATTGTATGCCGACGCGAAATTGTGGTTGAACAAAGGGTGGATTGATTATTTCACTCCGCAATTGTATTGGCCTGTGGATGCGCCACGACAAGGTTTCAAGTCCTTGTTAACGTGGTGGGAATCTGAAAACACCTACAAAAGACATTTATGGCCGGGATTGAATACGGTAGAAATCAAAGCGGCGGATAAACCGGCGGAGATTATTCGTCAAATTCAATTGACACGCGAAGTCGTTCCAAACAGTACAGGCGTTGTGCATTACAGTATGGCAGGATTAAATTTGAACATGCTTCATTCCTTAAAAACGGGTCCGTACAAAGAAAAAGCATTGGTTCCGAAATCACCGTGGTTAAAACCACTTGTTACAGGAAAACCGAGTTTAACGGTTACATCGGATTCAAATTACGTCCAAGCAAAATGGAGTTGCAATCACAGTGAAAACATAATGCATTGGGTTCTGTATGTGCAATATGGCGATACGTGGGAAACTGAAATTCTGGAATCATTGGTTTCAACCAAAGAAATTAAGAAAGAGAAAAACGGAAAGAAATTGACTGCAATCGCGATTCAGTCGGTTGATCGTTTGGGGAATGAAAGTGATTATGAAGCCAAAAAAGTAAGTTAGAAAATGGATTTTTAGGATTCGTGGTGGTGACAATATCCATTTTTATTTTTGGTTGTGTTTTTACACCGAACTTTCTTTTTTGTCCATCCTTTGCATTGAGTAGCATAGGTGGTTTTGCCTTGGGCTTCTCCGGATTTAATTCCTAATCCGGAAGAACTTGAATTCGAAGATTTATAGGTGTTTGAAGAATTTGGGTTGCACTGCGAACAGGGCGATAATCCTTTTCCTTTCGCTTGGGAAATGCGCATTGATTCCGAGACATTTTTCACATATCTACAGGTTGAGGTATGGTATTTTTCTCCGGAAGGTGTTTTGTACACCGTTTGTGCCCAACAAAATGTGGAACTGAATACCAAAAAAAAGAATACATATTTCCCCATATTTCCCAAAAATAAAAAGTGAATGAATCTCAAAGATAAGGATATCGTTTAAAATTATATAGACTTATCTTTACAGAAAATTAGAGAGATGCCTTTGAATGCTGTTTTATTTGATATGGATGGAGTGATTGTCGATACGGAACCCCTTCATAGAAAAGCTTATTTCAAAATGTTTGAAGATTTTGGAGTGGATGTTTCGGACGAATTGTACGCGACTTTTGCAGGTGCAACAACGCATAAAGTGTGTACTCACGTCATTGATACGTTTCAATTGGATGCACCGATTGAATCCTTGTTTCAAGTAAAAAGAAAACATTTCAAGGAATTATTTTATTCGGATTCCGACTTCGATTTAATTCCAGGAGTGAAAGAATTAATCGAACATTACTACGAACATGGAGTGAAGATGGTTCTTGCCTCTTCGGCCTCTCACACGACCATCAATATGGTTTTTGAGAAGTTTAAGTTGGATTCATTTTTCATCGGTCGAATAAGCGGTGAAGATTTAAAAGCATCCAAACCTCATCCTGAAATTTTCATTCGAGCAGCAGAAATGGCAAGTGAAAACAAAGCGAATTGCATGGTGATTGAAGATTCGACCAATGGAATCAAAGCGGCGCACAGTGCGTCTATTTTCTGTGCAGGTTACAAAGGTGGAAACACAGAATTGCAAGATTATTCGTTGGCAAATATTGTGGTTTCGGATTACAAAGAATTGAAAACTGAAAAGCTGAAATCCTTCTTTTAAAACCAAAAAAATCGGGGAAATAAATTTCCCCGACTCATTATGGTCTAAATTGGATAGAGCTTAAACTTGGTTAGAGTTATGAGCGACAACTTAGACTGGTTAATTCTTAATTATTTTTTTTACCAATTGGTTGTTTAGAATTAAAATATAAATTCCTTTGGGAAGGGAATTAAAGTCAATACGCTGATTCTGAACATTTCCTTCGGACATTAAACTTCCGTTTAAGTCAAAAATCGCATAGGTGAATTTTTCATCGGATTGAATATGAAGGAAATCTTTGACAGGATTTGGATAAACCATCAGCACTTCATCATCGGTAATGTAAATCTCTTCATTTGCCAAGAAGTTCTCACCGGCTGTATATCGTGGTTCATCTTTCGCACAACGAACATTCATTCCTGCTTGAGGATAAACACCTGTTCCTGTACGTACGTAATTCTCTTTGTTCATTTGCATTCCCAATCCATAGCCGATCATATAATCACTCAATGCTGCAGTCCAAACGCCGGTAGTTGGAGAAATTTCTGCACCTCCCAATTCACCTCTCGTTCCGGTTCGTGGGAAATTTCCAATGGCGAATTCTTCGTTGTCAAAATTCCATCCTGCAAATGTAGAACCTACTTTCACGTTTTTTCCACCATACGTACTTTGTGCATTGTAAAAATCACGTTGATCAATTCCATTGGAACCGTTGTTTCCAAAATACCAAGGCGAAGTTCCTTTACCTGAAGTTTTCAATAAAACCACGGAATAGTCGGGAACTCTCCATCCATCGGGACACGGATCAAACGGCGACTTTTTGCTTGCATGTCCCCAACGATTGGAAAGCAAAGAGCGCTCACCATCCGTTCCTACCGAATTCGAAACCCAGTCACGGATATTCGACTCGTCTATCGCATTTGGCGCAGTGTACGATGTTCCTTGACCGCCATGATATAGGAAAGTCATCGGATTCTCTGCTGCATATTTTAAAACTTTGGTTGCATTGCTATGTTTACTATCCGAATTTTGAACGCCTGCCATGGATGCATAATTTGCATATTCTTCGGTATAAAACGAATCGTAATCTGCGGATGTAATGGTTTGATAATTTACTTCACCCGCACTATTTATGGAAATCCCTTTGTAAATAGCGTAAGTCTCCGTACTTCCTACTTTTTGGAAACTTGGAATCGGATCTTTTCTTCCCCATTGGAAATGAAATCCTCCCGATTCTTTGATTTGATTTATTTCTTCTTGCGTAGGTGAACTTGGGTTGGAAACACTTGGAAAACTTTCAATCGCTCCTAGATTCCGATCCATAAATTCCGTTGTCAAAGGGGGAAATTTACTCTTTGTAGGGTTCACAATATGAAACTCCGCTGGAATTACATCTTCTGTCGTATACGTTAAAGTTTCAATCTTTGTAGTGGGGGCCCAAATATGCCAGCTCCAATACACGGGATTGTTAATATCTCCATTGTGCAAAGAAACTACTGCATTTCCAGATTGATTGGGTTTGAATTCAACTTTAATCTTTGAATTCTTTGCATCAACGGCTGGAATCAAAGTGATTTTATCAATTAAATCTTTATTGGTAGTCCAAAGTACATTTACTTTTAAATCATCGGAAGGAAGCATTTGTCCATTTTCAGAGAAATATTGATTGTAAACCGAAAAAGCTTTGTTCACTGGGATTTCAAGAATTTGACTTGAATTTTCAATCACATAACTGTTCGGATTATTTAAACCTTCTTTATAAATTGCGTATTCTGAAGTTTGAATGTAATTGGTCCCAAAGTAACCGATTAAATCTTCGTTTGGATCTTTGATACACCGAATATTCTGACCAGCTGAACTATATTCAATTTGATTAATATTGATCGAATAACGCCCTACTCCATGATCCGGTTGATCCGCATCCGCCACAAAATAAGCAAATCTAGGATGTGAAGATCCATAGGTAGCGGACCAAAATCCACCATCTGCCAATTCATCTTGGTATTTTGAATGTGTAAAGATTCCATTGGTTTTGTACAATATGAAACGTCCACTCACAGGAATTAATCCCAAATCTCGGTCATTCACATCACTAAAGTCAAAGCCTAATTTCGGATACACTTTCAGTCCAGATAAAACAGGATTTTCAACAGTATGAAGGATTCTACTATTTGGCTTTCCACCATTTATTGCGGGATCCAAATAAAAACCTTGTCCTTCTGCCCATGCATTGTACACATCGTCATTTCCCCCACCTCCTCTTCCATAGGGTGAAAGGTTGTTGTTTGATGCTTCCCGTCCATAGTTTGAAACCACTCGCCAACCACCTGGACAGGGGTCATATACCGCTTTGAGTTCGTAGGATTTACTATCATTTGAAATGTCTGGATTCGAGCTGTTTGCATTTGAATTTCCTCCTCTTGTATTATCGCTCCATAAATCCCAAGCAATTAAAGGCGTAGTGCTCTTGTATGCTTTCTCTGAAAACCAGGTTCCGGTACCTTGAGGATCAATCATATACTCCAATGGATTCTGAATGGAATGTTTGATATTGGTTCCTTCGTCAGATGAAGGTCTTGGTTTCATTTGATAATGAAGATTAATAGCAGAATTCACATCTTGATCCGTCACGGGCCCTGCAACACCATTCAGCTCATAATAACTTCTGTCTTTATGTAACAAAGGTGGAAATGGATCTTTTCTACCCCATTGAAATAAGAGTCCACTTGATTTGTGCCAGTTATTTCCTAAAAAATGCGCATTGACCGCTCCCAAGTTTCGATCCATATGCACTGGATTGAAACGATCCATCGCTAAGTCTGTCTCAAAACCTTTAGAATATTCAAGTCCATTGGTGGGATCATCTGTTACCCAAACATGCCATGTCCAGAAAATAGGATCTGATGAATTGGCTGCAGACCCTATATGAAGAGAAATCAGTGCATTTCCTTTTCCTTTGCCCGGATTTATTGCCACCCTTATGGATGCATTTTCTCCTGAACCTGAAATGGAAACCGAACGAACTAAACCGGGTACATCTTCCCAATAAACCGCTGCAGATTGAGATCCGGATGGAATAGGAGATTTTAAAAACCCTGAATTATCCGCCCACACTTCATAGGCCTTCTTAACAGGAATCGTTAACCCTCCAAAATTATTAAGCGCTGCATAATCAACATCATATACATATGAATTGGGCGCCCGTAAATATTCTTGTGCCGAGACAAAAGAAAAACTAAAAATTAACACGAATAAATAACGCAACATAATAATACACTTTTGATTGAAAAACTCTATTTATGGCTTTCCGCTTTCTTCAAAAGTTTGGTCGTAAGGTCTTATAAAAAACGCTTAGCAGCAATTCATGGGTAGGGTTGAATAATAAAAAGCATACCAACTTCACATAGGTGCAGGTTACTGCTTCTGAAAAAAAAATCAGAAGTTTCAAAAGTATCGTAGGATTGGTTACTCCTAAAATTATGTGTAAACAAAGCTTGCTTCTCGGTAGAATTACTGAGATTAATTCAAAGGTGTGGGGAGGTTAAAAAGAAAGATTTTAAGGCTATTTCACAGGGGAAGGGGTGGTCGTTATTTTAATAGAATTGTTTTTTCTATTTTTTTTGCCTTTATGTTAAAAATAAGTTAAATACTTTTCCAAAGATAAACTTTTAATTTCATTTTCCAAATCTTTGAAAACATTTTTTACAGATTTTATTTCATTTATTAAAACCGACACTTGGCCTATCTCCAGCTCCCCATTGACTAAATCTCCTTCGAACATTCCTTTTTTTGCTCTGGCTCTTCCTAAGATTTCTTTCAATTCCTCTTGGGTTGCACAATTTTCATAGGCTTTTTGGACTTGTTGATAAAAATCGTTTTTTATCAATCGAACAGGTGCCAATTCTTTCAAAGTTAAAACGGTACTTCCTTCGTCTGCTTTCACAATTTCGTTTTTAAATAATTCATGGGACGAGGATTCAAGAGTAGCGGCGAAACGGGATCCCATTTGTACAGCATCGGCTCCCAAAACCATGGCTGCTATAACTTGCCTACCAGTTGCAACTCCTCCTGCAGCAATAAGCGGAAGATCCACTTTTCGTTTCACGTCAGGAATCAGACAAAAAGTCGTAGTTTCTTCTCTGCCATTATGTCCACCGGCTTCAAATCCCTCAGCCACGATTGCATCAACGCCTGCTTCTTGAGCTTTCAATCCAAACTTCGCACTACTCACGACATGTACAACTGTAATGCCTTCCTTTTTCAGGGTTTCTGTCCAGGTCTTTGGATTTCCGGCGGAGGTGAAAACAATGGGAACCTTGTGCTCTAGGATGGTTTCAATGTGCTGTTCAATATCGGGATAAAGCATGGGAAGATTTACTCCGAAAGGCTTATCTGTAGCTTGTTTGCACTTGATGATGTGTTCTTTTAAAACGTCGGGATACATACTTCCGGCACCCAATAAACCCAGGCCTCCTTCGTTACTTACCGCCGAAGCCAATCTCCATCCACTGTTCCAAATCATACCCCCTTGAATTATAGGGAATTTGATATTGAATAAATTCGTTATTTTATTTCTCATTATTTTCAATACATTTGCAAAAATAGTAAAATCAGATTAAATGCTGACAGAATGAATTTTGGCAAATTTTTTGATTTCGACAAGCGTACTGAATAAATCAGTAATTTGAGAAAATAAAATAACCTTATATAAAGTTAAACTATGTATTGGACTTTAGAATTAGCATCTTATTTAAGTGATGCGCCTTGGCCAGCAACAAAAGACGAATTAATCGATTATGCAATTCGTACAGGTGCTCCTTTAGAAGTAGTAGAGAATTTGCAGTCGATTGAAGACGAAGGAGATTCTTACGAAAGTATTGAGGAAATTTGGTCTGACTATCCGACCGATGATGACTTCTTATGGAACGAAGATGAATATTAAAAATGAAAGCCCTTCCATGGGCTTTTTTCATTTAAATTTTTAAAATATAAAACATTCCTTTCTTCAACGGAAGCGTGTAAGACTACTCTGCTGAACTGCGTTGTGAAAGAAAAAAATAAATTATGGACAGTATAATTGAAAAAATATTAAGAGGTTTTTTAGGAGATAAAAATAAAAAAGACGTAAAAGAACTACAAAAATATGCGGATAAAACGTTGCAGGCTGAAAAACAAATTGAAACTTTATCCCATGATGAATTACGCGGGAAAACTGCAGAATTCAAAACAAAATTAGCGGAAGCTACCCAATCTTTAAGAGAGGAAATCACGAAATTAAAGAGCCAAGCCGAAGAGACGAAAGATTTTGACCAGAAAGAAGTTATTTTTGAGCAGATTGACAAAATCAACAAAGAATGTTACGAAATAGAAGAAAAAGTTCTTTCTGAAATTCTACCTGAGGCTTTTGCAGTGGTAAAAGAAACTGCCAAACGCTTTGTAAATAATACCGAAATCGAAGTTACAGCTACTCCATTTGATCGCGAATTGTCAGCTACGAAGAATTATGTAGAATTGATTGACGAAGAAAAAGCATTCTGGAAAAATAGATGGGATGCCGCTGGAAAAGAAGTGATTTGGGACATGGTTCATTACGATGTCCAATTAATCGGTGGAACGGCACTGCATCAAGGTAAAATTGCAGAAATGCAAACGGGTGAAGGAAAAACATTGGTTGCAACTTTACCGGTTTACTTAAATGCTTTAACAGGTCGTGGCGTACACTTGGTTACCGTAAACGACTACCTTGCAAAACGTGACTCTGCATGGATGGCGCCTATTTTTCAATTCCATGGTTTGAGTATCGATTGTATCGATAACCATCAACCGAATTCAGAGGGAAGAAAACAAGCCTATAAATGTGACATCGTATACGGAACCAACAATGAATTTGGCTTTGACTACCTGCGTGACAACATGTCAAACTCCCCCGACAGTTTGGTTCAACAAGAATTAAACTTTGCGATTGTCGATGAGGTGGATTCCGTATTGATCGATGATGCACGAACCCCTTTAATTATATCAGGACCGGTTCCTCAAGGAGACCGTCAGGAATTTGATACCCTTAGACCCAAGGTTGAAAATCTTTACAATGTTCAAAGAGAACAATTAGGAAAAACTTTGAATCAAGCCAAAAAGCTATTCGAAGAAGGGAATAAAAAAGAGGGCGGATTTTATCTGTATCAGGTATTCCGTGGCTTACCTAAATACAAACCACTTATTAAATTCTTGAGTCAAGAAGGAATTCGTACCCAATTACAAAAAACAGAAGCACATTATATAGCGGATAATAACCGTGAAATGCCTGAAATTGATCAGCATTTGTATTTTTCGATCGATGAGAAAAATAACCAAGTTGATTTAACCGACCGTGGAATTGAATACATTTCACAAGGAATGGAAGATTCCGATTTCTTTATCCTTCAAGATGTGGGAACGGTTCTAGCCGAAATTGAAAACCAAAACCTTCCCAAAGAAGAAGAGTACCAAGCAAAAGAAGAATTCTTTCGTGATTACTCCATAAAATCCGAACGAATTCATACCCTGACTCAATTGTTAAAAGCCTATACCCTATTTGAAAAAGATGTGGAGTATGTGGTCATGGACAGTCAAGTGAAAATTGTGGACGAACAAACCGGACGTATCATGGACGGTCGTCGTTATTCAGATGGATTACACCAAGCGATTGAGGCGAAGGAAAATGTGAAGATTGAAGCAGCAACTCAAACTTTCGCTACCGTTACTCTTCAGAATTACTTTAGAATGTACAACAAGTTGGCAGGTATGACCGGAACTGCGGAAACAGAAGCAGGAGAATTCTGGGAAATCTACAAATTGGATGTTGTAAGCATTCCGACCAACCGACCGTTGGCTCGTCATGATTTGCAAGACAAAGTTTACAAAACAAACCGCGAGAAATTCAATGCAGTTATTGAAGATGTTGTTGATTTATCTCAAAACCAAGGACGCCCCGTTTTGGTGGGTACAACCAATGTTGAGACCTCCGAATTATTGAGCCGTGCTTTGCAAATGAGAAAAATTCCGCACAACGTATTGAACGCGAAAATGCATAAAAAAGAAGCCGATATCGTTACCGAAGCGGGAACGGCAGGCGTGGTAACCATTGCTACCAACATGGCGGGGCGGGGTACCGACATTAAGATTTCAAAAGAAGTAAAAGAAGCAGGTGGTCTAGCCATTGTAGGAACAGAGCGTCATGACTCGCGTCGGGTTGACCGTCAGTTAAGAGGACGTGCCGGACGACAAGGTGATCCCGGAAGTTCGTTGTTCTATGTTTCTTTGGAAGATAACTTGATGCGTTTATTTGGATCCGAACGGATTTCCAAATTGATGGACAAAATGGGTCATAAGGATGGAGATATGATTCAACATTCCATGATTTCAAAATCCATTGAAAGAGCACAAAAAAAAGTAGAAGAAAATAACTTTGGAATTCGTAAACGTTTATTAGAATATGATGACGTGATGAATAAGCAACGTGAAGTTATTTACAAACGAAGAAAGAACGCTTTGTTTGGCGAACGTTTGGATGTGGATATTGCGAATATGATTTACGATACCTCTGCCTCTATTGTTGCGGAAGCAAAAAACAATGAAAACTTTAAACAATTTGAATTTGACTTAATCAAGTTTTTTACGATGGATTCTCCTGTGAAAGAAACGGAGTTTAAATCTACATCTGCACATGATTTAACAACCAAAGTGTATGATGCAGCCATTCTTGATTATCAAAAACATATCGAACTTCAAGCTGAAAAAGCATTCCCTATTATTGCGAGTGTCTATGAAAATCCGGCCAATAATTACAGCCGAATTCAAGTTCCATTTACAGACGGAATCCGAACATTGATGGTGGTGACGGATATCAAAGAATCCTATGATTCAAAAGGTGTTAAATTGTTGAAGGACTTTGAGAAAGGAATTATTTTAAGTTTAATTGATGAGCATTGGAAAGAGCATTTGCGTGATGTTGATGACTTACGTCGTTCGGTTCAGAATGCTGTGTATGAACAAAAAGATCCCTTGGTTATTTACAAACAAGAATCCTTCTTTGTTTTCCAAAGAATGCTGGACCGCGTGAACAAAGAAATTATTTCGTTCTTGTTCAAAGGAGAATTACCTACACCCGATCCAGAGCAGATTCAACAAGCACGTCAACAAAAAGAAGAGCAAGTTCAAACAAACAGAGGTGCGGATGAGAGCGGTAGAAGCATTTCAGGAGATAATTATTTCAATCAATCTTCTTCTACTTCGACCAATTCGCCTTCACCCCGACCGGAAGTAACCGCTCCTCGAAACGTTGTGAAAATCGGAAGAAACGATAAAGTAGCTATTCGAAATGTGAACACAGGTGAAAAGCAAGAAATGAAATTCAAACAAGCACAACCTCTAATTGAAAACGGAGAATGGGTTTTGGTTGATCTTTAAATTCCAAGCTTTCTAAAATAGAAAAAGAGCTATCCTTTCCAGGGTAGCTCTTTTTCATTCATGATAATGAAAAAATGAATGGGAAATTTAATTCTCAAAAACCAAGTCGATATACGGTAAATAAGTATCCGTAACAGGTCCACCATAACCATAAAATACTGAACCTGTAATGGTTAAATCACCGTATATCATAGGGAAGGAAAGAGGGTTTAAGTAATCATTCGAAGACATAAGTCGTCCAATGGTTTGGGTTGTGAAATTTCCGGGATCGTATTCTCTTTCAATTTTATATTCCACATTGGCTTGAAGAGGAACACCGCCCACATCTTCATACGAAGTCGTTATTTCTGAAAAAGTATGATTGGAGGAATAAATTAAATTGTTTCCATTGGTCACATCAATGATTCGGATTTCATAATCGGTTAATAAACTCGGTTGCGCTTGGTATCCAATTTTACAAAGCACTTTATCAGAACTTACTGTAAATGAATACGCATGAACCGATAAATCCATGGTCACTTCATCCTCATAATACGAATGGACACTTAATTCATTCATATACAATTGATCAAAGGCTGAAAGACTAGTATCACATGTCGCTTCCGGCTCCATGTCTGGTTGATCATCATCGTTGCAACTTCCTATAAAGAGAGAAAAAGCAAGCACAAACAAAAGTTGGGTAAACTTTGCGTTTAAAATCTGTTTTGGGGTAGTTTTAGAATTTTTCATAATTCGTGTTTTTAAATTTATACTACAAATTTGCGAGTTTATGAATTTGATTTGATACTGTATTTCCCCTTATCGATAGGGTGAAAACCTCTTTTATTTATAAATTCATCAACGATTAATTATGTATTATCTTAAAAATCATTTTCAATCGGCATGATAATTGTCATGTTTATCGTTTTCAATTAAAACTCAAATAAAATGGCAAAGCAACAACAACCCAAAAAGTAAAACCAAAAAAAGATGCAGCTGAAAATTTACGAGAATTTTTAGTAGATGGTTTAAAAGATTTGTATTGGGCGGAAAAAGCCTTGGTAAAAAATCTACCCAAAATGCAGAAAAATGCAACCTCGAAGAAATTGAAAGATGCAATTGCTTCTCATTTGGACGAAACCGAAGGTCAGGTTACGCGTTTGGAAAAAGCATTCAAAGCAATGAATGAAAAAGCAGAAGCAGTAAAATGTGAAGCCATGGATGGACTTTTAAAAGAAGCAGAAGATATTTTGAAAGAAACCGAACCTGGTGCGATTCGCGATGCTGCTATTATAGCTGCGGCACAAAAAGTAGAACACTATGAAATTGCTTCGTATGGTACAATGGCAACGTATGCGAAGCTGCTAGGTGAAAAGGAAACTCTAGCCTTATTGAAAGAAACATTGGGAGAAGAAAAGAAATGTGACAAGGATTTAACCAAATTGGCCACTTCTGAAATCAATTTAAAAGCCAAATAAAGTTTTGCCTCACATACAATTACAGGTCTTGTTTTTCTAACCTGGTTGATAGAAGGATTGAAAACAAAAGTTTACAATCCTTCTATTTTTATAATAAAGTCTTAAATTTATAAAAATCATGTTTATTTATAATTTTATGGCTCCTCGATTTTCAATCATTATAACAACCTACAATCGCGCAACTCTTTTGGAAAGAGCTTTGAATTCTTTGCTCAATCAACGGTTTCAACACTGGGAAGCAGTTATTGTCAACGATGGAAGTACGGATGAGACCGATGAAATTATTTCGTCCTATTTGGCATCCGATCCGCGTTTTCGTTATCACAAACAAAACAATCAAGGAGAAGCAAAGGCGAAAAACAAAGGCGTGGAATTGGCCAAAGGAGAATATATTACGTTTTTGGATTCGGATGATGCGTTTGAAATAGGGCATTTAGAAAAAAGAGATCAAATCCTAAAAAAACACCCCGAAATCGATTTATTACATGGTGGCGTTCAGATTATTGGCGATGAATATGTCCCAGATAAAAACAATACCGAACAACTCATTCATTTATCGGAATGTATAATTGGGGGAACTTTTTTTATTCGTAATTCCTGTATTCAAAGTCTCGAAGGGTTTAAAGACATTCCTTTGGGCACGGATTCTGAATTATTTGATAGAGCCGTTGAAAATAATATGCGCATTCTAAAAACCGATTTGCCTACTTATATTTACCATCGAACAGCCAAAGATTCTATTACCCACAATTACCAAAAGTCTGAAATTCGAAATAAAAATTAATTAAATTTCAGATGGTTTACGAATGGAATTTAAGTTCATATAAACGATGGCAACAAGAATCAAAAGAATTCCACTCCATTGAAGTAAAGAAACCTGTTCATTTAAAAGCACAAAAGCCATTGTTACGGATACCGGCAACTCCAAAGAAGAAATGATACTCCCCAAACCCAATCCCGTTTTTGGAAATCCTAAATTCAATAAAATCGGTGGAAGTATGGTTCCAAAAGCGGCTAAGAATAACCCGTATTTCCAAAATATTGAAAAATCAAAAGCGCGTGCTTCTACAACCGAAGTTGGAGAAGTTCCGAAGTAAAACGGTCCAACTTGAGCAAAAATCAAAAAACTTAAAACCACAACCATTCCGCCTGAAACCATTAAAAAACTTTTCCGTAAAACCGGCAAATGATTCGCAATTCGGTTGGATGCAAACATGGTGGACGCAAAAGACATCGCAGCCAACATTCCAAATAAGATCCCCCTCCAATCCAAATCTACTTTCGACACCAATGTGTTGGTAGCCAATAAAGTTCCAAATAAGATCACCACCGTCGAAATGATTTTTCGAGAATTCGGGAATTGACGATGAATGACACTTTCAATTCCAATTCCAATCCAAACCGATTGCATCAACATCACAATCGCTATGGAAACGTCGATGAATTGAACCGATAAATAATAAAATAAACTCGTCATTCCCAACGAACTTCCGGCTGCCAACAATTGCAAAACATCTTTTTTAAAAGGTTTCGGCAATTCTTTTTTAGACTGTTTGGTTTGAATGGCGTTCAAAAGCAACAATCCCGAAAAGCCGATTATAAATTGAGAAGTGGTTACTTCCGCCGTTGTAAAACCTTGGTTATATGCCAATTTCACCACCGTTGCCAACATTCCATAAATACTGGCGCCTATACCTACTAGAACCGCTCCCTTCAACATTTCATTCTTCATCATATCTTCAAAAAAATCATGCAAATTTCCTTTAAATTTTTAAACAAAAAAAATAAGAAGTTTTTCAAAGTGAAATCCCATCAAAAATAGACAATATTCCGTTATAATAAATCCATGTCACCGATTCTAGTTGTGGAAAAAGATGAAAATGGAAAGTAGATAAATAAAAAACAAAAAAGGGTTACATTTCTGTAACCCTTTCATTTCTTGTGTGATCGCGACAGGATTCGAACCTGTGACCGTCTGCTTAGAAGGCAGATGCTCTATCCAGCTGAGCTACGCGACCTTACTATTTTAGTGGTGCAAATTTAGCCTTTTATGTTAATACAACAAGTGATTTTCAACAATTTTTTAAACTTATAACCAAAAGCCAGTCCAAACTACAATTAACTATTTGATATGCTGAGAATTAGAACGAATTCTCTCCGATTTTTGATTGCTCACTTTCTATTCAAAAGCGGAATTCAAACCGGATTTATAAACTGCCAATGCTCTTTCTCTAGCGAATTTATGATCAATCATAGGTTGTGGATATGTATCTTCTCCAAAATCCAATACCCATTTCTTTATATATGTTAATTTTTTATCGAATCGCTCGGTTTGATTCATCGGATTAAATACTCGAAAATAAGGTGCAGCATCACAGCCCGTTCCTGCTGCCCATTGCCAATTTCCGTTGTTAGCAGATAAATCATAATCGTTTAGTTTCTGTGCGAAATAAGCTTCTCCCCATCGCCAATCAATCAAAAGATGTTTGCATAAAAAACTCGCAACCACCATCCGAACGCGATTGTGCATAAAACCGGTTTCGTTCAGCTGACGCATTCCTGCGTCCACAATGGGATAACCTGTTTTTCCCTGACACCAGAGTTCAAATTCATCTTCGTTATTTCTCCATTGAATAAAATCATATTTCTTTTTAAAAGACTGATTTACAACCTGTGGGAAATGATACAAAATCTGCATAAAAAATTCGCGCCAAATCAATTCAGAAAGCCAAACTTCATTATGCGCTAGGGCATAAGTGACACACTCCCGAATACTTATCGTCCCAAAGCGAAGGGCAACACCCAATTGGGTCGTTCGTTGCATCGCAGGAAAATCACGGTATTTATCGTATTGATCAATGATTTCGGGATCTAACTTTGGACTTTCAAACTCCATATCCGTTTTTAAAAATCCAATTTCCTCCATAGTATGAATCGATGAGGATTTATAGCGCAGAAAACGAGAAAAATCTATTTGGGAATGTGAAATAGGTAGTGTTTCCAAATTCTCTTTCCACTTTTTGGCATAATAGGTATAAACGGTATAAGGCGATCCATCGTTTTTAAGAATCTCTTTTCGGTCAAATATTACTTGATCTTTAAAAGCTTTGAAATCAATTCCCTTTTTCTTTACAAACTCATAAATCGCCTTGTCCCTTTCAATAGCTTGGGGTTCGTAATCACGGTTGCAGAAAACACCTTGAATAGCATACTTTTTTACTAAGGATTTAAAAATTGAAAAAGGATTTCCATAAAAAGTAGTTAATCCCGAATTATGTTTTTTTAATTCCGAATCGATGGAGCTCAAAGCTTGATGAATGTAATCCACTCTTCGATCGGATTTATCTTCTAAATTTGTGAGAATGGTTTCATCAAAAATAAAAATCGGTAAAACGGGAAAACCACTTTGCAAAGCTTGGGTCAAACCTACATTATCTTTCAACCGTAAATCTCTTCGAAACCAAAAAACAGATATTTTATCTTTCATCAATAAATGGATTGTCGTCTTTGTTATGTTCAACCCAAATCAAACGAGAAGTGTCATAACCCACTTCTTTCGCGATTTCAAGATAGTCTGCTTTGATATCGTCTGGAATGGTTTGCTCGCGCGACAGAATCCACAATAAATCTAAATCTTTTCCGGCGACCAAAGCGTATTTATACTCTTTATCCAACGCAATCACATTATACCCCGAATAAAAAGGTCCAAAGAAACTTACTTTCAAAGCAGCCACATTTGTGTCTCCTCTAAATTTCGCTTTTCCTGTTGCGGACGTCCATTCCCCCACTTCGTAATTGAATCCACTATTTAAAACTTTTACATTTCCTTTGTCATCCAAAGAATATTGCGCCGTAGTATTGTTTAAATTTTTCTCAAACCGAAAATCAATCCGAGCGATTTCATACCACAATCCCAAATAATTTTTCAACTCAAAATCAGTAACGGGTTTTGCTTTGGGTGGAAGGGTTGAACATGCGGATAACAAACTGATAAGTACAGCCGGAATAAGTGTTGCAAGGATGGTTTTGGTTTTCATATTAATTCGTTTTTTGAAACTTTTTAAAGAAATAAATGATCCATAAAAATTGACTATATCCATAAACGGCATCTTCAACAGGAATCGTTAACATTCGAATACCCATAAAATCTTTGGGATTGTAATTTACAATCGGTGAATCCAATCCGGTTCCTGTCAGGACTCCATTTACAAGAAAAAATCCAATCATCAAGATAGTGAATAAGAAGGAAGCTCTACCAATCCAATACGATTTTTCTATAAAATGCAAGTAAATAAGTGAACCAATGGTAATAATTGCAGTAACTAAAGTGTAAATTTTGTCCGTATGAAGTAGTCCCACTACCGCAAGAACAATGACACTCACAAAAACTATGATGTTATTAAAACCGTCGACCCAATCAAGTTTGAAGAATTTATCTACACAATAATACGTAAATATACAGCTGAATGGAATGCAAAAGAAAAACAACCATTCTTCTAAAGGAAGGCCAAAAATCACTAATCCCAAAGTGTAATCGGTATTGAACCACCAAACACCAAGCGAGGTAAACCAGATATCCCAAGCTATAAAAGGAATGGCAACGAGCGTTCCGGCTTTAAAATACGCTAGAAAATGTTTATGAAATTGAATGCGTTTGTCAAACGAAGCGATAAAACAAATGATTATCGCAAAGAAAAGAACCGCTAAATAAGTTAAGGACTTCATATTCTATTCTTTTTTAAGAACATTTTAAAATATTTTTGAGGAACATAGAGAAAGCCGAAGCACTCACCCTCTTCTTTTCCCAAATGCTTATGATGTTGTTTGTGTGCACGGCGCAAAGCCAATAAATAAGGGCTCTTTGTATGGGTGAGAAATTTAATTCTTTGATGAATAAAAATATCATGAACAAAGAAATAAGCCATTCCATATAGAGTAATACTTAAACCTATAAAAAACAGGTAATTGTAATTATCCAAAGCTCCAAAATACATAAGCGCAATGGCGGGAATTGCAAAAATCACAAAGAAATAATCGTTTTTTTCGAAAGGACCTTGTGAACTATGGTCATGGTGGTCGCGATGTAAAACCCACAAAAAACCATGCATCACATATTTATGAATCAGCCACGTGGCACCTTCCATCAATATAAAAACAAGAGGAATTAGTAACAAATTCATTTGTGCCGATTTATTTATTAAACTTTTCTTCCAATACCTGAAAACGGTAGGCAAATATTTTTTCCAACTTTCCTTTCACAAGAAGTGGGTGTACCCATCTTCCTAAAAAACCCAAAGGTAATTCATAATCAACGGTATCTTTTATAAAAACACCTTTTTGATTGGGAATAAATTCATGGAAATGGTTCCATAATTTATACGGTCCTTTTTCTTGAAAATCCGTAAAGCTTTTCAAATAATCGACTTGGGTTATTCGTGTTCTCCAATGAAGAGGAATTCCCCATAAAGGTGAAACTGTATAATCGATTATCATTTCTTCATAAATTTCATCGTCCGCATTTTCGGATAGAACAACAAAGCCCATATCTTTGGGTGTAATTTTCGCTAAATTCCTCGAATCAGAAAAAAAGTTCCAAACGGTTTCAATGTCGCAATGAATTTGCTGTTCTTTATACAATTGATATTTCATAATTCTAAAATGGTTTCTACTTTCGTTTTTAATTGAATAGAACTGATTTTGGGTAAATGGGTTTTCAAAAAAAGTTCATCTTCTTTAATATTCGATTTATAGCCTAAAAAGGAGGGTGCTTTTTTCTGAATCGAAAGTCGAATGTAACGAATTTCAACGTTTTCGTTTTCTTTCTGTATAGCTTCTTCAATTTTCATTTTTCCTTTTTTAAACGCTTTTAATTTTCCAAAAGGATTGGAAATATGATTCGCCGAAATGGTTTGATAAGCACCTAAATATGCTAAATGAACAGTTGTTGACCCATTTAATTCTAATTCATCAATCATTTTATCACATACTTCTTTGTTTGAAACTGCTTCTTCATAATTCTTACGAATCACATCCAAATTCTGAGAAAATACAAACGTGTTCATCGACATAAAAACACCCATTGTAAATAGAAATAAAGTATTCATTATAAAAAGGCTGTTTTATACCGAACATAACTTCCAAAAGCCAAATACACTTTTTCCGAATTTGGAATGCGAACTCGTTTCTCCAAAATCGTTTCAGCCGGAATTCTTTTAATTTTACGAAATAAAGAGATATAATATTTATATGCTAAGTACACACCAAATCGTGCTGATACGGGAAGCTTCTTTATACCTATTAACGCCTCTTTAAACTCGCATTCGATTTCGTTTTCTATACTTTTTTTAACCGTATTGTCAAAAACATTCATATCAATATTCGGAAAATACGAACGTCCCAAAATTTGATAATCATCCTTCAAATCGCGCAAGAAATTCACTTTCTGAAAAGCCGAACCCAATTTCATGGCATATGGTTTTAATTCTTCGAATTCCTTTTTATCGCCTTGTGTAAAAACTTGCAAACACATCAATCCTACTACCTCTGCTGATCCGAATATATATTCATTGTACAATTCAGAATTGTAATTTATTTGATTCAAATCCATTTCCATACTGTGTAGAAACTTTTGAATCAATTCAGAGTCAATTTTATACGTATGGACAGTGGATTGAAAAGATTGCAAAATGGGATTCAATGAAATTCCTTCTTCCAACGCTATTTCGGTTTCATTTTTAAACCGATTGAGTAAGGTTGCTTTGTCGTAACCATGAAAACTATCCACAATCTCATCAGCCAAACGAACATAGCCATAAATGGCATAAATCGCATTTCGAATACTTGGTTTCAGTGCTAAAATTCCAAGCGAAAAACTGGTGCTGTATTTCTGGGTCGTGCTTTTGCTTACTTGGTAAGACAATTCATCAAATAGTTGTTTCATGCTTTTTCGTTTTTAGTTTATTCACTTCATTAGCAACAATTTTGCCCGATAAAATGGAAGGCGGAACGCCCGGTCCAGGAATCGTCAATTGTCCCGTATAAAAGAGGTTGTATATTTTTTTGTTTCTAATTTTTGGTTTTAACACGGCGGTTTGAGAAAGTGTATTCGCCAAACCGTACGCATTTCCACCGTAGGCATTGTAATCTTTGATGAAATCGGTCACGCAATAGCTTTTTTTGAAAACTATTTTGGATGCTAAATCGGTTGTGCCTGTATGTTTTTCCAAACGATGAATCATTTCCGCTAAATATCGTTCTCTTATTTCCTCAGCATCCTCAATTCCAATGGCTAACGGCATCAAAAGAAACAAGTTTTCGGAATCTTCAGGTGCAACAGTTGGATCGGTTTTCGAAGGTGAACATGTATAAAACAAAGGATTATCGGGCCATTTCTTATCTTCGTAAATCGCCTCAATGTGTTCATCTAAATCGTTTTCAAAAAATAATGTGTGGTGTTTTAGATTTGGAATTTTCTCATTTATTCCTAAATAATAAATCAAACAAGAAGGTGCAAATGTCTTTTTAGCCCAATATTCTTCGGAATAATTTCTATCACCTTCATTTAATAAAGTTTCTGTATGATGATAGTCCGACGAGGCAACCACGGCGTCAAATTCATAATATTCACCGTTGATGATTAAGGAACTGACATTTTTCCCTTGTCTATTTATTTTTTCTACAGAATGGTTAAAGTGAATTTGAACGCCTTGATTTTCAGCTACTTTTTTCATTCCCAATATCAATTGGTAAAATCCACCCATCGGATACCATGTTCCTTTTCCATAACCACCGAAGTTCATCAAACTATACATCGCAGGAATATTCTTAGGAGAAGCTCCAAGGAAAATTACGGGGAATTCCATCAAAGTTTTAAGTTTGGGATGGGAAAAATAGGTGGAAACGTAGTTTCTGAAATTCGTTAGCAAGTTCAATTTTAAGGCACTTGACGCAATTTTTGGAGAAAAGAATTCCATCCAATTGTGACAAGGTTTCTGTACAAATTCGCCCATTCCCACTTCATATTTAAATTGGGCTGATTTCATGAAAAGTTCCAACTTCTCACCCGCCCCTTTTTCCAACCTTTCGAACATAACCTTCATTGCTTCCAACGATTCTGGAAGAGAAGTATTTCCATCTGAAAAAACCATTTCAAATTGGGGATCTAATGATACCAATTCAAAGAAATCGGATGTTTTGTATCCAAAATCAGCGAAAAACCCTTCCATCACATCCGGCATCCAATACCAACTTGGACCCATATCGAAGGTGAAACCGTTATCCGTGGTAAATTGTCTTGCCCTTCCTCCTGGCTGATTGTGTTTTTCAAAAACATGCACTTCATGTCCTGCTTTCGCAAGATAAGAAGAGGCTGAAAGTCCGGAGATTCCTGCGCCTATGACAGCAATTTTCATTTTTGAATGGGAAGTTTGCATGGATGTTTGTTTTCTTAATTCGATTAATTATTTGTAGTTAAATAGTTTGTATAAACTGCATCGATAAGTTCTGACGTATCGATATTTTCATGGTATATCGGATTGTGAAAATCATCCAATTTTTGGAGAAGTCGAATTAATTCCATTTTCTCTTCCCAATTTAAATTTCCAGTGACAATTTTTGAAGCTTGACGGATTTTATCCATTTGCTGACCCAATGCTTTTTCTCCTAGCTGCGTTAAGCTGACAATCCGACTTCGTTTATCGGATTGGGAATTGCGTTGATTGATCCATTTCTTTTCCAATAAACGATCGATGATTTTTATACCCACGGATTTGTCGTGAATGTTTCTTTTAATCAATTCCATTTTTGTCATGGAGCCAAAGGATTTAAGGATAATGAGGTAAATAAAATCTTCTTGCGTAGAAAAGTCCGAACCTTGAATGGCTGATTTGGAATAATTTTTCGCATACCGATTTAAATGAAGCAAAGAAGTACTAATCACACTTTCTGGACTTCTGCCCTTCTCCTTCCCTTCCCAATCCGGCTCCTCTTTATTTTCAGAATTCTTAGAGTGTGTTGATTTCATCCACTGTTTAAAACCTTCTATATCTGCTGAATAATTTGAATTCAAATTTTCAGTTTCAAATTCTTGAACGAGATCAAGAATGTCTTTTACCAATTTATAATTCATAGAATTCCATTTAATGTTATCAATACATTAGTGTACAAATATACTATTAATTTGTTATAATTGTTTAAAATTATATCATAATTATTAGAAAGGTGTAATTGTATCCTACTTAATTTAGGAAATGGGAAGGATTAAAAGATAGAAAGCATTGAATTGCAACTTCAATCTTTGAATTTGAGAGATTTTAAATAGTTGACTTTTTGGGATCTGTTGAAATCCATAAATAGAAATGATTTAACCGAAGTGATTTCTTATTTAGTCAATCGCGCGCTGAACAGCATCGATAAATGCTTGTCTAGATTTTATTAACTCTTTCGAGCTAGCACTAGGCCAAGCGGCAATTTGAGCAATCACAAGCTTTTTATAAGGGTTGATGTAAAGCATTTGACCGAAAATTCCTATAGCTGCATAACTACCGTCTTTGTAACGCCACCATAAATACCCATATCCACCGCCCTGATCGTTGGTTTCGTATAAAAGGGAAGTGGCATCTTTAAACCATTCTTCAGAAAGCAAACTTTTCTTTCCGATTTTTCCTTTATTTAGCATCAAAGTTCCCAAGCGAGCATAATCACGCAAACTCGCCGAAAGACCGCTTCCTCCAATATTCAAATTACTGCATTCATCAGCTATCCAGTAAGCACAATGCTCCATCCCCAAAGGTTTCCAGATTTTTTGAGAAAGGTATTCCGCCAAACTTTCGCCCGTCGCTTTTTGGATTAAAATTCCAACTAAATCGGTTTCTCCTGTACTGTAATTCCAGGTTTTTCCGGGTTCATGTGCGAATTTTAGAGGTTTCATATAGGTCAGAATATGAGATTCAGTTCCTTCACAAGGTGCTTGATACATCCGCGCCACATCCGAGTTTGGATCGACATAATCTTCGTTCCACGCAATTCCAGAAGTCATGGTCAACAATTGACGAACGGTCACTTTCCCATAATCATAACCTCTGAATTCGGGAATGTATTTTTGCAAAGGATCTTCTAAACTCTCAATATCTCCTTCATTTAAAGCGACTCCTACTAATAAAGAAGAAATTGATTTCGCCACCGAAAAAGAAGTCCAAAGCGTGCTTTGATCTACTCCCTCTGCATACTCTTCCAATCGTATTTGATTGTTTTGCACAACAATAATTCCCTTAACATGATTGTCTTTCATATAGGAAGACAATGTAGTTTTATCTGACCATTTGGGGGTAATGTTTTTTAATTCTTCAAATGGAATTATTTCATTTCCTTTTGAAATCGGAATGCTTGGATAAATAGCTTGCATCATGGGGAAACGTCGATTCTTTTCCGCTTGGGACCAAAAGAGTAAACTTTCAAGTTTTTGTCCCATGGTTTCTCCGGGAATAGCTTCTCTTTCTTTTTTGGCTTCCGTCAAATCAAGACTTTGGCAATCCTGAGCATTTACTGTTAAGCCTCCGAACATTAAACTAAGAAAAAATAAAATAGTCTTTCTACAATTCATGGATTTTCTTCTTTAGGAATTTGAGTGTTCAAAGATAGCGAACTCTTGGAAGACAGGTCGATCAATCTCCCAATCAAATTAATTGAAAACAAAAAACCCGCAAATTCAATGAATTTGCGGGTCTAAAGCCACATTGCGTAATGTTGTCGGGGTGGCAGGATTCGAACCTGCGACCTCCTGGTCCCAAACCAGGCGCGATGACCGGACTACGCTACACCCCGAGTTATTTCAATGTTTGCGGAGAGACAGGGACTCGAACCCTGGCATCGGTTACCCGATGACAGATTAGCAATCTGCTCCATTACCACTCTGGCACCTCTCCTTTGCCTATCTCTCACCTTTCACTGTGAAAGCGGATGCAAAAGTAAGACCCTATTTTTAACTTTCCAAGTATTCTCACAAGATTTTTGTTTTTTTCTTGTGTTTCTTTTTTAACTATTTTTGTATCAACATTCTATTACACTATAAAATATGAACATAAATTATTTAATCGGCCTACTTGTAGGGATTTTAGTCACTTCTTGTGCTTCTCAACCTCCAAAAGTGATTCGAGAAGTGATTCGAGATACCATCGTAATTAATAAGAAAACGGATAAGTTTGAATCGATTCGCATGGCGAAACTCGATAAATACAAAATTTCAACATCGAATTATCCTGCCGTGGGACAAGATGAACGGATCCGTTTCCTGATTCTACACTATACGGCGTTGGATAATGAAAAGTCTATTCGTGTATTAACCGAACAACAAGTAAGTGCCCATTATTTGGTTCCCAATGATTATTCAGACTCATTGTATATATTAGTTGACGAATCAAAACGTGCGTGGCATGCAGGTGCGAGTTATTGGAAAGGAATTAACAATGTGAATTTCTCTTCCTTGGGAATAGAAATCGTGAATTTGGGATATACAACCGATAAAACCTTGATGGGAGATCCGGATTTAGCTGATGCTGATCGTCATTTTTACGATTATCCTGCCTTCCAAATTAATAAAGTTGCAGCGCTGGCTAAAGAGATCATTGAGCGATACAATATTGATCCTGTCAATGTTTTGGCGCATTCCGATGTGGCACCTCAACGTAAACATGACCCAGGACCGAAATTCCCTTGGAAAAGATTGTATACTGAATTCGGAATTGGCGCTTGGTATGAAGACGTTCAAAAAAATATCTTCTATCCGAAATTCCCGTATGCGGATTTGAATTCCTATTCTTTCATACTTTCCGTTCAAAACGATTTAAGTAAATACGGATATGAAATCGAGAAGACCGGAATGTGGGATGAACAAACCAAGAAGGTAATTACAGCATTTCAATACCATTTCCGTCCGGAACGTTTCGATGGGGTAATGGATGCGGAATCGTGGGCAATTCTTCAAGCGCTGAATTTAAAGTATAGAAGTTGATGGTAAAATTCAAATTGTTCTTAGTGTGTTTGGGATTCGTTTCTCTTACTTCGGCCCAGAAATTTGAAAGATTCACGAAAGAAGAAAAGGAATTGATTCAAAATCAATCCACTGAATTGTTGCGGGTTTACAATTTAGCCAATCCCAACGATTCCTTGGTTTTAAAATCAATGTCTAAACCGTTAAAGCCGCGTCATAAACTCACTCGTTTATTAGCAGAACGAATGTTGCTTACCGTTCAGAATCCTGAACATACGGGAGTCGGAATTGCCGCACCGCAAGTTGGGATCAATCGAAGAATCATCGTGGTGCAACGTTTTGATAAAATCAATAAGCCTTTTGAAGTGTTTGTAAATCCTGAAATAATTTGGCAATCCGAATTGTTACAAAAAGGTCCGGAAGGGGATCTTTCGTTTGAAGGAAGAGCGGATATTCTTCGAAACTATACGATCGAAATTCGTTACCAAGATTTGAATGGAAAAGTTTGGACTGAAGTGTTGGAAGGTTTTACAGCTGTTATTTTCCAGCATGAACGCGATCATTTGGATGGAGTTTTATTGACTGACCGAAGAAAAGAACAAGAAAAAGAGCGTTTTGAATCGAGTTCAAATACAAAACAACTCTATTTTAAAAAGGAGTAATTTCGCAAAAAACATACGCGTGAAGAAAATCGTTTTACTTTTTATACTCATCCATATCAATCTGTATTCACAAATACGTGAAATAGAAGCGTTGCCTACACTTTCTGAGATTGAAGCTCCGCCTGCTATAATTACCAAAGGTTTGGTCGTTACTTCATCAGACAGTATGATTCAAATGAAATTTGGACTCGATTTACAAAATCGATTGACATATGGGCGTAAAAATAATTCAGATTTTATTGAAGGTGATATTTCTAAACTTCGACTCACTCTAAGTGGTTATTTATTTTCTCCGAAACTCACATACAACGTACAAGCTTCTTTTGCTCCCAAAGATATGAAATTACCAAAGGATGGAGAACCTTCAACTATTCTTCGAAATGCAATTGTAACGTATAAACCAAATTCAAACTGGGAATTTAAATTTGGACAAGGTAAATTACCTGGTGATCGACAATTCACAAACTCAAGTTCCAATCTCCAATTTTCGGGTCGAACTATTAACAATGCCAAGTTTACAATTAACCGCGATTTTGGGCTTCATGTTTACAATAAAAATGAATTTAAAGATAGATTCTCTTACAATTTTTTAACCGCAATTAGCTTAGGTGAAGGAATAAATTGGTTGGATCATGGAGATACAGGATTGGCATATACAGGAAAAGTAGAACTGTATCCGCTGGGTACTTTTAAAAACAACGGTGGCTATTCCGAAGGAGATTTGGAACGTGAACCAAGTCCGAAACTACTAATTTCTGGAGGTTATAGTCAAAATAATCAAGCGATTCGAGAAAGAGGGCAAAGCGGAAAAATACTGTATGAAGCCCGCACGTTACGTTCCGTTTTCGCCGATTTAATTTTCAAATACAACGGATGGGCTCTCATGTTCGCCTATATGAATCGTTCGACCGATGATCCTCTTACCTTTAACTCCAACTCCCCTACTGATTTGCGGTATGTTTTTGTGGGAAGTGGTATGGATTTTCAAGGCAGTTATTTATTTCGAAACAATTACGAAATTTCCGGTCGATTTTCGCAACAATGGATCGATGATAAAATCAAAACGTACGAACCCAATCGTCAAGAATTTGCGCTGGGCCTATCCAAATACATTTGGAAGCATCAGTTAAAACTTCAATCCGAGGCTTCGTATGAACGAATGACTCCATTTTCCCAACCGAAGGAAAACAATTGGTATGTCCGTTTCCAGCTTGCATTAAACCTTTAGTCGCCGTCATGTGATGTGACGAATTTTTTTCATACAAAGATCACAGCTTCCTTTTCGGAGGGTTACGAATCACTATTTAAACAGAATTCTGCCAAACTGTCATTTTTTTCTGACAAAATAATGGAAAGACTTCGTTGGCATAATCATTGACTAAAGTGAAGCATCAATAGATTATAAAAAATTAAATAAACCAATAGAAAATGAGTAAAATAATAGGAATTGACTTAGGTACAACAAACTCTTGTGTTTCAGTAATGGAAGGAAGTGATCCGACTGTTATTCCAAACGCGGAGGGAAAAAGAACCACTCCTTCTATCGTTGCATTCGTTGAAGGTGGAGAAAGAAAAGTAGGGGACGCAGCAAAACGCCAGGCGGTAACCAATCCAACCAAAACGATTTCATCGATCAAACGATTTATGGGAACCAAATATTCTCATGACACAGCAGAAATTGAACACATTACGTACAAAGTAGTAAAAGGTGACAACGATACGCCAAGAGTAGAAATCGACGGAAGAAATTACACACCTCAAGAAATCTCAGCTATGATTCTTCAGAAAATGAAGAAAACAGCGGAAGATTATTTGGGAACTGAAGTTTCACGTGCGGTAATTACCGTTCCTGCTTACTTTAATGACGCCCAACGTCAAGCAACCAAAGAAGCCGGAGAAATCGCAGGTTTGAAAGTAGAAAGAATCATCAACGAGCCTACAGCAGCAGCTTTGGCTTACGGTTTGGATAAAGGAACCGGAGACAAGAAAATTGCGGTGTATGACCTAGGTGGTGGTACATTTGATATCTCTATTTTGGAACTGGGTGACGGTGTATTTGAAGTATTATCAACCAACGGAGACACCCATTTAGGTGGAGACGACTTTGATAATGTTTTAATTACTTGGTTGGCAGATGAATTTAAAAATGAAGAAAACGTAGATTTACGAAAAGACCCCATGGCACTTCAGCGTTTGAAAGAAGCAGCTGAAAAAGCAAAAATTGAATTGTCTTCTTCATCGCAAACTGAAATTAACTTGCCTTACATTACAGCAAACGAAACGGGACCAAAGCACTTGGTAAAAACGTTGACACGTGCGAAGTTTGAACAATTGAGTGATGATTTGGTACGTCGTTCGATGGAGCCATGTAAAAAAGCATTGAGTGATGCTGGACTTTCCGCATCCGATATTGACGAAGTTATTTTGGTAGGTGGTTCTACGCGAATCCCTAAAATTCAACAAGAAGTTGAAAAATTCTTTGGAAAAGTTCCTTCCAAAGGCGTAAATCCTGACGAAGTAGTCGCCATCGGTGCTGCCATCCAAGGAGGAGTTTTAACTGGAGACGTAAAAGATGTTTTATTGTTAGACGTAACACCCCTTTCTTTAGGAATTGAAACTTTAGGGGGTGTTTTCACTAAATTGATTGAATCAAATACCACGATTCCAACCAAGAAGTCCGAGATATTCTCAACAGCAGCTGACAATCAACCAGCGGTAACTCTGCGAGTAGGGCAAGGAGAGCGTTCTATGTTCAAAGACAACAAAGAAATCGGTCAATTTGATTTAACCGATATTCCACCTGCACAAAGAGGAGTTCCACAGATTGAAGTTACGTTTGACATTGATGCCAACGGAATCTTGAATGTTTCTGCAAAGGACAAAGGAACTGGAAAAGAGCAGTCGATTAAAATTGAAGCTTCTTCCGGACTAAGTGAAGAGGATATTGAAAGAATGAAGAAAGAAGCCCAAGAGAATGCTTCTCAAGATGCCGAGGCCAAAGAGAAAATTGAAAAAGTAAATGCGGCTGACTCATTGATTTTCCAAACAGAGAAACAATTGCAAGAATATGGAGACAAAATTCCAGCGGATAAAAAATCAGAAATTGAATCTGCTTTGGTGAATTTAAAATCAGCACATTCAACCCAAGATGTTTCACAAATTGATCCCGCAATGGAAAAATTAAATGAAGTTTGGAGCGCTGCTTCCGAAGAATTGTATGCAGCCATGAACGAGCAAGGTGGAGCACCTCAAGATGCACCTGCTGGTGGTTCTGATACAGCTTCAGAATCCGGTGATGGTCAAGTTGAAGATGTAGATTTTGAGGAGGTTAAATAAATAAAGCTTCTTAATAATAGAATGAATCCCGACAGAAATGTTGGGATTTTTTTGTTTTAAAATGGAGGAATTGGTAGAATTTAAATAGACTGAAATCGAAATCGTATGTAAAGTTAGAAAGTTTAAGGCCCTTTTTAATTCATAGCTTTTCCTATAAAAAAAAAGAACTCAAGGGTCCTCACCCTTGAGTTCAACTCTAACTCTACCTTCGCCGTAGTCTCCCAATAAGGTTGGTTAAAGTTACTGGGACTTGCGACTAGACTTTGATTCTTTGTTAAGAACTAACCAAGATCATTGTCTTTCACTCTATTTGACACAAGTCTTTTAAATAAGTCACACTTTATTTTAAAAGTTTTTCAAATGATTTCATAACCACTTTGAAATCCAAATTTAAATCACAAAAAAAGAGCAACTCTTTGGAGCTGCCCTTTTTATTTTTATTTAACTTCCCAGTTAATCCTGCGCTTTCCAATACGCCCAGTCGGTTCCATTGAATACGGCCAATTCTTGCGTCGTTGGATCGTAAACTATCAATCCAGGTGTAGGATTTATGATGTTGGTATGAGGTGCACTTACTTTGGGCAAAACCATTGCCTTGTCTGTGTCCTCTAAAACAAATATTCCATTGACAGAAGTTGGTTCACCGATGCTGACTTTGGCGTTGGTGGCCTCAACCAATGTAGATTGAATATCCATTCCATCCACGTTACTAATTGGATTAATCGTAGTTCCCGTTTCGTTCACAGATAAATCCGTCCAACCTGATGCGAATTTCACTTTGACTTTGTGATCCGAAGCATCGTAAACCAGAGTTCCGTTTTCGACGGCTGTTACCGCTGATTCACTATCCACCCAAGGCAATAGTAAACCCCGGTTTTCATCACCAAATTCTAAACTTACGGATGCACTGCTCACATCACTAGTTCCGATGGCTAATTGAGCCTGAGCCGTAAAAGACACTAAAATGACTGCAATTGTTATACTTATTTTTTTCATGATTGTTTCTTTTTAAAATTCTAAACTAATTATTCACACGATTGAACATTGAAACACTTCCAACCTGCAGCTGTACCGTCCACATTAATTTGCAAACAGTCCTCTGTGATGTTGTAAACCATCATTCCTTCCACTAAGTTTACAGAAGGAATTGCTCCGATTTGTGCGGTAGTTAAACGGTTTGGAACAAATCCTTTGGTTTTTGATTCCAAAGCAATCCATGCGCCTTCTCTAACTTGAGGCCATCCGTCTGTATTCGTTTCTCTCAATGATGTGACTCCAATATTCGTTGGCAAACCATCTCCTGAAGCAAAGTTTCCTGGTTTGTAGCAAGCCATCGAACCCAAAGTAGTTAAATACAGGGTTGATGCATCACATGCTTCCGGCGTACCATCATCACAAACTGTTTGCTCAACTACAACTGTTCCTACGAAATCTTCCTCTGGAACAAACGTATAAGAACCATCAGGATTCATAGTCAATGTTCCTTTTCCTGGGATTACGATCTCTGTATCCGGTCCAATTGGATAATCGGTTCCATCAATCGTAACGGATGTTAAGATTTGTGTATTTCCTTCAGGATCATTGTCATTACCCAATACATTTCCTGTCAAGGTTTCTCCTTTCTTACCGGTATTGGCATCATCATTTGCGAATGTGGTGTTCTTTCCTGTATCTGGAAGTACATTCAAATAGATATTTGCCTCATCCGTTCCACCATTTCCGTCTGAAATCGTGTAATTAATTGGATTCATTTCTCCTACAAAACCATAATTAGGTACAAACGTTATCGTTCCATCGGTATTGATGGTAACTGTACCCGCATTGGCTACAGGATTTCCTTCGGAATCTACTCCTGAAACTTGGGTAGGTGTTCCAATAACAATTGAAGTTCCTCCTTGAGTCGCACCCGTTACTGTTAAGGTATTTCCATCTACATCTGAATCATTGCTTAAAATATTAGACGTAATTGGCTTTCCTGCTACAGTAGTGTAAGCATCGTCTTGAGCAATGGGAGGATTATTCCCACTCGAATTATAGGATGGAATTACATCAATGGTCAAAGTAGTTGTATCTGTTTCTCCATTTGTATCTGTGATGGTATATTCTACAGGCACATTTCCAATGTATCCCGGTTCTGGAGTAAAAATGTATTTTCCGTTGGATCCAATGGTGATTGTACCTGTTTTTACAGGATCTCCGTTTTCATCCAATGTATAAACATCTTCGGTTACGGTTCCTGTTGTTGGAACAGTCACTGTTTTGCTGTTTCCATCTTCATCAATTACTGTAATTTCAGTTACGGTAATGTCTTCACCGCTGTCATTGGTCAATACATTTCCATTGACTGGTTTGCCTTCGGGCGTTTGGTTGATATCTGGGGTAGCAATTGGTTTGGGACATTCGATTTCAACATAAAAATCTTCATCTATCTCACAACCCCATTTCACTAATTTAATATCATCAATGAAATAATCATTTCCTTGCGTACCTGCATATCCATTTCTCAAAGAAAACTTCACATCGTTCACACTACAAGCACCTGTAAGAAAATAAAGAGTGTGTTCAGTCCATTTCCCAATATAAGATGGATCAACGTCTCCTCCCATCAATGCGGTTTCAACCGTCCCTAACAATTGATTGGTTTCTGAGTCAAAAATATCCAAAGCAATTTTAGTTGGATCCTCACCTGGAAGTAAGTAAAACCAAAAAGAAGCTTTGTATAATGTAGTTGGCTCAACTGTCACTGAATTTTCATAAAATGGAGCCAAGACTTCACCTGCGTTAATTGCCATAACCGCCCCTTTATGAGTAGCTGTATTCGAATTCCCAGTGTGGTCAGAAACTATTTGATAACCATTGTTTTCAGCTGGAGGCCACCACGAACCCCAACCATCATCAGGAAACCATCCATCATTGATAAACTCAGGAGCAACAACTGCATAGAAGCCATCGTTTATACGTGCTGCATTACGGATTGGATTATCGTCCCAAGGATTACCACCTGGAGTTGGTAATTGTAAATAAGAATTACCAAACTCAAATGAATTTGCAGGCATAAAGGCTGATTCACTTCTTCCCATATTGCCATTGTTTAAATCACTAATTCCAAAATCTTCGTGAAAAAGTACTTCATCTTCACAATCAGCAATACTTATTTGGATTTGTTTCACATTATTTGAACTTGACTGTCCATTATTTGCTGCCTCAAAGAAAGGGTCAAAAGGCAGATAAAAATATTCATTTAAATCATACGGTCCATTCAAATCACCTAACGGATTTTCAGGATCACTTGTATTCGTTCCGTCTGGATCATACACGTCATAAGGGCGCATGATTCCTGCGCTTAATGTACCTTCACCTGGCGTAGCCTCACCTGTAACTTTCACTTTAATGGTATAAGTTACTTCACAGCCGTTTGGCAGATTTAATTCCGATTTGAAAGTATGAGTAGTTGCATCAAATGCTAACTCTACTGCTTCAGTTCCACATTCTGCGCCAGAAAAGGTAAAGAAACCTCCTTCTGCAGGTATAAAACCATCTGGAACCACAAAATGAAAGGGTGCATTCTCTACATCACTAGGTCCTCCATTTTTAAGTTTTATTGTATAAGTAACTATTTCATTTACAATGACCTCACTTGTATTATCTGCACTTAATTCTGTAACTTGAAGATCCGCTACTTTCGTACGTACAGTCGTGTTTATTTCTGCTTTTTGTCCTTTAATAAAAGTCCACGTGTCGATAGAGCGATTGTCTCCAAATTGACCTGATGTACCTGAAGCACCTTGTCCCCAAATATGTCCGTTGGTATTACTACTTATCCCTGTACTTCCATTCAAATGGCTATTGTTCCTAGGTGAAGAATATCTTCCAAAAGGTGAATTATTACCCGAGGTTCCATTAGGGATATAAAAAGGATCATTGGAATTGCCCCCATCATTCCAATACACGATATCGGATTTTGATTCAATTACAGGTGTTGCTAATGCCAACTTTTCATGGTCTAGCAATTCTATAATTATTCCTTTGGTATTGTATTCCATATCAATAAATGGAAAGTGTACCTCGGCTCCTTGTAGTTGTACAGTAATTTTGGCTAGATTATTTCCTGCTGGCAAAGTAGTCCCATCTCCCGCTTTCCCATCCCAATAAATTTCATTTAATCCTGAAATCGATGATCCAATTAGTGTACGTTTAACAAACTCAGCAGGTATAACATCACTTTCTATCTCAATTGTATATTGCCCTTGTGCATCGGCTTCAAAATTGATATAACCTCCTTTGTTACTTACTTGCCCTTCAATACCCTCTGACCCTATAAGCTTTACATTGGTTACATTCGGCTCAACAACTTCACCATTTAGCCACGTTGTTGTATTCGGCTGACTTGAATACGAAATGGAAGTTGTTTCTGGTAAGTCTTTTCCGGGTAAGGAATAGAACATTTTATGAGTAATTTGTCCATTCCCGTCTTGAAAATTTGGATTGTGTACTTTACCGTTTAAATAACTAGTCGTAGAAGTCGGTAAACTCGTATATCTTGGCAATCCGTTTTCATTTATAAATCCATTGTTGTTTACAAAAAAAGTAAAGAACATTCCGTTATTTCCGTTGTTGTCCACGCGATAGGTATAGCCATCTTTGGTCAATACATAAACAAGACCATAGAAATGATTATTTTGTGGAGTTGTATATCCATTCGATAGGTTCAATACGTTTGCATACACCCGTCCACTCATAAATCCTGTATTTGTGGTATTGATGACCGAAACATCCCATGCCATAATCCCAGCATGATTTGTTGCCTGTGCCCAAGAGGAATTTGCAGCAATCGTATAGTTTATATTCCCTGATTGAGTTCCTGTCGTTTTAAATTCTACCCGATACACGCCTTCAACTGTCACTGTATGATAAATAGACCTATACCTATTACCTTGATTCCCTGTAGCGTTTTCTAATTGTGGACCCGCAATTTCTGCATTTCTACTGCCGATAGTACCATAGATAGTAGCAGCTGTATTACCAGATCCTGTATAGGTCACGATATTTATTTTATTTCCTGTGGGTCCATAAAGTTCTATATTTTCTCTATTGTCCCTTCTCGCATTATTAGAGGTTCCCATCCCTTGTGTTGAAGAGGCTAATGCAATCGTCTCTCCTACTTTTGCATACACATAGTGGGTTCCTGTATTAGCAAAAGGCCAGCTACTTTCTGGATTATTTGTTACAGTAGAAGAACGAAGATAAGCACGCACACCATCTACACCACTTGGGTACCAGTCCCGTGAACCTGACCCCCAATAAGTAGTTTGTCCAAAAAGATTGAACGAACTCATCAATAAAACAAGTAAAATACTTGTTTTGATATTGTTTTTACGTTTATTTAAAATCATATTTTTATATGTTTGCAATTACACAAATGCGTAATTACTTGTTGGTTTTACACTGTTTTTTTGGCTGTACAATGAGGTATTGCACTTTTTATTATGCCAATTTTTTTCTACTAAATTTTTAAAAATTATCTGATAGGTGGCCCTCGAGGAACGAAAAGAGAAGAAATGACTTTACTCTCTCTCCACACATCTTGTCTTTTGATTTCTTTAGAGGTTGTCAAAAAGACAAAAAAATTAAAATTATCGCTCAGTAGAGCGTCTATACTTTTATTTTTTGAATAAGAATTTACTTGTACAACGCCAACGACGTAATGTAAGTTTGCTGTAAAAATTGCCCGATCGGATGCTTTTTCAATCCAGATAAATTTTTGAGTTTTATCTTCGACCTCCGACTTTACACTTTGAACTTGTTTAAGAAGAATTTCAGCATCAGTGCTTTCAGAAAAATCAATTTTCTTAGCTTCAGATTTTCTAGATTCGTTTTTATCTATGACAACAAAATTGCCTTTTGTTGGAAAGTTGACTGTTTTTGTTCCTTCGGCAATATAAACTATTGAGTCTTTTTCTTCCTTAATTTCTTCACTAATGAAAGCACCTTCTTTCAGCACTAAAACTGTAGAATCTGAAATATATAACTGTCCGAAGGAAAATCCAAAAACCATAAAAAACAACCCAAATCCTGCCTTACATATAAAATGCAAGGCAAGTTTTGGGAGTGGTTTATATGGTTGGTTATAATTCATTTATTTTCGTTATCAAAAACAGTATATAATTGCGTGAAGTTTAGGATAGCTTTTATTTTTATGAAATGCGAACCTATACCAAAGACTTGGTATAAAAAAGGGAAAGATGTATCAAATTCTACACTTTGATAAAAAATAAACAGACTTTAATCATTCATTTACAGCACTTTACTAGAAATACTCCTCTAGCTCCTTTTCTAGTTCTTTTATAAATGTCGAAGGGGAAATTGTAGTCGATTTCTTGAAAACGGTAGAGAATTTATTTTGCGAAGAAAAGCCTGCTTCTTCAGCCAAAGTAGAAAACTTGTACTTTCTATAAATAGGCTCATTGACTAATTTATCAATGATAAAGTTCACACGTAAATTATTGACGTAGTTATTATAATCCATACCCTTGTGCTTGTTGATACAGTGCGAAAGATATTTCGTATTCGTTTTGCAATAAGAAGCTAAGGAGGATAGAGAAATACTATTCTTTGTAAATAATCCAGACTTCTCGAACTTCTTTAATTGAACCAATATCCTCTCCTCTACTTCGGGAGACATTATTGATGTTTCTAGCGGTTTTTCTTGCTCTTCTTGAATAATATCATCCTTTCTATCTACCGATTGTAGCTCTTCATTACTATCTGGATTAAGTTCTTTTGACTTTTTTAGTTCTTCTAAGATGGATTTAAATTTTTGAACCTGTCGTTTTTGCTCTTTTCGATAATAGAGAAAATAAATAAGCCCCATTAAAAAAAACAGACCAGCACCTAAAATCACATATTCTCTCTTTAATTTTTGATTTCCTATTTGAATATTTTTTGTATTTAAATCAGAAATACTTTGGTCCAAATATTTGCTTCTTTCAGCAGAGAGTAAAAGTTGGATAGAATCTTTTTTCACTCTGGACTCTTTTAATTTATCCATGTTAGCAATCAATGAATAATAAGTAAATTCGGTCGCATAAAATTTGTTTAAGAATTCCAAATACGAAGATTCTACGGCAATTTCTCTTGCTTTATCCAAATTTTCTTTGGCTAAATCTAACTTGTTATAATGAATATAAACTTCAGAGAAACCGATGTAAATCAATCCTTTAATATAATTATCTGGTAATTCTCCCCATTTGAATAAGGCATTATGAAAATAAAAGAGTGCAGTATCATACATTCCTAAGTTCAAGGCACAGTGTCCTTTAAATTGGTCATTTTGAGCAATCATATAATTATCATCCAGATCGTCAAAATATTTCCCTGTCTCCTCAAAAAGCTCTAACGCTTCTTTATAATTGCCTCTAGAATTCTCCGAAAATGCTTTCTCTTGCATCAAGAGGGCTAGCGTTAATTGAGATGTTTTCTTATCCTTTATTTTTTCAGCTGCGTTTATAGCTCTATTTGCATGTATTTCAGATAAACTGTAAATTGACAACATTCTATATTGCGTAGCTAAAAAACCTTCAACACGAGCCTTCCAATTAAAATCATCGGTTTTATCAATGATACCGCCCGCTTTTTCTGCATATTTAATCGACTTTTTCAATTCGCCTACCTGTCCATATAAACTCGCACTTAACATCAAACTCTTCGTTTGAAAATAGGGGGTTTCTGAAACTTGAAATAAGGAATCTGCTACCTCCAAAGACTTTTCAAAATTTATATGAGAAGTTTCAACAAATGTCTTCCTAAATATCTCATCATATTTTTTTGGGTCTTGTGCTTTTAAACCACTACTTATTAATACAATAAATAAGGTGATTTGTATTTTTTCTATCATTCTCTCAACATTCAATTTCATTCAAAAACTTTTAAATTTTAGTAGGGTAATTCATTAGTTAAAACTATTTCCATTATTTGAGACTTGGAAAGTACAAGCGTTTCATATTCGTTATTCTGACAATGTAAAATAAATTATTAGGCGCTAAAAAAAACACTTACACCAACATTAAACGTAGTATTGTCTATCATACAACGCTTTTTTTAAAGTTGATAAAATTGCTTTTAAACATTAGAAATTGCGAACAAAATAGAGTTAGGAGGACCTCGAAGTGTAAAGCAAATCGAATAAAAGTCGGAAGTCAATCGGATAAAATTAGTACTCGAAACAATGTCTTTTCGGGTAGTTATTGTATTATTAATACTATACAATTGATGTATCACTTTTACCGAGTTGATAGAAGGCAAAATCAAAGATGAGTTGACATTCCTACCAATAAGTAAATTTTCAGTTGATTTTTTCGATTGTACAAAATGAACTTTTTGCTTTTGTGGAATAATTGATTCCGAAGTTAATTCAGGTTGAGGCGAAACAGTATGAGTTTCTTTTACCAAAATGATTTCATCTGAAATATTCCGCGAGTCTAGCGATTCAATAAATACGATTTCGGTGTATTGAGTTAAATCTTCCAATCCTATTATGGTGGCACCTTCTGCTATAAAGATTTTTGAATTTATATTCTTACTTACGAATCCCTTCTCAGAAATTTGAGTCGAATCGAGTGGATCAATACCAACATAAGCAGTATCTTCTATGTGTAAATTCAGCTCAAAAGTTTCATGAGTATGTCCAGAAACAGACGATGACAAACCAAGTAGAAGCAACAAAAATTTGCCTATTACCAAGTAAACATCATTAAAACAACTATTAGACCTTCGTTTCTTCATTAAACTTTTCGTACTTTCTTAGTTTCTGATCTTAAAAAAATCAGCTAAAACTTAAAAAAAAAAAAACAGACCCAATTATAAAATGGATAATAATAACAATCAATTCGCCCTAAATATCTTCTGACTTTTGCATTACTATCACAAAGTAAGATAGCAAGAAAGTTATGTTCCTTGCGTCTCACTAAAATTAAAGTTGGTTAAGGTTAGGTCGACGAACATTATTAAAATAATGTTATGTTTTTGTTTTTATTTAAATTCTTAAAAACGATGCGAAAATAGAGGCTATATCAATAATAAAGAAGAGCTAAGCGTATCAGATTCTCGAAAACGATAACGTTGACAAGTGCGTAACGACCTGTATGACAAAGCCTTAACTAGAAGGTAGTTCGGGGGGATTTTTCGAGTTGTTTTATGAACTCAGAAGGTGTAATTGAAGTGGATTTCTTAAAAACGGTTGAGAATTTATTCTGGGATGAGAATCCTGCTTCTTCAGCTAAAGCACCAAATTTGTACTTTCTGTAAATCGGCTCGTTGATTAGTTTATCAATAATGAATTTCACACGAAGATCATTGATGTAGTTATTATAGTCCATTCCCTTATGATGGTTGATACAATGTGAAAGATACTTTGTATTGGTTTGACAATAGGAAGCCAAAGATGAAAAGGAAATACTGTTTTTAGTAAATAATTTTGTTTGTTCAAACTTCTCCAATTGCTTTAGTATTCGTTCTTCTATCTCTTCTGACATAATGGATACTTCTTGATCAATTTCTATATTTTCATTTTTACTTTTTCCATTTCCGTTGGATTGAATTATAGAAATGAATTTTTCTTGGTTAAGCTGATTAATTTTCTTGGACTTTTCATATTCACTCAAAATAGATTTGAACATTTTTACTTGCCTGTTCTTTTCCCTTTGATAATAGAAAAAATAAATCAATCCCGCTAGAAAAACCAAACCGCCTCCTAAAATAATAAAGTCTCTTTTTAACTTTTGATTGCCAATTTCTACCTTTTGGTTATCTAATTCAGCATAGCTTTGATCTATATATTGATTTTTCTGAGCATTTAACAAGCCTTGTATGGAATCCCTTTTTAATCCAGCTTCTCTTAAATGTTCTATGTTTGAAGTTAAGGTGTAATACGTAAAAAGCGTTGAGTAGTATTTACTTAAAAACTCTAAATACGAAGAATCTTTAGCAATTTCGGTTGCTCTATCTAAATTCTCTTTGGCTAATTCCAATTCATTAAAATGAATATGGACTTCTGCCAATCCAATATAGATTAAGCCCTTTACAAAGTTGTTGGGCAAATCACCCCATTTCCTTAAGGCTGTTTCCAAATAGGTAAACGCCTCATCATATTCTTGAAGATTTAGGGCGCATTGTCCTTTGAATTGATAATTCTGAGCGACTAGATAATTGTTTTCTGCATCTCCAAAATAGGTTCCTGCTTCTTTAAATAAATCCAAAGCTTGTTTATAATTCTCTTTTGTATCTGCTAAAAAAGCTTTTTCTTGAAGCAACATAGCAAGTGTCGATGTGTGCACTTCCTTGTCCTTGATTTTCTCAGCTGCCGCTACGGCTTTGTTCGCATACTTCTCAGATTGACTGTAGAGAGCCAATATACGATATTGTGTAGCTAAAAAACCTTGAATACGTGCATGCCATGAATAATTATCCGATTTCTCTATAAATCCTTCTGCTTGTTCTGCATATTTTATGGATTTATTTAATTTGCCTGCTTGTTCATATAAACTCGCTTTCAGCATCAAACTTTTTGCTTGAAAAAAAGTGGTTTCAGAGATTAAAAACAAGGAATCTGCTACTTCTAGTGATCTCTCAAAATCTTTTTGGGAAGTCTCAATGTATGTTTTTGTGAAAATCGCATCATATTTCTCAGGGTCTTGCGCCCTCAAACTACTGAAAACAAGAAAAATAGAAAATAAAAACATCCATCTACTTGTCTGCGTACATCTATCTAATTTCATTTACTATAAAATTAATTCTTACTTTTTTAAAAGTGCTGTTTGATAGGTTTTAATTAGATATACAATACTTTAGTTTAGTTTAGAATCGAATTAGAAATAAATAACTAATCTAATCAATTTATTTCAATATTCCTGGTCTTGAATCATCAATTCCATAAAAGTTCACAACGCTGTCATAGTCGCTATAATCAACATTAAATGATTTCCCATAACTCGCGGGCACCAATAAAATACGGAAAGTTTTGTTTGAGATATAAGAACTTCCTCCCAGATTAAACGTTCCACCTGCATAAATCACAAAATCATAGCGTGAAAAATCATAATTGTAATCCACTTCGTTTCCATCATCCAAATAAAAGGTGATTGGAATTTGTTGCCAAATCGGTGAGTTGTTATTGGTCGAACCCACTTGCATATAGGCCAAAAGCATATCGGTTTCGTACATGGGATTGTTGAAAGTGCGCGCTATTTGATACACACCGTCCACCAAGCTGAAGTTGGCATTCTTAACATCATAAACTACTGGATACGTATCGTAATCCATATAAACAGCATTGTCATCTGACTTACAGCTGAATGTTGCCAATCCAAAGACTGCAACGAATAGGAATAAAGTAAAATTTTTCATGGTATTGTTTTTTTAAAGGTTTAATTTGACTTACTAAAATCAAAATACATTCCAAAAATAGAATTACTTTTTAGTTGAATAACTATTTAAATGAATTTTCATTGTTAAATAATTCCATTCTCACTTTATTTGTTGAATGTAAACAAAGAAATTTCGATCAATCTGAAAGGTTTTAAGTAAGTTTTCTTCCAGAACTTCTTCTTTCCAATTTGAAGTCGGGTAAATCCAAATCTCTGAATTAGCCAGTTTCAAAGGCATTTCAAATCCTTCTACGGTATTTGTCCAACGGTAAAGGATTGAATTTCCATCCATTTTATACTCCAAAGTTGGAATTTGAGTGGTTCGTAAATACTGATTAAAAAAAGCAGTTAAATCCAAACCACTTTCCGCACTCATATACTCTTCAATTTCTTTGGAAGTAACGGTTTTATGATAAAATGTTTCATTCAATCCACGTAAAATCTGCCGAAATCGCTCATCGTCATTCAACCAATTCCGAAATGTATGAATCATATTTGAACCTTTGTAATAAATATCACTACTCCCTTCTTGATTTACTCCGTATTTACCAATCAATGGAATGTCATTCTGAATGCTTCTCCGGGTTCCAATCACATAATCTCTACCCGCTTCTTTTCCAAATAAACTTTCGGTATAAAGCGATTCGGAATAGGATGTGAAACCTTCATGAACCCACATATCTGCCACTTCGTTTGTCGTAATATTATTCCCAAACCATTCATGTCCGGACTCATGGATTATAATAAAATCCCACTTTAATCCCCATCCAGAATTCGATAAATCTGTTTCTAAATAACCATTCCTAAACAAGTTTCCGTACGCAACTCCACTTTGATGTTCCATTCCCAAATGCGGTGCTTCCACCAGTTTATAGCCGTCTTCATAAAAAGGATAAGGCCCAAACCAATACTCAAAACTCGCTAACATTGTTTTTGCTTGGGAAAATTGTTTTTTTGCTTTTTCAACATTGTCATCCAATACCCAATAATCCACTTCTAAATTTCCTTTTTCTCCTTCAAAGGAATCTTCAATATGCGCATAATGACCAACATACGGTGCAATGTTGTAATTGTTAATTGGATTTTTCACTTCCCATTTATACACTGTTTTATTTCTAACTTCACTTTTCGATCGTAATTTTCCATTGGAAACACCCACCAAATCTTTATCAACAATTAGCGTCACACTTGCTCCATTATCCGGTTCATCGCCTTGATAATCCTTATTTGGAAACCAAACACTGGCGCCCAATCCTTGACAAGCCACTGTCATCCACGGTCGACCTTTTTCATCCTCCTTAAAAATCCAACCTCCGTCCCACGGTGGATTCACAGCAATTGTCGGATGTCCCGAAAAACTCATCGCCAATTTGTATTTCGAATTTTTCTTTAGCTTTTTGTCGAATTCCAAGAAATAGACATTTCCTTCTCGGGTGAAATTCTTCACTTCTTTTCCGTCCAAGTAAATTTTATCGATTTTCATCGGTTGTTGCAAATCGATTTGAAAAAGCTGAGAATCGGAATTCGAAATCACTTCAAATTCCATGGTGTTTTTTCCTTGAATGTATTTCTTGTCGTAGTTGGGTTCTAATTCAATATCGTACCGCAAAACATTCCACCAATTTCGAAATTCCGTATTGGATCCACGCAACGTATCTTGTCGCGTATATTCTTTTTTATGATTTAGAACCTGGGATTGAACACCCACACTGAGGAGCAAAACCAACAAAATAATTTTAAACATTTCTATTTATTTTGGATGACGAAGATACCGTTTTGTGTTGATTTGAATGAATTCAAAGACATAATTTAAGATTTAATATATTTTTTTTCCTTGATAACGAATGTATTAAAGAGAAAACAAATCAGGAAATACTTTTTAGAAAGGAAATGACGCAACCTTTCATCGGTACAGCGTCTATTATGTAAACACTCTACTATGGGAAAAATCACTTTCATATTTTTTTACGTTTTTCTTCTCTTCTTTATTTTTTGTGAAAATTGTTTGCAAACAAAACATGGAAATCTAATCAGTGATTTACTCGATTAGAATTCACTCACAAAATGGAGTTTTACAGAAGGATATTTTTCTTGGGTCATCTGAATTGTAAAGGATGAATCTGCCAAGAAAACGAGTTGATTGAATTTATCTCTTGCCAAATAGCGCTGTTTCACTCTTTTGAATTCTAGAAACTCTTCAGAACGTTCATCTGCAACTTCAACCCAACACGCTTTGAAAATCGAAATCGGTTCGTAGTTTGCTTTTGCGCCGTATTCATGCTCCAAACGATATTGAATCACTTCATACTGAAGTGCTCCTACCGTTCCAATAATTTTTCGGTTATTCATTTCCAACGTAAATAACTGCGCTACACCTTCGTCCATCAACTGATCCACTCCTTTGTCCAACTGCTTGGCTTTCATTGGATCTGCATTGTTGATGTATCGGAAATGCTCTGGTGAGAAGGAAGGAATTCCTTTAAACATCATTTTTTCTCCTTCGGTTAAGGTATCTCCAATTCGAAAGTTTCCTGTATCATGTAATCCTACGATGTCACCAGCAAAACTCTCTTCTACAATTTCTTTTTTATCCGCAAAAAACGCATTCGGACTGCTGAATTTCATTTGTTTGTTTAACCGAACGTGGTAATAGTTTTTATTCCGCTCAAATTTCCCCGAAACAATTTTCACAAAAGCCAAACGGTCCCGATGTTTGGGATCCATATTCGCGTGAATTTTAAATACAAATCCACTGAATTTTTCTTCAAAAGGATCTACAAATCGCAAATCCGATTCCATGGCTTGAGGTTGAGGCGCTATATCCACAAAGGCATTCAGTAATTCTTGAACTCCAAAGTTATTCAATGCAGAGCCAAAAAACACCGGTTGCAAATCTCCATTCATATACTCATCTTGTGAGAAATCAGGATAAACTTCAGAAATCAATTCAATTTCACTTCGTAGGTTTTCCGCAAAATCTGCACCGATGAGGGTATCCAATTCTGGATTATTTAAATCTCCAAAAGCGATTCCATCGATTTTTCGTTGTTTACTTTCGCCCGAGAAGAGTTGAATATTCTTTTCCCAAATATTGTAAATTCCTTTGAAAGTAGAACCGATTCCAATGGGCCAAGAAAGTGGCGTGAGTCGTAATCCTAATTTTAATTCCACTTCATCCATCAAGTCAAAAGCATCTTTTCCTTCCCGATCCATCTTATTGATGAAAACCAACATAGGAATATTCCGCATACGACAAACTTCAACCAACTTTTCAGTTTGCTCCTCCACTCCTTTTGCTACATCCACTACCACAATTACCGAATCTACAGCAGTTAGAGTACGAAACGTATCTTCCGCAAAGTCCTTGTGTCCCGGCGTGTCTAAGATATTTATTTTTTTCCCTTTGTATTCAAAAGCCAAAACGGAAGTTGCAACCGAAATCCCTCTTTGACGTTCAATTTCCATAAAGTCAGAAGTAGCTCCTTTTTTAATTTTATTGCTTTTTACCGCGCCCGCCTCCTGAATCGCTCCTCCAAATAAAAGGAGTTTTTCGGTTAAGGTCGTTTTACCTGCATCCGGGTGAGCAATAATTCCAAAGGTTTTTCTTTTACTGATTTCTTTCTCTAAAGACATAATTCATTTTTCGGTGCGCAAAGGTAAAAAAAATTGCATGGAGAACGATGAAGTTTCCAGGATAGAGTTCCAAAAGAAATTCATGCACGTAATTAATTTCAACCTAAATTGCCTAAAATGGGGAGAAATAACTCTATTTATTTCAACTTGATCCGTAAATTCAACGAAAATCACAACATAATTATCCCTTCCACTTGAGATGCTTCTTGGTAATAATGAATCACTTGGTCGGCATCAATCACGTAAACTACAGCAGTTATAGAAGTGTATTTTCCGTTTTTGGATTCATTCATTTTAAATTGAGGTTCCGTTCCATCAAAAACTCTTTGGACTTCTGCCAATGTTTTGAGTGAAGTAGGGATTATAAATTTATACGTAAAGTAGGAAGGAAACTCTGTGGTTGCCTCTAATCTCTCCTTAAATTTCACATAAAATTCTTCGGGGGTGTTATCACTTGTTTCCAAAATTATTCGTTTAATAAGTTATCAAAAATTGCAACCAATTCATTGTTAATTTCACGTGTGGAATAATCCATAGGTCGTGGTGGATTGTTATCAATAATCTCTCCGTCTTTACCAAGAATTAAAAATTTAGGAATCGTTTTAATCTGGTAATCTTTGTGAAAAGTGGAAGTAGAACCTGCAAACAATTGAATTCCAGTCATCTCTTTTTCCTTCACCATTCGTTGCCATTTTTCTTTGTCTTTTTCATTATCCACAGAAATACTCAAAAACTCTAAGTCCGTGCTTCTGTATTTTTCTTCCAATTCCTTCATTGCAGGCAATTGTTCAATACACGGTCTACACCACGTCGCCCAAATATCAACATAAACATATTTCCCTTTTAAATCCTTTAGACTCACCAATTTTCCATCCATGGAATTGAAAGCAAAATCAGGAGCAAAATCTTTGTAGCTTGCCATTTCCTCTGCCGTTCTTGGGGTAACTTCCCCTACTTTCACGTTGTCATTTTTGGTATCACAGCTAAGTAATATTCCAAAAATAAGGGATAAAAATGCCCATTTGTATTTCATTTCTTGTCTTAATTTATTCACAAAACTAAACAAAATAATTCTATTTTAAGGCGTTGGCTTTTATCGCTTCACTACCAATATCGATCGATCAAATAAACAATTTGAGCCATGGTAACCGCACCCAAATGCAATTCTCGTTTATTTACTTTGTCAAACGTATCTTCCGGTGTATGGTGAATGTCAAAATACCGTTGAGAATCGGGAACCAATCCTGCGAGAGGAGTTTCTAGTAATTTACCCAAGGGATTGATGTCCACGCCTCCATATCGTCCAGAGAAATCATAAACTCCATACGGAAGGAATAAAGGCGCCCAATTTTCAATTTCTTTGATTTTAGATTCTTCCATATCCAATGAAATTCCCCGCGGAGAAAATCCTCCTGCATCACTTTCAATCGCAAAAAGATGCGGTTCATTGGTGCTTTTTGCTACTTCTGCATATTTATTTCCACCCCGTGCACCGTTTTCTTCATTTGCGTAGCAAACGACGCGAATAGTATGTTGATGATCTATTCCTAATTTTTTGAACGTACGTAAAACCTCGATGATTTGAACAATACCAGCGCCATCGTCGTGAGCTCCTTCACCAATATCCCACGAATCCAAATGCGCACCCACAACGATTACTTTGCTTCCATTCTTTCCGGTAAGTTCTCCAATTACATTGTGATTCAGTGCTTCACCTTTCATTCCACAATTGGAATTCAGTTTTACAACCACTTTCTGACTTTTCAAAAGTTTCGCCAATTCATCGGCGGTTTGATTTCCGATCGCCACTGCTGGGATTTTCGGAAAATTTTCGTCGTAATGCAAAGTACCTGTATGTGGAACGTCATCTACGCTGGTTGAAACGGAACGAATGATTGCAAACTTCCCTCCTTTCTCAGCAACTTTGGATGCTGCAAATACTCTGTACTTAACGGCATCACTGTATCCTGGAAAGGTCTGTGGAAAATCTTGTCGGAATTTATAATTGAAGAAAACTACTTTTCCTTTTACTTTCTCAGCAGGAATTTTCTCGAATTCTTCCAACGTAATTACCAAAAGCACTTCGCCTTCAATGTCTTTTCCACCCGTTCCTTGAGAATTACCTAAAGATAAAAAATCCAATTCGCGCCAGGCTTTATTTCCTACTTTAAGTTTTAAAGTTTCCTTACCTCGAACCCAAACTGGAACCAAAACTTCTTGAAGCCAAACCTTGTCCGCTCCAGCTTCTTTTAATTTTTGCTCCGCCCAAACTGTCGCTTTGTCATAACCAATTGATCCACTGATTCGATGGCCAATTTCTTGGGTTAATTCGCGTAAATTATCATAAGCCTCTCCATGAAGCATGATTTCATCGGACAATGCGCGAAATTGAGTTGAGTCTTGTTTTGTTTGTGAAAAACAAAAGGCGCTCAATAAAAAGGGAAGTAAAAAAAGTTGTTTCATCTATGAACGTTTGTATAAAAATAAAAAACCATTTTCAAAAACTTGATGTAGAAAATGGTTTTTTATACTAAATCCGTAAAATAAACTATGAATTCATAATTTCTTCGATTTCTTCAACCGTAATCGGAATGTTTTTCATCATGTTTTTTGGCGCACCAGAAGATTGAACGATGTAATCATCCTCAATTCTAACTCCTAAATCCTCTTCCGGAATATAAAAACCAGGTTCAATGGTAAAGACCATTCCTTCGACAAACTTATCGCTCAAAATTCCGTAATCATGAGTATCTAATCCCATATGATGCGAAGTTCCGTGCATCATATATCTCTTATACGCGGGCCAATCGGGATCTTCATTTTGAACATCGGCTTTATCGAGTAAACCCAAATCCAATAGAGCAGAAGTATATACTTTTCCTAATTCTTTGTGGTAATCGTACCAATTATTTCCGGCGACTAAAATTTTCTCTGCTTCCACCTTACAATTTAAAACGGCATTGTAAACCTGCTTTTGTCTATCAGAATATCGTCCATTTACAGGAATGGTTCGTGTCATGTCCGATGCGTAGTTAGCGTATTCTGCACCTACATCTAACAACAAAATATCTCCGTCCTTACATTGTTGATTATTTTGGATATAGTGTAATACATTTGAATTGTATCCACTTCCAATTATCGGTGTATAGGCAAATCCTTTGGAACGGTTTCTTAAAAATTCATGTGCAAATTCAGCTTCAATTTCATATTCCCACACGCCCGGTTTTACGAAATCCAAAATTCGTCTAAATCCTTTTTCAGTAATATCACACGCTTTTTGAATCAAATCAAGCTCCTCATTTTCCTTTACCGAACGTAATCTTTGTAAAATAGGATTACTTCGTAAATAAGTATGGCCTGGATAATCTACTTTCAATTGTTTGGTGAAACGATCTTCACGTGTTTCAACTTCTAGGGTTGCGCGATAATGTTCGTTTGTATTGATATAAACATTCTCAACTTCATTCATCAATTGACGAAAAATTTTCGGGAAATCTTGCAACCAATACACGGTTTTAATTCCGGAAACATTGAAAGCTTGTTGTTTTGACAATTTCTCACCTTCCCAAACGGCAATGTGATCATTGGTTTCTTTCAGAAATAAAATTTCTCTGTGTTTTTCTTCGTAACTATCTGGAAAAAGCACTAAAATACTTTCCTCTTGATCAACTCCGCTTAAATAGAAAATATCACGATGTTGTGCAAAGGGCATGGTACTATCGGCGCTAATGGGATAAATATCGTTGGAATTAAAAACGGCTAAAGATTTGGGTTGAATTGCCTTATTAAACTTCGCTCTGTTCTTTACAAACAAAGAAGAAGGGATTTGTTCATATTTTGTAGTCATAATCTTATTTTGATAACAAATGTAGGAAACTTGAACCAAAAAGTAGGTTAAAACCGCTATAAAAAAAGTAGCTCCAGAGTAAAAACTCTGGAGCTAACCTTAACCAACCTAAACCTATGAAAAAGCTATTCGCCTTTCACGCTACAAAGATAAAATATAATTTTGGATAAAAATATCTTTTATCGAAACTTTAACGCTTTCACGCCTAAAAATCAACACCTAACATGATTAAGACCCTTTATTATCTATCAAAATCAGACTGAAAATAAAAAGAAATACTACGCAATCCTATACCCCTAAAGAGAAGTATGAAATTTTATAAACAAAGAAATAGCGTTAAAGTATTTGTGATAAATTTATAAAAAAAAGTAGCTCCAAAGAAAAACTTCGGAGCTAACCTTAACCAACCTAAACCTATGAAAAAGCTATTAGCCTTTCACGATGTAAATATAAAACATGATTCGGTACAAATCGCATTCTTTTTGAAACTTTAACTTATTTTCTTTTATTTGGGATTTGCAATACCAATATTCTCGCTCACAATCAAAGAGTTAACAAAATGGGAGGTTCTGAAAAAACTCAATGTATTCAAAATTAAGCTTTGAAGAGAATGCTTTTGTTTGGTTTTAAAGTTCGTTTAAAAAAATTTAGGAAGGATTCGACTTGAAAGTAAGAAATGGTTAAAAAAAAGCAGCTCCAAAGAAAACTTCGGAGCTAACCTTAACCAACCTAAACCTATGAAAAAGCTATAAAAGCTTTCATCTGCCAAATATAATAGTATTTTTTTATTAAAAACAAATCGGGAAAAATAATGATCGCAAATCAGCTTACATTTTCTCTGGAGAATCAACTCCTAAGATGTTTAAACTATTGAAAATCACTACAGATACCCATTTGATTAAACTTATTCTAAATAACTTTAAATTGTCATTCTCCGCTTTTAAGATGGAATGATTCTGATAAAAAGAGTTAAATAACTTAACCAAATCATACACATAATTTGCAACCAAAGCAGGACTTAATTCATCCGCTGCCTTTTGAATTGTCTCTTCGAAGTTATACAAATGACGAATTATCTCAATTTCGGATTCATTTAATTCGATCGAACTTGAATCAAAAGGTGCAGGAGATTCTTTTCTCAAAATGGATTGAATTCGCGCATAGGTATATTGAATAAAAGGTCCTGTATTCCCGTTGAAATCTACACTTTCTTTTGGATCAAATAGAATTCCTTTTTTTGGATCTACTTTCAAAATAAAGTATTTCAACGCACCCATCCCAATGGTTTCATACAGTCGCTCTTTGTCATCTTCTTCATATCCATCCAACTTTCCTAGTTCTTGGGAAATTTCCTTTGCGGTTTGAAACATATCTTCCATCAACTCATCAGCATCCACCACCGTCCCCTCTCGAGATTTCATTTTTCCTTCTGGTAAATTCACCATTCCGTACGACAAATGTTCAAGTTGATCGGCCCAGGAATACCCCATTTTCTTCAGAATTAAAAACAACACCTTGAAGTGATAATCTTGTTCGTTCCCAACGACATAAATCAATTTCTCAATATCAAAAGTCTGGAAACGTTCAACAGCAGTTCCTAAATCTTGAGTCATGTAAACTGAAGTACCGTCTGAACGTAAAACCAACTTTTCATCCTGTCCTTCTTCTGTTAAATCTATCCAAACAGAACCGTCTTCCTTTCGGAAAAACACACCTGACTCCAATCCCTTTTCAATCAAATTTTTTCCTAATAAATAGGTATTGCTTTCGTATTGATAATGATCAAAATCTACCCCCAATCGTTTGTAAGTTTGTTCGAAACCCGCATACACCCACGCGTTCATTTTTTCCCAAAGCGCACGTACTTTTGGATCTCCCGCCTCCCAATTTCGAAGCATTTCTTGGGCTTCCACAAAAAGAGGAGCATTTTTCTTAGCATCTTCTTCAGAATGACCTTGTTCTATTAATTCTTGAATTTCTTCTTTGTAATGTTTGTCAAATTCCACATAGTATTTCCCCACCAAATGATCTCCTTTTACCCCTGAGGAATCGGGTGTTTCCCCGTTTCCAAATTTTTGCCAAGCTAGCATGGATTTGCAAATATGAATTCCACGGTCGTTAATAATTTGGATTTTTTGAGTTTTATGTCCTGCTGCTTTAAATAATTGAGCCACCGAATAACCTAAAAGATTGTTTCGAATATGACCTAAGTGAATCGGCTTGTTGGTGTTAGGCGAAGAATACTCAACCATCACCGATTTCTGATTGGGATGTTTTTCAAGTAATCCAAATGCCTTATTACTTGCATTTTCTAGGATATTTTCCATCCAAAATGAATCGGGGAAACTTAAATTCAAAAACCCTTTGACCACATTGTAATTTGTAATCAACTTTTTTTCAAGCAATGCATTTCCAATTTCATTTCCTAAATATTCTGGATTTTTCTTTAATTCTTTGATCAAAGGAAAAGTCACCAAGGTATAATGACCTTCAAATTCCTTTCGGGTATTTTGAACATCCAGACGATCCAAAGAAAGATTGTAAATTTCTTGAATGGTTTGAGAAAGAATTGCGGTTGCTTTTTGTTTAAGATTCATTTTGATGTATGCTAAATTACCCTTCGTTTATACGTCAGGTTCACCTTTTATTTCAATTCAAATAAAAGATACGGTTAATTACTCTATTTTTAATTGTTGGCTACAGTCGTAAAAACATTTTGAACATCGTCATCTTCTTCAATTTTCTCCAAAAGTTTATCGATGTCCGCTTGTTCGTCTTCGGTCAATTCTTTGGTTACTTGAGGAATTCGATCAAAACCACTTGAAATAATTTCGATGGTGTTCTCCTCGAAATATTTTTGAAGTTGTCCAAAACTTTCAAAAGGTGCATAAACCACCAGGTTTCCGTCTTCCTCAAACAGTTCATCCGCGCCGTAATCAATTAATTCCAACTCCATTTCTTCCAAATCCAATCCTTCGTCGTTCACGGTAAAGTTACATATATGGTCAAACATAAATTCAACCGATCCTTGTGTTCCCAAAGTTCCGTTGCATTTGTTGAAATAACTTCGAATATTGGCCACAGTTCGGTTGTTATTATCTGTCGCTGTTTCTATCAACACCGCGATTCCATGGGGTCCATATCCTTCGAAAAGTACTTCTTTATAGTTCGCAGTATCTTTGTCAGAGGCTTTTTTGATGGCGCGTTCCACATTTTCTTTCGGCATATTTGCCGCCTTTGCGTTTTGAATTACAGCGCGCAAACGGGAATTGGTATGCGGGTCAGGACCACCTTCTTTCACTGCCATAACGATATCCTTACCCAATCGAGTGAAGGTTTTGGACATGGATGCCCAACGCTTTAATTTTCTTCCTTTTCTAAATTCAAAGGCTCTTCCCATTTTTTACTGATTTTAATCCCGCAAAAGTAAGGATTTTAGCTAAAAACTTAAAATGAAATACGGATTGTTTGGCATTCAAAATCTTTGGAGATTGCACTGAATCTAAAAGAAGCCTTTTTCTGTTTATTCGAATCGCTATTCTCACATAGAATTTCCACAGCTTGTGGTCTTATACTATCTTTGTATCCACAATAGCAGAAAAATTATGAATATCCTTGAAAAATACAAAAATATTATTGAAGAAGCATTAGCTAAACATTCTTTTCAAACGATGAAACCCAAAGAGTTATACGAACCTTGCGATTATATTTTAAGCCTAGGCGGAAAACGTATTCGACCTGTAATAGCCATGTTGGGCTCGTATTTATTCGATGGAAAAGATGAAGATGCGATCAAACCCGCTTTGGCGATAGAATTTTTCCATAATTTCTCGTTGATGCACGACGATATAATGGACGAAGCTCCCATTCGGAGAGGAAAAGAGACGGTTCATTTAAAATATGGAATTAATACCGGTATTCTTTCAGGCGATAGTTTACTGATTGAATCCTATAAAATGTTTGAAGATTTACCGGCAGAAAAATTCAAAACAGTGACTCAACTTTTCTCAAAAACAGCGACGGAATTATGTGAAGGTCAACAATATGACATGAATTTTGAAAACCAAGACGAAGTTTCGTACGAAGAATACATTCAAATGATCTCATTAAAAACCAGTGTTTTGGTAGGTGCCGCTTTTCAAATCGGAGCTATTGTAGCGGGAGCTGAAAAAGAGGATTACGAGAAGTTGTATGAATTTGGTAAGAATTTAGGAATTGCTTTTCAGTTAAAAGATGATTATTTGGATGTTTTTGGCGAAAAAGATTTCGGGAAAATTCATGCGGGTGACATTATTGAAAATAAGAAAACCATATTATATATCAAGGCTTTAGAAGAGGCGGATAAAGAATCTTTGAAAGAATTAAAATATTGGTATGGGATAAAAACGGACAACATTGATAAAGTATATGCCGTAGAAAAAATATTCAAACGACTAAAAGTGGATTATGCGGTAATGTCTTTAATTGGACTTTACACAGAAAAAGCGATGATGAATTTGAATGAAATTCAAGTTTCGGATGAGAAAAAATCAGTTTTAAGAGAATTAGCTTCTTCATTAATAGTAAGACAAATTTAATGCAATTCAGAACAGAATTTCAAGTAACGAATTCCGAAAATAAAATTACGCATTCCCTGAATGTGATGGGGTTTGGTTCTTGTTTTATTGATTCCATCGGAGAAAACATTCAGAATTCTAAATTCAGAATATTGAGAAATCCTTTTGGGACACTGTTTCATCCGTTGGCCATCGAAAATGCTTTAGCGCGAATTCTTTCGTTGACCTATTATACCAAAGAAGAAATTTTTAAATACGGAGAATTGTATTTCAGCTGGGATCATCATTCCTCGTTTAATCGAACTTCGCTCGATGAAACTTTACATAAAATCAATTCGGAATTGGAACAAGCCAATGAATTCATTCAAAAGACCGATGTTTTTTTTCTAACTTTTGGGACTTCGCTCGTTTATAAAATTAAAGAAATGGATATCGTGGTAGCAAATTGCCACAAAGTTCCTTCTTTCAATTTTCAAAAAGCTTTACTCAGCGACGCTCAAATAAAATCGTCCATGCGAAACTGTTTTAATTTCATTTTGGACATCAATCCCAAAGCAAAAATCATTACTACAATTAGTCCCGTTCGACATACCAAAGATGGAATTGTCGAAAATAATTTGAGTAAATCCAAATTGATTTCGTGTTTGCATGAAACGCTCTCACTGTATGATAATGTGGATTATTTCCCCGCTTACGAAATTATGATGGACGATTTGCGCGATTACCGTTTCTACAAAGAAGATTTAATTCATCCCAACGAAATGGCGATTCAATATATATGGGAAAAGTTTTCTGAAACTTATTTCAATCAAGAAACCCTCGACAAAATTGCAATTGCTCAAAAAATAGAACGCGCGATGGCGCATCGACCATTGAATCCTAAAACGATAGCGTACAAAGAGTTTTTATACAAAACCAAAAAGCAAATTGAATCGGTTGAAAATTTATTTCCCAAAAACAGTTTTCAAGACGAAAAAACGAAACTACAAAATTTAATGAATCATGTTGATTGATACCCATACCCATTTGTATTCTGACGAATTTGATTCAGATCGAAACGAAATGATTCAAAGAGCCATTGAAAATGGAGTAGAACAATTTTACATTCCTGCCATCGACTCATCCTATACGCAACGCATGTTGGATTTAGAACGCGATTTCCCTGATCGAATGCATTTGATGATGGGACTTCATCCGACTTCTGTCAAGCCTGAAACCTACGAAGACGAATTGCGACAAGTGAAAGAATGGTTGGATAAACGACCTTTTGTAGCGGTGGGTGAAATTGGAATTGATTTGTACTGGGACCAATCAACTTTGAAAGAACAACAAATTGCTTTTAAAACCCAAATGGAGTGGGCCCAAGAAAAAGAATTACCCATCGTCATTCATTGTCGAAATAGTTTCGATGAAATCTTCGAGGTTTTGGAAGAAGTAAATGACGAAAAACTGTATGGAATCTTTCATTGTTTTACAGGAACACTTGAACAAGCCCAACGCGCCATTGCTTTCGGAATGAAATTGGGAATTGGGGGTGTTGTTACCTTTAAAAACGGTAAAATAGATCAGTTTTTACATGAGATTCCATTGGAACATCTTGTATTGGAAACCGACTCGCCCTACCTTGCTCCCGTTCCATATCGCGGAAAAAGAAATGAATCCGCCTACCTTGTAAATGTCGTAAAGAGACTTTCTGAAATGTATGGATTGACTGAAGAAGAAATTGCCGTAGCCACGTCTCAAAATGCGTTGGAGGTTTTTAAAAAGTAACTGATTTTCTAAAACAAATGAAAGCTCCTATAAACTACCAAATCATACAAAAAAGAAATCTCAAATCTTCTCTTTGGGAGGGTGGAGAAACCTTCGAGTATTACATTTATCCAAAAAACTCAAACTATGCAGCACGAGATTTTCTATTTCGAATCAGTTCTGCAACCATCCAAAAAACGCCTTCAACCTTCACAAAGTTTGAGAAGTACAAACGCTATTTAGTGATGTTGACAAATTCATTGGAAATCCATCGAAATGGAAACGTAGAAAATTACGCGGAAAATGAAGTTTTTGAATTTTTATCAAATGATGAAATCACTTCCTATAGTTTGGGCGAAGATTTTAATCTAATGGTCTCAGAGAAAATTAAAAATTCCTCTTTAGCAGTCACCGACTTTCTTTCTGACGAAAATTCGGATTTCCTATTTGTCTTTGCCAAAGAAAAAACCGAAATCCACTTAAATGAAATCGAATTAAAATTGCAATCGAATGACTTGGTTTTCATTGACAATCCAAGCCGTGAATTCATCACCCTCATTAGCAAACTACTTGTTTTGGCGGGCTCAATCGACTTGTAACCAACTGACATTTAAGCTTCTTTCAAGAACTCAAAGATAGTTAATCTTAAAAAAAAATAGCTCAACCAACGATAAAAAAACTTTGTTTTATTCGATGATTGAACTATTCTTCTTAACAAAATGAAAAAATTAGCGTACCAACGTGAATTTTGTGTTCAATACTTCTTGACCATTCTGGTTAACTGCTTTTAAGACATAAATACCCGGTTGTAAAGCGCCGTTTAGTTTAACTTGAAATTCCCCAATTGATTTTACTTGTACAGAATTTGTATATACTTGTTTGTTGTTAAGATTCCACACACTGATACGCAAAACCGCATTGTCATTCGATTTAGAAACGATATTCAATTCACTATTTTTCACAAGGGTTGGGTACAAACTGTAGTTAGAATCCAAATTAACGATTTGATCTAATTCATCTTGCTTCAAGAAGTTTGGACTGGACATATCATAAACCGGAGCGCTATAATCAGCTTTAAACTCCGCTTCTAAACTTGAAAAATCCAAGGAATAAAAACCGTGATTCAAAGAACTTGTTCCCAAAAGAACCCGACCATCTTTTTCAACTGCTGCTGCATTTACGGTGAAATTCTCAGGTAATCCTTTGATTTTCCCTAAGTATTCGGTGTTTAAATTGTTAGGATTGATTTTGAAAACATTCGCTGAAGCCGTTAGAACATATACATTTCCAAATGCATCTGCAATCATGTCTCCACCGTAAACCGATGTTTCTATGCCTGAAGATTTAGCGAAAATCGCTAATTCATCAACACTTCCTAAATTTTGAATGGTTCCATTGGATGAAATTTTCAAAAACTCAGATCCTATATTATTCAATGCATACATATAACCATCTGGCGTGGTTGTCATTCGTGCATAATAGGTTGCTTGATCCTTACTATCCATTTTTGAATTTGGAATATCAAATACCGTTGCTGTTTTTGCACTTGGATTTACAACAGAAAGCGTATTACTATTCATGGGAATGTAGAAAATCTCTCCATTCTTCGATTCAGTCATTGCCGCAATGTATCGTCCGCAGTTGCATATTTTCGTTAATTCTGTTTCTTTGGATTCGAAACTGATTTTATCCGATTTGGTAAGAAGCACTTTTGCTGCATTCAAATTATTTGCATCAATTTTTCGGAAATCATTAAATTCAATTTTTCCCTTGGTCAGTCCCGTTACAGCGGTAATATCTTGTGCGCTTACAAAGCTACCCAATAAAACGACTGTACTAATTAATAAAACTCTTTTCATAATTGTTCCTTTTTAAGTGATTCAACGACTAAAGTTAAGGACAATTTTTTAATTAAATGGTTTTTCTTATTTATTTCTTAAAGTCAGTCAGTTTGACATGTTTTATGCTCGAAATATTCGATTTTATCAGATTTCAAGACATCTTGTCTTGTTTTTACTTAGTTTTTCGATTGGAATATAAATTGAACTTCCCTGTCTAGAAACTTAAAAAATTAAATACAATGAATACATTAATTAAAAGAAACCCAGATTTATTTGGTGGATGGTTGGAGAATTTCTTCAATGAATCCATGCCTTTACAAAATGAAATGAAACCTTCATTTTCAATGCCTGCTGTTAACATCAAAAATAACGAAAACGATTTCGAAATTGAAGTTGCTGCACCTGGATTGGAAAAAGATGATTTCAATATTGAGGTGAAAGAAAATGTTTTGACGTTGAGCGTCGATAAAACGTCTGAAACCGAAGAGAAAGAAGATAACTTCACACGTAAAGAGTTCAATTACTTCAACTTCAAAAGAAGTTTTGCGTTACCTAAAAATGGAATTGACACTGAAAATGTTTTGGCGAATTATAAAGATGGACTTTTAAAAATTTCACTTCCAAAACAAATCGATCAAAAAGAAAATGTGAAGAGGATTTCGGTACAATAAGAAATTAAATTAATTATCAACTATTTACAGAAGAAGCCTGATGAGAAATTGTCAGGCTTTTTTAAAACGTAGAAGTTGGCTGATAATCTTCGCATTAAATAACACAACTGAAAAGAAAACAATCAGATAAGCGATGATTTTAGTATCATCCATTTCTTCTTTAAAATAATACAAAGCCAAAAAGAAACTGATGATTGGATTCATATAAATGAAAATCCCTGCTGTAGACGAATTCAATTTATTCAATGAATACACATTCAAAAACATAGGAATAATCGTGAACAAAGCAGCGATTAGAAACACAATCCAAAAGAAATATAAACCTTTTTCAGGCTCAGGTTGTTGGTATTGAAAAAACGGAAGAAGTAAAAGAGTTCCAACAACGATTTGAAAAGTCAACGTAAAAAACCGGTCGAGTTTCTGATTTTTTTTCTGTAAAACCAAATAAATCGCATAACTCAATCCTATTACAAAACTGTAAAAAACATCCATAAAATTCCCAAATGCCAAAAGAACACAACTGAAAACACTCAACCCAATGGCACCCCATTGAACCACACTCAATCGATCTTTTAGGAATATATAAGCGAGAATTGTAGTAATAATAGGACACAACATGTACGCAAGCGAAGTTGCATTTACACTGACATTATTCATTACATAAATGAATAAATACCAGTTTACAGCCAACATTATGGAACTTACAACATTAACAATGAGTAATCTTCGCCTTTCGGATTTGGTTGAATTTATAAAGATGGAAATATTCTCTAAACTAATTTTTCGTCGAAAAATCAAACTGACCAAAACGATTAAAACACTTGCAATGACCAAACGAGATAATAATATATCGAGCGATGCATAGTTGTCAATCGATTTTAGTGGAAGACTAAAAAGACCGTAAATAACAAAGGCAACAATGACTGCCAAATAGTATTTTGCATTCAAACCTTACTGAATAGTTGAATTAACTGATTTCGAACTAAATTAATTTCCCGTACAAGTCAAATTCTTCGGCTGATTCAATTTCCACTTTTACAAATTCACCTATTGATAAATAGGTATCAATGGCAGAAATCAGAACTTCGTTATCCACATCGGGAGAATCAAATTCGGTTCTTCCCACAAAGTAATTCCCTTCTTTTCGGTCAATTAAAACATTGAATTTTTTTCCAATTCTTTGCTGGTTTAAATCCCAAGAAATCTGGGATTGCAATTCCATGATTTCTTCTACCCTTCTGTGTTTCACATCTTCGGGAACATCATCATCCAATTTATGGGCATGGGTATTTTCTTCGTGTGAATACGTGAAACAACCCAAACGGTCGAATCTTTGTTCTTTCACCCATTCCTTCATTTCTTGAAAATGAGCTTCCGTTTCGCCCGGATAACCACAAATCAAGGTCGTACGAATAATCATTCCCGGAACTTTTTCTCTGAATTTATCCAACAATGCATTGGTCTTTTCTTTGGTCGTCCCTCTTCGCATCGAAGTTAGAATGTCGGTTGAAATATGCTGAAGGGGAATATCGATGTACTTACAAATTTTTGGTTCTGAGTTGATCACATCCAAAACATCCTCTGGGAAACCACTTGGAAATAAATAGTGCAAACGAATCCAAACAATTCCTTCCACTTTCACCAATTCTTTTAACAAATCAGCCAATGCACGTTTTTTATAGATATCCAATCCATAATACGTCAAATCTTGAGCAATTAAAATTAATTCTTTGGTTCCATTTTTTGCTAACTTTTTGGCTTCCGTCACCAAATCTTCAATTGGTTTGGATTGATGACCACCACGCATAAGCGGAATCGCACAAAAAGAACACGGACGATCACAGCCTTCCGAAATCTTTAAATATGCATAATGTCTGGGTGTAGTCGTTAAACGTTCGCCCACCAATTCATGTTTGTAATCCGCACCCAAAGCTTTCAATAAAAGCGGCAAATCTCGGGTTCCAAAATACTGATCCACATTGGGAATTTCCCTTTCTAAATCAGGCTTGTAACGCGCAGATAAACATCCGGTTACAAAAACCTTCTCCACCAAACCGTCTTCTTTTCGCTGCACATAATCCAAAATTGTATTGACGCTTTCTTCTTTTGCGTTATCGATGAAACCACAGGTATTAATAACCACAATTTCACCCTCTTTTTCATGAACAACCTCTTTGCCATTGGCTTTCAGCTGACCCATTAGCACTTCAGAGTCATATACATTTTTGGAACAACCCAAAGTAACTACATTGATTCTTTTTTTTCCAGTGGATTTTGTACGCATAACTAATTCAAAATTTGAGTCTGCAAATTTAGGTGTTTAATTCCTCAATAACTTACAATTGATTTGGTTTTCGTTATTTAGACTAATTTTTCGATTCTAAAATCGAATAAAAAAATGCTGTTAATCTCTATTTACACTCAATTTCTGAAGAATTTTAAGTACAAATAATTGTTTAAAAACGATATCCTAAATTCCAATTCCTAGCTTGCCCTACTTTTAGAGAAAAATCGTACTTTTGAAATCTATATAAAAAGATTTCAAAAAAATACCATATTCATGTCTGAAACGATTGAGAAAAAAGAATTTGACATCAAAAAGGATGTTTATAAACCAAAGAATGCCATTCGGATTGTAACGGCAGCTTCGTTATTTGATGGACACGATGTGTCAATTAACATTATGCGTCGAATCATTCAAAAAACCGGTGCTGAAGTTATCCATTTAGGTCATGACCGAAGTGTGGAAGAAGTAGTTGGAACTGCGATTCAAGAAGATGCACAAGCTATTGCGATGACTTCCTATCAAGGCGGTCACAATGAGTATTTCAAATATATGTACGATTTGCTTCAAGAAAAAGGAGCGAGTCACATCAAGATTTTTGGTGGCGGTGGAGGTGTAATTTTACCTTCTGAAATCCAAGAATTGATGGAGTATGGAATTTGTAGAATTTATTCACCCGACGACGGTCGAGAATTGGGATTGCAAGGAATGATCAACGATTTGGTGATGCGTTCTGATTTCCCAACAGGTGATAAATTGACTCAGAAAATGATTGACTCTTTGGAGCAAAAAGACAGTCATCACCTAGCTCAAACCATTTCAGCCTTTGAAAACAATTTAGAACAATACAAGGATTTTTACAAAGAAGTAAAAGAAAAAGCCGAAGAAAATCACATTCCAATTTTAGGAATGACAGGAACAGGAGGGGCAGGAAAGTCTTCGTTGGTGGATGAATTAGTTCGTCGTTATTTATTGGATTTCCCTGACAAAACAATAGCAATTATCTCTGTGGATCCAACCAAACGTAAAACAGGAGGAGCGCTTTTAGGCGATCGAATTCGAATGAATTCCATCAACAGTCCGCGTGTATATATGCGTTCCATGGCAACGCGTCAAGCCAATTCATCGATTTCAAAACACATTGCACCGGCTTTGGAAGTTTTGAAAGCAGCGAATTTTGATTTAATTATTTTAGAAACTTCAGGAATTGGCCAATCGGGCGCCGAAGTTTTAGAATATGCTGACATTCCTTTGTATGTAATGACCCCGGAATACGGTGCTGCTTCTCAGTTAGAGAAAATAGACATGTTGGATTATGCCGAAATTGTCGCAATCAATAAATTTGATAAAAAAGGCGCGGAAGATGCTTTACGTGATGTGAAAAAACAATACCAACGTAACCACGATCGATTCACAGAAGCACATGCAGACATGCCGGTTTACCCAACACGCGCATCCCAGTTTAACGACTCGGGAACCAATACACTTTATAAAGAGTTAATGACGAAAGTTGATAAATTTTCAGGTGGAAAATTTGGTTCTGAACTTTCTTTTGGGAAAGTAGCCAAAGAACAATTGAGTTCTGTTATTCCTGCACGACGCGTTCGTTATTTATCTGAAATCGTTGAAACCAATCGCAACTACGACCAATGGGCGGAGGAGCAAGGCAAACTTGCACAAGAAGCCTATGCTTTGGATTTATCTTCTCAGATTCTAAAAGAAGAAAATAAGAATTTGGATTTAGAAAAAATCAAAAAGGAAAAGTTGGAACTTTTAACACCTGAGAATAGGGAGTTAATTAAAACATGGCAAGAAAAGAAAAAAAGATATACAGATGAAGTATATTCTTTCAAGGTTCGAGACAAAACAATTAATATTCAAACGCATTCGGAATCACTTTCACATTTACAAATTCCGAAAGTGAGTTTACCGAAATACCAAGCGTGGGGTGACATATTAAATTGGAGTTTGCAAGAAAACGTTCCGGGAGAATTCCCATACACAGCTGGAATTTATCCATTCAAACGAACTGGTGAAGATCCTACTCGAATGTTTGCGGGTGAAGGTGGACCGGAAAGAACCAATCGTCGTTTCCACTATGTAAGTTTAGGAATGCCGGCCGCGCGATTATCGACTGCTTTTGATAGTGTGACGCTTTACGGTCAAGATCCAGAAACACGTCCGGATATTTACGGGAAAATTGGAAATGCAGGAGTCTCCATCGCCACACTGGATGATGCGAAAAAATTATATTCAGGGTTTGATTTGTCTTCACCGACAACTTCGGTAAGTATGACTATCAACGGCCCTGCTCCTATGCTTCTCGCCTTTTTTATGAATGCAGCCATTGATCAACAATGTGAATTCTACATCAAGAAAAATGGATTGGAAACGAAAGTGGAAGAAAAACTAAAAGAAAAATTCGATGACAAAGGATTAAAACGTCCTCATTATGTAGGTCCATTGCCCGAAGGAAATGATGGTTTGGGACTGATGTTACTTGGAATTACAGGGGATGAAATTCTTCCAGAAGATGCATATGCAGAAATCAAAGCACGTACTTTGGCAAATGTTCGTGGAACCGTTCAAGCCGATATTTTAAAAGAAGACCAAGCCCAAAACACGTGTATTTTCTCCACAGAATTTGCATTGCGATTGATGGGAGATGTACAACAATATTTCATTGAAGAGAAAGTTCGAAACTTCTATTCGGTTTCTATTTCCGGTTATCACATTGCGGAGGCAGGTGCAAATCCAATTTCACAATTGGCATTTACGTTGGCAAATGGATTTACGTATGTCGAATATTATTTGTCGAGAGGAATGAATATCGATGATTTTGCACCGAACTTATCCTTCTTCTTTTCCAATGGAATTGATCCAGAATATGCAGTAATCGGTCGTGTTGCTCGAAGAATTTGGGCAAAGGCAATGAAATTTAAATACGGTGGAAATGAACGTTCACAAATGTTGAAATACCACATTCAAACGTCAGGGCGATCTCTTCACGCACAAGAAATTGCATTCAACGACATTCGAACAACGCTTCAAGCGCTTTACGCGATTTATGACAACTGTAATTCACTGCATACCAATGCGTATGACGAAGCGATTACCACGCCTACCGAAGAATCCGTTCGTAGAGCTATGGCAATTCAGTTGATTATCAACAAAGAATTAGGTTTAGCGAAAAACGAAAATCCATTGCAAGGATCTTTCATCATTGAGGAATTAACCGATTTAGTCGAAGAAGCCGTTTATACTGAATTTGAAAGGTTAACCGATCGTGGAGGCGTTTTGGGCGCGATGGAAACAATGTATCAACGGGGGAAAATCCAAGATGAAAGTATTTATTACGAACACTTAAAACATACGGGTGAATTCCCAATTATTGGTGTAAACACTTTTTTAGGTGCAGATGGTTCGCCGACTGTTTTACCGCGAGAAGTAATTCGTTCAACGGATGAAGAAAAACAATTTCAGATTGAAGCCGTTGGGAATTATCAGAAATCCAATGAGGAAAAATCCAAACAAAATCTTCAAGTTTTAAATGAAGTTGCGTTAAACAACGGAAATTTATTTGCAGAAATGATGGAAGCTGTAAAGGTGAATTCCTTAGGGGAAATCACCAATTCACTGTTTAATGTAGGTGGGAAATACAGAAGAAATATGTAAGTTGATTCAGTCGAAATCAATTTTAGAATAGGAAATAATTCATCCCGAACACGTCTTTATTGAATGGGTTCGGGATTTTTTGATTCAACGCATTCATTTCGAATAATTCTTAGAATAATTCCGATATTTAGATTCTCAAATTCCAACACGTGAGATTTCTTTTATTCATTCTATTCTTTCTACCAATCAGTGCACTAAATGCACAGAATTACAAACTTGCGTTGACTGAAAATTGGACGTTTAGTCCGAAGGATGAAAATCAATGGCTACCTGCAAAAGTTCCCGGCAATGTATTGACGGATTTGTATGAAAACAAAAAGATTCCTCATCCGTTTGATGGAAATAATGAACTGAATCTTCAATGGATTTCAGAAAAACATTGGATTTATCAAACTACTTTTAATTTAACATCGGAAAAATTAAAGCATAAAAACACCGATTTAGTTTTCGATGGATTGGACACCTATGCGAAAGTATATGTAAATAATCAATTGATTTTAGAAACCAACAATGCATTTCGAAGTTGGAAATCCGACATCAAACTTCTTCTAAAATCCCAAAATATTTTACGAATTGAATTCCTACCTACCGAAGAAATTGAATGGCAAAAAAAAAGTGAAATTCCGTATGAATTGCCCGAAGGCAATAGGATTTTCACTCGTAAAGCACAATTTCAATACGGTTGGGATTGGGGACCCAAATTCAATGTTACAGGTATTTGGCGAAAAGTCTATTTGGAATTTTGGGATTCGGCGAAAATCGAAGATGTTTACATTCATCAACTTCGTCTAACTGAAGACCGTGCAGATTTAAACGCTGAAATAGAAATTCTGAATTCAAAAAAAGAAAACCAAACCGTTGAAGTTTATTTGAATGATGAATTAATAACCAACAAAAAGGTGAATTCGAATTCCGAAAAAGAAATCCTTCCTATTTCAATTGAAAACCCAAAACTTTGGTGGACGCATAATTTGGGCGAACCTTTTTTATATACTTTTAAATTTCGATTAAAAGATGAAAAAGGAATAATTATCGATGAGAAAACAATAAAAAAAGGACTTCGAACCATTGAATTAGTAAACGAAAAAGACGATTGGGGAGAAAGTTTTTATTTCAAATTAAATGGAATCCCCATTTACATGAAAGGTGCAAATTACATTCCTCAAAATTCTTTTCAGAATTGGGTGAAAGATTCCGACTATGAAATTTTACTTCAAGATGTGGTTGATTCCAATATGAATATGCTCCGAGTTTGGGGCGGTGGTGCATATGAAGAAGATATATTCTATGATTTATGTGACGAAAAAGGAATTCTGGTTTGGCAGGATTTTATGTTTGCGTGTGCCATGTATCCAGGCGATACCGCATTTCTGGAGAATGTTCGTCAAGAAGCCATTGAAAACATCAAGCGACTAAGAAATCACAGTTCAATTGCACTTTGGTGTGGGAACAATGAGAATTCCGAAGGATGGCATCGATGGGGATGGCAAGACGGAAGAAGTGAAAGTGAAAAAGCGGAGATTTGGGGAAATTATCAGAAGCTATTTAATGGAATTTTGCCGGATTTGGTTGAGGATTTAACCGACAGTCCGTATTGGGAAACCTCTCCAAAATTCGGTCGGGGTGATGAACGGTATATTTCAGAAGGCAATGCGCATGATTGGTGGATTTGGCATGATGGGCATCCGTTCGAGAATTTAGAAAAAAATACACCGCGATTTATGAGTGAATTTGGTTTTCAATCTTTTCCCTCTTTTGAAGCGATTCGATTTATAAATGAAGGGAAATCCACGTCGATTTCATCCAAAGAATTCCAAAGTCATCAAAAACATGCGCGGGGTTTTGAAATTATTCAAACCTATATGGAGCGTGATTTTCCAATTCCTTCAAATGAAGAGGATTATGTGTATATGAGTCAAGTTTTGCAAGCGTATGGAATGGGGAAAGGACTTGAGGCACAACGTCGAAATAAGCCCTATACCATGGGAAGTTTGTATTGGCAATTGAATGATTGTTGGCCTGTTGTTTCATGGTCAGGAATTGATTTCTTCGGCAATTGGAAAGCGTTACAATACCAAGTTAAACATAGTTTTCAAGATGTTTTGGTTTCTTTTGAAAGGAAAGAAAATAAGCTGAATGTATTTATTGTCAATGATTTAATGGAAAAACTAAACGGAGATTTACATATAGAAATAATCGATTTTGAAGGAATAGTTTTGGATGAAATTATTCAGTCTATTTCTGTCCATTCCAATGAAAGTAAGTCTTTTTTTAATTTGGATTTAAGTAAATTTGAATCGGTCAAACATGAAATAGTGATTAGAGCCACGTTTAAGGACTCTTCGAATTTGTATTATGTAGTAAAACCGAAGGAATTAGATTTGAAAAATGAAGAGATTAATGTGCAATTAGAAAAAGTAGAAAAGGGGTATTTAATACGGTTGAAATCTAAAACACTTCAGAAAAATGTAATGTTGTATTCAGATATTCCCGGTAAATTCTCAAAGAATTTTATAGATTTACTTCCAAAAGAAACCCTTGAAATACATTTTAAAACCAATAATAAGAAATTTAAGGCAGGAAATTTGAAGAAAAAAAGCGTAAATGATTTTATTCCAAGAAAAAAGGTGTAAATTTGTATTGAGTAAAGTTTAAAATCATACTATCATGCCAGTAACCTATAATCAAAATGACTCAAATCACTTCGTAAACGAAGCGCCCACTATGTACTACAGCGGCAAAACAGCTGTGCCCATCTATGATTTGACTTCCATCCAAAAAATGCAAATCATACGTCGCGGTATTTCTAAAAAATACTTAGAAAAACTCAAAATCACCACATCGCTAGACTATGACTCCTTGGCTGCGGCTCTTTCTGTAACCAGAAGCACATTAATCAACAAAAAAGGAGAGGAAAAATTCAGTGACCAAATCAGTGAACGCATTGTTTCACTCGCAGACTTGTATTCTTTTGGCTATGAAGTCTTTGAAGATCAGCCCAACTTCAACCAATGGATGTTCTCACCCAACCAAGCGCTCGGAGGACTAACTCCCTTCAGCATTATAGACAACCACTATGGTAGAGAAGAAATCAGAAACCTAATCGGCCGTATCGCCTACGGTGTTTACTCGTAACTATGAAGGTGTATCGATTGAGCAAGACTCAATATGCACAAGACTTGGAAGGAACGGGCGCCAAGTTATTTGGAGGACGATGGAACCATGTCGATATTCCTTGTGTGTATACGGCGGAAAGTCGGGCTTTGGCAATTTTAGAGTATTCTGTTAATTCCAATATAAATTTCATTCCCAGAGCTTTGAGTATCTGTATTTTTGAAATTGACGAAAGTCAAATTCATGAAGTGAAAATAAAAAAACTTCCTGGCGATTGGAAATCAATTCCTGCCCCCTACTCGACCAAAAACTTTGGAACTAAACTTTTTCAAAAAGGAAAAGCAATTCTAAAAATTCCATCCATTGTAATTCCCGATGAATTTAATTATTTACTCAATCCTGTGGTTGATAAAAAAGCCTTCAAGTTGATTGAAGTGAAAGATTTCGTCTATGACTTACGAATTAAGATGGATAATGATTAACGATAAATTGAATTAAACTTCAATACTTTTATTGGCCAATTGACCACAAGCTGCGTCAATATCTTTCCCTCGGCTTCGACGAACATTTACAACAATTCCGTTTCTTTCCAAAGCTTCAATATACGCGTCAATAACTTCGCTATCTGCTTGTTTAAATTCATCATCATCAATCGAATTGTATTCAATCAAATTCACTTTGCTCGGCACTTTTTTACAAAACCGAACCAAGGCATTGATATCCGCTTGGGTATCATTGATCCCTTTCCAAACCAAATATTCAAACGTAATCTCGCTTTTTGTAACGTCATACCAATGTTGCAAACTAGCTAATAAATCCGGAAGTGGAAATTTATCGGTAAAAGGCATGATTTTATTTCGAATTTCTTCTACAGCTGAATGAAGAGAAACAGCCAATCCAACTTTTAAATTCTCATCCGCTAACTTTTCAATCATCTTTGGAATTCCTGAAGTAGAAACCGTAATACGGCGAGGAGACATTCCCAAACCTTCGGGCGTGGTAATCATTCGAATCGACTTTACAACTTCATTGTAATTCATCATCGGTTCACCCATTCCCATATACACAATATTGCTCAAAGGTCGATTGAAATATTCCCGACTTTGTTTATCGATAAGTACAACTTGATCCACAATTTCAGCTGCGGTTAGATTTCGCATTCTTTTCAATCGTGCGGTGGCACAGAAACTGCAGTTTAAGCTACATCCGACTTGACAAGAAACACAAGCGGTAGTTCGCGTTTGGGTGGGAATTAATACCGATTCAACCACATTTCCATCAAATAACTTTACGGCATTTTTAATCGTTCCATCATCCGACTTTTGCATCAAATCCACTTCTGCATTATCAATGGTAAAAACCTGATCCAATTCTTGTCTTAATTTCTTGGAGAGATTGGTCATATCCTCAAAAACATGGGCGTTTTTCTTCCAGAGCCATTCATAAACTTGTTTGGCTCTGAAAGGTTTTTCGCCGATCGAAATAAGGTGTTTTTCTAAATCCTTAAGATTTAATTTTCGTATATCCTTTTTGGTTTCACTCATTGTTTTGATTTATGTAAAAAGAAAAATTCGTTTTTACAAGATCAGCATGGCGTCACCGTACGAATTGAATTTGTATTTTTCTTTAATCGCTTCTTTGTACGCTTTCAATAAGAAATCATGACCTGCAAACGCACTAGTATTCATCATCAATGTAGATTTTGGTTCGTGGAAATTTGTAATCATACAATTCGCAATACCAAATTCATAGGGAGGGAAAATAAATTTATTGGTCCAACCGTTGAATACATTCAAGTGATTATCCGCCGAAACTGAACTTTCAATTGCTCGCATGGAAGTTGTTCCAACAGCACAAATTCGTTTGTTTGAATCAATGGCTTTGTTTACAATATCTACCGTTTCTTGAGTAATCATTCCTTGTTCGGATTCCATTTTATGTTTTGAAAGGTCTTCTACTTCCACTGGCGCAAAAGTCCCTAAACCCACATGAAGAGTTACTTCAGCGAAGTTTACACCTTTAATTTCCAATCGTTTTAGAAGATGTTTTGAGAAGTGCATTCCTGCGGTAGGAGCTGCAACAGCGCCTTCATGCTTTGCATAAATAGTTTGGTAACGCTCAGCATCTTCGGGTTCAACTGGACGCTTAATGAATTTTGGAAGTGGGGTCTGTCCCAATTCTTGTAAAGTTTGACGAAACTCTTCGTAGGTTCCATCGTACAGAAAACGTAGCGTACGACCTCTTGAAGTTGTATTATCCACAACTTCTGCTACCAAGTTATCATCGTCACCAAAAAATAGTTTATTCCCAATTCTAATTTTTCGAGCGGGATCAACCAATACATCCCAAAGTCGGGTTTCAGGATCCAATTCTCTCAACAAGAAAACTTCAATATCTGCTCCGGTTTTTTCTTTGTTCCCCATCAATCGCGCTGGAAAAACTTTGGTGTTATTCATAATCATGACGTCACCTTCATCGAAATAGTCAATCAGATCTTTGAACACTTTGTGCTCGATAGTCCCTGTTTTTCTATCCAGAACCATCAACCTAGATTCATCTCTGTGTTCAGCAGGATATTCAGCCAATAACTCTTCGGGTAACTTAAATCCAAAATCGGAGGTTTTCATTTTCATATTGCAAAATTTTATGCAAAGATACAACCTCGACACCCCCTTTGTCAAGTATAATCAAGTATTTAAGTTTCATTTAAGAATTCTGAATGCTAATTCTAAATCCTTTCTTTTCAATAAAGCACTTCCCAGCATCGGTGAAGCAATAAATAGACATTTTTGAGAGACACCCTATATTTCATTCTAAAAATCAATAAATTGCACAGTTCTTGCAAATAGGTCAAGTTATGAAGAAAATTCTATTCATTATTCTACTGGGAATTTTAATGAGCGCAAAAGCGCAAAGTTCTCAAAACACTCTAAAAACAGTTGATTTCAACGAATTTCAAAAGATTCTTCAAAAGAATGACGATATTCTTTATGTCGTTAATTTTTGGGCGACATGGTGCAAACCATGTATCGAAGAAATTCCTGGTTTTATGGAAGTGAATTCGATGTATAAAGACAATCCGAATTTCAAAATGATTTTGGTATCCATGGATCACCCGAAATCCATTAATTCCAGAGTAAAAAAATTCATTCAGAAAAACAATATGGATGTTGATGTGTATGTTTTGGATGAAAAAAGTCCTTTTACTGAATGGATGCCAAAAATTGACGAAGCTTGGATGGGTGCAATTCCAGCAACTGTTTTGTATAAAAATGGAAAGAAATTATTTTTTAAGCAATTTCAAGTAACGCAATACGAATTGGAAGATTTAATCATTGATAATCTTGATGTGGACTAATTGTTATTTTCAAATTCATCTTAAATTTCTACAAATGAAAAAAGTGCTTGTTTTAACCTTATTAATTTTCAGTTCTTTGGTTTTTACGCAGCCCAAAGAAGAAATAGAAATTCAAACGACTATAGAGTCGATGTTTCAGAACGTATTTTCAGATTTAGATTTGTCCCAAATTCCGCGGTATTTCACAGAGGATTTTGTGCTATTTGAAGATGGTGAAATTACGGATAGAGAATCCATTACTCAAATGATTCTAAATTTAAAGGAGCAATTTGAAAGCGAAGAAAATAAAGACAGGAATATTGAGCGAAGGAACTCTTTTGAATTTCTAAAAACTTCAGTCAATGGAAATTCAGCTTGGATTTACTATAAAAATTCAGCCATCTTCACACTAAATGGAATGGAAATCGCTGAAATAAATTGGTTAGAAAATGCCTATTTACAAAAAGAAAATAAAGATTGGAAAATTCAATTTTTACATTCATCCGTAGTGAAAGAATCAAAATAAAATTTATATAAAATGAAAACATTTCAATTTAAAACCAATATCAATTGCGGCAAATGTATTGCTGGAGTCACTCCTTTTTTAAACAAAGTAGAAGGAATTAAATGGAACGTGGATACCGACCATCCAGATAAAATTTTAACGATTGAGACAGAGCGTTCAACAGAAGAAGAAATCGTGCAAGCGGTGAAAAAAGCAGGATTTACAATTGAAAAATTGAATAATTGAGATAGAAATTCGTTTTTTACGAGCGTAGTTTCTTCCTATTTCTTGTAACAAATTTTACAGATTGACTACTAACATTTAAAATCAAAGATATGAAAAATATACTATTTGCCATTGGCGTTCTATTCGTTGGAATTAGTGTGAAAGCACAAGACAAAGCCCAATTTTTGGAAGTAGATTATCAAATGGAAATGAAAATGGATTTGGAGCAGATTATGTCCAATGTTCCAGCTGAATGGAAAGCTGCAGTGGAAGAACCTCTTCGTCAAGAAATTAATAAAGGGATTTTCATTGATTACAAATTGAAAACCAATGGAACCGAATCAGAATATAAGATGCAAGAAAAAATCAGTAACGATCAATCTCCAGCAGGGATTATTCTGGCACAAGTTACAGCTATGGACAAAGAACCGCTATACAAAGATATCAAAGCGCATTATTTTTTAAAACCCTACGATATGGGTGCAGCTTATTTGGTGAAGGATTCATTGAAAAACATGCATTGGAAAATTTCTAAAGACAAAGAAAACATTGCTGGTTTTGATACCTACAAAGCAACAGGTGTGATGAACGACTCCATTGCAATTACGGCTTGGTATACACCTAAAATCAACATCAAAGATGGTCCAGACCGTGTGTGGGGATTGCCCGGTTTAATTTTGAAAACCGAATTTGAAATCAGTGACACTAAATTGATTACGACTGCGACCAAAGTAGCTGTAAAAGAAGAAGAAATAAAAATAAACAAACCTTCCAAAGGAAAAATTTTAACCGAAGCAGAGTTTTATGAAGAAATGAAAAAACTGCAAGAAATGTACAAAGAAATGTACAGTGAAGGCGTGGATACGAATTAGATTATTAGCACTTAAAATAAACAATAGAAAAAAGTTTTATGAAATCCGTTTCATGGAACTTTTTTCTTTGGTTAAAACGTCACAGTGGACAACCTTGATTAAAGGGAGAACCGTATTCATTAGGACATTCATCATCTTCATCGGGAACGCCATCCAAATCAGAATCGGTGGAAAGAGCTGCATCAAAACTCGATGAAAACTTGGTTTTTTGAGGACAACCTAAATTATAGGGTGATCCAGGCTCATTGACACAAGCATCTTTAAAATCAGGTACACCATCTAAGTCCGAATCAATATGAGATTCATTCATAGCTTGATTTGCCAATTGTTTTTGCGAGGTACAAGAAACGATTAAAAACAGAATGAGAAACGATATAAAAAGTGATTTCATCAAAATTTCGTGTTTTAAGTGGTTGACTACAAAATTAGTCCATTTGCTTGAAAATAACTCTTCGATTTTCAAAATTCTTTTGATCGTCGCAAACTTCATGTGGACGACATTCAGGATGTTTCAATTCAGAATCTCCTTTTCCAACGATTTTCAATCGTTTCCCATCCACTCCTTTTCGTTTTAGATAATTCACAACCGATCGGGCGCGATTCATTGATAATTCAAGATTATATTCGGGGGTTCCCGCAGCGTCTGTGTGACCTTCAACAATGTATTTCTGCTGAACGTTTTGATTGATAATGTCTGCAGCCGTATTGAGTTTCTCGAAAAATTCCGGTCGGATTACATAAGAATCAAAGTCAAATTCAATTCCTTCCAACATTCGATTGATTTCCTGGGCAATTTTTTCTTCTTTGGTTTTTGGGCACCCTTTTCGGTCCACCGTTCCAGCATCAAAGGGACATTCATCCAAAGTATTGGGAATTCCATCAAAATCAGAATCGAAATCATTTTGAAACGTAAGTGCGGCGTTGGGATCGGTATAAAGTGAATATTTTCGTCCGAATTTCCCATCCAAATTAATGTAACTCTCTTCTATAAAAGAGGTATACGGTGTTGCAATATTCAACTCTTCGCCTATTTTGATGATTTCATTTCTATACTTTCCACTTTTTACACAAATTTGACCACAGCGCTCTTCTTCTTGCAAAAGAAAATCTATTTTTTCTCTCGCCCACAAGTATTTTAAAATGAATAATTCCTCGTTTGATTGTTGTGTAGGAAGACTAAATTCTTCACTGTATCTTTTATCACCATTGATTCCCGAAACGATTAATTTTGGATTTCGCATTCCACTACACTCTTTACTAACAAAACTTGTGGATTGATTAGATAAAAAACCATTGAATTGACTGGGATAAGTTTCACGTAAATTTAATTCCTTGGATTGAATGATGATATGCCGCAAAAGGGGCGTCCGAATTAAATTATAAAAACGATCCAATTCTTTTTCTGCTGTGGCTTGTTCATTAATGACTACCGGTTCCGTTCCCATCGTATTCCCCAAAACTTGGATGGTTTTCCGACCGACTTCATACCCAATTCCAAATACAAAATACTGGGCATCATTTAAGTGACTTCGCAAAGTGGAGAGCATTAAACTATCTGCCGTTAACATTCCATCTGTAATTAAAACCACAATTCGATTGAATTCAGCCTCCGGTTTGTAATTGTATATCTGCTGCATCGCTTCACTCAATAACGTACTTCCTTTTCCACGTTGGTCATTAATCACATGAATCGCTAAATCTTTGTTTTCTTGCGTCGCATAAACGGATTGTTTAGCGAAAAAATCATTACTTCCAGCAAAAAATAAGATGTTGAATTTCTCGTAAGGTTTCAAGTCGTTCAAAATCCTTCTCATTAATTCCTTGGAAGTTTCAATCGGGAAACCGTGCATAGAACCCGACACATCCATCACGAAAATATATTCACGCGGCGCGACCTCTTCGGGTTTAATGAAACTAGGAGGCTCCACAACGCCCAATATATAACGACAACCTTTATCTTCATACACCAGCATACCTGCAGACGCTTGATCCCCCTTCGTATTAAACTGTAAATCAATGGATGAATCTATTTTATCTCCTTTGTAGGCATAGGTTTGAAATTTTTCAGAAACCTTTTTAAAATTCGCATTGTGTGTCCGAAGTTCAGAGTCATAAATCGGAGTTGGACTAATTAAATCAATATTAAATCCAAATTCTGAAGGTAGTTTTTTATATTTTTTAGAAACAAACGATGGAAGTAAAAGGGTTTTATGGTCAGATTCTTTATCCAAATTTCGCATGTATTTAACAACAACTTTTATTTCATCGTCTTTGGGAACATTCGGAAGATCTAAACGTAAAAAAGTTGGATCGGCACTGTGAATGAGTGAAACTTTTTTTCCTTTTTTATTTTCAGCAACCACTTGTTTGCGGATATTGTCCATGTTTTTTGCTTCCAGCGTGAAGATTTGATCGGGATAATACACCGTCAATTCATACAAGGAAACTTCGGAGTTCACGGGAAAAAGATAATACGCAGATTCAGTTTCACGAATGGAAAACGATTGATACAGTCTAATATCGGCAGTTGTTCCTACGATATTAACTTCCACAAACTGTTGATTCAGTTCCATGATTCCTTGGTCAACCGAAATTTGAGGAATCAATTCTTGTTGAGAGAAACTGAATGAAAACCATAAAATGAATAGAAATGTAAAAAATTTCTGCATACTCTGAAATTCGAAGCAAGTTACTAAATATGATTGAACTTATTAATTGTTAAATTATTGTTTTTATATATTTGTAGGCAAACATAAGTACCATGCAGTTCGAATTTACTGAGATAGAAAGACGAAGCGAAATTTCTGCAAAAGATTTTCAAAAACACTATGTAAAACCTCAGAAACCTGTGGTCATTGAAAGAATCACGGAAGATTGGCCTGCGTATGAAAAATGGAATTTTACTTATATAAAACAAATGGCGGGAGAAAAAATAGTACCCCTTTATAACAATGACCCTGTGGATTATTCAAAAAAGATGAATGAACCCATTGCTGAAATGAAAATGAGTGAATATGTGGATTTATTGCACGAAGGTCCCACCGATCTACGGATTTTTCTTTACAATTTAATGAAGCAAGTTCCCGAATTAAGAAATGATTATAAATTACCTGAATTGGGATTAAAGCTATTTAAAAGTTTACCCATGCTCTTTTTTGGTGGTGAGAATTCGAATGTATTTATGCATTACGACATTGATTTAGCCAACATTCTTCACTTTCATTTTGCAGGCGAAAAACGGTGCATCCTGGTCCCGCCTGAACAAAGTAAATTCATGTACAAAATTCCCTATTCCATGATCTGTCGGGAAGATATTGACTTTGACAATCCTGATTTTGAAAAATGGCCCGCATTGAATCACATTAAACCTCTGGTCGCCGATTTAAAACATGGGGAAATGCTGTATATGCCTGAAGGATATTGGCACTACATGAAATATCTAACACCTGGTTTTTCAATGAGTTTACGATCCTTGGCACACAAACCTCGGAATTTTTCAGAAGCCATTTACAACATTTTCATCATGCGTAATTTTGATAATCTGATGCGAAAAATAAAAGGTGAAAAATGGATTCAGTGGAAAGATGAACAAGCCCTAATTCGGACCAATCGATTGCTCCATGCTTGAAATACTTCCAAATAATCTATATTTGTCATCGAATCAAATTAAACTATCTTTGAACCGATGGGAATTGTACTGAAAGGACAGAATTTAGTGAAAGACTACGGAAAAAAACACGTAGTAAAAGATGTTTCATTTGAAGTAGAACAAGGGCAAATCATTGGTCTTTTGGGACCTAATGGTGCGGGAAAGACTACTTCTTTTTACATGATTGTGGGTTTAGTGAAAGCGACACAAGGTAAAGTTTTCTTGGACAAACAAGACATTACAAACGATGCTATGTACCGAAGAGCGCAAAAAGGAATTGGGTATTTGGCACAAGAAGCTTCCGTTTTTCGGAAATTATCGGTGGAAGATAACATCAAATCCGTTTTGCAATTCACCAAACTTTCTCGGAAAGAACAACAAATGAAAACCGATGCGTTGATTGAGGAATTTAGTTTAGAACACGTTCGTAAAAACCGGGGAGATTTACTTTCAGGAGGTGAACGAAGACGAACGGAAATTGCACGTTGTTTAGCGACCGAACCTAAATTCATTTTATTGGACGAACCTTTTGCAGGTGTGGATCCTATTGCGGTAGAAGACATTCAGAAAATCGTGCGTTCACTGAAGGATAAAAACATTGGAATTTTAATTACCGACCACAACGTTTCTCAAACTTTAGCAATTACCGATAAAACGTACATTATGTTTGAAGGTCGGATTCTAAAAGAAGGAACTCCAGTGGAATTGGCCAATGATCCCGATGTACGTCGTGTTTATTTGGGTGAGAACTTTCGTTTTGAACAATTTTAGAGATTTCATGTTCATTTAAATTAATTCCTTTTCATTTAACAATTCAAACAAAAAATCAATTGACTTTTTATTCAATTTCAGATACAACTTTGTAACAATTGCTGTCAATTCATAACTAATACTAAAAACAAAATTTATGTCGGATTTGCTCGTTTCAAAAGGAATAACCAAACAATACGGAAACAATCTCGCACTCAACGATTTTGACCTCAGCATTCCTGAAGGTTCGATTTATGGTTTGTTAGGACCAAATGGTGCAGGGAAAACTACATTTCTCCGAATTATCAATCAAATTACTGCGCCCGACAAAGGGACGGTATTTGTGGACGGAAAGAAATTGGACAAATCGGCAATTCCTATGGTTGGATATATGCCCGAAGAACGCGGATTGTACAACAACATGAAGATTGGCGAACAAGCGATTTATTTCGCCAAACTCAAAGGGTTATCCAATGCAGAAGTCCATAAAAAAACGAGATATTGGTTTGAAAAGTTGGGAATTGATGGATGGTGGGACAAGAAACTAAGTGAACTTTCCAAAGGAATGGGTCAAAAAGTTCAATTTGCTATCACGGTTTTACACGATCCTAAACTTTTAATTTTCGATGAGCCTTTTAGTGGATTTGATCCTGTCAATGCACAAATCATTGCCAATGAAATTCTCGAATTAAGTAAAAAAGGAACTACCATTATTTTCTCCACCCACAGAATGGAATCCGTAGAAGAAATGTGTGATCATATTGCACTGATTCATCAATCCAATAAAATTCTGGATGGAGAAATTAACCAAGTTAAACATCAGTTTAAAACGGGGAAATACTATGCTGAAATCGAAGAGGTTAACCATGAAAATTGGGCACAATTCCAATCGAATTTCGAAGTGGAATTAGTGAAAAGTGATCCGCACGCTTTGAAGTTTTCGATTACGAAACCCGAATCCATGCATTCCAATGAACTGTTGATGCAAGTTGCGAATTTGGGAACGGTTTCTCAATTCAAAGAATCCATTCCATCGATGAATGAAGTATTTATTCAGGCGGTGAAATCACCGAATTAAGCGAAAAAAGTTATTTAACGAAATACGAATTAAAAGATGAATCAAATATTACTCGTTGCCAAAAGAGAATTCCTGGCGCAGGTCAAAAACAAAACCTTCATTGTGATGACTTTCCTGTCCCCTTTAATCATGGTGGGAATCATTGGAATTATCGCTTGGATGATGTCAGCAAATACCAATTTAAAACGTATTGCAGTCGTGGATAATAGCAATGAATTTGTTACCACTTTACTTTCCAGCGAAAATGAACTTTATAGTTTTTATGGAACCAAGGATATTCAAGGAATCAAAGATACGTTGAAGGATAGCAAATACTTAAATGCACTTCTTGTCATTCCTCAAATCAAAAACAACGATTTAAAAAGTTTGGAACAAGGAATTGAATTGACCACCAATGGAAATCTGGGTGTCGGATTCAAAGACAAATTGGAATCGCGTTTGAATAAGCGTTTGGAAACCATGAAAATGGAAGAAGCAGGCGTTTCCCACGATCAATTGAACGAAATGAAAGCCAGTGTTTCCATCAAAACCTTCAATTTAAAAGACGGAAGCGATGCAAAATCCGATCAAGCTGATTATATAAAGTTCGGACTGGCCATGTTTTTGGCCTACATCATTTTCATGTTTATTATGATTTATGGCGTAAAAGTAATGCGTTCGGTAGTCGAAGAAAAAAATAACCGTGTGGTTGAAATCATTATTTCATCTGTAAAACCTTTCAATCTAATGATGGGTAAAATCATGGGAACTACTTTTGTAGCGTTGTTTCAATTCACAATTTGGATTATAATGGGTGGCGCTTTGTTATTTGGCGCTTCTGCTTTTTTCGCGTCAAAAATGGATATTTCATCGACCATGAATTCCGATCAAGCGCAAGCACTTCTTGCCCAAAATCCGGAATGGATGGAAAAATCGCAAGGAATGTTGGATACGTTGACTCATTTAAATTATCCGTTCATTCTTATCTTTTTCATCATCTTTTTCTTGTTAGGTTATTTATTCTACAGCTCTATATTTGCAGCGATTGGATCCGCGGTTGACAACGATACCGACACCCAACAATTTACTTTTTACCCCATTTTCCCCATGATGATTGCAATGTACGGAAGCATGACTACACTAGACAATCCAGACGGTCCCGTTGCATTTTGGTTATCGATTATTCCATTGACTTCACCGATTTCTATGGTGACGCGATTGCCGTTTGGCGTGGAATGGTGGGAAATTGCATTGTCATTGACACTTCTTGTTGGAACCATGTTGTTGATGGTTTTTTTAGCTTCAAAAATCTATAGAGTTGGAATTTTGATGTACGGTAAAAAACCTTCCTTAAAAGAAATGTGGAAATGGATGAAGTATTCCAATTAATTTCAAAAAAAAAAACTAAACTTATGATTTTAAATTTTTAAGGATTGAACGCTATACAGGAATGACTGAGAGGGAATTTCTATTTCTGATAAGTGAACTTCTAATTTTAAATTCCTTAAATTCGCATCTTTAATACAAAACTATGTCAGAAGATATTTTCAAGCGCATTATTTCACATGCCAAAGAGTACGGATTTATTTTTCAATCAAGTGAAATTTACGACGGATTATCCGCAGTGTATGATTACGGCCAAAACGGCGTTGAGTTAAAAAATAACTTGAAACGTTATTGGTGGAAAGCAATGGTACAGCTCAATGAAGAAATCGTAGGCATAGACTCTTCGATTTTTATGCACCCAACTATTTGGAAAGCTTCGGGTCATGTCGATGCGTTCAATGATCCTTTGATTGATAACAAAGATTCTAAGAAAAGATACCGTGCCGATGTTTTGATTGAAGATTATTGTGCGAAAATCGAAAATAAAATTGAAAAAGAAATTGAAAAAGCAGCCAAACGTTTTGGAGATGCTTTTGACAAAGAAGAATTTATATCGACCAATCCCAGAGTGGTCGGTTACTACGAACAAATAAATACCATTTTAGGTCGAATGGCGAAATCGTTGGAAAACGAAGATTTGGCCGATGTGAAAGCATTGATCGAAGAATTGGAAATTGCCGATCCTGAAACCGGTTCCAAAAGCTGGACAGAAGTTCGTCAATTCAATTTAATGTTCGGAACAAAATTAGGTGCAACCGCTGAATCTGCAATGGATTTATACCTTCGTCCTGAAACTGCACAAGGTATTTTTGTAAACTTCCTAAACGTTCAGAAAACGGGACGAATGAAAATTCCTTTTGGAATTGCTCAAATCGGGAAAGCTTTCCGAAATGAAATCGTTGCCCGTCAGTTCATCTTCAGAATGCGTGAATTTGAACAAATGGAAATGCAGTATTTTGTTGCACCTGGAACGGAATTGGAATGGTATGAAAAATGGAAACAGGCTCGACTAAAATGGCATTTATCCTTGGGTATGGGCGAAGAAAATTACCGATTCCATGACCACGAGAAGTTGGCACATTACGCCAATGCGGCTGCAGATATAGAATTTCGCTTCCCGTTTGGTTTCAAAGAATTGGAAGGAATTCATTCACGAACGGATTATGACTTGGCGAGCCATCAAAAATTTTCTGGCAAAAAACTAAACTATTATGACAACGATCTGAAAGAAAGTTATGTTCCTTATGTTGTGGAAACCTCGGTAGGTTTGGATCGTTTGTTCTTAGCTATTTTCTCCAATTGTTTGAAAGAAGAAGAATTAGAAGACGGAAGTTCACGTACCGTTTTGAGTTTACCTCCTGCCTTAGCTCCTATCAAAGCAGCAATTTTGCCTTTGATGAAAAAAGATGGATTGCCCGAATTCGCAGAGAAAATAAACAAAGAATTACGCTTGGATTTCAATGTTCTTTACGAAGAAAAAGACTCCATCGGTAAACGATACCGACGAATGGATGCTTTAGGAACTCCGTTTTGTATCACTGTTGATCATGAATCTTTGAAAGACAATACCGTTACAATTCGACACAGAGATTCGATGGAACAAGAAAGAGTTCCGGTCGATAAACTTTCAGAAATCATTGATAAAGCAGTGAATATGAAGTATTTGTTGAAGGGGATTCAGTAATAAAATATAAACTTTCTTCTTTGATTTAGAAATAAGAAAGTTCTTAAAAATAAATTTTAGCTAGGTATATTACTATGTATCTAGCTTTTTCTATTTTAACCTAATTCTTTAAAAGACAAATAGTTATCCTTCTACTATTTCGCCAAAATAACATCTAAAAAACCCATTTCAGTTTAATTCCTAAAAACCACAGCCTTAAAAATTTTCTCCGTTACTTTGCAGAATGAATACGTTTGAAGATTTCAAGATTAAAAAGCAATTGCAATTTGCCTTAAAAGATTTAGGGTTTGATACACCTACACCCATTCAGCAAGAATCGTATTCACCTATATTGGGTGGTTTTGATTTTGTAGGAATTGCACAAACCGGAACGGGTAAGACCATCGCCTATTTGCTTCCGATTTTGCAGGATTTGAAATTTTCTGATCAACCGCAACCGCGCGTTTTGATTTTGGTTCCAACCCGAGAGTTGGTGATACAAATTGTTGAAGATATAAAGAAATTGACTTCGCATCTGAATGTGCGAACGCTTGGTGTTTTTGGAGGAGCCAATAATATGAAATCCCAAAAACGAGACGTTGTCGAAGGAATGGATATTTTGGTAGGGACGCCACAGCGCGTATATGACCTGGCTCTTTCGCACGTATTGCGTTTAAAATCAATTAAGAAATTGGTGATTGATGAAGTAGATATTATGCTTGATTTTGGATACAAAACCCAGTTAAAAAATATCTTTGACCATTTGCCTTCAAAACGTCAAAACATTCTATTCTCAGCAACTATGACAGACTATGTCGATGAGTTAATGAGTGAATTCCTAATAAATCCCGTGAAAATTACCATTTCAATTAGCGGTACACCTTTGGACACCATCAGTCAAACATCGTATGCGGTGCCTAACTTCTACTCCAAAGTAAATTTACTGAATTATTTATTGAAGGATAAAAAAGAATTCAATAAAGTATTGATATTCGTTGCCACCAAAGTCACCGCGGACCGATTGCTAGAATCCTTGGATTTCCCCGGCGAAATTTCAGTGATTCACTCCAGCAAAGAACAAAATCACCGAACAAAATCCATCGAAAAATTCGCTAATGGAAAAAGCAGAGTACTAATTGCAACCGATGTGATTTCACGTGGAATTGACATCGATAAAATTTCTACGGTCATCAGTTTTGACACGCCGTATTATCCAGAAAATTACATCCATCGAATTGGAAGAACAGGTAGAGCCGGACAAACAGGAAATTCCATTCTTTTCTTTAATGAAAAAGAATCCGAATTGAAAGATGCAATTGAAACCTTGATGAACTACAAAATTCCATTCAATGAATTCCCGGAAGAGGTGCGGATTTCTTCAAAACTCACTCCTGAAGAAGAGGAAAAACCGATCATCGTTGAGGAAGTTGTTATAAAAATGTCAAACCAAGAACGAGGTGCTTCTTTTCATGAAAAATCGGCAAAGAATAGCAAAGAAAAGAAAGAGCGAAAAAGTTATGCTTCTCAAATGAAGGAGAAATTTAAAAAACCAATCAAACGGGGCGATAAAATTCAAAATATGAAGAAGAAAAGGAGAAAATAATTTCGATTAAAAATTCTTCTTTCCAATCCGAACTCAAAAACACAGTTCGAAAACATGCTGATTTTGGAAAATCTGCTTACTTTTAAGTCTTTGTTAGAAAGTCTAGAAAATCCTAGTCACCTTAACTAAAAGAAATAATCAAACACACAACATCTAATTTTAATTTTTTTCCAATGAAACTATTTACTTTCATCCTAGTTTTATTCACACTTCAATCGAGCATGGTTTCTGCCCAAGAAAAAATAACGATCGAAGACTACAACCGTGCAGTTGGATTTATGAGCGATAATTACACCAACAAAACCGCTTTCAATCTGAACATTCAGCCGAATTGGTTTTCAGATAATTCGGGCGTTTCCTATGTCCATCATTCTCCAAAAGAAAAAAAGTTCTTCAAAATATCCTTGCCGAATTTAGTGAAATCGGATTTATTTGATCATTCCAAATTATCAAAACTTCTTTCTGATTTATTGGGTGAAGATATCCAACAAAATGATCTTCCCATCACTAAAATTGAATTCAAAGACCCAAACTATTTTGAAATAACCGTGGCAGATAAAGTGTATGGTTTAAATACAACGAACTACACGCTAACCAATGAAATTAAAGAAAAAAAAGAGGAGTTCTCAAAAGAATCACCCAATAAAAAATGGACGGCTTTTGCAAAAGAATACAACCTTTTTATTAAATCCAGTGGAAATAATGAAACCAAACAACTAAGTAAAAAAGGAGAAAAAGGCTACGAATATGCAACCTATTATGGGTGGGATGATATTATTGAAGGTGAAAACGGCAATCGTCCCGAACGATTTGCGGTTGAATGGTCGCCCGATAGCAAATGGATTTACGCAGATATAGTGGATTTAAGAACGGCCGAAAAGATGTATTTATTGGATTTCAGCATCGACTCCTTGTATCGACCCAAACTCCTTTCGTATTATCGGGGCTCGCCGGGAGATACGACGATGGTTTATGTAGAACCTGTGTTTTTCAATGCGGAATCGGGAAAGGAAATAAAACCGAATTTACCGCGAAGCACACATATTAATTCCACTGATGTGACGTGGTCAAAGAATTCTGATCTTGTTTTTCTTGAATCTACTTCGCGTGGATTTCAAAATAAATCAATTCATACGCTTGATTTGAAAACCGAAAAACTTGAACAACTTTATACGGAATCGAGCAAAACCAACATTGATAATTTTGTCTATGAATTGGCGGAGGACAGTGGACTTTTATTCTTTCTATCAGAAAAATCAGGTTGGCGGCAATTATACAGTTTGGATTTAAAAACCAAGAAAGAAAATGCACTCACAAGCGGTTCTTACTACATAAATAGCATAGAGCGAATTGATGAAAAAGAGAAAACAATTTATTTTCTCGCATCGGCCAAGGAAAAAGGGCGAAATCCCTACTACCAAAATTTGTACAGCATTTCTTTTCAAGGAAAAAACTTGAAATTACTAACTCCCGAAGATAGACATCATCAAATCAGCTTTTCTCCCGATGGAAAATACTTTGTGGATAATTTCTCAACTGTAAATATTCCCACCATAACGGTTTTAAGAAAAAGTTCGGACGGAAAAATCCTTTCGGAATTAGGCCGAGCTGATGTGAGTCAATTGAAGAATTGGGAAGCTCCCGAAATTTTCACAGCAACTGCACGTGATGGAAAAACCCTAATTTACGGCGCACTTTGGAAACCGACGAATTTCGATTCTTCCAAAAAATATCCCGTGATTGAAATGAGTTATACGGGGCCACATACCCAAGTTTTCCCGAAGAGTTTTGTGCAAACTTTGAGTTGGCAATCGTATGCTGAATTGGATTTTGTAGTCGTGGTCGTAGATGGTTTAGGCTCATCGGGCAGATCAAAAAAGTTTCATGATTACTCCTATAAAAATTTAGGTGGAGGATTGGAAGATCATATTTTGGCCATCCAGCAATTGGGACAGAAATACAATTGGGTTGATACCTCGCGCGTAGGAATTTTCGGTCATTCAGCAGGTGGTTATGATGCGGGTCGTGCCGTTTTGGCTTATCCAGATTTTTATAAAGTGGCAGTTGCAAGTGCAGCGGACCATGATCATCGGATGGAAAAGGCATGGTGGCCCGAAATGTATATGGGTTGGCCTGTGGATTCTGCCTATCATTTGCAATCCAATATTACCAACGCATCGAATTTAAAAGGGAAACTTCTCCTTGTCCATGGAGGAATTGATGAAAACGTAAATCCATCTGCCACCTTCAAATTAGCAGAAGCGCTTATCAATGCAGATAAACAATTTGATATGTTGATTTTACCCAGTCAACGTCATGGATTCAAAGGAAATCATTTGAAATATTTCACCAAAGTCCGATGGAATTATTTTGTAGAACATTTGCGTGGCGTTACTCCGATTTGGGATTTTGAGTGGGAATAAAAGAAATTTTATGTAGAGTTCTAGAAAAACATCCTTTTTCTGCCGAAATAATTGTATCTTAAGTGCTAAATCATTGTCTAACGGAATACTAGAAATTATGCCAACGAAAGTCACGCCCCCAAACGTAAAAACACTTGCAACAGGAGATAAATTAATTGCCAAACAAATGCGTGCCAATGCAGGAGATTTGTTGCCTGAACATCTCGCAAATTTAGAGTCGATTGTATTGATTCAGGAAGGAGAATGCATTTTTAAAATGAATGATGAAGAGACGATTTTAAAACAAGGTGATTCAATCATCGTTCCTCCCCATGTCAAACATCAAATTAAAGTTACTGTCGATTTTAAAGCTGTTCATTTTATGCCAAAAGAAATTCAGTTTGAGTTTTTTTAAGGGTCTTAATTTCTTGTAAAATACTATTTACCTAGGCACAAAATTAATTGTTTATTTCTCAGCCTATGTAACAATCTTTTATAATCATTTACTAATTAGTAAAAATATAAAAGAAAATGAATTTAAAAATTAGCACTTTATCACTTTTTATTTTGTTCTCAATCACAAGTTGGTCGCAAAATATAACCATTACAGGTGAAGTTTTAGGAGAAAATAAAGAGGCAATTCCTTATGCCAACATTGGAATTAAGGACAAAAACATTGGAACCTTATCCGATGAGACGGGAAAATTTACGTTTTTGGTCAAAGAAAATAATATAAATGATTCCTTATCCTTTTCCCACTTAGGTTATAGAGATTTAACGTTTAAAATTGAGGATATCATTCAGCAAAACATTCACGAATTCATGCTTTTAGAGGATCTGGCAGACATAGTTGAATTGGATCAAGTGACCATTGAATTTAAGAAAACTCAATTAAAAGAAATCGGCACAAAATCATTTGTGAGTTATGTTCAAGGCATAGTTGAAAATGATGACGAAAATAAAAACATCAGGGAATTTGCCAAGAAAATTAATCTTAAAAAGCCTTCAAAGATATTGGACCTAAATATTGCATTGGATCAAATAAAGATTGACTCAGCAGTTTTTAGAGTTAATATATATTCTATAAAAAACAATTTACCTTATGAGAATATTACCTCCGAGCAAATTATCATAAAACAAAAAATTGTACAAGGTTGGAATAAATTTGATCTTACAACTTATGATTTAAAATATGAAAATCCCATATTTATCACTTTGGAGTATTTACCCGATGATTATTCGACTACCCATCCGTTTATCTACAATGGAAGACTTCTTGGTAAAGCCATAGTACGGAATTCCAGTTTAGGAAAATGGGAGGTTGTCAATGGGGTTACCCTTTCCATGTTCGTCACTGTAAGACAATAAAAACACGGGGATCTTCACATTCTCTGTATTAAAAAAAGCTTCTCAAATTCTTTGAGAAGCTTTTTTTAATCGTATATATATATAAACGTGAATTATCCGCATTTACTTGCGCCGCAGTTTTTACAGGTCAAACAACCTTCTTCATAAACTACTTGATTGGATCCACACCCGTCGCATTTGTGATCTACTTCCGTTCCGTCGGGAACGTAACGTTTCAATGCTCTTGCTACTCCCGCTTTCCACGTGTTAATCGATTCAGAATCCAATTCCATTTGATTGACTAAATCGACAACTTTGTGTATAGACATTCCGTGTCTTAAAACGCCAGAAAATAATTTCGCATAGTTCCAGAATTCCGGATTGAATTTATCTGAAAGTCCTTCAATCGTGGTTTTGTATCCTTTTTGATTTTGGAATTGGAAGTCGTAACGTGAAATTCCGTTTTCGTCTCTATTCTTAATAATCAAACCGTTGTTTACCCAACGTGGTAAAACCAAACCTTCATCATCATCCGCTAAACCTGTGAAAATCTCGTACGGCTTTCCATCAATTAGACCTACAAAAGCAACCCATTTTTCTTTGTTATTTTGGAATTTAACTACATCTGCTTCCAAAATCTGTGGACGTTTGGTTGGGAAATTATTATTCTCATCCTTCACTTCTTCTGTCTTTTCTTCTGCAGAAACCAAAACTCCCGAACGCGAACCGTCACGGTAAACTGTCAAACCTTTACATCCACTTTCCCAAGCAGTTATATAAAGTTTATTGACCAAATCTTCGGTCGCATCGTTTGGTAAATTGATGGTTACGGAAATAGAGTGATCCACCCATTTTTGAACGCTTCCTTGCAATTTCACTTTCTGCAACCAATCCACATCGTTGGAAGTCGCTTTGTAATAAGGAGATTGTTTGATTAATTCATTGATTTCTTCTTGGCTATAATTTTTATCGGTATCCATGTTATTTACTTCCATCCACGTTTTAAAGTTGTGATGGAAAACGATGTATTCTTCCCAACTATCGCCCAATTCATCAATAAAATCTACACGTGCATCCTTATCGTTTGGATTCACTTTCCGACGTCTTTTATAAACTGGCATAAATACAGGTTCAATTCCAGAAGACGTTTGAGCCATCAAACTCGTACTTCCTGTCGGTGCAATGGTTAAAAGCGCAATATTTCTACGGCCGTATTTTACCATATTATCGTACAATTCCTGATCTTCATTTTTCAACCGTAAAATGAATGGATTGTTCTTTTCTCTTTCTGAATCATAGATTTCAAAAGCACCTCTTTCTTTGGCCATATTTACAGATGAACCGTAACAAGCCAATGCCATATTTTTATGCACTTCGGTTGAGAAAGCGGTTGCTTCTTCGGTTCCATAGGTCAATCCCAAAGCAGCAATCATATCGCCTTCCGCCGTGATTCCTACTCCTGTTCTACGACCTTTTAAGGTTTTTTCTTTAATTTTTTCCCATAGGTGTTTTTCCGTGTATTTGATTTCTTCACTTTCGGGATCATTGTTGATTTTGTCAAGAATTGCTTCAATTTTCTCTTCTTCCAAATCGATGATGTCATCCATCATTCGTTGTGCAAAAGCTGCGTGCTTCTTGAATAATTCAAAGTTAAATTTCGCTTGTGGAGTAAAAGGATTTTCAACATACGAATACAAATTAACTGCAATCAAACGACATGAATCGTAGGTACACAAAGGAATTTCTCCGCATGGATTGGTAGAAACCGTTTCAAAACCAAGGTCAGAATAACAATCGGGAATGGATTCTTTTTGAATGGTATCCCAAAATAAAATCCCAGGTTCTGCCGATTTCCATGCGTTATGAACAATTTTCTTCCACAAATTTGTCGGTTGAATCGTTCGTGAGAATTTTGGGCTTGAACTAAAAATGGGATATTTCTGAACGTAATCCGTTCCATTTTGAATGGATCGCATAAATTCATCATCAATTCGAACCGAAACATTGGCGCCCGTCACTTTTCCTTGTTCCATTTTTGCATCAATGAAATCTTCCGCATCCGGATGATTAATCGAGACCGACAACATCAAAGCGCCACGACGACCGTCCTGAGCTACTTCACGGGTTGAATTGGAATAACGCTCCATAAAAGGAACCAATCCGGTGGAAGTTAAAGCCGAGTTTTTAACACCCGACCCTTTGGGACGAATATGGGAAAGGTCATGTCCTACTCCACCTCTCCGTTTCATCAATTGAACTTGTTCTTCATCGATTTTCATAATACTTCCATACGAATCACTATGAATTCCACTTCCGATTACGAAACAGTTAGACAAAGAAGCAATTTGAAAATTATTCCCAATTCCGGTCATGGGACTTCCTTGTGGAATGATGTATTTGAAATCTTTGATGAGATCAAAAACCTCTTGTTCCGTCATCGGGTTGGGGTATTTTTTTTCTACACGTGCAATTTCTTTTGCAATTCGCCAATGCATATCATCGGGTGTACGTTCGTAAACATTTCCATCTGAATCCTTCAAGGCGTATTTATTCACCCAAACTCGTGCAGCTAGGTCATCGCCTTTGAAATAGTCAAGACTGGCTTCGTAGGCTTCTTGACTTGTGTAAACTCTTGTTTTTTCTAATACCTCCATCTTAGTTGATTTTTCTCATTTGTTGATTGTTTTTTTGACTGCTAGAAACAAACTTTCTCCAAACATTCACATAATTCATCAAATCAAAACATTTAAATTTCGAAACAACGCATCGCTTAAAAATTTAAGTGCCTAATTAACAACCTGAAGAATGAAATTGATTCGGTTTTTTAGCAGTCATAAAATTAACCTTATAAATGGAACCAAATCGTTTTTTAAAGAAATTAAATACACAACTTATAAACAAAGTTATCAAAAGTTGTCCAATTTATTGATAAGCAGCTGATTGAGGATTTAAGGGCTATTTAACTATAACTTACTAAAAAACAAGAAATTAACTCTCCGTAGAAGCTCTGTATACACTGAACCAGCGGATGAACTTTCCTTCAAAATAATTTGAAAAGTGTACAAATTCTGCAAACTTTTATAAAAGTAAATTTACAAAGAGTTTTTAAAAAATAACTTAAAAAAAAGAGAAGAAGCACATGAGATTCAGTGAAAAAAGTAATTACAATTTCTTAGCTACTCAATTCATGAAAAATGAAAAATGAAAACTTTGGACTTATTTCAAAATGATTTCCTCGTCGCCTTTTTTAATTTCTCCAATAAGCATACTTCCTTCCAAAGTATCTAAAATGGTTTGGGCATCTGACGCATCACACGTAACAATCATTCCCACACCCATATTGAAAGTTCCGAACATTTCGTTTTCTGAAATCCCACCTCGTTTCATTAATTCTTTCATTACAGACGGAACTTCAATTTTGGATGTGTCGATATGGGCCGTTAAACCTTTTGGAAGAATTCGGGGTACATTTTCAATCAAACCACCGCCCGTAATATGAGCGATTCCGGTTAATTCCACTTTTTCACGAATTTTGGCAATGTCGTTTTGGTATAATTTGGTTGGGACTAATAAAGTTTCCCAGAGTGGTTTTCCTTCAAACTCTTCGTGATAATCTTCGAATATTTTACGAATCAATGAGAATCCATTGCTATGAAATCCACTTGCTGGCAATCCAACAATAACTTGTCCATCTGCAATTTTTGATCCGTCTATGATTTCATCTTTTTCAACTACACCAACGCAAAACCCAGCAACATCGTAGTCACCTACTTTGTACATTCCCGGCATTTCTGCAGTTTCCCCACCGATTAAAGCTGTTCCCGTTTCTTTGCAAGCGGCTGCAATTCCACCTACGATTTCTGCGGCAATGTCTGAGTCCAATTTCCCACAGGCTAAATAATCCAAGAAAAATAGTGGTTTTGCGCCGTGACAAAGGATATCGTTGGCACACATTGCAAAACAATCAATCCCTACCGTATCGTACTTTTTCACATCGAGTGCAATTCTCAACTTCGTTCCAACTCCATCGGTTCCAGAAACCAACACAGGATTTTTATAGCCCGAAAGTTGATAAAAAGCACCAAAGCTTCCAATCCCATTCAAAACATTGGCATTGTGGGTTTCAGATACTGCTTTTTTGATTTTTGATACGGTTTGGTAACCTTCTTCTTTATCGACTCCTGCGGATTTGTAGGTATTGCTCATTTTACATTGTATATGGTTTGCAAAATTAAGGTTTAAAACAAACATAAAAAATTAGTTGATTTAAAACTTTGATTTCACGGCATAAAAAACGTGATTAGAAAAATTCATTTTGATACTCCGTACCGAAAACACAACTTCTTTTTTAGAAAAAATAACGCTGACAGCTTATTCAGAAACAATCTAATTAACAGCCTGTTACCCCTAATCAAACAAGAAAATTAACTTTACCTTAAGACATTAAAATATTATTATTACATTTGGACCAAATATTAAAACTTTATTTATGAAAAAATTATTTTTATCAGCTGTATTAGCTGTTGGATGCTTAGTTGGAGTAAATGCTCAATCTACTGGTTTTGAAGCAGGTGCTTATGTTGGTTTACCAATGGGCGATGCAAAAGATGCAACTTCACTAAATATCGGTATTTCAGCTGGTTATTATTGGGACGTTGCTGATAGCTTCAAAGTCGGAGTACTAACCGGTTATGACCACTGGATTGGTAAAACAATTAAGGAAGAGTTTATGGGAACAACTGTGGAATTTGAAGTAGATGATTTTGGATTCATTCCAATCGCTGCTTCAGCCAAATATGACTTTGGTAGCTCTCTTTTTGCGGGTGTTGATTTGGGATACGCTATTTATGTAGGTAGCGGCGAGGGTGATGGAGGTTTCCTTTACCAACCTAAATTTGGATACAGCGGTGCTTCATTTGATGCGTTTGCATTCTACAAAGGAATTAGTAACGATGGTAGTATTTCTTCGTTAGGAGCAGGCTTTGCTTACAAATTCTAAACAATTAAAATTAAAACAATTACAAAATGCCTCGATTTTCATCGAGGCATTTTTTTGGTTAAAAGGGATGCCTAAGGCATAAAGCATTTAAGGTAATGTATTTATATGATTTGCAATTCCATCTTCGGTTGCTGCGGCTAAATCTTCTGCTGATATGGTGATAACTTCACCACCCGCAATAGTTACTGGTTTGATGGCATATACCCAACTTCCTTCAAACTCAGAGATGAATATAACATGCACTTCCAAGCCGATTGGAATTTGACCGTAGTGCTCGCTGAACATTCCGTTCACCCATGTATCCAAACGAGCCAGTCCATAATCTTCTCCATCGTACGATAAATAAACACTTGAGTTGTTTTGATCATATCCTTCTGGAACATCGACTAAAATCGTAGTTTTTGGACGCGGATCGTTGTAGAAACGGTCTACATTTGCCCAACCAAATTGATTCAAAAAGGTATAATAAGTATCATTTGTAATCTCAATTCCAGCTCCTTGACCGCCGTCACCTTCCTCTGCTTCTTCCCAAACAAGGTTTCCTTCGGCATCCATGTTTCCGTACCACATGATCATGTCATGGTCAACACCACCTGTTAAAGCGGTAGGAACATTCATTTGAATTCCACAGGCTACATTGTCAATTTCAATTCCATTCTGAAGTACATTGATATAAAAGGCACCTCCTGTTACCAACATTTCTAAATCACCGTTGGCATGCATTCCCATGGTGGCAATATTGGTGGTCATAAGATTTCCACGTTTGTACAATTCTACAAATTCTACGTCAACATCGCCTGTCAAAGGCTGTCCACCCATTGTTAAACAAGAAGTGTAAATTCGCACACTCACTCCTTGTTCGGAAATAAATTCTAGGTAAGTCGTTCCTCCATCGATATTGAAATCGAAAGTCTGAGTTAAATTATCCAAAGCAGTGGAACTAAGATTTAGAAAATCTGCGGATGTAGGTGGAGTCATTTCGCTTGGAGGTGGAATTCCAGGTCCGTCGTCTTCATTACAACTTAGCGTTACAAATAATAAGGCTAAAAATAAACTGAAAAAATAAGTTTGTGTTTTCATTGCTATCGATTTTAAATGATTAATATTTAATTACACTGCAAAGATTCGACATCTGGATCTTTTCTTTTTAGGGTATAGCAACTGAAAGCAAAGGGTGAAAACACCTTATTAATATTCGTTAAAGCCGAAATGCTTAGCTTAAACAAATGATTATCATGAATTTATAAGTTAAAATGGCAGTAGACTATTATCCACTTTTCGCAAAGTAGGTTTTGCTTTTTTTCCAGAATCTATAAACAAAATAAAGGCAAACCAATACCAGACCAAAGGCTAAAGGCGCCCATAAAAAGGACGTAATGCTTAAAATAGAAGCGGTTGCAGTTTCTCCTGTATTAACCAGGAAATTAGCTGTTCCACCACTCGTTCCCGTAGAAAGAGCACGTACAGATGCTGTGGCACCACTTACGGTTGCAGCTGTTCCACCCCCGGCAATTATCGCAATGGCCCATGTTCCCACTTCACCCATATCGACCAAAGTAGAACTCATTAAAACCGTTCCTGCAATAGCTGCTAGCGGAATCGCAAGCGTATCCAAAAGATTATCGACGAACGGAATATAATAAGCGAGAATTTCAACAACCGTTGCTACACCAAGTGTGATGAGAGCAGGCGTACTACCCAACCATTGCCAACTTTCTCCGAGAAGCATAAAACTACTTCCGAAATGTGCAACGAGACTCAGTGCGAACAACGGAAGAAAGACCCGAAAGCCAGCAGACGCCGCCAAACCGATTCCTAGAAAAAATGACATAAGTGTAGTCGCATTAAAGAGGTCCATTTCAATAATTTGTTTAATTTTGACTTAAAGTTATCAATTTTTGACTTACCATCAGAAAAAAAGCTAGAATTAAAAAAAAAATGAAAACCGTACTCCGCCGATTTCTGAAATTAATCTTAGTTGGAATTATTTCACTAACCGGCTTACTTTTATTCGCGAATTTTTGGATCAATAAACAATCCGAAGGAATGACCTATTCAACTATAGAGTCAATTCCTACCAATAATTCGGGTCTAGTTTTAGGCACGAGTAAACGAGTGCGTGGTGGGGGAGAAAATTTGTATTTTAAACATCGGATTCAAGCAGCAGTGGAACTTTACAATGCAGGAAAAGTAAAATTTTTAATTGTAAGTGGTGATAATTCCATTCGGGAATACAACGAAACTCGGGATATGAAGAAGGCTTTGATGGATTTAAATATTCCGGAAGACCGAATTATAGAGGATTTCGCAGGCTTTCGGACCTTGGATTCTGTGCTCAGAGCCAAAGAAGTTTTTGGCCAAGACTCCATAACCATCATTTCTCAAGAATTTCAGAACCAACGTGCTCTGTTTATTGCTAAAAATCACGATATTTACGCCTTGGGATATAATGCACGCGGCGTTCCGAAAGAATATGGCACTATGACCGCAACGCGAGAATATTTTGCACGTGTAAAAGCGTTGCTCGATATTTATTTACTAGGTGTTATGCCCAAGTTTTACAAAGACAAAGAAGTTTTTCCAAACGAAGATATTGAAGAATAAATGTTAATAATAGGAATCGCAGGTGGAACAGGATCCGGTAAAACAACCGTAGTCCGAAATATTTTACACAAACTGAACACCGAAAATGTATTGGTGCTTTCACAGGATAATTATTACAAAGATCATCAAGAACTTTCTTTTGAAGAAAGGGAAAAGATCAATTTTGACCATCCACGGTCCATTGATTTTGAATTATTGACTCGACACGTCCAGGATTTAAAAAATGGAGAAACCATAGAACAACCGATGTATTCTTTTATTACCCATAGTCGAACTACGGAAACCATCATTACCCATCCCAAAGAAGTAATTATTGTGGAGGGGATTTTGATTTTCACCAATCCGGAATTGCGGGATTTATTTGATTTGAAAATATTTGTACATGCGGATTCAGATGAACGATTGATTCGACGAATTCGAAGAGACATTCAGGAAAGAGGTCGGGATTTGGAAGAAGTATTAAGTCGATACCGAACGACCTTGAAGCCAATGCACGAACAATTTATAGAACCTTCAAAAATTCATGCAGACATCATCGTTCCGAATATGAAAAAGAAGAATGAAGCAGCGATAAGTGTACTTTCTACCTTGATTAAAGACAAACTTAAACTTAAAGATCATGAGCACTGAAAAAGAGGAAATAAAAAAACCACTCAAATGGTACCGGTTTTTATGGAACAAATACCTCATTGTTACTGTTTTGTTTGTGGTATGGATGTTCTTTTTTGATCAAAACTCTTATTTTATTCACAAAGAGTTGGATAGGGAAATAAAAACCTTAAATTACGATAAGAAATACTACAAAGAAAAATTAGAAAAAGAAACTGTTCAGATCAAACAAATGAATAACGATCCGGAAGAGGTAGAAAGAATAGCGCGTGAAAAACATTTTTTGAAGAAAGAAAACGAAGATGTTTTCATTGTTGAAAAAAGAAAAGTAAAAAAAGTTGAAACCAATGCCACACAACAAAAATAATTTTGAACAACTAAGTCCAAAAGAATGGAAACTAAAAGTACAAGCTGAATTAGCAGGTTTGGACTACAACGAAGTTTTGGTTACGGATACAGCCGAAGGAATTCAGGTAAAGCCTCTTTATTCATCCGAAGACCGGAATGTGGAAGAAAGCCAACCGATTGAATCCACCAAAGATTGGAAAATAATCGGTAATTTTTTGAATTCTGAAAAACAAGATTCATCCTATTTATACGGTTTCAACGTAAAACAAGATGTAGCCAAAAACGTACAGAATTTACCTTCTTATTTGGATTTGTTTTTTGAATGCGAGAATCCGACTGAATTATTTTCAACCGTTGATTTCTCCACGATTAAAAACTTAAAATATGTGGGATTGGATCCTATTGGTCAACTTGCAAAAACAGGAAATTGGAACCAGTCACAAGAAGAAGATTTTAATTTTGTGAAAAGTGTTCTAAAGGAAAATCAATTTGAAAAATGCATCGAAGTAAACGCTTCTCTGTATCAGAATGCAGGTGCAAATCACGTTCAACAAATCGCATTAGCCATTGCTCATGCTGCAGAGTATGTGGAAAATTTTGGAGTTGAAGCCGCATCAAAGATCTATTTTAAAGTCGCAATTGGGGGAAATTATTTCTTTGAAATTGCAAAACTTCGTGCCCTTCGAAAAGTATGGAATTTGATTTTGGATGAATATGAGGTGAAAACCGAAACTTTTATTTATGCAGAAACTTCTTTGCGAAACAAATCAGCATTAGACCTTCATAACAACCTTATTCGCAGTGGGCTGGAAGTGTCCGCTGCCGTTCAAGGAAAAGCAGATGCAATCCGTGTTTTGAGTTACGATGAGGTCAACTCTGCAACGGAGTTTTCAGAGGAATTAGCTTCCAAGCAACAATTGTTGATACAAAAAGAAGCCAATTTCGATAAATTCTTAGATCCCGTATCAGGCTCTTATTTTGTGGAAAATGTGAGTGAAAATATGATTAAAAACGCCTTGGATTTATTCAAAAAGATAGAAGCAGATGGCGGATTTTTAAAATCTTTGTATGAAGGTTCGATTCAGAAAATGATTCAAAAAAGTGCGGACAAAGAACAAGCTGCATTTGATGAAGGGAAAATAATTTTAATCGGTGTCAATAAATTCCGAAATCCAAAAGATAGAATTCAGGCAAAAGAAATGCAAAAAACGAATACAAGAACTGTAATTTCTCCTATCTTCACAAAACGATTAGCTAAAAAAGTAGAAAATGCATAAAATGACACCCAAACAGTTATCATACGGCATTCTTAGGGCAATAGGGATAACTATTTTGACGTGTCTTTTGCTTTATCTTCTTTGGTTGATTCGTTCCGTTTTTGCTTATTTGGCGATTTCATTTGTTTTGGCAATGATTGGACGTCCGCTTATGTTGGTTTTTCATGACAAAATGAGAATCCCAAATTCCATCAGTGCTTTAGCAACGCTCACTTTGTTCGTGGTCCTATTGATTGCATTTTTGAGTTTATTTATTTCGTTGGTTTTGAATTTACCGTATCGTTTTATTGGTAATTTTTCGCATTTGGATCAGTTCGAAGGGGCGATTGCCAATCAGTTTAAACTCTTGTCGGAATCCCTCGGCTTTTTGAATATGCCTTTGTTGGAGAATTATTTAAATGATGCTGTAAAAGAAGTGAATTACAAAAGCCTTTCGGGAATGTTTGGTAACTCAATATCCGCAGTAGGAATGCTCTTTATCGATGCTTTTTCAGTGATTTTCATTACATTTTTCTTTTTAAAAGATCGAGATTTGATCAATAAAATGATGGTTGCTATTGCACCCAAAGGGGAAGAGCCTCGTTTTGAAAATGTCTTAAGCACCACCAAAAACTTACTTTCCCGCTACTTTATTGGTTTGACATTGCAAGTACTGATTATGTTTACTTTTTATTTCATAATTCTACTTTCCTTTGGAATAAATTACGCTGCAGTAATTGCGCTGATTTGTGCCTTGTTGAATCCGCTGCCCTACATTGGACCTTTGATTGGTGGATTGATTATGGCAAGTCTTTCTCTGAGCGACTTACATGGATTGGGATTGGATTTTAAAACCCAAATTGTGCCCACCGTTTTATGGATTATGTTTTGGTATGTATTGACCCATATTTGGGACAATTTCATCAACCAACCTTTGATTTACTCACGCAGTGTTCGATCGAATCCGCTCGAGATTTTCATTGTTATTTTAATTGGTGGAATTCTTTTTGGAATTGTGGGTGTCGCGGTTGCAGTACCTGCTTACACTGTATTGAGAGTCGTTTTAAAAGAGTTCTTTTCTGAATATAAAATCGTTCAAAGTATCACCCGAAATTTATAATTATGAGTTTTTCAATTCAACCCCATTTAGCGAATGAAATTGTAGAATTAATTCCACTTCAGAATTCTGATTTTGAGAAAATATATGCAGTCGCTTCCGACCCGAAGATTTGGGAAAATCATCCGAATAAAAATCGTTGTGAAAGAGAGGTTTTCAAAAATTTCTTTGAAGGAGCTTTAAAAAGTAGAGGTGCCTATTTGATTTATGACAAAGCGTCTGGCGAAGTTGCAGGAAGTACTCGATTTTATAATTACAATTCGGACGACAAAAGTATTTTAATTGGTTATTCATTTTACGGAACGAAGTTTTGGGGAAAGGGAATCAATCCCAATGCAAAAAAAGTGATGCTCGACTATATTTTCCAGCATGTTGACAAAGTGATTTTCCATGTGGGAGCAGAAAATTATCGTTCGCACAAAGCCATGGAGAAGTTAGGTGCTAAAAAATTGAGAGAATTGGTTGTAGCCTATTATGGCGAACCGGATCGTCGGAATTTTGAATATGAAATTCTAAAAGAAGAGTGGTTTGGTCGTTCAAATTAATTGTGAAAACGAATTATAAAAACTCCACATAAACCTCACTTCCCCTACTTAAACCCAAAAGTGTACTTGCCGACCCGGACGTTTTTGGATTACTTTTAAAAATTGCTATTTCTAAAAATCCAGATGAATTAAACAAAGCCAATTGATTTCCAAGGGTCGATTCCTCATTTTCAGCATCCTTTAAAATTTGGTTGTAATTCTGATGAACCGTAGTGAATTCATGGTTTCTATGGAAAATCCGGAATTTTCGTTTTTTACCCACTTTATCAAAAGTTGACTTTGAAATATTGGTAATTGAATTTCCGTAATTATCAACATATATCACCAAACCGACAATTACTTTACTATCTCTCACAATGGGTCGCAAAGTCGAAAGTTCTTTGAACTCATTTAATTTCTGACCCACGACCGACAATTTTCCTCCGCGCACTAAATGACAAGCAACGGGCACAAAAATATCACGCGCTGTAAATGTAGTTTCCGTTAAAACTTGCGGAATATTAATTTCAACTATTTCCTGGGGACGATGGTCTTCCTTGATCAAAGATAAAATTCCGTTATTAACCGAAATAAAATAATGGTCGTCTATAAGTGCTGCAATTGGTCGTTTTGAGGTAGTCATTAAATCATCGACTCCTACGATATGAATACTTCCTTTGGGGAAATCAGCATACGCATTTCTTAAAATAAATGCACCTTCTGCAATATCAAAAGGTTGGATTTCGTGGGAAACATCCACAATGATCGCTTCAGGCAGTTCGCTGTAAATTTTTCCTTTTACAGAAGCAACAAACGAGTCCTTATTTCCAAAATCAGTGGTTAAAGTAATAATTGGCATGAAATTCAATTCCTTTCAACAAATATATTGTGTATTTTTGTAATGAATCGAATTTAAACAAAATACATTTGACAGAATTAAATTTAGAACTGGAAGAAGTAAGCATTCAGGACTTTTATGGTGCCAATAATGAGAACTTCAAATTATTAAAAACCCGTTTTCCAAAATTGAAAATTATTGGGCGCGGTAAGAACATTTCTGCAGTAGGAACAGATGAATCTTTGAAAGAATTTTCATCTAAGATTGCTCAAATTCTTCAACATCTACAGCATTACAATCAATTGAACGAAAAAGATATGGAAGAAATATTAGAACCTAACTTTCAACAGGACGGAAGTATTCGTCGTTCCGAAGAAGTTTTGGTTCACGGTGCAAGTGGGAAATTAATTAAAGCCCAAACACCAGGCCAAAAGAAATTGGTGGAATTGACCCATAAAAACGACATGGTTTTCGCCGTCGGCCCAGCCGGAACGGGTAAAACCTATACTGGAGTTGCATTGGCCGTTCAAGCGTTGAAAGCAAAAGAAGTTCGACGGATAGTATTGACACGTCCGGCTGTTGAAGCGGGTGAGAGTTTGGGGTTCTTACCTGGTGATTTGAAAGAGAAGTTAGATCCGTACCTACAACCTTTGTACGATGCGTTACGCGATATGATTCAGTTTGAGAAACTAACTGCCTATTACGAAAAAGGAATCATTGAAGTGGCTCCCTTGGCTTTTATGCGTGGTCGGACTTTGGATAATGCTTTCGTGATTTTGGATGAAGCCCAGAATACAACTCATGCGCAGATGAAAATGTTTCTCACTCGAATGGGAAAAAACGCGAAATTTATAATTACGGGTGATCCCGATCAAATTGATTTACCGCCCAGACAGAAATCCGGACTGAAAGAAGCCATGACGATTTTAAAAGATATCAAAGGAATTGGAATGGTTCAGTTGACTGAAAAAGATGTGGTTCGGCATAAATTAGTAACCAAAATAATTGGTGCATATAAAACGGCAGATGCTGTTCCAGAAAAAGAATAAATGAACACAACGAAATTCCAGGAGGGTGATTATTACAAAACGCCGGAAGGATATATTGTATTGACTGAGCAATATCTTCTGCGACGCGGTCATTGTTGCAGAAGTGGTTGCAGGCATTGTCCGTATGGCTATGATAAAAAGACAGACCGAATTATAAAAAAGGAAGAAAAATAAACAATTTCTGCTTTTACTCCGATTACATTTTTTAGATTTTGACCTTCACTCCGCCTCCAAACCATCTTCTAGGCATAGGAATTAAATTCGTTTCTGTGTAAACGGTATTGAAAATATTGTTACACTGAATATTTAATTCGAAGTTTTTGTTTTTCCATCTCATTTTTGCATCGAATAAATGATAGTCGTATAAAGTCAGTCGGTTATTGTATCGATAAATCCATTCCACATTTATTCCATTCCCAATTTTATGGTTTAAATTTGCTATGAATTGATGTTTTAAATGATCCAATATATATTTTGAGTATTTAGTATCCTCCTCATTTAAACCTTTATCTAAATAGGTGTAATTCAAAGAAATAGAATTAATGAATGTGGATTGAAAACGGTAACTCACATACGATTCAAAACCCATTAGATTTACTTTTGCAATATTGAGTCCTTCCCATTTATTCTCTTCAAATTCTTTGACCCAATCGATTGTGTTTTTACTATTTCGAATAAATCCATTGATTTCAAAATTCCAATTTTGTTTCTGAAAACGGTAACCCAACTCATAGGCTAAAGCTTCTTCGGGTTTTAGATTTGGATTTCCTTCGGTCACACTATCGGTATAAAACAAATCCGTATAAGTCGGTGTTCGGTATGTTTTACCCATGTTTGCATAGAGGCGATGGTGGTTTGAAATCGAATAACCTACATCAATTCCTGGATAGAAAAATGTTCCAAAATCATTGAAGTCAGAAACTAAAAATCCAGGAGTTACATCCAGTTTACTATTTAATAATTTGAATTTATGTTCAAAAAACAAAGAAACAGATGTTCGTTGCCAATTCCCTAAATTATTACTACGTAAAAATTCTTTTCGACCTTCCAATCCAAAAGCGGATTCTCCGAATCGTGATGAATACATTAAATTCGAACTTGCTCCTACCGTGCTTCCAATGTGCATATTTCGATAAATCGACGGATTCTCTCGGACAAAAACATAGAGATCCTGATGTCTTCTCCAATAAACGGAAGCGTTTAATTGAATTTGGTTAAAATCAAAATCGGCTTTTACATTTGCTAATGAAGATTGAGTTTCTTCATACTGCTCAGTGGCAGAAGGCGTAGCATAAAAACCATTCGCTCCAAATTTCTTTTCCGTAAATCCACCCTGAAAAGACAGCTTGTGTTTTCCAAGATTTAACTCATTTTGATACCAAAAATTTGACCTTTTACTGTCTGTATTGTAACGATATCCATCGGTTTGGTTGTAACTCGCTTGAATTAACTGTTTGAATTCCTCACCGCCGGTTTGAAATTCTGCATCCAAGCCAAACGTACCAAAATCAGCTGCTGCCAAATTGACTTCCAACGAAGATTTTGTGTTCAGTTTTGTAATAATATCGATAACACCTGCATAGGCATTTTGACCATATCGTCGAGCAGATGGTCCTTTTACAATCACAATCCTTTCTACCGAATGCAAGCTCACTGGTAAGTCCATAGAATGATGGCCAGTTTGAACATCACTCATTCGAGTACCGTTGATTAAGACCAAAACTTGTTCAAACGAACTTCCTCTGATACTGACATCGGCCTGCGCTCCATTTACACCTCGCTGACGAATATCAATCCCTGAAACTAAAGACAACAGATTTTCAATGGAAGTGGCTGGAGAATTTTCGATATCGGATTTGGATAGAACTTGAATCGACCGATCGGTTTCACTGAGTGGAATAGAAATCCGATTATCGGTGATATAAACTTCAGAAAGTTCGGTTGTTATCTGTGCTTTCACATAGGAAAGGCAGAATAAGATTGTAAGTGAGGAGAATAGAGTTTTCATTAATTATGCGTTTGCTAACGTTTATTTTTTTTTAAATATAACGTAGGAAAGCGATTGCTGTTTATGAAAAAAGTCATAAAAAAATCCCGGCACTTCTGCCGGGACCCTCTCTACTAAAACTTAAGTACCATGAAAACTCAACTACCTTATGAAAAGAATAGTACTTACTTGTAATAATCCAAATACTGTGCCAAAACAGTTTAAAAAGAATATTTATTCTCTTTTATTAAAAATTCTGCAATTTCTGTTTTCAGTTGCACAAGATTCGGATACTCATTATATCGTGTAAATCGTCTTAATCCTGATAACATCATTCGTTGTTCATCTCCTTCTGTAAATGAAATAATGCCTTCTGTTGCATTCTTCTTGATTATCTCTACGGAATTAAACAGTTGCAATTTAGCAAACTTAATTGGAATCGCAGCAAATTCTTCAGAATTATTTTTCGCCAAGCGTTCTGCTCTCAAAATCACACTTTCTGCCATGTAAATTTCAATCAAAATTGCTGCTGCTTTTAGGATCAATTGCTGGTGTTTTTCCAAATCTGCTCCAAATTTCTGTAAAGCAGATCCTGCCACCATAAAGAAAACTTTCTTCAGATTGCTCAATATTTCTTTTTCTTGCGCAAATAATTCGGAATAATCAGGTATGTCAAATGAAGGAATGCTCATCAATTCATTGGCCACATTCATCGCTGGCGACATCAAGTCAATTTTCCCTTGAAAAGCTTTTTTCACCAACATACTGACAGACAACAAACTATTGATTTCATTCGTTCCTTCGTAAATTCGAGAAATACGTGCATCACGCCAAGCTGATTCCATTGGCATTTCTTTGGAATACCCCATCCCACCATAAATCTGAATGCCTTTGTCTGCTGAAATTTGGCTTTGATCAGAAATCCAAACTTTCAAAATTGACGCTTCAATGGCATATTCTTCAATGCCTTTCAATTCAGCTTCATTTTCTGGCATTCCATTGGCGATATTTTCTGCAATGGCATCTTCCATGTCTTTGGCTGCACGGTATGCACCTGCTTCAGATGCAAAAGCAGATACCGCCATTTCTGCCAACTTTTCTTGGATCGCACCAAACGTATTGATTGAAACGCCAAATTGTTTTCGCTCATTGGCATAATTAATGGCATTCGACAAAATTCTTCTTTGTGCATCCAAACAAGCTGCGCCCAATTTAATTCGACCTACGTTCAAAGCATTCATCGCGATTTTGAATCCGCCATTTCTTTCACCCAATAAATTCTCTACGGGTACCTTGACTTCATTTAAAAACACTTGACGAGTCGATGAAGAAACAATTCCTAATTTGTCTTCCTCTTCGCCCAAAGAAAAACCTTCACCTGCTTGTGATTTTTCTACAATAAATGCCGTAATATTTTTATCGTTTTCAATGCGCGCAAAGACGATGAACAATTCCGCAAAACCAGCATTCGTAATCCACATTTTATTGCCCGTGATGCTGTAATATTTTCCATCATCAGTCAAAACAGCTTTTGTTTTTCCTGAATTCGCATCCGATCCTGCTTCGGGTTCCGTCAACGCATAGGATGCAAACCATTCACCTGTTGCCAATTTGGGCAAATATTTTTGTTTTTGCGCTTCATTTCCGTACAACATGATCGGCAAAGTCCCAATTCCGGTATGTGCTCCGTAAGCTGTTGCCAAGGAACCTGTTGCTCCTGAAATGTAGTCACAAACCAACATGGTGGTCACGAATCCCATGCCCAATCCGCCGTATGCTTCAGGAACTGAAATTCCCAAAAATCCCAATTCACCCAATTTCTTCATTAAATCATGAATCAATGCGTAATCTTTTTGCTCAATTTGGTGTTTCAATGGCCAAACTTCACGATCGATGAATTCCTTGGCTGACTCCAACATCATTCTTTGCTCTTCGCTAAAATCTTCGTGCGTAAATATATTTTCCCAAGTCAAATCTTTGACCAAGAATTCTCCTCCGATTAATCTATTGTCTTTCATTATTTTAAGTTTTGAATGTTAAATTTTAAATGGTTTTTTTTGAGGTGATAATTATTTTAGTGATGATATTGATTTTTACTTATAAAATCTTTCTTTGACTGTGCTGCACTAGCTTCTGCTACATTCGCTCCTATACTCGTTGCACTACGTAACAATTGTTTTGACAATACAAATTCTTTTTCAGTTTGAAGTTGAATATAAAATGAAATAATTTGAAGAGAAAACTCCAATGTTTTATTCATTATTAAATTATTGGATTTCATTTTATTCAAAATTTAGCATTCAACATTCATAATAACTTTTAAAGCATTTCAAAAATCGTCGCTGCACCTTGCCCCGTTCCTACACACATGGTGACCATTCCGTACTTTTTATTTTGACGTTTCATTTCGTTGAACAATTGAACCGATAATTTTGTCCCGGTACAACCCAAAGGATGGCCCAACGCTATCGCTCCTCCATTGACGTTGACAATGTCTGGATTGATGTCCAAACCACGCATGACTGCCAAGGATTGAGAAGCAAAAGCTTCGTTCAATTCAATCATATCCATGTCTTTTAATTGCATTCCTGCTTGTTCCAAAGCTTTGGGAATGGCATACATCGGTCCGATGCCCATGATTCTTGGTGGAACGCCTACTGTGGCATAGGAAACCAATCGAGCAATCGGTTCTAAATTCATTTCTTTGACCATTTCTTCGGACATCACCAGCACAAAGGCTGCGCCGTCAGACATTTGCGAAGAATTCCCCGCAGTTACGGAACCTCCATTTGCAAAAACAGGACGTAATTTCCCCAAAACTTCCAAAGATGTATCGGCTCTGGGTCCTTCGTCTTGGTTGAAAGTTATTTTTTCGGATTGCACTTTTTCATTCGCATCCAACGTATTGATTTCTACCTCCAAAGGAACGATTTGATCCGTAAATCTTCCTTCTTCGATAGCTTTCAATGCTTTTTGATGGGAATTGTAAGCAAACAAATCTTGGTCTTCTCGCGAAACTTTAAATTCATTTGCCACTGCTTCTGCGGTCAATCCCATTCCCCAATAGTAATCCGCGTTTTCTTTTGAAACTTCGGTATCGGGTACAGGTTTATATCCACCCATTGGAATATAGGACATACTTTCCGCACCACCTGCAATGATACAATTTGCCATTCCGGTTCGAATCTTTGCTACTGCCGTTGCAATCGATTCTGAACCCGAAGCACAGTATCGATTCACAGTTACACCTGAGACCTTATCGGTATTTAGTCCCATCAAAGAAATCAATCGCGCCATGTTTAGTCCTTGCTCTGCCTCGGGCATTGCACAACCTACCATCACGTCATCGATTCGATTTTGGTCTAAATTTGGCACATCTTCTAACATCCTTTTGATGACTTGAACCGCCATTTCATCGGGACGTGTAAATCTCAAAGTTCCACGAGGAGCTTTTCCTACTGCAGTCCTATATCCTGTTACTATATATGCTTCTTTCATTTTCTGTTTTGTTTTAATATTCTTATTACTTCTACTAACTACCAAGTACTTGACACTAGATACCTGATACCCAATTAATTCCTCAACGGTTTCCCAGTTGTCAACATATGTTGAATTCGTTCTAACGTTTTACGTTCACCACAAAGTGATAAGAACGCTTCCCTTTCCAAATCCAATAAATACTGTTGAGAAACTTCGGTAGCTTCGGATAAATTACCTCCGGTCATCACATATCCTAATTTATTCGCGATTAAACGATCATGTTCAGAAATATAATTTCCTGCTACCATTTGGTCGGATCCCACATAGAACATTCCCATTGCGTTTTTACCGAGAACTTTCACTTTTTCTTGTACTGGTTGTGTGTATCCTGCTTCTGCCATTAGAATCGCATGTTTCTTCGCTTCGGCAATCTGACGGTCTTTATTCACAACAATCACATCTTCGTCACGAATGAATCCAAGATTTTTCGCTTCATAGGCTGATGTAGCTACTTTCGCCATAGCAATCGACATATAGGCTTCACGCAAGTGATTGATTTTCACATCGTCTGGAATTAAGTTTTGACAGGCTCTTCGTGTCATTTCTTTGGTTCCTCCTCCACCTGGAATTACACCGACTCCCACTTCCACTAATCCCATGTAGGTTTCTGCCGCAGCGACTATTTTGTCGGCATGCAATGAAATTTCACAACCGCCACCCAAAGCCATTCCGTGTGGCGCAACCACAACTGGGATGGCACTGTAGCGAACTTTCATCATGGTATCTTGGAATGTTTTGATCGCCATATTCAATTCCCACCAATCTTGTTCTGCCGCCATCATCATGATCATCGCCAAATTCGCTCCCACTGAGAAGTTATCGGCTTGATTTCCAATCACCAAACCTTGGTAATCCTTTTCTGCCAAATCAATGGCTTTCTGAATGCCCGAAATGACACCGCCACCAATTGAATTCATTTTGGAACGGAATTCTAGGTTAATGATTCCATCGCCTAAATCTTGAATACTGGCTTCTGCATTCGACCAAACTTCTTTTGTCTTGCGAATGTTATCCAATATAATAAAGGCGTCTTGACCGGGAATCAATTGATAGTCTTTGGACTGAATATCGTAATAGTATTTTTTACCGTCTTTGACTTGATAGAAAGATTCCTTTCCTGCTTCTACCATTTCTTTTACCCAATCAGATACTTGATATCCTTCTGATTCAATAAGTTTGATTCCATTTTTCAATCCAACCAAATCCCATGTTTCAAAAGGGCCATATCGCCAAGCATATCCTGTTTTCATTGCGTCATCAATACTATATAGTACATCTGAAATTTCAGGAACTTTGTCAGCTACATAAGCGAATAAGGAGGAAAAGTGCTTGCGAATTAATTCACCTGCTTTTCCTTTGTCTTGAAGCAATACTCCTATTTTATTTTTTGTACTTCCGGCTTGTTTCGCCATTTCTACCGCAGCAATTTTCGCACGATTCAAAGGTCGATATTCCAAAGTATTCAAATCCAAAGCAAAACGTTGGGTTTCCTTGGATGCTTTGTCAAAAGTTTTGTAATAAAATCCTTTTTGTGCTTTGTCACCAAAAAATTTATTTTCCAACAAGAAATTCATCACTTTTGATTCTTTCAAATCCTGAATGAACGTATCTTCTTTGCAATTCTGCTGTAAGCCTTTGGTTACGTTGGACGCAGTATCCAATCCAACCAAATCGGCCAATTTAAAAGTACCTGTTTTGGGTCTTCCTAAAATGGAACCGGTTAAGGTATCAGCTTCTTCAATGGTTAAACCAATTTCTTGTGCCAATTCCATTACTTTCGCCATCGAATAAACACCTACTCTATTTCCAATAAATCCAGGCGTGTCTTTACATAAAACCGGAGTTTTCCCTAAGAATTTCGCTGCATAGGTTGTAAAGAAGTCAATCACTGAAGCATCGGTTTTTGGACCGGGAATGATTTCAAACAATTTCAAGTAACGCGGTGGATTGAAGAAATGCGTTCCACAGAAATGTTTCTGGAAGTCTTCGGATCTTCCTTCTGACATCAAATGAATCGGAATTCCCGATGTGTTGGATGTTATTAAAGTTCCTTCTTTTCTCACTTTGTCCACTTTTTCAAACATCGACTGTTTGATGTCCAATCGCTCAATAATCACTTCGATTATCCAATCTGAATTTTTTATTTTTTCTAAATCATCGTCGAAATTCCCAACGGTAATTCTCGAAGCAAACGCTTTGTCATAAATCGGTGAAGGGTTTGACTTTAGAGCAAAATTCAAATGATCTCTTGCAACTTTATTTCTGTCTTTCCCATCGGTTGGCATATCAAGTAACAAAACCTGAACGCCAATTCCGGCCAAATGACAGGCTATTCCGGAACCCATAACGCCAGAACCTAATACTGTAACTTGTCTTATGTGCCTATTCATTTTTTTTGATTTTTTAAATTATTGTATTTGTTTTTTCTTATTAAAAGTCTTCTCTTCGACTGCTATCAAATTAATTTTATGCAAAACCTCAAAAAAAGTGTTTAATTCTTCTTTCGAAATCTGTTCTTCCACAGCTTCGTGAAATCCTAAAACCACTTCTTTTGAAACATTTCTCATTTCCAATCCATCCTTCGTCAGGACGACCAAAACACTTCGGCCATCTTCAGGATTCTTTTTCCGAATGATTAATCCTTTTTCTTCTAAGTTTTTCAAGGTTCGTGATAAGCTGGTTGGCTCTATCCCCATCTTCGGCCCCAAAGAAGTACTTGGTGTTCCCGTTTTTGGATCAATCGATAGTAAGGTAAATCCCATAACCATCGTTGAGTTAAATTTCGCTGCCTGTTCATTGTACATTTTTTGAACGGATAGCCAAGTAGATCGTAAATAATGATCGATTGTTAAATTATTATGACTCATTCGTGTTTTTGTTGTACTACAAATATAATACTTTTTTATTATGCACGCATAGTAAATTGAAGAAAATATATTGGATTTATTAAATTCAAGAAGAATTACAAGATACGAAAAGTATTATTCTTTCGTACTAAGATGAATCTTTTAAATCTGTGGAGGAAGTTCAGGAAGGAAAATATACCGTTGATTTTCGAAGTCCATTTGGCAATAATAATGTTCCAAACCATTGCTCACCATCAGAAACTCAGCATTTAACTGAAGATTATATCGTGCAATTTGATCAAAGGTTTCTTGGGTGATGGGAATCGATGACGCTTTGCATTCCACGATGAGGAATGGAATCTCTTTTTTAAATACAACCACATCCGCTCTTTTCTTCATTCCATTCATTTCCACAATAATTTCAGAATTGATGGCGGATTTTGAATACTTTTTTGTTTCGATTAAATAATGGATAATATGCTGTCTCACCCACTCTTCGGGAGTAAGTAACAACCACTTTTTTCGAACCGAACAAAATATATAAGGTATTTCCTCCTTTTGTTTCAATCGAAATTGGTAATTTTCGGGAAAATTCAAACGCATTAATTCCAAGGATTCCATGAGTCAAGTCAATCAAGTCATCAAAGATATAAAAAACAACAAACTGTATCCGATCTATTTCCTTTCGGGTGACGAACCATTTTATATAGACCTCATTTCCAAAGCAATTGAAAACGAAGTATTGACCGAGGATGAAAAAGGTTTTAATCAATCTGTAATTTATGGAAATGATGTTTCACTTGAGGATGTCATTGGAATGGCCAAACAATTCCCTATGGGTGCGGACCGTCAAGTGATTATTTTAAAAGAGGCACAGCATCTATATAAAACCATAGACCGTTTGGAAGCATATGCCACCAATCCGCAACCCTCAACGGTTCTTGTTGTTAATTACAAAGGAAAAACCATCGATAAGCGAACGAAGTTTTCTAAGACTTTATCGAAAACAGGTTTGTTTTTAGAATTTAAAAAACTATACGATAATCAAATTCCAGATTGGATTGATTCGCATGCCCGTGAAATGGGTATGACGATAGATACAAAATCCAAATTTATGATGACGGAGTTTTTAGGGTCGGATCTGGGGCGAATTCACAACGAGTTAAACAAGTTAAAAGTCATTTCGCCCGACGGAAAAATCACACCCGAAATCGTTGAGAAAAATATTGGAATTAGCAAAGATTACAATAATTTTGAATTACGAAATGCACTTGAAACTCGAAATGCACCTAAGGCTTTTCAAATTGCAAAATACTTCAGTGAAAATCCAAGAGATAATAAGTTGTTAGTGACTTTAGGCATTTTATATGGTGCATTTTCAAATATCATCATCTACCATACATTGGCAGATAAATCCCAACAAAATGTAGCGAAGGAATTAAAAATACATCCATTTTTCGCGAAAGATGCCAGTGTTGCTGCGAAAAGTTATCCATTGAAAAAAGCCACTCGGATTATTTCACTTCTTCGAGACGCTGATGTAAAAAGCAAAGGGGTTGGCGCATCAAATGTAAGTGAACACGACTTATTAAATGAGTTGATAGTGAAAATTTTCGCTATTTAACACTTCCAAAAATTTAACTCATTGAAAATCAATTTTCTTTATTAAGTGTTAATAACACCCTGAAAACTTTGCAGGTTGATCGCTCTATTTACCGGAATCTATGTCTATTTTTGAAAAGTAAATTATTTGTTCCACGAGAATCAAGTGTAATCCTTGGACTGTTGCGCAACTGTAAATAAGACAAATACTTATGAGTCAGACCTCAGGCAAATAATAGGCATTGCTTTCGCAAAAAAGTATATGTCAAAAAGAATTCTTCTTCTTTCTTTATGGAAAATTTCTTTTGACAACTCCTCAAATTGCGACGCAAAAAATAAATAATAATTTAATCTTTAACGCTATGAGTATTTTTGACAAAAGAATTAACTATAAACCTTTTGAATATCCTGAATTAATGGATTTTGTAGACCGAATGAATCAAACGTTTTGGGTTCATTCCGAAGTGGATTTTACGGCGGACATTCAAGATTTTAAAACGAATTTGACTGCGGTTGAAAAAGAAGTCGTTAAACGAAGTTTATTAAGTATTTCTCAAGTCGAAGTCGGCGTAAAAAATTTTTGGGGCGATTTGTACAAGCATTTTCCAAAACCTGAAATTAATAATTTAGGAAGTACGTTTGCGGAATCTGAAACCCGACATTCCGAAGCCTATTCGCGTTTGATCGAAGTTTTAGGCTACAACGAAGCTTTCAATGAAATTTATTCCATCCCTGTTTTCAAAAAGAAAATTGACATGATTGATGAATTCATGAAAACCAACGATGACATTATTTGGAAATTAATTTTCTTTGTAATCGTAATTGAAAACAGTAGTTTATTCTCCCAATTCGCTAACATACTTTCGTTTACACGCTTTAAAGGATATTTAAAAAACACATCCAACATCATTGCATGGACATCGATCGACGAACAAACCCATGCCAATGCTGGAATTTATTTAATCAATAAATTGGAAGAAGAAGGTTTTATCAATGGAACGGTGAAAGCTGAAATTCGGGAAGCTGTAAAAACGTATATCGATTACGAAGAAGAACTTTTGGATTGGATTTATGAAAAAGGAGAATTGGATTTCTTCACGCAAAAAGACATGATGAATTTTATGAAACATCGTGTCGATGATGCTTTGATAAAAATGAACGTAGAGAAAATTTACAATATTTCAAACGAAGAATACAGGGCGATGCTTTGGTTTGACGAAGATGTTTTCTCCAATGAATTGGATGATTTCTTTGCGAAACGCCCAACCGCTTACACAAAACACGACAAAAGTATATCGGCTAATGATTTATTCTAAAGCGTGTAAGAAACAAATGCCAATAAATAATTAAACAACAACAAATTAAAACTTCTAAGATGGAAAGACTATGGTGGTTAAATGATGAAAGTACGCAAATTCTAAATCGAGGTTATTTATTAAAAGGAGAAACGCCTGAAAAAGCGATTGAGCGAATTGCAACGGCTGCGGCGAAACGATTATACAAACCCGAATTGGCAGAAGCCTTCATTGAAATGATTGAAAAAGGATGGATGAGTCTTTCGTCACCCATTTGGGCCAATATGGGAACGGAAAGAGGATTGCCTATTTCGTGTTTTAATGTGCATGTTCCGGATAATATTGAAGGGATCACCCATAAATTAGGAGAAGTTATCATGCAAACCAAAATTGGAGGTGGAACTTCTGGTTATTTTGGAGAATTGCGTGAACGTGGAAGTGCCGTAACCGACAACGGAAAAAGTAGCGGTGCGGTTAGTTTCATGAAATTGTTTGATACCACCATGGATACAATTTCACAAGGAGGCGTTCGGAGAGGTGCGTTTGCTGCCTATCTCGACATTGACCATTCCGATATTGAAGAATTTCTAGAAATAAAAAACATAGGAAATCCCATTCAAAATTTATTTTACGCCGTTTGTGTTCCCGATTATTGGATGCAAGATATGATTGATGGTGACCACGATAAACGTGAGATTTGGGCAAAAGTATTACAAAGTCGTCAGCAAAAAGGATTGCCGTACATTTTCTTTACCGATAATGTCAACCGTAACAAACCGCAAGTATATAAAGACAAAGGAATGATTATCAATGCCAGTAATTTATGCTCTGAAATTGCACTTCCGTCCTCGATGGATGAATCCTTTGTTTGCTGTTTATCCTCCATGAATTTGGAATTGTATGACGAATGGAAAGATACAGCTGCACCGGAATTGGCGATTTTCTTTCTGGATGCTGTAATTTCTGAATTTGTGGAAAAAACCCAAGACAATTACTATTTAAAATCCGCACATAATTTCGCTAAAAACCATCGAGCTCTTGGCTTGGGTGTGATGGGTTGGCATTCGTATTTGCAGAAAAACAAAATCGCTTTTGAAAGTTTGGATGCGAAGATGTTGAATGCAAAAATATTCAAGGATTTAGAAGCGCGAACCCTCAAGGCGTCCCAAGATTTAGCACGTATTTACGGTGAGCCCGAAGTTCTGAAAGACTATGGTCGTAGAAATACAACTTTAATGGCGATTGCACCTACCACTTCATCGTCCGCTATTTTAGGTCAAACTTCTCCAGGCGTTGAACCATACAGTAGCAATTATTTCAAAGCGGGATTAGCCAAAGGAAATTTCATCCGAAAAAATAAATTCTTAAAAGAATTATTGGAAGAAAAAGGAATCGATAACGAAGATACATGGCGGAGCATCATGTTGGCACATGGAAGTGTTCAGCATTTGGAGGGATTAAGTCAAGAAGAAAAAGATGTTTTCAAAACCTTCAAAGAAATCAGTCAATATGAAATTATTTTGCAAGCTTCTATTCGACAAAAACACATTGACCAAGCACAAAGTTTAAATATTAACATTCCACCAAGTATTCCTGTAAAAGAAGTAAATCAGCTGATTATAGAAGCTTGGAAATTGGGTGTAAAAACTTTGTATTATCAACGAAGTCAAAGCATTTCTAAAGAAATGGCAAACAATATTGTGGCTTGTGTAAGTTGTGAAGCTTAACATTATCTAAATATGGGCTGAGTGGGAAACTGCTCAGTCTACTATTTAAAAATTCTTCCGACTTGCAGTAATTACTTTTTCCACTTCTAAATAAAGTTCTTCTACTTTTACTCGTACCTACAGAGTTTTTCTCAAAAACTTCAAACTAAATTTTATCGATGGATCTTTTTTTAAACAATTGATATTAATCTTAAATGCCAACTTTCCCCATGACTTAATTTGTATTTCACTGAAAGAAAAACTCAGTGAATAATTTATTGAAATTTCTTTTTTCGCCAAAAAATCATCACCAATCCCAAGGTCCAAATCAAAACAATTGGCAAAATCAAATTCAAAAACTGCCATTCCGATTTATCTAATTTCACTTTGGTTTCATTCAAACTTGGAATTTCTAATTTTCGGTTTTTCAGGTTCAAGAAATCAGTTTCGCCCAAAAGGTAATCGACAGAATTCAATAAAAAATTCTGATTGTCATAAGAAACCGGACGTTGACGCGGATTGTCTGGGCGCATTGAATATTTATCTTCACCCAATCGCATCGGTCTTCCCATCATAATATGGTTTTTGGCAACATCCCCATCCGAAATTAAAATAAGTTTACCGTTCGTCGTTTCTGATTTAAAATCAGGAATTTCATCTCTTTCATAACGCGAAGCAAACATGGATTTAAAATTTCCTTCTGCCAACACAGCCAAAGGAATTCGACCCATATTGTATTCTTCTGGATGAATTTCTCCCACTTCACTTAATTCCACAAAGCTCATCGCGGGTTGCAGCGAGGTATAGGGCGAAGTCGCTAAAAGAACCGTATGTTTTGCGTTGGGCGTTTCCAAAATTTCAATGGGACTTGCAAATTCAAACTTCACGGAGTTAATACTTTCTGTAATTGGACTTGGATCTGCTTTGAATCCGCGAACGAAATAAGGCCAAGTGTACGTATTGTAACTCACATTTCCTGAAGTCGTTTCCCCGTCAGCCAACACGATTTTAGAAGCTTCTAAATCCTTTACCAGTGTAGGAATAATGCGCATTCCATAATTGAAAAAAAAGTCATTTAACTTTAAATCGCGTGGAAAAGCGACAATTTTCCCACTTCTGAAGATACTGTCCATTTCGGCATCCACCGTTTCGGTTAAGAACATCATCTTTCCACCTTTCATGATGTATTGATCCATCACCATTTTATCGGAATCAGAGAAAGGCAACGTCGGCTTAGCGACAATCAACGCATCAAAATGCTCCAATTCTTTCAAATCAGTATGTTTCAAACTATAAGTTGAATCTTGGATCGGTTGAATGTACACATCCACATTGTAGTTATCTGCCAAAGCTCGACCAAAACCGTCCATATAAATTTCTGCTAATTCATCGTGATGAACCAAGAAACCAACGTTTTTACGATTAATTTGGGTGATTTTGCGAATGTTATCCATGAAAAGGTATTCCAACTTCTCGGTAGAAGCCATTGCCAATTCATCGAAAGCCAAGGCTGGATCATTGACCAACGTTTCCATCCAATTTTCATTTTCACCGTATTTCATTTGCGCATACGGATAAACGTTCAGAACTCCTTTGTCGGTTTTCACGGGCGCTGGAGCCAAACCTCGTTCTTCCAATTGTTGGAAAGAAAAATCTTTGGTTGGATCCAGAAACTGATAGGATATTTTGGGATTTATATGTCGAAATTCATCCAAAATAAAGGAAATCTCATTCTTTAACGTTCGATAATCTCCCGAAAGATCACCGCCGAGTAATACATTTATTTTTAAAGGTTTGTCTATTTTCTCTAAGATTTGATGCGTCGTTTTGCTCAATGTATACCGTTTGTCTTGCGTCATATCAAATCGCTTAAAAGCAAATTCAGACAAAACGAGAACCGCTATCAATGCAATTAAAACCGTTACGCTATTTCGAATGGATTTTCTCATACGTATTTCTTTCTTTCTAAATTAATTTGAGTCAAAACCAAAAACAAACCAATCAAAACCCCGAAATAAATAAGATCTCGGGTATCAATAATCCCTTTCAACAACTGTTGATAATGCACAAACATGCCCATCTTTTGCACGTAATAATCTCCGCCGCCTAATAAATTATAAGAAGCCAAACTCTCAAAAGCATAAAACAAAACAAAACAAACAAAAATCGCAGAAACATACGCTGCCACTTGATTTTTCGTAAGTGAAGAAGTGAAAATTCCCACCGAAGCAAAACTACTTCCCAACAAAAACAAACCTACATATCCACTCAAAAAAGCACCATAATCCAAACGCTGTTCATCGATAATGAATTGTTCCAAGGTATGAATAAACAGCAAAGTAGGTAGAAGTGCAAAGAGTAAAACGACCAATACGGGAAGAAATTTACCCCACACAATTCCATGGATTTTAATCGGTTGTGTAAATAACCATTGCAACGTTCCTGAACTCTCTTCTTCGGCCAAAGTCCGCATAGTTAGTGCTGGAATTAAGAAAAGTAAAATCCAAGGTGCAATAAAAAAGAAACTGCTCAAAGTGGCGGTTCCTATGTTGAAAATATTGAACTCATTGTCAAAAAACCACAAAAACAAAGTACATATCAATACAAAAGCAGTTGCGCTAATGTAGGCCATGTAACTTGAAAAGTAGATCGAAAGTTCTTTTTTAAATATGTGGAACATATAGCATTGGTTTGAAGTCAATATTTAGTGTGCAAAAATAGCAATTTTCAAGTTGAACTCTCCTATTGAAATCTTCAATTTTTGATATTTAATAGAAACGAAAAGCCTATGCCTTTCGTATAAAAAATAATTTGGTCTAACTTTGCGCGACCATGTTGAATCCGCTAATTTTAAATAACGAAGTCCAAACCTATTTGCGCGAAAATCTTTCCAAAGATGTGCATTCACTTTCTTTGCAGAAATCACCGTTCAACGGAATAAAATCGGCAGAATTGGCCGAACAAATCAAAGGAATGAAAATCGCTAAATCGAAATTTCCTTTTCTTTTTGAAACAGAGGGAATTTACTATCCACCGAGTTTGAATTTAGAACAAGCTTCTTCCCAAGCCACTTCGGAATACAAATCAAAATTAGTCAAAGGAAAAACTTTGATAGATATCACCGCAGGTTTTGGAATTGATGCCTTTGGTTTCGCTCAGGAATTTGAAGAGGTAACTGCATTGGAGCTAAATTCCACTTTGGTGGAAATTTGTCAGCACAACTACAAAAGGATAGGAAAAACAAATTTAAAATATATAAACACTTCGTTTGAAACGTATTTGAAAGAAAATCCAACCCAAAAATGGGATGTGATTTATTTGGATCCAGCACGAAGAAAAAATACGCAAAAGAAGTTCCTTCTCGAAGATTTGGAACCCAATGTTTTGGAATGGCTGGATGTGTTTTTTAAGCATGCGGAAAAAGTTGTAATCAAACTTTCCCCTTTGATGGATATTCATAAAATCATCGACCAAATTCCCCAAACGCAAGAAATTTATTTGATTGCAGTAAAAAATGAAGTTAAAGAAATGGTGGTGATAGGTAGAAATCAACCGAATAAAAACCCGCTGATTTCCGCCATAAATTTAGAAACCAATCATCCGGAATTTCAGTTTCACTTTGAGGACGAGAAAAATACAATTGTCAACTTTTCATCGATTCAGACCTATTTGTATGAACCCAATGCTGCCATCTTAAAATCAGGCGCTTTTAAATTAATAGCAACAAAATTCGGATTGAGCAAATTGGAAATCAATACCCATTTATATACGTCTGATGAATTAAACACTGGTTTTCCAGGGAAGATTTATGAAGTGATCGAAGAATTAAAAGAGGTGAAAAAGTCAATTCGGAATCAATCCTTTCATGTGATTTCAAAGAATTATCCACTTTCGGTTGCGAATATTCGAAAGAAATACAAACTAAAGGAAAGTGAAAGTCAATCCTTGGTTTTCACTCGAAGTATAGATGGCCTTTTGCATTTGCTTTGCAAGCGGATTTATTGATTTTCAAAGAGACCGTGCAATCCTTCCTTCGTTTTTTGTACAATTGTCCGATAAACAATACCTTTGAGCAGTAAAATTCTTACTAGAATAATGACAAAACTTTTAATGTTTTCGTTTCTAAGTTTAAGTTTATGGAATCTATCTGCACAAATGAAGATAGATACTTTGGATATTGACAACTATCAGATTAAAACCTTGAAAATCGATAAAAAACTGGCTGAGATTTCTTCGTTGGAAATTCAGAACGGTTTTTATTGGGGAAATAATGACAGCGGTGGAAAACCTGAATTGTATAAAATCAGTCCAAAAACAGGAAAAATCGTTCAAACGGTGAAAATTACCAATGCCGAAAATAAGGATTGGGAAGAAATTGCTTTCAGTGAGGACCATGTTTTTATCGGTGATTTTGGAAATAATTTAGGCAATCGGAAAGATCTGATGATTTATTATTTTTCAATAGATGAATTAAATAACAAAGAAGAAAAAATAGAGGTAGAAGCCAAAAAGATAGAGTTTTACTATCCGGAACAAAAAGAGTTCAATCCAGGAAATAAAAAAACAAATTTCGACTGTGAAGCCTTCTTTTTCTATCAAGGAAAACTTCATTTATTTACTAAAGAATGGACGAATTTGGCAACGACCCATTATACATTGGATGTAAAACCCGGATTACAAAAAGCAGAAAAAATTGAAACCTTCAAAACAAATTATATGGTAACCGGCGCAACCATTGACGCCAATCCGATTTCAAATACCCATGGATTTTATTTAATCGGTTATACTCCAGATGGGTTTTCTTTGATTTCTGGATTTTCACTCTCTCGAAAAGGAAATGGAATGCTATTTACCAACAAATTAAATAAATTCAGTTTGCCACTCGGATTTACAGCCCAAGTTGGACAGACCGAAGGAATTGCGATAAAACCTGACAATCCGAATGTAATATGTTTCAGCAACGAAGAATTTAAATTCAAAGGCTTTCATGCCGAACAAAGTATTCAATGTATTCATTCCTTAGCTCAATAATTCCGTGAAAAAAACAATAGAGAAAATAAAAGCACCGATTGCGGAGGAAATGAAACTTTTCGAAAATAAGTTTTATCAGTCCATGAAGAGCCATGTGCCTTTGTTGGATCGAATAACGCATTACATTGTGCGCAGAAAAGGGAAGCAAATGCGTCCTATGTTTGTGTTTTTAACGGCGAAAATGACCGGTGAATTTCAGGAAAGAAGTTACCGTGCTGCCTCTTTGATCGAACTGATTCACACCGCAACTTTGGTTCATGACGACGTGGTGGACGACAGCGATATGCGTCGTGGATTTTTCTCGATTAATGCACTTTGGAAGAATAAAATCGCGGTTTTGGTTGGAGATTATTTACTTTCAAAAACACTGATTCTATCGACCGAAAATGAAGATTTCGACTTATTGAAAGTAGTTTCTGTTGCAATCAAAGAAATGTCAGAAGGAGAATTATTGCAAATCGAAAAAGCACGAAAACTCGACATTACGGAAGAGGTTTACTTTGAAATAATTCGTCAAAAAACAGCGACTTTGATAGCTGCTTGTTGTGAAGGCGGCGCTCGTTCGGTGGGTGCTTCAGAAGAAGTTTGTAAAAAAATGAATCGCTTTGGGAATTTGGTGGGAATTGCTTTTCAGATCAAAGATGATTTGTTTGATTACACCAATTCGGATTTAATTGGAAAACCGGTTGGAATCGATATTAAGGAAAAGAAAATGACTTTGCCTTTGATTCATGTTTTGAATAAAGTTTCAGAAAAAGACCGAAAATGGTTGATTAATTCTGTAAAACGACACAATAACAACAAAAAGAGAGTGCGTGAAGTAATCCAGTTTGTGAAAGACAACGGTGGAATTGAATACACTCAAAAAATCATGCATCAATACAGTGCAGAAGCCAAAGAAATATTGGCAGATTTCCCTCATTCCGAATACAAGGATTCGCTAATCACCATGGTGGATTATGTGATGGAAAGAGAGAAGTAGAATTACACTTCGCTCAAAGCGCTGTTTATTAGACGTTTGGTAGAAAACAAACATTTTATTAGGTTTGGGTACGTGATTTGCACGCAATTCATTTCTCGAATCTTCCATTTATTTTAAATTTCAAAAATGTCGAAATTATTTTCCGAAAAAGTTATTGCATTCAATGATGATTTATTTTTCTTAGATCCACTTCCTGAAGGCTTTCAAGTTCTAAATCCTTTTGTAAAAAATCCAGAAACAAAAGTTGTGATGCGGAAATTCTATGAGAAATTTTACAACGATACCAAAAAGCGAAAATTTATAATTGGAATCAATCCAAGTCGGCATGGCGCAGGTGTAACCGGTGTGCCATTTACCGATACCAAACGTTTGGAGAGTGTTTGTGGAATTAAAATGGAAACCGCCTATACGCACGAAGTTTCTTCTGTTTTTGTGTACGATATGATTCAGGAATACGGCGGACCCGAATCTTTTTACAATGAGTTTTACATCAATTCCCCTTTTCCACTGGCTATTGTCCGACAAGCAAAAGGTGGGAAATGGTTGAATGCAAATTATTATGACGACAAAAAGCTGTTTGAATCTGTGAAAGAATATATGATTGAAGCTCTCAAAAAACACATCGATTTGGGATTGGACACATCGGAAGTCTATATTTTGGGAAAGAAAAACGCGGATTTCATCAAAAAACTAAATGATGAGGCAAAATTATTTGGTAAATTAATAGCTTTGGAACACCCACGATTTATTCAACAATATAAATACAAGGAAAGACAACTTTACATTGACAAATATATTTTAACTTTAAATAATATTAAAGTGTAAATCACTTCAAATGAAAGCGTCTAAATCAAATACCATTTTCACCATCGGTCATTCTACGCGAGATTTGGATGAATTTATTGCTATGCTTCAATCCTTTGAAATTGAAACTTTGGTGGATGTTCGGAGTTTTCCTGGATCGCGAAAATATCCGCAATTCAACAAAGAAAATCTAATCGAATCCATTCCAGCGGCAAAAATAAAATATCTGCATAGGCTGGGTTTGGGTGGGCGAAGGAAAGTAGACAAAGATTCAAAAAACACACGATGGCGAAATGATTCTTTCCGAGCTTATGCAGATTATATGGAAACCGATGACTTTAAAAATACAGTAAACGAATTGGAAGAAATTGCTTCTCAATCCATTACCGCAATTATGTGTTCTGAAGCGGTTTGGTGGCGATGTCATCGGTCGATGATTTCGGATTATTTAAAAGCAAAAGAATGGACCGTTTTACATATTATGGCATTGAACAAAGCAGATGAACATCCATACACGCAACCTGCGCAAGTTATTGGTGAAAATGTTTTTTATTGTGATTTGGATTCGTGAAGATTAAATTTAACTTTCCAACCAATTTTTAAAATCATTCACTCGTTCTCGACTGACGATTAATTCTTCATCCACACCCTTGATTTGCAACTGATATCGATTGCCCGAATAACTGATGATGTTATCGATGTATTTTAAATTCACCAATGCATTTCGACTAATTCTGAAGAAATCTTTGGGATTTAACTGACTTTCCAATTCGGTCAATGTGGGTTCAATCGGATATTCACGATGATTCATAAAAAGATAGGTCGATTTATTTTTTGAATAGAAACAAGCGATGTTTTCCACTTCCAGTGTTTTCAAATTACTTCCAATTCGCACCAAAAAACGTTCGCGGTATCTGTTTTCAAAATTGTGGGATAACAAGGATTTCAATTGCGTCACATCCCAAGAGCTGGAAGAAATTTGGGATTGAAACTTTTCAATCGCTCTTTTCAGTTCGATTTCATTGATCGGTTTTAAAAGATAATCGATGCTATTGAATTTAAAAGCTTTGATGGCGTATTCGTCGTAGGCAGTAGTGAAAATAATCGCACTTTTGGGTTGAATTTGTTCAAAGATTTCAAAACTAATTCCATCGCCCAATTGAATATCCAGAAAAATCAATTCCGGTTCTGGATTTTCAGAAAACCAGGCAATGGATTCCTTCACACTATTCAAAACAGCTCTTGGCTCCCATCCCATTTTTGATAACATTCGGCTTAGATAGCGCGCTGCTGGCTTTTCGTCTTCAATGATTATAAAATCCATACCTACAATTTATTTCGTCTTTGACGTTCAATTTCTTTTTGAATCTGTTTATTCTTCCATTTGGAATTATTGAAAAAACCAAGCACATTGATTCCATGAATTGACAACCCCACACCCCAAAATAACAAGGGATAAAATGCCCAATATTCACCACCTTCCCTCAAATTGAGAATGTGTAAAAAGGAGTTAACACTGATATATACCGATAAATGAACATAAAAGCCTACCCGTTCATTCACTCTTTTTTTGGCTTCTTCATATTCTGTATCTCTGTAAAAATCGTTTTCTTTTTTCATTCCATTTCGATTTTAATACTTAAAATTATCTCTTTCTGTTTTGCGTTTCTCCAATTCTTTTCGAATCATATCGTCTTTCCAATGTGTAGAATTAAACAATCCAAAAACTTCAATGGCGTGAAAGGTAATTCCTATTCCCCATCCAATCAAAGGCCAATATGCCCAGTCATACGATCCATTGTCTTGAAAATCTAAGAAAGTTAAAAAAGCATTTACGACAACGTAACTGGTTAAGTTCCAGTAAAATCCTTGCACTTCTTCCACTCTTTTTTTAGCGGCTTTGTAATCTTCATCTGTATATTTTTGTGGTGTTTCCATGGTTTGTATATTTTCGGTAATTAAAGGTAATTTCACTGTAAATTCACGTTCAGATTGTAGAATCTCTACTTTTTCACGAGTAAAATTCTCAAAATTACTGATGATGTGATCCAATCCTTTTCCCGTGGTTTTTTGGGAATGTTTTTTCTCTTGTAAATTATTACGAACGACTAATCTTCCGTTTTCCAATTCCACTTTAATTCGCAACGGTTCTTCGGAAGAAATTCGGTTGTGTTTGATGCAATTTTCGATTAATATTTGCAAAGACAAAGGCACAATTTGAAACGATTCGGGAATGTCTTTTTCGATTTCGAATTCCAAACCATCTTCGTACCGCTTCTGAATCAATTGCATATAGGTTTTACTAAACTCCATTTCCTCGCGCAAAGAAACCAGTGTCTTGTCTTTCTGTTCCAAAACATATCTATAAATCGAGGATAATTCACTCACAAATTCTTGGGCTTTGGCGGGATCTTCCTCAATCAATCCATTCAGAACATTCAGACTATTGAATAAAAAATGCGAACTAATTTGGGATTTAAGTGATTCATGTTGGGTTGAAATCCGAATAACTTTTTGCTTTTGTTCTTTCAGTTTGTTGGATTGATAATTCTGAATTAAGAAAATCACTTGAAACGTAATTGCTATGCTGAGGGCAATCCAAACCAAGATTTGAATCGACTGAATGGAATTCTGTGAAAACAACCAATTCATTGCATCTTGCCATGATTTCCCCCTCATCACTTGCGCCAAAACATACAGAAAAGATCCTGCAAAAAGAGTGACAATAGCACTTCCCAAGGAACCGATTAGCAATCGGTAAATTGTCTTTTTCCAACCATAACCTACAAAAATATTTTGAACCCATAGGCTCATCGGAGCGTTGACTGCATACAATCCAAGTGTAAAGTAAGCAGTCCATCCAAAATTTGTAAAACTTGTTCGCCACGAAGGAAATGCGCCGTTGACTTGATAGTAAAATAGCATGTTGAAAAGGCTAATCAGCAGTATTATGGCAAGCGCATATAAAATATGTCTGAAAAGAGTTTTCATTGTTGGATTTCTAGCTTAAATTTACTTTTTACACAGATTATTTAAAATCTCATCCGTCCTATCTTCACCCCAATTCGGTTCAAAATCAGATTTTTCTTCTTTCAAAAACAACTGTTTGGCTTGTTCAATTTGCGGACAATATTGCTTGGGATCCTTTCCCCAATACGGTGCGCTTTCCATGTTGAATTGAGCCATCAAATAAGTCGCTCTAGGATTTTCAGGCTCCAACCGCAAGGCTTCGTTGTAATCTCGGATAATGGTAGATGGAAGGGTCATTCCGTACCTCTGCGGATCTTTGGCTACTTTTACAGTTCGATAAAGTGCACGTAAAATCAAAGCTTCGGATTCGTTGGGATTTAAGGATTCAAGTTTTTGAAATTGATCATCCAATTGATCAGATGTTTTCAATGCTTGTTTGGGTTCCATTTGGAATGCTGCCAAAGTCTTCATAAACATGGAATAATAAACCGGCAACCAATTTTCTGGATTGGATTGTGCGATTTGTTCAAAATGCTGCGCGGTTCTGTCAAGATCAACCAAAGTTTCGGATTGTTGAAATTCAATAATCGCCTTTTCCATTTCAGAATCATATGAGTTCTGTGCTTTTGATTGGGTAAATAAACTCATCAAAAGAAGTGTGATAATAATCCATAAATTTTGCATAGCGTTAATTTTAATTTGATGAGTCAAAGTTCGTTTAGAAATTAAAGCTATCAAAAAAGATTGGGATGAACTGTATTTTTAAGGCGTTGAATTGAAGGAATGTAAAATTCGCGCTAATTATTTCACCTTCAAAAAGTCCAAATCTTGGAAATCATAACTGAAATCGGTTAAAGGGGAAATTGCTTCCATTTTGAATCCCTTTACTTTACCATTCTCTATTTTCAGCATGATCAAAGCGTCTGCATGCAAATACGGATTGTCCCATTTCACCGCGAATGTATCATCTTTATAGTAGAATATTTCACCTTTTAATTGGGAAGAACGCTGGGATTCAAACCGTAATTTTCCCTTTGTATTCTTAATCACCACTTCGCCAAACCATGGGTCTTTGTATGTCCCTGAAAGAAGAGTTGAATAAATAATTTTAAATTTTTTATTCTTTTCTACGGTTTCCCAAACTTCAGTTGTAATTTTATCAGCATCATCATTTCGTTTTGAAATTAAATTACTGTATTCGGTCACCCAATCTTTTTCGGGCAATCCCAAGTAGAAATCTTTGATTGTATTTGAAACCGCCATAAAAGCCGCACCTTCTTGTTGATTGGTCAAAACAATTATTCCCAAGTCCAATTGCGGATACATAATAATTTGAGTCACAATCCCTTCCAAACCTCCTGTGTGTGAAACTTCCATTTTTCCGTTCATATCTTGAAGTTGAAATCCAAGTCCATACGCTCGAAACAATGTGTTGTACGGCGGACGACTGAAGTTGGCTTGCAAGGTTTGGGGCGTAGAAAGTTGTTTCATTTCTTTTTCAGAAACCAACTGTTTGCCCTCTGGGGTTTTTCCATAATTCAATTGAAACTGAACCCATTTCGTCAAATCATCCACGTTTGAATACAATCCTGCAGCCGCATCAAAAATCGAATTGGTATACCGCTCCACCACCTTCAATTTCCCATCAAAAGGAACGTGTGGTGCAATCACATTCGAACGATCTTTCAATGTATTCCAACTTGCAGCCGTTCGATTCATTCCCAAAGGATGAACAAAATTTTCTTCGATGAATTCTGTCCACGACTTCCCAGATACCCTTTCAATGACTACACCTGCGATGATGTATAATAAATTATCGTAATCGTACTTCGTTCTGAAATCGGAAACCGGTTGAAGGTAATGCATATTCTGAATGATATCTTCCGGTGTAAAATCATGTCCATCGGGCCAAACCATTAAATCACCCGCTCCTAATCCCAAACCGCTTTTGTGGGTTACCAAATCACGCACTGTGAAATTTTCAGTCACATAGTCATTGTACATTTTGAATTCGGGAATGTATTTTTGAACGCGATCGTCCCAATTCATTTTTCCTTGGTCAATCAACAAAGCAATCGCCGTGGTAGTAAATGCTTTAGAGTTTGAAGCAATTCCAAAATTAGTGGCTGAATTTACTTTTTCACCTGTGTCGATATTTGCAATTCCATATCCTTTCGCTAAAACTACTTTTCCATGGTGCACAATTCCCACTGCAATTCCAGGAACATTGAATTCTTTTAAGGTTTTTTGAACCAATTGATCGACTTTCTGTTCATCGATTTCTTGTGAAAATAAAAAAACCGATCCAAAAAGAAGAATAAGTCCCAAAGCGGATTTGAAGAAGGAAGAATGCATTATTGAAAAATTTGTGTGACTAATTATTACAAAGCGAATATCTGATATTTAAGTGTGAATTACAAATGGTATAAAGCGAAGAAGTGCGCATTTTAATGCAGATTTGATTTCAATCCCCACTTTTAGGATGTACAGATTGATTTTGGGAAGCTTCAAACAATAATCTTATCTTTGTAAAAATCGTTTATTAACTTAAAAATAGAGTACTATGGCCGGGCACAGCAAGTGGTCGAATATTAAAGAACGAAAAGGGAAACAAGACAAAAAACGTTCGAAACTATTTTCTAGAATTATCAAAGAAATTCACGTTGCCATCAAGGAAAATAACTTGAATGGCGATCCTGAAACCAATCCCGCATTACGAAACGCCGTTCAAAATGCAAAAGGTGTGAATATGCCGAAAGAAAATGTAGACAGAGCGATTAAGAAAGCGATGGGTGCAGGTTCAGAAGATTATCACCATTTGAATTTTGAAGGATACGGTCCGCATGGAATTCCGATTTTTGTGGAATGTACGTCCGACAATCAAAATCGAATTGTCGCTGAAATCCGTGCCATTTTCACCAAGTTTGGTGGTAATCTAGGAACCAACGGTTCGTTGGAATTTTTGTTTAATCGATTGGGTGTTTTTACGATAGACAAAGAAAACATCGAAAAAGATTGGGAAGAACTCCAATTTGAATTGATTGAACACGGCGCAGAATCTTTTGACGAAACCGATGAATCCTATATTATCTATTCTGGATTTACGGATTTTGGAAATGTTTCTTCCAAATTGGAAGAAATGGGAATTGAAGTTAGAAGCTCTGAGTTACAGCGAATTCCGCATACTACTGAAGTTTTGCCCTTGAATCAGGCGATGACAATTCTAAAAATGATCGATGCATTTGAAGACAATGACGATGTTCAAAATGTTTTTCACAATTTGGAATTGACCGATGAATTGGAAGAAGAATTGTCGAAATAAATAAACTTCATTTCAAATTTTCTTAATTTCGTACCCCAAAAAAAAACTATGAAAGACTTGATGGGCAAAGCAATATGGGATTATTACCACCATAATTCTCCCGAAGATATTCACACAGAAACTTCGATTTCAGAAAATGACCTTTTACCCATTGCCCATTTATTTCGGGACTTTAAGGACATGAATCCCATTGAGCAAAAAGCGTTGGAATTAGTGAATGGAAAAGTGCTAGATGTGGGTGCAGCAGCTGGACCGCATACTTTATTTTTACAAGATTTAAGGAAATTAGATGTTACCGCTTTGGACGTTTCTCCAAAATCCATTGAAGTATGCAAATTAAGAGGAGTTAAAAACGCAGTTTGCACTTCCATTTTGGATTTTGAAGGTGAAAAATTCGATACAATTCTTCTTTTAATGAATGGAACCGGAATTTTTGAAACCTTCGATAAAATTTCCATTTATCTTGAAAAGTTACATTCTCTACTCAATGAAAAAGGTCAGATTCTGATTGATGGAACGGATTTGATTTATATGTACACCCATAAAAATGGTCCGGATTTACCCATCGAAAGATATTATGGCGAGGTGGATTATTATTTAACCTACAAAGGCGAAAAGGAAAACCCGATGACCTGGCTGTATTTGGACTATGGAAGTTTAAAACAATTTGCTCGTATCCAAGGATTTCAAACCGAAATGATTTTGAGAGATGGACACGCCTATTTGGCACAGTTAATTAAGAATTGATTCTCGAATGAGAGATTGAAGATTAAGACACACAGCACAATTCAAATAAAAAAACTAATTCCATATAGACTAAAAAGGATATCCAATCGCAATATTCAAAATCAAATTATCTTTTCGCCAATTTTTATTTCCAAAATCGATTTGATCAAAGGTCCATCTTTTATCCGGATCATTGGATGGAACACGCAAAGGCATAGCTAAATCCAATCGCAAAATCAGAATTGAAAAATCCATTCGCAATCCAAATCCGGCTCCCACGGCAATTTCATCCAAGAAATCTTTTGAGAATTTCCCGCCTGGAAAATCAGGATTCTCGTTGATTAACCAAACATTTCCCGCATCGACAAAAAAGGCTGCATTGAGGAATTTAAATATGTTTGCGCGGTATTCTACATTCAATTCCAACTTAATATCTCCTGCCTGATCGAAATAAAAACTCGAATTCTGACTGTCTGGATTGTAACTTCCTGGACCCAATGAACGCGCTCGGAACGCACGTACACTGTTGCTTCCACCTGTGAAAAACTGTTTGGAAAAAGGAATGTATTCAGAATTTCCATACGGATAAGCAACGCCCGCAATAAATCGAGTCGCGATGGACGTTTTCTTATTTATGTTGTGGTAAAAACGAAAATCCGTTTCCGCTTTGGCATATTGACTAAATGGGATTTTGAAAATTTCCTTTTGATTGTCATCCTTATAATTAGCACCTGTCAATAATCCTGTTAAATTTCCAGACAAATCTGCTCGTCCTTTAAAATAAACCGTGTTTTTCCGCGGCGTCATCGTCGTGGAATACGTATAACTATAGGTTGGCCCAAAAATCAACTGTTTCTCAACTACGCGCTGCAAAGAAGGAACGGATTCCATTTGCTCCCGGTATTTGTCGGTGATTTTTTGTGGATAAACCAAGGTCGCATCAAAAATATTGAGTTCGTGTTCTTTCCGAATATTTTCTTTCCAAGCATATCCAAACGAAGTATTGAAATTATGTAAAGTATACAATTGGGTTCTGTTTTGGAACTCATAGCCTAACTTAATATTGGTTTTCGGAACAAAAGCACTGGACGAGGGAAACGGAAAAGGCGCGACGATTCGAGGAATAGTCAATTGGGTATTTAATCCCAAACGCATGATGTTGTTTGCATCTTTGGGTCCACCCAACTGCACATCAAAAGCGCCGTATGCGGCTACTTTAAAGAGTTCAGCTCCTCGGAAAAAATTCCGATGGCTCCAATTTAAGTTTAATTCACCCCCACCGTAATTTGCAGAATTTGTTCGTCCCAAAACTTCAAGACGTAAAGATTGCAACTCATTTGGAGTCAACGTATAATACACATCAAATTTATTATTTAAGGAATCTGAAATTACAAATTCATTTTTCACAAATTTAAAGACCCCTAAATTAATCAATCGATTCAAGGTTAAATTGTGATCACTTCGGTTGTACAAATCTCCTTTTTCAAAATACATAACCCGATCAAAGATTTTGGGTTTGAATTTCTTTTCGGGATCAATGATGTACATATCTTTATAAACATAAGCAGGTAGTGAATCTGCACGAGAAGGCACTTCGTAAAGTTCTTTCCGATCACTTGATCCTTGTAGGGTAAAATTCGGGAAAATGATGATTTTATCGATGGTGAATTGTTCCGTAGCCAACTTCGGCACATTATCTTTTAGTTTTACAATTAATTCTACATCCTGTTTTTTCGTCACCGTACTATCCGCTTGAACAATGATATTATCCGGATGGAAATAATAAAATCCTTTTTCTTTTAATCGACTATTGATCCGTTCGCGTTCGGCAATAATTACATCCAAATCAAAGGGATCTCCTTTTTTCAAAAAACTTTTATCGGTAGTTTTTTGAATTTCCGAATTGATCAAAGTGGAATCTTTGGGGAAAGTAACTTGGTTGATGTAATACCTTTCTTTGGGTGTAACCGTATAAATTATATTTGCTTTTTTCTCCTTTTCTTTGGTCTCACTTTTTGACTTCGCATTGAAATATCCTTTGTTTTCCGAATGATTCACAAGAATTTCTCGGTTGAATTCTTGGTCCACTTGACTTAACAACACCGGTTCTTCACCCAACTTGTATTTCATCCAATACCGAAAACCTTTTTGCTTTTCTGGTTCTTTGGTGATGTTGTAAAAGAATAATTTAGGTCGAAGTCCTAAAATCGTAGAATTTGGTTTAGGCGTTAAATCTCCTTCCAATTCCGCTTTTAATTCTGACTTTTCTTTTTTCGAAATCGAATCGCCTTCAATTTTTATTTTGGCTCCGGTGTATAATTTCTGTCCTTCTTTTAAAAACTTTGTATTCGAACAAGATGAAACAAAGGAAATCATCAAGATGCCAAAGAGTATGTAACTACCTATTTTTAGTATTGATTTCATTCGCTTTCTATGTTTTTATTCATTCTTCTGTTCATCTTATCCATTCGATTTCTTCTTTTTCTCTCGAAAATCTCTTTGAATTCATCGTATTCAAGGGTGATAATAAATCCTACACCCGTTTCAATAATTTGACCTTGAAGCGCGACTTGGTATTCATCTTTTCGATAGGCTCTTAAGGTATATCGACCGTCTTTAGATAATCTATAATCGATACTTATATCTCCGGCAATGTTGGTCATTTCCTCATTTTCACGTGCATCGCCTTCAATACCGAAGTTACTTCCTACGGTGATTTTCAAACGATCATTTAACAAACGTTTGCTCACATTTAAATTTAAATCCGTTCGCGTATTTTTCTGTCCAGAAGTATAATCATCCCGACTATTCAATCCCAAATCAATATCGACACCTTGAATTAAGTCAGCTGCTAAATTATTCAATTGCTGGGAAAGAATTGCACTCACACTTTGTCTAGCCATGGTTTCGGCCGAAAGTCCACCTTCGGTTTCAAAGGGGTTTTCTCCTACAAATCGGTTGAGTAACAAAAGTGCAAATACTTGTTTATTCCGCTCGTCTTCATCGGTTTCCAACTGATTTAATTTCATTTTCACATTATCCAAAACATCGGAAGAAACAGAATGATTATCTTCATCAGTTGTGATTTTAAATGAAATTTCAGGTTTCATCAATTCTCCTTTCAGGATCAATAAAGTATTGAATGGAATTTGTTGTTTGTACATATTTACTTCCGCAGAAGACAATCCCGAAATCTGTTGTTGCACCAAATCAATAGGCGCAGCATTGGTTTTATAAATCGCAGTCAAATCCAAAACTGCACTCAAAGGGTCTCCGGTCCATGTAATCGTACTTCCTTTTTGAATATCAAATTTCCGTTTCAACAAACTCACCGTCAATTCGTAACTTCCTTTTTCAACTGCATAAATTCCTGTTAAATTCATTTTTCCAGACGGATCAATTCCTCCTGTTAATTCTGCTTCTCCTTGTAATTTCACGAAATCTCCGTTTGCTTTGTCAATCACAATTGACATTTTCGCTTCTTTCACTACTTCGATGTTTACACTCACATCCAATCCACTGATTTTACTTTGTGCGGAAAGTTTGTCGTCGTCTTCATCGACCGTTAATTGGGGATGACTTTGATCGATGAATTCTACAATCCCATCTCGCGCCTGAAGTTGAGGGGAAGATTGAGGAAGGATAAAAGTGAAATCCGTGTTTTCTGTAACTTTCAAACTTCCATTCACTTTCGGTAAATCCAAGTCTCCTCGAATGGCTAAATCTGCATCGATAGCCAATTTCCCAAACATCATGGCTTCACGGTCTTCTTCGGAATCGATTAGTTTGAAGTTCTTTGCATTTACATCGAGATTAAAGGCGAAATCTGTATAAGTTTGTGTCAGAATCTGTCCATCCATCACAATCGCATTTGCATCCAAGTCTTTGATTTCAAAGTTGTGGAATTCAAGTCCACGGTCTGTAAATAAAATCGGATCGTTGATGTTTTTAAATTTACTTCCGGTTTCTTTGATGGTAAATCCAACTTGATTGAAATTCAGTTTTCCTTTAATTTTTGGAGAATCAGTCGTACCACTCACGTTGAGTTTTCCCGACAGATACCCTTCAGAATCGATCAAATTATTCATTGTGAAACCTTGAATACTTTCCATTTGCAGTTGATCGATAGCAACATTCATGTCGAATTGACTTGTTTTGGAATTGAAGGTCCCCACTACATTCGCCTGGTTCTTATTTCCAGTTAATTCAATGTTCGCATTCATCAATTGATAGGAATCGCTGTTTACTTTTGCCGTAAGATTTCCTACGGGATTTCCGAAAACCATAAATTCCGAAATTTTCAAGTCTGCATCCAAATTCATGTTTTTCTGAATGTTTCTCACTTGTGCTTTTCCTGTAATTCGTCCACTTGCCAACAAAGAGTCCGATTCAATGAGTTTGGTCAAAGTTTCGATTTCGAAATTGTCGATGTTTATATTTAGTGGACTGTTGAAATTTTGATTTTCAGATTGCAAAGAGATTTGACTATTTCCTTTGCTGATTTTGAAATTATCGGCAAAAATTCCTTTGTCACTTATCTGAATTCGATTGTCAGGATTGACTTTCCAATCTTCGAAATTCAAAACCAAACCATTTGGATTTAAACTGATTTCATTGATTTCATTCATCGATTTTAAATTCCCAGCAAGTAAGAATTGAATTTTGTCTTCTTCATTTCGGGTAGAAATATCATAGCCCAAAACGTTGTCTTTTACATCGCCTTTGATTTCAATTTTATTCAGTGCGAAACTTTCATTTTTCAGTGAATTCACGTTGAGGTTGTATTGCAATTCATCGTTGAAATTGGTGACTGAAAACGTACCCTTCTCAATCGAGTTTTCACCGTATTGGATAAAAGGAAGTTCTCCATCCAGTTCAATTTTCCGAGAATCCGCATTGAAAGACCCATTGATTGTTATGGTCTGAAAATCTTTTAACTCCGGAACAAACTTCCGAATTAAATCATCGTCTTTAATCGTAGCGTCCAACACAAAATATTGACCTGAATCGATTTCTATTTTCTTTTCGGATGGACTGAATGCATAATACGTATTCAAAGTTTCCAAAAGAGAATCAAATATCTGCGTCAATTTATATTTTCCCAAAAGATGCACATCAGCAACTTGTGATGTCAAATCAATTCGATTTTCGTCTGCTGTATTCAAAGCGATTAACTGTATTTCTTGCAAAGGAAAAACATCTTTGGAATCCGAAATCGCAAAATCATTTAATCGCAATTCACCGTTTAATTCATCTGGATTTATATTGGTGAAATTGGCATTGATTTTCCCTGCAATCATCATCAGTTCTTCATAGAATCCCAATTTATACAAATCCAGTTTTTGTATTTCTCCATCGATTTGAAGGGTCGGATTTTTTGAATCGTAATGGCCGCTTGCTACCAAATTCAAATCAGCATTCGGATCTTTTGAATCCGCTGTGATATAATAATCACCGTGGTTTATATTTCCTTTCACATCCACATTGTGGTAGGTATAATTCTGATAACCAAAAGAATTTAAATTTGCTTTGAATTCGGTATTCATTACTTCCGGATCGAAACTTTCGCCTTTTGCATACAATTTTCCAGAAATGGATCCCAAGTCTTTGTTGTTAATGATTTTTCCCATCTGAAGATTTTTTAAATCCGCTTGAAGGGTATAAGTTTCATGATTTTCTCTTGTCAAATTTACATCTCCATCCAAATCGGCATTTCCCAATGAAGTTTTGATTTTCAACTTTGTTTGAATGATTTGTGAGGTTCCTTTTGCGGTTCCATGAATCTGAATTTGAGAAGGTAAATGAATGGTATTCGGAAGGGTTCCTTTGGGTACTAAATTGTAAATTGTTTTGGAAGAAGCTGCTAATTCTTTGATATTCAAATCGTAATACAATCGATCGGGATCGGTTGCATTTTTAATTTTCCCGTTTAGATTCACTTTCAATTCATCCAATCCAGAAAGTGTGAAATGATTAATATCCAAATCATCTACTCGACCTTCCAGTTTTGTATCAATTGTTAAAATGGCATTCGGATAAGTTGAAAAAGGAGATGTATTCCGTAAATCTGGAGCCAAAAGAAGAATGTCAGAAAATCCCACTTTTGAGTTTTTAAGGTTGGCAAAAACTTTCACAGAACCTAAATCCTCTGTCCACTGTTCCATCGAATGATAATCCAATTGAATTTTATCTCTCAAAATCGTTGTGGGCGTTTCCAAATAAAGTTCATCCAAAATCGCTTGATGGTCATTGTATACAAAATTTGTCCGGAAGTCTTGAATGTTTAATCCGCTTTTCTCTTTGATTTCCACTTTTTTGACTTTTCCCGAAAAAGCAGAACTCTCCATTTTGAAAGCATCAACATCTATATTTAAAGTACTGAAATTTAAATGATTGAAATCCATTCCTCGCTGAGTCGCGGCGATGGCGGTATTGTTGTATTCGACTTTTACATTTTCAAACCTTAATTTATTCAATAAGAGAAACAGATTTTCATTTTCTTGTTCTTTTAAATTCGGATTGAATTCTTCTACTTCCTTTTGAACAGCTTCATTTGCGTCTTCTTTCACATACAAATTCGCTAAAATATCTGCATCTTTTAAAATCAATCGATCGACTTCATAATGGTTTTTAGCCAAATCAATTTTCTTAATCTGGGTTTCTAAATCCTTGAAAAGAACTTTGGCATAGGTTTGTGAATTGTCATCGCCATAATCAATCGTGAAATTGGTAAGCTTTAGTTTTTGAAGGGAAAGATTCAATGGTTTTGCCTGATTGAGTGAATCAACTTTTTCGCCTACTTTTTCAGTCATTTCTTTGACCAATTCTTGCTTTAACTTCAGATTCAACCCATCCATTTTGATGTCACCCAGGGCATAGGTATTTTCGTCCAAATCAAATTTATTGACGCGCGTATCCAAAGAATTAAAATAAATACGAAGGTCATTTCCGGCTTGTTTGTCTATGAAAGATACATCTATGTCTTTCAGTTTTATTTTATTGAGGTTGATGACGAAGGGTTTTGAATCCGTTTCCTCCTCTTCATCGGTAGCAAACGCGTCGATGATATAGTCGAAATTAAAAGTTCCGTTTTTATCACGAACGACATTGGCTCTTATTTTTTCTAAATCAATCGAAGTTAAATTGACTTTTCGTTGTAATAATTTGGGAATATCTAACCCAACATCAAAACTTTTCACATAAAGCAAGGTATCAATATCTTTTCCTTCAAGAAAAAGATTTTCCATCACCAAACTATTCGGAAAACCAACATACATTCGCTCCAAACTCACTTTGGTTTGAATTTTCTCTTCGAGATAATGAATTAATTTATCTTTCACGAAATTCTGAACGGATGGAATTTGTAGGCTAAAGACCAATCCCGTTACCAATAAAATGATGGAAACGACAGAAATTAAAGTATATCGAATTATTTTTTTTCGATTAAATCTCAAATCTTGGCTTTTATTAGATTAGTAAACACATTTTCCATTTCTAGATTTTCACTTCGCCTTTTAATTAAAAAATAACAAACCCTGAATCCAGTCAAAACAGTCCTAAGTTCAAGGTTTGAATTTTTATTTTATTTATTTTCAGCCCTTATTCTTATAGGGTTTAAATATAATTCTATTTTTAATGCGAGCTCTTTATTTTATCACATTTAACTCCTTCCCTACTTTGATGAAGGCTGCAATTGCTTTGTCAATTTGTTCACGAGAATGTGCTGCAGAAAGTTGAACACGAATTCGTGCTTTGTCTCTCGGAACTACTGGAAAGAAAAATCCGATTACATAAATCCCTTCATCCAATAATTTATCCGCCATTTCTTGGGAAAGTTTCGCGTCATACAACATTACGGGAACAATGGCTGAATCACCTTCTGTAATATCAAAACCTGCTTCTACCATTTTATCTCTAAAATAAGCAGCGTTGTCCATGACCGTATCTCGAAGTGTGGTGTCCTTTTCTAACAAGTCAAAAACATGCAAAGAAGCGCCTACGATTCCAGGTGCCAATGAGTTAGAGAATAAATAAGGTCTTGATTTCTGACGAAGCATTTCAATAATTTCCTTCTTTGCTGCCGTAAATCCACCCATGGCTCCACCCAATGCTTTTCCTAAGGTGGAAGTGATAATATCTACTCTACCCATCACTTCGCAATATTCGTGGGTTCCTTTTCCAGTTTTACCAATGAATCCGGTAGCGTGTGAATCATCTACCATCACCAAGGCGCCGTATTTATCGGCCAAATCACATAAACCTTTTAGGTTGGCAACAATTCCATCCATCGAGAAAACACCGTCGGTTACAATAATTGTAAATCGGTGATTTTTTTCATAAGCGGCTTTTAGTTGCGCTTCCAAATCCACCATATCGTTGTTTTTATATCGGTAACGTGCTGCCTTACATAAACGTACACCGTCAATAATCGAAGCGTGATTCAATTCGTCGGAAATGATGGCGTCTTCCTCGGTAAATAAGGGCTCGAAAACTCCTCCGTTTGCATCAAAAGCTGCGGCATACAAAATGGCATCTTCCATTCCCAAAAACTTAGCGATTTTGGCTTCCAACTCTTTGTGAATATCCTGAGTTCCACAAATGAAACGAACGGATGACATTCCGAATCCTCTTCGGTCCAACGAATCTTGCGATGCTTTGATTACATCGGGATGGTCAGAAAGTCCCAAATAGTTGTTGGCACAGAAATTCAATAATTTACTTCCATTTTGAAGCGTGATTTCTGCGGCTTGATGCGATGCAATGATTCGTTCGCGTTTAAATAAACCTTGATTATCCAAATCCGATAACTGATCGGCTAAGTGTTTGTGAAATTTTTCGCTGTACATTTTTGTTTTGTTTTTCACAAAGATAAGGGTTCATATTGAAAGTGACGGATTCTGAGAATAGTAATTTTAAGGAAACGCCATGGTTTTCATTAAAATTTCTTGAATTAGGATCAAAAAACAAAAGATTTTTTTGAAATTTGGATTTCATAAAATTGTGAAAATAAATTTGAAAAAAGTAATTCCACTATCCATTCATGAAATTCCAATCCTTCAGCGATTGGCGCGCGAAATTTGGGAAGAACATTACCTGAAAATAATCGGTCAAAATCAAATTGACTATATGTTGGATTTGTTTTATTCGACCGAACAAATTCAGGCTGAAATTGAAAAAGGAATTTCGTGGGAAATATTGCTTTTGGAAGAAAAACCGGTGGGATATTTGGTATGTGAAATCCAAAATGACAAGGTGTATTTATCGAAAATCTATCTAAAAGAAAGGGTGCGCGGTAAAGGTTTGGGCAAATTCTTACTCAAAAGAGCGGTTGAAATCGCGAAATCCCATTCCAAAAAATCATTGTATCTCAATGTAAATAAACACAATGTAAATTCGATTTCTTTTTATGAAAGAAATGGTTTCAAGAAAATTGACGAAGGTGTTTTCAACATTGGAAATGGGTATGTGATGGATGATTTTATTTATGAATTAATTATTCTTTGAATGATTATTTACCTCTAACAATCATTCAAAGTACTTCTTCTCATCCCAAAACAAACCAAAATTTACCCATTGCAAGCACCTAAATCATATTATTTTTTAATCAAGCTCAGCTAATCTTATTTTCATTATATTCGCACCAAATTAAATAAATAATAACACACATGCAAAATTTTAAACAGTTACTATTTGTAGTAGCAATCGCCCTTTGCGGCATTTTGAACGCACAAGATTTCCCAACGACACAATGGAGAGACTTGGCAGATACATCATGGTACAACACGACCGATGATTCTTTTGACTTCTCAACACCTGAACAGTTAGCGGGACTTTCCCAATTAGTGGAAGAAGGAAATGACTTTGCCGGAAAAACGATTAATATCGTTGCGGACATTGATTTGGATGGGAATTTATGGAAACCGATTGGATTCAGTCATACACTTCCCTTTTCAGGAAATGTAGAAGGTAATAATCACGTGGTATCGAATTTATGGATTACCGGATTGAACAAAGATTTCTTGGGATTATTTGGTCAGAGTGTAAATGCATCCTTTAGAAACTTAAATTTAGACACCGCAAATATCGATGATGTAGGAACGGACTCAGGTTCATTGGTTGCAAATCTTTATACCAGTACCATGGAAAACTGTCATGCATATAACATTGAAATCAAGGTTTTAGGTGTAAATATTGGTGGATTAGTAGGAGGTGTTTTGACCGATGGATGGGTTAAAAACAGCTCATTTTCTGGAAATGTAACCGGTGTCAATCAAGTTGGAGGTTTGGCAGGAACAATTTGGGACAAAGCTGAATTGATTGAATGTACCGTAGAAGGAAGTGTTACGGGCGAATACATCATAGGTGGAATCGTTGGTTTTACAACCATGGCTTTCGGACCAAACCGAGATGGATCTGTAATTGATAGCTACTCAAGAGCTTCGGTAGTTGCAACAAGCGAAATCGGAATGGCAGGAGGTGCTGTAGGGTATGGACAAATGAATTTAATCATTAAAAACACCTACTCAACAGGTTCTGTTACTGCGCTTGATGCTGCAGGTGGATTTATTGGAAGAATGGGATTTATCGTGTATGAAAACAATTACTTCGATTCGGAAGCATCCGGTTTGTTGGATGGAGTTGGATTCATTGAAGGTCCTTCCAATCCAGAAGGAGTACTCGCAAAAACCACTTCGGAAATGAAAACCCAGGAATTGGCTGACTTATTAAATGCGGGCAATCCAAATGGTCCGTGGGCTTTTGATGGTGTAACCAATGACGGATATCCTTTCTTAGGAGAAGCATCTATGGGTGTTACTGATCTAACAAACGCTACTATAAGTATTTATCCAACTGTAACTTCGAATCTTGTACATGTAAATACAGAAAATGCAAATTCAGCGTATCAAATTTTCAACACAGCAGGATCTTTGGTAAAAACAGGGAAGTTGAATCAAACCCATTCAACAATTCAAATTTCTGAATTGGCTTCAGGTGTTTATATTCTTCAAATTCAAAGTGGAAATACGACCGTAAGTAAAAAGATTATTAAAAAGTAATCTTTACCAATATTAAAAAACAAAACCGGACATACTAGCTGTATGTCCGGTTTTTTTGTTTGAAGTTATTCTTTATTTCTTTTGAGAAGAGAAACTTTCCCTGATTCTTTCCATTCATCCTCAAAACTATCATCGCAAAGACAGCTCCAAATCAACTCTTTAGCTTTTGATTTGTAAAACACAAATGGAAAACGAAGAGGTTTCCTGTCGTGTTTAATCAGATAACTTGTAAGTTTTCCCTCCACACAACGCCATAAGGTTCATCCGATTCGGAATTAACGATGTGCATTGTGAAATTATTAATTGGAACTAACCTCCTACTTTGCTTCCGTATGTTTGGTATTCTAATGCAACACAATAATTTCTTATTTTAATTATATATGCCGCCTATTCGTCATTCGACATAAATTTCCAATAAAAAGTAGTCATTTCAACAGGCACACAAAAAAAGAGGATATTCAATCTTTTTGAAACTTCCTCAATTACCGTAACGATAACTTCATAAATGTGGAAGGAATGTAATCGATTCCTTTCAATAGAGGGTTCATTTTTGGTTTTTTGTGCAAAACGAAAATTTAGTTACTAGCAGAGGTTATTCTCTCATCATTAGTTCTGTATTCGTTGTCCATAGTCCAAAATATGGGTTTTTAGCTTCCGTTCGTTTTAGTAATATTAAAAAAGGTTTATCAAAAACCATTTTTTTCGGTTTTGGTTTCTCATATTCTTTTTCTACTTCTTCAACTGCAACAGCGATTTCTGCTTCACTTTCAATTTCAGCACCGCTTTCGTCTAAAATAAAAGCAGTTCTTTGCCAAGCAGTTTCTATTTGAAAATTTTGTTTGCTTGAGTTAAATCTATTTCCTTCTAATGTGCTGTAATTTGTTTCAATGTTAAAGTTCAACTTGGGAATGATTACTATATCTTCTGAACTATAATAATATCTCCAATTTAATTTCTCATTATTCTTTTCTGTCTTTCCAATTTCGGTAAGTTTTTCAATTACAGTTGTCATTTCGCCCATTGAATTGAAACTTTGGTCTGTCTTAAACAAAATAATTTCGTGTTCTTTGTCTTTTGGAAGTAGTTTTACTATAAAATTATTATCGTTTTTATAGTAAATGATTTTTACAATTTTCAGTTGTTCATAACTGTCATAACCATTAACTCCAAAGGAAGAAACCTTTTGTCCGTCAAATACCAATTTGTTTTTGAAACTTTGAAGTTTTAGTTCAAAAGGTAAGGACTTATTAAATTCGGCTCTCGCAGTTATTATTTCTCCATCAACTTCTCCATTAACTTCATATTCATTACTTTTCAAAACATTTTCAAAAGAAGTTGAATTGTTTAGCAGTTTCAAGTCAAAATACTCATCAGAAATTGTCAAAGGTGAGTTAACCTGTTTTCTTATTTCGTCCCAAGAAAATAGTAAAGTTGCACAATAAACCGAATTTTTGTCATTTGAAATTTTATGTTCCAAAGTCGGAATGAATTGCGTGTTTTTATATTCAGATAGTTTTTTCACTTCTGGAAACTTTCTGTCATTCTTGCAACTAAATAATATTGCCAAAATAAGTGTCAATATGATTGCCGTCTGTCTTTTCATAATCTCTGCTAATCGAGTCACGCAAGGGAATCTCACCCCTACGTTCTCACGGAACCGTGCGTGACAGTCTCCCGTCACACGGCTCTTCATGTTAATAAATCACTCAAATATAAAATTATTTAAGGATATACC
>Ga0098067_1000014_pt1 | contig 137969 bp, 131 predicted proteins | sample 26_taG_FD_92578 | JGI IMG/M metagenome (GOLD analysis project Ga0098067, IMG submission 92578) | Marine viral communities from Cariaco Basin, Caribbean Sea - 26_WHOI_OMZ | ecosystem: Environmental > Aquatic > Marine > Oceanic | place: Caribbean Sea: Cariaco Basin | collected 2014-11-09
AATTCAACACATTTTATAACAAACCAAACTTAATTTGTCAGACCTACAAATTAGCTAAGTCACATTAGTTTTTAGATTAACGTTACATCCGCATTTTTAGTGTTTCCAGTAAATTAATAGAAACACTCTTGGATTGTATGTTAAAAAAGAATAAGTTTGGTAGAAATATAATGGAGTTAGACGCAATTGAGATAAATAATGAGTTGCGTATATCCAGTAGTTGTGCCTCATGCTAAAAAAGACAGCAATACATAAAATATAGAATGACATCATTAGAAAACATACCAGTAAAATATTCTGACCTGATAAGTGAAATTGAGACAGGTCAAGTTAAAATCCCACAGTTTCAAAGAAAATTTGTTTGGGACATAAAATCTTCCGCAAAACTTCTTGACAGTATTATTAAGGGTTATCCAATCGGGACTTTCATTTATTGGCGTACAAATGAAAGATTAAGGGCAGTTAGAAACCTTGGAAACATACAACTACCCGAGCCAAAAGACGGAGAGTATGTGAACTATGTTCTTGACGGACAACAAAGACTTACTTCCCTATTTGCAACTTTAAAAGGATTAAAAATTACAGATGACGAAGGACGAGAATCTGATTACTCTGAAATGTATGTTGACTTCAACGCTCAAGACGACCAAGAAATTATCATAACAGACCCATCAAAATTGGAAGATGGTACTTTCATAAAAGTTACCGAACTTATGGAAGGTAGCCTAACACTTCTTGCAGCTTATCCGCCTGAATATCACAAGTCGATTGAGAAATATAAAAAGATAATTCAATCCTATACATTTTCAGTTATTAATCTAAAGAATGCTCCAATTGATGTCGCAACAGAAGTATTTACTCGCTTAAATGTTGGTGGAAAAGCATTAACATTGTTTGAAATAATGGTTGCTAAAACGTATGACTCAAATAAGCAATTTGACTTAGCAGAGAAATATGATGAACTGAAAGAAGAATTAGCGGCTTCTCAGTATGACACAATTCCCTCGGCAACCGTACTTCAAGTAATTGCAATTCTATTGGAGAAGGATTGTTCAAGAAAACAAATTTTAAAACTCGACAAGGAAAAATTTATAGGGATTTGGGATGAAGCAACAAATTGCATTAAGCAGAGTGTTGATTTTTTTAGAAGTTACGGAATCTCAGTAAGTCGTATTTTGCCATATAACGCTCTTATTGTTCCATTTTCATATTACTTTTTCTTACACAAAAAGAACCCGACAGGAGAAATTAAAAAGCGACTTGAAGATTTCTTTTGGCGTGTATCATTAGGTTTTCGCTATTCATCAGGAGTTGAAAGTAAATTGGCACAGGATATTGAGAAAATAGAAAAAATTGTCAAGGGAGAATTGCCAAAATATGAATGGGCTGTAAATATAGACGAAGAATTTGTTGAAAATAATGGTTGGTTTAGTACAGGAAAGGCTTTTGTAAAAGCAATCTTGTGCTTGCTTTCAAAACAAACGCCTAAATCGTTTGACAATAATCTTAACGTAATAATGGACAATAGTTGGCTTAAGATTGCATCAAGTAAAAATTATCACCATTATTTCCCTAAATCTTGGTTAAAGAAGAATTACAAAGATTGGGACTATTTCTTTGTAAACCACATTGTAAATATTACGATAGTAGATGATTTTTTAAATAAGAGAACGATTAAAACTAAATCGCCTGCTGTCTATATGAAAACATTTAGAAAGGAAAATGAAGATTTAGCACAAACAATGCGAACCCATCTAATCGACATTGATAAGGATGGTATTTGGGAAAACGACTATGATACATTTTACCATAACAGGTTAAAAAGAATTACAAAAGCATTGAATAAATTCATCATACAGCAAGACACTCCGAAATCATTAGAAGTTTATGAAGACATTGAAGAAGTTGAACCAGAAACTGTGGAATAAAAAAGCACGAAGGCACAACATTGTATAAGCGTAATGCGGGCGGAACTGCTAAAATTGAGCATTTTTGCTCCTAAGAAACTTTGCGGTACGCGGACAGTGAATTGCTCCGAAATCCCGCACTACGCTTATACTTGACCGTTAGCGGAAATTTCAAAAACAGTATTCAAATGAAAGATTTACGTATACAAATTCCACTTGGATGTTCAATGAATATCGCAATAATTAACGAAATAAAAGATCACCCCTTTTTTTTAGAAGCATGTAAAACGGTTCCTTTAAAATATGGAATTAAATCAGGTCAAACGGAAATAACATGGCCATTTTACAATTTTTCGCTTCGTGCTTATATGTTATATTGCCAGATTGTGGTTCCAAAAGAAATTTACAAATTAGACAAAGACGATGATTATTTTATTTCTTTACAAAATCATAAAGCATTTGACCTTTTTACAATTCATAAACAAAAAAAAGCAGTTAAAGATGATATAAAATATCATTGGGGCGCATTTCGAAATGCTATTTCCCACGTTAACTATATGGATAATGGAAACACAATAATTTTTTGGGATCATCCTCCAGGAAAATCTGAAAAAGAGAACTGGCATTGGTATGTGGAAATAACATATGAAAAACTATATGAATTCTTGAATTTAGTAAATGTTGAGAATATAAAGTTCTACGATAAACTCCAATAATTAAAAGAAACTTCCGCTAACAACTAAGCATTCGGCTTGCCGATAGACTAAAACTAAATGCTGTGCTTGTCCGTCCTCTGGCGGGTTGACTAATACTTTTCAGCGTCACGTTTTCAATACTTTGGGGAATACTAGGGCTGTCAAAAACTAGGGTAGGAGAGGAAGTGGATCCGAGGATTAAAAAAGTGAGGGTTTCACTCTAAGTGAAGCCCTCACTGCCTCAATCCGAAGTATAACTTTCTTTCACCAACCGTTGCCTCTGTGGAAACAACAAACCAAATACAACCATCCTACATAACTCATTCATTAGTAATGCTCAAATATTTTTAAATCATTTCATTTTTCATTAACTTTGAATTTGAAAGCGAGAGTTTCACTTCTAGAAAGTGAGGGTTTCACTCTAAGTGAAGCCCTCACTGCCTCAATTCGAAGCAAAGCCCTCACTGCCTCAATCCGAAGTATAACTTTCTTCCACCAACCGTTGCCTCTGTGGAAACAACAAACCAAATACAACCTTCCTACATAACTCATTCATTAGTAATGTTCAAGTATTTTTAAATCATTTCATTTTTCATTAACTTTGAATTTGAAAGCGAGAGTTTCACTTCTAGAAAGTGAGGGTTTCACTCTAAGTGAAGCCCTCACTGCCAATCCGAAGTAAAACCATCACTTCCATCAACCAAATCGATCCCTCACTGACGCTAACAACCAACCAAGAAATATGATATTTCAAAAAGGACATATTTACCACGTTTACAACCAAGGAAATAATAGACAAGATATTTTCTACAACAGAGAAAACTATCTTTTCTTTTTAGAGAAAATGAGAACATACCTACATCCGTATGCCGACATTCTCGCTTGGTGTTTAATGCCCAATCACTTTCATTGGATGTTATATATTAATGAAATTGAACTAAGAAGGGAGGAGGTTCGAATGATTAGTGGGGGCTTCACTTTAAGTGAAACCCTCACTGCCCCCGATATAAGTGAAACCATTATAAAAGATTTCCCTCTCAAAACACGAACTTTAAATGATTCTATTGGAATTTTATTAAGATCCTATACACGGGCCATCAATATAAGCCAAAACTTGAGTGGTTCATTATTCCGAAAAGAAACCAAAGCAGAATGCGTAAGCTGTTCGGATGGAGTTAAAGCAAACTTTTTTACAACATTAGAAGGTACTTTCATTCCAATTCCAAATTCCGAAAAAGAATATCCACAAGTTTGCTTTAATTATATACATCAAAACCCAGTTGTAGCAAAATTGGTAACAAAAGCAGAAGACTGGGAATTTTCATCGATCAATGAGTTACAAGGAATTGGAAATACAAAAATGATAAACAAAGAAAGAATTAAAGAATTTGGTTTGAAGTGAGGGTTTCACTCCTTGAAAGTGAAGGTTTCACTCCTTGAAAGTGAGGGTTTCACTCTAAGTGAAGCCCTCACTTACTCAACCCCCATTCCCTCTCACTCTCCACACTCCGAATCCGCACTCCCACAAAACAATCATCCGCACAATAGTCATCCATATACCCACAGACAGACAAGATGCCGTTGTTCTTCGCTTCGAAATACGTTTTGGTATGATCTCTTTTTAGCAGCCAATCGGTTTGGGCAAGCGAGTAGACTTCGTCCAATGTGCGCGCTGGCGCGGCTGAAGTGCCGGTGTGACTTCCAACTTCCTTTCCGACTTCGGTCCATTCCAGAAATTCTTTGGGCATATCATCGCCCAAGGGTTTGGTGGATGTGTATTTAAAATGCCGTTGAGTCACAACACCTTTTTCGACTGTGATGGTTGTTTCCCACGCCAGGCCGGACCAAGAAGATTCGGCGGCTATGAATTGATAGGAATTGTTTGTTGCTTTCTTAAAATCCAGCCAAGCTTGTTTACTGGCTTGAAATTCAGTTGAATGTTCGATGTTCAAATCCTCCGCTGGCAGAAGATTTTGAGTCTGGCATCCCGAAAACCAAGTGAAAAATAGCAGGAGAGTAAAAATAGAAAGTGTATGTTTCATTGTTATTTGAATTTCAAGGTTCAAGTTACATTTAAATCATTTAAACACCCAAAAACAACATCAAAAAGTGTGGGAAGTGGCCCGAATTCATTTTCATTTAAACGCTTCCAACAGAAATAGAACGCTACTCACACAGATTGAGAAGATAATCACGGATTACTAGTTCCTAAAAGTGAGTTCTTCACTCGTAGTGAAACCCTCACTTATCATATAAATCCGCCCAATCCGCGTCATCCGTGTTCTATCCACACACATTTAGATTACACACACAAAAAAAATCAGTGTAAATTCGCCCAATCCGCGTCATCCGTGTTCCATACATAGAATGCAGGTACCTCATATTTGCCGAATTAAGCAAAGTCATGGTATAGAATTCTTCATCCACCTCATTTAAATTCTATTTATAAATAGTATTTTTGGAGCCTACAAACCGGAATCCAAAAATTAACGTTTATGTCCTATCAAGATGAGTTTCTCCAATTTTGGGAGCAAGTAAAAGAGAGTGTGCAAGAAGGACGCTTTGCGAAATTAACGATGGCGAAAACCATGGGTAAACCCAATTTGAAAAACATTTTCGTTCGGCCCATGCAATCTGAACATGACTTTAAAGTATTGGTGAAATTACGGTATGCTTCAAAAGATACCGAAGATGTAGAAAAGGAAATGACACTAGACGAAGCATTTGAGTTTTTAAAAACCTATCTGAAAACCTCTTTTTCAACCGTGCTTTTATTTACAACGACCAAAGATATAACCTTCAAAATCAATAAGAAAGGAGTAGGGAGCAGTACTGAAAACGCACCCACTTTTCATGATGTTATTTATGCGGAAAAAGAGTCTTAACCGCGTGGTTTTTAGTCGCACCAAAAAGGACACTTATTTGTGAGATGTGATTCGGTAATGGACTTGGATAAGACCGTTTACGGAAGATTGGGTATTTCAATTTTTTAAGAAAGTGAATCTATCCGCACACATTTCTTTTTCTGTCTGAATGCATTTTTATTTCTTTACAGCAATAAATTTTAGTAAATCCATTTTACTTACATTTGATCCCATTAAGGTCTAAATCCACCGTATGAATTTCAATCCCGTTCTTGCCATCAAAACCCTAGGAATTCTAGTTTTGCTGATTTCAAATTCAAGTTATTCGCAAGAGAAAAATCTAGAAATACCCCAAGACACCACGCAATTTGTAACCTTTTACGACTTATTTAAAAAGAAAGAAAATAGGGTGGAGGAAAAAGAATCAAATACAAGTTTCATCATTTTACCCACCCTTGGATATCAGCCAGCAAATGGATTTACAGACGGATTCATCAGTCAATATAGTTTTAAGGAAAACCAGGAAGATAAAATCTCATTGATTTCAGGGGGCGCTTCCTACAGCACGAAAAAGCAAATTTTGACCTACGCTAAAAACAATATGTATCTGAAAGAAGACACCTATTTTTTAAGCGGGGATTTACGGTATTATGTTTTTTCGCAGTCCAATTATGGTTTGGGTTCAGATATTGTGCCCTACGGTGATGCCTTTGATACCTTCAGCTATGAAGACATTGAAGAACCGATGAAGTACAATTATTTTAAATTTCATCAAACGTTCAACTATAAATTTCTTCCCAATATGTATGCAGGTTTGGGAATTCATGTGGATAGTTACGATCAAATCCAGGATGAGTTTTTAAATCGAGAAGAACAGAAGCTGACCGAACATTATACCTATTCGCAAGCGCATGGATACAATGACAAACATTATACGGTTGCGGGTGGAAGTGTAAATTTAATTTACGACGGCAGAGATAATTTAATCAATACCAATTCCGGACTGTTTATAAACCTAAGTTACCGTTACAATCCCTAAATGGGTTCGAATCAGCAACAGAGCTCCACGCTGACCGTAGATTCGCGGTATTTCATTCCGTTAAGCAAAGAGTACAAACAACACGTGTTGGGTTTTTGGATGTATGGTCAGTTTCTAACCCATGGAAATTTACCTTATTTGAATTTACCTGCCTTAGGTTGGGATCAAAACAGCCGAAGTGGAAAAGGATATATTCAAGGATTATTTAGAGGTGCGAATTTATTGTTTTTCGAAACAGAATATCGTTTTCCTATCACAAATAACCAACTCATCAGCGGAACTGTGTTTGTGAACGCGACTTCAGCAAGCGATGTGGCGGGCAATGTAAATCTTTTCCACACCATTCAACCTGCGGTAGGCGTTGGACTACGGGTATTACTCGATAAGAAAACATTGACCAACTTTGTGATGAATTTTGGTTTGGGTCGGGATTCCAAGACATTTTATTTCAATGATGGAGAAGGGTTTTGATGGGGTACTGTGTAGGCTGTATTAAGTAGTAAGTACAATGTATTAAGTATCCAGAATATAATTAAACAAATGATAAAATAAAAAGCAAATTTCTAATTCACGTGTCCCAAGTCCCCAGTCCCCAGTCCCCAGTCCCCAATTCCCAATCTCAAACTTCCCCTTTAATAATCGCCAACGCCAATTTTTCAGAAGCCGTTAACGCATAGTCGTGTTTGGGTTCTCGAAAAGGATTTTTCAACGGAATTTTTTGTGCATCGGCATACCGAAAAACGGTGGGGTGGACGTAATAATCCCGACAAACCGTGGGTGTATTTCCCAATTCGTCCGAAACCATTTTAATGAGAATCGTGCTGAATTTCTTCCGCGGAAACTCGGCATTGTGTGCCATCGCTTGCGGATAAAAATCCACGGCCAAACGGGTGGCTGCCCAAGTCCGAAAATCCTTGCTCGAAAATTCATCGCCCATGATTTCGCTGATGAATTCATTCACATCGCTGCTGTCCACATTGTGAAAATGGCCATCTTCATCTTGATATCGAAAAATCTCATAACCTGGTAAATCCGCACACTTTTTTATGTTTTTAATTAGATTTTTATCGTCGATTAACACTTCCCGTTCTTGGTTACTTTTCCCTTTGTACTTAAAAATAATTTTTGATTTATCAATCGTCATATGCTTTCGGCGCAGCGTCGTTAGACCATAGGTATTATTTTCATTCGCATAATATGGGTTGCCAATTCGAATGCCATAATCGTCCAAAACCATGACAATCAAAGCCAATACTTTTTTCTTATTCCACGGCTTCAATTGAATATTCTCATGACAGACTTTGCGAATTTTGGGGAGTTTTTCTACGAACTGCTCAATCCGTTGAAACTTTTCCTGCTGTTTCATTTTCTCCCACTGCGAATGATAGATATATTGCTTTCTCCCTTTGGCATCCCGACCAATCGCTTGCACATGTCCATCATCGAATTCACATACCATCACATCGCTCCACATAGGCGGAATCACCAAATTCTTCAATCTTTTTAACGCTTTCGGATCGGTGATTTTCTCTCCATTTTCATTCAGAAATTGAAATCCTCTTCCTACTTTTTTTCGCTGAATGCACAGTGCGGAATCATCGATGTGTTTAAGTTTTACTTCTTTCATAGCAGTAGGAGAATTAGAAATTTGGTAGAGTAAAAATAACGAAATTTAATACGCATCGCTATCGTTTTTAGCAAAAAATAGCGTTTTCGCATAAAATTCACATTTTAATTCTCCCTAAATCATGCATGAACTCCTAAAAAATATTCATCAAAATACACCTCAAATCTGCAATTTTAAAGCCTCGAATTTCAATCCAAATTCACTTCCATTTTTAAGTGAAAAAACATCCTTTTTATCGACCGAATTTTCGACATCAAATGGATCCAAATTCGCCTCCAAAAAACACTGAATTTTAACAAATTTTAGAACCAAAAACAGAAAAAATAGTTCTCCACAAAAAAGGTAAGTTTTTTGGCGAAAAACACCCTTTTTTTCATCCAAAATCCGTCTATTTTTTGATAAAAAACAAAGCCCAAAAAAACATGAATTTTTCACTCATTTTTTAGGCTCCTGTTAGGATACTTAATGGATACTTAATAGATACTTAATGGATAGTGTATGGATAGTGTATGAAAACAAAAACAAGTCAACCTCCTCTACAAGTCGTTAAAACGCGATTTCATTTTTTTATGACCCAAAAACAGTGAAAAACAAGAAAAAAAAACGACTTGAAAAAATCAAAAAATCCGGCTCTTTTTTTGCTCCATTTTAAGACCAAAAATCCCCCCAAAATATTTTCACCTAATTTCGCTCATTTTTACCCAAAATCGATCCCATTTCGATAAAAAACCGTTCGCAACTCCCCTCAAATTTTAACATTTAAAATCAAGCCAAAAATCAACAAAACAAACCGTTATTTTTCATCGAATTTACCAGCTAAAAAACAGAATAATTTCACCCTCCAAAATCAACCATTTCTCCCTCAAATTTCTTGCCCCACAGCAACTCAAAATATACATAAAACACATTAAGCGAATAATAGAGCCTAAAAACTCGCCAGTAAAAAAAATCAGTGTAAATCCGTGTTCCATTCACATACATTTAGATTACACACACAAAAAATCCGTGTAAATCCGCCAAATCCGCGCCATCCGTGTTCCATTCACACCTCATTTAGTTTTCCCAAACAAAATATCAATTAAAGCCTGTCTTCTCCGCATCATCCACTTTGCATTCAAAAAAATACCAAAATTCCTGTAACCTTTTGCATCCTTTCAGACTCTATTATGCAAAGGGTGTAAAGTTTCAAAAATCCGTACCTGGTTTTAACAGTTAAAACAAGCAATCTTATTTCTGCGGCTTTGCACTCCCGTATTTTAAAACATGTACTTAGTATAAACCCGATTGTTAGATGTAATCGTCCAGCAATCAAAAAATTAAATCAAATGAAACGAACTATTTTTAATTCAATGAAAGTCGCCTTTTTTTCTGGAGCTTTATTAATGGCTGTAACAAGCTGTGATAAAAAAACAGAAACTGTAAACGAGGATTTAACCGTCCAAGAAGCCCATCAATCCGAAACGGTAGATGCAAAACCAGCAGGTCCAACCGATGCGCAAATCGCTTCTATAGCAGTGAACGCCAACTCAATAGATATTGATTATGCAAAAATCGCAAAATCAAAATCAACCAATCCGGAAGTTTTAAAATTTGCAGATACCATGGCAAAAGACCATCAAAATGTGATTGATATGGCCGTGGAATTGGCTACGAAATTAAGCTTAACGCCCGATGATAACAACGATACCACCCGTTCTTTGCTCGATGGTGCCGCTACCGAAAAAGACAAATTAAATGCCCTATCCGGTGCTGAATTTGACAAGGAGTATGTGAACAATGAAGTCGCTTACCACGATGCGGTAATTCAAGCCGTTGAGAACACTTTGATTCCCAATGCACAAAATCAGGAATTAAAAGAATTGTTGCAAAGTGCAGTGCCCTTATTCAAAGAACATTTGGAACATGCAAAACATTTGCAAATGGAATTAAATAAATAAATTCCAGGGAGATTTCGTATAAATTAAGTCAGCGAATTTCAAATTCATGGAATGTTATTTTTAAGGTTTTAATGGGAGTTTCCGATTCTTAGAATTTATTCACACTCTATCCATAAGGAATTGAACGAGCTATAAAAGTACGTTTGAACCCTATAGAATTTTAGAAAGTTAGAGAAAAATTAAACGGTCCATTGAACCAATGAACCGTTTTAAATGTAATTAAGTGTATAATTCGTTATCTCCATCCACCGCCAACTGCTTTGTACAGTTGAACCAGTGCATTTAGTTTGGCTAATTCGGAATTGGTAACATTCAGTTGGGCGTTCAACGCATTTTGTTGTGCCGTTAAAACTTCCAAATAATTGGCCATTCCATAATTCAATAATTCTTCAGAATAGGTTGTTGCAGCTTTATATGCTTCGTATTCCTGTTGTTTCAATACCGCTTTCTCTTCATTGGTTTGATACGTATACAACGCATCCGAAACTTCTTTGGATGCATTTAAAATCGAACGTTTATAATTCAATAAAGCAGCTTCTTGTTGGGCTTTGCTTACTTCATACTGGGTTTTAATTTGACGACCGTTTAAAATCGGTTGGATCAATGAACCCATCAGACTTGCGAAAAGAGAATTTGCACTAAATAAATTCGTAAAATCCATGCTTTGAATTCCTCCACCCGCCGTAAGGCGTAGGGAAGGGTAGAAGCTACTTCTCGCCACATTGGTCAATTCAAAGGCATTGATTAAACCGTATTCTGCCGCCATCACATCCGGACGGTTGCTCAAAAGTTGAATCGGAACACCTACGGCCATTTGGGTATTGATTTCTTGTTGATCCAAGGTTGTTCGTTCGACTTCATGTGGGTTTTCAGCCAATAAAATTGAGAATGAATTCTCCAACAATTTGATGTTGTTTTTCAAATCCATCAACAAAGCTTTGGAATTGATCAATTGTGCTTCCGTTTGTTTTACAGCAACTTCGGTTACATTTCCAGCGTCTTTCAAAGCAAGAATAGTTTCCAAACCTTGTTCTCGCGTGGCAATGGTTTCTTCCGTAATTTTCTTTTGCTCATCCAATGCAAGCAATTGATAATAGGTCGATGCAACTGCTGCAACCAAACTTGATTTTACCGCTTGATGGGCAGAAATGGATTGCATATATGCAGCTGAAGAAGCTCTGTATCCACTTCGAATCTTTCCCCAAATATCCGCCTCCCACGATAGATTTGCAGTCAATTCATACTGATTCAAATCCTGTCGACTGTCAAACCCAATTCCTTGGGAAGCGTTCAACGAAGGATTCATATACGAATAGGATGCATTTCCATTAATCATCGGGAAATACGCTGCTTTACCTTGTTTCACATAGGCTTCCGCGGTAAGTACATTCTGCATTGCGATTCGGATATCCAAATTGTTGGTCAATGCCGTTTCAATGTATTGTGCCAATTTAGGATCTGTAAAAACTTCCCTCCACGATAAGTTGGCCATGCTCAAACTATCCTGTGGAATTTTGTCGGTACGGAAGAATTGTTCATTCACAACTTCTTGTTCCGGACGGCTGTAATCTTTCGCAACAAAACACGATTGCAAAGCGAATAAACCGATAAGTAGGATTATATATTTACTATTTTTCATCTGTTTTATATTCTATCAATTCTACACTTTCTTTTTTATCAAACTTCATTGGACTTACTTTCTCCTGCAACCATTGGAATACAACATACAATACAGGAATATTAAATACACCAGTCAATGTTCCCACCAACAATCCAAATGCAGCACCCGTTGCAATCGAACGGTTACCCACATAACCGACACCACTGGCAAATACCAAAGGCATCAAACCAAAAATGAACGCAAAGGAAGTCATCAAAATCGGACGAAGACGTGCTTTTGCTCCATTTAAAGCTGAACTCGCAATGGACTCACCGTGTTTTCTTCGCTGTACCGCAAACTCCACAATCAAAATCGCGTTTTTGGCGAGAAGTCCCACCAACATAATCAGTGCAATTTGGAAATATATATTGTTTTCCAAACCTGCAATTTTCTGTGCCAAAAAGGCTCCTAAAATACCACCTGGCAAGGATAGAATTACAGCCAATGGAAGTAAGTAACTTTCATACTGAGCAGCAAGTAGGAAGTAAACAAAAATCAAACAAAGTATAAAAATAATCACGGTTTGATTTCCAGATTTGATTTCCTCTCGGGATAAACCAGAGAATTCAATTCCATAACTATTGGATAGGGAAGCGGCGGTCACTTCTTGCACGGCATTAATCGCGTCTCCCGTACTGTACCCGGGATTACTCGCGCCAGAAATACCTGCATCCGTAAACAAGTTAAATCGGGTAATGTTCTGAGGACCGTAAATTCGCTTCAAAGACATGAATTGAGTAATCGGAGCCATTTCACCAGAAGAAGTTCGAACGAATATTTTCTGAAGGTCTTTTTCACCGGTTCGATCTTCGGGTAAAGCTTGAATCATCACACGGAATTGTTTTCCATAACGGGTGAAATCAGCCGCATAAATTCCTCCAATGTATCCTTGCAATGAATTGAAAATATCACTTACAGACACACCGGATTGTTTGGCTCTTGGAATGTTTAATTCGATTTCATATTGTGCATAATTGGTATTGAACGAAGATTGAGCGTACTGAATCTCCGGGCGTTTCATTAATTCACCAATATACCCTTGAACCACTTCATTGAATTCAGTTAAATCTCCACCCGATTTATCCAATAATTTCAAATCAAAACCGGATGAAATACCAAATCCAGGAACACTGGGTGGTGAGAAGAAAATCACATTGGCTTCGGGCATCTGTGATGCCAACCCAAACAATTGACCTACCACCGCATCGGTGGACATATGGTCTTCTTTTCGGTGTTCAAAATCATCCAAACCAATCATCGCCATACCAAAGTTAGAACCCTGACCGGAAATAAAACTGAACCCAGAGACCATGGTTACGTTTTTAACCCCTGGAATTTGAGAAGCTTTCTGATAGAATTCATCTTGAACCGCAGCTACACGGTCAGAAGTGGCTCCTGGAGGTAATTCAAAGTTCCCCATGATAAATCCACGGTCTTCGTTGGGAACCAATCCACTTGGCATTGTCTTATTCGCAAAGAAAATTCCAACACCACACAAAGCTAAAATTAAAAATGTAATCCATTTGTGTCTCAAAAGGAATCCGAAACTCTGCGCATATTTTCGAGTTACTGCAGTAAATCCTTTGTTAAATCCAGCGAAAAAACGTTGGAAAATATTCTTTTTCTTCTTTTCATGTCCTTCTTCAGGCTGTTTTAAAAACAAAGCACACAGAGCAGGACTTAGTGTCAATGCGTTTACGGCCGAAATAAAGATGGCTACAATCAGCGTAACTCCAAACTGTTTATAGAAAACCCCCGTGGGACCTTCAATAAAAGTTACGGGTATAAATACAGCACCCATTACCAATGTAATCGATATAATCGCACCTGCAATTTCTTGCATGGCACTAATCGATGCTTCTTTCCCATTCATATTCGTCGTTTCCATTTTGGCGTGGACCGCCTCGACGACCACAATGGCATCATCCACCACAATTCCAATCGCTAATACCAACGCGAATAAGGTTAATAAATTCAACGAGAATCCAAAGAGATTCAAGAAAAAGAAGGTTCCAATAATCGAAACAGGAACCGCAATCATCGGTACCAATGTGGAACGAACATCCTGAAGAAATATAAATACAACCAGGAATACCAATAAGAATGCTTCAATCAAAGTAATAACCACTTTTGAAATCGACGCGTCCAAGAACTCGTTGGTATCAAACATTACGGTATAATTCAAACCATCGGGAAAGTCATGGGACAATTCATCCAGTTTATTTCGTAGATCGGATACAATTTCCTGGGCATTGGAACCCGGTGTTTGATAAACCGCCATAGCAACCGCTTGTTGTCCATTCATTTTGGAAACACCTACATAACTTTGCGCACCCATTTCTATGGTGGCAACATCTTTTAAATAAAGCATCTGCCCTTGATCCATCGATTTGATGACAATATTTTCATATTGTTCTTGGTCTCGGTATTTTCCACTGTATCGAATTACATATTGAAAAGTTTCTCCACTGTTTTCACCAAATTGACCGGCGGCAGCTTCCAAACTCTGCTCGTTTATCGCCGCAGAAATATCCCGGGGAACCAAACCGTAGTTTGCCATTTTTATCGGATCCAACCAAATACGCATCGAATAATTTCGGGAACCAAAAACATTGGCATCTCCCACACCGCTCACACGTTTTAATTCGGGAACGACGTTAATATTCATATAGTTTTGAATGTAGGTTCGATCAATTTCATCTTTGGTTGAGAAAAAGGAAACGAACATCAAAGCACTGGTTTGCTGCTTTTGCGTAACCACTCCAGTCCGCGTAACTTCGGTCGGAAGGAGGGAAGTGGCTCGTGCCACCCGGTTTTGAACGTTTACCGCAGCAATATCGGGATCCACTCCTTGTTTAAATACAACTTGAATGGAAGCCGTTCCACTGTTGGTAGCCGTTGAACTGATGTAGTCCATGTTTTCCACACCGTTTACTTGTTCTTCGATGGGAATAATCACACTTTCCAAAACAGTCTGTGCGTTTGCACCCGGATAATTTGCATTTATTTGAACAGTTGCGGGCGCAATTTCAGGATATTGGGTAACCGGCAAGGTGGTAACCCCTAAAATACCTAAAATGACTATGATGATTGAAATTACCGTTGATAGAACGGGTCTTTCTATGAATGTTTTTAACATAGTTTCTGAAGTTTTATTTAATGGCTTTTACAGAATTGATAATGGAATCCATATTGACCTTTTGAGGCTGTATGGCAGCTTCATTACGTAATTTCCCTATTCCTTTCACAGCGACAATATCTCCTTTTTTCAATCCCGATTCTACAATTACGGTATTGTTCATTCGATCTTTGATGGTGATCGGTGTTGTACGGACTGTATCATTTTTCACGGTATAGACATACACAATTCCTTGTTGTTCAAAGGTTGCATTCTCAGGAACAATCAAAACTTCACCATACGATTTAGGTAAATGAATGAACCCACTGTTACCATTGCTCAACAAACCATGTGCATTGGTAAACATTGCACGGAATTTAATACTTCCTGTTTGAGGATCAATTTGACCGGTTACGGTTTGGATTTTCCCTTTTTCAGGATAGGTTTGCCCGTTGGCCAAAATCAAATCCACTTCCGGAAGATGGTTTAATTTTTCTTTGACGGTCTTTCCTTCCGCATCTTCCAAGAAATCAAGGTATTCTCCTTCGTTCATTGAAAAATACGCATACACTTCGTTGGTTTGAGAAACGGTAGTCAAAGGCATCGGATCACTGGGACCGACTAAACTTCCTTCTCGGAAATTGATAGAACCCACCGTTCCTGTAATGGGGCTTCGTACCACTGCAAAATCGATGTTAGCTTGAACTCCGCCAAAATTAGCTTGGGCTTGGGCTTGAGCAGCTCTTGCTTGCTCCAATTGTCCTTTCGCTCCGGCTAAATTGGCTTTGGCTGTTTCCAATTGTACATTACTAATGATGTTTTTTTCAACCAATGGAATTAATTTATTCACTTCCACCTGCGCTGCATTTACACTTGCCTGTGCAGCAGTTACGTTTGCTTTGGCTGCATTGATTCCAGAACGAGCTGCATTGGCATTCTGAGAAAGCACGTCGGTTTCCAAACGAAAAAGAGGTTGACCTCGAGATACGAGTTGACCCTCATCGACATATACTTCTTTTATATACCCCGAAATTTTTGCACGTACGGCATTGTTCACTTTTCCTTCGATATTCACAGGAAACGACTGATGTCCCGTCATATCTTTTGTGGTAACCTCAACAACCGGAATGGTTGGAGCAGGCATTTGTTGTTGCTGCTTGGGGTCGTCACAAGAGCTCAAGGCCAGAAGTCCTGCTAAAGCGATGGTGATGTTTGTTTTCATAAAATTCATCGTATGTAATGTTGTTTAATTTTTTAATTGTTCGATAGTTTCTGATAAATGTTCAATAGCTCTTTCGAGATGATTGATGTAAATGTTGGATTTAACCAAGGTTGAATTTTCTTCATCCTCAATTTCACCTTTTAAATAGGTATAATATTTTTCAGATAATTTCTTTTCTTCACGTAGATTGTCATTGATTTGTTTTAAACGCATTAAAATACTTTCTGGAGAAACTCTGTAAAATCTTTTTCGACTGTCGATTTTTGTAAAGTATTCCACGTGTTTTAATTGACCTAAATAGGTCAAGCTATTTGAAACTGAGCTTTTACTCGCATTGAATAATTCAACAATTTCATCAAAGGTAATTCCTTTGCGTTTACAATCCATCAACAAGAAAGAATAAATCTTACTGGTTAAAGGAGGAAAATGATAAATGTCTTCAAAGTAATTTGAAAACCCTTCAATCAATTCTTTTTTGCGTTCGTCCATAGGAAAATCTAAAATATTTCCTGCAAAGATAGTCTTTGTTCGGTAAACACAAAACTAATTGAAGTAAATTGTTTAAAATCCGATTTCTTATCCTAAATCAATTATTTTTTCAATCAGAGAGTCTAAATTTGTAAGCATTGGAATATAATGTATAAGGTATGAGATGGATCCTAGATAAAAGTCATTCGGAAGTTCAATTTAAAGTTAAACACATGTTGATTTCAACAATTTCTGGAGATTTCACGGAATTTGATGCCAATGCGCTGAGTGACAATACGGATTTTAAAAATGCAGAATTTGAACTTACTGCAAATGTGGATTCCATAAATACACGGAACGATGAAAGAGACACGCATTTAAAAAGCGATGATTTCTTTAATGCATCGGATTATCCCGTCTTGTCTTTTACAGGAGGAAACTGGGTAGGGGATACCTTGAAGGGTGAAATTAGTATAAAAGGTGTTCGTAAGTCTATCGAATTAGCAGTTAATTTTGGCGGAGTCATCGTCGATTCCAATGGAAATACACGAGCAGGATTTGAGTTTTCAGATGAAATAAACCGAAAAGACTTTGGATTAAATTGGAGTGAAGTAACTGAAAATGGTGGACTTGTAGTGTCGGATAATGTAAAATCATTCGTAAATTTAGAGTTCATTAAACAATAAGCAGGGTAACTAAATACACACAAAGTTGGGTTGCTTCCGTAATTTATTTACAGAAGCAGCTTTTTTTATGCAATAAGAACGGGGATTCGAAGTTATTTTTAATAAATGTTTAACAACTCATGGTTTGAAATCGAATTTAACAATAAAGATTTTTTATACCTTAGCCCCAAATTAAAAATGAATGTCAAAGCAAAACGAAGAGTTTAATCAAGGACGACTTCGATCATCGAATATTACGGTCGTAATCAGTATTTCTTTGGTTCTTTTTCTTTTAGGACTATTTGGCTTGATAATCATCAACGCCCAAAGCTATGCGGATTACATCAAGGAACAGCTGAAAATTGAAGCCTTTTTTAACGATGAGTACGATCCCAAATTACAAGACCAAGAACTAGCGCGTCAAAAAGAATTCATCGACTCACTTAAAATCAAACATTCATTTGTAAAAAACACTCAATATATTTCAAAAGAAAAAGCATCTGAAATCGCTAAAAAGGAATTAGGGATTGACGATAATGAGATTTTTGAGGCCAATATTTTCCCCGCATCTGTAATGATTACGTTAGAACCGGACTATGTAAATCCCGTTCAAGTGGATAGTATCAAAAATATTATCACCGCAAATCCCTTAGTGAGTGAAGTGGTCAATGACGACGAATTGATGACGACAGTTTACAACAACATCGACCGAATTCGTTTTTGGTTGATGATTCTTGCGGGAATATTTTTGGTGATTGTAATGATTTTAATTAATAACTCCATACGTCTACGAATTTACGCCAAAAGATTCAGTATCAAAACCATGCAATTGGTAGGAGCGAGGAGAAGGTTCATTATTCAACCTTTTTTATTCCAAAGTGCTGTGCTTGGATTTTTGGGCGCTATTTTAGCCATTCTTGCGTTGGGTGGACTTTGGTACTATTTCGCAGGAATTGTTTCAATTCCGTGGTGGACAGATGAATTCTATTGGCTGATTGGACTCTTAATTTTGACGGGAGTTTTTATAGCCTTAATCAGTACAGGTATTGCAACATGGAGATATTTGAGATTGAGATCAGATCAACTCTATTAATTTTAAACATACAAAAATGAGTAAATGGACAGAAGTTGATTCTAAATCTAGCTTTCTTTTTGGAAAGAAAAATTACCTATTTATGGGAATTGGATTGGCTGTAATTTTATTGGGATTCTTTTTGATGATGGGACCTGACGCAAACACGCGCCCCGACGGGGTTTACGACCGTGATTATTGGAACGATGGGATTTTCTCTTGGCGACGAATTCGATTGGCTCCTTTTTTAGTCTTGGTCGGTTTTGTGATTGAAATTTATGCCATTTTCCTCAATCCCAACAAAGTTAAAGAAGTAGAATGAATACATTGGAAGCGATAATCATCGCAATCATTGAAGGTCTTACCGAATATTTACCCATTTCATCCACCGCTCACATGGGCTTTATTGCGGCTCTAATGGGAATGCCCGAAGGTGAATTCTTGAAGATGTTTCAAGTTTCCATCCAATTCGGAGCTATTTTATCCGTCGTGGTTTTGTATTGGAAGAAATTTTTCGACTTTTCGAATTTTAATTTTTACCTGAAATTAATCCTTGCTGTACTTCCCGCTTTGGTTTTAGGCTATATTTTTGATGATGCCATCGAAGCTGTTTTAGGAAATCAAATCGCTATTTCTAGTGTGTTGATTTTAGGTGGAGTAGTGCTGATTTTTGTCGACAAATGGTTTAAAAACCCAACGATTTTGGACGAAAAAGATATATCCTTCAAAAAAGCTTTGACGATTGGTTTTTGGCAATGTTTAGCTATGATGCCCGGAACCAGCCGTTCTGCAGCTTCAATTATAGGAGGAATGACCCAAGGCTTGAGCCGAAAAGCATCTGCTGAGTTTTCGTTTTTCTTGGCTGTACCTACTATGGCTGCCGTTACCGTTTATTCCATATTTGTAAAAACTTGGGGCAAAGGTACCGTGAACGAAATGAAAGGCTATGAAATGATTTTGCAAGACCAACATCACATTGCATTATTTATCATTGGAAACGTCGTTGCATTCGTTGTAGCGATGATTGCCATTAAATTCTTCATTGCAGTTTTAACCAAATTTGGTTTCAAAGCATGGGGATGGTATCGAATTGTGATTGGAATTGTTTTGCTAATTTATTTCTGGAACAATCCGAAAAATGAAATTCAAGACAGCAATATCACTCAAGTAACTACCGTACAATCCTTTACAAATGATTAGTGTAGAAGAAATTCAGGAAGGGAAGGTGTTTTTAATCGATAAACCCTTGGATTGGACGTCGTTTGATGTAGTTAATAAGATCCGATGGAACATACGTAAAGCGTATAAACTCAAAAAAATAAAAGTCGGTCATGCCGGAACTTTAGACCCGAGAGCTACGGGATTATTAATTCTTTGCACGGGAAAGTTCACCAAGAGAATCGATGAAATTCAAGCGGAATCAAAGGTCTATACCGGTACCTTTAAATTGGGTGTAACCACACCTACTTATGACACAGAATCAGCTGAGGACAAGAGCTTTCCGACAGATCACTTAACCCAAGACTTGATCCATCAAACCGTCCAACAATTTCTAGGAGAAATCGATCAATTTCCACCTGCACATTCAGCGGTAAAAGTCGATGGGAAACGTTTGTATGAATTAGCAAGAGCAGGTAAGGAGGTAGAATTAAAAGCACGGAAAGTGCATATTTATGACTTTAATATCACAAAGATTGATTTGCCATTTGTGGAATTTGAAGTGCATTGTGGCAAAGGAACCTATATTCGTTCATTGGCACATGATTTTGGAAAAGCCTTGGGTTCTGGAGGGTATTTAACGGAACTAAGACGAACGAAAATTGGTGATTATTCCGTTGAGAATGCAGATAATTTCCCGTTGGAAGAAGCTTATTTTCATTAACTTATTTATAAGTTAGGAAAAAACTAAATTCTGAATTTGATTGGAATACGTACAGAAATATTCGCGTTGGTAATTTTAAAATTTTATATTTACAGAATGAAGATTCACCAATTGAAAATACATTTATTCTTTCTCATAGCTTCACTTTTCTTAGTTGGAACTTCTGTTTACAGCCAACCCGTGCACTTTCCCTCTTATGATTTGCAACCTAAAGACACGATTTTTTCAAAGAATCAAATAGTGGTTTGTAATGCTTCCAAGGATACAATTGAAATCAGTGATTTCAGAAACGGAAAGAAAAATGGAGTCCAAAAATTGTTCTTTAATAATTCAGCATTAAAGTACAAAGCTTCTTACAAAGATGGATTACTTGATGGAAAAGCAGAAACTTACCAGCAAAATAAAATGAATCCAATTAAAATTGAACGATACAAATCCATTCCGTCTGAAAATAAATCGGTGCTACACGGACTTTCTCAAACCTTTGATTTTGAAGGGAATTTGCTCGAAAAAACGAATTATAAAAATGGTTTAAAAAATGGAAAGTACAAGATTTTTCATGCCAACAGGAATTTAAAACAAGAGGGAACGTACGAAGATGAATTGGACATCGGAAGAAAGAAGCTGTACGATACAAATGGAGTTTTGCTGAAAGATGAAAATTTTATAATCATTGACAATCCAGCTTATCAGAAAGTTACGAATGAAACGTCACTTTTACCTGAAGAGATTCCCAAACCCAAAAGTGGTACGAATGTCCCAAAAAAAAATGCAGTACTCCATGGAAAAGTAAAATACTATTTTTCAAGTGGAAGAATTTCGGCTGATTTGAATTACAAGAACGGACAGAAAGAAGGGGTAAACAAAGAATATTATGATGATTTGACGAACAGTCCAAGATCTGAAGTAGTTTTCAAAAACGGAAAAGAACACGGTAAATTTGTGTATTACAGAGCAGATGGCAATGTAGAGAGAAAAGGAATTTATTATGCCGAAATGGAAGTAGGAGACACTCTTCTGAAAAATGTTTACGAAGGTGAAATTGTTTTTTATCAAGAAAACGGAGTGAAAAATAGGGTTGAGAACTGGGAAAATTTCAAAAGAAACGGTGCTTTTGAAACCTATGCCTACCGAATCGGAACTTTGAGTACAAGAACTAATTATAAAGACAATCTAAAATCCGGAAAAGAGCAGCATTTTGATAAAAACGGACAATTGACTTATGAGGTTTCGAATAAAATCAAAGAAATGGACGGTCAGAAAGTTTCTGTGAAGTCAGGAACTCAAACGGTCTGGGAGAATGGGAAGTTAAAATCAATCGTTGAATGGATGGATGATAAAAGACAAGGTTTTCAAAAATCATATTATCCAAATGGGAAGATTGAACAAATCCTTTTTCTGAAAAATGATACGATAACCGGAACTTATCAAAACTTTTACGAAAATGGGCAAATGAAAGATGATTTATTTTATTACCGAAAGCCCAAATCAGATGTTAGTTACTATATAAAATGGAACAAAAGGTATGATGAAAACGGAGATCTAAATCAGATTTTCTATGGAATGACGAGCAGTGAATATGTAGTTAATCAAAAATTTAAAAACCGAAAACCACAGAGTTTGACCATCGAAAACTTTATGCGCATTAATTATTCCGAATTCGATGGAAGTTTACAGTCTTTAGAATGGAAAGAAGGAGGGATTGCCTTTGGTTTTTATACCCATGGGATGCTCCGATCGCTTTCTTTTTCAAATAGTAACAGCAACCCGATTACGGCTAGCTTCTCTTCAGAAGGTGAAATGTTTCAGATGATTGACACTACAGGAAAACAGACAGAAGATGCAGAATTAGAAGGAATTGCACAAGAAATTGCGAAACAGTTTAATAAAAATTGGACCCATAATCCACCGATTTCTATTCTGGAAAACAACGGAAACGCAATGTATAAATGGGAATATGCAGACGGAAAACCCTTTTTTCATATTGAATTCAAAGACAGCCTGCCCAACGGAAAGTGGATTGTACATCACCCTGTACGCAATGACAGTTTGTTTTATGGAGAATTAAACAAAGGAAATCCGGTGGGAAAATGGACTAAAAAAAGGATGGACGGAAGTTATTTCTATCAAAAAAAATATGACTCCCATTCAAATTTACTAGAAAATAAACAGTACGGTCAAAATGGAAAATTGCTGCATGAAATTAAGAATGATGAAAGAGGAAACAAAATTAATGAAGTAATTTATTACGAAAATGGTCTGGTCAAAGAAATGCGAAACCAGCGAACAAAAAGCTATATCAATTTCAACGAAAAAGGAGACACACTTTCTTATAATATTTTGAAGCCTGGAAAGGATTCAATATCATTTCGAAAAGACTTTTACGCAAACAACACAATCCGATTGGAAGAAGTACAAAGCAGGATAGATGGTGCAGGTATTCGGAAAGTTTATTTTGAAAACAAAGTTTTGAGATATTATACCGAGTTGAAAAATTGGAAAAAAGACGGTGTTTTTGAAGAGTACAATGATAGCGGAAAATTGATAAAAAAAGGAACGTACAGCGAGGGCAAAAGAGAAGGGGAGTGGGTGAATTATTTACCAGATGGAAGCAAACAAATAAGTCATTTTAAAGAAGATGAGCTGATTATTCCTGAGAAATCGGAAGATAATTTGAAAGGAAATAATTGCAAATGTTATGATACAACTTTAAATAAATCAAAAATTGGCTTTGCAAATTCAATGAAATATTTAGCTGATTATCAATCGATTAAACCCTATATTCCTAAAACAATTATTCCCATAGATGAATTCAACTACGATAAAATTTTCTATTTAGGAAACAATTTCAATTCCGATAGAAACCACGGCTACGCGCAGTTCAAAATGTTGCCACTCGCAGGTTTTTCTTTCTATTATCCGTCCGCTGATTATTTGAAATTCGATTTAATTCCCTGTCCAACAGAAGCGTATGTTAATAACTTTGATACGAGCATAAGTTATTCAAATGCAGATAAATCAGTGACTTACGTTTCTCTTCATCCAAAAAGGATTTCGATTGAATTAATTAAAAATCCTTTGACTAATGCAACAAATCAAACAAATTTCAAAGCGTATTTTGATACCAAAGGAATTGATTTTGATTCATCAGGTATTCGCACATTGGATTTGAATTCTGATAAAAACGCCTGTTATTCAGACGGTTTGGTAAATAATTTCATGCATGTAAAAGTATGGGATGCCAATCCAGTGGTTCAAATGAATAAAACGCTGAATACGGAAGATTTACCGATTCTGCCTGAAGAAGTTTCTAAATTTTATGGTTTGGATATAATTCAGTCCGAAATCTCATTTAATTATTTACAAAACACCGAAAACGTATTGATTCAATCGTCTGATAATAAAATACTTGCAGGATCTAATTTCGTTGTGGGAAGAATTTCAATTAAAGGCAAATCGGAAAAAGGAAAAGAATTTAAAACCGAAGAAGGAAAAATTATAGAAATAGATTCACTGAAATCTTTTTTAGAACAAAAAGGGTGGTACAGATTGCGAATTGAAATGACGGAAAACAATTTAATTTTGTGGTTCTATGCTGAGTAATTCCTACAAAACATACAGTATATATTTGATATTCACCTTATTATTAGTGGGTTCTCAAGTGCAGGCACAACGCTATGATATTTATCAAAACAAAGCGTACGATATTTCTACTTTTGTTCTAAAACATCATTCGGATAAAGAATATCTTCTGGGAGAAATTGAAATCTATCAGGATAAAAATAAAGAGGAAAATCCCCAATGGAATAAGATTCAAGAGGAATTGTTCACAATCGGAATACAAAAGATCGAGAATGAATTTGACTATTTCAAAATACGGAACAAAGTAAATTTTAAAAAAGATCAGATTGCGGAATTACTGCGGTTGAGAAATAGGGGAGAACCTGGGAATTTGAATTTTGACAAGGTTAAAATTGAGCTGATCAGTCTGTTAAATGGATTTGGAATTTATTCGATTAATTACACGTATGAAATTCTAACTGATAGAAATTCAAGTCATTCAGTTACAGCTTCGTATTTCTATCTCGCTAATTACAAAACTGGAAATCTTACTGAAATCGTGGAAAACACGAATCAAAAACAGCAGGAATGGGTGAAAAAATTGAGCTCGTCAAAATTTAAAAAACTTTATTTACTTCAAACCAAAAAACTCACTCCCGAAGAGGTCGATCGAATTCAAAATCAAAAGTTTCAAGCGGAAGAAGATGTCGATTTTTTAACCCGTATGGATTTTTCGGAAGCGGTAGTTTTTCCGTATTTTAATGGATTAATGGTTTCGTTTTCAGCATATTCAGTTTCTTCCAAAATGTTTGATGGAGATGGTTTCAGGATTTTACTTGATGAAGACGAAACAAAGGAATTGCTTCAAGTTTATCCGGAATTTAAAGCGGTTTTTTCAACCCAACTACAATTTCCAACTGCACAAAACTTAGAATTACTCAATCAAGACGAGAAATTTGATTTAACTCAATATGTGAGACCACCCAATGAATTGGAAATGTTGAAAATTCTGAAACCAGGTGAGAACACGAAACTAATGAAGATTAAGAACGGAAACAAAAAGGATTTGGGAAATGTTTACACGTACAGCAAATACTATTATTTCAATCAAAACCAAAAATTAGATAGCATCCGAACAAAAAATAAAGAGGATGAATTCCAACTTGTCGAGAGATTCTATTACGATGAAAACAAGCAACTCAGCGCAGTTTACAGTCCACGGTCTGATACCAAATTGAAATTATTTCACTACGTGCAAAAGAGCAATGAAAAAATCAGAATTTCTGAATACAGAGATCCGCAAAGTAATCAGTATTTGGAATTGTCGGTTGCCAAAGAGCACACGGCCTATAATGGATTGTATCGATATATTCAGGAAATAGAGCTAGTCGGAGAACCTAAATATGAGAATCGTTTTTCTTTACGGTATTTGGACGGAACCAACTTTTGCAACGAATTTCATTGTGTACTTTATGCCGCTAACGGAAGATTAACTGGCGTCAAAAAAAACAAGTATCAAATCTTTAGTTTACGTGTAAATGAAGACAATAAGCCGTTGGAGGTGTATTCAGACTATGATCGTAACAAATATTTTTTCAATTACTATCCGGATGGAAGAATTAAAACGTATCAATCTTTCTCATCGAATGCAAACAGAATGACAACCTACACATATTTTGATAATCCCGAACATCCGTTAACCATAACCGATACAGATCCGAATACAGATCCGAATACAGTTACAGAATACCATTTTGAGTTTGAATAAAATTATACGTTTAGAGAAAATAGAATAAAATAAGAGCAAAGGATAGAACGGAGTACAGTTTACCAACTCACTTTTCAGTAGTAAAGCTAAAACTCCTATTTAACATAATATAAATTATAGGGCAATTCTGAAATTACTGTTTAAAACGTATTTACTTTATTTTTAGATCATTGCGTGAATCAATAATACCTAATCTCTCGAATAACAATATACTTCGGAACACCCTGAGACACCACGATTTGTTGAATCCAATTTCCTTTCTTGTCAAATTCGTAGGAATACGTTTCTTGTGCGCTCAAACTTCCGTCTCCAAAATAATAATTTTCTTCTACCAAGGAATTCTGTTGATCGTATTTTGAAAGCCATTTCGCAATTAGTCTATTTTCGGGATTGTACATGTATTCTTCCACTTTATTTCCATGCGCATCGTATTTGTAGGTTGTTTTGATACTTGGATTTTCCTGAGAATTTAAATATTGAAGATCTTCAATTCGATTTCCGTTTTCGTTATAGAGATATAAATTTCGCACCAAAGTTTCTCCATCAAGATTAAACCGAACTTTTTCTACTAGTTTTCCATTGTCATTGTAATTCGCAACTTGTTTAAATTTTAATTCACCGGAAGGCTGAAAAATAGATTCTGCCACACTGTTTTTATTGAGGGTTTTCAACGTGCTTATCGAACGCAAACTTCCATCGGTATTGTAAATAAGCTCTTCTGTCAACTCTCCTTTTCGATTAAAACCACGGTAAGAATCCTTTTTCCACGAAGGTCTTGCTCTTTTTCCAGGAACTATTTTTCCGTCCTTTTGAATCGCTTCATACGACGTTTCTTTGATGGATTTCACGTTTCCTTTCAACTTAATTTCATCCAAATGAATGGATTTTGTATCACTACATGAACTTGTTGAAGTAAAAATAAATACGGAAAAAACGACTAAAAAGATCGATTGAATATACGGACTGAATTTTTTCATAGGAACTGTTAATTTACCACTTTTTCTTTAGTATTTCAAAATAACGAATAATTCTGCGGGATTATTTATTTTTTTCACTTCTGTTTCTTCCATTTCTCCAAAACCATAGGAACAAAACACAAAATCCAATCCATTTTCCGTGGCAGATGTGTAATCCAAATGCGTATCACCTATGTAAACGGTCTCATCTGGATGCATCGAATTTCTTTTCATTACCGATTGAATATTTTCCATTTTTGAATTTCCCGTTCTTCCGTGGGATTCAAAATCTTTGAACAATTTCTCAAAACCAAAATACGCCAAAAAAGATTCGATATATCCATCTTGGCAATTGCTGACAATGTATAAATCGTGTTTTAATGCCAATTCACGCAAGGTTTCTTCTATATTTTCATACAAAACTCCTCCATGTTTTCGGAGGGATTTATTTTCGTTTTCTGCAATTTCAATTAAAATCTGATCAATGGTTTTTGGAGAGATTTCAGGAAATAATTCTTTCAAAATATCTTTGGGCAAATGGCCCATATATGCTGTTAAATCATCCAGCTCCAAAGGCTTTTCAATCAACTCAAATCGCGCTAAAACCTCATTCCAATTCTCAATAATTGATCGTCTAGAATCCCATAATGTTCCATCCAAATCAAAGATTATATTTTTATATTTCAATTTTATATTCTATTTGTAATTAGGTATTTATACAATTCACTTAAACTTATTTGTAAAGTAAATATTTGGCTCTTGTTTTTTTGAATTCAGCAATATCACCTTGCCACATCGCTTTGATTTTCTCTTCGCTCCAGCCTTGATCTATTTGCTTTCGTAATTGATCGGTTCCTGCTAATTTATCGATCCAAAATTCGCCTGAATTTTTAATCCAAAACGGATCTTTTCCGGCGTAATTTTGGCGACTTTTAATTAACCATTCCAACTTAATTTCGGATAAAAAAGGTTCTGAACTTAAATCTTCTCCGTAACAAATTTGACCGTTGAATCTGGGATTACTCGCTCCTGCATTTGGTCGAGGTGTAAATTGATACGGCATATTCTTCAAATAGGGAGAACCATAGATTTGAAAAGGTTTATCGGTTCCTCTCCCCTCGCTCCCATTGTAGGCTTCAAAAAAGCAGGTACTTGGATAAAGATTGATCGATTGATCATTGGGAAGATTAGGTGAAGGTAAAATCGGCAAAGAATAACGACTTTGATGGGTGTAATTTTGAAGGGGAATTACTTTCAAATCACATTTTACGTTGTTTGCTAACCAGCCTTCGCCGTTGATCATTTGTGCATATTCACCTATGGTCATTCCATACACAACAGGCACAGGATGCATTCCCACAAAGGTTTTGAACTTGGGTTTTAAAACGGGACCGTCGATATAATGTCCGTTTGGATTCGGTCGATCGAATACAACCACTTGTTTTCCATTTTCCGCCGCGGCTTCCATAATATAATGTAAAGTAGAAATATAGGTGTAAAATCGAGCACCCACATCTTGAATATCAAATACAATTACATCCAAATCAGCAAATTGCTCTTGGGTCGGTTTTTTATTTTTCCCATACAACGATACAATCGGTAAACCTGTTTTCACATCTTTACCTGATTTCACTGTGGCTCCTGCATCGGCATCTCCACGAAAACCATGTTCAGGTGAGAAAATCTTCTTCAAATCAACCTCGTTTTCCAATAAGAAATCAACTATACTGCTGGTTTCATGCAGTATTTTCGCACAATCTGCCGTAACAGGCTCATCGGGACAACTTACTTTTTGAATCTTTTGTATCACTACAATTCCTGTCTGATTGGTCACTACACCTACTCTTTTTCCTTTTAGGATGGGTAAATATTTTTCCGATTGTTGTGCTCCTGTAACAATGGAATCCTGATTGTTGATTTGTGCTATCGAAGAATTGGACAGAAATAAAGCAATTAATGTATATTTGAAAAGTTTTTGAAACATAAATTAAATTTTTAAAATTTGAATTTCACCTGGTGGTTTGCAAAAAGAATTGCGATTGGTAAAAGTAGTAAAAATAACCTTTCGACAACGATTATTCGTATTGGACAGATTGCTGTAGCCATAGGAATTATGGTTGCATTAATCACACTTTCCACCGGAATTGGTGCTCGAAAAGGTATCAAACAAAAGCTTGCCGACTTCAACGGACACATCACGATTAAGCCGTACAACAGTAATCTTTCTTTCAATTCAGATTCGGTTTCATTGAATCAAAGTTTTTATCCCGAATTTAAAGAAATTCCAGAAATAACGCATGTTCAAGCGATTGCAACACTAAGTGGAATCATACGAACGGCAGATAATTTTAGTGGAATTGTACTCAAAGGTGTGGGAACTGATTTTGATCTGAATCGTTTTCAACCCTATATAATCAAAGGTGAATTCCCGCATATCCAAAAAGATAGTTTATCGAGCGAAGTCTTATTATCCAAGAAAATTGCGAGTGAATTGCATTTGGATGTCGATAGTAGTTTTGTGTCCTATTTTATTCAAGATGCTCGAAAACCGATTTATCGACGTTTTACGGTTTCCGGGATTTACACGACAGATATCAAGGATTTCGATGATATTTTTGTGATTGGAGACATCAAACAAGTGCAGCGACTGAACAAGTGGGACAGCAATACGGTGGGTGGTTTTGAGTTGTTTACAAAAGATATTGAAAAATTAGACCAAGCCACAGACAAGGTAAATGAAGCGATTGATTTTAAACTTTATGCACAATCAGCAACCCGTTCTTTCAGTCAAATCAACGATTGGATTGAGATTTTCGATACCAATATATTTGTGGTTTTATTCATTATGATGATTGTAGTAGTCATCAATATGATTATGGTTTTACTAATTTTAATTTTAGAACGAACCCATTCCATCGGTATTTTAAAAACTTTGGGTGCAACCAATTGGCGCATTCGGACCATTTTTGTGTATTATGCCGTGTTTATAATGATACCTGGTTTGGTAGTTGGAAATGTTTTGGGAATTGGTTTACTATTGATTCAAAAACACTTTAAATGGGTGACTTTACCCGCAGAAAACTACTATTTATCGGTGGCTCCCGTTTATTTAGATGTCAGTCAAATTGTAATTTTAAACATCTCAGCCATAGTCATTTCAGCAATAGTATTAATTCTTCCCTCCTATCTTATTTCCCGAATTACACCCAATCAAGCGATGAAAATAAATTAAATTAGAATCTCAGAAAATTGGAATAAAAATTCAATAATAAAGTTGTACATTTGTATCTAAGATAGATTAAATATCTATTTTTCATTAGGTTTAAGTTGGTTAGGGGGATGCCCTCGTTTTTTCGAAGCGAGGGTTTCTTCGTTTTATAACGTTTTAAGTTATTTTGCATAAAAACTGTAACATTTCCACTTAAGTTTCTACTTATTACATTAAGATTAATTAGGATTTTGAAATCAAAGGAAACCGAATTTACCCATTTAATTGAATCAAATCAAGGCATCGTGCACAAAGTTTGTCGTATTTATACAGACACCCCCGAGGCGCACGAAGATTTATTTCAAGAAATTGTGCTTCAATTATGGCGATCCTTTGATTCGTTCAAAGGAGATTCAAAATTCAGTACATGGATGTATCGCGTAGGTTTAAATACCGCCATCACATTAATCCGAAAAAAAAACAGAACCATTCCCACCACTTCCATCGACAGTCAACCTTATTTTGACGTGAAAGCAAATGAGGTGGACGAAGAACAAGAAGAGAAATTGAGGCTACTTTATTCTGCCATCAAAAAATTGAACGATGTAGAAAGAGCACTTGTTTTACTGTATTTAGAAGATTTACCTTACAAGGAAATCGCATCTACACTCGGTATTTCGCAAGTGAACGCAAGAGTGAAAATGAGTAGAGCCAAAGACAAATTAAAAGAACTGATGAAAATAGAATCATGAGTGAGAAAGAACTAAATACAGAGGATGAATTGAATGATTTGAAATCACTTTGGAAAAATCAACCGGATGAGAAGTCCTATGATTCCACCGAGATTTTTAAAATGATTCATCGAAAATCGATAAACTCCGTTCAATGGTTGTTTATAATCACTTTTATTGAGTTTTTAATTGGATTAGTCATGTCGTTGTGGACGATTTTTGGCAATAATTTTTATTCACAAGATCGGATTCAAACGGTAGGACCCGAGGTTTATGAAAAGCTGGTATCCTTGTCTCAATTTGGATTAATTGGATCGTTGGTTATTTTTGGCATTACATTTTATTTTTACCGTAAAATCTCGTCCGCCATGGCGGTTCATGATTTAATGAAAAACATCATTAAATTTAGAATGTCCGTTTTTGCATTTATATTCATTTGGATTTTGGGAATGCTGATTCTCTTTGTTCCGCTGATGATTGAAATGGGTATTAACACCTATATTAATAACAATTTAAACCAAGGAAAAACATTGGAAGAAGTTCAAAATATAGCGAAAAGTGTAGGCTATATTTTTGCGGGTATTACAGTTTTCTCCTTCTTGTTATTTAGTGCGATTTACTACGGAATTATCTACGGAATTTTCCTTCGTCGATTGGGTAGGAATTTGAAGGAGTTGAAGAAAATTGAAAATTAATTGTATTTTTGACCCATGGTGAAACCTACAAAAAGTAGAATTCAGATTTTTGCCTCTTTGCTTTTCTTGCTATTGATGCTGGCAAAGCCTATGCATCAATTGAGCCATTTAATTCACCAAGACAACCACCACAACGAAATTGAATTAGGCGATTTAAATAAGAATCATGAGGATTCCTGTACACTTTGCGTTTTCAACTTCTCTCCTACTTTGGAGAATTCGCTTCCGCTTTTTGTCATCGAATTGCAAGTGGAATTGATATCCAAAGAAATCAATTCAGAACCTCAATTCCTCCCTCCGAATTTTTCAATTACCTACAAACAATTAAGAGCGCCGCCTACGATTGGATAATGATTTTATTCTGACGAATTGATTTCAAACTTGATTTCTCTAAATCAATCGATCTTCTTCAGAATGAATTCTTTCTTTTTTTTCGGATTCTTACATCCGTATTTTCAATCACTTTTAAGTGAGTTTTATCCAATTTTTTAAATGTAGAAATTATGCGAAAGCATGTACTAATTATACTTATAAACCTATTGAGCTTCAGTCTCTATGCACAAAATATTTTCAAAGGTATCGTAGTTGATGAATTTGGCGAAGGTATTGAAAATGTAAAAATCACATCCAACAACACAACTGTTTATTCAAATTCTAAAGGCGAATTCAGTTTCGAAATGCTTTCGAAAAAAGAAGTCCAACTTCTGTTTGAACATTTATTTTTCGAAGAATTAGAAGCCAAAATAACAAAACCTGAAAACAAAATCTATGAATTTCAAATGAATACTTCTGTTTTCGCTTTGGAAGAATCAGTTATTCAGCACTTTCACGAAACAAAAATAAACAATAGCGAAACTATAAATCAAGATTTTATACAAAAAGAAGCCTCTGGTAGTTTGGCAAAAGCATTGGAGAAACTTCCGGGTGTGCAATCCATGGATATCGGTTCGTCGACTTCAAAACCTGTGATACGCGGTTTGGGATCCAATCGAATTGCCATTACAGAAAATGGAATCAAACAAGAAAGTCAACAATGGGGCGACGACCACGGTTTGGAAATCAGTCCTTGGAATACGGAACAAGTTGAAATCCTAAAAGGCTCTGCCGCTTTGGAATACGGTAGCGATGCGGTAGGCGGAGTTATTGCAATTAGAAACGATCAAAAACCAAGAGCTTATTCCACAAAGGGAGAAGTTAATTTATTGGCGCGTTCGGTCAATCAAAGTTTAGGTTCCGCATTGAATTTCGCTCACCGTAAAGAAAATTTTTATTACAAAGTTTCTGGTTCGTACATGGATTTTGGAGATTATTCCGTTCCGACCCATCAAATTGTATTTCAAAATGAAATTATTCCTATAGAAAATAAACGATTGGAAAATACGGCAGGAAGAGAGTACTCGGTTTCAAGTTTGGTCGGTTATACTTCGGATAAATTTGAGACTTCACTCCTAGCGAGTAATTATTATCAGAAAATAGGAATGTTTCCAATCTCTCATGGCGATGCCGAGGATTTACACAGTGACGGAAATCGTCGAAATATTGATTTTCCGTATCAAAATGTAAATCACTTTAAACTGCAAAGTGAATCGATTTTTAGATGGAATAAACAAAATCTACGCTTTATTTTTGGCTATCAAATAAACCATCGTCAAGAATGGAGTGAATTCCATGAACATTACGGCGAAGAGCACGGAGAACACGATGATGACCACGATGAACACGGTGAAGAAGGTTTGGAATTGGATTTTAAACTCGCAACCTACGATGCACAGCTTAAATACCAATGGGCATTTTCGTCGAATAATAAATTAAATCTGGGTGTTCAAACTCAAATCCAAGAAAATAGAATCAATGGTTTTGGTTTTTTATTGCCTGAATTTGATCGTTCGGTCTATTCCGCCTATGCCATCAACGAACTAAAGCTGCATCCGAAATGGCGTATCCATTATGGACTGCGTTATGACCATTCTGAACTAAAAACCTCGGCTTATTACGATCAACATTTGTTTGAATACTTGACAGAAACGGGTTATTTAGATGATGAGGCGCAAGAATTGGCACAACGAAGTGAAGCGTTAAATAAGAATTATCAAAATTTAAACTATTCCTTTGGTGTTTTATTTCAAGCACAAAAAGAATGGGATTTTAATTTGAATTTCGCTACGAATTTCCGAATTCCAACGGCCATTGAATTAGCTTCTAATGGAATTCATCACGGTTCTTTTCGACATGAGATAGGGAATTCAAACTTAGATCCAGAAAAAGGATGGTCGGGAGATTTTAAAATCCGGTACCATAAAAACAGTTGGGATTTGGAATTGAATCCGTATTTCTATCAGTTCGAAAATTATATATTTCTTAATCCAACCAACGAATTATCGCCTTTACCAGGTGGTGGAGAAATTTATAAATACGAACAGTCCAAAGCGCGTTTGGCTGGATTGGAATTCAATGTGGAAAAAGAATTCGGAAAAAGATTAACGGGAATAGCTAGTGTAGAATACGCTTACAATGAGCAAGTCAAATCCGAAGGCGATCAGCCACTTCCTTTGAGTCCACCGTTGGTTATTTTTAATGAATGGACGTATTCCTTGTTTCAAAACCGGGGAGTTTTTGAGAATTTGGATGTAGCATTCAACGTGAAATGGGTAGGCGATCAAAACAAAGTGGCTAAAAATGAAAAAACTACCAAAGGATATACCTTGCTTGGCGCGTCGATTCAATCTAGATTTAAAATCAATTCCTTTGAATTTGATGTTGTATTCAATGCGAATAATTTGACGGATCAAAAGTATTTCAATCATTTGAGTTTTTACAGAAATTTAGATATTCCGGAAATGGGACGAAACTTTAGTTTATTACTTCGGATTCCTTTTGGGAACTAATTAAGGATCGACGAATTCAAATGGGAAATAGTTGCAAGAATGCATCAAGAAGTTTACTTTAGCAAGCGTATTATAAACTTAATCAAACACAAATGATAGCCATTGCTGATAGCGGTTCCACAAAGACTGATTGGGTCATTTTAAACGATGATCTTACGGAAAAGCTCCGAACGAACACCATTGGACTTAACCCATACCACATTGATGCAGAGTCAATTAAAAAAGAAATATTCCAAAATGTAGAATTGAGTCATATTGCACACAAAGTAAAAAAAGTTTTTTTTTACGGTGCAGGTTGTTCGGCTGATTTTCTGAACGACAGGATTCGAGAAGGAGTGGGATCTTTGTTTACGAATGCGGAAATCTCTGTTAATCACGATTTATTGGCGGCTTGTTACTCGGTATATCGCGGTACACCTGCTATGGTTTGTATTTTAGGAACAGGATCAAATGCATGTTATTTTGATGGGAAAGAAATTAAAGAAGCCACTCCTTCCCTCGCCTACGTTTTGGGCGATGAAGGCAGTGGGAATCATTTGGGTAGAAAATTAATCCATGCGTATTTCTCGAAAAAAATGCCGTTGCATTTGGCAGAAAAATTCCACGAAACCTATCAATTGACCATTACGACTTTGAATGTGAATGTCTATCAAAAACCAATGGCCAATGCCTATTTGGCGTCTTTCAGTAAATTCGTTTATGAATATAAGGAAGAACCTTTTATGCGGAATTTAATTTATACGGCCATGTCTGATTTCTTTGAAAATCAAGTTTTACCCAATCCTGAAGCGCGGTTTAGCGAAGTGAATTTCATTGGTTCCGTAGCGTATTATTACGAAGATACAATTCGTTCAGTCGCTTCAAACTTTCATTTAAAAGTAGGACATATTGTTCAAAAACCCATTGACAATTTAGTCGATTACCATAAAAAATACATTTTAAATTAATGAATCAACAATCAATCGTGGTGATTTCTTACAATACGCCACATAGAAAAACACAGGATGTTTTGTTCCAATTAAAAGCGAAAGGATATAAAAACGTAACGGTTTTAGCCTTGCCTTTTGTTAAGCGTGAAAATCCCTTTTCACCGATTTATTCTCACCGACCATCCACAGCAATTCAAATTGAAACGGAATTACTTTGCAATAACTTGTCTTTTGATTTTAAAGAAATTAAAGTCGATGATATAAACGCATACTTAAACCAAAATAAACCCGATTTTATACTGATTGCTGGCGCAGGATTGTTGCCCGATGAATTGGTTGAAAACCATAAATTAATCAATTCTCATCCAGGATGGTTACCCAAAGTGCGTGGATTGGATTCTTTGAAATGGGCAATTCATAACCAACAAGTATTGGGTGTGACGTGTCATTTTGTCGATTCAGAAGCGGATGCTGGATTTTTGATTGAACAGAAAAAAGTTCCAATTTATGCCAATGACACCTTCCATTCATTGGCTTTCAGACAATATGAAATGGAAATTGAAATGTTGATTACTAGTTTGGAATTGATTCCAAAAACAACGGATTTCCCTTCGTTAAGTACAACAGAGTTTGAAGCTACACGCAGAATGCCAAAAGCGATTGAACAAAATCTAATGCAGGATTTCGAAGTGTACAAAGAAAAATTTGCGCAATAAAAAGAATGCCTCAGAACTATTTTATACGTCTGAGGCATTTTTCTTATTTGTAGGTTATTTTTCGTTCGGTAATTCGATAATTCCCATCGATGATATCGCTTTCCGCGAATTTTTCGTCATTTAAGAATTTTGACAGAATCCAATTTCCTTTTTGATCATATTCTTTGGTCGTTTTTTCTTGGTAGAATTGAGCGGCTCTTTCTCTCTTTAACTTGTTTTGAAATAAACTTTCATGGGTTGATTTAAAATCAATTGTGTTTATTAACTTATCATTGCTATATTGTCTTTTTTCAATCAATTTATTGTCATCGTCATAGATGTTTTGGGTTGTGAAATACTGATTATCAACACTGTAATTTATTTCACGTAGAATGTTTCCTTCTTCATCGTAAAACCAAAGCGTTTTATCCAGAAAAACATCACTTTTGTATCTATTTTTTTCAGACAATTGATTTTTAGCATTGTAAATATATTCAGTTCGTATATTCTCTTTAGGCTCTGCTTTCCAAAATGAAATTCGTTCCTCCTTTAAGATTTGATTATTTTCATCGTACGTCCAGTTTAGGGTACTTTCCAATTCTCCATTGAAATAACTTTCTTTTTTTAGAATTTTCCCTTTTTTGTTGTAGAAATTATGGGTGGTTTCTCCTAAACGGAATTCTTTGTAAGACTCCAATGTATTGGTGTCTTTGTAGTACCTAAAAATCGATTTACTTTCGGTTGTATCCTTGGTTTCAGGATTCATATAATAAAGAATATATTCGGGGAAATTATTTACGAAAAGTGTTGTTTTATTTGGACTGAACTTTACGAAATTTCCTGAAGTATCTGCTATGTAATGATTAGTTTCCGCCTTTTTCACGTCGTGTATATTTTGGAAATCGGGCAATAATTCTTCAGGATTGGGTTCATTTGTAAACCGAAAATCAGTTTGGGCAAATAAAACGGAAAATCCAGAAACGATAAGTAAAAATAAGGTTTTTTTTCTCATAATGGATTAGTTAGTAAGGGCTGTTACAGTAAATCCTTGGTTTCTTAAAAGTTGAATTACACCTTGTTCACCTGCTAAATGAGCAGCACCAACAGCAATAAAGCTCGGCCTGAATTGAATGTGCTTTTCTATGATTGGAATCCAATTTTGATTTCGTTCATCTAAAAACTTTTCAATATTTCCACTTGGATATTTTGGATCATCAAACGCTCTTTTTGTGAAATTATACATTTCTTGAATGTTCTGCTGTTGGTACAACTCCATTAATTGTTGGGTTTCCAAAATAAATTCATCCAGATTATCAACTATATATTGAATGGTTTGAATGGCTTCTTCATCCGATTGAGCAAACAATATTTCGATCTGTTTTTCAATGCTTTCCAAACCTACAATTTCCTTTTTCAATCGTTGTGCCTCCAAAGTGAGCATCATGTCATAACCCAAAGCCATTGGGCAATCCAAGGACAACAAACTCATCTGTGCACTAAATGTCGGAAGATTCAATTGATCAAAACTGTTCAAACCCGTTCCCATCTTTTCTAGTAAAAGTAAATCGACTTTAACAGCAAGATCTTTTCCTAATTTTTCAGAAATCGTTTTTCCGTCGGTAGAAATCGAAGCTTGCATCATTTTTGTCATCAGCGCAGGATCATCCATCGCCATTTCCAAAATCAAATTTTCAGATGCATCAAATGCAGCTTGTATTTCGGGACGCAATTCAACATCGCCTTCGCACGCCAAATGAATGGTTCCAAATAAATAGGAAGCCTTCTCCAAATTATTCCCAGAAATTTCCCAAAGCAAGGCCTTTTCTTTAATTTCTTGTGCGTTTCCGAGTTGAAAACCAAAAATCAGCACGAATGCAACTAATTTATTCATTGTATTTTAATCTAAAAATTTTTGTTTTAATTCGTCGGTCGGAATCCAACAACTGTCTCGCTTTCCATACCATTTGTACCGGTTTTTTGCAATGTAATCATACACAAAATCACGAATGAATTTTGGAGTCCATAAAAAGATTCTCAACACTTTATACAATCCGTCCAGCTCCTTCCCTATTCGTAATGCAGCTTCGGACTTTGTATAGAACTTTTCACCATCGATCAAAACAATGGATTTAAATGCATCATCGGGTAAGTTGTTTTCTTGTAGAAATTTCTGACCAAAGGCGGATTGCAAAGAAGCGAATTGGAATAAATTTTTGGAATCATTTTCAATTATCAACTGAACACTGGAATTGCATAAATTACAAATTCCATCAAAAAGTACAATTTTAGAAGACTTCATTGGGTAAAAATACTAATTTTGTGGTTTAGGAAACAAAAAAAGAAGACTATGTTTGAAAATATAATCTACATTCCACTCATCTGCGGTCCTTTATTTATCGCAGCTGGATATTATTTATTGAAAAATCCGCCAAAAGACAAGAACTCTTTATTGGGATATCGTACGCCCAACGCAATGAAAACGCAAGATCGTTGGGATTTCGCTCAAAACTTTGCAGCCAAAGAATTGATGAATTTGGGATTCTTTTTATTCTTAACATCTTTCATCGGAAAATTCGTAGAAATGGATTCTCAAACCAATTTGATTGCTGGAATCGCCATGATTTTAGCCATGGTTGTCGTACTTATCTACCGCGTTGAAAAAGCAATAAAAGAGAAATTTCCATTTAGTTAACAAAAAATAAATCAACCAATTCTTGGATTGAATCTTTTCAAAAACCATATCTTCGCACTATGAGTGTACGAGCGAAAAAACACTTGGGGCAGCACTTTTTGAAGGATGAAAACATCGCAAGGCAAATTGTAGAAGCTTTAAGTTGGAAGAATTACAATGAAGTTTTGGAAATCGGTCCAGGAATGGGTGTTTTGACTCAATTTTTAATAAAAGAAGAAAAGCCGATTTCGGTGGTTGAAATCGATACAGAATCGGTAGAATACTTGGCAAAACATTATCCCGAACTGAAAATTTATTCGGAAGATTTCCTAAAAATGGATATACCCAAGAATTTCGGAGATCGTTCTTTGAGCATTATGGGAAACTTCCCGTACAATATTTCGTCTCAAATTGTTTTTAAAATCATTGAAAATCGAATGCAAGTTCCAGAAATGGTCGGTATGTTTCAAAAAGAAGTGGCTGAGCGGATTTGTTCCAAAGAAGGTTCCAAAGTGTATGGAATTATTTCGGTTCTTACACAAGCATTTTACAAAGCGGAATATTTGTTTACGGCTTCTGAAAATGTATTCAATCCTCCACCCAAAGTGAAATCGGGTGTGATTCGTTTGACGCGGTACCGCGAAAAGTTGGATGTGGATGATAAATTGTTTTTCACCGTTGTAAAAACCGCCTTCAATCAACGTAGAAAGACCTTGAGAAATGCATTAAAAAGCTTGGATATCATTCCAAAAGAGGTGGATGATGTTACGCTCAACTTGCGAGCAGAACAGCTCTCAGTGGAAGATTTTATAGAGTTAACAGCTAAAATAGCAGCATGGAAATAGAAATCAATAAAGAATTTTTAACGGATTTAACGGATGCGATAAAAGATCAAAATTCCAAACAAGCTTTGGAAATGTTGAAGGATTTCCACCCGGCAGATATTGCTGAATTCCTTCCGAGATTGGAATTGGAAGAACAATCCTTTTTGATTTCCTCCATCGATAATGAAATTTCGGCAGCTGTTATTTTGGAATTGGAAGAAGATGATCGTAAAAAATTACTGAGTCTTCTTTCGCCCAAAGAAATTGCCGATGGTTTCATCACCGAAATGGATACCGATGACGCGGTGGACGTAATTGGTGAGTTAACTCAAAGACAACAGGGTCAAGTTATTGCGCAGCTAGAAGACAAAGAACATGCGCAAGATATCGTCGATTTACTTCGGTATGACGAAGATACGGCGGGTGGTTTGATGCGGAAAGAGTTTGTGAGTGTCAATGAAAATTGGAATGCCCTACGCGCCCTTCGACAAATGCGAAAACAAGCCGAAGAAATGGAGGAAGTGTACACGATTTATGTAGTGAACGACGACAATGTCCTTTTGGGAATTTTGAGTTTAAAAAAGTTGTTGACGATTTCTTCCAGCACACCTTTGAGCGAAATTTTTGATGATAAGGTGCGCTATGTAAAAGTAAACGAAAGAGATGTGGAAGTGGCGAATTTAATTCAAAAATATGATTTAATGGAAATTCCCGTAGTCGATGAATTAAAGCGTTTGCAAGGTGTTATTACGGTGGATGATATTCTGGACGTGATGCGTGAAGAGGCCGAAGAAAACTATCAGTTAGCGGCAGGGATTACCCGAAATGTAGATGCCAGTGATAATATTTTAACTTTGACTAAAGCACGTTTGCCCTGGTTGATGATTGGAATGTTTGGTGGATTGGGTGCGGCGAGTATTATTCATGGGTTTGAAGAAGCTTTGGCAAAATATACAGCATTGATTCTATTTATTCCATTGATTCAATCCACGGCAGGAAATGTGGGAATTCAATCCTCTGCAATAGTAGTTCAAGGTTTAGCAAACGGAACGATCAAAGGAAAAATCATGAGCCGACTATTCAAAGAATTCCTGTTGGGATTACTAAACGGAGCAGGAATTGCGTTGATTGTACTTTTTATAAGTTATTTCGTTTTTAATACAACGTTGGCAATTTCATTAACGATTATGATCGCTTTGGTAACGGTAATTGTCAATGCAGCAATCATAGGAACTTTTGTTCCTATCTTCCTAAATAACAGAGGTATAGACCCTGCGGTTTCAACCGGCCCTTTCATTACCACGAGTAATGATATCTTGGGTGTATTTATTTATTTTATGATTGCAAAAGTAATCTTGGGATTCTAAACTAAAAATAATCTTTTGTTCATCCAAATCCATTGAATTCGGATGAACAAAAGATCATCTAAGAAGTAGGAATGAAAAACAGACCTATTTTATTGTGCTAAAAATTCTTTCTCTAAGCGTAAAGGTTCCAAGTATTCGTTGTTTTTATACACACGCATATTTCCACCAGAAATCTCATCGATTAAGAGAATATTTCCTTTGTAATTTCTTCCAAACTCAAGTTTTATATCGTACAAATCCAAGTTTTTAGAAGCTAATTCTTCTTTGACTAAGTTGCAGATTTTCACGGTCTCTTTTTTAATGTGTTCGTATTCTTCGCCGTTTAAAATCTTTAAAAGTGACAAAGCATCTTTTGAAATGGGTGGATCACCGCGTTCGTCGTCTTTAATTGTAAATTCAACAAAATTTCCAACATCTTGTCCTTCTTCGCAATATGCACCGTATCTTTTAAAGAAGCTACCCACTGCTTTGAATCTGCAAATCACTTCCAATCCTTTTCCGAAAACATTTGCTTTTTGAACGGTCATGGTTTGATTTTCAATGTCTGAATCAACAAAATGGGTAGCAATTCCTTTTTGGTTCAGAATTTTGAAAAAATGAGTGGTCATTTTCAGACCCGATTTCCCTGCTCCTTCTATTGTCAGGCCCACCGTATTTGCACCGGGGTCAAATACACCATCGGTTCCTGTTACATCATCTTTGAATTTCAATAGGAATTGATCTTCTTTGTCGGTTGAAAAAACATCTTTGGTTTTTCCGGCATACACTAATTTCATTTGTGAAGGGTTTTAGGAATTATGAATACTAAATTTTTCAGTTTCAAAATTACAAATTCTAAAGAAAAAGAGCACTAAAAAACAGGCATTTTAATCCTAAAATTTCGCCAATTTTTGAAACTTTTAGCGTTAAAATTTACAATCCTTTTTAGCGTATAAAATTCACTTTTTGAATTCAATCTTAAAAAATTTCCCCTATTATTAAGGGGTTTTCAACTTTAAGATAACAATATAGTAAATAAGAAGTCGGCTGCATCTCTTTATTTAGGGTGTTTTCATTTATTCCTTACTGAAAATGAAAAAAAACAGGCCTAAATTAAATGTTAAATGGTGATTTATAATTATCCTTAGGTACTATTTAGGCAATTTTTAAACTTATAACACCATGAAAAACAATTTATTATGAAGCAAACTTTGGTTTGCCGCAGCCTTGCTTTTTGTGGGGTTTAATTCAGTTTACATAATAGGTTGTGAAAACATTTAGCGTCTCGACTATTTTGGTTTTTTTTTATTTTATATCGCTAAATGTTTCACGAGTTCCAATGAAAAACAAATAGAAAGATTGCACGAGCTAAAACATTTAGCGTCTCGACTATTTTTGGTTTTTTTTTATTTTATATCGCTAAATGTTTCACGAGTTCCAATGAAAAACAAATAGAAAGATTCCACGAGCTAAAACATTTAGCGCCTCGACTATTTTTGTTTTTTTTTTTATTTTATATCGCTAAATGTTTCATGAGTTCAAATGAAAAATAAATAGGAAGATTGCACGAGCTAAAACATTTAGCGTCTCGACTATCTTCGGGGCTTTTTTTATTTTATAAGAACTCAAATCCGTAAATATCTGTCTAATCTATGTTACTAACGTTCTATGGATGAAACACAGATGACGCGGATAAAGCAGATTTTCACTGATTTTTTACGTGTGAAATTCTAATCCGTGATTAACTGCCCAATCTGTGTTATCAGCGTTCTATCTAAAGAACACAAATGACCCATTTTACAATAATATTTTTTGGATTTAAACCGTTCTTTCTCCGAAGATTAAACTTCCCACACGAATCATAGTACTTCCCTCTTCAATGGCTATTTTATAATCTCCACTCATTCCCATCGATAAAATTTCTAGGGATTCGTCGTGGTTTTTGAAGGAATCATATATGGACTTTAATTCTTTGAATTCGTTTCGAATTTGATCTTCATCGTCGGTAAAAGTTGCCATTCCCATCAGCCCAACGATTTTTACATGGGAATACAATTCTTTGTAGGTTGTTAAAATTCGCTCGGCCTCCTCTTTCTCCAATCCGAATTTGGTTTCTTCTTTTGCAATTCGAATTTGAAGTAAACATGAAATCACGCGATCGTTTTGTTTTGCTTGTTTATTGATTTCTTTCAGCAATCTTTCACTTTCCACACTGTGAATTAAATGCACAAACTGCGCAATGTATTTCACTTTGTTTCGCTGCAAATTTCCGATTAAATGCCAACGGATATCCGAAGGAAGAACTGCCTGCTTTTCAATTAATTCCTGCACTCTATTTTCTCCGAAATCCAAATTCCCAGCATCATACAAAGTTTGAATATCCGCAACAGGCTTCGTTTTTGAGACCGCGATAAGCTGTACGTGTTTTGGTAAAGATTCTTGAAGTCGCTTTAAATTTTCCTTTAGTGTCATTCTTCTTTTAATTGAAATATAGTTAAACCGGTCAAAGGTTTGGGTTCTATATATGTGCTTTTTGGTGGCATTTTCAAATTCAAATCAGCGATGGTTTCTAAATCCTTGGATGATACCGGATAAAAGAAAAAACCTGCACTGTATAATCCTTTATCCACTTTCATTTTAATACGATTCACACCATCCACATTACCCGTTCCTCGTATATATCGAAGACGGTTATCGGTCCGTGAATCCTGAATATCTAGAAAAGGTTTCAATATTAATTCTTCGAATAAATAGGTGTCCAACAAAGACAAACCGTCATTGGTTAAATAGTCCTTTTTAACAAATAGGCTGAAGAACTCTCCACCGATATACAATCCCAAATGGTGTTTTTTAGACGGAAAGAAAGGATTGTCTCCTCGTTCTGAAATATCAAAATTCTCACCCAGTTTCTCTAAAAACTCTTCTTTGCTTAAACCGTTTAAATCTTTGATTAATCGATTGTAATCTTTGATAATCAACTCTCTATCTGACACCAACATAGCCATAGTGAAATGAATTGGGTCGTTGTCATTTTCCTCTTCCATTTCTTTTTTCATCTCCTCGGTATATTCAAGCGAACTTTCCATTCGATGATGACCGTCGGCAATATAAAACGCATCGTATTTTTCAATCGAGCTTTTAATTTGTTGCAGATTCAATCGGTTTTCAATCTGCCACAATTGATGTTCATTGTCTTGCTCATCTTTAAATGAAACGGTTGCTTTCCGCTTCATTTCCACTTCCATCAGCAAATCCACACGTTGTGTGTACGGATAAGTCAATAAAACGGGTTCGGCATGAAAGTGAACTTCTTTTAAGTAATTCGCAAAACGCTTGACACGTTTACTCAAAGTTTCTTCGTGCTTTTTAATTTTACCTTCTTTGTAATCTTCCAAACTAACCAATCCAATCAAAGCTTTTACTTGTTCATTGTTGGGTTTAATCAGTTGATATACATAATAAGAAGGTCTATCTTGGCCTGCTCGCGCACTGTTTATAAACTCCACAAAGTTCTGTCGAACGCGGGATTGTCTTTCTTCCACATCAATTCGCTCTGAACTCCAGGTTGGTTTTATCAGATGTAAAAAGGAATTAGGATTTGAATTCAATTCTTTCTCCAATTCTTCACTGTTAAAGCTATCAATTCCTTTGGTCGAGAAATTTCCTGCGATTTCTCTCACAGGACGAATTCCTTTAAACGGTCTAAACTGTGGCATATTATCTAATTTAATGCGTTTTTTCTTTCTTGTAAAATCCGATGATCTGCTCGGCTAACTCCATTCCTATTCGCTCTTGAGCCACCACGGTACTTCCTGCCAAATGGGGGGATAATGATAATTTATCATTCATTAAAAGATGAACGCTAGGTGTAGGTTCTTCTTCAAATACATCCAATGCCGCTCCCAATAACTTCCCTTCATCCAAAGCTGTCAATAAAGCTTTTTCATCCAAAACCCCTCCGCGTGAGGTGTTTATCACTACCGCTCCAGGTTTTAATTTTTTAATTTCTGCTTCCCCCAAAATATATTTTTCTACCGAGGGAACATGAATCGTTACAATGTCACTTTGACGTAACACTTCGTCCATGTCATAACTATCTATATGAAAATGAAGGGATTGCCCATCAAAGAACTCTACTTTTACATCTTCAATTTTGGTCGAAGAGGTACGGCTAATGACTTTCATTCCTGCACCAATGGCAGCTTTTGCAACAGCTCTTCCAATTCGTCCAAATCCGATAATTCCCATTGTTTTGCCACGTAATTCGTACCCAGTTCCGTAAGTTTTCTTTAATTCTTGGAAACGAGATTCTCCTTCCAAAGGCATACTTCGATTGGATTGATGAAGGTTACGAAAAATAGCATACGAATGAGCCATCACCATTTCCGCAACGGAATGAGAAGATGCATCCGGCGTGTTGATTACCAAAATCCCTTTGGATTTTGCATATTCAACATCGATATTATCCATTCCCACTCCACCTCGACCGATGATTTTTAATTCCGTCGCATCGATCAAGTCTTGACGTACTTCGGTAGCACTTCGCACCAAAAGAACTTCTATTTGGTTGTTGTTGATAAATTCAACCAATTGATCTTGCGCAACATAAGTGGTGAAAACTTCAAAGCCTTCTTTTTCTAAGGTTGTTTTACCTACTTCGGAAATCCCGTCGTTTGCTAATATTCTCATTATCTATTTACTCTTATTAACTAATTGATGTACAGTGGACTAAATTGATTTATTAAATCAATTATTTATCCAAAATTTTGTTCGAATGTTTTCATCACATCCACCAAAACCTGTACACTTTCAATAGGCATGGCATTGTAAAGACTTGCGCGGTATCCACCTGCATCGCGGTGTCCGTTCAAATTAACAATTCCCGCTTCTTTCCATAATTTGTCGAAATCTGCTTTTTGGTTTTCATCTTTCAAAACGAAACATGCATTCATTTCTGAACGATCTTCAACCGATGCATTTCCTTGAAACAATCCATTTCGATCGATTTCTGCATACAATAAACTGGCTTTGGCTTGATTTCGTTTTGCTATTTCAGGAACTCCGCCTAAATTCTTTAACCATTGAAGATTTAGCATCACGCCATAAATCGCCAAAACAGGCCATGTGTTGAATGCGCTTCCTTTCTTAATATGGGTTTGATAATTTAAATAATTCGGAATATCTCTTCCGGTTTTACCCAAAACATCTTTGTTCACGATGGTTACTACACTTCCTGCTGGACCCATGTTTTTCTGAGCGCCTGCATAAATTAAATCAAACTTCGACACATCGATTTCCTTACTCAAAATATCCGAAGACATATCACAAACCATCGGCACTGGACTCTCTGGAAAGGATTTCATTTGGGTTCCGAAAATCGTGTTATTCGACGTGCAATGAAAATAATTGGCATCTGAAGGGATTTCATATCCTTTGGGAATGTAGTTGTAATTTTTATCGTTCGACGAAGCGACTACATTTACTTCACCCATTCTTTGTGCTTCAGCAATGGCTTTTTTCGCCCAAACTCCGGTATCCAAATAGGCTGCTTTTCCTCCGTTTGCATTCATTAAATTAAACGGAACCATCGTAAATTGGAGAGAAGCTCCACCTTGGGTAAATATGATTTCGTGAGAATCAGGAACTTTCAATAAATCTCTGACCAGTTGAATGGAAGTATCGAGTACTTCTTGTGCATCTGCCCTACGGTGCGAAATTTCCATGATGGATGACCCACTGTTATTAAAATCTAAAACGGCTTGCGCTGTTTTTTCAAAAACCTCTGGGGGAAGTATGCAAGGACCTGCGCTAAAATTATGAATTTTCATTCGCTTTATTTGGGTTTTAATACGTTTAATTAATCGTCACCATGCATAAGCGAACGCTTTGCTAACAAACGCTCTTCACTTTCCACATGCTCATCGTCGGGAATACAACAATCCACAGGGCAAACTGCCGCACATTGTGGTTCATCGTGGAAGCCCATACATTCCGTACACTTATCGGGTACAATAAAATACACTTCTTCGTTAACAGGTTCATGCGATTCCTCTGCATTGAAAGTTTTTCCGTCTATATTTTTGAAATCTCCTGAGAGTTTTGTGCCTTCCGAATATTTCCAGTCCACCGCCGGTTCATAAATGGCATTGTTTGGACATTCAGGCTCACAAGCTCCGCAGTTGATACATTCATCTGTGATTATGATAGCCATTATTGAATTTTTAAATAATTAATTTGTTAGAAATTTGAAATGAAATATTACATTAAGAAGTATCTCTGCCAAATGAAGTTTTTCTCTTCGTTTTCTATTCACTAAATTTGCACACAAAATTAGCACATTTTTTTAATCTTTATGGCAATTCACACCCGCATTTCCGCATTTACTGATTTAGGTCAGCTTTTTAAGTCCATTGTTCCAAGTGATTTGGTTGAAAATGCCCATTCTTCAGAAAAGGATTCGAAAATACAACAACTTATCGAAAGTCTGAAGTTGGCTGAAATTCATAATTCGTGGTTTACGCCTGAGAACTTGAGTTACGCCCTAAATCAATGGTCGCAAGAATTGACTCAACAGAAGTTGGAGAATTGGTTGAAGAAATATTCGTACGCCGAACATCCAAAGAATGTAGGAATGGTCCTTGCTGGAAACATTCCCATGGTCGGATTTCACGACTTACTCTCCGTCTTACTTTCGGGAAACAATGCGATTGTAAAAACCTCATCCAAAGACAAAATCTTGATGGATTTTATTATTGATTTTTTAAGAAATTACAACGAGGATTTAGCGCAAGCGATTACCAAAGTCGATCGCTTGGAAGAATACGATGCCATAATCGCTACGGGAAGCAATAATACCGCGCGCTATTTTGAATATTATTTCGGTAAGGTTCCGAATATCATTCGAAAGAATCGTACATCCGTAGCCGTTTTGGATGGAAATGAAACGAAAGAGGATTTAAAGAAATTAGGTGAAGATATTTTTATGTATTTTGGTTTAGGTTGTCGAAATGTGACTAAATTATACCTCCCCAAAGGTTTCAATACCGATTTGCTATTTGAATCCTTTTATGAATGGAATTCCATTATCAATCATGCGAAATATGCCAACAACTACGATTATAATCGAACGGTTTATTTGATGTCGAACGAAAATGTGTTTTTGGATAATAATTTTGTGATCTTAAAAGAATCCCAAGATTTACACAGTCCAATTGGCGTGATTTATTTTGAATATTACGAAGAATTAAATAAAGTAAAACTCGATTTACAAAGTCAGAGAAATAACATTCAATGTATTGTTGGACATGCCTTTCCCGAAACGGAAATTTCTGTTTCATTTGGTGAAACCCAACATCCGTCTTTAACGGATTATGCCGATGGAGTGAATGTAATGGATTTCCTTGAAAACTTGAAGAACTAATTCAAAAACAATCAAGCTTTACTATATTTGCAAGCAGAAAATAATATAAACTTCCGCATACAAGTTAAAGTTATTGATTTACAATCTTTTACGCGAAAAAAAAAAAAATACAAGTCACATGAAATACAAAAGAATACTCCTGAAGTTAAGTGGTGAAGCATTAATGGGAAATTCAGAATACGGAATTGATCCGGAAAAACTGAAAGAATATGCCCAAGAAATCAAGGCTGTAGTGGATGTGGGAGTAGAAGTTGCCATTGTAATTGGTGGAGGAAATATATTCAGAGGACTTGCAGGTGCTGCGATGGGAATGGACCGAGTGCAAGGAGATTACATGGGCATGTTGGCAACTGTAATTAACTCCATGGCTTTGCAATCCGCATTGGAAGAGGCTGGAGTTTATACCCGCTTGCAAACAGCAATTCGTATGGAACAAATTGCAGAACCATTCATTAAACGTCGTGCAACCCGTCATTTGGAAAAAGGAAGAGTTGTAATTTTTGGAGCTGGAACAGGAAATCCGTATTTTACAACCGATACAGCAGCAACATTGCGTGCAATTGAAGTGAATGCCGATGTGATTTTAAAAGGTACCCGTGTAGATGGAATTTACAGCGCAGATCCTGAAAAAGATGCATCCGCTACAAAGTTTGATAACTTAACGTTTGACGAAGTGTACAAAAAAGGATTGAATGTAATGGATATGACTGCTTTTACGTTGAGTCATGAAAATAAATTGCCGATTATCGTTTTTGATATGAATACGAAAGGGAATTTGATGCGTTTGGTACAAGGTGAGAACATTGGAACATTGGTAAAATAAATAAGAAATTAAAATTCAAAAATTGATTCTTTGAAATTGAATTTATATATTCGCAACTCAAATTTGAAGAAATAAAAAATATAGATGATGGAAGAATTGGACTTTATACTTGAAGAAACAAAGGATCAAATGGAGAAGGCATTGGCGCATTTGGAAACCGCATTCTTAAAAATTAGAGCCGGAAAAGCATCGCCAGGAATGTTGGCAACCGTTCGTTTTGACTATTACGGTAATTCTACACTCCTATCTCAAGCGACCAACATTGGTGCACCCGATGCACGAACTTTGACTGTTCAACCGTGGGAGAAAAATTTAATTCCTGAAATTGAAAAAGCAATTATCAATTCCAATCTAGGTTTTGCACCTTCCAACAACGGTGATATGATTATCATCAATATTCCCCCTTTGACGGAAGAACGACGTGTAGAATTGGCAAAGATGGCCAAGGCAGAAGCTGAAAATGCAAAAGTGAGTATTCGAAATGCACGAAAAGATGCCAACAATAACATCAAAAAAGTAAACGATATTTCTGAAGATATTATCAAAGGCTACGAAACCAAAATTCAAGAAATGACCGATAAGTATGTGAAAGCAACGGATGAAGCATGCACAGTCAAAGAAAAAGAAATTATGACGGTTTAATCCATCTAAAATAGAAAAAAAACGCTGTTAGTCCAAAGACTAACAGCGTTTTTTAATTTGTGCCGATTTTAAGTTTTGTATTTTTGTTTTAATTTTAATCTTTTGATTTTAATTATGCCCACACGTTTGCAAAAATCATATTTTCAAAATCCAGACACTTTATTTTTAGCTAAAGATTTAATTGGTAAAACTTTGGTTCGGAATTTTGAGGGCGATTCCATTTTTCGTTCGCGGATAATTGAAACCGAAGCGTATATGGGTTCCGAAGATTTGGCTTGTCATGCAAGTAAAGGCCGAACACCTCGCACAGAAATCATGTATGCAGAAGGAGGTGTGGTGTATGTTTATCTCATTTACGGAAGGTATTGGTTATTAAATTTTGTAACTGGAATTAAAGATCACCCTCATGCGATTTTAATTCGAGGAATTGAAGATTGCTCCGGTCCCGGAAGGATTGGAGATTTACTTCAATTGGACAAATCTTTTTACGGAGAAGATTTGGACCGTTCCAATCGAATTTGGCTTGAAGATTCGACCCTTCCAGGAGAAATTATTCAAACACCTCGAATAGGGGTAGAAAATTCGGGAGAGGTATGGCGAAATAAATTGTTGCGATTTTTAGCGAAGAATTAGTTTTCTTTCTTTTCAGACATGAAGCGCTTCCCAAATTTGAACCACTTCTCTTGCCTCTTTCACATCATGCACCCTCAAAATCTTTGCTCCTCTTTCTAGCGCAATCATATGTAACGCCGTTGTTCCATTTAAGGCTTCAGCCGCTGATACATTTAAAAGTCGAGTGACCATTGATTTTCGAGAAACTCCTACTAAAAGTGGGAATTTTTCAAAACCCAAGAGATTTAAATTCTGCATCAATTCGTAATTGTGTTCCACCGTTTTTCCAAAACCAAATCCCGGATCAAGTAAGATGTCATTTACACCGAGCTCGTTTAATTCTCGGATTTTCTCGGAGAAAAATTGATTGATTTCTATCACCACATTTTCATAGGTCGGGTTTTGTTGCATCGTTTTCGGTGTTCCTTGCATGTGCATCAAAATGTAAGGAACTTTCAATTCTGCCATCGTGGAAAACATTTCACCATCCATACTTCCAGCAGAAATATCATTTACTAACGCTACACCCGCATTCACTGCTTCTTTTGCTACTTTTGAACGATAGGTATCAACTGAAATCAAAGCATCTGGAAATTCCTTTAAAATCACTTCAACCAAAGGAATCACACGATTTAATTCCTCATTTTCAGAAACTTCGTCGGAGTTTGGACGGGTGGACATTCCACCTACATCCAAAAAATCAGCCCCATCCATCAACATTTTTTCGGCAACTTTCAGAGCGACTTCCAAACTTTCAAAGCGACTACCCGAAAAAAAAGAATCCGGTGTGCTGTTTAAGATACCCATAATTTTGGGTTTGGTTAAATCAATTAACTTTCCTTTGCAGTTCATATGCATAATCTTGTGCTTTATTGTTATTTTTGAAACCGAAACGAATGTATGGAAAAAACATTAGAACAATATAAAACCATTGTCGATGATTGCAAGTCGCTTTTTGAGAAGAAGTTAAAGGATTATGGTTCCGCTTGGCGCATTCTTAGACTACCTTCATTGACCGATCAAATTTACATAAAAGCAGCACGTATTCGAAGTTTGCAAGAAAAAACGGTTCAAAAAGTGGACGAAGGCCAAGAAAGTGAATTCATTGGAATCCTTAATTATTCGGTCATTGCATTGATTCAATTGGAATACGGTGTCGTAGAAACCCCTGATTTCTCGGTCGAAAAATCGATTCAGGAATTTGAAAAACAAACCACACTTTCCCTTGAATTGATGAAAAACAAAAACCACGATTATGGCGAAGCATGGCGCGATATGCGCGTAAGCTCCATTACGGATTTGATTTTACAGAAAATTCTACGCATCAAACAAATCGAAGATAACAATGGAAAATTATTGGTTTCCGAAGGATTGGAGGCCAATTATTTGGATATGATTAATTATGCAGTTTTTGCATTAATTCTTTTGCGAGAGTGGGATTAATTTTTAGTTTAATAAATTTATATAATAATTTAATAATCAAAGTAATACAATGAAAATAATCGTTCAAATATGCCGTTTTATTGTTGGAATAATTTTTATCATTTCTGGATTTGTAAAAGCGGTAGATCCCATTGGATTTGGCTATAAATTGGAAGAGTATTTTGCCCCCGATGTTTTTAATATTTCCTTCCTTCACGACCTCGCCCTTCCCCAAGCCACCTTCTTTAGCATTTTTGAAATCATATTGGGTGTTTTTCTGATTATAGGAGTTTTCAGAAAATTTACGGCATGGTCTTTATTGATTTTGATTGTGTTTTTTACGTTCCTAACTTTTTATTCGGCCTATTTCAACAAAGTAACCGATTGTGGATGTTTTGGGGACGCTATGCCATTAACTCCTTGGCAATCATTCAGTAAAGACATCTTTTTACTAATTTTAATTCTAATACTATTTTTAAATCAGAAATACATTCATCCATTAATCAAGAATATGAATGTCAACTATGCGTTGATTGCAATTACTTTGTTGGTATGTGGTTGGATTTCTTACACAGGAATTCAAAAATTACCTTTGGTTGATTTCCGTCCGTATGCCGTAGGGAAAAGCTTACACGAAGGAATGAAAGGAATTCCAGATGAGGTGAAATATACCTATATTTTAAAAGACAAAGTGACCAACGAGACCAAAGAATTCGAAGATTTTCCTGAGAATTATGAAAATGATTACGAATATGTAGATGCCAAAGAAGAAATCATAAAAAAGGGGGTTGAGGCACCTATCCATGATTTTACATTTGATTGTGACGGTGAAGATCGAACGGATGAATATTTAGATGGACCCAAAGTCGTTTTCTTTGTTATTCCTTTTTCAAACTTGGTAACGAAAGAAGAAATCATACAATTAAATACCCTATTCACGGATTTAGAAAACAAAGGAATTTCAGTGGTTGGATTAAGTAACGGCAAAGTGAAGGGGGCAGAATTTCCACTTTGTTTTGTAGACCAGACCACTTTAAAAACGGTTATTCGTAGCAATCCAGGTGTTGTTGCACTGAAAGAAGGAACGGTAGTGGGGAAATTCCATAACAACTCTTTGCCAACGGCGGACGAAGTAAATAAGGTTTTTAATTAATTTCACTGAATCGACGGTCGGATGCTTCGCTATTTACTCCAAAAAACATTTTACGGCTTCCTGACTTTGTTTGGGGTGGTAACGATTGTATTCCTTTTATTTTCGGTACTTCCCGGAGATCCTGCGCGAATGATGCTCGATCAAAAGGAAGATCCCGAACAGTTGGCATTGATTCGTAAAAACTTAGGGTTGGATCAACCGATTTGGAAACAGTATGTGTATTATCTCAATGACCTCTCTCCTATTTCGATTCACAAAAAGCAAGGAGATAGTTATACGTCTATGGAATCGGGAAAATACAAGGGCACAAAACTGTTTTCTACCGTGGAATCAAGTATTTTAATCAAGTTTCCTTACCTCCGAACCTCCTTTCAAAAACAAGGAAAACAAGTATCGGATATCATTGCAGAAACTTTACCCAACACCTTACTATTAGCGGTATCGGCCATACTTTTCGCAAGTTTTATTGGTATAATTTTAGGAATTATATCCGCCTTGATGAAAGACAGTTGGTTGGATCGTTTACTCTTGGTTGTGACGAGTTTGGGGATGAGTACCCCCTCTTTTTTCTCGGCGATAATCATTGCCTACATCTTTGCGTTCTTACTGCATAATGCAACAGGATTCAATATGACAGGAAGTTTGTATGAAATCGATGATTTTGGAGAAGGAAAACATATGGTATTAAAAAATTTAATTTTACCCGCATTGACATTGGGGATTCGACCGCTTGCGGTAATCAGTCAGCTGACTCGAAATTCCTTGTTGGAAGTGATGAATCAAGATTACATTCGAACGGCATATGCGAAGGGTCTAAAATCGAAAGATGTGATTTGGAAACATGCATTACGAAATGCACTGAACCCTGTAATCACTGCCACTTCCGGATGGTTTGCATCCATGTTAGCAGGAGCCGTTTTTGTTGAATTTATTTTTGGATGGAATGGATTGGGAAAAGAAATTGTAAACGCATTAAACACCTTAGATTTACCCGTTGTAACCGGTGCCGTGTTGGTTATTGCTACGACATTCATTGTCATAAATATTTTGGTGGATATTGTTTATGGAATTTTAGATCCCAAGGTTCGGTTGAAATAAATTTTTCGGTTTCAACTATTTTCTTAATTTTATAAACTCATTTATTTTGCATAAATTTAACATAAAAAATAAAATTTTAATTAACACATAAGAACATTCGTATGAGAAGAAAAATTGTTGCCGGAAATTGGAAAATGAATCTAACTTTTTCACAGGCAAGAGAACTGGCATTACGCTTAAACACGTGGGTAAAAACGCACAAACCGACTGCTGAAGTTATTATTGCTCCTACCCATTTATACTTAGAGCAATTGAACAAGGATTTGAAAAATAGCAGCATCACAGTTGCAGCTCAGAATGTTTCTGCTATGCCTGATGGTGCCTACACAGGCGATGTTTCAGCTCAACAATTACTTTCCATCGGAACGAAAATAAGTATTGTAGGTCATTCTGAACGAAGAGCTTATCACTATGAACAAAATAAATACATCGGTAAAAAATTGACGCATTTGTATGAAAATGGAATGAGTCCCATTCTATGTGTAGGTGAAAAATTAAGTGAAAGAGAATCGGGAAGTCATTTCGATATGGTGGGACAACAAATCCGAATTGCATTGGATCGTCAACAAGAAGCCGATTTAGTAAAGGATTTAATTGTTGCTTATGAACCGGTATGGGCGATTGGAACAGGGAAAACAGCCACTCCCGATCAAGCCCAGGAAATGCACGCTTTCATTCGTAAACAAATCGGTGAGCACAAAGGAATCAAAGTCGCCAATGCTACCACGATTCTTTACGGCGGAAGTGTTAATGCAGGAAATGCACGCGATCTTTTTGAACAATATGATATTGATGGTGCATTGGTAGGTGGAGCCTCATTGGATTTCGAAGATTTCACAGCCATTATTAGAGCAAGACAATAAAATGAATTACATCGAATATAAATTTACCATCTCACCTACTGAGCCATGGACAGAAATTCTTTTGGCCATGTTATCGGTGCATGCATTCGAAAGTTTCACTGAAACCGACTCGGGATTGAATGGATATGTGAGAGCGGATCAAGACAATGAGAGTGCCGTCAAAGAGGAGATAGCCAATTTGCATGACGCTCAAATTGAGTATGTACGAACAGAAATTGAACAAAGAAATTGGAATTCAGAATGGGAATCAAATTTCCAACCGATTTTGGTGAAAGAGCAATGTTACATTCGTGCAGAATTTCACGAATCTCAACCGGATATTCGGTATGAGATTGTTATTCAACCCAAAATGTCATTTGGAACGGGTCATCATGCTACGACCCATTTGATGGTGGAATATATTTTGGAATCCGAACTCGAAGGAAAATCCGTACTTGATATGGGTTGTGGAACAGCGATTCTAGCGATTTTAGCAAAAATGAAAGGTGCAGGCTACACCGAAGGAATTGATATTGACGAATGGTCAGTGGAGAATTCAATTGAAAATGCGGAGAAAAATAAGGTAGAAGTTGTGGTAAGATTGGGCGATGTTTCGTTGCTGGGAAATCAGCAATTCGATGTGATTTTAGCCAACATCAATAAGAATATATTGATGGCAGATATTCCTGATTACGTAAAAAACCTTAACTTTGTAAACGGAGAGCTTATACTCAGCGGTTTGTTGGAATCCGATTTTGAGGATATCAAACAGCGTTGCGAAGAATTTGATTTAGAATTTGTTTCTAAAAAACACAAAGAGGAATGGATAGCTTTAAAATTCATTAAAACAACGTAAAGTGGAATTAGAATTTCAAACAAAGCCGATTTGGCAGGAAGAAATTGATACAGATGTACTCTTAGCGGAGGATGTGAATCGGGTCTTGGTTTTACATAATGACGATGTAAACACCTTTGATTATGTAATTATGTGTTTGATTGAAGTATGTAATCACAGCCTTCTTCAAGCGGAGCAATGTACATGGTTGGTTCATTACAAAGGAAAATGCGAGGTAAAAACAGGAAGTTTTGAATTCCTTGAGCCGATGTGTACTTCACTTTTAGACAGAGGATTAAGTGCGGAAATCAATTAATCAAAAAAGATTTAAAAATGCAAATTAAAAAAGCCACCTTTTCGGGTGGCTTTTCTGTTTCATAGGAAACCTTATGATTAAGCTTCTTCCGTTGGAGTTTCCTCTTTCGATTCAGTAGCTTCTGCTTTTGGTTCTTCTGTAACCTCAACAATAGGTTGAGCTTTCTTAGGATCATTTGCGTACAAAGGATTGTCGTAATTGAATCCTGTATCTTCATTTTTCTCAGCCGCAGCCAATCTTTCGGCATCCATTCGTGCAACTTCTGCTTTTGCTTTCGCGGCAGCTTCTGCTCTTTGGATGGATTCACTGTCTGCAATTACATCAAATTCGAAATCAACTTCAACCTCTCTATGGAAACGAATACGTGCAGTATTTCTACCCATTCGTTTGATGGTGTTTCCTGGGATTCGGATATGTTTTCTTTCGATTTCAACGCCAGCTTTGTTCAATGCTTCTGCCAAATCGCCGTTGTTTACGGAACCAAATAATTTTGATCCTGATCCCACTTTTGCTTCAATGTTGATAACTAAATCGGTTAGCTTTTCAGATTTCTCTTTTGCTTCTGCGATTAATTTATCTTCAACCGCTTTACGCGACTCCATTATAGTGGCTAATTCTTCTCTTTCTTTTGCAGTTGCAATTACCGCTTTTTTTCTTGGAATCAAGAAGTTACGAGCGTATCCAGGTTTTACTGAAACAATTTCAAACTCAAAACCTAAATTTTCTACATCTTGCTTTAATATAACGTCCATTTTATTCTGCTTTTTAGGTTTTACTTATTTTAATTGATCACCGATGTAAGGCATAATTGCTAAGTGACGTGCACGTTTGATTGCAATGGATACTTTACGTTGATACTTTAATGAAGTTCCGGTATAACGACGAGGTAAGATTTTACCTTGTTCGTTTATAAACTGAAGCAAAAATGCTGGATCTTTGTAATCTACATATTTGATTCCATATTTTTTGAAACGACAGAATTTTTTGTTCGTTTGCGTTTCAATATCTAATTGAGATAGGTAGCGAATTTCGCTTTCTCCTCCTTCTGCTGCTTTTTTTGCTAATTCGTCGATTGCCATTTTTTGATTTTTTAAGCGTTAGATTTTTCTGATTTTAACTTCGTTCTGCGTTTCTCTGCCCATTCAATTGCATGTTTATCCAATTTAACGGTAAGAAAGCGAATCACACGCTCGTCACGTTTGTACATCAATTCCAAACCTGCAACCAAATCATGGTTTTCAGTTTTGAATTCAAACAAATGGTAAAAACCATTTCTTTTGTTCTGAATCGGGTAAGCTAGTTTTTTCAAGCCCCAGCTTTCGTTTGCTACGATTTCCGCATTATTTTCTTTTAGGAAATCCTCTACTTTTTTAACTGCTTCCTCCACCTGAGTATCAGATAGAACGGGAGTTAAAATGAAAACAGTTTCATAATGAGTCATTTATATAATTTTTTAATTTGGATTGCAAAAGTATTAATATTTTCCTTAGTAACAAACTAAATCGAAGGTTTTTATAGTGTAGACCTAGTTTTTAGGAATATTTGAAAGATAATTCTTCCATTTTCAGTGTCGTTCAGTTTCCTTTTTTTCGTACTTTTAAACATTCGGTAAAAATATATACATACCATGAAATCAAAATTAAATGAACTTTTTGAATACAATCTATATTGCAATATAGAATTAATTAAAGCGATAGAACCGCATGTGGATGAATTCCCACGTAGAGTCATTGAACTAATGAATCATCTCTTGAATTCTCATATCTTTTGGAACAATCGACTGACCGGAAAACCGGACAATGACCGTTGGCAAATTCATCCGTTTCAAGACTTAATCAAAATCAACGAAGAAAACCATGCGTTAACAAAGTCAATCATTGAAAATCGAGATGTTTTCGAAGTTATTTCCTTTAAAAATTCAAAAGGTGGAATCTCTACCTCTACCATTGAGGATATTTATTTCCATTTGGTCAATCATGGAACCTACCACCGTGGGCAGCTCGCTTTACTCTTCCGCCAATCCAGCGTAGCGGAACCCGTACGAACTGATTTTATTTTTTGGAAGATCAAAGATCAACTTTAATACTCCTTATTATATATTCGTTTCTATAATTGGATTTACTTCTAAGCTTTATAAGTAAATCGTATTTTAATTTTTGGTTTCTGTTCAGGTTTTCTCACTTTTTTTCATTAATTTTGAATCGTTCTAAATAGCGAATTTAGATTTAATTTCAACAAAATATCAAAAATAATGAAAAAACACAGTGCAGCTGCCGAATGGAGAGGTAGCATCAAGGATGGAAAAGGAAAATTATCCTCAAAAAGTAAAGTTTTGGACGGAAAAGAATATTCTTTCAAATCCCGTTTTGAAAATGGAGAAGGAACCAATCCTGATGAGTTATTGGCAGCTTCCCATGCGGGATGCTTCGCTATGGCAACCAGTCTTATGTTGGGCGAGGAAGGATTCACGCCTGAGTATTTACAAGCATCAGCTGAGGTAACGATGGATCCCGAAAAGCTAAATATAGTGAGCTCCCATTTGACATTGAAAGGAAAGGTTCCAGAAATTAGCTTAGAGAAATTTATGGAAATAGCCAATAAAGCGAAGGATAATTGTCCCATTAGTAAGGTAATGAATTGCAATATTAGCTTAGATGCCACGTTAGAATAAGGCATTTATCAATCATTATCAGAACTTTAAATTTTGATGTACACCAAATTAGTGAAATTGTTTTTACGTTTAACACTAGCAAGTGGTTTTTTATCGGCCATAGCAGATCGTTTTGGATTTTGGAGCTATCATGTAGCGTGGGGAAGTTGGGATAAATTTATTGAATATACCCAAGTTCTCTTACCCTTTTTCGGTCATACTTTAATTCAAATTACAGCCATACTTGCTACTGCTTTTGAAATTCTACTTGCTATTGCTTTGCTTATTGGATGGAAAACTAAATGGGCGGCTAAGCTTAGCGGTGTCTTATTGTTAATTTTCGGATTCACTATGTTTTTTTCCACCGGATTAAAATCCGCATTCGACGCCTCAGTATTTACTGCAGCTGCTGCCGCTTTTGGTTTAAGTACCATCAACATTCGATTTTTAGAAATCAGCCCTTCCGATCCAACACGAGTTAGATTTTAGTATTAGTTAACCCAAAAATTAGAAGCAATGAGTTCAAAAGAAATGTATCCCGAAGGAAGCAGAGAAATGGCTATGGCCAAAGGTGACTTAGCTCCTCATCAAATTGAAGCATGGCGTACCTTCAGTCGATCTGTATTTAAGGAAGGAGTTTTGGATGAAAAGACCAAACAATTGATAGCGATTGCCGTTGCACATGTAACCCAATGTCCATACTGCATTCAATCCCACGTTCCGCAAGCTATGCGAAAAGGAGCGACTAAAGAAGAGATTATGGAAGCAATTTGGGTTGCAGCCGAAATGAGAGCAGGCGCAGCTTATGCCCATGGAAATATTGCCTTTCAGGCGATGGAGGATTTTGAGAAATTATAAATGAATTCAAAAAATATGAAAGCTCGATTAGAATATGGAAAAGTTGCACCGGAAGCAATCAAAGGTCTATTGGAATTGGAAAAATACATTCATCACTCCGGACTCGAAAGCAAGTTATTTGAGTTGGTGAAAATGAGAGCCTCCCAAATCAACGGTTGTGCGTATTGTCTGGATATGCATTCAATTGATGCACGAAACGGTGGCGAAACGGAACAGCGTTTGTATACTTTGTCTGCATGGAGAGAAACGCCGTTTTTTACGGATAAAGAAAGAGCCGCTTTGGAATGGACCGAAGCCTTGACTTCAATTTCCGACTCGGCTATTTCGGATGAAATGTATGAAGGAATTTGTGAACATTTTGACGAAAAAGAATTAATCGCTTTAACCATGACCATTATTGCGATCAATAGTTGGAACCGATTGGCTATCGCTTTCCGAACGGTTCCTGGAAATTACAAACCTTAAATATGAAATGAATTTATCGGGAAAATCAGCCATTTTAACGGGAGTTAGCAGCGGTTTAGGAAAAGAATTAGCGAATGCCTTGGTGCGCAAAGGCTGTAAAGTTTATGGATTGGCCAGAAATGGGCACAACCTTGCGAAAATAAAATTCCAACTCGGAAAACTTTTCATACCCGTAGTGTTGGACATTACAGATTTTAAAAAAGTTGAAAATTGGATACATTCTGAATTTTCCTCGTCAAATTCACCCGATATTTTAATCAATAATGCGGGTGTTGGTAGATTTGGAAAGATTGATGAAATGCCGTTTGAAGATTGGTTGACTATGGTCAACACGAATTTAAATGGTATGTATTTCCTAACTGCGCAAGTCGTTCCTTTTCTAAAACAAAAAGAAACATCCACAAGCATTCTCAATATTGGTTCCATCCTCGGAACGGTGGGGCGTGCAGAAGGTTCTGCTTACAGCGCTACAAAATTCGGCGTGCAAGGTTTTAGCGATTCTTTGTTTAAAGAACTGAGAGAATTTAATATTAAGGTAAGCTGCATTCATCCCGGATCCATCGATACCCATTTCTTTCAAAGCTCGGGAATTAAATCCCATCCCTATATGCTTAATCCCCAAGAGGTGTCCGATATAATTATCCATGTTTTAGAAACTCCTGACAATCTGTTAATCAGTGAATTAACAATTCGCCCTCTCCATCCAAAACCTCCCATGGGCAAATAAAAAATCCCACATATATAAGAGTGGGATTTCGTGATCATGGTAAAATAAGTAGAGTTAAAAAGAGTCGCCGTTGGGCACAAATAGGGTTGTAATGTTTTATTGAAACAAATTTAGTATTTAAATTTAAAAAATCAATAAGGAAAAATCCCTTTTTATAGAGTTCAACTATCTATTTACAGATTTAAAATATCTAGAAACTTTAAATTTACCCGATTATGTTTCTTAATTTCGTAAAATCATTAAATATTATTAAAAACTACAAAGAATATGAAGGATATACTAAAGTTAGAACCTCAAAATATTTGGAGAAACTTCTCAAAACTGAATGAGATTCCACGTCCATCCAAAAAAGAAGAAAAAGTTCGAAAATTCATGGTGGAATTTGGTAAAAGCTTGGATTTAGAAACTTTAACGGACGAAATTGGGAATGTGGTCATCAAAAAACCAGCTTCCAAAGGAATGGAAAATAGAAAGACGGTAGTTCTTCAATCCCATTTGGACATGGTTTGTCAAAAAAATAACGACGTAGATTTCAATTTTGATACCCAAGGAATTCAAATGTTTATTGAAAACAATGAATTTGTAAAAGCAAAAGGAACCACTTTGGGTGCAGATAATGGAATTGGAGTTGCAACGATTATGAGCGTTTTGGAATCTTCCGACATTGTTCATCCACCTATTGAAGCGCTTTTCACCATCGATGAAGAAACCGGAATGACGGGTGCCATCAACTTAAATGAATCGATTTTGAATGGGAAAATTCTTTTGAATTTAGATACCGAAGATGATGATGAATTGACCATTTCTTGTGCTGGTGGTTTGGATGTTACCGCAACAAAAACCTATAAACCCGAAACTTTAAACGGGGAATACAGTTCGATAACAGTTTCTATAGAAGGACTAAAAGGAGGACATTCGGGAGGAGATATTCAATTGGAATTAGGAAATTCAAATAAATTATTAGCGCGTTTCCTTTACGACAGTTTGGAATTCAATGCACAAATTGTAGAAATGGATAGCGGTGGATTACGAAATGCCATTCCGAGAGAAGGATCTTTTGTGGTAACCGTAGAAAATTCAGAAAAAGAAGATTTATTGGCTGCTTTTGAAGAATTAAAAACCGATATTTTAAATGAATATGCAACCGTTGAACCTAAATTAAAAATTGAAATAAGCAAAACCAATTTGCAGCCATCGGTCGCTTCTTTTGAAGAATCAAAAAAATTAACGTACGCTGTAATGTCCGCCTACAACGGCCTGTATAGAATGAGTCCCGAAATGGAAGGTGTAACAGAAACATCCAATAACGTAGCCAATGTAGTTGTAAAAGACGGAGAAATGAAGATTTTATGTCTTTCCCGTTCGGCGATTGAATCTGGAAAAAAAGAAATGACGGCGTCCTTAAAATCGACTTTTGAATTGGCAGGATTTAAAGTTGAATTTTCAGGTGGCTATCCCGGATGGCGTCCGAATATGAATTCGGAAATTTTGGATGTTATGAAGCCTTTGTATAAAGAAATGTTTGGCGAAGATCCAAAAATAATTGCAACCCACGGAGGTTTAGAATGTGGAATTATCGGTGGACATTATCCCGAAATGGACATGATTTCATTTGGTCCAAATATTACAGGACCGCACTCTCCCGACGAAAGAGTAGAAATAAAATCCGTACAGAAATTTTGGAAATATTTCTTGGAAGTGTTGAAACATACACCCAAAGAAGATTAAATTACAAATAAAATTTAAAATAAGAAAGATGAAAATAGAAATTTGGAGTGATGTAGTTTGTCCGTTTTGCTATATAGGCAAACGAAATTTTGAAAATGCGCTACACCAATTTCCAGGAAAAGAAGAAGTGGAAGTCATTTGGAAAAGTTTTCAATTGGATCCAACGATTTCAAAAACAGCAGAACCTCAATTATATACAGACCAACTTTCAAAAAAGACAGGTTGGAGCAAAGAAGAAACCGACAAAGCTTTGGAATCAATGAGTGCCATGGCAAAATCGGTGGGTCTGGAATTTAATTTGGAAGGATTAAAATCAATCAACACCTTTGATACCCATCGAATTATCCAATATGCAAAACTAAAAGATTTAGGAAGTCAAGCGGAAGAAGCTTTCTTTAAAGCCTTTTTTACGGATGGAAGAGACTTAACTAAAAAAGAAACGCAAATAGAAATTATGCAGAACATAGGTCTGACTGAAACGGATTTAGAAAAAGCTATGAGCGATGATTTGTATGAAAAAATGACCAAAGCAGACATTGAAGAAGCCAAACAATTGCAAATTAGTGGTGTTCCTTTCTTTGTTATCGACAGAAAATATGCGGTATCCGGTGCGCAACCTAGCGAAGCTTTTACGCAAACTTTGGAAACGGCTTTTCAAGAATGGAAAGCGGAAAATCCAACTCCTGAATTACAGGTTGTACAAGGTCAAAGTTGCGATGTAAATGGAAAATGTGATTAATCGATAATCAAAGTAGAAAGCTTTTCAGTTAAAGATTTACGCGAATAATTTTTATAATTGGAAGACGGATGCTTTACCGTGTTTGTCTTCCAATTTCTATAGGTAGTCAAAATAAATTCTTGTACTTTTTCTTCATCGCAATGCGTGCAGTACGCACTCAGGGAATAGTCTTTCAAAATTTCAGCCACGTCACCCCCACTCGGTCCTACTGCCAAAATCGGATTTTCTGTTGCCATGTATTCAAATAGTTTTCCTGGAATAATTCCTTTGGATTTCTCGTCTGGAAAATTGGTCAACAGCAATGCATTTGAATTAAAAATTCCTTCAATCGATTCTTTGTGTGAAACATAACCTTTGAATTTACAAAAGGTTTTCAACTGATTTTCATGCAGTGAATTTTGAACGCCTTTGCTTATTTCTCCATAAAAATTCAATTCCAAATCATTCGAAAAACCGGAATTGTTCTTGATTAATTCATTCAGCACTTTCCATAGTACCAAAGGATTTCGGGCGATTTCTAACCCACCGCTGTATGTTATTGTAAATTTTGAGTTTTGTTTTTTGACTAAATTTTTGAAGGTGGATTCTTCGTATCCATTTGTAATTACTTCTACTTTTTTGGCACCCAAAGCGGTATAACTTTTCGCATCACTAAAACTGGTTGCAATCACTGTATCCGCTGTCTTCAACACTTTTGATTCCAATTCCTTGTGTTTTTTCTGAGAAGAATTTGTCAGTTTTAATTCGGAATGGTAACTGATTTGCGTCCAAGGATCTCGAAAATCAGCCAACCAATTTAAATCAGGATTTTGTTGTTTTAAGTGCAAACCAATCAAATGCAAACTATGCGGTGGGCCGGTAGAAACAATCGTATCAATCTGATTTTCAAAAATATAATTCCCCAAGAATTGAACCGAAGGTTTTACCCAAAATTTTCGTGCATCAGGAATAAAGAAATTTCCTCGAACAAAAACAGAAATTTTAGTCAGAAACGACTGTTTTTCCGGTTTTTCAAATTGGCCTGCTTTGTAGGCTTTTGATTTGGGGTTCAACTTTTCAGCTATTTGATAGGGTTCCCAAATTTTGGTTTGGATGTGTTTTAAATTCGCAGGAATTTCATCGATTAAACTTTCATCGATAATCGGATAGGAAGGATTTTCAGGTGAATAAACAAGCGGTTCCACACCAAATTCTGGCAAATACGTTGAAAACTTTAACCAACGCTGAACGCCTGGCCCACCTGCTGGCGGCCAATAGTATGTAATGATTAAAACTTTTTTTAATGCCATTTACTGAAAATTTAGGAAGAGAACGAATTGAAATTATCCGAAAGAATAATTTAAGTCCGAATAAAAATTACTCCTTCTCCAATTCTTTCTCATCTTTCTTTTTCCACATTACATATCCACCGCCAAGAAATAATAAAACAAATAAAACATTAAACGCCAAAGTCATTGTATTTCCTGTTTGGATGATTTGGGGATTAAATTCCATTACCACTTCTTTGTCGCCTTTTTTCAGAGGAACAGCGCGTAAGAAATAATCCGCTTTTAGCAGCGGACGTTCCTTTCCATCCACTTTTACCGTCCATCCGTGTGGATAATAAATTTCAGAAAAAACCGCTACTTTCGGTGATTCTATCGACGTTTTATAGGTTAATTTATTCGGCTGATATTTAGTCAATGCTATACTCGAATTCAATTCCGATGTGAAAGCGTTTGGAAGAAGGCTTTTCAACTTCGAATCCAAAACCACCGTCTGTTTCAAATCAACATCTTTCAAGGCTAAAATCTCTTCATTCGCATTTTCAACCCATTTGACATCCGATACCAACCACGCATTTCCGTAGGCATTTTTATTCAATTCCACCATGGGACTGTTTGGATTTCCGTGAATTAAATATTTGGTATTCAATAGATTTAAAATAGTTCCCATATCGGCCTGCGAAACACCAAGTTTTTTAGACTTCTCAGACCCTGAAAAATACAAATCAATAATATCCTGATAGTTATGTAATTTCGCACCATGATATCCACCAATGGAATGAGCGAAGAAAGAGGTAGTCGCATCATTAAATGTACTGAATACATTGTCAAAAACCCGGTATTGTGATTTGTCTGCGATTCGTAAACTATCCAAAGTTTTATTGAAGGAAACTTTTTGAGCGATTCCCGCTAAATTGTAATTTTCGCGCGCACCTTCCATTAATTTGGAAGAAGGTTGGGTTGGGAAAGGATTGTCAACAAACATTTTGTCAATGTAATTATCGTCATTCAAATAACGCTTATCAACTTGCCAACCATCGATTAAAGCCAATCCTGCAATTCCTAAAACGACAATAAAACTACTTTTAATTTTATTAATTTGATACAAAACCAACAAAGCCAAAGTCAAAACCACGAATACCAAGGTTCGTAATGTATCGGCTTTAAACATAGCAATTCGATCTTCTCGAAGGGCATTGTCCAATTTATTCAACATCGAATCCCACGTTCCAAAAGCTTGTGGATTGTATTCTTTAACCAAATCCAAATATTGCTTTTTGTTGAGAAGATCGTATTCGGTGGAGAAACTAAAAATACTGCCACCTGCCAAATAGAAAATCACTAACAAGGCTACCACTCCACCTCCGGCATATTTTAAAATTTTCAATTTGAATTCATCCGTCAAATCTTCGTCTTTGATAAAAACAAACAAAGTCAAAGCGGCCAAAAGAGGCATGGTGAATTCAGCCATCACCAACATGGATGAAACCGCTCGGAATTTATCGTAAAATGGAAAGAAATCAATCATAAAATCCGTCAATCCGCCAAAGTTTTTTCCCCAAGCGAGAACGATACTCAAAATAGTTGCGCCTAGTAACCACCATTTGTATTTTGTCCATTTGTTACGAACTAAAAATAATCCTATAAAAAACAGAAAAACCACAACAGCACCTTGGTAAGCGGGTCCCGAAGTTCCCGGCTGATCGCCCCAATAGGTTGCAACAGGACTTGTTGCTAAATATTCAAAAGCTTGTCCATTGAATTCGTCATTCAAATCCAATGAATATTGTTGTTTCTGAAGTTCAGCGACATAATGTTTTAAATTTTCTTGTTTGGGTTGACTGGGTCCACCCATAAAATCAGGAATAAATAAATTAAAGGTTTCCAATTTCCCGTAACTCCAATGGGTGATATAATCATGGTCCAGTCCTTTTGATTTATCTTGAAGTAAGGTCATTTCTGTATTTCCACGAATGGTTTCTTTGCTGTATTCATAAGTAGAAAGCAAACGCGTAGAATTCATTCCCACCCCGATTAAACAAGCAAAAACAAGTAATCCCGTAGAAATCACAAAAGGTTTTATTTCTTTGGATTTGAAGGCATCTATGGCTTCGACTACAAAGTAAACCAACATGACCAAAAACAAATAGTAAGTCATTTGCGGGTGATTTGCTGAGAGTTCCAATCCCATAAAAAGGGTGGTCATCAGAAATCCAACAATGTATTTCCGCTGATACAGTAAAATAATTCCTGCGACCAAAGGTGCGAAATAAGCAATGGCGTGGACTTTCGCATTGTGTCCGGCACCAATTATTATGAAGAAATAGGCACCCAATGCAAAGAAAATCGATCCTGCTAAAGCATATTTCCATTTTTTGAAGAGAACCATTCCTAGAATGAAAAATCCTGCGAAAAGGAGAAAAACATAATCAGCAGGACGTGGTAGAAATCTAAAAAAATGATCGACTGTTTTGATGAAGTCATAGTCGTATTTAGCGCCGGTTTGATACGTTGGCATTCCACCAAACATAGCATTGGACCAATAGATGTTTTCGCCGGTTTGTTTTTCGAAGGTTTTCATTTCTTCGGCACTTCCGCGGTAATTCACAATATCGGGTTGGATAATAGAATTGCCAGACAAAACCGCTGAATTGTAAACCAAAGCTAATATGGCAAACAAAACGAGGGAAACCACGCTAAATATTAAATTCTTATTCTTCATCTTTTTTTTCAGGTTCTTCAATGATTTCGTACTCTACCGATTCGGCTTCAATAGGAAAATTGGGTTGATCCAGATTTCCCGAATTTGTTCTCGCTCTAGGTTCTTCTTGTCTTCTTTGCGGCTGAGGTCTGCTTGGACTCACCAATCGCTTTAAAAACCGAATGACTATAATAGCAAGAATTACGTAAAATATGAATTTTAAAAATGACATTCTAATTAACCGTTGTGACTATTGTTTGTGTTCCTGATTCTGTTTCTTTTTGATCTCCTTGTTGGAAAGTTGTATTCACATTTTCCTTTTTGGTAATGTTTACCTTTTTAATCCATCCACTTTCTACATCCAATTCCACTTTTCCGTCCAAGGTAGCAGTGTTTTTCATGGTAGCTGTAATTCCACTTTGGGTATCTTTTCCGCCTACATCTTGCACACCTTTTACAAGAATAATTGCCTTTCCATCTTTAATTCCATCAAACGTTCGAGTCACTTTGTTTTGACCTTTGATAGGACCTTCGCTGATGTTTTGGGTATCTTCCCATTTCTCACCTACTTTTAAACTTTTATCTGGAAAGATATTAAGTGATTCTTCAAACTGCGATTTAATGGCTTCTGTGCTCAATGCAACGGTCAATAATTCTTTGATTTCTTTTTGCTCATCTGCGTTGAAATCATTTTTCAATTTCGACAAAGCATTGGTTACAATTTTATCCAAACCAGTTACGGAATGAACTTTTCCTTTGTTGTCCACTTCCATTGTAAAACTTTGTCCTGTAATGGCTTTATAAATCAACCAACTCTGTGCAACGTCTTTGTCCGAAGGTTTGGGCGAAGTCGTATTGTAGGAGATATTTTGTCCTTCAGGTGATTTGAAACTTTCGCTGAAGTTTTTGAAAGTTGCCTTCAATTTAAATTTATTTCCCATGATTTCTTCAACAAAATAATCAAAACCAACGGTTCGTGAAGAAGATAAATTCATACTTCTTCCACCGGCGGACATAGTTTGTGTTTGAGATATTTTTAAGTCAAAGGGATAAGTTTGCCCTTTTTTCAAGTTGTATCTAAAGGTATAACTTTCGTCTTCGTTTTTCACAAGAGAAACTTCACTTTCACCTGTTATGTCTTGATTCTCTGATTGGGTCGTTTCATCGCCATTTGCCCCAAGCGTTCCTTCCGATTGGTTTTCAGTCGTTTCGGTTGTGTTTTCTACTTTGTCTTTACTTTCTTTACAAGCTGTCATCGCAATAAATAATGACAGTATCATTAGTGCTTTATTCATCAATTTTGAAATTTGGGGCAAGATAATCATAAATACCAATTTTGGGTTTACGAAGCTTTTAAAAAAATCTTAAAGTTTGGGATAAAAGAAAGTTTTAAAATTGATTTCAGAGTGAATTGGATATAATTCTGAGATAAAGTAAAGATTTTTATACATTTGTTCATACTGAGAACATAAAAAGAAAAATTTACACATGAGTTTATTTACTAGAAAACCACTGGCTGAACTATTGGCCCAAGCCAATGAAACCGGTGAACACGTCTTAGAAAAGTCGTTGGGTACATGGGGATTGATTTCCCTAGGTATAGGTGCGATTATCGGTGCCGGTTTATTTTCAATTACAGGATTAGCTGCTGCGAATTATGCCGGACCTGCAATTATTATATCCTTTGTAATCGCTGCTATCGGCTGTGCATTTGCGGGATTATGTTATGCAGAATTCGCCTCTATGATTCCCGTTGCGGGAAGTGCTTATACGTATTCATACGCAACGATGGGTGAATTCATCGCTTGGATTATCGGTTGGGATTTGGTGTTGGAATATGCGGTAGGAGCCGCTACAGTCGCTTCGAGTTGGTCGGGTTATTTGGATAAATTCCTGCAAACCTTTGGGATCACTTTCCCAAAAGGACTTTTGATGACACCTTTTGACACCATGCCGGGTGAAAATGGCGAAGTGGTTTATGGAATCATGAATTTACCCGCTGTTTTTATAGTGGTTGTAATGTCGATAGTTTTAATTCGTGGAATTAGAGAATCCTCAATAGTAAATAATGTCATTGTTGTTTTAAAAGTAACTCTGGTATTGGTCTTCATTGCGGTAGGGTTTCAATACATTCGACCGGAAAATCACATTCCATTCATTCCTGAAAACACTGGAAAGTTTGGAGAATTTGGATTTTCAGGAATTATTCGAGCAGCAGCGGTTGTTTTCTTTGCATATATTGGTTTTGATGCAGTAAGTACGGCAGCTCAAGAAACAAAAGACCCGAAGAAAGCAATGCCACGTGGAATTTTAGGTTCCTTATTAATATGTACTGTCCTTTATATTGCCTTTGCGTATGTTATGACAGGAGTTGCTAGCTACCAAGCATACGGTGCTGATCCTACCAACCAATTAGCGCCTGTTGCCATTGCAATTAGTAATATGGGAACGATGGATGCAAATGGAGTGATACACGCTGCTTATCCTTGGTTGAACACTTCGATTATAGTTGCCATTTTATTGGGATATGCTTCTGTAATTTTGGTTATGTTATTGGGTCAAAGCCGTGTGTTTTATTCGATGAGTAAAGATGGATTGTTACCTTCGATGTTTTCAAGCATTCACTCAAAATTTAAAACGCCCCATAAATCAAGTGTTTTCTTTCTAATATTTGTAAGTGTTTTTGCAGCCTTTGTTCCCGGACGAGTTGTAGGAGAAATGACGAGTATTGGAACCCTTTTCGCCTTTATTTTGGTTTGTTTGGGAGTTTTGATTATGCGAAAATCAATGCCCGATGCACCGCGAGGTTTTCGAGTTCCTTTGGTTCCTTTGATTCCTATTTTAGGGATTTTGACGTGTTCTTTTATGATGATTTTCCTTCCGTTTGACACTTGGATGCGTTTAATCATTTGGATGATAATTGGATTGGACGTGTATTTATTCTACAGTGTGAAACACAGTCATATCACCGCAAACAAAGAGGGAATTATGAATAGGGCGAATAAAACTGTAGGAATTTGGGGATTGGTGATGGTTATTATTTTACTTTTTGTTGCCATTGGACATCATCAAACAGCTGAAACCAATCCTCATACAGGTGCAATCAACGAAGAAGGTTTATTCTATTTTTCCATGGTATTTGGATTGATTCATTTTGTATTATTCCTCTATAAATTATACAAAGGTTATTCTAAAAATTAATAAAAAATAACGGGATTTATAAAACCAGAAGATATACTTTTGGTTTTTAATTGACGCTAAATAAAAGATGGATATACTAGTTAGAAAATTACGGTTGGAGGATTATGAGGATTTGAAGAATTCAATGATTCAGGCATACGGTAATGTGAATGAATTTTGGAGAGAAAGTTCAATTCGAACGTTGGTTGATATTTTTCCAGAAGGTCAGTTCTGCATTGAAGTGGACGGAAAAGTTGCGGCTTGTGCTTTGTCCATTATCGTTTTATATGAATTGTATGGTGATAATCATACCTACCATGAGATTGTGGGAAATTTCACTTTCAATACCCATACCGATGATGGCGATATACTTTATGGAATTGAAGTATTTGTAAGTCCCGAGTTTAGAGGACTTCGTTTGGGACGACGACTGTACAATGAGCGGAAAGATTTATGTGAGAAATTAAATTTAAAAGGAATTTTAATTGGAGGAAGATTACCCAATTTCCACCTTCACAGCGATATGTATTCGCCCAGAGAATACATCGAAAAAGTTCGAGACAGAGAAATTGAAGATCCGGTTCTGAATTTTCAATTGGCCAATAATTTTCATGTACTTAAAGTTCTAAAAAACTATTTAAAAGGAGATACGGAATCGGAAGAGTTTGCGGCTTTAATGCAATGGAATAATATCTATTATTCCCGAAAACCAAATGCAATGAACGACAGCATCATTCGTTTGGGGTTGGTTCAGTGGCAGATGCGGCCTTTTAAGAACATTGATGAATTCTTTGAACAAGTTGAATTTTTCATTGACGTATTGGCGGATTACAAAGCTGATTTTGTCGTATTTCCAGAATTTTTCAATACACCGCTTCTCGCGCCTTACAATCATTTACCCGAACATGAAGCGATGCGTGAATTGGCAAAACATACCGAAACAATCAAAGATAAACTGTCTGAATATGCAATTGCTTACAACGTAAATATCATTGCGGGAAGTATGCCTTTGGAAGAAGATGGTTCGTTGTATAATTCCTCTTATTTATTACATAGAAATGGAAAAGTAAGTGATTTTCGAAAAATTCACATCACACCCAATGAGAAGAAATACTACGGAATGGTTGGTGGCGACAAAGTAAAAGTCATTGATACCGATTGTGGAAAAGTAGGTTTATTAATTTGTTACGATGTAGAATTCCCTGAATTATCAAGGATTTTGGCCGATCAAGGAATGAAAATATTATTTGTTCCGTATTTAACGGATACCCAGAATGCGTATACCCGTGTTCGGGCCTGTGCACAAGCGCGTGCCATTGAAAACGAATGTTATGTTGCCATCACAGGTTGTATTGGGAATTTACCCGGTGTAAGTAATATGGATATTCAGTATGGACAAGCGGCTGTTTTTACACCTTCTGATTTCCCTTTTCCAGTGGATGCAGTAAAAGCAGAAGCCACGCCCAATACAGAAATGACGATTATTGTGGATGTAGATTTAATGATGTTAAAAGAATTGCATCACAACGGTTCGGTGAAAATCATGAAAGACCGTCGAAAAGATTTGTATGAAGTACGATTAAAAAAGCATTCCTAAAATTGTAGGAATGCTCACTTAACTTCTTGTGCTCACGACTGGACTCGAACCAGCACATCCGTAAGGACACTACCACCTCAAGGTAGCGTGTATACCAATTTCACCACGTGAGCTTAGCATTCGCAAAAGTAATCAAATTATGGAAAGCGAGAAGGCTTTTGGAAGATTTTAAAAATTCTATCGGCTAATTTCTTTGTTGTTCAATCTAAAGATTAACTTTGCACTCAAAATTTAAAGAAAATGTTCAGAACGCATACTTGTGGAGAATTGAATGTAAGTCATGTCAATCAAAAAGTTACATTAAGCGGTTGGGTTTCCGTCTTACGAGACAAAGGTTTTATGCTTTGGATTGATCTTCGTGATCGATATGGAGTTACGCAATTGATTTTGGACGAAAATAGAACGGATGTAGCTTTGTTTGAAAAAGCCCGAAAATTGGGACGTGAATATGTTATTCAAGTTACAGGAACCGTGATTGAACGTGAATCCAAAAATAAAAATATTCCAACTGGTGAAATTGAAATTCTCGTAGAAAACCTCGAAATTTTAAATGCATCCAAACTTCCTCCGTTTACCATTGAGGACGAAACCGATGGAGGTGAGGAATTGAGAATGCATTACCGTTATTTGGATATCCGAAGAAATCCCGTGAAACATAAATTAATTTTCCGTCATAAAGTAGCGCAAGAAATTCGAAAATATCTATCTGACAAAGACTTTTTGGAAGTTGAAACCCCGGTTTTAATTAAATCTACGCCAGAAGGGGCTCGCGACTTTGTGGTTCCTTCCCGAATGAATCCAGGTGAATTTTATGCTTTGCCACAATCCCCACAAACCTTTAAACAACTGTTGATGGTGGGTGGATTGGATAAATATTTCCAAATCGTGAAATGCTTTCGAGACGAAGATTTACGTGCAGACCGTCAACCTGAGTTTACGCAAATAGACTGTGAAATGGCATTTGTCGATCAGGAAGAAATCCTACATATTTTTGAAGGTTTGATGAAACATTTACTGAAAACCGTTCACAATGCAGACATTGAAAAATTCCCACGAATGACGTATGCAGATGCAATGCGTAAATACGGAAATGACAAACCAGACATTCGTTTTGGAATGGAATTTCATGAATTGGATGATTTAACCAAAGGAAAAGACTTCTTGGTTTTTGATAAAGAAGAATTGGTTGTGGGTATCTCTGCTCCTACTTTGAATTCTTATACACGAAAGGACATTGATCGTTTATTGGAATGGATGCAACGTCCACAAATTGGAGCCAAAGGTTTTGTTTGGGTACGTGTGAATGAGGACGGAAGTTTTAAATCATCGGCCGATAAGTTTTATACCCAAGAAGATTTAGCAACAATTGCGGAAAGAATGGGTGCTGAGAAAAATGATTTAATGATCATCATGGCCGGAGATGCAGATGAAACGCGCAAACAGCTAAGCGCTTTACGAATGGAATTGGCAGAACGATTGAATTTACGAAATCCCAAAGAATTTGCACCGCTTTGGGTTGTTGATTTTCCACTTTTGGAATGGGATGACGAGACCAACAGATGGCATGCAATGCACCACCCGTTTACTTCACCTAAGCCGGAAGATCTTTCGAAATTACAGAGTCATCCCGGCGAAGTTCGTGCCAATGCGTATGACTTGATATTGAATGGAAATGAAATTGGTGGAGGTTCCATTCGAATTCACAACCAAGAATTACAAGCTCAAATGTTTGAATTGCTAGGACTTACACCCGAACAAGCCCAAGACCAATTTGGATTCTTAATGAATGCCTTCCAATACGGTGCGCCGCCACACGGAGGATTGGCTTTTGGATTTGATCGCTTGGTTTCCATATTAGATGGAAGCGAAACCATCCGAGATTACATCGCTTTCCCTAAAAATAATTCAGGACGAGACGTGATGATTGATGCGCCCTCTGTAATTGATGAAGCTCAATTGGATGAGTTGAAAATTAGTTTAAAGAAATAAAAAACATAATACCTTTTGAAAGAGCGAGTGAAATCGCTCTTTTTTTGTTTTCATATCCTTCGTATTGAGTAGATTACTCGAAATTATTATTTCTTTTTAATCAAGCTTTGGAGAGTAGCCTGGAAATTCAATGGGTTGTATGAAACAATACTTATAAGGACTATGAACCTGTTGAATTGTGGAAGAAGCATAAGTTTCAGAGTGTCAATAATTTGAGTGTCTGTGGGCTGATTGGGGTAAAATTGATGCATTCAAAGAAGGAAGAACTTGGTTAACTACTAGACAAGCGTTTTTTGATTACATTGAAAACAGAGAAAGAAACCGAAAATTAGATTGAAATTGATAAATAAATTGGTGTGCTACCAAATTTCCGTTTAATTTGTTAAAAATTTCAGATTTTGAAGGAATTGAATTTTTCGATAGTTATTGCAGTTTATAAACGGGAAGAGGAATTGAGAGAGCTTTTAGTTAGTTTGACTGAACAGACCGACACAAGCTTTGAAGTTCTCATTGTGGATGATGGTTCTCCTACTCCACTTGAAGCCATTGTAAGCGATTTCAGTTCCAAATTAAATATTCATTATTATTATAAGGAAAATTCAGGACCGGCACAATCGCGAAATTATGGAATGCGAAAAGCGTCTGGAAATTATTTTATTTTCTTGGATTCAGATACAATAATACCCACAGAATATTTGGAAAAAGTTCGTGAGCAATTGATGCATAAGTTCACAGATTCCTTTGGGGGACCGGATGGTGCGGATGTTAGTTTTAGTGATCTCCAAAAAGCAATTTCATTTTCGATGACTTCTTTTTTAACGACGGGTGGAATCCGAGGAGGAAGTGAAAATTTAGGGAAATTTCAGCCGCGAAGTTTTAATATGGGAATTAGCAAAAAAGCCTTTGAAAAAACGGGTGGGTTTGGCGATTTGCGAATTGGCGAAGATCCTGATTTGTCGATGACATTGTGGGAAAATGGATTTGAAACCCAATTGATTTCTGCTGCCAAAGTAATTCACAAACGAAGAACTTCTTTGGGAAAATTTAAAAAGCAAGTGTATGAGTTTGGAGTTGCACGACCGATTTTAAATCAAAGACATCCGAATTACAGAAAAATAACATTCTGGTTCCCAAGTATTTTTATGGTTGGATTGATCTTTAGTTTGATATTTCTACTATTATTTATTTCAGGAGTAAATTCCAAATGGTTATTGATACCGGTATTCATGTACTTGATTTACTTCTTCTTACTCCTTATTTTTTCTGTTTTGGAAACAAAAAGTATTCGCGTAGGATTTCTTTCCATATTCACCACACTTATCCAGTTTTTTGGGTATGGGTATGGGTTTTTAAAATCGTGGATTTTAGTAAACATTTTGAAAAAGAATCCGAAAGATACATTTCCCACACATTTTTCAAATTAATCGAATTATAAAATCATTTTTGTTTCGTATATTTGAAGCTTATGAGGAATCGAAATCTACTTTCCGTTATACATCTTGCAATGTGGTGAGACAAACTAAATTAAACAATATCAAATAATTAAGATTCAAATTTCAAATAAAAATAAATATTAAAAAATAAAATAACATGTCAGAAGAGTTAAAAAGTGTAGAGTTCGGATTGGAGAAAATATTTGAAGGCGCACAAGATTTCTTACCTTTATTGGGTACCGATTATGTCGAATTTTATGTAGGAAATGCCAAGCAATCGGCGCACTATTATAAAACCGCTTTTGGATTTCAGTCCGAGGCGTATTCAGGTTTAGAAACCGGCGTAAAAGACCGGGCTTCTTATGTTTTGAAACAAGACAAAATCCGTTTGGTTTTGACCACTGCTTTAAATTCAGAATCACCCATTGGTGAACACGTTAAAAAACACGGAGACGGCGTAAAAGTATTAGCTTTGTGGGTTGACGATGCGCGTAAATCGTATGAAGAAACTACCAAGCGAGGTGCTAAATCCTATATGGAGCCCACCGTTACTTCAGACGAGAATGGCGAAGTCGTTCAAGCTGGAATTTATGCGTATGGAGAAACTATTTTCATGTTTACCGAACGTAAAAATTACAAAGGACTTTTCATGCCTGGTTATGCAAAATGGGAATCCGATTACAACCCAGCACCTACCGGTCTAAAATATGTGGATCACATGGTGGGTAACGTGGGTTGGAACCAAATGAATGTTTGGGTAAAGTGGTTTGAAGAAGTGATGGGATTTGTTAATTTCTTGTCTTTTGATGACAAACAAATTCACACCGAGTACTCGGCTTTGATGTCCAAAGTAATGGCCAATGGAAACGGAAGAATTAAATTCCCAATTAATGAACCTGCTGAAGGAAAGAAAAAATCACAGATTGAAGAATATTTGGAGTTTTACGAAGGAGAAGGTGTTCAGCATATTGCGGTTGCAACAGATGATATTTTAAAAACCGTAGCAGAATTGAAATCAAGAGGAATTGAGTTCTTGTCAAGACCTCCACAAGCCTATTATGATGAAATTCCTGAACGTTTGAAAAAGCATATGCACCGTTTCAAAGAAGACATCAATGAATTGCAGAAATTAGGAATTATGATTGATGCAGATGAGGATGGATATTTATTGCAAATATTCACCAAACCCGTTCAAGACCGTCCGACTTTGTTTTTTGAAATCATTCAAAGAATGGGTGCCAAAGGATTTGGAGCTGGAAACTTTAAAGCTTTATTTGAATCCATCGAAAGAGAACAAGAAAAACGAGGTACTTTGTAAGACAATATAAAATTCCATAAAAAACTCCGATTTTTAGAAATCGGAGTTTTTTATTATTCGCCTTTTATGGAAAAAAGTCCGTTTTTTATGGCGAATAGAACCAGACCGATTCTATTTTTCACATTGAGTTTTGAAAAAACAGAATCACGGTAATTGTCAATGGTTTTTGGACTTAGAAACATTTTATCCGCAATTTCTTTATACGTCATTTCGGTACAAGCCATTTCGATAAATTCAATTTCTCTTTGTTTCAAATCATCCAATTCATTCTTCTTTCGCAAACTTCCCAACAAAGCATCGGTTACAGTGGAAGTATGGAAAAAACCTTCTTTTATGGTTGTAGTCAAGGCTTCATGCAGTAAGCTTTTTTCAATATCTTTGCTTAAATAGCCTTTCGCTCCCGACTTCAACATTTTGATGACTGTACTTTCTTCTTCATCGACTGAAAGCGCTAAAACTTTGATTTCTGGAAATTCTTTGGTCAGAATCTTTGTGGTTTCTATTCCATTTAGAATAGGCATATTTACATCCATCAATACAATTTCTGGATGTTTATTATTGCCTTTTAATGCAGTTATGAACGCTTGACCGTTGTGATAAACCCCATACGTTTTAAAATCTTCAAATCCATTGACTAAATTCCCAATGGCTTCTGAAAGTAAGGTATGGTCATCAACTATTGCAATTTCATGTTTCATTTGAACGTCTTTTTAAGGGTTATTTTTGTGCCTTGATTTACTTTGGAATTTACGAATAATTCTGCATCAATCATTTTTGCACGTGTTTTTATATTTTTTAAGCCAATTCCTTCAAAATCGGAATCTTGGTTAAATCCAATTCCATTGTCCTCACACTGAATGGTCAAATTCGTATCGTTGTACATAAATTCTACCTTTAATTCCGTGGCGCGTGAATGTCTGATCACATTTGAAAAGGATTCCTGAAGAATACGAAAAAGAATAATTTCTTCTTTATCCGGAATAAAAAAAGGAGTTCCTTTGATTTTCAATTCTGATTTCAAAAAACGCATTCTTTCTAGGCGTTCCATTTCATTGTGAACCGCTTCCAACAATCCCATATTTTTTAAACTTTCAGAATTAATGGATTTAGACAAAGCGCGCACTTCTTGCAATGCATTTCCGAGAATTCCCACCGATTCTTTTATTATTTCTGGATTGTTGTCTGAATTTTGAAGTTGAATTTTGGCTAAGGTTAAAAGTTGACCAATGTTATCATGCAATTCCCAACTAATATTTCGTAAAGTTTCTTCTCTTATTTCAATCTGAGATTCAGCCAACTCTCTTTCAAATTGTTTCTGTGCATGTAATTGTTGTTGTATCAATTTGTTCTTGCGGTTATTGAAAATAATAAAAAGCAATACCATTGATAAAGGTACCAACAACATGATTAAAAATATTATAAGCAATATTTTATCGTTTTCCTGCAACATAAAATCCAAGGATATAAGATGAATATAAAATGTAGTTTAGAATATTGATTGCTATTGTGTATGCTTTCTGAATATTATACCCTAAACCTGTCAATAAGAACAAAGGCACAAAAGCAATATGAAATACTAACAATCCTAAAATAATCCAGAATTCTGGAATTAATTGATAATGAACAACTTCTTCCTTATTTAATAATCGAACAAAATAAATAACCGAGAAAATCAATAAAATAATGGCTTGAACAAGTAAGGCTGTTTTTATCAATTGTTTTAAACTATCACTTGTGATAACGTCATAAACTACTGCGCCTAAAAACACCAAGGTTACTATCCATTTCCAGAGTTTGAGTTTCAAAATCCGATCAAACCAATAGAGATATACAAAAAACGAAACGATGCAATAGATGTTATATAAATATCTAAAGTTGATTGAAGTAAAACTATACAATGCCGTTGTAGTCACCTCATTTAGAAATGAATAAATCAAAAAAGGAAGAAATATCCAAAGAGGTGTTTTCCGTATTGATTTCCATTTAAAGATTGCTGCTAAACAAGCTAATAGTTGAATCAATAAAAATATGTAGGAGAAGTTTTGCACTTTAGCGTTTAAAAATTATTAACTGAACTATTTTTTTAATTTCCGCCTATACCCGTGTCTGAATCTCTTGAATCTGGAATACCTGCGTTCCCATAATTCAAACGATCTATTCCAAGTAAATTCTGATCTTGAAAACCGTCCTGACCAACGCCTCCTTGACCTGTGTCTGATATACGGGTCGTTGGAACAAAGAAAATAGTTTGTCGCGGATACACTTGACCATCTTGACCTAATTCATCTTTGGCTCCCATATAAACTCGTAATCCTAAATCTGAATATCCATTGGAAACTGCATAATTTTCTACATACGCAATGTATTGTTTCAATTCATCCAAATCAAACCAAATATCACGAACGGGACCATCGTAACCTGGATATTGACCTCCTTTAATTTCATTCAGAATCCCATAGAATTCATTTTTGTAATAGTCTTCCATCACTTTAGCATCCGCTACAGAAATTAAACCTACCGGATCCTCACATGGAACTTCAATCATACATACTGAACTTGGTTGAGGTTTATCATCGTCATTCTTACATGCATTCAATATGAAAAGTAGAGTGGCTAAAAATAAATAATGTAATTTTTTCATGACTTTTAATTTTATACTGTAAAAGTAGAATTAACATTTCATTTTCATAGGGGTAAAAGACCCTTTTTCGAAGATCATTCTCTCTTAAATCTTTGAAATACGCTTCAAATTCAATTCTATCCATGTAGGTTCTCTAATTTTTATACTTCAAATTGAACGAAACTCAAAAATACGACAAAACCTCTAAGGCGTTTAAATCGTTAATGAATTGGTAAAATCATTGGAGATTTTTTTATCCTCATTGAAATCCTTAGTTTTGCCTGGAAATGAATAATAAAAAGTCAAATACAAGCTTTATTTTCAATCAACCTATTATTTTGTTGATGATGGCTTTCTTGATTCTTGTTACGCCATGTTCAGTAAAAAGTCAAATTAAAAGCATTGTAGGTTTACCTACACAAACCGAAAACAATGCGGTAAATAAAACAAACAGTAAAACATCATTAACTTCTACTGACACATGTGTTGTCATCAATGATTCGGAAGTTCATGCGCTTTCTAGCGTTCTAAGTCAAAAGACTTCAGACGTTTTGCCTGTTTTCCTTTTTGCATTAAGTGTTGTTTGTTTTTTCACACTTAGAATTCACCAAAAAAACACTTCTTCGACGTATGAAAAGTTGCGTATTATACCCACGCTTCCGCTATTCATGCAGTATCGTCAATTGATAATTTGATTTAGAAAATTTTCTGATTTCTCTTATTGAATTCATTTTCAATGAGGTTTTCGTCTATTTTCTATTTTAAATTTTGATCAATTATGACAAGAAATAAATTATCAATCCTTTTTAGTATGCTTAGTTTTCTCTGCACTTCATCCGCCGTTTTCGGACAGGAATTGAAGTTAGAAGAACTCTGGACGGAAGTGAAGCAGAATTATTCGGGCATTACCTCCCGAGATTATGCCATAGAAGCTTCTCAAATCAATGAAACCGCAACCCAAGGAAATCTGTATCCGAAAGTAAAAGTTCAAGCCCAAAATTCCTACGGAAGTTACGAATCGAGTATGGGTGGATTTTTTCCACAAGCTGGTTTTTTCAACGTAAATGGAACCAATAATCCACTTTTCGGATCGGACGCTTCCTTTAATACCTTTGGTTCTGCGCTGGTGGAATGGGAAGTATTTAGCTTCGGACGATTGAAAAACGATGTTCAAGTTTCAAAATCAATGACCGAAAAAAAATTGAGTGAAAAAGAGGCCTATTTATTAAGTCTTAAAACCCAACTATCCAGTCGATATATTGATTTTTTATACAGTCACGCTCATAAAGCGTGGAATGAGAAACGAACCGATCGTCTCAAAAGTATTTATGAAATCGCCAATCAGTTGGCTGCTTCCGGTTTAATCGCTTCGGCGGATAGTTTGATTTCTTTGTCCGCCTATACCCAATCTTTAGGTAGGCAAGAAAATATTCTGGGAACCATTGAATCTGCTGAAATTAGGTTGAAGGAATTGTATGAATTCACCGATTCCAAACACTCAGAGTCATTGCAATCCTTTATGAATAGTGATTTGCTCTTAGAAAGTGAAAACACAATTCAAATCAATTCATCCCATCCCAAACTTAATCTTCTTACAAATCAAGTAGAAATCACAGAATTACAAGCAGAGGCAGAACGGAAAAAGATATTTCCTTCGCTACGTGTAATGGCAGGCTATGCTTTCAGAGGAAGTAGCATTGATATTCAAGCTGCTGAGGTTTCAGGGAATTATACAGATGGTTTTTCAAATTCGTCCCATAATTTATTAGTCGGTGTGGGATTGACGTGGGATCTATCCAATTTTTACACCAAACGAATCAAAGGTGAAAGTTTATCCAAAGAAGCGGAAAGTGTGAAAAGCATTCATTTGAATTACGAAAAAGCCATGCAAGCGGAATTGGCTGCAATCAATGCGAAAATCAAACAACAGAAAGAAGCATTGATAAAATTAAAGTTAGGAATTCAACAGTCTACAGATGCGTTTGACATGTATTTCTTACGCTATGAAAGTGGTTTGATTCGATTGAGTGATTTATTGCAAGTTCAGCTTTTGGTTGAAGACGCCGAGAAAAACCACATCGAAGCTTTGCTTGAATATTGGAAGTTGAGAGTTCAGTATTCCGAACTCACAGAGGATTTTGACTTCTTATTTCGTAACCTATAATTTTAAATTCAAATGAAAAATTTAATTCGTTTTGCTTTACGAAAACCCATTTCAATCATGATTGCTGTGGTCGCTTTGGTTTTCTTTTCCTATACCTCCATTCAAAAAATTAAGGTCGATATATTTCCAGAAGTAGAATTGCCTTCGGTTTATATCGCCATGCCGTATGGTGGACTTTCTCCGTCGTACATGGATGGATTCATGGCCAATGAATTCCAAAAAGTATTGTTATTTGTTGGCGGTGTTCAAAACATCGACTTCAAAAGTGTTCAAGGTTTAACTTTGATGAAGATTTCCTTTTATCCGGGCACAGACATGGCGCAAGCGGCTGGAGAAATATCAACTTCCGTGTCCAGAGCGATGGGATTCTTACCGGAGGGAGCCGTTCCGCCGATGGTCGTGAGGTTTGATGGGAGTTCCTTGCCCGTTGGTCAATTGGTTTTTGAGAGTGATCAACATTCAATCAATGAGATTCAAACCATGGTTGTGAGTAAGATTCGACCCATGTTTACGCAGATTCCAGGAATTACAGCACCGGCTCCTTTTGGTGGAAGTGCGCGAAGTATTGTAATCAACATTGATCCGGAAGCCATGCAAGCCAATGGATTAAGTCCTGAAGAAATCACAAGTGCTCTCGCCCAAAGCAGTTTACCAACTCCCGCTGGAAATGTTCGAATCGGTGATCAAAATCTGATGGCTCCTATGAATTCGATTGCAACCGATCCGGAAGTATTTCTTCAAACTCCTATTAAGAAAATAAACGACCGGACGATCTCTATCGGTGATGTCGCCCAAGTAGAAATCGGCGCGGATATAACGACGGGATATGCGCTGATTAATGGAAAACGTTCCGTTTATCTACCGATTATTAAAAAGGCTGATGCTTCCACTTTGACAGCAGTGAGTAATTTGAAAAATTCAATGCATCTTTTGCAGGAGCAACTTCCCGAAGAAGTGAAAGTGAGTTATGAATTTGACCAATCCAAATACATTAAACAATCTTTATCCAATTTAGTTATTGAAGGAATATTGGGTGCATTGTTCACAGGATTGATGATTTTCTTGTTCCTAAATGACTCACGTGGAGCTTTAATTGTCGTTTTAACCATACCTATTTCACTTCTAACAGCCGTAAGTTTATTATTCTTGATGGGACAAACAATTAACATTATGACACTGTCTGGTTTGGCTCTTTCCATTGGGATTCTGGTCGATGAAGCCACCGTCACCATTGAAAATATCCACCAGCATTTTGAAAAAGGAAAATCAAAACAACGAGCGATTTTGGATGCGTTGTTTGAGATATCCATTCCTAAATTACTGATTCTCTTGTGTATTTTGGCTGTTTTGACGCCATCAATTATTATGACAGGAATTCCTAAGGACATGTTTATGCCTTTGTCTATGGCAGTTGCCTTTGCGATGATTGTTTCTTTTATCGCTTCTCAAACCTTTGTTCCGATTATGGCGAATTGGTTGATGAAAATCAAACCGCATAAAACAAATACAAGCGGTAAAAAAAGAAATTCATTTGAACGCTTTCGAATTCATTATTCGATTTTTCTACGAAAAACGGGAAAGAGGGCTTACCTCCTACTTTTAATCTATGTTACTGTAAGTGGAATTGCGGTTGGAATTTTATTAAATACCGTTGGAACCGACGTGATGCCTTTGTCGAACAGTGGTGATTTTCAGATGCGAATTGAAGCTCCATACGGAAGTCGAATTGAAAAAACAGAATCCTACGTTCAACAAATCATTGAGGAATTAAAAGAAGAATTGCCTGAAAATGGAATTGGAATTACGTCGGCTTATGTAGGCCCACAACCTGCAAACTCACCGATTAATCCTATTTTCTTGTTTACGAGTGCTTCGCACGAAGCGGTTTTACAAGTTTCCATTGATCAATCGGTTTACAAAGCTTCGATTGAAGATTTAAAAGAAAAAGTTCGAATTAAAATTGATGAAAAATTCCCCGAATTGAATATCAATTACGAACCGATGGAATTGACCGAAAAAATTATGAGTCAAGGCGGAATGACGCCAATTGAAATCAAGGTGGGCGCAGGTCAAATCAAAAATGCACATGCGTATGCACAGAAAATTGAAGAGAAATTAAATGAGGTTTCTTATTTAAGAGATGTTCGAATTGCTGAAGCATTGGAATATCCGACCTTGGAAATCAATGTGGATCGAAGATTAGCTGCTCACTTTGGATTGACGATGAAAGATGTGAGCCGTAGTTTAGTAACCGCAACATCCTCCACCCGTTTTACCCATAAAAACTTATGGGTTGATCCACAGTCTGGGCTCGTGTTTCAAGTTCAAGTTCAAATGCCTGAAAATTTGGTGAGTTCTGAACAATTTTTACGTTCCATTCCTTTGCGAAAAGACAGTCCACGTCCGGTTTTGGAAGATGTGGCTACCCTTAGTTTGACTACTTCTCCCGCGCAAGTTAACCGACAAGGTCCGAATCGGTATGTGACGATTGTTGCAAACCTTCATCAGAAAGATTTAGGAACGGCATCCAAAGATGTGAAGTCGATTTTAAATAATTTGGAAGAGCCTCCACGGGGTGTGAAAGTTTGGACCGAAGGAATGTTAAACCTTTTGGACGATACCTTATCGAGCTTACTAACTGGATTGGGAATTGCGATTCTGGTTGTGTTTTTAATGCTCTACGCCTATTATCAAAACTTCCGAGTGCCTTTGGTGGTTCTATCGGTTCTACCTGCTGTAGTGGGTGGAAGTTTAATTGCTTTATTTGTAACCGGAAGTACGTTGAATTTACAGTCTTATATGGGAATCATTATGGCTTTGGGTGTTTCGGTTTCAAATGCAATTCTCCTTTTGGATCAAGCGGAATTCAACCGAAGAAAATTGAGATTAAATCCAAACAATTCCTCAAAACTAGCAGCAGTAACTCGTTTGAGACCCGTTCTGATGACTGCGGCCGCTATGTTGGCAGGAATGTTACCGATGGCCATTGGAATAGGACAAGGTTCTGAACAAGCAGCACCGCTAGGGAGAGCTGTTATTGGCGGAATCATCGCTTCGACATTCACTATATTGTTAATCATACCTCATCTCTTTTCTTCGATTATGACCAAAGCAAAAGTGGACAGTCCATCTTTGGATCCAGATGATGAAAACAGTATCTACTTTAAATAAAAATGAAAAATAATTCAATACAAATTATAAAAACAAACACGATGAATACATTCTATAAATCCCTGCTTTTATGGGTTGTCGTAGCTATGAGCCTTACTTCTTGTTCAAAGAGTGAGAAAAACGAGAACGAAAAAATCGCAACTGAAAAACCGGTAAAGAAAGATTTCGAAACGGAAAAGTTGCAATTCATTCAACCTGAATATGAAGTTTCTTTTCCGGCGGAATTGAAGCCATATGAACAAGTAGAACTGTATGCGAAAATTCAAGCTTTTGTAAAGCATTTATATGTAGATCGCGGAACAAAAGTGAGAAAAGGACAGTTGTTGGCTCTTTTGGAAGCACCCGAAATCAACCAGCAAGCCGTTACGGATAAATCGATGGAACGGAAATTACTAAGTGATTATAGGGTGCGAAAACAAGAATACGATCGACTTTTGGATGCGTCCAAATCAAAAGGTGTGGTTGCTCCCATTGAATTGGATCGTGCGCGAAGTGCGATGAACAGTGCAAGTTCAGCCTATGAAGCTTCGCGCTCGCAATCTACATCCACTTCTCAGTTTAGAGATTATTTGCGCATTACTTCTCCGTTTGATGGAATCATCATCGAAAGGAATATTTCTGTAGGTGCTTTGGTGGGAAGTGGAAATTCAAATGCTTTATTTTCAGTGGCTCAAGGAAATAAATTGCGTTTAATCTTATCTTTGCCCGAGAAGCATGCTGCGTCAGTTCATGAGGGAATGGAAGCGACTTTTTCGGTAAGTTCTCGTCCTGGAAAAGTTTATACAACCAAACTTTCAAGGAATTCAAATTTAATTAATTCCCATGATCGTTCGCTTTCTTTGGAATTTGATGTGGATAATGTAGACGGCGAATTAAATGGTGGGGAATTTGCGCAAGTGCAATTAAAATTGAAAAGAAATCATCCCACGTATTGGATTTCAAATGAATCGATTTTGAAAAATCAAATGGGAAGTTTTGTTTTCACATTGAATAAGAATGAAATCAAAAAGATTCCGATCAAAGAAGGATTGCGTTTAGACGGTTTGACGGAAGTATTTGGCGATTTAAAAGAAGAAGATCAAATCATACAAAAACCAACCGAAGACATTCAAGAAGGAAAAATTTAAGAAATAAAATAGATAACGAATTAAATAACATTAAAATGAAAAAAGGAAATGCACTAAAAATCGGCGCTTTGACCCTACTTTTGGGAATGGGATTATTCTCCTACAGCTGTAAATCAAAATCAGATAAAGAAGTGAATGAAATTCAAACCGAAGAAGGAATCAGTGAGGACGGAAATCTAGAATCTATGGATAGCGCACCTCTTGGCGCCAATGACATACAATTGATGGATGAAAATGAAAATGTTTTTTCTACAGAATCCCTTCGTGGAAAAGTTGTTTTCATCAACTTTTGGGCGACATGGTGTCCGCCGTGTATCAAAGAAATGCCATCGATTAATAATTTAAAGAAATCATTTGAAGACAATCACGACATTGTATTCTTATTGATCGATGTGGACGGAAAAATGGAAAAATCCAAAGCCTTTATGGAGAAAAACAATTTCGATTTGCCGGTAAGTATTCCGAATGGTAACATTCCTCCTACTCTTTTGGGAAATGCAATTCCTACCACCGTAATTTTGGATAAAAAAGGTGATATTGCTTGGAAATTGGAAGGAGGCTATGACTACAACAATCCTGAAATTAAGAAAGCATTGGATGAATTGGTAGCACAGAACTAATCCAATCTAGAAATAATCTGTTTCCTTTCCTTTGAAAATATTCGTGGGAAAGGAAACTTTTTCTTCGTGTGATTGATTGTGTTAAAAGTATTTTTTACCCTTATCAAAAAACCATGAAATTCCATTGATTTAGAATCAATTAAAATTATATAAATCCTATTTCTTCACCTTCGAATTCATTAACTTTGTACCTATGAAAAGGATGTTTTCCATCGTGTTTGTGATTCTATATCTCATTTCAACTTCCGCTTATTTAGATGTTTTGAAGTTGCCACTTTTGGTGGAACATTTTTTAGATCATAAAAAATCAAACACTACGCTTTCTTTTTCAGATTTTTTAGAATTGCACTATTCGGGCGAAACTATAAATCATACCCATTCTGCCAAAAAAAATCCACATGAAGAATTACCTTTTCATCAGCAAACAACTACAAATCTTGTTGTAGCCCAACCCATTCTTCTCGACTTTTTTATGAAGTCACATTTTCAAATTGCTGATAAGAAGACAATTACAGATAAAACAAACTCTTTTACAGATACGTTGTATCTTTCCTCTATATGGCAACCCCCTCGGTTTTGTTAATTTTTTTGGGATGCAGAATGAATTGATTTCAACTTAGAATAGTTTGATATTCAGTGCGTCACCAAATTCCATACAAGAATTTTAAGAGGTTTCAATTCTGAAATCCAAATTCATCGAATGTAAAATTTAATAAAACGAAAATCATGGAAAACTTAAATCAAAACAAATACACAAAAATCCATCGCGCACTGCACTGGGCAATGGCTTTGGCAATGATAGTCCTTCTTTGTACGGGTTTTTTAAGACTCGAATGGATGAGTAAACAATCTGTCATAGAAGCGATACAAGGAAGAGGAATTGAAATGAGCAAGGACGATATGGTAGGAATCTACAAATCCTTACGAACTCCCATGTGGAAATGGCATATTTATGCGAGCTATGTAATGATTTCAACATTGATACTCCGAATTATATACATGATCGTCAAAGGAATACGATTTCCCAATCCATTTAGTGCCAAGAATTCATTCAAAGATCGATTTCAAGGTGCGATTTACATTTTATTCTATCTTTTTATATTGGAAGCGACGATTACGGGAAGTTATATTCGCTGGATAGATGGAAGTTTAAAAGACCAAATGGAAGAAATTCACAAATTGGGAATTTATATTTTCCCCTCGTTAATTCTCATTCACTGGGGTGGAATTTTTATTGCAGAAGTGTTTTATAAAAAAGGAGTCGTTTCCAAAATGATTGGCGGAAAGTAGTTATTCCAAAAAAAAAAGATTAATTTTAAGAAAAACATCCAATGAATTACAACATTCCTGAACATCTCACGGGATTAACAGACGAAGAAGTAAAAAAAGCACACAAAAAGTGGGGCTATAATCAGATGGATTCTCATAAAAAAGAGTCTGTTTTCACACTTCTAATCAGCATTGTAAAAGATCCGATGTTGATGTTACTTCTGGCAGTTACCGTTGTTTATTTGATTGTGGGTGAATACGACCATGCCTTGTTTATGTTGGCAGCAATTGGAATTGTTTCGGGAATTTCATTTTATCAAGATAACCAAAGCAAAAAAGCATTGGAAGAATTGGAAAAGCTGAATGAACCGCTGAGTCAAGTCATTCGGAACTCTCAACTCCTGAAAATTCCAACCCATGAAATAACGGTGGGAGATTTATGTGTTTCCGAAGAAGGACAACTCATCAATGCCGACGGTCAAATTGTGCATAGCAATGACTTTTCGGTCAATGAATCCATGTTAACCGGTGAAAGTTTATCGGTATTTAAAGATCAACATTCCACAGATAATAAGGTGTATAGCGGAACTATTTGCATTTCTGGATTGGCGGTTTTTGAGGTTGAGAAAATAGGAAAAGATACAGAAATAGGTAAAATCGGGAAATCACTTTCCGATATAAAAGATGTGAAATCACCGCTGCAATTGCAAATCAATCACTTTGTAAAAGTGATGGCAATTATTGGAATTGTGGTTTTTCTCCTAGTTTGGGCGTATAGTTATTATCAGAGTGGAAGTCTCACCGCGAGTTTATTAATCGGACTGACTTTGGCGATGTCGATTCTGCCCGAAGAGATTCCGGTTGCCTTTGCGACTTTCATGGCATTGGGTGCATGGAAATTGATGAAGCAAGGTGTAATCGTCAAGCGAAGCACGCTGGTGGAAACCTTGGGAAGTACAACCGTGATTTGTACCGACAAAACCGGAACCATTACTGAAAACTCGATGAAGCTGAAGTTTTTATATGATTTCCAATCCCAAGCCTCGTATTCGGAAGATGAATTTTCTAACTCCAATTTGAAGGAACTCATTGAGAACGCCATGTGGAGTAGCGAACCCGTTCCGTTTGATCCCATGGAAATTACGTTGCACAAGGTGTATCAAGAAAACTGTAAAGTGGACGAACGAAGGGAATTTGAACTTTTTCATGAATATCCGTTGGATGGAAAACCTCCCATGATGACGCATCTTTTTGAAAACCAATCCAACAAACGAATCATTGCGGCAAAAGGCGCTCCCGAAGCCATTCTAAAAACAGCTCGATTAACCGAAGATGATAAAGAATCCATTCGAAATCAAATTACCAACTTTGGAAATCAAGGCTATCGAATTCTGGGTGTTGCCAAAGCGGAGTTTGAAGGAAATGACTTTCCAAAAAATCAACAAGATTTCGATTTTGATTTTTTGGGATTGGTCGTATTTTATGATCCACCCAAAGAAGGAATCAATGAAGTTTTTCAGCACATTTACGACGCGGGAATCAAACTAAAAGTAATAACCGGCGACAATGCGGGAACCACGCAAGCCATTGCTTCGCAAGCAGGAATCATAAACCATACGGATAGTATGGATGGTGAAGAATTGATGCACTATTCAGAAGAAGAATTGGGCGAAATTTCAGAGCGCACTACCCTATTCACGCGCATGTTTCCCGAAGCGAAATTAAAAATCGTGAATGCCCTTAAAAGAAACGGAGAAGTTGTCGCCATGTTGGGAGATGGTGTCAATGATGCACCCGCTTTGAAAACCGCACACATTGGCGTAGCGATGGGAACCAAAGGAACTGAAATTGCCAAAGCCGCCGCAGACTTGGTGATTACTAATGATGATTTGGATAAATTAATCGCTGGAATCGCAGCTGGAAGACGAATTTACGCCAATTTAAAGAAAGCGATTCAATACATTATTTCTATTCACATTCCCATTGTTTTGACGGTTTCATTGCCCTTGTTTTTGGGTTGGATCTTCCCCCATATTTTCACGCCGGTTCATGTGATTTTCTTGGAATTGGTGATGGGTCCAACGTGCTCTATTGTGTATGAAAATGAACCCATTGAGAAAAATGCAATGAAAGAACCACCCCGTCCGATGAGTGAAACTTTCTTAAGTAGAAAAGAGTTGAAAATAAGTATCATTCAAGGATTGATGATTGCAATCGGTGTTTTAAGTATGTACCAATTTTCCGTTCACAACGGCGGAAATGAAGAACAAACACGCGCTATGGTCTTCAGTACCCTAATCTTTGCGAATGTATTTTTGAGCTTTGTCAATCGTTCTTTTTATTACAGTGTGATGGATAGCCTTCGCTATCGAAATCCACTTTTGATTGGAATCAGTGCTTTGGTTGTGCTGTCGCTTATGGCTATTCTATATTTTGAACCTTTCGCTCGGTTCTTTCATGTTTCGGCTTTGAGCATCAATGATTTGCTGTATTGTTTGGTTGCCGCTGCACTATCCGTCGGATGGTTTGAAGGGTTTAAATGGATGAAGAGAAGAAAAAGAGTTGTGAGTTGAAGGTTTTTCTACAACGTTAAGTAAATCGGCAGATTATGGTTAAATTTCAGTGCGTTTAATTTTTCAGTTTTTTGTACAAGAAATTTTGAGAAATCAGTTTTCTAATTTTACTATTTTCTCACTTCTTTCGAACCTAATTCTTTGTTCATTTGTCTATTTATTTACATCCGAATCAAAAGAATTTGAAATCACAAATTTGTCTAAGGCGACTAAAAAAATGATTAATTTTAGCAAAAAAGTGTATTTGTTAAAGAAGTTTTTCTTGGGTTGTTTTAATTAGTTCTATTGGTTATTTATAAAAATATAAAAAATAAACTCCTCTTCGCTCACTCCGTGTCATCCCCCAAATTATAAATCTCCATAATTTCTTCCAATTCTTTGGGCAAATCGATTTCAAGGTCAATTAATTTTCCGGAATGGATATCGAATACCCAACCGTACACTTGGAGATTTCGTTTGTTGTAGGCTTTTTGGACGGATGCGATTTTGATGAGATTGATGCATTGTTCTTGGACATTTAATTCCACCAAACGGTTGTAACGCGCACTATCGCATTCGATTAAATTCAATTCGTCTTTATGGATTCGGTACACATCCCGAATGTTTCGCAGCCATGGATTTAGGATGCCCATATCTTCGGCTTGCATCGCCGCTTTTACTCCTCCACAGAAGTAATGACCGCAAATAACAATGTGTTTTACTTTTAAATAATTCACCGCATAATCAACTACGGAGTTCATATTCAAGTCGATGCTTATGACCATGTTGGAAATATTCCGATGGACAAATACTTCACCCGGATGAAGTCCCATCAACTCTTCTGCCGTCACTCGACTGTCTGAACACCCAATAAAGAGGACTTCTGGATTTTGGCCTACAGAAAGGTTTGAAAAGTAGTTGGGATCAATACTTAGATTTTTTTCAATCCATTGTTGATTGTTTGCAAAGATTTTTTTCATGTCCATACAGCGAATTTACGCTAAAAAGAAATATCCATCCAAATCCAAAAAACAATTTTTAAAAAATTATTCACTTTCATTTATTTCCAATAAATCAAATAAAGTCGACGTACCCATCCGAAAACACAAATAGTCCAAACCAACAAAGCGATCAGTAAAAAACTGTGTGCCAAGGGATACAGAAAGTTTAAATTCATCACTTCATCCATTGTATAGGTACAAGCGGCATACATTCCCAACGGGAAAACCATTCCCCAATATTGCGGATGGTATTCCAACGGAACTTTTTTGATTCCATGTCGCCAAAATCCCAAAAGAATGATGAGCGGAATCCACCACGTTCCAATCGACCAAAACATTAGGGTGAATCCCGTAATAAACGGAGATAATGATTCCAAAAAGTCCCACTTCCCTCCTGCCGATAGTAAAACAGAACCCGCCAAAGTCGTGATGGCAACGGCTCCCATATTGATCCAATACGGAGGCGCAAAATCACGAGGTGGAAGTTTAAAAAAGGCCAATCGATAAAAAATTAAAGTGATAATGATGATGTAAAGCAAACAGCCCAACAGGAACAGCGTCAGGTTAAAAAATAAAAACAACTCTTTGGGAACTGGAATTGTATCTTGAACGAGAATTCCTAAAATAGAAAGCGACTGAGTGGCAACCACCATCAACAACCACGTTCCATCCAAACCTTGTTCTATCGGTGGTTTGTTATTTCGGATGGTAATCATCACAAAGAAAAAATACAGTAGAAATACCCAAAGAAAGAATCCCAAGAAATAAAGAATGCGTGCGATGTCTAGATTTTGATCGACCAAAACGAATTGCGTTCCCAAAACACAGGTTCCAGCAATTAAAGTTAGAAAACCGGCACTTTTTCGGTGATTTGCAAAATCCAAAACGAAGTGGGTAAAGAAAAATAAGATTCGAATCGTTAAAAACAGAATTAATCCTACAAAAAACAAAGAATTCAGATAGAGTAATACTTTGGAAATCCATTCATACTCCATGAAATGAGTGCCTATCGAAATAATTCCTGTGGACATCACCAAAGCAAAATAGGCAGGATATAAATCAGCGATTTCTCTTTTAAAAGTAGTAGCTAAATTTTTCATGGGTAGGCATTCAGCGGTTTATGAATTCAAACCTTCTGCAATTTACTGAAAAATACAAAGTGTGAAAAGAGATTTCATAAAAATGAATTTGAAATTAAATTATCAAATTACACTCCATCAGAAAATAAAAATCCCGTGAACATCATTGAGATCCACGGGAAAATTAATTTTTTAAGTATTCAAATTATTCTTTCGAAACAATTTTCGCATGCAAGAACTCACGATTCATTCGCGCAATGGATTCCAATGAAATTTCTTTTGGACATTCCACTTCACACGCTCCGGTGTTGGTACAGTTCCCAAAACCTTCTTCGTCCATTTGTGCCACCATGTTTTGCGCTCTTCGAGAAGCTTCTACTTTTCCTTGTGGTAACAAAGCAAACTGTGAAACTTTTGCACTCACAAACAACATGGCTGATCCATTTTTACAAGCGGCAACACATGCGCCACAACCGATACAAGCTGCAACATCAAAAGAATCGTCTGCATCTTGTTTGTTGATAGGTGTACTGTTTCCGTCGATTGTATTTCCAGATGTATTGGTCGAAATGTATCCTCCTGCTTGTTGAATTCGTTCAAACGATTCACGATCTACAACCAAGTCCTTGATTACTGGAAAAGCTACCGAACGCCAAGGTTCAATGAAGATTGTATCTCCGTCGTTGAACATACGCATGTGCAATTGACAGGTTGTAATTCCGGTATCCGGTCCGTGCGGACGACCGTTGATATACAATGAACACATTCCGCAAATTCCTTCCCGACAGTCATGGTCGAAAGCAACAGGATCTTTACGTTCTTCGATTAATTGTTCATTTAGTTGATCCAACATTTCCAAAAAAGAACTGTCAGTAGAAACTTCATTTAATTTGTAGGTTTCCATTTGTCCTTTGGCTTTGGAGTTTTTTTGTCTCCAAATCTTCAAGGTGATATTTATATATTTTGTTGCCATAACTTTTGAGTTTAGACCTTTGCTTTGCGCAGGGTTCTTATTTATAACTTCTTTGTTTTAACTCGATGTATTCGAATTTCAATTCCTCTTTGTGCATCACTTCTTGGGTGATGTCTTCACCTTTGTATTCCCAAGCTGCAACGAATGCGAAGTTTTCGTCATCACGCATCGCTTCCCCTTCTTCGGTTTGGTGCTCTTCTCTAAAGTGACCTCCACAGGATTCCTCTCTCTGTAAAGCATCCATTGCCATCAATTGACCTAATTCCAAAAAGTCAGCAACTCTTCCTGCTTTTTCCAATTCTGGATTCATTTCATTTGCCGTTCCTGGAACGTAAACATCTTTATGAAATTCAGCTTTCAGTGCTTTGATTTCCACAATGGCTTCTTTCAAACCTTGTGCATTTCTAGCCATTCCCACTTTATTCCACATAATATGACCCAATTCTTTGTGGAAACTATCAACTGATCGTTTTCCACCGTTATTAATCAACGCATTGATTTGATCTTTTACCGCTTTTTCAGCAGCTACAAATTCCGGTGTATCGGTTGGAATTTTTCCTGTACGAATGTCATCTGCCAAATAATCAGCGATTGTATATGGCAATACGAAATATCCGTCCGCCAAACCTTGCATCAATGCTGAAGCTCCCAATCGGTTGGCACCGTGGTCTGAGAAGTTTGCTTCACCCAATACGTAACATCCTGGAATGGTACTCATCAAGTTGTAATCTACCCAAACTCCACCCATGGTATAGTGAACCGCTGGATAAATTTTCATTGGCGTTTCATAGGGATTGTCGTCGGTAATTTTCTGATACATCTGGAATAAGTTTCCGTATTTATCTTCGATCCATGCCTTTCCTAATTTATCGATTTCTTCTGCCGTTGGATTGTGATTTCCTTGTGCATACGCCATTTCATGTCCTTTCTTCTTAATCTCGGTTGAGAAATCTAAGAATACACCTTCTTGGGTATCGTTGTCTTCAATTCCATATCCTGCATCACAACGCTCTTTGGCACCACGTGAAGCAACGTCTCTTGGAACTAAATTCCCAAAAGCGGGATATCTTCTTTCTAAGTAATAATCTCTGTCTTCTTCCGGAATATCCACTGCCTTCAATCTTCCTTCACGAATGGCTGCTGCATCTTCCTTGTTTTTAGGAACCCAAATTCTACCTGAGTTACGTAAAGATTCCGACATCAAAGTCAATTTCGATTGATTGGTTCCATGAACGGGAATACAGGTTGGGTGAATTTGAACATAACATGGATTCGCGAAATATGCGCCCTGTTTATGAACTTTCCAAGCTGCTGTTACGTTGGAACCCATGGCATTGGTCGATAGGAAAAACACATTTCCATATCCACCAGAAGCAATAACCACCGCATGTGAAGAATGTCTTTCAATTTCTCCTGTAATTAAATTTCGAGCAATAATTCCTCTTGCTTTTCCATCTACAATGACCAATTCCAACATTTCATGACGGTTGTACATTTCAACACGTCCCAAACCAATTTGACGATTCAGTGCGGAATATGCTCCCAATAACAACTGTTGTCCGGTTTGACCTTTCGCATAAAACGTACGGCTCACTTGAACTCCACCAAAAGATCGGTTGTCCAAATATCCACCGTAATCCCGTGCAAAAGGAACGCCTTGTGCCACACATTGGTCAATGATATTTCCTGACTCTTCGGCCAAACGGTGAACGTTTGCTTCACGAGAACGATAGTCTCCTCCTTTTACGGTATCATAAAACAATCGGTAGGTGGAGTCATTGTCACCTTTGTAATTTTTTGCTGCGTTGATTCCACCTTGAGCTGCAATAGAGTGCGCTCTACGTGGAGAATCTTGGTAACAAAATGCTTTTACTTTGTATCCCAATTCAGCCAAAGTTGCTGCAGCAGATCCACCGGCTAATCCGGTTCCTACTACAATAACTTCAATTTTATCTCGGTTGTTTGGAGAAACCATTCGCAAATCTGCTTTCCAGTTACTCCATTTGTCGGCGATATCTCCTGCCGGTATTTTTGAATTTAATTTACTCATTATTGAATCGTTTTTAAGTAATTGATAATAGCAATCAACATAAATCCTACGGGAATTACGATTGCGAAAACTTTACCAAATGTTTTAATAAAAGGGGTATACTTTTTATGGTTCGCACCTACAGATTGGAATGCGGATTGGAATCCGTGTAATAAGTGCATCATCAATAAAAAGAAGGCGATTACGTACGCTCCTACTCGCAAAGGATTGGAGAAACGATGTAATAATTCGTCGTAATAACGGGTTGCATCTTCGGGATTTACTTCTACATATTTGTAATTCATTTCTGGAAACCAAAAGTCAATCATGTGCAAAACTAAGAATGCAAGAATAACTGCTCCACTCCAAATCATATTTCGAGAAGCCCACGAGGAATTAGCGGCTGGCGAATTCTTCGCGTAACTAATTGGACGTGCTTTTTTATTCTGAATTTCAAGAATCACTCCCATAATAAAGTGATATATGATTGCGAAAATCAAAATAGGTTGAATCAGATATTGAATCAATGGGTTGTAACCCAAAAAATGAGAAATTGAATTAAATGCATCTGCACTAATAATCGACATTAGATTGGATGTAAAATGCATCAATAGGAAGATCAACAAGAAAAATGCTGATAGTGCCATTGAAAATTTTCTTCCGATGGAAGAACGAAATAAAGATTCTTGTGCCATAAAGCTAAAAAATTGATTTGATATGGTAACAAATTTAGAAAAGTTAAAAAGCTTTAACAATGAATTTTGTCAATGAATTCTTGCTCCCCATTAGTTTAGACTGATTCTTGATAAATTCAGGCTGAAGATTTAGCTTGTAAACGTTTGAAAATAAAATTGTTTGAAATCTTTTTCGTTAAACTTTAATTTTAAATTTCTCTTCAAACTATTCAAAAAAAGTCTTAAATCATTCTTTTCAAAGCTGGAGAACTCTTAAAAATTTGTTATTTCTAAGGGAAAGTTAATTAGGATCCACGCTTCTTAGCTTCTTCTAAAACGGAGAAGTATAAATTCTCATAAAGTGGAAGTACATTTTTCTTGTCGAAATGGATGGCTTGATTCTTTGCATGTACACGAAATTCTTTCAATAAATTCTCGTCTTTAAGAAGTGCAATTGCTTTTTCGGCCATTCCTTTTACATCGCCAATCGGAAGAACATAACCGGTTTTTCCATCAATGTTTACTTCGGGGATTCCACCGGCATTGGATGAAATTACGGGAACGCGCGCTGCCATTGCTTCCAAAGCTGCCAATCCAAAACTTTCTTTCTGGGAAGGCAACAAGAATAAATCCGCTGAACAAAGAATAGAATACAAATCATTGATTTTCCCTAAACTTTTCACTTTATCTGATATGCCCAATTCGTCGATTAAAGAAGCTACATTTTCCCATTCCGGTCCTTCACCTACAATGATTAGTTTGGAGTCGACTTCTTTTTGAATTTCATAAAATACCCGAATCACATCATCTACTCGTTTTACCTTTCGAAGATTGGAAACATGAATTATTACTTTTTCACGTTCACTCGAAAGTGAATCTCGACAATTACACGTTTCGTCTAAGTCAAATTGGGTATTGTCAATGAAATTCGGAATGACTTCTATTTCATTTTTAATTGAAAAATATTCATAGGTTTCTTGTTTTAAACTTTCAGAAACCGAAGTAACGCGGTCGGATTTATTGATTGAGAATTCCACTGCAGGTTTGTATGCCGGATGAACTCCCACAAGAGTTATATCGGTTCCATGAAGTGTTGTAATCACCGGCAAATGAATTCCTTTATCGAGTAAAATTTGCTTGGCAAAATACGCAGCATACGCATGCGGAATCGCATAATGCACATGAATCAAATCCAAGCCATATGTTTGGGTAACATTGACTATAATCGTACTCAACGCCAAAGAATACGGTTGAAATTCAAACAAGGGATAGGTTTCAACATTGACTTTGTGAAAGTAAATATTCGACATCGTCACATCCAATCGTGCAGGTAAACTCGTACTGATGAAATGAACTTCATGTCCTCTTTCTGCCAAATCCATTCCCAACTCAGTCGCTACAATTCCGCTACCACCGTAGGTTGGATAACAAACAATACCTATTTTCATACGTTTCTATTTTCGGCACTAAGTTAATTGTATTTTAAGGATTGTAGATAAAATTTCTACTGAAATCCGAAATTGAATGCGTTATTCTCTTTTAAAATGCAATGATGATTTTTATTCCTTATACATCATTCCAAATTCGGAAGCATACGAATCGAATTTTCCGTCTTCATCGTACAGCCCAAATAAAATAACTCCATTTTCACCGTAATAATCCATGAAATAATAGGCTGGATAAGTATTGAAAATAGGCTCAATGGTTTGTTGAATGTTTTCTTTTAATTCCGGATCGAAATTATTCATAATCACACCGTACAGTCCCTCTTTCTTCAAAACCAGAAAATTCGTTTGTTTTTCTCCTTTTAATTTCACTCCATTTTCAGCAATTTCATCGTATTGAAACGGCACCGCCACCGATCCATCGAGTTTTAGAATTCCAACTTTTCCGTCCTGATAAGCCACTAAATTTTTTCCCGCTGAAATAGTATAATTGGATTCTAAATTTTCTGGTGAATTTAAAGTTAAATGCAAACTTTCGTCTTTATTGGATTTTGTGAATTCATATTTTTTCATTTGACCTAAGATGGATGAATATTTCATAGGAATTACTTCTTTTCCATTGGTAACCAACGTCCCACACTGCAGTTTCTCGCTAATTTTATTACAAACTAAATAATTTTCACTTCCAAAATAAACCAAGGAATCATACTGAATATCCGAAAATTTCCCATCTAAAATCAAGCTGTATTTTTGACCTTTTTTATAAATCAAATTCTCAACCTGATTTTTATTTTCAGGGTTTTTAAATAGAAGCTGCACTTCTTTTTCAAATGGAATTTCTGCACTTTCTTCTTTTGATTTATGGAATCGTAACTTTCCATCTTCTATTTTGTAAAACGGTTTAAAATTTTGATTGATGGTTGAAGAATTCTTTGATTCTATCGAAATTATTGGATTTTTCTCATTGTTTTGATCCATCAGCTCTTTGGTCATTCTCGTCGGATTTACTTCTTCTTCAAAATCTTTGATTTCGAAATAATCGGAAGTGACATCGATTCTTTTCTGTTGTTTTTTATTTTTGAAATCCACATAACTCACAAAATATGAACCGGTTGAAAAATCTTTGTCGAGTACTCTAAACTCAGTCGCCGAATCAAAAAGTCGTTCTTTGATTTTCCGTTCATCGGCATCGTACACAAACAACTCAAAATTATTTTTAAAGTCTTGTGCAAAGAACAAAGCATATTTTGAAATCGCCGTATTCCGACTGCTCTTCCCAGCTTTTCCTATCAATTCCAAACGCTGGTAATACTCCGCTCCTACTTGTTTACCTGTGTAATCAAACAACACAAAATAAATCGGTTTGTCTTTAATCTTGTTGTATTGATTTTGATTGAGACTCACTTGTTTGGGATCGGAATTAGAAAATGCCATTACCAACATTTCAGGAACCACATTGTACGAAGTCAAAGATTGAGGTGAAATAATCTGTTCGCCTTTGTAGTACAAGGATTTTAATTTTACTTTCGAATTTCTCTGATGAATTTTCCCATCCTCGGTTTCTATTTTATCTGTAAGTGATTTGTGTTGAGTCGCTACAAAATATTTATCGGTCAACCATTCCATTTCCTCAAATTGAGGCTTCAAAACGATTTCTCCCGCTTGATTGACTAATCCGAATTTTTCTCCACTTTTATATGGAACTAAAATCGTCTGAGCGGAAAGTCCAAAACTCAGTAAATAAAATAGAATTGTCAATTTTATTATTTTCATCTTTATATACATATTTGAACATTGGTTTGCGAAAGGTAGATTTTACATCACTCAAAAATCATACTACAAAGTTTACATCACAGCCCGTCCTTCTAATTTCGATAAGAAGGGAACTTCATATAAATTCATTTGACTAATTAAATCTTCTATGGAATCACTTATCAACACCATTTTTCGGTATTCCTCTCTGAGTAATTCTTCAGAAATCATCCTTTCTATCATTTGAATTAAGGGGTCGTAATATCCATTTACATTCAAAATTCCAATCGGTTTATGATGCAATTGAAGTTGGGCCCATGTAAGAATTTCAAACAATTCTTCCAGCGTTCCAAAACCACCTGGAAGTGCTATAAATCCATCGGATTTTTCTTGCATCAATGCTTTTCGTTCGTGCATGGTTTTTACCGTAATCATTTCCGTTAACGTATCGTGCGCAATTTCTTTGCTTTTTAGAAATTCAGGAATGATGCCTGTTATTTTGCCGTTTTCGGACAAAGTTCCTTCCGCCAATTTTCCCATCACGCCTATTTTGGCACCGCCATAAATGACTTCTATATTATACTGCGCCAAAGTTTTTCCCAATTCAAAGGCATATTTGCCATAAATCGGATTATTCCCTAAACTGGATGCGCAATACACACAAATACTTTTCATCTTTTTGTTTTTTGAATGTTTCTTATAGAATTATGAAAGTGCGAATTTAAAGTTTTGATTTCAGAATTAACTATTTGAACCGAATTTTTAATGCGGATTCACAATTGCATCAAACAAAACTTGACGAATGTTTTCTCGGTATTTTCCGTTGGCTAATTTTTTATCGTCCACCGATGGATTCACTCGATTGGATAAAAAGACATACACAATTTCTTCTTTCGGATCCACCCAAACCATGGTTCCTGTAAATCCGTAATGACCGTAACTATCTTCGCTCGGACAATTGCAATTTGTGTTTCCTGCAATTTTATCGAAACCCGCTCCCCGCTTTCTTCCTGGGAATTGAGTCGAACCAAACTCCTCCAAAGTTTCTCGTTTTATAAATTGAATTCCGCCGTAAATTCCACCGTTTAAATACATCTGCATAATTTTAGCTAAATCTTCTGCCGTCGAAAATAAACCAGCATGGCCCGCAACTCCGCCCAGCATCGCCGCACCTTGATCATGAACATAGCCATGAATCAATTGATTCCGAAAAGTTTGATCTTTTTCAGTTGGAATTATTTGTTCCAATGGGAATTTATTCAATGGATTGTAGGTAGTGTATCGAAGGCCCATTGGTTGAAACAAGAATTCATCAATCAACGAATCCAGCGATTTTTTGTAATTCTTTTCTAAATATTCTTGGTATAAATAAAATCCCAAATCACTGTATTCATAGGTTTTCTTGCCCAAGGGTGCATTCAATATATCATTCATAATCGTATCGCGAATGGAACCGATGATGTAAATATTATCCGTCACTTTTAGCGGATGTTCTTCGTCCTGTTTTCGGGAATAATAATCCAAATACAAACGTGCATTTTTCACATTCACCGATTCTTTGTAAAACCCAATCCATGGTGGTAATCCCGATGTATGTGCCAATAATTCTCTCAAAGTCAACGAACTTTTATCCGTCAATTTGGCTTCGGGAATAATGCTGCCCAAAGTTTGATCTAAATTTAATTTCCCTTCACTTACTTCTCGCATCATCAGCGGTAAAGTAGCCGTTACTTTGGTTACAGAAGCCACATCATAAAGATCGGTCGGCTCTACTTTTTTTTTATACGTCACATCTTGATAGCCCAAGACTTTGTTGTAAATCACTTTTCCTTTTCGTGCAGCTACAATTTGCAAACCTGGAGTTGCGCCTTTGTCCACAGCCTCTTGTGCCATTTGATCAATGGTATTTAATATCGTTGAATCCATTCCTACCGATTCCGGTTCGGCAAATCCCATTCGTTGGATGGATTTGACCGAAATAGACGTTCCGAACTTCAAGGTTTCATTTACATCTACCGGTAATTTCCCGTTGATATCCGATGCCCCAAATATAGCACCAGCAGCTACATCATGCGTCTCGGTTAAGTTCTGATACAAAACCAAAACCGATTTGGTTTGCGAAATATCCAAATCCATCAACGCATACGGACTTCCAAATACGGTTAAAATCGTTGCGTTCTGTGCTGAAATTGCCTTGAGAATCGATTTTGAATTTTCAGTTATTTTATAGCTTTTATACGCCGTTTCATTCGACTTATGCAATCCTACAATCACATAATCGAAATCTTTTAATTTGGATACGTCCGCAGCGGATTTGAGTTTAAATACTTCCACAGGAACGTGAAATTGCATGTTTTTATAAAAGGAATCGTAGTCCGACTCTTCCAAAGGAACATAAGCTACTTTTATTTTATCTAAATTATTTAAAGGCAACGTATTGTCTTCGTTTTTTACCAAAGTTGCCGATTGTTCGTACAATTTATAGGTGGTTTCTGAATATTGAACTTTATTCAATTCATTCAAAATATTTTTCGAATCGATGTCTTGTGGTTTATTCAATCCTACAAAATATTTAGCCATTAGAATTTTCTTGACACTCTCCGCCAAACGTTCTTCTGAAATTTCTCCTGCTTCGATTTTTTCAATAATCATTCGTTTTGCCGTTTGCACATTTTGGGTGAAAAGCAAAATGTCATTTCCTGCTTCAAACGCCATCAAATCTACTATTCCGGGTGGATACGCATCGGCTACACCTGCCATATTCAGTGCATCTGTAATCACCAAACCTTTGAAATTCATTTCATTTTTCAATAAATCAGTAATGATTTTTTTGGATAAAGACGATGGTAAACCACTGTTATCCAAATTGGGAACACTCAAATGTGCAACCATTATAGAAGCAACGCCTGCGTCAATTAGTTTTTGAAACGTTGCCAATTCCACTGATTTTAATCGATTTAAATCATGGGGAACTATCGGTAATACTTTGTGCGAATCCGTGCTGGTATCGCCATGTCCTGGAAAATGTTTAGCAGAAGCCAACACTTTATTTTCCAGCATTCCTTGGGTATAAGCAATTCCTTTTTGAGCGACATTATTAACATCTGAACCATACGAACGGTTTCCAATAATTGGATTTTTCGGATTCGTATTTACATCCACAACCGGTGCAAAGTTAAAATGAACGCCCATTCGAGCGGCTTGCTGACCGATGTCACGTCCCATTTGTTTGACCAATTCATTGTCTTGAACAGCGCCAACCGTCATTGCCCATGGAAAGCGTTTTACATCTTTTAGTCGCATTGCCAATCCCCATTCGGCATCCATTCCGATAAGCAATGGAATTTTGGAAACCTTGTTGTAACGGTTATTTAATTCGGCTTGTTTTACCGCATCGTCTTGCATAAAAATCAAACCTCCAATGGATTCTTCTTTTACTAAGTTTTCAATCTCAGTTTCGTGCGCTGCTCCTTTGTTGGAATAAGCGGCCACTATAAAAAGCTGACCTACTTTTTCACTTAAAGTCATTTCGTCGTACTTTTTATTGACCCACTCCATTTGGTCGGAATCCAAATAGAATGGAATCTCCTGTTGAGCGACTAAAAACGTGGAAACTAAAAATGCAACGACACATCCAATATTCTTCATTTATCTCTTCTTTTGTTTGACTAGGTTTAAAACTCAAAAAACGTGAAAATATTTCAGATAGGAAAATTCCCATTCGGATTTCGAAAAAGAAATTAAAAATCCAAATCTTTTACACCTTCTGTAGCTGTTTTACGGATGATTGTTAGATTCGGCAATTTGGGAACGCGTATCGATTGATCGGGATCTATTAAATAAATCGGATGGGTATTGGGTAAATAATCAATCAAAGAAGCTGCGGGATAAACCGCCAAAGAAGTCCCTATAACCAACATGAAATCAGCTGTATGCACTTCTTCCACTGCGCGTTGCATCATGGGAACCATTTCACCAAACCAAACGATATGTGGGCGAAGTTGATGACCATCTTCGGCTTTATCGCCAAGAAGAATGTCCTTTTCGTAATCGTAAATAAATTCTTCGTCGTTTTCACTTCTCATTTTCACCAGTTCACCGTGAAGATGAATTACGTTACTTGAACCCGCTCTTTCGTGCAAATCATCCACATTTTGCGTTATAATTACGACTTCATATTTTTTCTCCAATTCCTTTAGATAGAAATGAGCCGCATTGGGTTCAACTTCCTTTAATTGTTGACGTCTTTGATTGTAAAAATTTAAAACTAAATTTGGATCACGTTGCCATCCTTCGGGAGAAGCTACATCCATCACATTGTGATTTTCCCACAAACCATTGGAATCACGAAAAGTTGAAATTCCACTTTCTGCACTCATTCCTGCACCTGATAAAACAACTATTTTCTTCATATTTTTAAACAATTGATTCTGCGAGTTACAAAATAATTCTGATGTGAAAAAATCTTTGAAAACCCACTTGAATTTATTTACCAATTTAAGGATTTAAAATTTCTTTTTGATTTTAGTATATTTGGGCAAACAATTCCCATGAAGCGATTTGGCTTTTTGATTATACTATCTTTCTTCTTTGTGTCTTGCGGACAAACTGCAATTGGATACAATGATTCGGTTATTCGACCACAAATAGAAATTTCCGTCTATTTGGATTCGATTTTTTTAGCGAATTCTTCGTATAATGCTATTCATTCCTATCGAGAGGAAATGGTGAAAAATGCGGAAGAAGGATTATCAAAAATTCGCGTTTTAGACGATTTTAAAGGAAATGAAAGTTACAGAGAATCGGCTCAAAAGTATTATTCCTTTGTGGCCACTTACTTCTCTTCTACTTTGGAAATTGATAGTATTTTGTATCAATTCAATTCGCCAGAACGGTTGGAATCTGTTCCCCAAGAACGAATTGAACAAATTCGAAAAAACTTTCAACATTTTCAAGAATTGGAAGAAAATCTTTTGAATGAACAGCAGAAATTTGCCGAAGAGTTCAACCTGAAATTATAATGTCAAATCTTTGTAAATTTGCTCCATGTTTGTAGTGGTATTTCCTAAATTATTTTTAAAGAATTTCAGAGGATTGGCGGTTTTCCCGTTCATCTTTCTCAAAAGTAAAATTCTTGCCCATGACAAAGAAATCATCAATCACGAACGCATTCATCTTCGCCAACAATTGGAAATGCTCTGGGTGTTCTTTTTTGTTTGGTATCCCATTGAATTCTTGATTCGCTGGATTCAATACAAAAATCCATCAAAAGCCTATTTCAACATTAGTTTTGAAAGAGAAGCGTATGCGAATGAGTCGAATTTGGATTATTTGAAAACTCGGAGATTTTATTCATTTTTTCGGTATTTATGAAATCCTTTCCAAACATACAATCGCGTATTCAACCCATTAATACAAATGAAGAGGACGTTTCGCTCCATATTTTACGTGAAGATGAAATCCACCCCACGATTTCCGGAAATAAACTCAGAAAATTAAAATACAACTTAGTCGAATTTCAAAAAGGAAATTATCAGACTTTGCTGACATTTGGTGGAGCTTATTCCAATCACATTTCGGCTACGGCAGCCGCAGGAAAAGAATTCGGAATCAAAACCATTGGAATCATTCGAGGAGAAGAGTTAATCGATAAAATTTCAGAGAATCCGACTTTGCGATTTGCAGAAGAATGTGGAATGAAATTCAAATTCATACGTCGTTCCGATTACCGTGAAAAATCAAATCCTGAATTTCTGAAAGCATTAGAATCCGAATTCGGTGAAATTTATATTCTTCCCGAAGGAGGAACCAATTCGTTTGCCGTAAAAGGGTCCGAAGAAATTTTAGGAAATCATACCGAAGAGTTTGATGTGATTTGTGTAGCAATAGGAACAGGCGGAACGATTTCAGGAATTGTAAATTCCGCTAAAGAACATCAACAAGTAATTGGGTTTCCAGCTTTGAAGGATTCTGATTTTCTATATGATGAAATTAAAAAATACAGCAATCGTTCAAATTTCAAATTAATTCAAGACTTCCATTTTGGCGGTTATGGCAAAGTTTCAGAGAAACTTATAGAATTTATTAACAAGTTTAAACAGGAATATACTGTAACTTTAGACCCGATTTATACAGGGAAAATGGTATTTGGAATTGAAGAATTAATTCAACTAAATTATTTTCCAAAAGGAACAAAGATTTTAGCCATTCACACAGGTGGATTGCAAGGAATTGAAGGAATGAATCAAAAATTAAAAAAACAGAATAAGTTATTTTTAGTATGAGCAGAAAAAGCTTTTTTTTAGGTGTTTTATTTTTTATCAGCTTGTTTTTACAAGCACAGGATGCCAATATCGATTACATTCGAACCCACGCGAAATTAGCGGTTGAAGAAATGCATCTTTATAAAATTCCCGCGAGCATCACACTTTCGCAAGGACTTTTGGAAACCGGTGGAGGCCAAAGCCGTTTGGCAGAAATCGCAAAAAATCACTTTGGAATTAAATGCAAAAGCGAATGGAAAGGAGAAGTTATTTCGCATACCGATGATGCGCCAAACGAGTGTTTCAGAAAGTATGGATCCGTTCAAGAAAGTTACAGAGACCATTCCCTATTTTTGGCAGAACGTCCGTATTACAAAGAACTATTCAAATTAAATTTATACGATTACCAAGCCTGGGCACATGGATTGAAAAAAGCAGGATATGCAACCAATCCTAAATATGGTGGGATTTTAATTTCAAGAATTGAAAAATACAAACTAAATGAATTCGATAAACTAACACCTGAACAGGTGGAAATGAAGTTGATAGAGTTATACGGCCCTTCCAATATTATTGCTTTATCCGGAATTAGTCCCGAAAGAGAAGTTGCTTTTGAAATCCAAGAAGAGGAAATTATTGCCGCAGTTTCACCCAAGGAAAGACATGAAAGCATAGCTAGTAAAACCGAAACTCCGGTTCGAAAAATAGAGATTGACAAAGGAGTCGAAAGTCCGATGAAGCGAATCAAACACCATCCCATCGGTGTTTCCTATGTCGTGGCTTATGAAAATGAAACCATACAAAGTATTGCGAAATTATACAACATTCGTCCAGTAAGATTGGCTTCGTACAATGAACTTTCAAAAAACGCAAAATTAACGCCTGGACAACTTGTGTTTTTTGACAAAAAGAAAAACAAAGGAGTAGCAAAAACCTATAAAGTTCAAGAAGGCGACAATGTGTATTTAATTGCGCAGAAAACAGGAATAAAAATGAAAAGTTTAAATCGTTTAAATAATTTAAAAGTGGGAGAACAACCCAAAGTAGGTTCCACATTGAATTTGAGAAAGCGAAAAAGATAAGAGAAGAGATAATTTTCAAGACCTGCACAATTAATTTTTGAAATAAATGAGATGATTTCTTGAAGAAAGAAGGAAATAAAACCTCAATTTTCATTACCTTGTCCTTCGATTTCAAATTTAAAGTCATGAAAAGAATTCTATTCTTCGTTCTCTTTGGTCTATCGTTGAGTTTATTTTCTCAATTCGCTGTGTCAACCACATTCCAATCCAATCATGCAACTGCCGAAGATTTCTTTCTCGATGCAGATTATGTTCCTTCATATTATCGACTTGAAATGAATTTGAATCCGTATCAAGCGAATTTCTCGGGGAAAACAACCATGAAATTTACAACCACAACGAGTACGAATATCGTCAAAATAAATGCACAAGCCAATTTAAGCATCAGCAATGTCAGCTATCATTCCACACCGATTACTACCTTCAGTCGAAATGGAAATGTATTGACCATTCCCCTTCCCAATTCCCTTCCGTCCAACCATTTGGACTCAATTTCGATTTCTTTCACTGGAAATGCGGCGAATTCCAACGGTTTAAACTTAGGGATGCATGCTGGAGTTCCGGTTATCGAAACTTTGGCTGAACCTTGGCATGCTTCAAGTTGGTGGGTTTGTAAAGATGACTTAATAGACAAAGTAGAAAAAATAGATATTCTTATCACCCATCCTTCTGAATTCAAAGCCGCTTCAAATGGTTCTTTGAAATCCGTGACCAGTGCTGGAAATGGAAATTCAACCACGCATTGGCAACACAATTATTCGATTCCTGCTTATTTGGTTGCTGCAGCAGTGACCAATTATGTCGAATACAATAATTCCGTCAATGTAAGTGGTACAACTGTTCCGATTATAAATTACATGTATCCAGAAACGCTTTCGGGCTGGACTTCTTCGCTAGATGCCGTCCCTTCATACATTGAATTTCTAAGTGAGAAATTTGGTGACTATCCGTACAAAAATGAAAAATACGGACATGCACAATGGAATCGTGGGGGTGGAATGGAGCACAGCACCATGAGTTTTATGGGTGGATTTAATTTCAGTTTGGTTACTCATGAATTGGCGCATCAATGGTTTGGAAATAAAGTAACGTGTTCCACTTGGCACGACATCTGGATCAATGAAGGTTTTGCCGACTATTGCGCAGGATTACTTACTCAACATGTGAACGGTGAAACCACCTTTAGAAATTGGAAAGATACACGTATTGAGAATATTACCGCCCAAAACTGGGGTTCGGTTTATTGCCCCGATACGGAAAATCAAAGCCGAATTTTCGATAGTCGATTGACGTATAGAAAAGGGTCGATGGTCGTTCATCTCATTCGTTTCATTTTAAATGACGATGAATTATTCTATCAATCTTTGCGGAATTTTCTAAACGATCCCAACTTTAGTTACGGTTATGCGGGGACCCAAGATTTCAAAGCGAGTTTGGAAGCTTCAACTGGTCGAAATTGGGATAATTATTTCGAAGATTGGATTTACGGTGAAGGCCATCCGATTTTTGACATCCACTTAAATCACAATCCAAATTCAAACAATTACACCCTTACTTTTCATCAATCGAGTTCACATAATTCGGTGGATTTCTTTGAAACACCTTTTGAAATTAAGTTCAATGGAAGTGCGGGACAGTCGGAAACCAGACGATTTGAGCTAACACAATCTCCACAGAGTTTTACAGTGGATGACTTGCCTTTTACGGTCACTTCCTATGTTGCCAATCCAAATTTCGATGTGATTTGTAAAGTGAATTCTGCGGTTTTAAGTACGAATGAAATCCAAGAAATTGAAACTCTAATCTATCCAAATCCAGCGAAAAGTCAATTTACAATTGAAAGTCCAAAAACCATTCAGAACGTAAATGTTTTTGACTCTTCAGGGAAAATGATTTTTAGAACTTCAAATAGCAATCAATTCAAACTACAAATTCCAACTCAAAATTGGCCAAGTGGTGTGTATTCTGTTCAAATTGAAGTAGAAAATCAGAAAATCACAAAGAAACTTATTGTTCAATAAACTTTTAAATAATGTAAAAATGGCAAAAGAAATAGAACGCAAGTTTTTGGTCGACTATGAAAAATGGAAATTAGTAAAAAAACCGAAAGGAGAACCTTTTCAGCAAGGCTATTTATTGGCTGAAAAATCCAAGTCTATTCGCGTGCGACAAACGCCAACAACTGCTTTTTTAACTATCAAAGGTGCAACAAAAGGTGCAACTCGAACCGAGTTTGAGTACGAAATCCCTTACGATGAAGCCACGGAATTATTGAATCAGTTTTCAATCGCTGAATTAACCAAGATCCGATATAAAATGGAATTCGAAGGGAAGTTGTGGGAGGTAGATGAATTTTTGGGAGAAAACGAAGGTTTGTGGATTGCTGAAATTGAATTGGAATCCGAAGATGAAGAATTCAAAACTCCCGATTGGGTTGGGGAAGAAGTGACCACCGATGCGCGATATTATAACGCAAATCTAGTTCAAACTCCTTTTACAAAATGGAAGGGAAATTGATTTCCATGATGAAATAAATAAAAGAATGTCATTCGATATGCGTGCATTATATCTGGATGCTTTCAAAGAATGACATTCTTTTTAATTCGGAAAGATTACCAAGCGAGTCACGAAGCACGTCGACTGAGTAAAATTAAATTGTCCATTTTAATTTCCGTAAAATACCGTTTCTTACCTTCTTTGTCCTCATAATTCCGATAGGTTACTTTCCCTTCAACCGCGATTTCATCGCCTTTTTCAACATAGTTTTTCATGACTTCCGCCGTTTTCCCATACGCAACCAAATTGTGCCATTGCGTTTCTTCCACTTTCTCACCCTTTGCATTGGTGTAATAATCCGAGGTGGCTAAACTAACTTTCGCCAAAAATCCTTTTTCGAAATTTACAATTTCTACTTCTTTTCCTGTTCTACCGATTAAGGTAACTTTGTTTCGTAGTGACATGACATATAATTTAAAAAGTTAATATTAGATAAGAGACTTCCGTCATTTCTCAAATCTCTACGGCAAAGATGAAAACACAATCAAATTAAAGACGGTAGTTAAATGCTTATAGTCGGTTATAAGCGAATGTAAATACTTGAAATCATTTAAATATCTAATTATTAGTTATTTAAAAATCTATATTTTCCTTTTAAAAATAAGTGTTTTTTAGAAATAAAAGTGCATTCCTTAAAATTCTCTGCAGAAATAAATACTTATTTCTTCAATTTTAAAATTAACTCTACTTATAAAAACGGAGAAATTAATCGAACCAATCGTTCTACAAACTTTTTGATTTTCCCTCTTTTTTTCCAATTTTCATATAAAAGTTGTTCAGAATGCTTCAAATCTTCGTCAAAGCTTTCTGCCAATTCTGTTGCAAAATTTTCATCATAAACAAGCGCATTCACTTCAAAATTTAAATCAAAACTTCGCAAATCCAAATTAGCGGTTCCTACGGAAGCTAACTTTCTATCTGTAACAAAAGTTTTGGCGTGAATAAATCCTTTTTCGTACAAAAAGATTTTAACGCCTGCAGCCAATAAATCTTCAAAATAGGATTGGGTAGCAATATTCACAAGTTTTGAATCGCCTACTTTTGGAAGCAATAATTTCACGTCCAATCCACTTAATCCCGCGATAATAATCGCTTCCTGTAAACTGGTTTCGGGAATGTAATACGGCGTCGTAAGTAAAACCTCTTCTTTGGCCAAACTAATCGATTGCAAAATGGAATAGAGAATGTTCGGTATTTCAGAGTCGGGACCGTTGGAAGCGATTTGAACCGCTGCATGTGCGTTTTCATACAATTCAATTTCAGGAAATAACGCTCGATTTATGTTTATATCCTGTTTGCTGCAAAAATTCCAATCCGATAAGAATATTTGTTGCATTCGATATGTCGCAATCCCTTTAATCATCAAGTTTGTATCTCTCCAATACAACTTATTTTGATTGGGATTGATGTATCGATCACTCACATTAATTCCACCTGTAAACGAAGTGATACCATCAATAATTACAATTTTTCGGTGATTTCGATAGTTTAAGCGGTTTGCAAAATAAATTAATTTAATCTTATTGAAAGGATAGGCTTCTACACCTGAATTTCGAAGTTCCTCCGCAATATTTTTTCGGATGCCTTTGCTTCCAAAATCATCATAAATAAATCGAACCTTTATACCTTCCGCCGCTTTTCGAATGAGAATATCTTTGATTTGATTTCCAATCGCATCATTTTCATAAATGTAATATTCTATATGAATGTGGTGTTTTGCTTTTTCAAGTTCCTCGATTAACAGCGGGAAAAACACTTCTCCATTATTCAGAAGTTTCACTTTGTTTTTTGGAAAAACCGGAGAAGAGCCTGTTTTTTTGTTAGCGAGTAATCGAATCAATTCTTTGTTCTGATCCACAGATTCATTTCCAGATTGAAATAATTTCTGTTGGGATTTCTCGAGTAATTCTTTGGTTTTTTGAAAGAGAATATCATCGACCGCTAACTTTTTACTGTAAATTTTTCGCTTTCTATAATTTATTCCAAAAGAAAAATAAAAGATAACACCAATAAAAGGGACAAAGATCGTAAAAAGCAGGTAGGCAAGGGTTTTACTTATAGAACGTGTATCAAAAATGATGATTAAACACACAGCGATAATTCCCACCAAGTACGATAATTCAAAAAGTAAAATCCATTTTGTTTGCTCAATACCCATAAATAATAGCTTTTAGTTCCATAGTCTGGATGCCTTTGTAACAAAGATAAACGAATTAAAAATGCTAATTTTATTTAAAACTTTCTTTTTTAATTCTCAATTGTATTAAAATAAAAAGTAAAGCGATTGCAATCAAAATTCCCAACGTCAATAGAATGTATTTCATATTCGGAATGCCAAAGTGAAGAATCGATCCAAATCCATCCAATCCCAAAAATAATTGGTTTACAAAAATGACCAACACGAAGAATTTCAATGCTGTTAATCCCAACTTTGAAAACGTAAAATAGGTGGACGAAATGATTTGCTCCATCATAAACGTAGAAATTCCCATCAGTAAAATCAAATGCAAATACGCAATGGCTACGGGTCGATAATCAAAGGCAAATTGAGCGACGGATGGAAAAATAGAGATTTGTTGCAAAAGCGTTTTCACAATAAATGCCAAACCTACAAATACCAAAATAAAAACCTGTAAACGCGTCCAATTCTGACGGATTTCTTGCCATTTTCTCGCTATAAACTTGAGCAAAATCAACCATCCATACGACTGAATCAACGTACCTAGCACAATGCTTACATAAAACCAAATCGGTAAATCCATCCATAAAAGTGAAAGTCCATATCCAAGTAAACAACTGATAAATAGCGAATAATAAATAAGATCATTTTCCTTAGACGAAATTTGAATTCCAATTTTCTGAAGACGACTCAATAAAAGTCCAATTACACTGAAAATATAAAAACCATTGTATTGAAAATGCAAATAATAGAAAATACTAGCGTGCAAGGTTTCATTTGTAATTTGTTTAGAACCTGTTAGATATCCAATATAAAAAACACCTGCAGAAGAGATAAATGCGAAAAACAATCCGCCTACATACCATCGCGTTGAAATTGTTTTATTTTTTCGAACATCAAAATACAACATCAACCAATACGTCCATCCACAAAGCAAAGAAACGGTGGAAAATAGAATGGAAAGCCAATAATAATCATTGTATGTAAAAGCTGCCAACATTCCATACGCCCCAATTAGGTTGATGATGCAAACTACTATATACTTCGTTACTTTCAAATCAGGAATTTTTGATTTTATATCCGCGAGAATCAACATATAAATCGCAGCGGTAATCCATCCGTAAAAAGCAAAATGAGAATGTGCGTCGAGTAAATTCTTGTGTTCTAAAAAAGGAAGTGAAAAAGCAATTTTATACCGCATTACAGAACCGACCAAAGCGACCAATACAAAATTGATAACTGCCAATTTCAGTCCGCATGCAATTAATTTATTCATTTCAATTCGGGATTTACAATTTCTAAAAAAAAACAATTTAGAACCACACAAAATTACACTTTTCATTGATTTAAGGATAGATCCCAAAGAATGAGAAATCTCATACAAGTATTTCACAGTGTTAAAATACTGTAAATGAAAAAGATACACACTACTCAACAAGGAGTGGAATCATCCTTATCTATATTAAGTCTAAATAAGTGTATATTTGTGGAAAATCTAAAAAAACGTTAAAAATGAAAACATTTGCAAAGTTCAGTATTTTCCTGGCTTTAATCTTACTCGTGAGTTCGTGTAACAAGTCATCAAATAAAGAAGAATCGAAAGAAGAAGAAGATCAAGTAGTAAATGTCTATACGCACCGTCATTACAAATCGGATGATGCTTTGTTCAAAAAATTCACCGAAGAGACAGGAATCAAAGTGAATATTGTAAATGCCAGTGCCGATGAATTAATTCAGCGTTTGGAAACAGAAGGTGCCGAATCTCCGGCCGATGTTTTATTAACCGTGGACGCAGGAAGATTGTACCGTGCGCAATCCAAAGATTTATTGCAATCCATTCAATCCGATATTTTAGATAAAAACATTCCTTCTCACTTTCGTGAAAAAGATGGGTTATGGTATGGAATCACCTACCGTGCGCGAATTATCGCGTATGCCAAAGACCGTGTAAATCCAGAAGACATCAAAACTTACGAAGATTTAGCAGATTCAAAATGGAAAGGAAAAATTGTAGTTCGCTCTTCTGAAAATGTGTACAATCAATCCTTGTTGGCTTCTATTATGTTGGCAGACGGAAAAGAAAAAGCAAAAGACTGGGCTGCAGGCGTAGTTTCAAATATGGCCCGAACACCGAAAGGAAGTGACAGAGATCAAGTAAAAGCAGTTGCAGCAGGCGAAGGTGATATAGCCATAGTGAACACCTATTATATAGGGCTGATGTTGAACGATGAAAATCCAGAAGAAAGAAAAGCGGGCGAATCGGTAGGAATTATTTTTCCGAATCAAAACGATAGAGGAACCCATATAAATGTGAGTGGTGCAGGTATTGCAAAACATGCTCCGCACAAAGCAAATGCAATCAAATTGTTGGAATTTTTGTCGGAAGAAGAAGCACAAAACATGTTGACCAATATGAATTATGAATTCCCTGTAAATCCAAAAGTTAAAACCGCAGTCACGGCAGCGTCATGGGGTGATTTCAAAGCGGATCAAGTGGAATTGTATGAATTAGGAAGACTGAACAGTGATGCTGTAAAGATTTTCGACGAAGTAAAGTGGAAATAAATAAAAAAACATAAGCGACTTATTTATTTTGTCTCTTTAAATTCAAGTCTAAATTGAACCGCACAAAAAAGTCAACGTATTGGTGGAGTAAATGGATCGCAGGAGCTATCTTGATTCTATTGGTGGTTTTAACGCCTGTTATAACTATTCTCGTTAAATTATTTGACTCGCCGGGTGAACATTGGTCGCATATCGTTACCAACCTTCTTCCCTCCTATTTTGCGAATTCATGGATTCTCTTACTAGGTGTCGGAATTTGTACATTTATAATCGGCGTTGGCTTTGCGTGGTTGGTTTCAATTTATGATTTTCCAGGACGAAAATATTTTGAGGTATTATTGATTCTTCCGCTTGCTTTTCCTTCGTATATGATGGGTTACAGTTATGTAGGGATTTTGGAATATACCGGAGTTATTCAATCTTTTTTACGAAACAATTTCAATATTCATTTCAAAGGATCCATGATTGACATCATGAATATGCCCGGTGCAATTTTCATTTTATCGATTAGTTTGTATCCGTATGTTTACGTGATTTGTCGGGCTTCGTTTTTGAAACAATCCAGTATTTTTAGGGAAGCGGCCATGTTGCTTGGAAGTAACCGATGGCAAGTTTTCTCAAAAGTAGCGCTACCCCTTGCCCGTCCAGCCATTGCAGGTGGAATTGCTTTGGCAAGTATGGAAGTTTTGAATGATTATGGAACCGTGAAATACTTTGGAATTGATACTTTTACTTCCGGAATTTTTAAAGCGTGGTTTTCATTGGGCGACATCAATACGGCGATTTATTTATCGGCGATTTTAACCTTAATGGTATTATTTTTAGTTTGGATGGAGAATTTCCAACGCGGAAATCGAACCTGGACTTCACCCAAAGGAAGCAGTAGACCGACTTTGCGAATTAAACCCAACACCAAGACGACACGATGGTTATTGAGTGTTTTGTGTGGATTGTTTTTAATATTCGTATTCTTTCTGCCGCTAATGCAATTGATTTATTGGGTTTCCTTAACGTGGAAGAATGTGGTGGATTCAGAATTCTTTGTATTAATTCTCCGAAGTTTTACACTCGCGATTAGTTCTGCCGTATTGATAGCTGTTTTGTCGATTTTCCTTTTGTACACCGTTCGACTAAGCCCATTGAAATGGATCAAATACATCACAAAAACCGCATCGATTGGATATGCAATACCAGGTGCAGTGATTGCAGTAGGAATAATGATTCCGATGATGGGAATTGATCGATTTTTTATTAAAATAACTTCCAATCAATTTGGAATGATACTCTCGGGAACTTTGTTTATATTGGTGTTGGCATACATCGTTCGCTTTATGGCAGTAGGTTACAATGCAATTGATGCCGGATTTCAACGAACGGGAAAAGAAGTAAATGAAGTAGCTCGTTCATTGGGCGCTTCTCCTTTTCGAACCTTATTGAAAATTGATTTACCTTTGATCAAAACCAGTATTGCCAGTGGAATTCTTCTAGCATTTGTCGATATTATGAAAGAATTACCGCTGACTTTGATATTAAGACCCTTTAATTTTCATACGTTGGCAACCAAAGCTTTTGATATGGCGACCAATGAAATGATTGCAGAATCTGCCAATGCTTGTTTGATTGTGGTTTTAACCGGTGTAATACCCATTGTGGTATTGAATAATTTAATAACGAAAAAGGAATAATTTATTTCGTAAATTTATACTGTCAACTAATTTTTAATTATGGCACTTATTGAAATTAATAACATTGCGAAGAAATACAGGAAAGGAGATAAATTTGCTGTGGATCAAGTTTCATTTACCCTTGAAAAAGGGGAAATACTTGCTTTGGTTGGAGAAAGCGGCTCTGGAAAAACCACTCTTCTACGACTGATTGCCGGATTGGAACATCCCGACCAAGGAAATATAAAACTCGATGATAAAGTCATCGTTTCGGGTCAAAAATCTGTTCCTGCAAACAAAAGACAAACCGGAATGGTTTTTCAAGACTATGCCCTTTTCCCGCATCTTAGTATTTACCATAATGTCGCTTTTGGTTTGCGTGGACTTTCTAAAAAAGATACCGACCAACGAATTAGAGAAACCTTGGAATTAACGGGATTGGATGAAGATCTCGATAAATATCCGCATCAACTTTCAGGCGGACAACAACAACGTGTAGCACTTGCGCGTGCTTTGGCTCCACGACCTGAATTGCTTTTGTTGGATGAACCTTTCAGTAATTTAGATACCATTTTAAGAGATCAAGTACGGGAAGAAGTTCGTCAAATCATCAAAAAACTAGGAATTACGGCTATCATAGTTACACACGATACCAAAGATGCTTTTTCAACGGCGGATAAAATCGCGGTGATGTTGAAAGGGAAATTACTTCAAATCGATACTCCGAATACGTTATACAATGATCCAAGTTGTGTCTATGTTGCGGAATTATTTGGGAAATCAAACCATATTGAAGCGACCGTAGAAGAAGATGGATTCAATACTCCTTTTGGATTTGTTTCGTTGCCAGCAGATTGTCCAACATGCCACGATGATAAAGTAAATTTATTTTTTAGAGCCGAAGAAACTACATTTTGTAAACCGGAAGAACCCCATTTATGTGGACGCGTAGAGCAATGCACCTATTTGGGCGATCATGTTCAATTAAGAATTCGTTGCAACCGTTGTGACATTTGTCAAAAAGGTTCAGCGGCACTATCAGACAATAAAAACAGTAGTATTTTATTGAAATCAACGGTTAGAGATTACAAACCCGGTGATATTGTTCGATTCAAATTGAACAATTTCAAAGTGAGAGAAAAAGTCAAAAATGAAGATTCAAAGGAAATTTTGAAGTCAAATTAAATTCTAACAGACTCAGAACAACACCCGTTTTATACTTTGTTTATAAAATTCAATTCGTCCATTCTTTTATCCGGCTATAAAGTTGTATTTTTACCCTCGATTTTTGGATACAATTATGGGTAAAATAATCGCAATTGCGAATCAAAAAGGAGGCGTAGGAAAAACCACGACAGCAGTTAATTTAGCGGCATCTTTAGGCGTTCTTGAAAAGAAAGTTCTTCTGATTGATGCAGATCCACAAGCCAACGCGAGTTCCGGTTTGGGAATAGATATTGAAACTGTGGAAAAAGGAACCTACGAAGTCCTTGAACATCAAGCTACAGCAAAAGAATCCATTCAAAAGACAGAAAGTCCCAATTTGGACATTATTCCTGCACATGTGGATTTGGTAGCTGCAGAAATTGAAATCGTCGATCATGAAAACAGAGAATATCTTTTAAAAGAAGCCTTGGCTCCTATTAAAGATGACTATGATTATATCATTATAGATTGTGCGCCTTCACTCGGTTTGATTACTTTAAATGCTTTAACCGCAGCGGATTCTGTACTCATTCCCATTCAATGTGAATATTTTGCATTGGAAGGTTTGGGGAAATTATTGAATACCATCAAAGGGGTTCAACAACATCACAACAAGGATTTGGATATCGAAGGTCTTTTGTTAACCATGCACGATTCCCGATTGCGGTTGTCAAATCAAGTAGTGGAAGAAGTCAACAATCATTTTCCACAAATGGTTTTTAGTACAATTATTCAGCGAAATGTGCGACTATCAGAAGCGCCTAGTTTCGGTGAAGCTATCATTTCGTATGACGCAAATAGTAAGGGCGCAGAAAATTACTTAGATTTAGCCCGTGAATTTTTAGTGAAAAACAAAGATACCGTCGGAAGCTAAATTTTCGATGGGATTCGAATGACTTTTGAATGTAAAATTAGGACAAAGGATTTCAAAAATAAGAATAATTAAGAATGGCAAAACAAACAAATAGTCGATTAGGAAGAGGATTATCTGCTTTATTAAAAGACGATACCAATGTGGTTTCTGTTGAAGATAAAGGAGCTGAAATATTGGTAGGAAGCATTGTTGAAGTGGATTTAAAGAAAATCAAAACCAATCCGTATCAACCAAGAACGAATTTCGACAAAAATGCCTTGGAAGATTTAGTAAAATCGATTTCTGTTCTAGGTGTAATTCAACCGATTACCGTTCGAAAAATCAAAGACGGTTATGAATTGATTTCGGGAGAACGTCGTTTTAGAGCTTCGCAAGTCGTTGGATTGGAATCGATTCCAGCGTATGTTCGACTGGCCAATGACCAAGAAATGTTGGAAATGGCTTTGGTTGAAAATATCCAACGTCAAGATTTAGATGCCATTGAAATCGCACTTTCTTACCAACGATTATTGGATGAAATCAATTTAACCCAAGAGCAGTTAAGTCATCGCGTGGGAAAAGACAGAGCTTCGATCGCTAACTATTTGAGATTATTAAAGTTAGACCCAATTATTCAAACCGGAATTCGGGATGGAATGATCAGTATGGGTCACGGTCGAGCGATTATTGCCATTGACAACATCGATTTACAGTTGGAAATCTATGAAAAAGTGATTGCTGAAAATCTATCCGTTCGAGATACAGAAGCCTTAATTCGAAGCTTGAAAAAGCCAGCGGCAAAAAAGATCACAAAAACAGAATTACCCAACGAATACAAAAAAGCACAAGTGAAACTTTCCGATCATTTTCATTCCAAAGTTGAAATCAAAAGAGCTCAAAATGGAAAAGGAAAAATCATTATTGATTTCACCTCAGACAAAGACTTTGAACGACTTAGAAAATTATTTGAATGAAAAATGGGTTGATTTACATATTCCTAATTCTTCCTTTGTTTGGATTTTCTCAAGTCGAAACAACGGACAGTCTTTCCACATCTGAAATTGTAGCGGTGGGAATAAATAAAATAGATACCATTGATTATTTATCAATGAAAAATCCAATGCGCGCTTCTTTGTATTCCGCTGTTTTACCGGGAATGGGACAGATTTACAATAAGAAATATTGGAAAGCTCCGCTAGTTTGGGGTATTTTGGGAACGGGAATTGGTTTTGTGGTGCATTATAACAATCAGTACAAAGAATTTAGAGGCTATTATTTGGATAAATTATACGGTTACGATTTGGAAAACCCAACGTTGAACAATATGGACATCAGACAATTAGCCACTTTGCAAGACGATAGAAAACGGAATCGGGATTATGCAATTGCATTGACTGCTTTGGCTTATTTGTTAAATATCCTTGATGCCACTGTGGATGCGCATTTATTCGGAATCAATAAAGATCCGGATTTGGCATTTGACCCTGTAATTCTTCAAAACGAGAAAACCAATGAATTAGCGATGGGACTGGGTTTCCGTCTGAAATTTTAGCGCAGTTCAAGTTAAAAACCAATTAAAATTCCATCTATGAAAGTAGCAATTGTCGGATACGGGAAAATGGGGAAAACCATTGAAGAAATCTTAATTGAAAGAGGCCATCAAGTCGTTGCGAAACTCACGCATACGCCCAACGTTGAAGATATCAAAGATGCCGATGTCGCCATTGAATTTTCAAATCCCGAAGTTGCTTTTGATAACCTTAAAGTTCTATTAGAAAACAAAGTCCCAACGATTTGTGGAACAACAGGTTGGCTGGGTAAATTGGATCAAATCAAAGAAATCAATCAAAATAATGCATCCGCCTTTTTATACGGTTCCAACTTTAGTTTGGGTGTGAATTTATTTTTCGAACTCAATCGGAATTTGGCGAAATTGATGAAAGCCTATCCAGAATACACAGTTGAAATCGAAGAAATTCATCACGTTCAAAAATTAGATAAGCCGAGTGGTACAGCTATTTCACTGGCAGATCAGGTCCTTGAAGAATCCGATTTAAAGAAGTGGGAATTGGACCAGAAATCAGCAGAAGATTCTTTACCGATTTTCTCCAAGCGATTGGACAGTGTTCCGGGAACGCATACGGTATCCTATCAATCCGAAATTGATGAAATTGAAATCAAACATACCGCGCATAGTCGAAAAGGGTTTGCGTTGGGAGCTGTTTTAGCAGCCGAATGGATCCATGGAAAACAAGGATTCTTTTCCATGAAAGATGTTTTAAATCTGAATTCAAACGAATCGTAGAATTCTAAAGGAAAGTTAAAATACATCAATACTATTCCATTTTATTTTAACTTTTGTAACTTTAATTGCAAATAACTCAAATTAATAAAACAACTATGAAAAAATTAAAATTTAGTATGTTGACGCTTGCAGCCGGCTTACTTTTATTTTCGTGCGAGAAAAAAGCAGAGGAAAGCGTAACGGATGTAGAAACCGAAGAAGTCGTAATTGACAACCAAGATACAGCAGATGCCATGGTTTTGGATTATGAAATTACACCAAAAAGTGGATCTGCTATTTCAGGAAAAGTAAATTTCACACAAACGGGTGATGAAGTTATGATGACTATAAAAGTTGTAGGATTGACGCCAGGTGACCATGGAATTCATATTCACGAAGTCGCAGATTGTTCCGCCGAAGATGGCTCTTCTGCAGGTGGACATTGGGATCCCGCAGGAAGTGATCATGGAAAATGGGGTGAAGAACACTTCCACATGGGCGATATAGGGAATTTAGTGGCCAACGCAGAAGGAGTTGCCGAGATGACTTTTTCCACCGATAAATGGTGTATAGGTTGTGATGATGATTCTAAAAACATATTAGGCCATTCCTTAATTATTCATGCAGACGCAGATGATTACCATTCGCAGCCTACCGGAAATGCAGGAGGTAGAATCGGATGTGTTGAAATTAGATAGATTCAATTTTTACGATTAATATTCAAAAAATAGCCAAAGGTTTTGACTTTTGGCTATTTTTTTAGTCAGAATCGATGTTATAAAAACCTTAAAATTGATTTTCTCTGACTAAACTTTTTATATTTGTGAGTTCTTAACAAAGTGGATACAAATCAAACTATGGAAATATTACTTAATTGGCTGATCGCTTTCCTTATTTATAATCTTATTTACGGCGCCTCAACATGGCAACTTTATAAAATCGCAGGAAGAAAACCCATCGAGGCCTTTATCCCTTTTCTAAACTTTTGGGTAGGATTGGATTTAATCAAACGTCCGAAATGGTGGATCATCCTTTTCTTCACCCCTATTGTCGCTCCTATCATGTGGGTGGTTTTTTGGGTGGATTTTGGCCGTTGCTTTGGCCGAAGAAATTGGGGAGATGCAATTCTAATGACTGTGACCGTTGGTTTGTATTCTTTCTACTTGAATTATATAGTAAAACCCGATTACGAAGGACCTGAAGAACGAAAAAGTACATTTATAGCCGCTCTCGTTTTTGCCGTAATTCTTGCTACTTTGGTTCACACTTGGTTTATTCAACCGATGGTCGTTCCTACCGGATCGATGGAAAACACCATCCGAATTGGAGATGCATTATTTGTTGAGAAAGTAAGTTATGGCGTTCGCGTTCCTATTACACCTATTGGAATTCCGTTTTCTGAATTCATTAACCGAAAATTATTCGTTGACAAAGCAAGATTGCCTTACATGCGACTTCCCGGATGGAGAAATATAAGAGCCAATGACATCGTGGTTTTTAATTATCCCACAGACTCTGCTTTCACGGCAACCGATCGAAAGGATGCCTATGTAAAACGATTGGTCGGTATGCCTGGAGATTCGCTTGAGTTTGACGACAGCGTTTTGAAAATCAATGGAAAAGAATTCATTCCTAAAAAAGATTCATGGGTACAACATACCTATTTGATTACGACTAAAATCCCTTTCAGCCCACAGCTTTTATATGAAACTTATTCCGTTTTGGACGGAGTAGATTATGCAGTTATTGCGCGAAGTGATAATCAATACACCTATTTATTCCGTGCGTTGACCAAGGAAATGGCGAACCAAATGAAAAATAATCCGAGTGTTTTATCGGTAGAGCAAAAAATTAGTCCCAAAGGTTCAAAAGATGAGAAATTCTATGGAGATGGACGTGTGGATAGTACCTACACCATCTTCCCACTGGATAAAACATGGAATCAAGACAATTACGGACCTTTATACATTCCGAAAAAAGGAGACAAAGTAAAAATCGATAAAAATTCGATAACCCAATATTACAACATCATCAAAATCTACGAACACAACGATTTAAAGATTGAGGGTGATAAAATATTCATTAACGGAAACGAAACCGACGAATACGAAGTAAAACAAGATTATTTCTATTTGATTGGTGATAACCGAAATCAATCGTTGGATGCGCGTTTCTTTGGATATGTTCCCGAAGAAAACATCATAGGCAGACCGGTTTTGGTTTGGGCGAATTTCAATGGAATGTTTGAACCTGCACCTAAAAAATTCATTTGGAGCCGTTGGATGACGTCGATAAATAACGACAATCCAGACAAGAAATCGTATGGTATTTATGTGCTTATTGCATTGATAGGATTTTTTGTGTGGGATTATTTTAGAGCGAAAAAGAAGAAAGAAAAAGAGAACGATTAATGGTTTTCCCCGTTTTTTATTTTGGACCTATCTCCTATTTTAGTGAAATTATAAAAGCGGAGAATGTGAAATTTGAAGTTCATGAGAACTTTGTAAAACAAACCTATAGAAATCGATGTTACATTCAAGGAGCAAATGGGAAATTGCGTTTGGCTATCCCTATGAATCACGACGGTTCACGGAAAATAAAAGATCTGCGTGTTTCTACAGAAAGCAATTGGAAAAAAGAGCATTTTAAATCGATTGTTTCAGCGTATAAAAGTTCTCCTTTTTTTGATTATTACGAAGATGAAATCGCACAGATATACCATCAAAAAATAGATTTCTTATTGGATTTTAATTTGAAAACCATGGAATTCATTCATTCTAAATTGAAATTAGATCTGAAATTCAATCAAACTGAATCGTATGAGACGATTTCAGAGGAACATGATTTCAGAAATAAATTCAATTCAAAAAAAGAACCCGATGGGATTTTCCCTGAATACATGCAAGTATTCACCGAGAAACTTGGATTTATGCCTGATTTAAGCATTTTGGATCTTTTATGTAACGAAGGACCGAATGCGACTACTTATTTAAAAGAATTGGTTTAAAATTTGATTAAAACCAACATTATAATTAAAAACAGTAAACAATGAATAAATTTTGGATGTATCTTGGAGTAGCTGTAATGCTTACTTCAGCCGTATCGGCGCAAGATTCGATTTTATTACGTACTGAAAAAGCGTGGTACAATGACAGTAAAGAAGACACCGGAATATTTGGTGTTAACACAGAAAAAGCATGGCAATTTCTGAAAGACAACAACCGTAAACCGGTGGAATTAATTGTGGGCGTTTTGGACGGAGGTGTTCAAGCAGATCACATTGATTTAGCAGCAAATATGTGGGTGAATCCAAAGGAAAAAGCTGGAAATGGAATCGATGATGATAAAAATGGATACATCGATGATGTACACGGTTGGAATTTCGCGGGTGGAAAAGATGGAAAAAGTGTAGATGGCGATACTTTGGAAAAAGTTAGAGTGTATAAATATACGTATTTACCTCTTTTTGAAGGAAAGGATTCTTCGAAAAATCAAGAAAACAAAACCAAGCATGCAGCTGAATACGCAGATTATCAGAAAATAAAAGCAGAAATCAACAAGAAAACAAATGAGGCAAAAGCTAATTTAGCACAATACTCTCAGATGAAATCGATGGTGGACGCTGGTTTCCCAGGTTTAATTAAAGAATTCGGATCCAAATTGGTCACCGAAGAAAGTTTGGGGAAATACACGCCCACCGAAGAGACAATGCCAGCTATGACCATGTTTGCTTTCATTCCAAAAGATTATTGGGACGGAAAAACGATGAAGCAGATTTATGATAGTTTATCAGAAGAATTCAACGGTGCCGTAGAATATTTCGATAGTCAAGTTAAATACCATTACAATGTTGATTTTGAGCCAAGAGGAATTGTAGGCGATGATTATTCCAACAAAAAAGAAAAGCATTACGGAAATAACGACGTGGAAGGACCGGATGCAGAACACGGAACACACGTTGCAGGTGTGATTGCAGCGGTTCGTGGAAACAACAAAGGAATCGATGGAATTGGTGGAAATCACATCCGTATTATGGGAGTGAGAACCGTTCCAAACGGAGACGAGCGTGACAAAGACATAGCAAATTCCATTATTTATGCAGTAGATAACGGAGCGAAAATCCTAAATATGTCGTTTGGAAAAGACTATTCTCCAGATAAAAAAGTGGTTTGGGATGCAATGCGTTATGCCGATAAAAAAGGAGTTTTAATGGTAAAAGCGGCAGGAAATGATAATTTGAATATTGATACCGATATCCATTATCCAACCAATTTCGACGAGAAAGGAAACAAAGTTGCAAATTCCGTACTTACAGTAGGAGCTTCTACACCGGATGTTGAAAACTTAAAAGCGAGTTTCTCCAATTACGGTAAAAAATCAGTAGATGTATTTTCACCCGGAACACAAATCCTATCCACCATTCCACATAATGAGTTCAAAGAATCACAAGGAACGAGTATGGCGTCTCCAATCGTTGCAGGAGTAGCTGCTTTGGTTTGGTCGCACTATCCAAAACTGACAGCGGTAGAAGTGAAAGAAATCATTATGAATTCTGTAAATAAAGATCCGCAGTTGGAAGATATTTCTGTTACTGGAGGTGTAGTAGATGCATACAAAGCGGTGCAATTGGCAGAATCACTTTCTAAAAAGAAGTAAAACAACAAAGAATTAGAAGAAAAGTCAATTCAAAATATACACTATTCGAAAACCGTCCGCTTTGGATGGTTTTCTTTTTATATATTATTTGATTGCTTATTTAAGGGCACTTCAAATTCGAAACGCAAAATATTTTACACTCTTTCATTTCACCAAAGAGATAGCAAATCACTAATAAAAATCATACCATTCGTATGACTCTAGTCATACTGTTAAATGCAGAATTATTCTACTTTTGTTAAAGAAAATATAAAGGATATAAATGTATTTAAATATTCTTTTATAAGTGAAAATATTGAATAACTTAATATAAGGACGAATCTATAAATTCGCGCTGAAAGAAAAGGATAAAACGGTATGATTATTTAAAAACTTTAGTATATTTAGGCTTATTTTCATCATAATTTTGGAAATTAAGGCTAAAATTAAAAAAATGATTTTTATCAATTGATTGGGAGTTTTGAAAACGGGTTCATCAGAAATTTCAATCAAACAAGTTAAAACAAACAAACAAAAAGAACCCCATAAATAGTGTGATAATGAAAAAATTAAAAATTTTATTTGTATGTATGATTTCTGCTGCTACGATGTATTCATGCGGTGGTGACAAAAAAGCAAACGAAGGATCCGCTTCTACAAGTGGAGAACCTGCTTTGACTGACGGCCCAGAGGCTGGTGAAAACTACGATCCAAAAAGAGGATTGGGAAAATTTGATGAGACCAACGTAGATGTAAGCACGTTTGATAAAGCGATGGCAGATGCAGGAAAACAAATTGCGGAAGTAAAATGTACCTCTTGTCATAAAGTTACAGATGAGCGATTGGTTGGACCCGGTTGGAAAGGAGTTACCGAAAGACAAACTCCGTATTGGATTATGAATTTCATTACCAATCCAGACCCTATGATTGATGTAGATCCAGAATTACAAACTCAATTGGAATTGTGTTTGGTGAGAATGCCAAACCAAGGCTTAAGTGACACAGACGCACGTGAAATTCTTGAATATATGCGAGAGATTGACGGTGCAAAATAAATTGAAAATTAATTTCCAAAATTATATGATAATGAAAAGAATACAATTAATTGGATTATCCGCTTTAGCTGCTTTTGCAATGCTAACGTCGTGTAAACCAAAGACGGCAGGTTCTGCTGTTAGTGGCGATGCGGCCCAGAAAGTATATGTAGCACCTGGCGAGTACGATGAATTTTATTCATTTACATCCGGTGGATTTAGTGGCCAAGTGGCTGTGTACGGAATTCCATCCGGACGTTTGTTAAAAGTATTGCCTGTGTTCTCACAGGATCCTGAATCAGGGTATGGTTACAGTGAAGGTTCAAAACCTATGTTAAATACCTCGCACGGATTTATTCCTTGGGGTGACCAACACCACTTAGCGGTTTCACAAACCAATGGTGAATTGGATGGTCGATGGTTATTTGCAAACGAAAACAACACACCACGTGTTGCTCGTTTGGATTTAACAACTTTTACGACTGCTGAGATTCTTGAAATCCCAAATTCAGCGGGGAACCACTCCTCTCCGTTTATTACAGAAAATACAGAGTATGTGGTAGCTGGAACTCGTTTTAGTGTTCCTTTTGACGATGAGAATGGTGACATTCCAATCGATTCTTACTCTGAGAAATTTAGTGGTGCGATTTCATTCATTAAAGTAAATCCAGAATCAGGAAGAATGAATATTGATTTCCAATTAAAAACTCCACCGGTAAACTATGACTTAAGCCATACAGGTAAAGGCCCAAGTAGTGGATGGTTCTTCTTCTCTTCGTACAACACAGAAAAAGCACACACTTTGTTAGAAGTGAATGCTTCTCAGAGAGATAAAGACTTTATTTTGGCTGTGAACTGGAAAAAAGCGGCTGAGTTAGCGAAAGCTGGAAAAGGTAGAAAAGTAAAAACGAAATATGCACATAACGTGTATGACCACAACAGTCACGAAGCTACTTCTACAATGATGGATGAAGTTTTGGTGTTGGACGTAGTAGATTTGATCGACGAAGGTTTTGCATACTATATTCCTTGTCCGAAATCTCCACACGGTACAGACGTTGACCCAACAGGTGAATATTTTGTAGGGAGTGGTAAATTGGCTTCTTTGATTCCTGTTTTCTCATTCTCGAAAATGATGAAAGCGATTGAAGAAAAAAACTTTGAAGGTGATTTTGACGGAATTCCCGTATTGAATTACGATGCAGTATTGCATGGTGAAGTTCAGAAACCAGGTTTAGGCCCATTGCATACAGAATTTGACAACGAAGGAAATGCATATACATCTTTCTTTGTTTCTTCTGAAGTAGTTAAATGGAATGTGAAGACATTAGAAATCATTGACAGACAACCTACCTATTATTCAACCGGTCACTTAACAGTTGCAGGTGGTGATACAGCAAAACCTTATGGAAAATATTTAGTGGCTTGGAACAAAATTTCCAAAGACCGTTATTTACCAACAGGACCAGAATTGGGACAAAGTGCGCAGTTATTTGATATTACAGGTGAAAAAATGGAATTATTGTTAGACTTCCCAGTAATTGGTGAGCCACACTATGCACAGATTGTTCCTGCATCTCTAATTGTTGATAAACAAAAACGTATTTACGATATTAATGCAAATACGCACCCGTATGTTTCGAAAGGAGAAGATCAAACAAAAGTAGTAAGAACTGGAAACAGAGTAGACGTCTATGCAACTTTAATTAGAACCCACATTACTCCAGATAATATCGAAGGTATTAAAATGGGTGACGAAGTTTACTTCCACGTTACGAACTTAGAGCAAGACTGGGATTTACCACACGGATTTGCAATTATGGGGAACAATAACTCAGAATTACTAATTCTACCTGGTGAAACAAAAACACTAAAATGGACACCTACAAAAGTAGGAATGATCCCATTCTATTGTACAGATTTCTGTAGTGCACTTCACCAAGAAATGCAAGGTTACATACGAGTTTCTCCAGCGGGCAGTAATACGCCGCTACGTTATGGAACAGGTGACAAAGCGCCTTCTTCAAAGAAAGTTGCTGCAGCGCCTGACGCTCCTGCTGCTGAATAGTAATCCTTTTACAATAAAGCTATAAATGAATGGGTTGCTTCTGAAAAAAAAAGATGCAACCCATTTTTAATAAAAAAAAAAACGATATGTCATTAGAAAAAAAATCTAGTTTAAAAATAATTACAAGAGTGCTTAGCGCCATTGCAGGAATTATTTTATTTATTACCCTTTTCCTTCCTATTTGGAAAATTGAATTAGACGCTCCTCAATATCCCGAAGGATTGGAAATGTATATTCATGCCGGTAAATTAAGTGGGGAAGTTGAAATCATCAACGGATTGAATCACTACATTGGAATGAAGGAATTGCATGCGGAAGATTTCATTGAATTCACCGTTCTACCCTATCTTATTGGATTTTTCGCTCTTCTTGGATTGGTCGTAGCATTGGTAAATCGCAAATGGCTTCTGTATGTTTGGCTCATTGGATTTGCTCTTTTTGGCATTGGAACCGTCATTGACTTTTATTTATGGCTGTATGATTATGGACACAACTTGGATCCATCTGCACCTATTCAAGTTCCAGGAATGACGTATCAACCACCCCTTATCGGATTTAAACAATTATTGAATTTTGGTGCCTATTCCATACCTGCTATTGGTGGATGGGTCATGTTTGGAGCCGTATTTTTAATGGGAGCTTGCTTCGGATTAGAAACTAATTTTAAAAAGAAAAAATCATGAGTATAAAATCAATAAGTTTTTTTGTAATTTTAAGCTTTATTTTAAGTGCTTGTACAATTGAAACCAAGCCGATTGATTTTGGAAACGATGATTGCGATTATTGCAAAATGACTATCAGTGATACACGCTATGGCGCAGAACTTCTGACCAAAAAAGGAAGAGATTATAAATTTGATGATTTGCATTGCATGAAAGGATTTTTGAACGATGAAATCGTTGCAGAAGATCAAATACACTCTTTGTGGATTGTTGACTTTTCGAATCCGGAACAACTAATCAAGGCGGAAACCAGTTTTCTATTGCACAATGACGAATTAAAAAGTCCAATGGGCTCCAATATCGCTGCCTTTGGAAATGAAGAAGATTTAAATAAATACCATTCTGAATATTCAGGTAAAATTTTAACATGGAAAGAATTTTTCAATTCAAATTAATACTATTCTTACTATTTACTGCTTCTATACTTGAGGCGAAAACCATCATAGTAGAACCCAATAACAAAGAAAAAACGCTGAAAATTGCTTTTGAAAAAGCAGAAAATGGTGATACCGTTCGTATTCGAGCCGGACATTATAAAGAAGGTCCACTTTTTCTAAAAAAAGGAATCACCCTGATTGGGGAGGATTTTCCAGAAATTGATGGCGAAGGAAAACATGAAAACTTACTCGTGGAACATGACAACGTAACCATCATTGGTGTTTTGTTTTCAAACTCAGGACGTTCGAACTTTAACGATATTGCCGCATTAAAAATTCAAAACTCAAAAAATGTTTTGATTAAAAACTGTCGATTTAAAAATAACTTCTTTGGAATTCACACCATGAATTCCAGCTATGTATCTTATATAGACAATCAAATTCATGCAGAAAAAATCAAAGGAAAACAATCCGCAAATGGCATCCATATCTGGAAGTCAGAACACATGACAGTTTTAAACAATGTGATTGAAGGCCATAGAGATGGAATCTATCTAGAATTTGTGATGAAATCACATATCGAAAACAACCAAAGTATCGACAACAGTCGATATGGAATGCACTTTATGTTTTCGCATGATAATATTTTCAAGAAAAACTTATTTAAAGAAAATGGCGCAGGCGTGGCCGTAATGTACAGTAAACGTGTAACCATGTTAAACAATGTTTTCACTGGAAGTTGGGGAAATGCGGCTTACGGTCTTCTTTTAAAAGAGATTGATGACAGCAAAGTAATCGGAAATAGTTTTACAGAAAATACAACGGGTATTTATGGCGACGGAGCCAATCGGGTGGATATAGAAAACAATGAATTCCTACGAAACGGTTGGGCATTGAAAATGAATGCAAGTAGCGCAGATGCTGAAATAATTAAAAATAACTTCATTGGAAATACATTTGACATGGCAACCAATGGAAATTTGAAAGTGAAATCTTTGGATGGAAACTATTGGGACAAATACGAAGGGTATGATTTGGATAGAAACAGTGTAGGCGATATTCCATACAGGCCGATTACATTCTACTCATTGATAATTGAAAGAAATCCAGGGGCACTGATGCTTTTCCGCAGCTTTTTTGTGAAGTTGATGGACAAAGCAGAAAGTGTTTTTCCGAGTTTAACCCCTGAAAACATTCTGGATAATGAACCGAAAATTAAGAGAAATAAAATTATAGCTTAATGATAAAATTTATTAACGTAAATAAATACTTTGACAAGTTTCACGTACTAAAAGAAATAAATTTACATTTTGAAGAAGGAAACATCATTGCCCTAATAGGCCCAAACGCTTGTGGTAAAACCACTTTGATTAAAAACCTATTGGGTATGGTTGTTCCAAGTTCAGGAGAAATTCAATTTCTAAATCATTCCATTGAGAAAGATTGGAAATACCGAAATCACATTGGATACATGCCACAAATTGGGCGGTATCCCGAGAATATGACAGTAGGACAAGTTTTGGGAATGATTGAAGATCTACGCGATAAAGATTCCGTAGAGCTCGACCGGGAATTGTATGATCGGTATGAATTAAAAGATATTCTACATAAAAGAATGGGAACACTTTCCGGTGGAACCCGTCAAAAAGTGAGTGCGTATCTCGCGTTTTTATTTTCACCGAAAGTCCTTGTTTTGGATGAGCCAACCGCAGGATTAGATCCGCTTTCCTCACTGATTCTGAAAGAAAAAATCAGCAAGGAGAAAAGCAAAGGGAAATTAATTCTAATTACATCACACATTCTGAGTGAATTAGACAGTATAGTAAATCAAGTGGTGTATATGGAAGAAGGTGAAATTATTTTCAACAAATCCTTGGATCAATTGAAAGCAGATACCGATAAAACTAATCTTTCAGAAGCGATTGCACATATTATGATCAATAAAAATTTAATGAATTAAGTTATGAAGAAAGTAGTTAAATATGTCATAGCTGATATTTTAAGAAATAAAATCGTTATTGCTTATACCGTTTTTTTATTGCTTTTTTCCTTCGGTCTTTTCCTTATGGAAGATGTGCCTGAAAAAAGTTTAATGAGTATTCTTACCTTGAATCTAACAATGATTCCCTTGGTAAGTGTAATGTTCTCAACAATTTACATTTACAACTCCACTGAATTTATAGAACTCTTAGCCGCTCAACCCATTAAAAGAAAAACCCTTTGGTTTAGTCTCTTTTTAGGATTGTCCTTTGCGCTTTGTATTGCGTTTTTTATAGGTTGTGGAATTCCAATTCTAATTTTCGCAGCCGATGCAACCGGAATCACTATGATTGTGACTGGACTTATTTTGTCCATAATTTTTGTGTCCATCGCTATGCTTTCCTCAGTTTACATCAAAGACAAAACAAAAGGAATCGGTGCATCTTTACTGATTTGGTTGTTTTTCACTTTGTTATTCGATGGTTTGGTATTATTCTTACTTTTCCAATTACTGGATTATCCGTTGGAAAATCTAATCGTGGTTTTAAGTATTTTAAATCCGGTTGATTTGGTACGAATTGTTTCCTTATTACAAATGGATATTTCCGCGTTAATGGGCGCAACTACCGCAGTTTTCAAAAACAGTTTTACCGGATCTACGGGATCAATTGTTACCTATAGCGTTTTAATATTATGGGCAGTCGTTCCCTTGTATTTTTCTTTGCGAAAATTCAATAAAAAAGATTTATAAAATAAGTTCTATATCCACTTGAAACTGAATTTAAAGCCTCAAGTGGATGTAAAACTATTTCTTTTATTTCCGTTTAATTTTCTCCAAAATCAATTTTAAAACGCAAGACGAGTTTCATTCACTATTACTTTCTAATGCAAGTGATAAATATCACCAAATCAAATACTTAAATGTGATTTGAATCATACACTTTACATCTGATTTACCACTAAATTTATATAAAAATTAAATCAGTATGAAAAAAATTGTTTTTATTCTAACAGCAGCCATTTTCACCTTGTATTCATGTGAAAGTGAAACTGCATCGACACCAACTACGGGTTCAGCAACCGAAGCGAAAGCGTCTAAAGGTGGGCAAGAAGCCATAGTAGATGACGTTTCTGCACCCGACATTGTTAAACTTGCCGTAGCAAACGAAGATTTGTCCACTTTGGTGAAAGCTGTACAAGCAGCAGATTTAACGACTTCTTTGAGTAATGCTGGACCTTTTACGGTCTTTGCTCCATTGAACTCAGCGTTTGATAAACTTCCCGATGGAGTTTTGGCTGATTTAATGAAGCCTGAAAATGTGAATCAACTGGATGATGTTTTAAGACACCATACCTATGTAGGTGTAATTAATCCCGATCAATTCAAAGACGGCCAAATTTTAGGAATGGTAGATGGAAAATCGATTACCATTAAAATGGTTGACGGAAAACCAACCGTGAATGGTACCGCAAATATAGTAGCTTCCGTTACAGCTGCCAATGGAATTGTTCATGTGGTAGATCAGGTAATTTTAGCTGAATAACGATGTAAACACTCTTTAGTGATTTTGTTTGTTTGAATAGCCACTCGAATTCGTTTGAGTGGCTATTTTATTTTTAATTCAAAGTTAGAGGTAGAATTCGTTATACTTTTTTGGGAATTAATCGAATATAAATAAGTGCAACCGCAAGTAAAATTAATCCCGAAACATACACCAAAGCTTCGTGCGCATGCGGAATTGCGATGTATTTAATCGAGAAAACTCCCATTAATCCCAAAATAAGTTCGTTCAAGAAAATTCCTATCATAAATAGTTTCAAACCATTTAATGCTAGTTTCGACGTTTTAAAATACGGATGGGTAACGATTTGATTTACCAAAAATGTAGAAATACACATCAGTAAAATCAAATGCAAATAAGCAATCACTATGTTTCGAAAACCAAATGCAAATTGACTCACCTCAGGAATATTTGAAGCCAATTGCAAAAGTGTTTTCACTCCAAAAGCAAATCCCACATAAATAAGTACCCATCGCTGTAGCGGTGTCCAAGAAATTGTAATTTTCGACCAATTTATTCGGATGAATTGAAAAAGTTTTACCGCACCAAACGTCTGCATAAAAGTGGCAATGACAAGAGGAACAAAAAACCAAAGAGGAAGTTTCGCCCATAAAATTGAAAGACCAAATCCAACAAAACAACCAATGAATAACAACCAAAATATCTGTCTGTTTTCTTTTGGTTTCAGCTCCACTCCTATTTCTTTGAGTGAATAAATCAACAAACCGATACATCCAAAAAGGAAAAACCCATTGTACTGAAAGTGTAAAAAGAAATAACTCGTTCCCAAATAAATATCTTGTAGAATGTGTTTGGTCATCATCATATAAATCAAAGCAAAAACGCCTAGAGAAGAAAACACACCAAAAAACAAGCCTCCTAAAAACCAGGGTTTGGATGCGCTTTTAATTGATTTTGAATCTTTTATAAATACAAAAAGAAAACCAAAACCAACTAGAATCGCTACAAATGAAAACGCAGAAGAATACCAAGAATGTCCACCCACCAGAAATGAAAATAAAATTCCATAGGAAGCCAAAAAGTTCACAAGAATTAGATTCTGGTATTTTTTCAGGTTGAGTTTCGGTTTCGTTTTATGCAGATATTCAGCAATAAAAATATAAATGCACGAGGCAATCCAACCATAAAAAGCAAAATGGTAATGAGATTCTTGGATATGTTTTTGTGAAAGAAAAGGAAAAGAAAACGCGATTTTATAACGCATAATCACACCCAATAATGCGACTAAAAAAAGATTAAAAATCGAGAATTTTAATCCAAAAGCAATTTTCTTATTCATATTTTCTTTGATTTAATAATATACTTTACCGTTGATAATTTCCAAAAGACCTTGTCTTTCCATCTTTTTCACCGTTCTGATCACTGTTTCTATCCGCAAACCCGTCATTGTAGATAAATCCTTTCGGGTTAAATCAATCATCATTCGTTTCTTACTTCCTTTTTTAAATTCATCGAAATGCATTAATATTCGCTCTTCGGGATTTAGGAAAATTATGCTTTTTAATAATTCACTTTTCCGCCAAGATTTCTCAGCTACAGACTGTAAAAACTCAAAACTCCATTCCGGATTATTTTTGAGATAGGTGATTAAATTTTCTCGATTAATTCGTAGAATCTTTGCCTCATCACTTGTAACATTGATGTATCCTGGAAATGGAATGTCTAAAATACCAGCAGGTTCGCCAAAAAAATTATTCTCAGAAACTTTATGGTGTAAAAAAATCTTTCCTTCTGACGCAATATTATAGACGCTCACCTCTCCTTTTAACAAATAGAAAAAGAAAAAAGTTTTACTTCCTTCTTCGATGATGATTTCACCTTTCCGGTATTTTTTAACCACAGCTTCGGTCTCTTCAATAAAGGTTGCGTCTAAAAATATAGCCATAATCGATTTTAATTTAACAAATTTACATTATTTATTAGCTTATCCAAAATAGAAGACCCGAACATCCACTAATAGATAATCCTTCCTTTTATTTTTAACGGTTTCTCGTTACTTCTTTTTGTACTTTTGTTTTTTAATGGAATCCCTATTTTTTGAAACTAAAAATGGTAGAAAACCGAAATCCTCAAAATGAATAAAAGAACCAAACAAACTTTATTTTTTCTAACCTTGGCTTTTGTTGCAGGGATGTGGATGATGTATTGGTTGAATCCGAAAATAAATCCTCCCGCTACTGCTTCCCTAGAAAAACAAGTGGAAACTGTAAGTCCCAAAAAGGAAAACAAGGTAAGTACGAATTTTCAACCCGAAAATCCCTCCGAATCCATTGATCAACTCACACAGCAAGATGTGGTCATAGATTATTTAAAAGTACACAAAAAATTACCCGATTATTACATCAAAAAGAAGGATGCGAAAAATCAAGGATGGATTCCTTCCCAAGGAAATTTATGTAATGTCTTGCCTGGGCGCGCCATAGGCGGTGATAATTTTAGCAACCGAGAAAAAAAATTACCTATAAAAAAAGGAAGGAAATATTTCGAAGCCGACATCAATTACAATTGCGGACGACGTGGCGCCGATCGATTGGTTTATTCCAATGATGGATTAATTTTCATTACCCATGACCATTATTCTACCTTTAAACAACGCTAAAAAATGAAAAATTCCATAGCTCTTGATTTCAGTACCATTGAAAATTACGACGATTTTTATATCCAAATCGCTCAGAAATTAAATCTTCCGGATTTTTTCGGAAATAATTTGGATGCACTTTATGACACTTTAACGGCCAATGTAGAAATGCCTTTAGAGATCGAATTCGTCAATATGAATCTCAATCAATTGGAGGAATTTGAGGATCTCCTTCAAACCATGGAAGATGCAGAAAATGAAATGGATGATTTCGAATTCTCATTTTTCTTGGAAACGTATGAAGACGAAGAGGATTTTGAGGGTTACTTTGAGGACGAAGATTTTGAAGAAGAGAACTTGGAGGAAGAAGAAAGTGACTGCGAAGAAGAATAAATAAATTTCGCTAGTCAAATCAATTAAAATTTTCAGAATCTTGTATTCAATCGTTAAAATTGAAGGAAAAATCTTGGTTATTTTACTTCGTCCATCAATTCCGTTGCCCAAATTGGGTTAAATTATGTAGTTTTGATAAAATTGAAAAAAAAATGATAAAATTTAAATTTTCGATGCTGTTTATCCTGTTGGCAATAGGATTCAGTTCAGCTCAAAAAAGTGGTGGAATGTGGATTCCCACGGAATTGAATGAAGAGGAAATGAAGCAAATGGGAATGAAAATATCTGCACAAGATATCTTCAACCCTTCCGCACCCAGTATTAAAGATGCAATTGCTCATTTTGGAGGCGGATGTACGTCCGAAGTTATTTCTCCACAAGGTTTATTATTAACCAACCATCATTGCGGATACGGTCAAATCCAATCCCATTCAAGTGTTGAAAATGATTTATTGAAAAATGGTTTTTGGGCAATGAATAAGTCTGAAGAATTACCAAACGAGGGTCTAACCGCCACTTTTATTGTGGATATTCAAGATGTATCCGATAAAATACTTCAAGGAGTTGAAGCTGATATGACGGAAGAAAAACGTCAAGATTTTATAAAAGCAAACATTGAAATCGTTTCTGCCAATGCTGTTAAAGAATCTTATCAAAATGTTACGATTCGTCCTTTTTACAAGGGAAATAAATACTATTTAATCACGACTGAAACCTATAAAGATGTTCGGTTGGTTGGTGCTCCACCCAGTGCCATTGGGAATTTTGGGATGGATACCGATAATTGGTCCTGGCCAAGACATACGGGTGACTTTGCATTGTTTCGAATTTATGCCGGAAAAGACAACAAACCTGCAGAATATTCCGAAGATAACATTCCATATACACCCAAACATTTTTTACCCGTTTCCGTAAAAGGCGTGAAAGAAGGTGATTTTACCTTTGTTTTTGGATTCCCAGGATCGACTGACGAATATTTACCCGCGATTGCGTTGGAACAAATCGTAGAAACCGTGAATCCTGCTCGAATTGGTATTCGTGATGTTGCGCTTAAAATCTTGATGAGTAAAATGAAAAAGGACGATGCTACCCGTATCAAATATTCATCGAAGTATGCTCGAATTTCAAATTACCATAAAAAATGGACCGGCGAAAGTTTAGGTTTGGTAAAATCAAATGCAGTTGCTAAAAAATTAGAATACGAAAGAGAATTCAACCAACGTGTAAATGCAAATCCAGAATGGAAAAAGGAATACGGAACTGTATTAAAGGAATTGAATGAACTTTATGAAAACAGTGCAGTCTATGAAAATGCAGAAATTTATTTCAACGAAGCTATTTTCACCAATTCTGAAACCTTCAGAATGGCATTGCAAATTCGGAACTTGTTGGATGCGTATGGAACGTCCAAATACGACGATTTAAAAGTTCGAATGATAAATTATTTATCGGGCTTGTATAAAAATTACGATGCAGATTTGGATCAAGAAGTTTCTTTGGCTTTGATTGAAAAGTACAAAAAAGAAGTTCCTTCTGAATTTTTACCCGATCAACCGATTGACATTTCTGCCCAAACTTTTTCACATTCTATTTTAACAGGTAAAAAATTGGTCAATGGAAAAAGTATGGTGACAGACACAGCGGGTGCAATGGAAAACGATGCCAATTTATTGGAAGCTTTGCAAGCCGATCCGCTTTTATTTCAAGTTATGAATATTTTATCCGCTTATGAACAGAAAGTTTCTCCTAAGTATTTGGCAATCAAAGCACAAATCACCCAATTGCAACGTACATACATGAAAGCACAATTGGAAGTGTTTACGGATAGAAAATTCTTCCCCGATGCGAATTCAACTTTGAGAGTTACCTACGGAAAAGTGGATGGATACAAACCCGAAGGAAAACCGAGATATGACGCTCAAACTTATTTGGATGGCGTAATTAAAAAATATGTTCCTGGCGATTACGAATTTGATTTACCCAAAAAGTTAATCGAAATGGAGAAGAAAAAAGACTATGGAATATACGGTGAAGGAAAAGGTAAAAAAGCGAAAATGCCTGTAAACTTCATTGCTACCAACCATACAACGGGTGGAAATTCAGGAAGTCCTGCTTTGGATAAAGACGGAAATTTGGTCGGTTTGAACTTTGATCGTGTGTGGGAAGGAACGATGAGTGACTTGAATTACGATCCAGAAATCTGCCGAAACATCATGGTAGATGCTCGATATATTTTATACATCATTGATAAATATGCAGGAGCAGGATATCTTTTAGATGAAATGACCATTATGAAATAATTCAATTTTAAGAACAAAAAAAGGCAGTCAATTTTGACTGCTTTTTTTTGGTTTGAACTTTGTGTAATATTGATTTTCACAACATTGGTAGCGATTTCAAATCAAAATATAGAAAGAATTCATTTCTAAAGATTAAGCCTAAAAAAAGACGTTACTGAAAAGTAACGTCTTTTTTTATATACTTAACTCGAAGGTTTACTGACCCAATATCCAAGCGAAAATCAAAGGTGCAACGATGGTTGCATCGGATTCCACAATAAATTTTGGTGTATCAACATCCAGTTTCCCCCACGTAATTTTCTCGTTTGGAACGGCTCCTGAATACGAACCATAGGAAGTAGTTGAATCGGAAATCTGACAGAAATAGGCCCAAAAAGGAACATCTTCCCACTCCAAATCTTGATACATCATAGGAACTACACAAATGGGGAAATCACCTGCGATTCCACCTCCAATTTGGAAGAATCCTACTCCTTTTCCACCCGAATTTGCTCTGTACCATTCAGTTAAATAGACCATATATTCAATTCCTGATTTTACAGTCGATACTTTTAAATTTCCTTTGATCACGTTAGATGTAAAAATATTTCCGCACGTAGAATCTTCCCAACCCGGAACTACAATCGGTAAATTTCTTTCCGCTGCGGCAACAATCCAAGAATCTTTTGGATCGATTTCATAATATTGTTCTAAAACTCCTGAATTTACAACTTGATACATAAATTCATGCGGAAAATACCGTTCTCCTTTTTCTTCTGCAGCATGCCAAACATCTTCCAAATGTTTTTGCAAACGACGAAAAGCTTCCTCTTCCGGAATACATGTGTCGGTAACTCGGTTGTAATGTCCATCCAACAATTCTTTTTCTTGCTCAGGTGTTAAATCACGGTAATTTGGAACCCGTTTGTAATGGGAATGTGCAACCAAATTCAT
>Ga0098067_1000017_pt1 | contig 121994 bp, 103 predicted proteins | sample 26_taG_FD_92578 | JGI IMG/M metagenome (GOLD analysis project Ga0098067, IMG submission 92578) | Marine viral communities from Cariaco Basin, Caribbean Sea - 26_WHOI_OMZ | ecosystem: Environmental > Aquatic > Marine > Oceanic | place: Caribbean Sea: Cariaco Basin | collected 2014-11-09
AAAAATCACACGTGTAATTGGCTCAACTGTACTAGTAATTGTTGGATTACAATAAGTCAAAGCTGTTGTAAATGTAGCTGTGCTAGAAAAAGCAGACTCATTTGAAAGTGTACAAGTTACTTCTAATCTCCACTCTACTTCCACACCAATTCCAGCGGGTGCAGTGGCGGTATATGCAGAATAATTTTCAGACGCTGTTCCTTCATTTACCCATCCAGCTCCGTCTGTATTAGATTGCCATTGGTAAGACAATCCAATTCCAACGGTGTGGTTTTCGGATGAAACTAAATACGTTGCCCCTGGATTTCCAGTTGATGGAGCTACAGTTACAGATCCGCCTTCTGGGGTACCTGCACAATCTTCTAAAGCAGTAACTACAAATGTATAGTCTTCAAATTCACCATTGGTGAATCCTACAATACATGGGTCTACAAGTCCTTGGTTATTTAACCAATGACTTACAATTCGCATTCGTGTAGCTCCAACGAGTGCATTTGCGGGAACTTCAAAAGATGCAGAATGGTTACTTAAATAACCACTTGAAGCATAAGCCACTTCTTCCGTCACATCAAATATACCATCTTGGTTCCAGTCAACCCAGATTCTAAATCCAGATGTACCTCCAACAATATCTGCGCTAAAGTTAACCATTGCACCTGCGATTTGTTCAACTGTGTGAGTAGCGGAGAAATCACCATATCCACCTGTTGAAAAACCAGTAGCTAAATTACTGATATTTTGAACACCTCCTGTAGTTGAGAAGTTGTTGATATGACGTGCACTATTGGTTGCTGTCGGTATACAATACTCAACGTTTGGTGCAGTATCTTCCTCACAGATGATTTCTACACTGTCAATAAAAGCTCTTCTTGCAGTTGTTTCAATTTTCAATTTAGAACCAGCAGCTACTCCTGTAAAAGTTGCAATAACTTCTTCAAAATTGTCTGCCATCACTGCTGTATAAGTAAGTATTTGCTCTTGGCCATCTATACTAACTTTCAAGTCTCCTTCTATATTTGTCCATCCTTTCACCCTAACTTTTACAGAAACATCACCTGAAACGTCAGCCAATACTTTTGACTCAACTGAACCAATAAGACTTCCTGTTCCTAATTTAACTGCATCGCCAGCTTCATACGCTTTTACAACGGTTGGGAAATTTGCATTTCCTGTCCAATCTACTGTCAATGGCCCGTTTGAACCTGTCCCAGAAGTGTTTCCTCCTGCTAATCCATCAAAACCTTCTTCAAAACAAGCAACATCTTGCGGTCCCAAAAACGCGAAATTCACTTTAAATTGGTCGTCAAATACTTTAAAAGTATCCCAAGAATTCGCCTGTTGCAAATCATTCTTTTGCAAACTACTGTATGTAGTCTGAGTGTTGTTCATTTTCGAGTTCATTTCCGTTGAAAGCCAAGGAACGGCTTTCAGTGGTGAACTCATCACCAAAATCACAGACGCGGCTAAAAATAGCCACCTGCATGACAATAAATTGTTCTTCATGTTTAAAGTTTTAAATTAATGCGACTAAAGTACAAAAAAAAAACGTTCACAATTAATTTAAGATTAAAATCTTACATTTGTTTTATGCAAATTCATCACAAATCATTTCTACTTCATTTCAAAAACCCAAGTGGAACGTCAAGAGGTGTACTGACCCATAAAGAAACTTTTATACTAAGCCTAGAAGACAAACACCAAAAACATCTTGGAGAATGTGGGCTTTTTCGTGGATTAAGTGCGGATGACCATCCTGACTATGAACAAAAACTGAGAACTATTTGCACGGAATTTGATTTCTCAAACCCAAATTGGTGGCAAGAATTAAGAGAATACCCTTCGATTCAATTTGGACTGGAACAAATTCGAAAGGCCCATGAGATTTCTAAAATTCATCCCTCAAATGATCCCTACAATCCCATTTTATTTCCTTCGGATTTCACAAAAGGCGAAAAAGGAATTCCGATCAATGGTTTGATTTGGATGGGAAATATTGATTTTATGAAGTCTCAAATCAAAGAGAAATTAGATCAGAATTTTCATTGCATTAAACTCAAAATCGGTGTGAACTGGGCAGAAGAAAAAGAAATTCTAAAAAATCTACGAAAAGAATTTTCAAAAGAAGATTTGGAACTTCGTGTGGATGCAAACGGTGCTTTTTCATTTGAAGATGCAAAAGCAGTTCTTCACGAATTGGCCGATTTACATGTTCATTCCATAGAACAACCGATCAAAGCAAGACAGACCGAAGAAATGGCCGAACTATGTGCACAGACACCTACTCCCATTGCATTGGACGAAGAATTAATCGGTGTTTTTTATGAAAAGGATAAGTATGAACTTCTTCGCAAAATCAAACCGCAATACATTATCTTAAAACCTAGTTTGGTAGGCGGATGGAAAGGAAGTGAAGAATGGATTGAAGCGGCAGAAAACCAAAACATCAATTGGTGGATTACTTCTGCTTTGGAAAGCAATCTTGGACTCAATGCGATTGCACAATGGACGTTTGGATGGAACAATTCCATGCCTCAAGGATTGGGAACGGGTGGACTTTTCATCAATAATTTTCATTCACGACTAAAAGTTGTAGGTGACAATCTCTTTTTTCTGTAATTTTGAAGAATGGAAAAACGGGCTTATATATTCATTCTACTCCTTAGCTTTTCATGTTCTACGCAGAATTCATTGAATCCGCGTAATGAAAAAGAAAAAGCTAATTCTGAAATCTTAATTTTTCAAAAGGTATTGGTAGATGAGTGGAACGATCCCGAAAAGACGCCATTGAAAGGGGATGAAAAAGATAATTTTCAAGGAATTCATTTTTTTCCGGTCGATTTAAATTACCGCGTACAGGCTGATTTCATTCCAATTCTCGAAGGGAAAACCCATCCTTTTCCCACTTCTGCCAACAAAATAAAATACTACAAAGAGTATGGGAAAATTCATTTCATCCTTCATTCTAAATCTTTTGAATTAACCCTGTATCAATCCGATCCACCAATAGAAGGATATGAAACTTCTTTATTTCTTCCTTTTATGGACGAAACCAATGGAGAAACCACCTACGGCGGCGGTCGCTATCTCGATTTAGAAATTTCGGATATCAAAAACCAAAAAGTCTGGGTTGACTTCAATCAAGCGTATAATCCGTACTGTGCGTATAGTTCTCATTACAATTGTCCAATTCCGCCTGCCAATAATTTTTTAGAAACGCAAATAAGAGCTGGTGTAAGTTACACTCCATGATAGTACTTGATTTTTCAAACCAGAAATTTGATTCCCTCCATTTAGAAAATGAATGGGAACGAGAAATCTCCGTTTTTTTAGACCAATGGAATTCAGATTCTGATTTTGTTCTTGCAAAGACTTCGGGTTCAACCGGTTTACCCAAAGAAATAAAATTACCTAAATCCGCCATGCGAATGAGCGCTTCCATGACCGGTGAATTCTTTGGATTGAAAAATGGAAACTCTGCCTTGCTATGTTTACCGATGGGTTTTATTGCTGGAAAAATGATGGTTGTTCGCGCACAAGAATTGGGATTGAAATTGTATTGTACCGAACCCAAAAGTGAAATAAACTTATACGATTTTCCAGAATTAGATTTTGTGCCGATGACACCGATGCAAGTCGAAAAGTCGATCGGAAATTTAGGAAAGATTAAAAAATTACTGATTGGCGGCGCTCCACTTTCGGACGAACTTCGTTCCCGATTATTGGAAACAAATACGCGCGTTTTTGAATCGTATGGAATGACGGAAACCATTACCCATATTGGTCTGAAAGAAATTACCGAAGATTATTTTCGAACCTTAAAAAAGGTGAAAATTCGAAAAGATGAACGCGGTTGTTTGGTGATACAAACTCCTTATTTTGAGGAGGAAATTACAACCAATGACTTGGTGGAAATGAAAGGAGAAAATCAGTTTAAATGGTTGGGGCGCTTTGATTCCATCATTAATTCCGGTGGAATAAAATTAATTCCTGAACAAATTGAGCAGAAATTAAAAACAATCATCTCCCACGAATTTATTTTAAGTTCTTTTCCTGATGCTACATTAGGCGAAAAACTAATTCTAATACTAGAAAACCCAGAACCCATCGATGTGGATTTTGCGAGTCTCGAACTTTCAAAATATGAAATTCCAAAAGAGATATTTTACCTCAATCGTTTTCCGAGAACCGAATCGGGGAAATTAAAAAGAAAGGAAATTTTGGCTCAAATTAAAAAATAACAATAGAAAGCGCTTGACTTTTCCTACAATTTGAATTTTAACATAACTTTCTCACCGACTCATTCTCTACTTCGAATTTAAATTTCTAATTTTAAGTCTAAATTAAATCTAAAAGTATGGACACAAAAAGAATCTCAAAAAGTATAGAAGACATTTTAAATGCACAAGTAAAACAAGAAGCAGAAGCAGCTCAAATATTCTTGTCCTACGGTATATGGGCAGATAGTATGGGCTATGGCGGAACGGCTAATTTATTATTCCGTCATTCGGGCGAAGAGCGGGATCATATGATGAAAGTGATCCAATACATTCAAGAAAGAGGTGGAAAAGCCAAGATTTCTGCTTTGTCTGCGCCACCCAAAGACCCCAAAAACATTCAAGATTGTTTTGAAAAGCTATTCAAACATGAAGTGGATAATACCACTGCTATTTACGGAATTGTAAATTTAGCGATGGAAGAAAAAGACTGGGCCACTTGGAATTTCGCACAATGGTTTGTGAAAGAACAAATTGAAGAAGAAACCTTGGTTATGGATATTTTAGATCAATTAAAAGTCGCAGGCGGACCGGATGCAACAGACGAATCCTTGTTGTTTTTTGACAAAGAGTTGGAAGCACATCTGGATGAAGCCGATTTAGCCCGGGATGCTTCGGTGGAAGATCCTTCTTAAAACCATTTAAACAGTAAATAGAAAACATTAAAAAAAAGCACTACTTTGATAATGTAAAGTTGTCAAAGAAGTGCTTTTTTCATTGATTATCGTATAGAATTAAATTAATTCTTACGCAATAAAAACAAAGCGTCATTTAAGTAATAGTAGGGCTTTTCCTTGTCATTATTTTGTCGACTGATAGTTTGAAAAATTACTTTGACAGAATAATTTCCTACCTCACTTTCAATAAACAAACCATCGACTTCCTCATTTTCTGTCATTTCATTGGAATTATCAAACAACTTCACAACCAAAGGCATAAGGTCCACCGAATCTTTCTCATTCAAGATTAATTTAAATTCTATATCTGCCTGATATTTCACTTCAATACGATCTTCATCCACGGGAAACGTTTGACTCTGCAAATAAGTTTGATTGATTGCATATTGATAATTGGAAATATCATACGAAGTTTGGGAATTGGTTAATTGGGTGTAAAAGCTTTCTGAGTAAATATTTTTGGTTACTTTAACATTCTTAAATTTCGAAATCAAAGACCAATAGCGATAATTCGTGGAAGGTGGATCTTTCTTCATTTCTTCACTAAGAAAACCGAAGAGATATTCTCTTTCATGTCTATTATCCAAAAACTCAAACTTGCTTTCTAGTTCACGAACCACACTGTCTGCCACTTCTTTATTGAAGTCAATTTTTCCATCCACCACCAAATTATTATCCGCTAAAACTCTTTCCAAATCATTTTTCTGACTGCGCTTTGCTACGGAAAATGCGTTGAAATAGGGAAGTGTAAGTGAAAAGAATCCAAATAAAAACAACGAAATGGGAATGAATTTAATCGTCGGTTTTTTGTTGAATATAAAGTATAAAACCAAACTGCTCAACCAAAGCGCCAATGCCAAAACAAAATAACGTGCTTCTGTAAATGCATACGCTAAAATACGTGTGAAAATGGCCACAAAAAGTAAAACAAGTAAAGGTAATAAGGTGTAATAAAACACTTTACTAAATATTCTCACCCATGATTTCGTCGTGTCTTCTTTCAATGGATGAACCAAAAGCAAAGCCAAAATCCCAACAACGGAATAGGCTAAAACCAAGTATGAAACCCAGCCGCGTGGTAATTCCCAATTGATAAGAATCTTGATTGAATACAAATAGAGAATAACTACAAAAATAAACAAAAGCGGAATCAACACAAATTGGGTGAAGAATTTTAAAACAACTGGATATTCTCCATCCTTTTCTAAATCCTTCAGCCCTGCCTCGTTAAATAGCAAGAAAATAAAAGTGCTTCCAAAAATCAGGAGGGTTAAAAAGGTCCGAAAGTAAGTTTTATCCAATACGCCTACATTGAAAAGTTTATCCACCGCTAAAATGGCGAGCTCAATTCCACCAATCAAAACTCCAGTAAAAATCAAAGTAAGAAAGAAATTGACAAACAGATTTTTGTTGAATTGCCAGAAATTCCTTTCTGAATCTTCCTTTTTTACAAAAGCGATAAAAGCAACCAGCAAATGGGCCAATATATAAACGGGCACCAATAGATAGACATACATATCTGTAAAGTCATCTTTGTTTGTTGGTAAAACAAAATAAAATCCTACCAAAAAAAGCAGACCCAAAACATTCCATAAAAGCGCGTTTCCGATGCGTTGTGTCAACATTTTGATTGCAAACATCAATGAGATACCCAAACCAGCTATGAGTAGAATTTTAGTCGCTAAAAATTCATGTTCGTTGTTTTCATAGTCTCCATCGACCAAATAAATGGCACTTGCGGTCATAATCAACGACATCAATAACACGATGGGGTAGCAAAAAATCATTTTCTTGGTTTTTTGCACAATTTCTAAAACTTTGAGATTCATACGGTTTTGGGTTTCGTTATCAACTATCCACATAAAAAAGAGGTTCAAAAAGCTTTCACTTTACAACCTCTAATTTACTTAGAACGAATGTACTATAAATTTATTCTTAAATAAGGTTTCCGTATCAAAATTTATAAAAACGCTCTATTTCTAATTCCCTTTGTAATCTATGGAATGATTTACAGCTTTGATGCCTACAAAATCCAATCTCACCTCTTTTCCAGCTACAGTTGTTTTGTCTGACAAAACTGCCTTATTTTTAGGTAGATCAATATCAAAATGAACAGGAAAATAAGTTTCTGAGCCCAATTCATTAAAATAATAAAGAGCTGTAAAATCGGCATCATAATCCGCCAAATAAACCAAATTGAAATCATTCGTTTTCATATAAGTTCTTTTGTATTCTTGGCCTTTTATTTTATCAAATCCCCAATTGTTGTCGTTGAAAATAGCTGATTTTCCTGTTGATTTATAAAACTCATTCAATGTTTTGGGTTGTGGGTGAACTTCTGTTTGCATCACGTCATACGTTGGCTCTTCACCTTGAAATTCGCCCATAAAAGAAAAAACATAGGTGCCATCTGGTTTTCCTAATACCCAATTAACCATATCTCCTGTGCGTTCATACGCGTCTTTGGTGAATAGCCAATATTTTGTTTGCGGATTATAATAAGCAGAAAAATCGCCTTTGTGACCGAATTCCATTTCATCTTCATGGTTATTTATATACGTCCATTTCCATTCTTGGGTAAAATTATAAGATCCATCAGTACTGTTTTGAGTAATCCCCTCACTTTCATTTACATATTCCGTTTCAATATAATCGATTAAGAAACTTCCGTCATGCGGAATTAATCGTACTTTATTATTCGTGGCAAACATTTCGTGATATTGAGTATAAATTTGGTATTCTAAATTCCCAAGCGGTTCAATTTTCAGATCAGTCAATTCCAAAACTCCACCATTACCTCGTCCAAAGGGCATGGTCTCTCCGTTTCCAACCAATTTTGGATAAATTTCATTCCATTTTTCTTTGAAATGTTTTTCCGCTTGAACTTTTTCATTTTCTTCACCTTCTCCTAAATAAGAATGTTCCAATTCCCACCCTTGCAATAAAAAGGACCAATATTGTTCGCTAAAAACTTCTTCTTCATTATGGGGAATACAAAGCTCGTTGGAATCCTGGCATTTAAAAATCGATTGGAGCCAAGCCAATCCCAAATCATCTTGTTCAGACATTTCAGCAAATCTAACTTCTGTATCTGCAGTCGTTGTTTTCTCGCAAGAAATCAGTAAAAATAAAAGAGAATAAAGGTAAATTAAGTTTTTCATGTATTTTCGTTTTTAGTAGAATTGCATGCAAAATACTCAATTTATCGAAATGAAAAAAAGTTTATTCTAAATCCAAATGAGAATTAAGTAGAATTACACTTTTTCTTCTTCGCTATATAGATCATAGACTCCCAAAGGTTCGGGTAGAATTGTATTTTCAAAAATGGGTTTTGCTTCGTCCAACATCACCGTCAAATCTTCGTATCGATTGGAGAAATGACCTAAGATCAATTGACCCACATTGGCATCTCTCGCAATGGTCGCCGCTTCGCGTGCGGTAGAATGTCCCGTTGCATACGCCATATCCTGTAAGTCGCTGAGGAAGGTGGATTCATGGTAAAGTAAATCTACGTTTTGAATTATCGGAACAATATCCGGCTTGTAGCGCGTGTCAGAACAGAAGGCATAACTCAATGCTTTTCCCGGGTCAAGGGTTAATTTAGAGTTGGGAATAATTTCCCCGTTACTCAATTCAAAATCTCGTCCGTTTTTGATATTTGCATAATCGCACTGCTCAATTTCTGGATAGTTGTTAACCGCTTCTATATTGAGTTTTCGTAATCTCGGTTTTTCTTTGAATAAATATCCGTTGGTGTAAATTCGGTGATCAAGGGGAATGGTAAATACTTCTACTTTACCGTCTTCGTATATTTTTTCCGAAATTTTGTGCGTAAGTTCTGTAAATCGCAATGGATAACCACATCTACCTTGGGTATGTTTCAGTTGATTCATAATAAAATCCTGAATTCCTTTGGGACCAAAAATATGCAGAGGCGTTTCTCTTCCCAACAATTGAAACGTACTTATTAACCCAATCAATCCAAATACATGATCTCCATGCAGATGCGAAATGAAAATGTGATTTATTTTGGAGAATTTTGTTTTTGCCTTTCGTAATTGAACTTGGGTTCCTTCTCCACAATCAATTAAAAAATAACGACTGTGAACTTCCAACAACTGTGCTGTTGGTGCAATATTCCTTTTTGGAACGGCGGAATTAAAACCCAATATGGTTAATTTAAAGGACAATCTTAAATGTTTTCTACAAAGTTAATTAATTTCTCAACGGCTTTTGACCGATGGCTGATTCTATTTTTTTCTTCTAAATTCATCTCCGCAAAGGTTTGTGAATATCCATTAGGAATAAAAATGGGATCATAACCAAACCCGCTTAAACCTCGCTCGTCTTCTATGATTTCTCCATGGACTTCACCCAATAGAAAATGAACATCTCCTTCCCAAATCAAACAAATCACCGTTTTAAAATATGCTTTTCGGTTTTCTTTTCCTTTCAACTCTCCCACTAATTTGATGATGTTGTCTGTCGAATTTCCTGTTCCTGCATACCGTGAAGAATAAATTCCCGGCTCGCCATTCAATGCTTCTACGAATAAACCGGTATCATCGGCGAAAACGTTTTTTCCTGTTTTCTCATAGATGGTTTCGGCTTTTATTTTCGCATTGGCTTCCAAAGTCGATCCTGTTTCTTCAATTTCTGTATGAAAATCAATGTCTGTCAATGACAATAAGTGAATTCCTTTGGGAAGAATCGAGCGAATTTCACTGACTTTATTCTCGTTATGGGATGCAAATATTAAATCCATTTTTGTTGGTTTTCAGTTAGTTTAAAAATTGTCCATCCCACAAATAAGGCACCTACAAAAAACAAAGTCACCCCAACAAAGTCATTGGGATCACTGACACTTTCTTCAATCGTTCCATATTTCATCATGTAAATAAAAGAAATGGTGTTGTTTAAGGCATGCAAAAACATAACCAGCCACAGGGATTGAGTTCGATAATATACGAAACCAAAAATAGCACCTAAAAATCCGGCACCTAAAAACTGCCATGGATTCATGTGCGCTAATCCAAAGAACAAAGAACTTAGTACAATTGCCGCATAAGGAGAAGTTCCGTTTTGAAGGAGACCTCGAAGGACAATTCCGCGAAAAATAATTTCTTCTATAATGGGTGCCAAAATACAAATCGTGATAAATCCGGCAATTTTATAATCGAAAATCATTTCAAAAGTTTCGGTCATGTTTTTATACAGATTTTCTAAGAAAGAACTTCCTTCCGTCGGAACCATTGATCCTAAAAATTCTGCAAAGGGAAGCATCAATAAATAAAGGATAATGCTTAAAAAAATCAAAGCAATACTGGTTGGTTTCCAAATATGATCTACAATCGATGCCCATGAAGTTTGTGCGAAATGAATCAGCACAAAAATCGCAAGTCCACCTCCAACTAAGAATGACAAGGGTAAAGAAAGATGAAAGAATTCTTTCCAGTACAAAGAAGGAATATTCACTGCCGAAGCAATCAATTGCAAACAAACGACACTAATAAAAGCAGCGCCGAGTGCTTTGGGAATGGATAATTTAAACCGAGAAAAATCGGGGGATGGGTTATTCATGGTGATACGGTTTGCCTTGCAATATACTAAATGCTCTGTAAAGTTGTTCGGTCAAAAACAAACGTACCATTTGATGGGTAAAGGTCATTTCAGACAACGAAAGTTTGCGATTTGCTCTTTGATATACTTCGTCTGAAAAACCATAAGGTCCACCGATTACAAATACAATTTGTTTGAAGGATTGATTCATTAAGTCCTGCAAATCATGCGCAAACTTAACGGAATTCAGCTGTTTCCCCTTTTCATCGAGTAAAATAACATAGTCACCTGGACTAATTTTTGAAAGAATTAATTCAGCTTCTTTGTCTTTTTGTTGTGTTATCGAAAGGTTTTTACGATTTTTGATGTCTGGAATATCAAATCGTCGGTAATTCCAATGCGCAGGAATTCTTTTTTCGTATTTAGAAATCAGTTCCTCCATCGGTTTCTCATCGGTCTTTCCTATACAAAGTGTAATAAGATTCATAATTGTTACATAAACTTGAAAACAAAAGTATGTCGAAACGAGCTAAGTTGAAAACTATTTCAAAGGATAATCTTTTTACGAAGGTTACCAAGCGAATTACATTTTCATCGCTCAACGATACTTCACTCTATTCTTTGCTCGGAATTTTGATGAAAGGAATCTCTGACCGAACCTTCGCTCTTCGAGTCGGAGCGGTCGCTTGGGCGTTTTTCTTTAGTCTATTTCCGTTCCTACTTTTCTTGTTTAGCATCTTACCGTATGCTCCACTTTATGCTGAAATAAAAACTTTATTATTTTCTGAATTCATTCCTCGAATTTTACCCGATCGAATCACAAGTGAAGTAATCGACTATATATCTCAAACTGCAGGTGGACGAAGTGGAAGAAGTTTGGGATGGATTTTCATAGTATTGACTATTTTATTATCATCCAACGGAATTACAGTGATGATAAACGGTTTTAACGCGTCTCGATTCGGTTATGCGAAACAAAGAAAAGGAGTGAACAACCGATTAATTTCGATAGTCTTAACCTTGTTTTTTGTATGCTTTATCATTGTGCAATTAATTGTCACTTATTACACCAATTTCATGTTGCGCTACATTGAAGAGTACGGTGTGTTTTTGGAGGTTCCACTTCTTATTCAATTTCTGAATTTCACATCCGCTTCCTTGTTTTACTTTACTTCTTTGGTAATGTTGTATTATTATGGAACCAACATCAAACAGCGCATACGCAATATTGCTCCCGGTGCTGTGATGGCTACTGTGCTATTTTTCATAACTTTGATTGGATTCCAATACTATATCAAACGATTTAATTACTACGATTTACTGTACGGATCGGTGGGATTGGTGATGATTATGATGGTTTTCATCTACATCAATGTTTTATTAATCATGATTGGTTTTGAAATGAATGCCGCTATTCATCATGCAAGCCATAGAAAATTAGAGGAAGAGAAAACAGAGGAAGTCTAAATTAATTTAAAACAATTCGGATTCAAATTGCTTCAAGAATCGGATGTCATTTTCGGTGTACATTCGAATGTCTCCGATTTGGTACAACAACAATGCAATACGCTCAATTCCCATTCCAAAGGCATAACCACTGTATTCTTCGGGATTAATGTTTACATTTTCCAAAACATTGGGGTCAACCATTCCACAACCCATGATTTCTAACCATCCGGTTCCTTTGGTCATGCGGTAATCGGTTTCTGTTTCCAATCCCCAATATACATCGACTTCAGCGCTGGGTTCGGTAAACGGAAAATAAGACGGACGCAAACGGATTTTTGATTTCCCGAATAAAGCTTCTGTGAAATAACTTAAAGTTTGTCTTAAATCTGCAAACGAAACGTTTTTATCAATGTACAATCCTTCGATTTGATGAAACATCATGTGTGACCGGGATGAAATGGCTTCATTTCTATACACTCTTCCTGGAGAAAGAATGCGAATAGGCGGTTCGTTATTTTCCATGTACCGAATTTGAACCGATGAAGTATGGGTTCTCAAAACGATGTCTGGATCTTGCTCTATAAAGAAAGTATCCTGCATATCTCGTGCTGGATGATGTTCAGGCAAATTCAAAGCCGTAAAATTATGCCAATCATCTTCAATCTCAGGCCCATCTGAAAGTGTAAATCCAATGCGAGAAAATATCTCGACAATTCTATTTTTCACACTATTTATCGGATGTCTCGAACCCAATTCAAACATTTCTCCCGGTCGAGTCAAATCGAGTTCGGATTTTACATCCTTCGAATTATCAAAAGAAGCTTTCAAAGTATTCACTTTTTCAGCAACTGAATCTTTCAATTGATTTACCACTTGTCCAAATTCTTTTTTCTGCTCGTTGGGAACAGATTTGAATTGAGTAAACAAATCGTTCAAAATACCTTTTTTGCCCAAAAACTTAATCCGGAATTCTTCAACTTGCGTTGTGTTTTCGGCTGTAAACTGATTAACTTCTTTGATATATTTTTTGATTTGCTCAATCATTTTCTTCTTTTTTAGTACAAGTGCAAATTTAAATTATTCAATGGATACGCAAGCTAAATTTCGTCATGAAAACCATTTTCAAATTAAATTTGGATATCGTTTGATTTAAATGGTCGTTAAACGTACGGTATTGGTCATTCCATTTGCAGAAGCGGGCATCGCATTCAAATTGATTACATAATCACCCCATTCAACAAAACCGTTGTCCACCGCCATTTGATTTACATGAATCACAGTTTCATCCGTGCTCTTATTTCCTGCGTCAAAAAACATGGCTTTCACTCCCCACAGAAGATTCAATCTTCGAACTATGTGTTTGTTTGGGGTATAAACCAAAATATGTGCAATGGGACGATAGGAAGAAATCTGAAATGCGGTATATCCTGAATAAGTTAGAGTAGAAATTGCTTTGGCTCCTGTCAAACTCACCATTTTTGCAGCACTGTAGCACACCATTTTTGTAATGTATCGTTCGTTTCTGTTTTTAGGTCGAAGTGTTGGAACTTTGATACTGGTTGAATCTTCCACTCTTTGCAAGATTCGAGTCATGGTTTCAATTACTTCCACTGGATATTGACCTACTGAAGTTTCTGCACTCAACATCACTGCATCAGCACCGTCATACACTGCGTTTGCAACATCATTTACTTCGGCACGCGTTGGTGTTAAACTGGTAATCATACTTTCCATCATTTGGGTAGCAACGATTACAGGAATCCGTTGAACTTTGGCTTTTGCAATTAGCATTTTTTGATGTTCGGGTAATTCCTCCAAAGGCATTTCCACACCCAAATCACCTCTTGCAACCATCAAACCATCCACCACTTTTAGGATTTCAGATATATTTGCAATTGCTTCGGGTTTTTCAATTTTTGCTATGATTGGAACTTTGTATTCGGTATTCTCATCAATTAATTTCTTCAGATCCAGTACATCTTGAACCGAGCGCACAAATGAAAGTGCCATCCAATCCACACCCAATCCCAAAGCAAATTTCGCGTCGCTAATATCTTTTTCGGTCAAAGCGGGAAGTGAAACTTTGGTGTTTGGTAGGTTTACCCCTTTTTTAGAATGTAAGGGTCCTCCTTGAATTACTTCGGCCTGAACTTCATCTTTTTTATTGGTGAACAGCACTTTCAAAACGATTTTCCCATCATCAATCAAAATATTCTCACCCACATTCACATCGTTCGAGAACTCTTCGTAGGTCATATACACTTTCTCCTTGGTACCTATTATATTTTCATTAGTAAAAGTCAAAACGTCTCCAACTTCGAGAACTACATTCTCTTCCATTTCACCGACTCTTAATTTAGGTCCTTGAAGATCGGCTAGAATTGCGGTATTGTATCCATATTTATCGTTGAGTGCATGAATCATAGAAACACTCTTTCGTACATCGTCATAATTGGAATGCGAAAAATTAATTCGGAACACATCGGTTCCAGATTCCATCATTCGTTTCATTACTTCTTCTGAATTACTCGCAGGTCCTAAGGTTGCAACTATTTTTGTTTTCTTAAGGTATTTTGGGTTAAAGTACATGTTTATTTAATTTTTATTTAATAGACCAAACGGTCTATGGTTTTTATTTTATTTATATCCAATTTACTTATTTTTTGAATAAATAAATTTTCTTTTATTGGCAATTCAATTTGATCTTCTTCAGCTGTGATTTTCAAAAAGTAATTATACATTTTGAATTGGCTGATTAGATGCGGTGTCATTTCAAAAAGAGCAGTTAAATCTGTTGGTTTCTTCTGGACATCTAAGCTATAGGAAACATTTTTTATTAGGTTATAATATATATGATTCTGATGATCTGTCCATTCAAACCGTGGAAAATACAATTTCTGATTCTCAATAACAAGTTCCAAATCTGAAACGCGTGAAAATTGGGTTTCGAAATTGAGGTTGACATGAAAAACAAGCTGAGGCGAATCTGAATAAGAAGAAACCATTCCATAGAGTTGAAAGTCTAGGAAGTCTTCCGGATCCAACAGATATGTTTTCGTTGCCATTTACACTGGTTTTTCCATTTGATTTTGCAAGAAATAGGAAGCACGTCTCGCTGCATTTTCTTCCGCTTTCTTTTTGGAAGTTCCTCTTCCTTTGGAAATAACCTTTTCGTTCATACGGACTACGGATACAAAAACGATTAGATCTTCTGCATTATCTTCTTCAAAGGTATTAAATGTAATCTTATTTTTCGTTTTTTGTCCCCATTCAAGAATTAAACTCTTATAACTTGAAACTGCCTTTTCCAATCTTTCTAAGTCAATATGTTTATCGATAATTGTTTTAAATATAAAATCCGCCGTAAAGTCAAATCCTTTGTCCTTATAAATAGCTCCGATTAAGGCTTCGACTAGGTTTCCGTTTATATCTTCACCCAAGTTTGGGTTTCCTCCTGGATGGAGATGTTGGATTAATTTTAATCTTCTTCCAATTGCGTTTAATTGTTGGCGAGAAACCATTTTTGATCGCATTTTGGTCAGATAACCTTCCTGTTCGGTAGGCGATTGCTCAAATATATAGACAGCAATAATTAAGCCCAAAACGGCATCCCCTAAAAATTCGAGACGTTCAAAATTGATGTCATTCCCTTTCTCATCTTTCACTTGGGCAGAACGATGAATAAAAGCATGTTCGTAGAATTCTAAATTTTCGGGATAAAAACCTAAGGCTTCATATAAAAACTTCACTAATCCCTGATTTTGATCAGAGATCTTCGGCGTATTTTCACGCTTTAATTTTGATGAAATTTTCTTCCAAAAAGACATACCATTTACATTTTCTTGAACACAACGCATGCATTATGCCCACCAAATCCAAATGTATTGCTCATCGCAACATTTATATCTCTTTTTACTGCTTTATTAAATGTATAGTCAATTTTTGGATCTAGATTTTCATCATCCGTAAAATGGTTGATAGTTGGAGGTACAACTCCATGCATAATCGCTCCAATAACCGAAATCGCTTCAACTACACCTGCAGCACCCAAAAGGTGACCGGTCATTGATTTGGTTGAATTGATTTGCAAATTGTATGCATGCTCTCCAAATAATTTCTGAATCGCTTTGGACTCTGCAATGTCTCCCAAAGGGGTTGAGGTTCCATGCATATTAATGTGATCCACATCTTCCAATTTAATTCCTGAATCCGCAATTGCATTACGCATAACGATATAGGCACCTAATCCTTCGGGATGAGGAGCTGTCAAGTGATGGGCATCCGCAGACATTCCACCGCCAATAAATTCAGCATAAATTTTTGCACCGCGTGCTTTTGCGTGCTCATATTCTTCCAAAACGATGGAGCCCGCTCCTTCACCCATCACAAAACCATCGCGATCTTTATCAAAAGGTCGAGATGCTGTTTTTGGGTCGTCGTTTCTTACAGATAGTGCGTGCATGGCATTAAATCCTCCAATACTTGAAAAAGATACAGCTGCTTCAGAACCACCGCTCACAATAACGTCGGCCTTTCCTAATTGAATCAGCATAAGCGCATCGATTAATGCATTGGTTGAGGAAGCACATGCGGCAACAGTGGTATAATTAGGACCCATAAATCCGAATTCCATCGAAATATGTCCTCCTGTAATATCCGCAATCATTTTAGGGATAAAGAAAGGATTGAATCTTGGTGTACCGTTACCGGTTGCGAATGCAGATACCTCTTCTTCAAACGTATTGATTCCACCGATTCCCGAACCCCAAATCACTCCTACTCTTTCTTTATTGACATTGGATTCAATTAATCCACTATGCTTCACAGCTTCGCGAGCTGCGATAATACCTAATTGCCCACATCTGTCCAGTCTTCTTGCTTCTTTTCGGTCAAAGTGATCTTCAGGATCAAAATTCTTTAACTCGCAGGCAAACTGGGTTTTGAACAATCCAGCATCAAACAAGGTTATGGGTGCAGCTCCACTAACACCATGGGTCAGTCCTTCCCAGAATTCCTGGAAATTATTCCCGATGGGCGTGAGCGCACCTATACCTGTTACTACAACTCTTTTTAATTCCATAGAAACTGGAAAATGGGTGAGTAAATTACTTGTTTAAATCTTCGATGTACTGAACGGCTTGTCCCACTGTAGAAATCTTCTCAGCTTGGTCGTCCGGAATCTGAATATCAAATTCTTTTTCGAATTCCATAATTAATTCCACTGTATCCAAAGAATCAGCACCCAAATCATTTGTAAAGCTTGCTTCTATTGTTACTTCACTTTCGTCAACTCCTAATTTGTCAACGATAATTGCTTTTACTCTTGATGTAATGTCAGACATAATATTTATTTTAATTGTTTTGATTTGGCAAAAATATAAAACTTTAACTAATGTTTCATATAAATATGAAGCAATCTTCGTTTCTATTTAAACCTTACAAATATAAGGTTTTTTTATTTCTAACCTAAAATGATAAAAATCAACGGATTCAAAGCATATTTAATGTAAATTTGTAGCTTTATTTTTAAATTTCTCAAGCAACAATTAATTATAATGGATAAAATACTTTCAAACTACGGAATCTCCTCTGAAAAAATTCATTGGAATTTATCACCGGAAAAACTCATTCAAATCGCATTGGAAGAGAAACAAGTCGAAAAAGCTTCTTCAGGTGCAATCAACGTCCTAACTGGTAAATTTACAGGACGTTCACCCAAAGATCGTTTTATAGTAAAAGATGAAATAACCGAAAATACTATTTGGTGGGGCGATGTAAATATCCCTTTTGATTCTAAAAAATTCGATGCTCTTTATAACAAAGTGATGACGCATTTAAGCGGAAAAGAACTTTTCATTAGAGATGTTTTTGCTTGTGCCGATGAGCGATATAAATTAAAAATTAGAGCCATCAATGAAAAATCATGGGCGAATTTATTTGTTCACAATATGTTTATTCGTCCTACGGAGGAAGAATTAAATAATTTTGGGGAGCCGGACTGGTTAATTGTAAATGCACCTAGTTTTGAAGCGGATCCCGAAACGGACGGAACAAGACAAGGGAATTTTGCAATCCTAAACTTTACACGAAGAATTGCACTCATCGGTGGTACAGGATATACGGGTGAAATCAAAAAAGGTATTTTTTCTGCCTTGAATATGATTCTTCCTACATTCAAAAACACACTTCCTATGCACTGTTCAGCCAACATTGGTGAGAAAGGAGATACTGCTATGTTCTTTGGTTTATCCGGAACGGGAAAAACAACACTTTCTGCGGACAAGCACAGAAAATTGATTGGTGATGATGAACATGGATGGACGGAAGATAATGTGATTTTCAATTTCGAAGGCGGTTGTTACGCAAAAGCAATCAACTTATCTGAGGAAGGAGAACCAGAAATATTTGGAGCAATCCGAGAAGGCGCTTTGCTTGAGAACTGTGTTTTTAAACCCGGAACCAACGAAGTAGATTTTGAAAATAAATCAATTACTGAAAATACACGGGTAAGTTACCCCATTAATTTTATTGACAATATTGCGGTGCCTTCTTTAGGAAAGAATCCAAAAAATATTTTCTTTTTATCCTTTGATGCCTTTGGTGTTTTACCTCCAATTGCGAAATTAAATCCAGCACAAGCTGCGTATTTATTTATTTCTGGATATACTTCGAAGGTAGCAGGAACCGAAGCAGGTGTAACCGAACCACAAACCACTTTCTCTTGTTGTTTTGGCGCTCCTTTCATGCCTTTGCATCCAACAAAATATGCAGAAATGTTAAGCGAGAAAGTAGCTGAAACCGGCGTAAATGTTTGGTTGTTAAATACCGGTTGGAACGGAGAAGGAAAACGAATGAACCTAAAGGATACACGTGCAGTTATTCATGCAGCTTTAGATGGTGAGTTGGATAATGTGGAATACAAACAAGATCCTTACTTTGGCTTTCAAATTCCTCAAAACTGTCCCAATATTTCATCCCATGAAATTCTGAACGTGGAATCTTCTTGGAAAGATTTGAATGAATACGATGAAAAAGCGCGTTTATTGGCGAGTAAATTCAAAGAGAACTTCAAGAAATACGAAGATTTTGCAACCGAAGAAATCCTTAAAGGTGGACCTTTGGTATAAGATAATCCTATTTTAAAATAATCAGAAACCCAAGTTGCTTTGTCTAAGCTTCTTGGGTTTTTTTATTGCATTTCGACAAAAATAAATTTGGTCAATAGTACCAAATGCTATAGATTCGCGCCAATTTATGCAAAACACAAAAACACACAAATTATGCAACAAGTAATCAGCAATCCGCTGGGCAGCGTGTCCCAAGCGAACGAGATGGCATTAGTTCCTATCGTTGACCCGAAAAAGTTCTCTTTTGTTACCAACAAAATGAGAACTTTTTTTTTGGCCAAAGGTTTCCTCGAAGTTCATACCCAAAATCGATTGAGCATACTCGCGGCTTGTGAGAATCCTCATTCCATCGCATCGTATGAATATTGCGGAAATGTCTGGCCTTTGCCTCAAACGGGACAAATGTGGTTGGAATATGAACTACTTACCAAACCCGAGGTTCCTGGATACTTTTGTGTCTCCACAAGCTACCGAAATGAAAAGGACCCCATCCGCGGAAGACACCATCGAATTTTCCCGATGTTTGAATTTGAACTTCATGGAGAAATCATTGCCTTAATCGAATTAAAAATTGAATTGTTGGAGTATTTAGGCTTTGGAAATGCAGGGGACTTCATTCATAAAGATTATGAAGAGATGGCATCCAAGTATCAAGTTTCACTCATTGAAGCTGAACATGAAACCCAAATTTACGAGGATTATGGGTCTATTTTCTTTCTAGAAAATTTCCCAGAACGAACGCAACCGTTTTGGAACATGAAACGTACCGGTGAAAACGCTCACAAAGTCGATGTTTTAATGCATGGCGTAGAAACGATTGGATCGGCTGAGAGAAGTTGTTCCGCACAAGATCAACGCAATTCTTTCTATTCGATTGAAGATGGGAAATATGCTGAGAAATTATTTGAATTGTTTGGAAAGGAACGTGTAGAAGCAGAATTAGAAGATTTTCTGTCCCATGATTTCTTTCCCCGATCGGGAGGAGGAATGGGAATTCCAAGAATGATTCGCGCTTTTGAACTTTCGAACTTATTTAAATAAAAAGGGATTAATAAATCAAAAACGGCTGAAATGGCCGTTTTTGATTTTTAACTATCTTTCGATTATTGCTTATTTATTGCCTTTAATTCCCGATTTGTGCGCAAAGTTTTCGGCAAATTCAATGATGGAAGTGGCGGTTTCATCTTCGTTGGTCGCTCTTTTGTATGAGTCAGACATCGAAATGAATATTTGATGAAAGAAAAGTTTCATTTCATCTACCGTCATATCCTTTGTCCATAGGTCCAAGCGCAAAACTTCCTTCGTTCTATCGTCCCATACCGAAATAAATGCGGCTTTGGTTTCTTGGTTTTCAATTCCTCCATCGGGTGCATTCCAGTTGATTTTTTCAGGAATATGATTCTCATCCAATTCTACGTTTATAGTTATTTGTGATTTTTTCATTGCATTCATTTATTTATAATTCGTACTATTTAATTCTTATTTATAACATTTCATTTATTCCAGCGAACTATCTACTTCATCATTTGACATTTTTTGACGCGGTGTATAATCACCATCGCTTTTTTTGGGTTTGTATTTTGACTCTTTAAAAATCAGTTGCGTAGGGCTCTGCAAAAATTCTTCAAGACTCACTTCAGCGTTTTCATCCATATACTTTTTACAGATTTGCCATCCAATCCAAACACCAATTCTACCGGGAGAATCGGTTTCAATTTCATTTAAGAATTTAGAATAGGGAGAAGGATCCAAAAAACGTTCACGATTCGATTTATCCGTATCGAAAATTAAGTTTTGTTCAATAAAATAATTCCAAATTTGTCCTTCGTTTGCTTTTGCCCAATCCCATTCTTCCTGCGTATAGCCTATCTTCAATTCATCAGAAGTCTTGGGAAGTAAAGCGTCTGCCAGAATCATTTTCTTTCCTTCATAGATCATTAAATCAATGAAAGCTTGCTGACGTGGATCAAAAGGAACAATTTCACGGCCGATGGCTTGCACAACTTTTGGCGCCAAATCTTGGGGATTCATCGTCTTGGTCATGTAGGGATATTTGCGTTCCATCTTATACCAATCACTGTTTTCACCCAAAAATCCATCCAAAGCAATAAACATCACACCTTCATTACGACCAAATATAATTGGAAAATCGACGTTTTGTAAACCCGACGAATAGGTGTAAATTTCGGGAATTATTTCTGTGGGAAAATAATGTTTATAATAGGCGAAAACAGTTTCAAGTTCATTTTTATACTCCTGATTAGGGAATGTTTTTTGAACAGAATGAAATACGCCTAATTCTAAACTGTCTCTTCTTTGCGCTTCCCAATCTTCGTTGGATGTTTCATCATCAAAGAAAAAAGGATACGCTGCTTGTAAACTTTCAAGCGAATTATTTAAATCAAAAAACGCTTCACTCAAATCGGAAAATTTCAATTCCACTTTTTCGGTTGAAAGTTCTACTTTCTCCCAACGGTTCTCTTTTTTGCAAGAAATCACGAGCACCATTAAAACAATGCCAATCCAATGTGTTGTTTTCATTATCTTTGACTAATTAAGCGACAAATTTAATCATATAATGCAGACCGAAAAAATCATTCATCATATTGTCAATTGGTTGACCGATTATTTAGAAAATTCGCATCAAAAAGGATTTGTTCTGGGCATTTCAGGTGGAATTGATTCCGCCGTGGTTTCTACGCTTTGTGCACAAACGGGTTTTCCAGTCTTGTGCTTAGAACTTCCTATTCATCAAGAATCCAAACAAGTGAATAGAGCGCAGAATCACATCCACTGGCTTAAGAAAAGCTTTCTTAAAGTACAGAATCAGACGGTGGATCTCACTTCGGTCTATGATCAATTTGTCGAAGTCGCTGAAAGACATGGAAATGACGATGTATATCAACTTTCGCTTGCCAATACCCGTGCTCGTCTTCGAATGACAACTTTATATTATTATGCAGCTTTGAATGGTTACATCGTTGCAGGAACGGGAAATAAAATCGAAGATTTCGGCATCGGATTTTTCACAAAATACGGTGATGGTGGGGTGGACCTTAGTCCCATTGGAGATTTAATGAAATCCGAAGTGTATGCGCTTGCGAAGTATTTGAATATTCTTCCCGAAATTCAAAACGCAGTTCCAACGGATGGCTTATTTGGTGACAACCGGAGTGATGAAGATCAGATTGGTGCGACTTATGATGAGTTGGAATGGGCAATGAAATCAAAAGAAAAAGGCCATAATTTGAATGAATTTTCTGGTCGTGAACGTGAAGTGTTTGAAATTTACGAAAAACGACATCGAGCGAATTTGCATAAAATTCATCCAATTCCGATTTGTGAAATTCCCAAAGATTGGAAAAATTAATCTTTGGATTTAATTATTCACAATGTTCATCCACTCCGATTTGAAGATTTTCAGTCGCAGGAGAAATAAAAGGAATATTCAAATCCAAGCCTCGTAAAATAAATAGAATTCCAAGAATTACCATAAAAATCGGTAAAAATTTCAAGATTTTTTGACGGGTTTGAACGGTAATTACATTTCCCATAATAACAGCTGCAAACATGAGGGGAATAGTACCCAATCCAAAAAAGAACATAAAAGTAGCACCGCCTGCAACACTTCCCATTGCCAAAGATCCTGTCAAAGCTGCATACACAGCTCCACATGGAAGTAATCCATTTAAAAGTCCCGTAGCAAATAGGGAGGAGTAATTTTTTCGACGCATGAATTTCCCCAATCCCACTTTAATTTTGAACATTAATTTCGAGAATGGTTTGTACCCCAAATTATCGGATCCTAGATTTTTGGGAAGAATGGCCATTAGAATCATCAGAATCCCAACACCAATACTTAAAGGTTGTTGCATTCCTGCAAAAGAAACGCCGTACCCAATTATGCCCAAAAGTGCACCCAAGGTGGAATAGGTAGTAACTCGTCCGAATTGATAGGTTAAATTTTTCGTTGTAAATCCAAATTTACTATTTGGGCTTATTCCCAATGAAAAAGCAATTGGGCCACACATTCCAACACAGTGTAAACTCGTAGTTAGCCCTAGTCCTAAAGCTATTATGAGGAAGGATCCTTCCACAATATTGATTTTTTAACTAAATAATCTTTGCTATTTTCTTTCCATCGAATGGAAACTTCATAGCTTCCCTCTACCAATTTAACGGCATGAATCAACTGTTCTTTTTTCTCGTCCAACTTTAAAGGCACTGCAAAATCTTGACTTTTGTCGTTAAGTCTCAAAAATCGAATTTCTCCATTTTCAGGAGCATTTTCAAAAAACTGAAATAAATAGCCATTTGCTTGTTCTACAATTTCCGGCTTATGGGACAATGAATTTGCGCGGGTAGCTGCATCAATATCTCCCTGATAATTTACCGATTTTTCATAGTAATCCTCATCTCGCAATTCCATCGAGTCATGTTGACCCGCAATCAGCACCAAGGATAAAATAAAAATCATAAAACAGCCTAAAAAGACCATCAATCCGTGCCCCCAAGTAAATTTAAATTTTGACATGCTGCAAAGTTACGATAGTTCTATCAATGCGGAGCAGAAAAACTTGTGACATAATCATCCAATTCCTTTCCATTTTCATCCACTGCAATTAACACTACTTTCTCCTTATACGATTTAAGATCTTCTCGTGGAATAGAAATTTCCACAACGCCTTGTTCCACACTGCCTCGTCCTAAAACGATGGGAGTTACTCCCTGAATGGCTTTAATGGTTCCATCCTTGTGTGATTTTAAAGAAAGTCTTACACTCATTTCACGGTTTGTTTTGTTGTACAAGGTATATTGGTACATATTGGAAACCGTATTTTCAGTAACTGTATAATTTCTTCCCGGAACATGTAAGAATTTCACTTCCACATCTTTTCTACTGAATAAGAACACATTAATGGCAACCACCATTCCAATAAGAACCAGTGTATAGGCCAACATACGTCCTGTAAACTTGAAATTTTTACCTTCTTGAATATTCTCTTCCGAGGCATAACGAATCAAACCTGGAGGAAATCCAACTTTCAACATTACTTCATCACACGCATCAATACAAGCTGTACAACCTATACATTCCAATTGTCCTGACCCGTTACGGATATCAATTCCAGTTGGACAAACAACTACACATTGGTTACAATCGATACAATCTCCTTTTCCTGCTGCAGCTCTGTCTTCCCCTTTTCTGAATCTTGATCTTCCTGCTGTTCCCTCTCCTCTAACATTATCATAGGCAACATTAATCGTCTTCTTATCGGATAAAACACTTTGAAAACGACCATAAGGACATACGAGTGTACAAACTTGTTCTCTAAACCATGCAAACACAAAGTAAAAAAGTCCCGAAAAAATTAACATGATAAAGAAAGAACTCCAGTTTTTAATCGGTCCTTCTTTTATTAATTTAATGACTTCATCCGAACCAATGACGTAGGTAAAAAGAATCGTACTAAAAAATAAAGACAAAATTGAAAAAACAGACCACTTAATCAGTCGTTTTGTGATTTTCTCTTTGTCCCATTCTTGTTTTGCCAATTTGATTTGTTTGGGTCTATCGCCTTCGATCAGGTATTCAATTTTCCGAAAAACATGTTCCATGAAAATCGTTTGTGGGCAAACCCATCCACAAAAGATCCGTCCATAAACTACTGTAAATAAGACAACAAATAAAATACTTGTTATCATACCGATTGCAATTAAAAAGAAATCGGATGTAAAGAAGGGAAATCCACCGATTATAAATTCTCCACTGAGAACATTAAAAAGTAAAATAGGATTTCCATTTGGAAGTTTTATAAAGGGAATTACGATTAAAAGCGCAAGCAAAACCCAGCTGACATAAGTCCGATAGGAAGTAAATTTTCCGGATGGCTTTTTGGGAAACATCCATTTTCGTTTCCCAGTTTTATCCATCGTCCCAATGGTTCTTCTGAATTCTTGACCTTCTTCAAAGATTATATCTATGTCGGTGTCACTAATTTTTGATTGATCCATAGTTTGTTCCGTTTTTAGTTTAATCAATTGAACGGAAAGAAACAATTTCTTAATGCTGATAAAAAAATCAGTCTTATTCTAATTAAATAGCATTTACTATTTATTTTCTTTTCCACGCAGGAACTACATCTCCTTGTGGTGCGGCACCTCCCTCACTTACTGTAACTGGAGGAAGTTCTTGATTTAAGTAATATACATAGGAAGCCACTTTTTCAATGGACAATCCCGATAACTTTCCTTTCTGTCCAAATGCTTCCATGGTAGGGTCATTTGGGCTACCGTTGTACACCATGTCATAGATGTTTTTGAATAAATCTTCTTTAGAATGATTGATCCAATTTTCGTCTGTCAAGTTAGGTCCTATTCCACCTCCTCCATTTGCCGTATGACAAGTGGCACAGGTCTGCTCGAAAACCTCTTTTCCTGCTTCTAGTGCTTGCGCATCGGTGTATTTGTTTACAGCTTCGTCAATGGTAATATCATTGTTTGCTATCCATTCAGCTACTTTCATTTCTTCGGCCGAATTGTGAATTTCGTATTCAGCAATAGGATCTGCAAAATCGGTAAAACTAAAGGCTAAGATATAAACAAAACAAAAGATAACTCCAAAGTAAAACAATCCTACCCACCAATCTGGTAGCGCATTGTCTAACTCCACAATTCCATCGAATCCATGGTCGATAAGAAGTTCTTTTTCTTCTTCTTCACTTTGTCTTTCCTTCGAACTTTGAATCAAACGAGAGAAGTAGTTTTGATTGGCTAATTCTGTGTATTCAAACTTCTCTTGTGCAGTTAATTTATTGAATTTGTTGTTTTCAATAATCTTATTGATCGTATTAACAATAAGTAGCATAATGAAAGAAACAATTAAAATTCCAACAGCATACACATTTGTAAGCGTATTAAACAAATGTTTAAAGCTATCTGTAAAAAACCCAAAAAAGCCAGGAGTTCTTTCAAATTCAATCGGATTCACCATCATTAGAATTCCAATAATGGATAATATAGCAGCGGGTATAAGTACGCGTCCCGGGGTCCGTTGTCTCATAGTATCTATTTTTTCTTTATTTCAACAATTTTTAATTATCATCATCATCCGAATGAATGCTGTCATCCTCCAATGGGAGTCTTGCATTTTCATCGTAATAACTTTTTGGTCTATTCCAAATAAAGTAAATTAAAGCCGCAAAGAATATCACAAACAAAACCAGTGATAAAATTTGTAAAACCATGGCATAATCATAGTTGCCAAAACCGTCCTTAAAATACTTAATCATAATTTAAATCTTATTCAATACTTGTTGTTTCTGTTTTCTCCAATGAAATATCGGTACCTAAACGCTGCAAGTATGCAATTAATGCTGTAATCTCTCTATCTCTTAAAGGTACGAAATCTTCACCTTTTTCCTTCTCTTCTTTCGCGTATAATTCTTTTAAGTCAGCTGCACTCGCAAAAATACTTTCTTCGATTTGTTTTGCTTGCTTGTCCATAGAAGCGGTCATTCCTTCTAGGTCTTTTTCGTCGTAAGGAACTCCAATGATCGCCAAAGTTTTCATTTTATCCTCTGTATACGTTCTATCCAACTTATTGAAGATCAGCCACGGATAGCGAGGCATAATGGAACCAGGTGAAGTTTCTCTAGGATCCCACATGTGTTTGTAATGCCATGCATCTGGATTTTTACCACCTTGTCTGTGCAAGTCAGGTCCTGAACGTTGTGATCCCCATAAGAAAGGATGGTCATAAACGAACTCTCCCGGTTTTGAATATTCTCCATAACGCTTCACTTCATCACGGAATGGACGTACCATTTGGGTGTGACATGAGTTACACGCTTCACGGATGTATAGATCTCGTCCTTCCAATTCAAGCGGTGTATAGGGTTTTACCGAAGCAATGGTCGGAACACTTGATTTGTCTACAATCATAGGTACAATCTCCACAATTCCACCAATAGAAACAGCAAGTAGAGACAATACAGTCAATAGGTTTGGCATTCTTTCTAACCAACCGTGACGGGTTTCTCCTTTTTGACGTTTTTTACTCATTTCAGGTAAAGCAGGAGCTTGAACCTCTTCGTTTGCAACATAGTGCCCACTTTTAATGGTTCTCCAAACATTTACTACCATCAAACAGCTACCGATTAAGTACAAAGTCCCACCAAAGGCTCTCAATGGATATAACCAATCTTTCAAAATAGTTACAGTCTGAAGGAAGTTACCGTATCGTAAAGTTCCATCTTCGTTAAACTGCTGCCACATTAGACCTTGCGTCCATCCTGCAACATACATAGGAATAACCCAGAATAAGATTCCCATTGTACCAATCCAGAAATGCGCATTTGCTAGTTTACGAGAAGCTAATTTCGTGTTAAATAAAGTTGGAGTTAACCAATAAATCACCCCAAAGATTAAGAATCCATTCCATCCAAGTGTACCCACGTGAACGTGTGCAGGAATCCAGTCCGTAAAGTGTGCAATTTTATTTAGCGTTTTCGTTGCCAACATTGGTCCTTCAAACGTTGCCATACCATAACACGTAACGGCTACAGCTAAGAATTTCAAAACAGGATCTTCTCTTACTTTGTCCCACGCACCACGCAAGGTTAACAACCCGTTTAACATACCTCCCCAAGAAGGTGCCCAAAGCATGATTGAGAAACCAGTTCCTACAGCTTGAATCCAAGCAGGAAGTGCAGTATATAATAAGTGGTGAGGTCCTGCCCACATATAAATGAAAATCAAAGACCAGAAGTGAATAATCGATAATTTATAGGAGAAAACCGGACGGTTTGCTGCTTTTGGGATAAAGTAATACATCAATCCCAACATAGGTGTAGTCAAGAAAAACGCCACCGCATTGTGACCGTACCACCATTGAACCAAAGCATCTTGAACTCCTGAATAGACTGAATAACTCTTCATGGTTGTTAAACTCCAAGTTACAGGAACTTCCAGGTTATTAAATACATGCATAATCGTAATTGCTGTCCATGTACCTAAATAGAACCAAATTGCAACATAGATATGACGAACTCTTCGTTTGTGAAGGGTCATCAACATATTCACACCAAACAAAATCCAAGAAACCGCGATTAGAATATCCACCGGCCATTCATGCTCTGCATATTCTTTGGTTGTGTTCATACCTAATAAAAAGGTAACCAAGGATAGTAAAATGAATAATTGCCATGTCCAGAAATGAACCCAGCTAATTAAATCACTTCCCATACGAGCCTTACAAAGTCTCTGCATAGAATAATAAGCCCCTAAGAAAAAACCATTACCCACAAAGGCGAAAATCGCAAATGTAGTATGAATCATTCGTAAACGACCAAATCCCATCATTCCGTTGGTTGAGGCTAAACCTTCAACACCTCCTCCGAAAAGGGAATTAATATTTGGGTCATCTGATCCAAATATATAATCCGGCAATTCGGGGAAAAACTTTAGGGTAGCCACTATAACTCCAAATAAAAAGGCGATAACCGCCCAGAAGACTGTGGCATAAAGAAAATACTTTACAATTTTGTTGTCGTATTTAAACGTTTGCATTTCCATCATGTATCTATTTTATCTTTAACTTTTTTATCATCCATAAGCATTCTCACTGCGGGTGATTCGTCTTCATCAAACTGACCATCTCTAGCCCCCAGTATAAATAACGCTAAAAAAACTACCGCAAAGGTCACACTTACCATTATCATTAACATCACAATTCCCATAGCGCCGACAAATGTACGACCCTCAACTTGAAAATTAAGCAAATTTTAACAAGTCAAGGATTGAGTTTGACTAATTTAAAATCATTCTAAATTCCATTTTAACAATAACGCGCTCAACCGCACACTTAATGTCGCAAATATAACAACTGAAATCGAACTAATTGGCATCAATATCGCCGCAATAACTGGCTCTAAATTCCCCGTAACTGCAAAAGACAATCCTATAATATTATATAAAAAACTCAATGTAAATGCTGCCCAAATTAATCGAATTGAAATTTTTGAAAATCGTAAAAATACAGGGAATGATAAAAAGCTATCTGCTTTGATAATCGCATCACACGAAGGCGAGAAATTATTGACATCTTCTGTCAAAACCATTCCTACATCACTTTGTTGAATTGCTCCTGCATCATTTAATCCATCACCCAACATCAACACCTTCCGATATTTGGCTTGCTCCTTTTCTATGTATTCCAATTTTTGTTCTGGATTTTGATTGAAATAAAATTGGGTGGAATCAGGGAAAATCTGACTTAAATTTTCTTTCTCTGAATCATTATCCCCCGACAATATAGCTAAAGAATATCCACCCAAATGACTTACCATTTCCTTCAATCCTTTCCTGTATTGATTGCTAATTTCAAACTTCCCTTTTACGATTGAATCAATCGAAATATACACACGTGTTTTATTTACATCGGAATCCTCTTCTTTTCCAACAAAACGCTTGGAACCTATTTTTATCTCTTTGGAACCTACTTTTGCGGATTGTCCTTTTCCTACGATTTCTTGGTAATTAGATATTTCAACCCATTGAACCTTATGCAAACTATCGTAAATAATTCGACTCAATGGGTGATTGGAATTTTTCATGACGGATTTAATCGCCGCCAATTCCTCCTCTGAAAGTTCTTCTCCGATATAATTTACCTGTGCACTTTGATTTTCGGTGATGGTTCCTGTCTTATCAAAAACTAAATTTTCCACTTTTGCCATCGACTCAATGGTCGCTGTACTTTTTATATACAATCCTTTTTCACCAAAAACCCGCATCGTATTCCCCAATATGAACGGTGAAGACAAGGCCAAAGCACAGGGACATGTAATAATCAAAATCGCTGTTACAACTTGCAAAATCTGAGTCGAATCATAAAAATACCAGAAAACAGCTGAAATTACCGCAATTGCCAAAATAATCATCACAAAATATTGGCTGATGCTATTGGTTAATTTATTCAAGGTCGAATCTTCTTTTGAGAAAGCTTCTTTGTTCCAAAGTTGGGTTAAATAACTTTGATTTACTTCTTTGATAACTTCCAATTCAATCGCTTGACCGGATTGCTTTCCGCCAGCAAAAATTTTATCGCCCATTTTCTTTTCTATCAAACGCGATTCTCCCGTCACAAAACTATTATCAATCATCCCTTCCCCTTTCATCAAAACCGCGTCGGCAGGAATAATTTCTTCATTCCGAATTAAAATTCGATCACCTACTTTTAATTCTGACAGTAGAGTCGGCTCTTCCACTCCTTGATTAATTCTCAAAACTGCAATCGGATAAAACGATTTATAATCTCGGTCGAATGCTAACGTTTTATAGGTTCGTTGTTGAAACCATTTTCCAATTAACATAAAGAAAGCCAGCCCTGCAATGGTATCAAAGAATCCTGGGCTTAAATCAAAAACAATATCATACGTACTCCTCAAGAACAAAACCCAAAAACCAATGGCGATAGGAAGGTCAATGTTTATATATCTGTTTTTCAGGCCTTGCCATGCAGATTTAAAATAATCCGTGGCAGAAAAAAACATAACGGGCAAAGAAAGTAAAAACATTCCTCCTCTGAAAAACCATTTATTTCCATCTAACCACACTTCTGGGCTAGCATTGGTAAACGGTAAAGTATATTCAGGGAAAGCCAAAATCATAATATTGGCAAAACAAAAACCTGCGATTGTTAATTTATACATCAACATTCGACTTTCACTTATTTCCTTTTTATCAAGCGAATGTAAGCTCACAGCCGGTTTATATCCCAATTGAGTCAGCAAACGTGCGACTTCACTTAGTTTGATTTTATCCTGTCTAAATGAAATCTGAACGTTTTTTTTGGAAAAACTCACATGGGAATAAATTATATTCTCGTTGACTGTATTCAAACTTTCTAAAAGCCAAACGCAAGACGTACAATGAATTACAGGAATATGAAAATTAACCAAGGTCACTCCATCTTCTGAAAAATCTACGACTTTATCAAAAATTTCAGGCGTGTCTAAAAAGTCGAAATGATGATTGGCTCTGGAGTCGGGACGAATTCCCGCATCGGAATTCATTTCATAGAAATTTTCCAAACCTGTCGTATTGAGGATTTCGTACACCGTCTTACATCCCGCGCAACAGAATTTTTTTTCATCGAATTTTACTTCCTCTAATTCAATATCTTGACCACAATGAAAACATTGTTCTTTCATACTCTTTGCAAAATTACTTTCTAATTCAAGGGATTTCATTAAATTTGACGTGATTTAAGTCATATACTATGTCGGATATATTAGAAATTGCAATAAACATTTGCGAACTGTTTGAGGATCAGGAGATTCTGAAGCATTTCACCAGCGATGAGCTGATGGAGTTAAGCCATGAAAGAAAAACCATTTTATACAAAAAAGGGGAAAGCATCATTGAAGAAGGTTCCACACCCAAAGGAATTTATTATTTAGACAAAGGTACAGCTAAAATGTTCAAGCTCGGTTTTAACGGAAAAGAACAAATTCTTCGTTTTACAAAAGCAGGTGACATTATTGGCTATCGTTCTATCCTTTCAAAACAACCGTATGGTGCGTCTGCAACAGCGATGGAGGATGTAGAAGTTTGTTTCATTCCTGAAAAATTCTTTATCAAAGTTTTGGAAATTCATCCCAAATTAGCTTTTGATGTATTGCGAAGGATTTCTGAGGATTTAGGAGAATCCGCCCAAACCATTACTTTCTTGGCCCAGAAAACCGTTCGTGAACGATTGGCTGAAGTTTTGGTTTTGCTTGAGAAAAAATTGGGAGCCGATAAAGATGGATTCATTAATATCTCATTAACCCGAGAAGAAATGGCCAATTTAATTGGAACCGCGACAGAATCTGCCATTCGATTGATTTCTGAATTTAAAAATGATGAACTTATTGAAGTCGATGGAAGAAGAATTAAAATTCTGGATCATAAGAAATTAGAGAAATTAGGTCACGTAAATTAATTCCTCTTTTTAGAAAATAAAAAAACGCGCAAACCAAAATTTGCGCGTTTTTTATTTATTGTTGGGTGAATTAATTCATTGCATTCAATATTGCAGCCAATTCTGCGGTAGTCCCTTCACTCACATTCACTACAAATAGATCGTCTCCTGTAATGGTTACATCTTGGGTAGCGAAGTTTAATTTCCCTTCTAACAAAGCGATTGCAACAATTTTCCCTGTTGCATTGGTTGGAACACTTCCTGTAAACGTAGTCAAAGTCTCCCCTTCCACATTGGTCAATGCACCGACAATCGTAAAGTTATCCAACGCAAAGAAGACTTCTGTAAAAGCGAAATCAAGCGAATTGGGAACGCTCACCGCAAATTGAGTTTCTTCGCCAGCGGGAATAGCATACACAGCTGCAATGTGATTCCAATCTGGTTTTACGTTTTCAACCGTAAATTCACCATTTGCTCCTGCGCCTCCATCAAAAGTAACGACCAATGTTCCGGCTGTCCATGAAAGAATATTTCCGGAAGGTGCCGTTTGATTGGATCCTAAATAATGTTGAATGTCTGTTTCAAATCCTGCTGCATCGGTTTTGTATGGAAGAATTGCATTTACTCCATCAAAAACCAATTCATCTCCATTGGCATCCGTGGCTCGGATCCAAAACATTCCTCCTGAAACCAATGGATTTTGTGTCGCAAATGTTTGAATTCTTCTTTGAATGATTTCTCCCCGTTTGTAAACTTCAATTAATTCCACTTTCACGGGAGCAACTGCTACGCCACCTCCTTGCGTAGTTAATGAATTTTCGGGAAAAATAAATCGGGTTCCTTTGGGCCCGCTGATGGTATTTTCAATGGTAGGATCCGCAATCGTTAACTGAACGGTGTCAGAAACACTCAATTCGTCATGCACTTCCTGTAAGTTTACATAATCCAACTCCGTTGGGAATCCTGAAAACAAAGGATCATCGTTGGTACACTGATAAAAACCAAGCATAACTATCGCCAAAACGGCCATCATGCTCATTGAATTCATTTTTTTCATATAGATTTTTCTTTTCTGTATCAATTTGACGCTAAAAGTATAAAAAGTTGCGTATTTAATTCTCTTTTAAATGACAAAAACAATCCACCACATGGTCATTTACGATTCCGGTGGCTTGCAAATGGGCGTATACAATGGTACTTCCCACAAACTTAAAACCTCTCTTTTTCAAGTCTTTACTTATTCGATCGGATAATTCAGTAGTCGCTGGAACTTCTTCCAACGTTTTCCAATTTCCGACTACGGGTTTGTCATCAACAAATCCCCAAATATATTTCGTGAAGGATTCAAATTCCTGTTGAACTTTCATAAAAGCAAGCGCGTTTGTAACAGCTGACCTTATTTTTAATTTATTCCGGATGATTCCTTCGTCATTTAATAACGATTGAATCTTGTCTTCATTGTACAAAGCGATTTTTTTATACTCAAAATTATCAAAAGCTTTCCGGAAGTTTTCTCTTTTCTTCAGAATGGTAATCCAACTTAATCCAGCTTGAAATGTTTCTAAAATCAAAAACTCAAATTGTCCTGCATCCTCTCTCACCGGAACACCCCATTCCTCATCGTGATACCGTTGATAAATTTCTTCTCCTTCTGCCCAGGCACATCGAATTTTGTCCATCGTGTTTTAAAAATGGAAAGGTAATAAAAACCCATGAATTGAAAATGGGTTTTGTTGTTTCGTTGCAAGTAAAAACAAAAAAACCGTCTCGTTTCGCAACGAGACGGTTTGAATTGTATACATAGAAAATAATGGCGCTTTTTAGAAGAACTCTCTTCCTGAAAAGTGGAAACTCGCTTCGATTTGCGCATTTTCATCGCTATCTGAACCGTGCACTGCATTGGCTTCGATCGATTCCGCATATTTTTGACGGATGGTTCCTTCTGCTGCTTCTTTTGGATTGGTTGCTCCAATTAATTTTCTGAAATCTTCTACGGCATTGTCTTTTTCCAAAACGGCTGCAACAATAGGACCAGAAGTCATGAATTCAACCAAATCATTGAAGAAAGGACGTTCTTTATGGACTTCATAAAAACTTTCCGCGTCTCTTCGTGTAAGTTGAGTCAACTTCATTGCATTAATTTTGAAACCCGCATTGGTGATATCGGCCAAGATATTTCCGATGTGTCCATTTTTAACCGCATCGGGCTTGATCATTGTAAGTGTAATTTTTCCTGACATTTTTTCTTTTTTTGAGCGACAAAAATAATCAGAATTTACGGAAACTAAAAATGATAGTTTAAAAAGATAATTACTCTCTGTAAATCAAATGCGCATACTCTGATTTACTGAAATCCATTTCCTTTTCATAAGTCGCAACGATTGATTTTTTATCGCCTTCCACTTTTACAACTTCTACATACGAAGGTTTGTTCTTTCGAAATAAATTGTAAATATAAATCTCGTATTTCTTATCGTTCATAAAACCTTGAGTCACCAATGTTTTGTCTGCAAAACGCTCTTGTTCAATCAACGACTTATAAGGTTCAGAATTCTCAAATTCTCTCATAGACAAGAACTTTCCTAGAAAAACTTCTTGGTTGTCATGGTATTCAAAAACCCGAAGATTTCTTTCTTTAAACAATCGGATTTCGTAATTCAAGTTTTTATCGACCAACGTAAACATCACAATTTCATCGACTGGATATTCCACATTGGGTTCTTGATTGGGGTCGATGTGAGTCGTAAACTTAAGAGGAAACTGATAAAACAAATTCACCGACTCTCCCGATTTCAACTTGGCAGGGCGAATGGGTGGAATTTCTTCCGAAATCAAATTCAGAGATTGAACGGCTGCTTCTGCCAAAAGCGGATTGCTGTCTTTGGTTGCATTTATATCCATCAGAATTCCTTCCTTTGAAACGACAAATTGAAGAATTGCTTTTGCTTCAGTGATTTGATTCTCCAACATGAAATCACTGAAATTCGCCATTTTTTTTGAGAGAAGAAGTGTCAATTCCCTGGAAATACAATGCTGCATTTTATCCTTTTTAGTCGGCTTAATTCCATCACAGCTGGAAAAAACAGGCATTTCTTTGACTTCCTTGATGCTGTACAAAGTTTGTTGCTGTGAAAATAAAAGACTTCCACTGACTAAAAAAATAAATATGCTGAGAATTTGCTTCATAGGATAAATAACAAAGATAATCGCTTTATAAAAGAATGAAGCATTTTTCAAGTTTATTTCTTTGAGTCCGAATTAGAAAGAAAAATAAACCAGCTGTTTTTGGTTTATTGAATTGAGGTTAAGGTTTGAAAATCAATTCTACAAAAGCATCCACATTCATAAATTCCGATTCATTCATGGTGGTTTCAAGCACTTCTTTTCCGTTCTCAAATTTGTAGATGTAAATCATTCCATCGTGATTCGCCTGTGTATAAAAACGATACAACACTCCATCGAAAGTAGCTTCTGTCAACATAATTCGGTCACCCAAAGCAAGTATCAAACTTTTATAGGGTTCAATATCCAACAATTCAGCAGGCGATTGAAAATTCCCCAAAAAGATATCTTTTCCCGTTGAAATTTCATACACCCGAACTCGATTTAAATCTTTATTCATACGAACTTCATAAGTTTCATCTTCCCCTTTTAAAGTAGAAACGACCACTTCTGAATAGTCTATATTTACTGTATTTTTTGGCGCTGAACTTTCTAGACTATATCGAATAGGCATTTGGAAAATCAAATTCACCTTCTCACCTCCCGTAAGTGTAGCAGGTTCAATGCGTGGAATCGCATTGGCTATTTTAAGCATGGCAATTTCCGCTGCTTCACCCAATTCAGGAGTTCCGCCACCCATGGACTTAATCTGAATTATTTTTCCATTTTTATCAATTACAAATTGAACTTTAGCAACAGCTAAATCAATTCCCATCTCATTCATTTTATCCGAAAAATCGGCTAAATAGTCCGCCAAAAGAAGATTCAGGTTTTGTTGCAAACATTTTTGCAATTCCACTTTGCTCGCCGTCGATTCACAACCTGGAAAAACCGCCATGGTTTCAACTTGTCGTGCCGTATAATCCGTTGTGGGACCTTTTGGTTTTTCCTGCGCACAAAGAAGGCCACCAAAGATTATTATAATGAATAGACTTAAATTGTTTCTCATTTTATTTTTTAAAAATTATTCAATTCCAAATTATTATGGATATCAATTGACTCACAACCTGGAAAAACAACCGTTGTGACTTTGCAATTAAGATTGTATTTATTGTCAAAGGATTTCTCCTGTGTCCAAAGAAAAGTGCTTAAAATCAAAAACAGGAAAATCGTGATTCTATTTTTCAATGTTTATATTTTAGAAATCCGTTCAGATTCGCTTGCAATATAATAAATAGTTTGAAGGTTGTGCTAAACCTCTTATTCCAAATCCTTGTTGAAAAACGCACCTCTATTTTCTTTTTGCTGCATACTTTGGGTAATAATCAACCATGAAACACTGACTAAATTTCGCAATTCAGAAAGTTGCGGTGAAACCACATTCATTTTATAAATCTCCTTGACCGATTTGTAAATTTCTTTTTCTTTTTCTTTGGCCAATTTCAAACGTTCATCGGTACGTACAATACTTACCAAATCACTCATCATAATTTGCAATTGCTTTTTCATGTAGTTCAAAAGAACCATTTCCTTTGTCAACTGCAATCCTTCATCTTTCCATTCCGGAATTTGACTGATTTTTTCTTGATGGAAATGATTTTCTTTTAATAATTCAATGGTTTTCAAAGCAGCTCTATGGCCGAAAACCATCGCTTCTAAAAGTGAGTTCGATGCCAAACGGTTGGCACCGTGTAAACCGGTATTGCTACATTCACCCACAGCAAACATGTTTTTTATCGAAGATTGTCCCACCAAATCCACGTCGATTCCTCCGCATAAATAATGCGAGGCGGGAACGACCGGAATTAAATCCTTGAACATATCCAAACCTTCTTCTTTGCACTTTTCATAAATATTAGGGAAGTGCTCCATGAATTTTTCTCTATCCAAATGACGGCAATCCAAGCACACATAATCGTCTCCCGACAATTTCATTTCGTTGTCAATCGCTCTTGCCACAATATCTCGCGATGCTAATTCTTCTCTTTCATCGTATTTATGCATAAATTTTTTTCCGTCTTTAGTCAAAAGTTTCGCTCCAAAACCACGAACCGCTTCTGAAATCAAAAACAATTGACCCGAACGATTGCTATACAATGCAGTTGGGTGAAATTGAATGAATTGCATATTTGAAATTTCGGCTTTTGCTCGGTACGCTAATCCAATTCCATCGCCTGTCGCAATCACAGGATTTGTCGTGTTTTTGTACACATGCCCACATCCGCCTGTCGCCATCAAAGTGATTTTTGACGTAAACTTTTTTATTTTTTGTGCTTTCACATCCAAAACATAGGCTCCGAAACAATTCAGATTCTCCGGATCAAAAACTTCATTCGGAATGTGGTGTTCGGTAATTAAATCAATTACATAATGGTGAGACAGCAATTCAATATTCGGTGATTTATCTACCACTGCCAGCAAAGCTCTTTCGATTTCGTAACCCGTAATATCTTTGTGATGCACCACCCGATTTTCGGTATGACCACCTTCTCTTCCCAAATCATAGGTTCCTAAATCATCTTGGTCGAATTGTGCACCCCATTCAACGATTTCTCGAAAACGTTGCGGCCCTTCTTTCACCACTACTTCCACAGCTTCTCGTTTGCATAAGCCACCTCCGGCACGAAGGGTGTCTTCTATGTGTTTCTCAAAACTATCGTTCTCAAAGTCGGTAACTACGGCAACACCGCCTTGGGCATATTTCGTATTTGATTCTTCGCTATCGGATTTGGTAACGATGGTGATTTTGGATTCAGGTAATTTTTGGGCAATTTTAATTGCATAGGAAAGTCCCGAAATCCCTGAACCTATAACTAAAACATCTGTATTGATCATTTCATTTTTTAATTGCATGCAAGGTAAAGGAAATCAAAATTAATTCACAAAAAAAGCTTTGTCAAACATTCTGTATGACAAAGCTAAAAACAGTATTATGAAAACTAGTATTACAAAGCGCTTTTAATCGCTTCTTTGATTTTTTCTTCCAACTCTTCGGAAAGTTCTGGATTATCTTTTAGCAATTCTTTTACAGCATCACGACCTTGACCTAATTTGGTATCACCGTAACTGTACCAAGAACCGCTTTTTTGAACAATTCCTTTTTCAACTCCTACATCCAGGATTTCACCTACTTTTGAAATTCCTTCTCCAAACATAATATCAAATTCTGCCTGACGGAAAGGAGGAGCTACTTTGTTTTTCACCACTTTCACTCTTACATGATTCCCGGCAACTTCATCTGCCGTTTTAATCTGAGAAACCCGACGAATGTCCAAACGAACCGAAGAATAGAACTTCAATGCATTTCCACCCGTTGTCGTTTCAGGATTTCCGAACATGACACCAATTTTCTCACGCAATTGATTAATGAAAATCACGGTACATTTTGTTTTACTGATGGTTCCTGTTAATTTTCGTAAAGCTTGAGACATCAATCGTGCTTGCAATCCCATTTTGGAATCTCCCATTTCTCCTTCGATCTCTGCTTTGGGAGTCAAAGCGGCAACCGAGTCAATAACGATGATATCAATCGCTCCTGAACGAATTAAATTGTCTGCAATTTCCAAAGCTTGCTCTCCGTTGTCTGGCTGAGAGATAATTAAATTCTCTACATCAATTCCTAACTTCTGAGCATACGAACGATCAAAGGCATGTTCTGCATCAATAAATGCTGCCAAACCACCTGCTTTTTGTGCTTCTGCAATCGCGTGCAAAGTCAAAGTAGTTTTTCCTGAAGATTCCGGACCATAAATCTCAACGACACGACCCCGCGGATAACCGCCTATCCCTAACGCGATGTCCAATCCCAAAGATCCTGACGGAATTACACCTATTTCTATATCAATGGCACTGTCGCCCATTCGCATTACGGTTCCTTTTCCATAGGTCTTGTCCATTTTGTCCAAAACCAATTGCAATGCTTTATTTTTACTTTCTGAATCACTCATAGCTATCTATTTTTTTCAGTGTTCTACCTCTTTTCACACTGATTGTTAGTATTTTCGTTTTAACTTCTACGACAAAATTAAGGTTATTGAACGACAAAACGCGTCGCTCTAAAATTAATTTTGCAAATCTAGGATTTGTTTTGCGTGTTCTTTGGTTTTCACTTTCTCAATCACATCTTCAATCACTCCATTTTCGTCGACCAAAAAGGTCGTTCTCAGAATCCCATCAAATATTTTTCCCATGAAACTCTTTTTTCCCCAAACGCCAAAAGCATCGATGATTACTTTTTCCTCATCGGCCAACAATGGATACTTCACTTCGTGTTTTGCCGCAAAGTTTCTTTGTCTTTTCACGGTATCGGCACTGGCTCCTATAATTTCATAGCCTTTAGCCCGCAAGGCCTCTTCATTGTCTCTCATATTACAAACTTGAGCGGTACATCCCGGCGTACTGGCTTTTGGATAAAAAAACAAAGCGTATTTCTTGCCTTTATAATCGCTAGATTTCACCGTATTTCCGCCTTGATCCACTCCTTCAAAATCGGGTGCTTTGTCTCCTTTTTCTAACATATTTCTGATTTATTTCGTATCTCACAAATTTACTTAAATTTAACCTAACAAAAAAGCAATCTAAAATTGCATTTATTTGAAATTCTGAATTATGTCTTTATTTAAATTTTGCCCCAATTGCAGCTCTGTAAACATAGAATTTGCAAACCTCCGCCGGTTTGAATGTTTTGATTGTGGAATGGTGTATTTTCACAATGTCGCCACGGCAGTTGCAGTAATCATAGAACTAAACGGGAAAATTTTATTTACCGTCCGAAACCGAGAACCCCGAAAAGATATGTTGGATTTACCCGGTGGTTTTACGGATCCCGACGAATCTGCCGAAGAAACTTGTCAGCGCGAGTTAAAAGAAGAATTGAATATAGACATTCCCACCCAAGATTTTCAGTACTTTAAATCGTTACCCAATGATTACAACTACAGAGGGATCCCGTACAAAACAGAAGATTTGATCTTCACTGCAAAATTTCCTAAAAATAGTTTAATTGAATTGGAAAAAGATGAAATTCAATCCATCCAATGGATCAAAAAGTCTGAAATAAATTTAGAAGAAATTGGCTTTGAATCTTTACGAAAAGCAATAAAGGAATACATAAAAATTAAAAAGTGAACATTTGGAAAAAACCAAACTTCACTTTTTGAAATTTACTTATACTTACTTTTTCACAAATTCCAAATTGGAAACGATTGCTATTTTATTTCCTACTACCGCTTCCGGGAAACTAGTTCCTACACCAAAATCATTTTTATTGATATTTCCAGTAATCGTGAAACCATATCTTCTTTCTTTGGATTTATCATCGAAGACATTTCCATTGTACATCATTTTCAGCGTAACTTTTTTTGTCACACCGTGTAGGGTTAAATCTCCTTCCAAAGCGAATTGATTTCCAATTACTTTAGTGATTGATGTTGAAACAAACTTCAATTCCGGAAATTTCTCAACATCAAAGAAATCAGCGGATTTCAAATGCTTATTTCTTGCTTCTACGCCTGTATCAATCGATGCTGTTTTTGCTTTCACTGTAAATTTCGCATCCGACATATCCTCTTTAGAAAATGCCAAATTAACTGTAAAGTCTGTGAAATTTCCTTCCACTGTGGAAATCATCAAGTGCGTTGCTCCAAATCCCAATCGGGAATGAGACGGATCATTGGTTAACATTTGAGCGGATAAAAAACCAGCTACTAGAACCAGGGTTAGTATTAAATATTTCTTCATGATATATGTGTTTCTCGTAAAGTTACGCTTTTAAACATTTTAATAGAAGTGAAATACGATTTAATTTCTATTTTAACTTCAAAAAGTCCAAATTAATTCCCATTGAGTTCACACATTGAAAATCCTTATTTTTGCCATCAGAACATAAATGCTTTAAACAAACGAAATGAAAATTTTTGAAAATCATCCATTCCTTTCTACGAAAATAATCAAGGCGAAAGATTGCATTCTTTGGGACGAAAATGAAACAGAATATTTGGATTTACACGGCGGATATGGCGAAATTTCAATCGGTCATACGCATCCGCACTTTTTGAATTTAATGAATTATCCATCCGTAAGCACGGCTATTTCTTCTGAATCAAAACGAATTCTTATTCAGGAAAAACTGAATCAATTATCTAATTATAGAGACTATAAACTTCTTTTGTGTAATTCAGCTGAAGAAGTAAAGGAAACTGCACTAAAAATCGCTTTTTCACTTACCAATAAAAAGCAAGTTATTGGATTTAAAGGTTCATCGTATAACGAGTCGAATATTTCGTGTTTGGACTACGATTTAGACCAAGTGAAAAAGATAATTTCTGAAAAAGAGATTGCAGCTGTAATCTATGAACCGATTCAAGTTTCAAAGGGAATAAAACTTCCAAATGATGAGTTTGTAAGAGAATTGCGTGAAGTCTGCTCAGAAAACAAAGTGATTTTCATTGCCAATGAAGTTGAATCTGGATTTGGTCGAACTGGAAAGTTTTTTGCACATCAGCATTCAAAAATCAAAGCGGATCTGATAATGATGTCCAAAGGAATGGGGAATGGATTTCCGATGGGAGGAATTTTAATTTCTCCGGAAATGGAATTCGAAAATAAAATTTCAAAAATAGAAGGTAAAGAACTTCATTTAGCTCAAACAGCTATTTTAGCGACTTTAGAAATCATTGAAAATGAGCATTTAATTCAAAATGCAGATGAAATGGGGTTTTATATTTCAAGAGCTTTGAATCGTTATCCTAAAATCAATGACATCCGCGGACGTGGATTGTTGATTGGAATTGAATTCGATTTTCCAATTGCTGAAATGGTGAAAAATCTCGCGGAAAAACACCGAATTATTGTTGGAAGCTCAAATGAAAACACATTTCATCTCAGCCCACCACTGACTTTGAAGAAAGCTTATGTCGATAAGTTTCTGAATGCACTAGAAGAAGAAATTTTAAAATAAATTCCGTTTACAACTTACAATCGGATTGTCCATTTAGGAATCCTTTGACATCATAAAGTATAGAATTCCCGCTTTTGAGTGCATCGTAATCCAATTCTCTAAATTCCTTATGGGAAACACCCAAAACGATTGCATCGAATTGTGTATTTTCGGGTAGTTCTTGTTGGCTAATTATTCCGTATTCAGATTTCACTTCTTCTGGATTTGCCCATGGATCAAACGTGGTAATGCGGATACTGTATTCTTCCAAAGCATGAATCACATCCACAATTTTGGTATTGCGGACATCTGGACAATTCTCCTTAAAAGTTATTCCAAGCATCAAAACATGTGCACCATTCACATGGATCCCTCTTTTAATCATGTTTTTCACAACTTGAGAAGCCACATATTCACCCATTGAGTCATTCAACCTTCTTCCCGCAAGAATAATTTCGGGATGATAACCATGTTGTTGTGCTTTTTGAGCAAGGTAATACGGATCCACTCCAATACAATGTCCACCGACCAATCCGGGTTTAAATGGAAGGAAATTCCATTTGGTAGAAGCCGCTTCCAAAACGGCATGGGTATCGATTTCTAAAATATTAAATATTTTTGCTAATTCGTTTACAAAAGCAATGTTGATATCACGTTGTGCATTTTCAATGACTTTGGCCGCTTCGGCTACTTTTATAGTCGGTGCCAAATGCGTTCCTGCTTTGATTACAGAAGCATACAATTGATTCACTTTTTCACCTATTTCAGGATTCGAACCCGACGTAACTTTCAATATTTTTTCAACGGTATGTTCTTTGTCTCCGGGATTAATTCGTTCCGGTGAATATCCTGCAAAGAAATCTTTGTTAAACTTTAATTCTGATATTTTTTCAACTATGGGAATACATTCTTCTTCGGTAGCGCCTGGATAAACGGTGGATTCATAAATAACAACGTCTCCTTTTTGGATGACCTTTCCGACGGTTTCACTCGCTTTTCGAAGGGGTGTTAAATCGGGACGATTATTTTTATCAACGGGTGTTGGAACGGTAACTATATAGAAATTACAATCGCTTATTTCGTCCAATTGATTCGTAATATACAATCCATTTTCACCATTGGAATTTAATTTTAAAACAGATTGGAGAAGTTCTGAAGTTATTTCCAAGGTGCTATCCACTCCCGAACGTAATTCTTGAATTCTTTCCTCATTAATATCAAAACCAACGGTAGGATATTTGGTTGCAAATAGTCGTGCTAAAGGTAATCCAACATATCCCAAACCAATAATTGCTATTTTTATATTCATTTTTATTTTTCTAAACGAATTTGCAAATTTAGTGGTTTTTAATGATTTCGGATGGTTTCCACGCTAAAGTTCAATTTTGAATGAATTTATTTTCTAAAAAGATTCTTTGGTAACCATCGCCTCCAACCTTTCGGCTCATCCTCTCTGTAGCCGTAACCATAACCATATCCGTAGCCGTAGCCTTTTCTCCAACCTGCGCCCACATCGTTCAGTAAGATTGCCATATTTTTCAGTCGCTTGTTCTGATTCAATTCTTTGGGAACGTCTAAAAGTCGTTTATCGAGATAATTCGCACGAACTACATAAAGAAATAAATCTGAATATTTCGAAATTAGTTGGGTATCTGCCACCAAACTCATTGGTGCCGTGTCAACTACGATATAATCATATCGTTCCCTCGCCTGTTCCATTAATTCTCCAAATCGTCCGTTCATCAATAACTCAGCAGGATTCGGTGCGAGAACTCCGGAGTGAATAATATCGATCCCGTGTTTTGGATCGGTGATTATAATATCATCGATTGAGAAGTCAGAGTCAGATAAAAACTCGGTCAATCCTGTATGTTTTTTGTATTCTGCAATTCCTAAAACCTCCAATAGTTTTGGGTTTCGAATATCGGCACCCATGACTAGGACTTTGTATTTTTCAGATGCTGTAAGTATGATTCCAAGGTTGGAAGTCAAGTAGGTTTTTCCTTCACCACCAATGGTTGAAGTAATGAAAATTGCTTTTGACTTGTTCTTCTTATTTGATAAATAATAACTGATATTTGTTCGAAGAATTCGGAAGGACTCGGCCAGCGCACTTCGATCATTTTCAATAATAGTATCATTTTTCTTGGTGGTAGGAATTTCTCCCACAATGGATATTCCTAATTTTTCAACATCTTTGCGTCCTTGGACTTTGTTATCCATCAGAAACAGTAAATACATTATTCCAAAAGGAATCAAAAGTCCTGCTGCGGTTGCGGCGAGTTGAATTGTTTTTTTATTTGGCGAAATAGGTGAATTACTACTATACGCATAATCGACCACTTTTATAGCAGATGAGGTCGCTGAATTTGTAATTTCATTTTCCTCTCTTTTCTGCAAAAGAAATAAATAAAGCGCCTCTACAATTTGTTGTTGACGTGCAATCTGATTAAATTCTTTTTCTTTGGTAGGAAAGGAGTGAATTTTAGAATTTATATTTCCTCCTTCACTTTGGGTTTTACCTAAAGTGATTTGAATGGTTTTTTTGTAATTATTTAAACTTTTGGTAAGATTACTTCCAATTTCTGATATTTGGGCATCAATATTTTGAACAATTTGACTATTCTCTGTGGAATGCTTTAGCATATCATTTCTCGCAAGAATCAGATCATTGTATTTCTGTGCATTAGAGTTAATACCTCCTTCATTCAAGCCGATATTCACCGGAATTAAGTCACTTTTATTGTTTTTTAAATAATCTTCCATATATCCAACCAAACTCAATTGGGTGCTTTGTTGAAGATATTGCGCGTGATTGGATGAAGATTCATTCAGACTAATTCCACCTTCAGCTTCCAAATTAATGACATTGTTTTCTTTTTTAAAGACTTCTACATCTCGGTCTTTTCCTTGAAGGTCCTCGGAAACTTTGGCTAATCGATCTTCAATAAATTGGGTTGTTTTCTCACCGACGATTCGTTTGTCATTCAATGCATCTTCGTTGTATTGACTAATCAATTCATCCACTACAACTTTTGCGCGTTGCGGAAGATTATCTACCATGGACACACTCAATACCGACCCTTCTTTGAGAGGAGATATCGACAACTTTCCTTTGTAAATACTTGTTGCAGTAGCAATCGGATAAATACTTACTTTGATGCTTTTCTCATTATTTAACCGAGAATTATCGGTCGGAAGAATGGTGAATTCATTTCCTCCTATTCGAATGGATTTCCCAAAAGATGAAGTCAATGATTTTTCATTGTGAACCAATTTAAAATCCGATTTAGAAATCGGAAAAACTTCGAAATTCAGAAATGAAGGATCTTTTGATAAAACGGTTACTTTAATCGGAGATGCTTCTTGAAATAATTCTTGTTGTTTCACTCTTCCTTCCGAAAAATAACGAATATTTAATTGCAAATTGCTCACCACCTTACTGACCAAGCGTCTCGAACGCATCACCTCGATTTGATCACCAATATTCGCTTGATTATCAAATCCACCAAAACCTTTCCCTGTTAAAGCGCTTAATTCTGAATTCGCTTTGGATGCATCCGCGCGAATAAGCACTTTGGCCTCTGCTACATACAATCGTTCAGCGTATCTCAAATAGGTATAAGCTGCACCCCACGCAAATAAAAGTCCCAATACAAACCAAATCCAGTGACGGAGGTATTGCTCGAGTGTTTCTCTCAAAGTGGGTGAACTATCATGTGCGTACAATTCAATCGATTCGTCTAACTCCTTGTAGTCCATAAATTCAGTGCTTAACGGCCAATTAGTGCAACAATAGTTATTACAAAACTTGTAACAGAAATCAAGAAGGAAACATCCCGAAATGTACTGGATGATGCATTTCTTTTGTTCTGATTCGGCTCTACATAAACGATATCATTCTGTAATAAATAATAAACAGGTGAAGTAAATACTTGATCGGAAGTTAAATCAATCCGATAAAATTTTCGTTGTCCATCTTCTTCTCTAATCACCAATACATTCTCTCTTTCTCCATTAATCGTTAAATCTCCCGCCATTCCAATCGCTTCTAAAAGGGTCATTTTCTCATTATCCAAAGTGTAGGTTCCTGGTTTTCCGATTTCGCCCAACATCGTAATCCGAAAGTTGGAAATCATTAAAGAAACGCCCGGGTCAATGATGTCCTTACTCAAAAGTTCTTTCATGTGTTGCATGGCTTCAATTCGGGTTAATCCTCCTAATTTAATTTTACCCAAAACAGGAAACTCTATAAAGCCCTCTTCATCAACTAAATACGTTTGCTGCCTTCCCAAATTCCCACCTGAAGATGTTGATAAATTACTTTCTTGATTAAAAATTCGTGTTGCTTCTTGATTTCTACCATAAACCGTAATTATCAACAAATCATCTGCTTGAATTGTAGGCGAATATTTTGCTGTCATCTGTTCAAGTGACTCTAAATCACCTTGAAAATACACGATTTTTTCTCTTGTAACGCAAGAAATAAACAAAATTCCGAATAGACTTAATACTAAGAATTTACAAACAAAATGTGACCAATTAATTTTCATTCCTTTCATGGATTCCAATTGCAAATATAAAATAAAATAGGTGGAAACGGTGGTTTTGTTTTAGACTTAAAGAAATTCAGTCAAGTTAAGTGCTTATTTTTAGAATTTCAACTTGAAATAGGTACAAATTTTTACCTTTGTGCCATGCGAAAATTTCTGATAGTTGGTTTAGGAAATATTGGAGAGAAATACCGATACACTCGTCACAATATAGGTTTTCTGGCAGTGGATGAACTTTTGAGAAAAGTAGATGCTCCTTTTTCGGCTTCTAACTTTGGGGAAGTGGCTCAATTCAAATACAAAGGGAAATCCGTAACTGTCTTAAAACCTAACACCTACATGAATCTTAGTGGAGATGCTGTGCGATTTTGGATGCAGAAAGAAAACATCGCCATTGAAAATATTTTGGTTGTAACCGATGATTTGAATTTGCCTTTTGGAACGATTCGAATGAAAGGAAAAGGAAGTGACGGTGGCCACAATGGTTTGAAGGACATTCAAAATAAATTAGCCAATTCAAATTATCCGCGATTGCGTTTTGGAATTGGGGGAGAATTCAACGCGGGAAATCAAATCGATTATGTATTGGGAAATTGGTCGGAAGAAGAAGTGGAAAAATTGCCTGAACGATTAAATACCGTAAGTGATGCAATTCTTTCGTTTATTTTTGCAGGTTTAAGTAATACAATGAATACCTTTAACGGAAAATAATAAAATGAAAACAATGGTATTTTTAATTGGTTTTTTAATGATTTTGACAAGCTGTAATCCAGTGGGAGAAATAAAATCGATCAATGATGTAGATCAAGTGGATTTCACAAATGGAGAAAATATTTTGCTCGATGTGCGAACTCCGGAAGAATTTAATGCAGGAAATTTGCCCCATTCCATCAATATCAATTTGAATTCACCAGATTTTGATTCGAAACTTCAAGAGTTGGATCCAACAAAAACTTATTACGTGTATTGCAAATCGGGAAATAGAAGTTCAAAAGCAGTGAATAAGATGGATAAAATGGGTTTTGAACACATCGTCCATTTAAATGACGGCTACGACAACTTTAAAAAGTAGAAAATCACACTCGCTCAAGTTTAAACCCGTACTTTTTCTAGTCTGAATTTAAACTTTTATGAATCTTTATTTGCACTTCTGAAATGCTTCCATCCGACCCGAATATATTGAAAGAATTGGTTACAAATGAAATGCCCTTTGGGAAATACAAGGGGCGAAAGTTGTGTGATTTACCGACCTATTATTTGGAATGGTTTTCTGCCAAAGGTTTTCCAGAAGGAAAGTTGGGAATGCAATTATCTACACTTTTTGAAATTAAGACCAATGGATTGGATGAAATTCTGGTGAATTTAAAAAGAATCGTTCCTAGAAAATAATTATTTATACATGGAACTTCCTTCCAAATAGTCCCAAACCACTTTGGGTAATAAAGGAAACGTGTTTTTATTATCTTTGATGGCTTTCCGAATAAAAGTCGAAGAAATTTCCACAATCGGTGCTTTTGTAATATGAATTTTTGGATGATTTTCCCATTTTCCGGCATCGGATCCAATTCGTGGATAGACATAAATCGAATACTGTTTGAGAATCGCTTCGTGATTTTTCCATTTGTGGAAAGATTTTAAATTATCCATTCCCATCAACAAAAAAAAATCATAATCAGGATGTTTTTCTTTTAAAACCGTTAATGTATCAATGGTGTACGAAGGTTTGGGTAAACTAAATTCAATGTTGGAAACCCGTAAATCCGGATAATCTTCAATCGCCAAATTCACCAAATGAAGACGGTCGTAATCATTGGCAAGTGTCGCTTTTTCTTTGAATGGATTTTGTGGAGTCACCACCAACCAAACTTGATCCAAGTCTGAATATTGCTGAATGTGATTGGCAATAATCAAATGACCAATATGTATGGGATTAAACGAACCAAAAAATAAACCGATTTTCATTTGACAAATTTAAAGGTTTTTTCTAAACCGCCTTTTTATGCAAATGACGGGTTAGAAGAATCGATAAGTCCAACAAAACGATTTTTGCGTTTGCATTTCGTTCGATGTGGTACGATCCTTTATTAATTTCTTCCAAAATCTCTTCTATATTCGCTCCGTGAATGTATTCTGAAAACTTTTCCCAATTGAATCCATCGACACTTAACTTCATAAAAACCAATGAGCTCGCTTGGTAATTATTCAGCAAAGCTTGTCTGAAAATTTCAGAACAATAACTCAAAAACTGTTTTTGTTTCTCGCGCGGCCAAATACTTATTTCACTCGACCAATTCACTAAGTTCCGTAAAACTGCCGGATTCTTTTTGGCCATAAATGCATAACGAACCCACTGGATAAAATAGGTTTCAAACTCCTCCCGCGATAAATTGATATTTTGCAGCGCTTGATGCAAATCTCCATTGGCAGAAAGTGCGATTTTTTTTGCGTTTTCTTGACTAAGTTGTTTATTCTTCACCAGATATTCAGCAACTTCATCATCACTCAACCGATTGACTTTCACCAATTGACAACGTGAAGTAATCGTGGGAAGAAGTAAATCTTCTCGTTCGGTAATCAATAAAAAAACGGTTTTTTGGGGTGGTTCTTCCAAGGCTTTTAATATCTTATTCGCAGCTGCCAAATTCATCATTTCAGGCAACCAAATAATTACAAACTTGTAACTTCCTTCGTAACTATTCAGTGAGATGAATTTGCTTATTTCGGACGCCTCAGCAACATTGATTACGCTTTGCTTTTTTTCAACCTCGTTGAATTCTTGCCATTCGTACAAACTTCCGTATGGATTTCGAGAATAAAATTCGCGGAATTCCGTTATAAAATGATTACTCGTTGGATCTTTTTTAACGGAGTCACTCGTGGTAACTGGAAATGTAAAATGAATATCCGGATGTTGTAATTTTTCAACTTTGGACCGAACGCCTTCGTCCAATTCAGAAACCAAGATTTCCGAAGCGTACGTAATAGCCAACTCCAACGTCCCCCAACCATTTTTTCCAGAAAATAATTGCGCGTGACTGATTCGATTTTTTTCAATCGATTCTTGCAGTTTTCGCTTAATTATTTCATGTCCACAGATATTCTCCCATTTCATAGCCCAAAAGTAAGTTTTTAATTTCTAAATTTGGGAATTATTGAATTTGAAAAAAAATAACCACACATGAAAAAACATTTTCTCATAGTTCTAAACATTGCTTTCGCTATGAATTTAACCGCACAGGATTTTAACGGGAACTATCCCGACACAAAAAAAATAGATCAGATCGATGATTTCTTCGGAACCCAACTCAACGACCCGTATCGTTGGCTGGAAGATGATTTATCAACTGACACCAAAAGTTGGGTGGAAATGCAGAACAAAGTAACCTTTGAATACTTGGGTCAAATTCCCTTTCGAGATAAATTGAAAGCGCAATTAACCGAATTATGGAATTACGAAAAAATCTCTGCTCCTTTTAAAGAAGGAAATTTCACCTATTTCTATAAAAACGACGGTTTACAACAACAATCTGTTTTATACCGTCAGGCAAAAGGTGGAAAAGAAGAAGTTTTCATTGATCCCAACAAATTCTCCAAAGACGGAACGACTTCTTTGGCAGGTGTAAACTTTAGCAAAGACGGTTCACTCTGCGCCTACCAAATTTCGGAAGGAGGTTCGGACTGGCGGAAGATCATTGTAATCAACGCATTAGATAAAAAACAAATCGGCGATACCCTTCGCGATGTGAAGTTCAGTGGTGTTTCTTGGAAAGGAAATGAAGGTTTCTATTATTCGAGTTACGACAAGCCCAAAGGAAGTGAACTTTCGACCATGACGGACAAACACAAATTGTTTTTCCACCAATTAAATACACCCCAAAGTAAAGATGTTTTGGTATTTGGGGGAGATAAAACACCTCGAAGATACATTGGTGGTAGTGTGACTGAAGATGGACGTTTCTTGGTAATTTCAACTGCCATTTCCACAACAGGAAATGAATTATACATTCAAGATTTAACCAAAAAGAATGCACCGATTGTTCAGATTCTGGACAATTTCGAATCCACCACAAACTATGTGGACAATGTAGGTGATGTTTTGTATTTACAAACGAATTTAAATGCCCCAAACAATCGATTGGTCAAAGTAAATGTGAAAAATCCTCAACCTAAGAATTGGGTCAATGTCATTCCAGAAACGGAAAATGTATTGGGAATGTCAACCGCAGGTGGATTTTTATTTGCCCATTACATGAAAGATGCTTTGGATTTGGTTCAACAATACGATCATTCCGGAAAAAAGATTCGTGACATTGAACTTCCGGGACAAGGTTCAGCCAGTGGTTTTTCAGGAAAGAAGGAGGAGAAATTAATCTATTATTCCTTTAGTAATTATGTGACGCCTGGAACGATTTACGACTACAATGTAGATTCTGGAAAATCGAATCTTTATAAAAAACCCGCGATTAAATTCAATCCAGAAAATTACGAGTCCAAACAAGTGTTTTATACTTCGAAAGACGGAACCAAAGTTCCGATGATGATTTCGTACAAAAAAGGAATCAAATTAGACGGTAAAAATCCAACCATCCTTTATGGATACGGTGGATTCAACATTAGTCTAACTCCATCATTCAGTGTTTCCAATGCAGTTTGGATGGAAAATGGCGGAATTTATGCCGTTCCCAATCTAAGAGGAGGTGGAGAATACGGTAAAAAATGGCACGATGGCGGAAGACAATTAAATAAATTGAATGTATTCCATGACTTCATCGCTGCTGCAGACTATTTAAAAGACAACAAGTATACTTCGACCGATTATTTAGCCTTGGCTGGAGGTTCAAACGGTGGACTTTTGGTTGGAGCAACCATGACCATGCAGCCCGACGTTGCAAAAGTAGCTTTGCCGGCGGTAGGCGTTTTGGATATGTTGCGTTACCACACATTTACAGCAGGTGCAGGATGGGCGTATGATTACGGAACTGCGGCTGACAACAAAGAAATGTTTGATTACTTGAAAGCCTATTCTCCGGTTCACAATGTGAAGAAAGGAACATGCTATCCCGCCACGATGGTAACGACGGGTGACCATGATGACCGAGTAGTTCCAGCGCACAGTTATAAGTTCGCAGCAGAACTACAGGCAAACCAAGGATGTAAAAATCCGACTTTGATTCGTATTGACACCAAAGCGGGTCACGGAGCTGGAAAATCAACCGAAGCAATCATCAATGAAACTTCGGATAAATTTGCATTTACCTTGTATAACATGGGTGTTTTGAAGTGATTTATTCGAAAGGAAAAAGAATATAAAATGAAAATAAGCTGCCCAAAAATGGGCAGCTTATTTTTTTTAATTCCATAAATGCTCGGAATAGCACTCTATGTAGTACATCTTCTACTCCATGCATAAATCTTTCTCCTAAATTACTTCCTTTCCCTACATAAAAACAAAAACCATCAATGATGTCCTGTTCGGCTTCATCTTTAACTTTCAGTCTGTAAGCCATGTTTTAAGATAAGTCTTTGTTTTACTTCAGCCCAATAATGAACAGCTTATTTTAAATTATATATTTCGAATGTAAACTCTGAATATTAAAATTTTAAACAGGACAAGGAACAAAAGAAAATTCTCCACCCATAGAGCCTATTAGGTTTTCAAGTCCTGCCATTCCATCTCCCACTTTTCCGTAGCCTAAATAAAGAATGTCCTTATAAACATTGCAAGCAAGCTGAGCCATGGCTTTCGCGATTTCTTCATTTAGGTTGGAGGTATCCATAATGATTAAAGCTTCTGAAACCGCAGCATAGAGTTTGACCAAAGTCACTCCATAATTAGCTACAACCCCTAACATAAAGCCACCTACAGGATTAATTGTACCATAAGCAGCTATTCCCAATTGCATTTGAGCGATTAACTTTTCATATTCCTTTAAAACTCGCCCAATTTCATCCAATTGCGCTTTCATTGAAATACCACCGCCTCCCGTTCCATCGGGTAATATAGAGTAAACTTCGCCGGTATAGTAATCCACTTTAAAATACGATCCGGCTTTTAAAGATTCATCAAAAAAAGTATAGTTAGGTTCAGCAAAAATTTTCTCTAAAAATAGAGGATTCTTCTCGGCCAAAATACTGTAATGAAAGCGCTCTTCCTTTCTGGCATTTTCAACCAACATTAACTTTTTATCCTTTAGATGTGCAAATGTACTTTCTGGAAACATTTCTGATTCCAAAGCGCCAAACTGAATAGTTTTTTCCATGTTTTTTAGGAAATTATATTTGCCATCGCCCGATTTACTGTATGTTGAATATTTTGAAGTGGGTAAATAATCAAAAGAAAACAATGAATTTGGAGAATAAAGCGCAGGCCTGAATTTTAAAACACACGATCTAAAACCGTAAGGAAAAGTGAGACTTTCTTTGTTAATCGCTTCAAATGGAGCTTGCATCATACTTAAAAGTAAAGGCGGATAACTTAAAGTACCTTCCTCTAAATAGTCCACCGCTTTTTCTATTTCTCCTTCTCTTTGCGCAGTAAACCACTTTTCATTGCTTAATAAAGATGTCAGATATTCTGAAAGTTGAATGGATAAACTAGGCGCTTCGGGCTCGAAAGCTATAACGGTTCCACCCAACAGCATTTCATGCACTTGATTTACATAGTCTTTGGAGTTTTTATAATAATAAATTTGATTGTCCCATCCTGCGAGCGTTCTTCGAATCTCTGTATGACCGATTTTTAAGCTTAAATACAAACCAATCATTCGGTCTCCTAAATATTCATCTTTTTCAATTGGGAATTTGAATTTTGTGGATCCTTCAATTTCTTTGTCGTTTATTTTTACTTTTAACGTATGTTCAGATTTTAAATCAAAAGAATTATACACCAATAAATAAGGAGGAAAAGATAAATTAGAAAGAATAGAGCTGATTTCCTGTTTTAAAGAATCCTTATTGGTAGCGGGCAAACTAATTAAATTAGAAATATTTTTCTTTAATTCAGCATACGTATAATGTTCAGGAATTACTTCCAAAATCAAAATAGGCTGACCTATATTTAAAACTTCTAAATATTCAGAATCAAACGTATCATCATTATCACCATCTGTGGCGTACATTATTAAATCAAAATCATCCTGTTTAGATTTCAAAAGAGAAGTATAAATTTCAGAACCGGTTTCCTGAACCGTTATTTGCGCGTCTGGATAAAATTCCCGCACCATATTTTGCAATTCCTTTGAAAAAGCTTGCATGGATTCTCTTTCTCTATATTCTTCAGGCATACTCATGGAAGTGTCATATAGAATGCGCACTTTGGGTGAAATTTTATTTTGCTCAAGTCGTCCGAAAACGGGATTTCCATTATCATTAATTAAAAAATTAGAGGCTGTTAAACCTTTCACATTTTTTCCACTTGAACCGGTTGGAAAAATCTCTAATCTAACTTCTGGAAAAACTTTGGGCACTGCTTTTATTAAAACTTTTTCTACATCAGCTGTATTTCCAGGGATTGATAATTTCGCGATTTCTTGTTCGGAAAGTCCATCATACACATCGTTAGAAAAAATTTCTTTTGCATTTAAATTAATTGGATTTCCCACAAGAGATCTTTCTTGCATAAACTCTTTATTCTCACCTATTTTTTGAAAAGCAAAGCAAGGCGTAAAAGAATTAATTTGCGAAATGGTATGTGTAATTTGTTGTTTAAAATCTAAATTATTTAAGAATTGAACAGAAATTGTACTTCCAAATAAATCCTCTTTGCGAAACGATTTGAATAGCAATTCCTTTTCATCACGTGGATTCGATGCATTTCTATACGAAAGTTTAACTTCCACTTCGGAGTCCAAAACGTCGGCCTTACCGGCTTCTTGAAAATTGTTGGAAGGATTTTTTGAATGCAAACTTCCAAAAGCAATTGTTGGATCAAAAACATGCGCAAATTTTTCTATTCCATTTTCCGTGTAAACTACAGAAGGAACACCACCGATAGGAGCTTTCCATGCATGCGCAGCTTTTTGAAAGGCATCTGCTGTAATTTCTTTTTCAAATTGCTTAAGGAAATCTTCGGACTCTTGGATTGATTTTGAAACCTGCTTCACCGTTCCATTTTTATCACTTGCACCTAAATCAGAATGCCATTTCTCAATCTGGTCTTTACTTATCGGAGGATTGAATTCTGCTTTATACGAATGAAAAACAATGTTTTTTATTTCTTCTGGAGTAAATTGAATTTGCTCCAACACTACTTTTGCAGCAAATCCCGCCTCAGACAGCATGTCTTTTAAGATCTCAGCTTTATCACGAGGTGAACCCATTCCACAGCGAAGAGCTCCTTCTGCACCGAAAATGGTATACCGATGTGAATATTCAAAAATAGTTCCTTTTTGAGGAAGGACTTGGATGAAATCCCGCACGAATTCGGTCATTGCTTTTGGATCTTTTGCTGCGATTAAAGCTTTACGTCGACCTAAATAATGATCCGGACTTTTTTCGAGTGCTTCAATCATTTGCCGCCAAATTCCAAAAGGAGCATCTGCGGAAGTTGCTGCTTTTTGAAAACCTTCTTTTTCCGAACTTTTGCAATTTTGAAGATAAGGAGGAACCATTAATAAACCACTTGCCAAAATCGCTTGTTTGAGGAATTCCCTCCGTTTTAATTCGTTTAACATGTTATCCTGTTTTTAGTTAAGAGCCGAGCAAGATAGCAAATAATCAAAAGGAATTAAAATATCATTTTTTTTTAATAATTTCTCTTAGAATAAAACATAAGCTATCCAAAAATGAACAGCTTATTTTTATAACTTTAATCTCCAAGGAGTTTTATTTCATTACACACTGCATTTAATAAAAGAGAATTCCCCTCCCAAAGCACCGATTAAGTTTTCAATTCCTGCCATTCCATCGCCCATTTTCCCATATCCAAGATAAACAATATCCTTATAGACGTTGCATGCCAATTCCGCGAGTGCTTGAGCGATTTGATCATCCAAATTGGCGGCATCCATTAGAATGATGGTTTCTGAAACGGCCGCATAAAGTTTGACCAAGGTAACTCCATAATTCGCTACAACACCCAAAGCAAAACCACCAATCGGATTTACAGCACCTGCAGCTCCCACACCTGAGATTCCCAATTGCATAAGCGCAACTACTTTTTCATATTCTTTGATTACTTGACCTAGCTCCTTGAGTTGCGCCTCCACCGAACTACCTCCACCACCCGATCCATCGGGCAGATGTGCATGCAATTCTCCGGAATCTTTGTTGATTTTAAAATAAGCGGTTGAAGTTAAAGAATCATCAAAGAAAACAATTTCGCCGGCTCTAAAGATGCGTCGAGGAAAAACAGGGTCAATATCTCGTGGAACTCTGTTATTAAAGGATGAATCTTTTCGGGCTTTTACAAGCTCCAACAGTTTTTTATCTTTCAATTGGGTCAATGTGCTGTCTTGAAACATTTCCGATTCCAAAACCGCAAATTGCATCGTCTTTTTCATCGTTTCCGTGAAATTGGTTTTACCTTCGCCCGAACGACTAAATGTAAAGTAATTGGATGTAGGTAAATAATCAAAGGAAACCGTAGAATTTGGTGAATACAATCCCGGTTTTAATTTAATCATACACGATCGGAAACCACTCGGAAAAGTGATCGTATCTTTGGTAAAACCTTCATACAAAGGTTGCATCATCGACAATAACATAGGCGGATAATTCAATGTTCCTTCTTCCAAAAATTTCACTGCATTTTCGGAATCGCCTTCTCTGTAGGCATTAAACCACTTTTCATGACTGAGCATGGCCGTTAAATATTCCGTGAGACGAATGGATAAACTCGGTGCTTCTCCTTCGAAAGCCATCAAAGCTCCTCCCAAAAACATTTCATGAACTTCATCAATAAAATCACGTGAATGTTTGTAACTAGTTAATTCCGTATCCCAACCTGCCAATGTACGTCGAATTTTAACCCCTTTACTTTCTAAGGTCAAATACAATCCAACGATTCGTTCTCCCAAAAACACATCATTTCTTTCAGGAAATCTGAAGATAGCTTGATCAGAAAGTTCTTTGTCATTAATTTTCACCTTCAATGTATGTTCCTCTTTTTCGGAAAAAGAATGATATGTCATCACATAAGGTGGAAATGTGAGCTCTGAGAGGATACTCTTAACTTCTTCCAAAACAGCTACTTGATCAACTGCGGGAATACTAATTAAGTTCGAAATATTTTTCTTTAATTCATCATAAGTATGACTGCTTTTTACAACTTCAAGAATTATGATGGGTTGACCTGAGTTGTACACTTCCAAATAGTTGGCATCGAATGTATCGTTGTTATCCCCATCCGTTGCATACATAATTAAATCAAATTCACTTTGTTTGGCTCGTAATAAAGAGGTATAAATATCCGAACCTGTTTCTTGCAATTTAATTTCAGCTGCCGGATAAATTCCCCGAATGGAAGCTTCCAAATCACTTTTGAATTTTTCAAGATATTCTGTTTTTCGATAAGCATGCGGCATACTTAAAGATGTGTCATACAGCACCATAACTCTGGGTGAAATCACATTTTTATCCATTCTACCTACGACCGAGTTTTCATTGTCTGTTAATTGGAAATTTGCTGCAGTTAACCCTTCTATATTCTTACCATCAGCATCGGTAGGAAAGATTTCGAGACGGACTTCAGGAAACGCCAACGGAATTGCATTAATCTTCAAACCGGTAACTTTTTCTGTATTTCCAGGCAGCAAACTTTTTTCGGATTTTTGACTTTGTTCCTCTTCTTTTTCTAGGATTACCTTTCCACTTAAATTAATAGGATCGCCCATTACCGAACGCGCTTGCATAAATTCTGTATCTGCTCCTATTTTCTGAAGACTCAAACTAGGCGTAAAGGATTTGATTTGCGAAATCGTATGGGTTGCTTGTTGTTTAAAATCCATATTATTTAGGAATTGCAACGAAAGTGTGCTTCCAATTAAATCTTCCAACTGCCAAGATCCGGCAAGAAGTTCTTTTTCAATATGGGATTCATGTGCAGATCGATAGGCAAGACGAATTTTCACTTCTTTCTCTACCGATTGAATTTCTCTTGCATCTTTAGCTATCTTTTTCTCATTCTTTGTATGCAATTCTCCCGCTGGAATCGATGGGTCAAATACATGCGCATATCGATCTTCTCCATCCACCATATACGCGACCGAGGGTATAATTCCACCGCCGGGAGCTCTAAAATCATTTCCAAGTCTTTTGTAATCAAAATCGGACAAATGCGCCATGAATTGATTTTCAAAACTACTTGCTAATTTCTGAGAATCGGATACTTCTTTGACTGTACCATTTGAACTAGCTGCACCCAAACTCTTTTGCCAACTTTTCATCTGTTCCTTACTAATTTTTGGTTCAAATTCGGGTTGATAAGTACGAAATACAATGTCCTTGAGTTCATCTTCAGAAAACTGGATGTATTCATTCACGACTCTTGCTTCAAACCCGGCTTCCACCAACATATCTTTTAAGATTTCAGCTTTTTCGCGGGGAGTAGCCATTCCGCTTCGCAAAGCTCCATTCACGCCATTCAACACACTGTTTTCGGTATAGCGCATGAAATAATAGATTTGCGGAAGTATTTGGAAATTGTCTCTGACAAATTCGGTCATTGCTATTGGGTCTTTGGACGCAATCAATGCTTTTCGTCTTCCAATCAAATGATCAGGGCTTTTTTCCAGTGCTTCAATCATTTGCCTCCAAATCCCAAAAGGGACATCGGCGGCTGCTAACAAAGGTACGGTTGAGGTTTCTTCTCCTTCTTTGTTACAACTGTTGCAGCTTTGTAGATAAGGCGGAATCCAGATTAATCCACTTGCCAAGGCGATTTGTTTGAGAAAGTTCCGCCTGTTCGTTTCGTTTTTCATGATAAATTATTTTAGTTAAGAGAGAACCAAGATAATAAATATTCACCTAAATAATAGAACCGATTTTCAGAATGCATTGCTCATCCTACATAAAAGGCATAAACTCATTAAAACAACACAAAAAAAGTGAGCTTTTCTGGCTCACTTTTTTTGTTTCTGTATTTTTCAACCGCTTATTGATTAAAGTCAATCGTATCTTTTTCGGTATGACTTGTATTTACATTTTGCATAGGATCCACATAATCTCTGGCTTCTGAATAATCATAATCATACGTTCCCCCCATGCTTCCATAGGTGTGGAAACCGGTCAGGGAAGAACAATCCCATTTGCTATCTATATCGTCGGGTTTATCAAATTTATCATCCGGAAGAACCCCAAATTTTTTCCCGTCCTTGTATACGTTTTGCATATAATACGCCCAAATCGGTAATGCCGTTGCAGCACCTTGCCCGCGTGCGGTACTTCTAAAGTGGGCAAAACGATCTTCGTTCCCAACCCAAACTCCAGTTACCAAATTAGGCGTCAGTCCAATGAACCATCCATCCGAATTGTCGTTGGTCGTTCCCGTTTTGGAAGCTACTTCACTGTTGATTCCGTATTTAGTGCGTATCCATTTCCCTGTTCCTCTATCGGTTACTCCTTTCATCAGATCAATCATGGTGTACGCCACAAATTCATTGATAACTTCCCGTGTTTCCGGTTGGTAATCTTTGATGATTCTTCCAGTTTTGTCTTCAATTCGAACGACTAATTCAGGTTTGATGTAAATTCCTCCGTTGGCAAAGGTGCTCATTGCTCCAACCATTTCATACACTGTTAAATCCGCTGAACCCAAAGCGATGGTGTAATCATTGGGAATGTTACTTTCCACACCTAAATCTCGGGCGGTTTGTATCACGGGCTCAACGCCTGTTTGTGCAATCAATCGTGCGGTTACAACGTTGGTTGAGAAAGCAAGTGCGGTTCGCAAATCTTGGCTTCCACCGTATTTTCCGTTGGCATTTCGCGGTCTCCAATTTCCAATCTGAAATGCTTCGTTCGAAATGGTATTACACGGCGTATAATTCATTTGATTAATGGCTGTTACATACACAAAAGGCTTGAAGGTGGATCCCACTTGTCTTCGAGCTTGTTTCACGTGATCGTATTTGAAATAATCCCAATTAATTCCTCCCACCCAAGCTTTAATGGTACCATCTTTCGGATCCATCGACATCATTCCCACTTGCAAAATATGTTTGTGGTATTTTATGGAATCCATCAACGACATGTCTTTTCTAAATTCCACACCATCCCATGTGAAAATTTTCACAGAATCTCTTTTTCGGTTAAATTCAGTAAGGATTTCTTCCTCTGATTTTCCCATTTCTTTCCAGTGTCGATATGTGTCTGTATTCTTCATGGAGCGCTCAAAAATCCGTTGTCTTTTATCCTCAGCCAATCCATAAAATGGCGCTCTTGGATTGTTTTTATGTTCTTCGAAAAAGGTTTTTTGAATGGTTTTTAAGTGTTTTGCCACTGCCTCTTCGGCCAATTTCTGCATTCTCGAATCTAGAGTCACATAGATCTTTAAACCGTCTTTGTACAAATTGTATTTCTTTCCGGTTTCTTTTTCAAGATCCGCTAAGTATGCTTGAATTTCTTTTCTTAATTCATTTTTATAGTACGCTGAGTAAGATTCACTAATGGTATTAATTTCTTGGTGTTTAATTCCCAAGGGTTTTGCTTTTGCGACTTCCGCTTCTTCTTTGGTTAGAAAATTATATTTCACCATTTGATTTAGAACAACATTTCTTTCTTTGGTTGCACGTTCCGGCGCTCGCATTGGATTGTAATACACAGGATTTTTCAACATCGCCACGAGCATTGCGGATTGGTCTAGGGTTAACTTATCGGTAGTCGTACTAAAATATACTTTCGAAGCCAATTCCACTCCATTTGCACTGTAAATAAAATCGAATTTATTCAAGTACATCGCAATGATTTCTTCTTTGGTGTATCTTTTTTCCAATTCTGCTGCAACGACCCATTCCTTTAATTTCTGGATAGCTCTTCCCAATTTACTACTGGATCGATTTACAGTAAACAATTGTTTGGCCAACTGTTGGGTAATGGTGCTCGCACCTCCAGACGAACCACCGGATGTAATGGCGCGAAGCGTACTTCGAGCGTCAATCCCTGAATGTTCATTGTATCGAATATCTTCTCTTGCCAAAAGTGCATCCACCAAATGAGGAGGTAAATCCGCAAAGGTTATGGGAATTCTCTTTTCCGTTTCAAATCGGTCAATCAATACGCCGTCAGAAGAATAGATCTCGGAAGAGACATAAATATCGGGATTTTCTAATTCCTGAACATCGGGCATTTCACCCAAAAGACCATTTGCAGTTCCCCAAAAAAGTAAAAATATACCCAAAAGAACGGCTATAAATAATCCCCAAATTGTTAGAAGCATTCTCTTTACCGAAAATGGCTTGGATTGTTTTTTTGACTTCGCGGTTGTTTTTTTCACTGTTTTCATTCTGAGTCACTTTTGTCCACAATTAAACTTATATCTTCTATTCCAACCAATTGATTCTCACGCATGCCGTGCCAAACAGAAAGTTTGTATTCACCCGTATCTTTGAGCGAAATATTTTCCCGATAAAGTAAGTATAATTCTTTCAATCGATTTCCGGAACCTACCCATTCTCCATCTTGAAAGGCTAAATAATACTGTAAAGTATCTGTGAATTTCTCTCCTTTGGGTGTTGTTAATTCCGTAAAAAGATAAAGATTACTATATGGGAATTCATCGTTGTTTCTGGTCAATAAAAAGAAATCATACGTGGTGACGGTATCTTCCACTTCAAACTGAAATGTAACCGCAGAATCCTTGTTCCAATTGTTGTGAACGGATTTCTGCTGCTGATAATAATGAGGTGAATCACATTGTATAAAAAGCAAAGCGGATGCTAAAATTAAAAGGAGTTTACTGATTTTCATTTCGTTTATCGCCCGGATTTGGTTTATTCTTTTTCTTGAAATTTCTTGGTTTATTTGTTTTCGGTTTTGCCGCTTTGTTTTCATCCGTTCCAAAACTTGGACCTTTTGCTTGTGAACCTTTTGTTTGAGGGCTTTTTCCTTGAGAACCTCCTTTCGCCTGTGGGCCACCTTTCCCTTGTGGACCTTTGGCGTGTGGTTTTTTGGGACTCACTTTCGCGTCCGGTTTATTTGATTTCGGACCTTGTTTTTGCGGTTTTCTTCGGGGTTTTTGATTTTTTCTTTCAAAACGCTCCAAAGAGTTTTCTTGAATTAAATCTACATTTTCCTTTTTCACCTCTACCAAATCCTTTGCCAAATCTTCCAAAGAAGCTGTTTTCTCTCCTTTTTTGGTGGTTTCAATAAAACCTTTGGCTTGATCAACCGTGAATTTATACCAACTAATTCCTCCTTGTGAATATGAGAACCACATTTCCTTTTTGAAAACATCGATTTTCATGCAATTCGCAATTCCTTTTACGGTTTCAAACGTACTTTCCATCGGTGGAAAATCGTCCAAAGCGTCTAAATAGGAATCCAATTCATAGTTTAAACAGCATTTCAATTTTCCGCAATTTCCCGCTAATTTTTGAGGATTGATTGACAATTGTTGATACCTCGCTGCGGTTGTATTCACTGATCTAAAATCAGTTAACCACGTAGAACAACAAAGTTCACGACCGCAAGATCCAATTCCGCCAATTTTTGCAGCTTCTTGTCGATAGCCGATTTGCTTCATTTCAATTCGAACATTGAATGACGCCGCGAAATGTTTAATCAATTCCCGAAAATCAACCCGACCCTCTGCTGTATAATAAAAGGTAGCTTTGGTACCGTCTCCTTGGTACTCTACATCGCTAATCTTCATTTCTAAACCTAGTTCAGCAGCGATTTTTCGCGCTGTCTTTCTGGTTTCATCTTCTTTTTCTCGGAACGACTGCCAAGTTTCTATGTCCTTCTCATTGGCTTTTCTGTATATTTTACGAACTTCTTCAGAACTTTCTTCTACTCTTTTTTTACGCATTTGTATTCGCACCAATTCACCGGTGAGCGTAATTACTCCTATATCATGTCCACTCTGTGACTCCACTGCCACGATGTCACCTATATATAAAGAGAGATTGTTTGTATTTCTAAAAAAATGTTTTCTATCGTTTTTAAATCGAATTTCTACACAATTGAAAGCCTCCTGTCCGCCTGGCAAATGCATGTTTGACAACCAGTCAAATACATCCAATTTACCGCAACCAGAAGCGGGACCGCATGATCCGTTACTTCCACAGCCTTTAATCTTTGAACCATTACTTGTCGTTCCACAACCTTCACAACCCATAATCTGTAATATTTCCAACGTACAAAGATAGAAAAATAATAGGTTTAACTATTGGATTTCTTATTTTCCGAAAACTTCCTCAAAAGAATAGGTTGCATCCAATCGAATTCCTTTATCTGTTTCCTTTACTGTAGCAAGCTCATGATAGCAGTCGTGTTCGAAAAACAAGACATATTCTTCACGCGCTGCTTTTTGTAGGAAATCACTCTTCTCTTCCAACGTTAGCAAAGGACGGGTATCATATCCCATCACATACGGCAAAGGAATATGCCCCACAGTAGCAATTAAATCCGCTGCAAAAACAAGGGTTTTTCCTTTGTACTTAATCACAGGCAACATCTGTTTATCGGTATGACCATCGACAAAAATCACATCGAATCCCAAAGGAGAATTCACCAAAAGATTTCCATTTTCTGGTACATCGACAAAATTCAAATGGCCAGATTCCTTAATCGGCACAAAGTTTTCGGTTAAAAACGAAGCTTTTTCTCTGGCGTTTGGAACTGTTGCCCATTGCCAATGCGCTTCATTGCTCCAATATTTTGCGTTTTTAAAAGCCAATTCATATCCTCCTTGATTTGTATCCCACTGAATTGCACCGCCACAATGGTCAAAATGCAAATGCGTCAAAAACACATCCGTAATATCCTCTTTTGAAAAACCATAAAATGCCAACGAAGTTTCCAAGTCGTGATCGCCCCATAAGTCATAAAATCCAAAGAATTTCTCGGATTGCTTATTTCCAATTCCACAATCGATTAGAATTAATCGTTTTCCATCTTCGATCAACAAGGCACGCATACCTAAATCGATTCTGTTTTGACTGTCTGCAGGATTGGTTTTCTGCCAAATGCTTTTTGGAACTACGCCAAACATGGCACCGCCGTCTAATTTAAAATTTCCAGTTTGAATTGGGTATAGGTTCATTTTAGGATGTTTTGATTGGTACAAAAATAGAAAAATTAAGGAAGAATAAAAGAACTGTTTCTGTTTGGTAGAATTTAGGGATTAATTCATTCTATTTTAAAAATACAGGTTTAAAAACCCATAGTTCAAAATTGAAAAAAAATAACTTCAAATAATTTTCAATCTGTTTATTGCTAATTTGATAAGACTTATTATCTTCGCAAAAAGTTACGATTTTATTAGTCTGATGAAAACAATTAAATTCTTCCACCCGGAAGGAAAATTTACTTACTACATAGAGAAATGTTTCTGCAAAGTAGTGTACGTGGATCAACAACATCAATTACTTATTGAAGTTCATTCTACCGATGATTTGGATCATGTGGAAGAGGATTCCTTGCAAAATGAATTTTCGCAAGTTATTCTTACCATCGATGATTTTCCTGTTCCGTTTGAAAACTTGGACGAATTGGTCGGTCAAACCATTGACATTCCAACCAGTTATGTTGAAATCGAGGATGAGGAAGGAGAATTGGATGATTATTTATACACCCATGTCAATTTTTCAGAAGAAGATTTCGAAGCAGATGACAATGAGCTTAGCTTTTACAAAAATGAAGCAGGAACCCTTTGTTTGAAGTGGAAAGGACGCGTTCAGAACTTCACAGAACACGACGATGAATACATTCCCTTTGAGTTGGAATGTGAATTTTCAAAGCCAAAATTCGAGATAAACGATTAGTTTTCTGTCGATCGCACTGAAATTTTAATGTCGGTTAATTTTATACCTCACCGACCTTACTTATCTTTGTCCCTCGCAAAAATTAAAACATGAAAACCGAAAAAGATGAAAAGCTTCGTATAGAGGCCCTACGCTATCACGAAATCGGTAGAAAGGGTAAAATCGAAGTTGTACCTACCAAACCCCATGATACCCAAAGAGATCTGGCACTTGCCTATTCTCCCGGTGTAGCTGCGCCGTGTTTGGAAATTCAAAAAGATAAAAGTGCTGCTTATAAATATACGGCCAAAGGAAACTTAGTGGCTGTTATAACCAATGGAACCGCTGTTTTAGGACTGGGTGACATCGGGCCAGAAGCGTCGAAACCTGTGATGGAAGGAAAAGGTTTGCTTTTCAAAATATTTGCAGACATTGATGTATTTGATATTGAGATCGATGAAAAAGATCCGGAGAAATTCATACAAACCGTAAAAGCAATTGCGCCTACCTTTGGAGGAATTAATTTGGAAGACATCAAAGCACCTGAAGCTTTTGAGATAGAAAGAAGATTAAAAGAAGAATTGGATATCCCGGTCATGCACGATGATCAACACGGAACCGCTATTATATCCGCCGCTGCCTTATTAAATGCATTGGAATTAGCAGAAAAAAAGATTGACGAAGTTCGCTTTGTAGTGAATGGAGCCGGAGCTGCTGCTGTTGCTTGTACCAAATTATACATCGCACTTGGAGCCGATCCCAAAAAGATATTGATGTGCGATAGCAAGGGAGTAATCAATCATAAAAGAGAAAATTTAACGTCGGAGAAAATTCCATTTGTACGTGAAACCGACATCAACACTTTGATGGAAGCCATGAAAGGAAGCGATGTTTTCATTGGCCTATCGAAAGCGGACGTTTTGACGCCAGCGATGTTGATGGAGATGAATCAAAATCCGATTGTATTCGCAATGGCGAATCCAGATCCAGAAATCGCATACGATTTGGCAATGGGAACCCGTCCGGATTCCATTATTGCAACCGGTCGTTCCGACTATCCGAATCAAGTAAACAACGTTTTAGGTTTCCCTTTTATTTTTAGAGGCGCTTTGGATGTTCAGGCGACGAAGATCAATGAGGAAATGAAATTAGCTGCCGTTCGTGCGTTGGCTGATTTAGCAAAAGAACCCGTTCCCGAAATAGTGAATATGGCCTATAAAATTGGCAATTTGAGTTTCGGAAAAGAATATATAATTCCCAAACCTTTCGATAATCGTTTGATTACACGTGTTTCTATGGCCGTTGCAAAAGCAGCAATGGATTCGGGTGTAGCGAAAAAACCAATCAATAATTGGGCGGTTTATGAAGATGAATTGTTGAATCGAATGAACACCGACGAGAAGTTGATTCGAATGTTGCAGAATAGAGCGAAGCAAAATCCTAAAACCATTGTTTTCAGCAATGCCGCGGAATACAATGTTTTGAAAGCAGCTCAAATTGTGAAAGATGAAGGAATTGGACGTCCAATTCTTTTGGGAAATAAAGAGAAAGTAAAAGAAGTAATGCGGGAATTCGATATCCAGTTGGATGTTCCGATTATTGACCCCAAGTCCAAAGAGGCTGAAGAACATGTAAACAAATTGGCAGAAATGTTATGGAAAAAGCGTGAACGTAAGGGAATGACGCTTTACAATGCCAAACGTTTCTTGACCAACCGAGATTATTTTGGATCCATGATGGTAGAAGCAGGTGATGCCGATGCTTTCTTGACGGGAAGTACGCGAAGTTATGCCGCTTCACTAAAACCGATTCTCGAAACGGTAGGTCCCGCAAAAGGAGTGTCTAAGGTAGCAGGAATGATGATTGTGATGACCAAAAAAGGACCTTTGTTTTTTGCAGATACCGCCATTAATTTAGAACCTACAGCAAAGGAATTGGCGAAAATTGCCCGAATGACCGAATATGTCGTTCGTGGAATTGGAATTCGACCGCAAATTGCAATGCTTTCCTATGAGAATTTTTCCGGACGAACGGAAACCTCTAAAAAAGTACAAGAAGCCGTTGCGTTATTACATAGATCCCATCCGGATATGGTTGTGGATGGTGAAATTCAACCTGACTTTGCATTAAATGAAGAATTAATATCGAGTAATTTCCCTTTTTCAAAATTAAATGGAAAAAGAGCCAATGTTTTGATTTTCCCTAACTTGGCCTCCGGAAATCTTTCCTATAAAATTTTAAGAGGAATTGAAAACTCAAAAGTAATCGGCCCAATTTTATTAGGAATGAATAAACCGATTCATATTTTACAAATGCGTTCCACGATTGATGAAATAGTTAATGTAGCTACAATCGCTGTTTTGGACGTTCAACAAAGAGAAAAATGATTGCACATCTAAATGGGAAACTAGTTGAAGCATACCCAACTCACCTGATTATAGAATGTAACGGCGTGGGATATAAAGTAAACATCAGCTTAAATTCCTATTCAAAAATTGAGAAAAAAGAAAACATTAATATTTTCACCCATTTGATTGTTCGCGAAGATGCACACATACTGTATGGATTTCATTCGCAACAAGAAAGAGATATATTTTTGAAATTAATATCGGTAAACGGAGTAGGTCCTGCTTCGGGAATGATGATGATTTCTTCCATGGAAGTGGAAGAGATTATAGAAGCCATTGTGAATGCAGATGCGAAGGCACTTCAAAAAACAAAAGGGATCGGGACAAAAACAGCCCAACGAATTATCATTGATTTGAAAGACAAATTAGAAGGAGAAGAATTTTATTTTAATGTTAATTCGAATAGTTCTAAAAATAAATCTAAATTTGAAGCGTTAACAGCATTGGATGTTCTTGGAATACCAACTAAAACCTCAGAAAAAATACTGGAAATTGTCCTAAAAGACAATCCAGATGCAGCTGTAGATGTGTTGGTCAAAGAGACGCTTAAAAGACTATAGCTTTTGAGAAAACTTAATTTATACATGAAGAGGATGAAAAGCTTTTTACCGATAATAGTATTGCTACTATCTTTCGGAATAGCTAATGGACAGGAGCCTGATGAGTCAGATACCTTAAAATATCCAATTGGCAACCAAACCGGTGGTTTGTTTTTAGATAATCAGATTCAATATGAGGTGATTTACGACCCCCTAAAAGATCAATATGTTTTGTATCCAAAAGTGGGAGACATCATAGTGGGTCAGCCAATCTATCTGTCCAGTCAGGATTATATGGATATAATTCTAAAAAGAAACATCGATTCCTATTACCGAGAAAAATCAAGAGCGTATGACGAAATGTATCGTTCCAGTGCTTTTGGGGATAAGGAAGAAGAGTCAGGGAACATCCTTCCGAGTTTACGAATTAAAGGAAGAACCTTTGAAAACATTTTTGGAGGAAATGAAATTCAGCTGATTCCACAAGGATCGGCTCAACTTGATTTGGGATTATTTATCCAAAAAATTGACAATCCGCAACTACTTCCCCAAAATAGAAACACGATAACCGTTGATTTACAGCAACGTATTCAAATGAGTGTTTTAGGAAAAGTGGGAGAAAACTTGCAATTAAAAGCTAATTACGATACCCAAGCTGGTTTTGGTTTTGAGAATGAAATGAAACTTCAGTGGAAGAATATGAAGGATGGAGGTGAAGACGACATCGTTCAAAACATTGAAGTGGGAAACATCAGCATGCCTTTGAATACTTCTTTGATTACAGGAGCTCAATCTTTATTTGGAGTTCGAACGGATTTGCGTTTTGGAAACACCGACGTATCGCTTGTATTTTCGGAGCAACGTTCGGAATCAAAAAACATCACCGTTCAAGGTGGTGGAGTTTTAACGGATTACAAAATATATGCAGAAAATTACGACTACAACCGTCACTTCTTTTTAGGTCAGTTTTTCAGGGATTCGTATGACAATGCACTTACAAACTATCCCCAAATTTCAAGTGATATTGTGATCACACGTTTGGAAGTTTGGCGAATTGATAGAGGAAATGCCAATCAAGAAAATAGAAGAGCCACCCTTGCGATTCGAGATTTGGGAGACAATGGAAGTGCGCCAACCAACGGCACGCTTTACAACCAAATAAGTAATACCGGTGGAATTCGTGAAGCGAGTTCGGCACGATCGATTATGAATGGATTTGCTTTTGGAGGTCAAACTTACCAAGAAGGAGAGCATTATTTAGTCAATGAAAACGTAAAGAAATTAAGCCCAGGTGAATATACCTTCTATCCTTCTTTGGGATACATCTCATTGAATCAACCGATGGTGGATGGGGAAGATCTTTTGGCTGTTTCTTTCCAATATACCCGAAATAGCACTCCCGGGACGATATACAAAGTGGGTGAAATGTCGGATGAACAGAATCAATTGTTAATCACAAAATTAATCAAACCCAATACAACAGTAAATACCGCTTCACCGATGTGGGATTTGATGATGAAGAACATTTATTCCATCAATGCGCTGACCATTTCGCCCGAGGATTTTATAATGAATGTTGAATTCAAAGACAACAGTGAGAATTCGTCGGGAACGATCAATTATTTACCCAACACACCTGTTCAAGATCAAACTCTTTTACAGGTTATGAATATGGATCGTTTGAATCTGAATGGAAACTTACAAATGAGCGGAAACGGTCAATATGGAGATGGAATTTTTGACTTTATAGAAGGAGTAACCGTTGATTCCTATCATGGAACCATTATATTCACCACCGTAGAACCTTTTGGTGGTCACTTGGCGAATGTATTGGGTGATCCAAACTCGAAATACGTTTTTAAACAACTTTACCGTCAATTGCCCAACACTTTATCCGCCGAGAAATTAGCACAACGTTATAGCATAGCTGGACGTTACAAAGGAGAAGTGGGTGGTGGAATTCCATTGGGTGCATTCAATGTACCGGAAGGATCCGTAAAAGTTACGGCAAACGGAATGGAATTAATTGAAGGCGTTGACTATACGGTTGATTATCAATTAGGTCAAGTTACCATTCTCAATGAACAATTAAAAAACTCAGGCGTCCCAATAAATATCAGTTTAGAAAATCAATCTGCATTTAATATGCAGAAAAAACGATTTATTGGGCTAAATATTGACCATCATTTCTCAGACAACTTCCTTTTTGGAGGAACGGTAGTAAATTACCAAGAACGACCGATTACCCGAAAAGTACAATTTGGATCGGAGCCGGTGAGTAATACCATCTTTGGATTGCACACGAATTACACGGGTGAATCCGAACTTTTAACCCGATTAACCAATAAGATTCCCGGTATAAAAACCGATCAGATTTCTCAGATTAACTTTAGTGCAGAAGGAGCTTATTTAATGCCTGGACAAAATAGTTCAACCGGTGGACAATCTTACATTGATGACTTTGATGATTCTCAATCTCGAATTAGTTTGATGGATGTAGGTTCATGGAAATTAGCAAGTGTTCCTGGAACACCCGCTGGATATACCGGAACAGCACACCCTTTCTTCCCGAACGGAACAACCAATGATGATTTATCCTATGGAAATGGACGGAAACTCATGTCGTGGTATAGTATTGACCCTCGTTTTTACGGAATTGGCGGAAATACACCGGCTGGAATAACCGATGCTGAACTTTCAAAACACAAAGTTCGACGGGTTGAATTAAAAGAATTATTCGATCAACGTGATGTGATGGCAGGAACGGCTTCCTTCATCAATACATTTGACGTTTCATTCTATCCATCATTAACAGGTCCTTACAACGTTAATCCGGCAGCAACTGATACCCAAAATTGGGGTGGAGCGATGCGACCGATTTCAATTACAAACTTTATAGATTCCAATGTTGAATACTTAGAGTTTTGGATGATGGATCCGTATGCAGATGGTGGTGCAGGAAGTGGTGATTTATTGATTCAACTTGGAAATGTATCGGAAGATATATTGAAAGACGGTCAAATGATGTATGAAAACGGAATGCCTCATTCAGGAAATGGAGCAGCCGTTACAACCTCAACTTGGGGAAAACAACCTCAGAATTACCCTATTATTTACGCATACGAAACCGAAGGAGGTGCTCGAAAAGAACAGGATTTAGGATACAATGGATTGAATGATGCCGAAGAAGCAGCCGCTTACGGAATTTCAAACTTCAATCCGGTAACGGGTGAAAATGACCCTGCGTCGGATAACTATGTTTTCCATATGGATGACCGTTGGGGACAAACCAACGAAGCCGGATCAATCATCAGCCGATACAAATACTACAACGGACCGCAAGGAAATAACTCCACTGATAATTTACTGAATTCATACAGCATGCAGCCGGATGCGGAGGATATTAACTTGGATTACAACTTAGATCAGACCGAGCTTTACAATCAATATACAGTGAAAATTAATCCATCAGATTTAATAAATAACACTAGCAATCAGATTGTAGCGACCAAAGAAGTAGAAGTGAAACTTCCAAACGGCCAAACCGAAACCGTTAAATGGTACCAAATGAGAATTCCAGTTGATAACTTTGATACGGATATCAATGGCGATGGCGCGGATGACCTTGTGACTGACGATCAACTTTCGGCAGCGAAGAGTGTTTTATCTTCCGTTCGTTTTATGCGTATTGTAATGCGCGGATTTTCACAAGAAACAACCCTTCGTTTTGCAACGATGGATTTGGTACGAAGCAATTGGAGAAGATTTCCCAAAACTTTATTCCCAATTCCCGGTTCAACCAGTCACGAAGAAGGAGTAGATCCCGATGATATGTTGGCGAACTTAGAAATTGGTGAAGTAAATATCGAAGAGAATTCCACCAACGTTCCACCGTATGTATTGCCTCCAGGCATTCAACGTGAAGAAATGCAAGGAACTACGGGTTACCAAAGTCAGAATGAAGCTTCGATGGTTTTGAAAGCGAAACTAAGCGGATCAAGTCCGACCAAAGCCGTGTACAAAAACACCAATTTAGATTTGAGAAAATACAAACGATTGGAAATGTTTGTTCACGCCGAAGATTTATTGGACGCTACCAACCAAAGTATTGATGAAGATACCAAACTTTTCATTCGTTTGGGAAGTGACTATGCGGACAACTACTACGAATACGAAATGCCTCTAAAATATACAGCTAAAACGCCGGATGCAAATCCAGAACGAATTTGGCCGATTGAAAACCGTATCGATTTAAGTACAGACTTCTTTGTGGATGCTAAGAAACTAAGAGACCAAGAAGGACTTGTTAGTGCACTTGAACGATTCGCTTTCATTCCGGATGAAGAAGATCCAACCAAAGTTATTTACGTGAAAGGACGTCCGTCTCTAGGAGGAGTTACTTCCGTTATGATTGGACTTCGTTCAACCAATAGCCAAAACAAAGAAGTATTGGTTTGGGTGAATGAGATGCGATTAAGCGAAATCGATAACAGTGGTGGATATGCTGCCATGGCAAGTTTAGGTTTCACTTTGGGCGATTTTGCACAAATTCAAGTTTCAGGTAGTATTAGTTCTGCCGGATTTGGTGCAATTGATCAAGGACCGAGTCAAAGAAATCAAGAAGACTACAGAGATTATGCAGTGAATGCACAGTTGAAATTGGATAAATTCTTACCCAAAGAATGGGGTATGGAAATTCCTTTTAACTTCACGATGAGTGAGCAATTTGCAGATCCTAAATACAACCCATTAGATAATGATATTTTATTTGATGAAGATCCAAGAAAAGAAGAATTGAAAGATGTGGTACGAACGTATTCCCAACAGAAATCCTTTACTTTTAGTAACATTCGTAAAATTAAAGTAGGCAACAATAAGGCGAAATTTTATGACCCTTCCAACTTTGCACTTTCTTTTATGTATGCCGATGCGTACAACAGAGATATTTTTACTGCTTATAATTTAACCAAGAATTTAAAAGCTTCTTTAAATTACAACTACAGTTTCCCTGCGAATTACATTCGTCCATTGAAAGATTGGAGAGCGGTTCAGGATACAGCAAAATCTGCGAAATACTTGAAGTTCTTAAAAGAATTTAATGTAAATCCATTGCCAACGAGATTATCTTTCCGTACGGATATTGACCGTATTTATGCAGAACGTCAATACCGTGATTTGAATCAGTTCTATGGAGGATCTTCGTATTTATTCCCGGTTGCATTTAGTAACAACTTCTTATTCTCTTGGCAATACAACGTAGGTTTTGATTTAACAAAATCCTTGCGTTTGGATTATACTTCATCGACCCGAACATTGAATGACGGTTCTGCTTTTGAATATGCGGACAAGGGTTTAATTTGGAATAACTTATTCAAAGTAGGACGACCGGTGAATTATGATCATCAAGTTCAATTGAATTGGAAAACACCGATTCACTTATTCCCATACATGAGTTGGACGAGTTTGGAAGTGGGCGTAACCAGCAATTACAACTGGATGGCACGTTCGACTGTATTCCTCAACGCACCGAACACAAATGGACAAGGTTTGGGGAACATCGCTCAAAATGCAAACAACTTCAATATGATTGGTAACTTTGATTTACCAAAATTATATACCGAATTCAAGGGTTACGGAAAAATGGATTCTATTAAACGTGGACGAAAAAGAGAAGTTGATTCTTTAACGAGAGCCTACGACGGATTAAGTATGAAAGCTTTACGTAGAATTAAAAAACCCTATAAATTCAAAAATAAATTCAGAGGACAAGATTATGCATGGATGATAGTTTCCAGTGTGAAACGGGTTCAATTTAATTACAGCCAAACCAATGGAGCGGTAGTTCCCGGGATTTTAGCTGAACCCAATTTCTTTGGATTTGGTAAAAACGGAGGCGGTCCTGGAGCTGCTTTCCTTTACGGTACAGAGTTCGACATCAAACGAAGATTGGTAGAGTCTGGAAATGATTGGGTCACCCGAAGTGAACAGTTATTGGAACCGTACGAGATAACACGAGGAACCAACTTCACGGCGAGTTCTATGATTGAACCTTTCCCGAATTTGCGTATTGATTTGAATGCCAAACGTTCAACCACTTTTAGAAGTGCAGAAAATGCGTTTAACCTCAGAACCTTTGACAACCCGAATATCCGTACCTTTATCGACACTCAACAGAGCTTAAATAGTAGTAATATGGCGATTTCCACTGCGTTTAGTAATCCAGATGCTTTGTTCCAAAGTTTTATGGACAATACGCAGGTGATTTCAGAAAGACTGGGAATGGCGAATGGAATGTCACCCTTGGGCGATGGATATTACGATGGATTCGGATTATCGAATTACGATGTTTTAATTCCCGCTTTCGTTGCGGCGGTAGAAGGAAGAGATGCGCACAAATCATCGTTGGGTTACAACCGTAAAATCCCCATCCCAAACTGGAACGTTACCTATACTGGATTGATTAATGTGCCGATGATTAACCGAATTTTTAATACGTTTGAATTGTCTCACTCTTATTTATCATCCTATACTGTAAACGGAATTCAGTCGAATCCAAATCATTTCAATGATCCCATGGGACGAGATTTGGACAATAACCTGTATTCTAAAAATATTTACGGAACCGTCAATATGATCGAATCATTCTCTCCATTAATGGGTGTGGATATGACTTTTAGAAACAACTTCCAAATGCGCATTCAGTACAACCGCGATCGTTTGTTGACCATGAGTTTAAGTAACTATACATTGACCGAAGATTACGGAACCGAGTATGTAATCGGAATGGGGTATATTATCAAAGACTTGAAATTTAAAATGCGTTACCAAGGAAAAAATAAAACGATCAAAGGAGATATGAATTTCCGATTGGATGCGCGATTAAGAGATAGTGAAACTCGAATTCGAAGAATTCTGGACAATGATTCACAAGTTACAGGAGGTCAGAAATTATTATCCTTACAGTTTTCTGCAGATTATGATTTCAGCAAAAACTTGAACTTGAGATTCTTCTGGGATCAGATGATGTCTGAATATAAGATTTCTACGGCCTATCCGATTTCCACCATTCGAGCCGGTTTAAGTTTAACCCTTACCTTTGGGAATTAATAAAACGATTTAAAATAAAAAATAAAAATATTTAATGTTATGAATGTTCCACAAGAATTAAAGTACAGTAGTGACCACGAATGGGTCAGAGTTGAAGGTAATCATGCTTTTATTGGAATTACTGATTTTGCACAAGATCAGTTGGGAGACATTGTTTATGTTGACATTTCGGTGGAAGAAGGCGATGATATTGCCGCGAACGACGTTTTTGGATCCATTGAAGCTGTAAAAACAGTTTCTGATTTGTTTATGCCTGTTTCAGGGAAATTAGTTGAAATCAATGCAGCGCTAGAAGATGCACCCGAAACTGTGAATTCAGATCCTTACACAGACGGTTGGATTTTAAAAATTGAACTTACGGATGATTCCGATTTAGATTCCTTAATGGATGCGGCAGCTTATAGCGAAATTACAGGATAATAAAAATAAAGTTTATTTAAAGTCTGTCTTTTGGGGATATGTAATCCTCCTTTTGGTAGTAACTTTGATGCCTACCGATTTGATTCAATCCCAAGAAGAAAATTGGTTTATAAACTTTTCATTTAAACATGGAGACAAAGTGATTCATTTCACTTTGTTCTTCATGTTTACTGTTCTCCTCTACTTCACAACCTACTGTAAGAAAAAAATATACCTACTTGGGATTCCTATTCTCTTCGGAATCGGTATTGAAATTATCCAATATCTCATGGGAATGGGACGAACTTTCGATATTTTAGATATTATAGCCAATTCTTTAGGCGTGATACTCGCGTATAGACTTATTGTTAATAATAATTAGTCGCTCCTTAACAAAAGGAGTTTTCTTTTTGAGTTTGGAGTGTTTTTTCTAAAAGCGCAAATTTTAGAGGTAAAAAAATAGGCAACAAAAATTCTCTTTCAATTTGGCTAGTTGGTCTGATTTTATTGTTGGACGAATGTTATTTTTTTTACATTAGCACTTTACAAAAAAACAATCTACCATGACTCGTATTCTATTTTTTATTAGTCTAGCTTTTGCCTTTTCAATACAGTTATACGGACAAGAAGATACAAACCTCGCTATTCCTAAAATATTAATTTTTAATTATGATGATTCAGGAAATCAAATTGAAAGAAAGTATGAGTCGATGATTGTGAGCCGAGAGCAGACGGGTCCAGAACTAATTGCCGAATCTTATTCAGACCGTATTCAAGTATTTCCAAATCCAACGTCCGGATTCTTTTATATAGAATGGAAAGAAGAAATCAGTCAATTTATTCACTCAGTAGAAATAATATCTGCGGCTGGACTCATGTCAAAGTTTATGATAAATTCGACCATGAATAGATTGGAAATAGACCTTACTTCCAAACAAAGTGGAGTATATTTTATTCGTTTTATGTTTACAGACGGTAGCATTGTATCTAAAAAAGTTATTAAAATATAAATTCTGATAGAAATGAAGAACAATTTCTATATTCTTATTTTATTCTGTTTATTTTCGCCTCTTCTTGCTCAGCAAATCCTATTATCAGATTCTAATGGAGAATTAACGGTAAGTGGAATGGGAACGGCAAGTTATAAAGTACCAATAGCTCTTCCTCCTGGAATCAAAGATGTAGCACCCCAACTTACACTTGTTTATGATAGCTCTGGTAACAATGGCATGGCAGGTTATGGATGGAGTCTAGTAGGAATTTCTTCAATCAATCGAATTTCTACCCGATTGGATTTAGATGGATATATTGATGGAGTCAATTTCAATGAAAATGACCAATTTGCATTGGATGGACAAAGACTTAGTAAAGAACATATACTTGGTTCAGGGAATGAATCTAGATATTATACGGAAAGCTACACAAATCTTAAAATTAAATCTTCGGGAACGACGACTTATCCGGGAGCATCTGGTGAAGGTCCAGAAAAATTTGAAATCACATTTCCAGATGGTACCCAAGCGTTTTATGGATCTACAGCAAACTCGAGAGGTGTTTCTGAGTGGTTAATAGACACATGGGTCGATCCGCAAGGAAATACAATTAAGTATGAATACTCAACCAACGACAATGTTGTTTTTATAAAAAAGATTAAGTGGAGTGAAAACACAAATTTAATTACAAATGGTTATTTTAATGAAATTGAGTTCTTTTATAAATCTCGATTACGTCCTGAGGTAGGTTATTTGCATGGAGTGAAAATGACAAATAGTCGACTTCTTGATTATGTTTCAGTGAAAACGGGTGGTCAATTGTTTAAAAAATATGTATTGACACATTCTCAAAATGAATTAAATTACCAGAATGTCTCGCAGATTCAAGAATTTAATGGAAATAATGAAGCAGCAAATCCGATTGTTTTTGGGTATGAAAATTCACAAAGTGGTTTTAATAATTTCACATACTTCAAGTCAGCAGAAAACAATTACTTAAATAAAGTCTTGTATTCAGGTGATTATGATGGAAATGGACAAGTAGATTTTGTAGTTGACACAGGTATTTCAGGTAGAAAGTTATTTCTTAATAGTTTAGATGCTAATGAATGGACACCAATTAATCTACCAATTAATGGAATCAACATGCCTCCCCCAGTTAGTACTCTTGAAAACAATAAACTAATGCAACGGCAGTCAATTGTGAGCAAAACTAACAATGCCGGAACAGGACCTTATACCAATCAATCCATTAGGGATAACCATAAATTATCGTTGACACCGTATATATTTAATTTATCGGATTATTCCTTTTCAGAAAACTACATCCGTACTATTCCTTATCCTCATCTAAATTATGTGATTAATCCAGATGGTTGTATGAATCAACCTCAAATAGAGAAGTTTACCGGAACTCCTAAAACGCGTTTCTTAGAAGGAGACTTTAATGGAGATGGCATATCTGATTATATTTTAATAGGTAGTTATGAAGTAAATATGATATATATTGATGAAGACCCTGAAGCTAAACCAAAACCAGGTTGTAATCCTCATTTTACAAATCAGAATATTTCACCGTATTTCATAGATATGAATCCAAATCTTTCGGATTCTGAAGCTATTGCTGTGATGACAATCGGACTTGATTATGATGACAAGCAATTTGTCTTAGATTTTGATGGAGATGGAAAGAGCGATATTTTGAGTATTTCAAAGTTTGGAAACTATTTTGTTTTGACTTTAGGAGCGTCTAATCAATTTAAAGTACTTGCCACTGGAATCATTTCTGAATACAACCTAATGACGGACCCTGATAAGCAATTGGTTTGGGGAGATTTTAATGGAGATGGAAAAACAGATTTGATGATTCCTCATGCCAAAGGAAGTAAAAATTGGAGTATGTACGTATCTAAAGGAATTGTCTTTGAGAAAAGTATTTATACTGATTTTTATGAGTACATTCCTTATTGGCAGGGCGCACCTACTGCTAATCGAGTGAGAATTAAACAATATAGAGCTGTTGATTTAAATAAAGATGGGAAAAGCGATTTTTTAATGAATGAGTATGAGTCATGGACTCAGTCGCCTAATAATAGAGACGCAAGAGGACATTTTTATTTAAAACCAAATTTAGGATCGGATTCAAATGGGAAATTAATATTTGGCGCGGATCAACATATTCAAGTTGAATCAGAATACGGATATGATGATGCTATCCATTTACTTACAGGTGATTTCAATAATGGTAATCATGACATTGTTTTTATCCAAGGAAATCAAATATGGAAAGGGAATTATAAAAAAGATCAATCCAAAGATATGCGTTTAAAAAGCGTAAGTGAAGTGGGTGGTAAAATTTTATCAGAAATAACCTATCAACCTATGCTGCCAAATAGTGCAAATTCTGGGATGGGTGATGTGAATGGAACTTATTATTCTTCTAATTCTGAGGTTTATCCTTTTGTGGAAATTAAAAAAATGCCTAACTTAAATGTAGTGACTAAGTTAAAAGTTACTGCATTGGGTAAAACAAAGGAAAAAGAATTCAAGTATTTTGGATTGACTTCTCATTCGAGAGGGTGGGGAATACTTGGATTCAAAGTGATGGCACAAAGCAGTTGGGTCACTTCAGGAATCAATACAAAAATATGGCAAGTCAATCATATATCTCCTTCTCATAGAGGAGCAACCATAGAAAGCTGGTCTTTTTCTGGGAATAATCTTAATTTGATTACTAATCCCGTTGACAACCAGCTTTTGAGTAAAAAAACAGTCAGTTATTTATCTCAAAACTTACTGTTCGATCGGTATGTGCTTCTTCCAGAAGTCATTACGGAAAAAGATTTCTTAACCGGTATTTCTGAAAAAAGAACCCATGAATTTGATACCTATTATAACATTAAAAAATCGACATTAGAAATAGAAGGAGCCAATGCGAATTACGTCACTGACTATACGTATATGAATAATCCTAGCGGCACAGCTACTAATTATTATATCGGACGACTTGCCAAAAAAGTATCGACAAGCCAAGCGTATGGAGATACTCGAACTTCAGAAGAAAAATATACCTATACAGGGAATTTATTGACGAAAACAGAAACAAAAGGACACCATACAGATTATTTAACGGAAAACTTTCAATACGATGGATTTGGAAATGTAATTCAAAAATCAACTTCTGCGCCCGGAGTTTCCACGCGAATGATTAAAGATGAGTATGAAGCAACAGGGCGTTTTGTGAAAAAGAAAACGGATGTAGATGGACTCATAAGTACTTTTAATTACAATAGTTTAGGTCAATTACTTTTACAAACAGACCCATTAGGCTCACAGTTGAGCAATGGGTATGACCATTGGGGAAAATTAGTTTCTTCGCAGGTTTCAGGAACTTCTGCTACACCCCTTTTGACAACCTATAGTTACAGTCGAGATACAAATGGAGTCTTGATTGTAATTTCAGAGAATAATCAAACCAAAGAGTTTTCTGAAAGTCATACAGATGTCTTGGGAAGAACTTTTAAGTCCATTGTAAAAGGCTTTGCTTCGGGAACCAAAATCGCAAAAACAACCGATTATGATTTTCTAGGCAGAGTAACAAGAGAAAGTGAACCTTATTTTACAACTACCTCTCCTACGCAATGGAATACAGTAGAGTATGACGTATTGAGCCGGCCCATTAAGCAAACTGCTTTTACAGGCAAGGTTTCGAACATTAGTTACAATGGGCTTTCTGTTACAACGACTGAAAACGGGAAAACCAAAACTCTAACCAAGGACGCAATAGGAAACCTTGCTTCCTTATCTGACAATGGAGAATTGATTTCCTATTTATATTATGCAAATAATCAACTGAAATCAACCCATTATGGAAATCATACGGTAAGTATAGGAATAGATGGTTGGGGGAATAAAACCGCTCTTTTAGATCCTTCAATAAGTTCAATTCCTTATACGTATGCCTATTCTAATTATGGGGAAATTCTAGAGGAAACGACTCCCAATGGTGTGACCAATTACAGTTATTTGCCAACAGGAAGATTGGAAGCAAAAACCATCATAGGTGACAATACCCAGATTTCAATAAATTATCAATACAATTCCAAAGGACTCATAACCTATGAAGGAGGCGAATCCAATGGCAAAAATCAATCTACATCCTATACGTATGATTCTTTCTATAGACCGATAGAAAAACAAGAAACGATAGGATTTAATTCCGTTGATAAAATTTATTCTTACGATGTGTATGGACGTGTTTTGACCGAAACAACCCAAGTCAGCTGTACTACTTGTATAAATATTCTCGGCGCGTCTTCCTCTTTGGTCGTTAAAAATAATTACAACGCCTACAACGGCATTCTTGATCACATTACCGATAATGGTACAAATACAACCATTTGGAAGTTAACGAATGCAGACCACCGAATGCAAACACTTTCTGCGCAATTAGGAAATGGAATCACCATCAATAATACCTACACTACGTATGGCTATATCCATACCATCAATCATACAAAGACAGGAATAACAGCACCTCTTTCGCTCAATTATTCTTTTAATGCCCAAAAGGGAACGTTGACGAACCGTAAAAATAATTTCTATAATTATACCGAGAATTTTACTTACGATAATTTTGATCGTTTGCTTTCTTGGACTACTCCTACGGGAATAGAAACCAATACGTACGAAACCGATGGTCGAATCAAGAGCAATAGCAATGTTGGGATTTATTCGTACGACAACAGTTCACGATACAAGAAAAGTGCAGTTAGTCTCAATGCTACAGGAGATTCTTATTTCTCAGAAAGAACTCCGCAGACAGTAGTTTACAATGCATACAAAAAACCGGTTTTGATTTCAGAACAAGGTAGAGGAAGCATAGAATTTGAGTATGGAATTTACGGAATTAGAAATAAAGTAGTAGAATGGAGTACCGATTCTCCTACTGGAAATAATTCAGACATTTTTCGAACCAAGCTTTACAGCAGTGACGGTACGGTAGAAATCATCCTCAAAGGAGCAGAAGGCGGGCCGCCCGATCAGGGACCGGGTGGAATAGGAACCTTCGGTGTGCCGACAGAACCTTTCTTACGCATCATTACCTACGTTGGAGGAAATGCGTATTCAGCTCCTGCTATGTATGTGAAAACCTACTCAGGGACTCAAGTCTCTCCTAGTATAAATGCACAGTATCACTATTTACACCGTGATTTCCAAGGAAGCATTATGGCAATTTCCAATCAGATAGGAATCGTGATAGAACGCCGTCACTATGATGCTTGGGGCAATGTTTCTAAATTTACGAACAGCTGGGGCGTAACGACAGACAACCCAAATCTGATGGGCGGAGAGTTCTTCTTTGACCGAGGCTATACAGGCCATGAACATTTCTTCCGTGTAGGAATCATTCACATGAATGGACGTATTTACGATCCGGTTCTGAAAGGATTTATGAGTCCGGACAATTTTGTGCAAGACCCCAACAACTCTCAGAATTACAATCGGTATGCCTATTGTTACAACAATCCACTGATGCACACTGATCCAAGTGGAGAATGGGTGGTAGCAGGGTCAGCTATTCTTGGAGCTGCTATTATAGGGGCTATAATAGGTGGTGTAACTTACACAGGAATTTCACTTTATCAAGGCAATTTCACATGGATTGGGTTATTAAAAAGTGTAGGTATAGGAGCTATTACAGGTGCAGTTTCTGGTGGCTTAAGCTCAATAAGCTCAACAATGAGTACAGCTTCAAATACTTCTTTAAGTTTTTGGAACAATTATACGTTTAATGTTTTGTCAGAATTGACAACTCAATCAGTAAGTACGGTTTTATCAGGAGGGAAATTAGATTGGACAGTTATGTTAAGTAGTCTTGCAGGAGCTTATGTAGGTGCTAAAATAGGTAGTTGGAAACCTATTGAAGGCGGATGGGGAAGAAATGCTTTAGGGGAAATAGGGTTCAGTACAAAAAAAGGAGCTTTAATGGGGGCCACTTCAGGGTTTGCGAAAAGTTTGATAAGTCCTAATCTTTCTTTAAAAAGTTTAATGAATAATACATTTAATACAGCTAAACAAGGAGTAATAAGTAGTACAGCAATGGTTATGGGTAAAATAGCTATGTTTGGTGCAACATATATACCTACAGATAATCAGTTGGAATATGTGAAGAAAATGTCACAACAATATGGTGTGTCTTATGAAAATGTACAATGGAGAAAAGGAGGTATTTATCAGGGGATACAATCGCTTTTAGATTATAAAAGAGAAGTAACTTGGGGTAACACTGTTGCTACATTTAGAGATACATTACCTAAAACTTTTGGACACGAGTTTGGACATATTATTCAATTCAATACACAAGGTTGGGCAGCTTTTCAGGGCAGAGGAATTTTCGAACAACTAATATGGGGGTTGGATGCTTATGATATTTCAAAACATCCAAACTCGAATGAGGTTAATGCTTGGGAGTTACTTTATAATATACAATAAAATGAAATATATATATATCATAATAACATTATTTGTTTTTTTTATAGGATGCCTAACTCTTCCTGCTCCACATGTTTTTAGTTATGTTCCTATAAAGTCTGAGATTAAAAATAAATATATTCATTCTAATAGCAATATTCCATATCTCTATTTACCTTATTTTTATTTGAAAACTATTGAAAATGAAACAAAAATGTTTAGCTCATTAGAAATCATAAGTTTAGATAAATTAAAAACTATTAGATTAAGAATAAGGATTGATAAAAATAATGAACAATTACAATTTGATAGCGTAATTTTACAAACCTCAAAAATGCACTTTAAAATGGAGAAAACAATCTTGCATAAGGACTCTGTGTTTAATGAAGAGTATTCAAAACAAATAAAAATGTCAGATAGGATTTGGAATAAACAAATAGGAAATTTAAAAGATTCAATTTTGGTCAAAATCTTCGTCAAAAATGAAATTTATGACGAAGAATATTATTACGATGGGAAATAACATTCCAAATGTCAATGCACGGAATTAGCCAAGGGTTTATAACTGGCATAAGCGGAGGAGACATAGGACAGGGTTTTGTGAGTGGTATGGCGAGTAGCGCTGTAAGTTCTATAGCAGGGGGATTGAACACGGCTATAAAACTTAAAGGTACTGCTAGCGATATTTCTACGATGTTGTTTGGTTCTGTTGGCGGAGGAGTATCTGCCGAATTAGCAGGCGGTAACTTTTGGCAGGGTGCGGCAACAGGCTTGACGGTGAGTGCGCTGAATCATGTGGCGCATAAGATGAATGAAAAATCTATTTTATTAAAGTCTTTAAAAGGATCAGGATATTCTGATCCTAAAAATACAAAAGCTGAATTTTCGACGAATACTCTTGATGAATTAGTTGAAAAAGTACCTTTAATTGGTGATATGTATGAATTATCTGGAAAACCAGAATACTATGCAAAAAATAACCCGACAGGAAGTTCAAATTTAGATGGTCATGCTTTTGCAAAATATGATGGAGATATGACTAAATTAATCAATAAACCATATATTTATGTTTATAAAAATGCTTTCAGATCTATTTACAATACAGCATCAACTTTAATGCATGAATTTTACCATGTTTATACACATAATTCAGGAATATATTTAAATTATTTCAATCGTTTTCGAAATCACCCATATAGAGATGGACTAATGTCAAATTTAATGGAATATAGTGCTACTAATTTTGAAGTAATATTAGGAAATACCTCTGCAATATATGCAAAAGACAATTATTTAAGAATGTTTAAAGCTTATGCGAGATAAATTAATATATATATTATTGTTTTTAAGTCTCTTGTCATGTAATAAGAAGTCTCAGGATTGTTATTGTAATAACAAAGATTTTTCATTTAGCATCTCTGATGGGTTTATAAGTGAATATAATTCAAATAAAGAAATATTCAAATTGGAGTTTCCATTGGATTCTGTTACAAATATCTTTCTAACTTTATCAGAAAGAGAAATGCATCAAATTAAACAAATATTATGTAAATATGATTTTGTGAATTTAGAAATAGATAATGAACGAAGGACAAAAACAAATACAGTAATTTCAGGACCAAACTATAGATTTTCTTTGAAAGTAAATTGTAAGAATATGTCTAAAGAAATCGTTTTAGATAATAAAGTAGTTTATAATAATTCAAGTAAAAACAACGAAAAGTTCAAAGAGTTATGGGGAGAGATTTGGGATATTATTGTTAATAAGAAAAAGATAAAAGAAAAGATGCCTAATTTTTAATGATTTATTTTTAGAGAATATAAAAGTATTTGTAATATTCATCCTAAACAAAGGATGATAGTAGGAATTAGCAGAGGAGACATAGGACAGGGCTTTGTGAGCGGTATGGTAAGTAGTGCAGTAAGTTCTATAGCAGGGGGATTAAACGCAGCTGTAAAACTTAAAGGTACTGTCGGCGATATTTCTACGATGTTGTTTGGTTCGGCTTCGGGAGACTTATCTTCAAAACTAATGGACGGTAACTTCTGGCAAGGTGCGGCAACAGGCTTGACGGTGAGTGCGTTGAATCATGTGGCACATAGGATATCAGTTTCCATACAAAACAGTAAACGAATTGTAGCTGGGATTTATGGGGCAGGTGGTGATGAAGCAGGTGGAAACCCCACATTAGAAAAGATTGTAAACGACAGGGGTGGTAGAATGTTTACAAGTTCTTGGGGATATGGAGATACAGAAATACTTGATTATTTAGAAGCGGGGTATAATGATGGTAAATCTGTTGAGATATTTGGTTATAGTAGAGGTGGGAATGCAGCAGTAAGAATAACAAACTTTTTAGGAGAGAGGGGGATTGATGTTTCGTTATTAGTAACTTTCGATCCACACAGTTTAATAGGTAATTCATTTGAGCTTTTGTATAACAATGTTGGTGTCGCCATTAATTTTTACCAACAAAACCTCCAGTCTGGTCTTTTTGGAAACAACCCTTTTATTGGACAGTCTGTACATTCTAAATATATCAATGTGAAAAATCACAATTTTTATGGGACTGTTTTTCCTATGAATACCGTAAGCGTAGGACACGTAAATATTGTACGCTATGTTCGGGAAAATTTAAATTATGGATTTTTGAAATAAATTACTATGAAAATCACACTTTTTAAAACAGTCATAGCTTTTCTTATTATTTTTATATCAGTATATTTTATTAATAAAACAATATTAATTGGAGATAAAGAAAAAATCATCTTATTTATTAAAGTAATTGACAATGAAACTGGAGTTTCATTAACAGGAGTAGATATAAGTATTAGCGAACAAAGAACCTCATTTAAAATACCAATCCCGGGAACGATTATGAAAGAGTATCATGTTATTTTCAATGCTACATCAAACGATTTAGGGGAAGCTGAATTTGTGGTAAAAAAAAGTAAAAAACATATAATTGAGTTTCACGACAAACCGAATCATAAGTATGCTTCAATTGAAGTAGATGCTGGTAAATCAAAAAATGATACTATTATTATAACAAAAAAAATGTAAGTATGCTGTACTTCTGGCAAGGCGCTGCAACGAGTTTGACGGTGAGTGCACTGAATCATGTGGCGCATAGGATTAAGATAAACACAAGAATTGATGCGCAATTTGAAGGTACAGGCATGAATCCTAATGATAAAGTTCCAAATACACCTTCAGAATTATTAGGTGAAGCACACAAAGTAAAAGATACTTTACCAGAATTAAAAAGGTTAGATGAGCAAGCCAATTACCCAGGAATTGAATTAGGTCGTGAAAATACAATAAACTTACAAAGTAAAAACATTGTGATTAAACATATGGAAAACCCCTATACTTACCGTCAGTTAGCAATCACTATTGGTCACGAGCTTGTTCATTTTACTCATTATAAATTAGGGTATATGAATGATTGGAAAAGAATAACAAGGAGTAAAAGTCAATTATTGGCATTTAGCGAGGTCAAAGCATATCAATGGGAGTTATATTGGGGTGGAAATATTAACTATGGATCTATATATTCACCTTCTCAATGGATCAACATTAAACTTAAAGGATCAGGTATATTACCCCAAAATTTCTAAAAAATGAAAAAATTATTAATCATATTTGTTTTTCTTTCAATTATAGTAAGGGCTCAAAATATTAAGTTGTTAAGTAATGAATTATTGATAAGTAAGGATTACGAGTTATATAATAAGGTAGTCTTTGGAGTTATCAATGATGCAGATGATAAACTGTTGTTTTATAATTCGACACGAGATTTTAGATTCTCAGAAGTTAATTTTGATAGTGTCAATTATGAATTGGGGATGAACGAAATTGAATATGATTTAAGTCCAAGACTAATTGTTAGAGACTCCAATGATAAAATTATTGAAGATATGTTTTGTTCTGCTGACCACGATTTTGCCTTTATTAATAAGATTGATACGATGAATTTCACTAAAAATGAATTATTTGAAAATTTTTTACAAAAAAGATTGATAATTATCAAACCAAATGAAACGTTTTATTTTGTCAAGTACTTATCGTTGCCTAATTTGAAAAATAAAAATAATACTTTTCAAGAATGCTTTCCATTAGAAAAAAGTGAGAATTATACATTTAATATAGAATTAAGTCAGAGCAAAGAATATTTATTAAAAACTTTTCCTGAAGAATATATAAAAAGACTCAAAAAAGAAAAAATAAAAATATTTGATGGTAAAATAATTTCGAACCAAGGTACTATTATATGGATTTCAGATTAAATGCGTTATAACCAATGAAAAGACAAACGATTTTTTTCATTCTGATATTTTTATATCAAATGGATTATTCACAGGGATTATCCTTGAAAGTGTACAGTGATACAATATATGCTAGTAATGATTATGAACTTTTTAACAGAATATCTTACGGTATAACAAACAACACCAATCAAAAACAGTTATTTATAATAGATAATAAGGGTTTGAGGTATTCTTATTTTTCTTTTCCAAGAATAGAAAGTAGGAACAGCGATTCCATTTTCTCTGCAAAGGTCTTTAACCGCTTTGCCTGAATCATATTCTTTCAGAATGTTGATGATTTGAACTTCGGTAAATCTTGATTTTTTCATAACAGTAAATTTAATGTAATTTTATATTTTTAAACTGTCCGAAAAAGGGGGAAGTTTACCAAAGTGGGAAGGCTACAATAACTTTTAACTTATAATCATGTATATTTATTTTACGGTATTAGTTGAATCTCGTTCCTTGATTTGGGAAAGAGCTGTAATTGGGCTTGACGGTCAGTGCGCTGAATCATGTGATGCATAGAATTTCGCCTGATAATGGCTGGGAAAAAGGCGAAAAAAGTGATATAGGAAATAACACTGATAAAGCGGATGATACTATTACTACTGGAAAAATTATATTTGAAGATTTAACAAAAAGACAATTAGGTGATTTTAATGTCATTCCTGAAAACGGAGAACCAATATCTCATGGGAATGGGGCGAACATTTGATATTTTAGATATTGTAGCCAACTCTTTAGGCGTTATAGTCGCGTATAGACTTATTGTTAATAAGATTTAAACAAGTTCTAACCTTTATCATTTTGATTTCCAATAATTTTACCTTTATTGAGCGGTAAAATTTTATTCATGAGAAAAATTCTATTTGCCTTATTTTTTCCTGTGTTTTTATTTGCTCAAATTCCCGATTACTATTTAGGAATCGATTTTGATCAAACGGGAGATGATTTAAAAGAAGACCTTATTGCTTTAGTGATTGCCACTCATAGTGTAGATTTAACCTATACGCCTGGCGTGTGGAATGCACTTAAAGAAATTGATTTAGACCCCGAAAATTCAGACAACGTGCTTTTGATATACGGATTTGACGATGCGAGTTCCGATGTCACCGAACATAGATCGAGAAATGTAGACGATAGTTGCCATACTAATAACTGTAACGGATTGTGGGTTCGGGAACATACCTATCCCAAATCTTTGGGTAATCCAAATTTAGGAACAACCGGTCCCGGAGCAGATGCACATCACCTTCGACCGATAGACAATCAAAGAAATAATACACGTTCAAACCGCGCATTTGCAGATGGCACAGGAATGTCTTCGTACGTTACGCCCACCGGTTTGTTTTATCCAGGTCAAGAATGGAAAGGAAGTATCGCTCGTATGATGATGTATATGCACATTCGGTATGGACAAAGAACGCCTGCAAATACTGTGGGAAGTGGACCCAACACCTACAGTGTAGAAATGCCTGATCTTTTCCTAAAGTGGAATGCTGAAAATCCGCCAACGGAACCAGAATGGGTTCGAAACACGGTTTTGCAAGATTTGCAAGGAAATAGAAATCCATTTATTGACAATCCGTATTTAGCCACCGTAGTTTGGGGCGGACCGGATGCCGACAATTATTGGATCGAAATGACGACGACCGAAGTGGAAGAATTAAATACCCAAGTTTATCCAAATCCAGCGAAATCTAAGGTTACAATTCAATCAAATAAAAACATAGAATCCCTTTCCCTTTATTCTATGACTGGCCAATCCATTTTTAGCCAAAAGAAATTTAATACCTATGAATTTGATGTTTCAGCCATTGAGAAAGGAACTTATTTGCTGTTAATTTATTACACAGACAAAACCAAAGAATCAAAAAAGTTGGTGATTCTTCCGTAATCTTTGTACCGTTTATTCAAAATTATTTTATTCAAATAAAAACACATTTTAGATTCTCATCGACTAAATTCATTCACTCCAAGACGGATTGGTTTTATTTTGTGTGCGGAATTTAGCATCTTTGCATTCTTAATTTTAAGGTATGTCAGTTCAAAAACCTTCCCTTCCAAAAGGGACTCGTGATTTCTCATCAGAAGAAGTAAGTAAAAGACAATATATTTTCGATATCATTCGCCATCAATTCCAATTGCATGGCTATGCTCCTATTGAAACCCCTTCTTTTGAAAACCTTACTACATTGACTGGAAAATACGGTGAAGAAGGCGATCGACTGATTTTTAAAATCCTGAATTCAGGAGATTATTTATCCAAGACAGACGAAAATTTACTTCAAGCCAAAGACAGTCAAAAATTAATTCCTCAAATTTCAGACAAAGCCTTACGCTACGACTTAACCGTTCCATTTGCACGGTATGTTGTCCAACACCAAAACGACATCACCTTTCCATTCAAACGCTATCAAATGCAACCCGTTTGGCGAGCAGATCGTCCACAAAAAGGGCGTTTCAGAGAGTTTTATCAATGCGATGCCGATGTGGTTGGGAGTGATTCCTTACTTCAAGAAGTCGAACTAATTGCTTTGTATGATTCCGTTTTCACCGAATTAAAAGTTCCCGTGGAAATTCATTTCAACAACCGAAAAATATTAAGTGGATTAGCCGAAGTTGCCGATATATCCAATCAGTTGATTGATTTTACAGTGGCTCTGGATAAATTGGATAAAATTGGCGAAGAAAAAGTCAAAGAAGAAATGATGGAAAAAGGAATTCCAACTTCTTCCATTGAAAAACTTTCTCCTTTGTTCCAAATGCAAGGAGATTTTGAATCTCAATTAAAATCATTGGAAGAAATACTGAAATCTTCTGAAATCGGAATGAAAGGAATTGAAGAAATTGGATTTGTATTTCGTAAAATTGAAAAATTAGGTTTGAAATCTGCAGATTTGGTTTTGAATTTAACCTTAGCTCGTGGTTTGGATTATTATACCGGTGCCATTTTCGAAGTAAAAGCGAAAAATGTTCACATGGGATCCATTGGTGGTGGCGGTCGTTACGACGATTTAACCGGGATTTTCGGACTCAAGGGAATATCGGGCGTGGGAATTTCCTTTGGATTGGATCGAACGTATTTGGTTTTGGAAGAGTTAAATCTTTTCCCGGAATCCATTCAGAATTCATTGGATGTGTTTTTTGTGAATTTCGGAGAAGCGGAAGCCGACAAAGCAATGGAATTAGCCAAATCTTTGCGCGCGAAAGAAATTCGTTGCGAAGTCTATCCCGACAATGCGAAAATGAAAAAGCAAATGCAGTATGCCGATAAAAAGTCCGCAAAATATGTGGCAATGATTGGTGAAGAAGAATTAAAATCCGGAAAACTCACTTTGAAAAACATGGAAACCGGAGAGCAACAATTGATTTCAGAAATAGAATTGTTGAATTATTCGGCATTTTAATTAATCGAGTTAAATCACCTAACTCCTTCTCCGCCTTGCGAATTACCTCTAACGCCATCTCCCTCGCGTTCGATGTTCACTTGTCTTGGATTTCCGGTAAAGTCAACTCTTGAGTCCTTACTCACATAGGCATTTATCATTCGTTGAACATGAATGGCAAGTTTGGATCTGTTCTTAAGTTCAGCGTCCAATTGCTGAACGACCAAGTTTCCAGCCTCAATGGTACCGCCAGATGCCGTCACATTGATAAGTCCAGCTTGTCCAGCAATCCGTAGGTGAGAATTACATCGTGCATAAATTACGTCCGAATCAATTTGAAGAATATCGATGGTCGCCCCAGTATTGGAATCAATCGTCGTTGTATTGTTTTTCAACGGAGAATTAATTTCAATTTTTGAATGGGTTGATGCGGAAATCGAATGCAAATTCATATACGTCACATAAATATTAATCGGTTTATTGGAACGAATATGACCGTTTACAATCAACGACAAAGTCCCATTGTGAACGGAAGTTTCGATGTACGGAAGAACTTTAGCTTCGGCTTGAACTTCTACCCTTTCCATCGGTCCATGCACCATAAAAACATTGAATCCATTGTTCGCCGAAACAGCTGAAAAACTGCTATTCAAAATCCGTGTTTCAATTACCAAATCGGAATTATCTCTTGGATTTGAATTGATGTTAATTCCAACACAAGCTGAAAGTAAAAATGCCGCACAAGCAAAAAATGAGAGAGAAATTGTTTTCATACACCTTAAAGTTTTAGAGTGGGCAATGTATGAAAATTTAAATTATTTTGTAGAATCCTTCCTAATTCTCACTTCAAGTCATTCATCCAAAATTCTATCAAGTGGATAATGAGAAGGAAGAAAATCTATTTTTCATTCCCTTCGATTTCTTGGTAAAAGAAAAATGGACTGGCTGCTTTTATTCGAATTCCACTTGAAACAAAAATCTTTGGTCAATAGCAGAATCCAAGTTACTTGCTAAATGGGTAATTACCACTAAAATTCCTTCAAAGTTTTCTAATTCTTGCAAAATGATATATTAAATGGGATTTTGGGTTTGGTGCAATTTAAACTGGTCTAATCTCTGTCGAATAAAAAGCAGTGCAGCCGCTTCATTTAACAAAAGAATAGAGGTTCGCTTACACTTTTTTGAAAATGAGGATTAATACACAAGAATACGTTTGATTAACATCTCACTTTTCCATACCCCATCGATTTGCATTCGCTGATATACACTTCCATAAATTCTCTTTCGGTCCTTCTTGCCAATTGTTTCGCACTCTCCGTTTTTTCCGTTTTGGCAAGTCATCCAATTAAATAGCAACTCCTTTGGGCAATGTTATTTTGTTAATCTTTCATGGATTTCAGGGAATGATTTCGCTGCGAAATAAACGATATTACCAAAAGTTAACAGTTCATTAATCAACCAGAAAAAACCTCTCGAAAGTGAGTGGATTTTATACTAAATTTACTTACTTTTCTTATAACTTGACAAACTCTCAATGATAAGGTCAATTTCTCTTTCCCAAAGAATCAAATTATACGCTCTTATTTTCTCTTCACCCACATTTTCATCAACCCACGCATTTCTTTCTTCGTATGTATATTCTCTCCAATTTTCTGGAAGTTCAAGTCCTAATGTTTCTTTTACATATTCTATTGGTTTGGTGTGAATGGTTTCACTTGCACCGATATAAGCCCACATGTTCCTATCACGCATAACAATGGTTTCGATGTTGGTAGAATCGAAAGGCTTTCTTGGGGGGCCGTATCTAAAAGGTGTGGACTTTTTTGAAAGTTCACCTGTATCGGTATTGATGAAGATGGTATAACTTTCATGGTAATCGAACCAGCACTTGTCGTAATTTTCTAACAGATATTCTCTAATTTCAGTTCGGTAGTTGTCTACCCAATGTTGTTCTGTATTTTTCATAACTTTCTTCTTTTAATGATTAAACTTTCTATAATTTCATGCAATTGCAATTTAAATTTTCACGGATACCAAACATTGCTACAGTTGTGTCCTTCTAATTATGTGCAAAAAACAAGAAGAATAAAAAAGGATTGATTCTTTGACTTCTTAAAATACGTAGAAAAAACGTCCCATTTTCCATCCAGTGATTTCAAAAAAGACGATTCGAATTTCCAATTCTTTGCCTCTTCAGAAATTATCCCAATTGTTTTCAAAATCTTTTGATTGTTGATGACTTCCAGAATTCTCGGTTTCTTTACAAATCTAAAAATCATAGAAGACAAAATGTGTCGCTCAAATTTTAAATTGACTTGGTCTATACTTAAAATTTTAACACTCTTTTAAAACGCTGTCTATCAACATGCAATGAGCTATTTAACAATTCTCCAACAAAATTTTAATAAAAAGCAAAGGAGTTTGGGAAAGATTCTTGCGTTACTTTCAACCAACAACATTAAAAAATCACACTATGATCCCATTTAAGAAAATCGCAATTTCAATGTTTGTTTTCGGACTTGCGGGCGTTTTCGTTGCCTGTTCCAATGACGATGATTCGCCAGGAATTCCAGACGGTGAAGGTCGATTGGCCATTTCCGCTAGAGCAACGTACAATCCCATGATGTCTGGACAAGGACAAAAAACAACCGTTGTGGAACTTTCGAGCTTTCGAGTGAATTTCTCAGAAATTGAACTTGAATACGACGGCATTATCGACGAGGATAATATGTATGGCAGCGAAGATGATATTGAATTAAAAGGTCCTTTTGAAATCGAGCTTTTATCTCCGACTCCCGTTACTTTTGCAAATGTTCTATTGCCCAACGGAAGATTGGAAGAGATTGAATTTGAATTTGAAAAGAATGCAAACCCACAAAGTACCCTTTTTAATCAAAGTATGCGAATGGAAGGAACCATCAACGGTGCACCCTTTGTTTTTTGGCATGATTTCGAAGAAGAAATTGAAGTCGAATTTGAAGAAGGAGGTGAACACACCATTATTTTAAACGATGAAAACGGTATAACCATTGACTTTGATTTGACAACTGTTCTTGACGCCACTCCTACAGTAGATCTTTCTTCCGCAGTGGATGGAAATGGCAACGGTATTATTGAAATCGGACCAAACGATACCGATGGAAATCAAGCCTTGGCTCAAGCTATGAAACAAGCTATCAAAGCACAGATTGATTTATATGACAATTAATTACGTCCCTAATTAAAACTAGAAATCCCCGATAAATTGTGAACTTTTTAACGGGGATTTATATTTTTTTAAGGCTAAGGTTCTGGATAAAAACGAATTTGTTTTCTTATTTTTAAGAATACAATTCCATGAAAAAACGAATCTATTTTTCCTTCTCATTCTACTAATTTTCTGTTCGAATGTCAAACAAACCGATGGAGAGAAGAACACACCTCGATTTCAAATTACTCCATTAAGATCGAATGAAGTTGAATGACAAAGAGTTCCTAAAACTGAAAACAATTTCAATCTACCTCGATGGTGAAAAAGTTTTTCCAAGATAATTAATTGAAAAATAATCCATTCCCACATTTATTTTAGTAGATCGAAGTGAATTCAAGCCAACTCCTGATTATATTTTAATATTTTCTTAGTACTTTGCAGCTTCAAACTCAAAAAGCTATGCAAAATAAATCCCTAGAAGATTCCTTTTTTGGCAATCAGGTTTTAGGTCATCCTGCCGGATTATTTGTTTTATTCTTTACTGAAATGTGGGAACGGTTTTCATTCTACGGAATGCGTGCCCTCTTGGTATTATTCTTAATTAGCTCCGTAGGAATCGGCGGTTGGGATTGGCCCAGAGAAAATGCTTTGGCTTTGTATGGAACCTATTTAGCCTTACTTTATTTAACTCCAATCATTGGTGGTCAGTTAGCAGACCGTTATTTAGGCTATCGAAAAGCCATCATTATCGGTGCTGTAATTATGACGGCTGGTCATGCGAGCATGGCGATTGAGTCTCCTTTTTTCCTCTACTTGGGATTGTTTCTTTTGGTTATTGGAACGGGATTCTTCAAACCGAATATGACTTCATTTATTTCGGTATTATACAAAGATCATCCCGAAAAGAAAGACGGTGCCTACACCATTTTTTACATGGGTGTAAATGCAGGAGCTTTCTTAGGAATTATGCTTTGTGGGTATTTGGGAGAAATGGTTGGTTGGAGCTGGGGCTTCGGATTGGCAGGTATTTTCATGTTGTTGGGATTGCTTCAATTTACATTGGCACACGGTATTTTTGGGAATGTAGGTTTGACTCCAAAGAGAATGCTGGAGAATGAAACGCCCGAAGAAAAAGAATTATCAAAAAAAGAAATCGATGAGGCAAAACCCAACCCCTTTACACTGATCGACAAAATCATCATTGGAATTGTTGCCTTGGGTGGGCTAACGTGGACGGTAAATGACCCTTTATCCAAAATCACAAACGTCAACTTATTGAAATTCGGCGATACGGATTTCTCAAGTGCAACGATTATTGTCTCTTTACTTTTGTTTTTATTTCTACTAGTTTCAAGAGTTTTACGTTTCGACAAAGTCACGCGTGATCGAATGTTGGCGATTATGATGATTGCGTTTTTCATCATCTTTTTCTGGGCATCTTTTGAACAAGCCGGTGGATCGATGAGTATTTTCGCAAAAGATTATACCAGTCGCGTGCTTTCGGGCAATTATGCGTTAGCATTTAATATTATTGATATTATTATCACGGTCGTTCCTGTAGCGATTATTTCTTATGTATTATTTCTCTTATTTAAGAAAACCTATAAAAATTACTTGGCTTCGAATCTAGTTCTTGGCTTCAGTTTCATTATAATTTGGGCCTTGATTTTCTGGAAAATTTACGCGAATTTCAATACCTATTCGTATGAACTTTCATATCCAACCTATGAATTAATAAAAACAGATGAAAACGGTGTTGAATCCAAAGAAACATTGATAGTAAGCGCCATCAATATTCCGGATGAAAATGCGCTTTTAACAGAGGAAACAACGGTTATTCGTGCATTGGAAGATTTCACAACGGCACAAACGGTTCACATCATCGATTTGGATAAAAAAGGAAATACCTTTAAACTTATTGACGAATCAAAAGCGTCAACCATCCCGGAAAGTATTGAAGCAAAAGTCATACGTAAGAAAGACAATGAAGTAGAAATCCCCGCAACCTGGTTTTTGATTTTGAACTCCTTATTTATTATTGCTTTGGCCCCATTATTTTCAAAATGGTGGGAAAGCAGATTCAATCCATCCTTGGCAGGAAAATATGCAATCGGTTTGTTTTTATTGGGAATTGGATTTGCATTTTTGGCATTTGGAGCGAAGAACATTCCACAAGGAGCAACAACCGCATCAGTGAGTTTGATATGGCTGGTTTTAGCGTATATGTTCCACACGATGGGTGAATTGTGCGTGCAACCGGTGGGTCTGTCCTATGTGAGTAAATTGGTTCCAGCACGAATGATTGCATTTATGTTTGGGGTTTGGTATTTGGCCTTGGCTATTGGAAACAAAACATCGGGTGTATTGGGTCAACAAATCGATTCAATCACTGCAAAATACGATATATCGACTTTCTTTTTAATATTTACCTTCATTCCCTTTGTCATTGGAATCATTGCACTTTTAATGGGTGGAACGTTGAAGAAGTTGATGCATGGAATTAAATAATACGTGGTATTTGGGGCAAATATTCCATAGTCGGTGTAAGAACTGGTGACTTCATTAAAGTGAAGTCATCCCTAAAAACATAACCCAAGAACCAAAGATTTAGTAAATTTGCAATTAAGTATTTTATACATGAAAAAGACATTGATTTTGACTTTATTGTTTGCATTCATCGGTTTATCCGCCCAAGAGATAAACTGGTTGTCGTTGGAACAGGCGGAAGTTGAGATGAAGAAATCACCCGAAAAATCCTTGTTTATCGACTTTTATACCGATTGGTGTGGATGGTGTAAAAAGATGGATATGTCGACTTTCATCGAACCCGAAGTGGTAAATTACATCAATCAAAAATACATCGCTGTAAAATTCAATGCGGAATCCAAAGAAGAAGTAAAATTTAGAGGAAAATCGTATAGATACGTAAAACCGCAAGGAAGCTACAAAGGCGTTAATTCCTTTGCCTATTTTTCATTGAGAGGAAATTTATCCTATCCTGCGTATGCAGTGATTAAAAACGATGGGAAACTGGATCGTTTACTTTTAGGCTATATGCCTAAAGAGCAATTGATTCAAAAATTAGAAATGGAGAATTAATCCCTAATTTTTTTTTGCTTGGGTAGAGAAACAACCAAAGCTCCGTCCGTTTTTGTATCCCAAATATTTAATTCTTCAAAATTATTTCGGTGATTTGGATAACTACTTCCATCCAAAACAATTTGAGATGTAGTGAAAAGGGAATCAAGTTTGAAATTATTCTGAAGTAAGATATACTCGGAATTTGAAATTAAGTGCTCTTCTCTTTTCAAATCATTTATGGATCGTAATCGAATCTTTTTTATATTTTGCTGAATGGAAAACGGTCGTAAAGTATATTTCTTGATTTTTATAGAATCATCTAATTCTTCCATAAAAACATCCATTTGATTTCCATTTCGGATACCAATTACAGAGTTTTTATAGTGATGAAATACAATTAATTCGTGCTTTTGTTCCAACTTCTTATTTTGATACATTCGTTCGACTTGAAACACGAAAATCAAAGTCAATAAACTAAGAACATATTTTGCTTTGGGTTGGATAAGCGTGAATCGGAAAACAATCATGCCAACTAAAATTAGAAATCCCTCCAACAAATTTAATTTCACCGCATCAAAAACAAACGATTCAAAAGACGCCAACCAAGCGATATAGTTATTGCAACTCGAAATGAAAAAATTGAAAAATTGGGTCCACAAATCAAAATTCAATCCCGTTAAATTCAAGAAAATCGTGAGCATTCCACCGGCAACCATTAGATAAGAAGCCGCAATCATCACCAAATTTCCTGCGAGAAATAATCCAGAAGTTTGGTTGAAATAATAGACCGAAAAGGGAAGCGTTCCTGCTTGGGCCGAAACACAAGTTCCCACAAAATTATAGACATGTTTTTTAAACGTAGATCGTGTATGGATGTATTTCTGAAATGCTTCATGAAAAAAAACAATAAAGAATACAGCAGAAAAACTCAATTGAAATCCCGGTTCAAATAAATAATTGGGATTGATAAATAGCAAGGTAAAAGCAGCGACAGTTAAGGTATGATATATATTGGGATTTCTTTGAAATGCGACGGTGGTATGGTAAATGGCAATCATTATCGCCGAACGTAAAACCGGCGGATGAAATCCAACCAAAACCACGAAACTCCAAATAAGAAGTAAACTTAAAAATATTCGAAAGGTCTTTCCATGCTTCAAATACGACAAAGGAAAAAGCAGTATATAAAATATACTGTAAACCATCATAACATGCAATCCTGAAATCGCAAGAATATGAACTACACCTGTTTTACGATAACTATCTTCGACTTCCGCATCCATTTCCGTTCGGTCGCCTAGCAACATCGCTCCCACTTGATCGGCCACTTGTTTGCTGTATCCATTTTCAAGAAGTTGATTGTAAATATTCCTTTTTAATTTAGAGCAAAAATGAGCGATGGAAGTTTTTGTCTCTTCGGTAAAAAGCACAGATTCCGCGAAAATAGCCGAATGAATTTTCCGACGTTTTAAAAATTTCGAATAATCAAACTGATGCGGATTCAATGCTTTTTGTGGATGTTGAATTTTAGACCGAATCCAAACCACTTCATCCGCGGCCAATTCAGGCGTTTCTTTTTTCAAATACAATAAGGAGTAATTATTCGTGTAATTGAGCGAATCAATTCGTTGAATTTCCACTTTGTATTTTCGGTATTTTTCAGATGAGCGATAGGTTTCTTTTACTCTGAGTTTCAAAATGGACTCTTGATTGAGAACCGTTTCCGGAAGTGGATGGTGGTGATTGTATTGACTGGAATAAATCCATCCAAAACATACAAAAAACATGAAAATAAACGGTGAAAAATAACGTTTCAGTCCAAAGAGAAGAATGAGAAGAAAGAAGAACAGGAGCACAACCCATTTTGTCGTGTTTGTAAAACCTATAAATTGAAAGAGTTCTGTAAACACTATACCGATCATAAGTCCGGTCATGGGTAATATGAAAGGTTGATTTTTCATCGTCCGTTTTTCAGGAAGATGAAGGTATAAAAAAAGCACCTCCGAAAGAAGGTGCTTTTTCCTGTATTTTTATAAGGAAAAACCCTTATGGAATGATTACACCTGGATAGATATTTGGATTCACATTTCTTAAGGTTGAACCAAATTTGGTGTTGATTGCATTGATGAAATAGTTCGCAACCACTGCATATCCTTTTCCTGTAAGGTGTACGGCATCCAAAGAGAATGCACCTCCACTTACATAGGTAGTTGTGTATGTATTACCATAAAAGGTAAGTCCAGAATTGCTACTTAAATCTTTCATTGCTTGATTTGCATCCACAAATGCCAAATTGTAATCCATCGCTAATTGTTTGATGGCCGCATTGTAAGCTGTGGTTGCAGCAGCAACTGCTTCGGTTTCCGTTTTAGTCAAAACCCATTTGTCTTCCAAAGGATACGTAACTCCACTTACAGATAGTTGAGCCGCTTGCTCTTGAGGAACACCCATTTGCATTAAAGCAGCAACACGAGCCATATCCACCTGACCGATTACGGTTTGAGAGGTAAACACCATTAGGTCTTTCGCATTTGCTTGACGAGATTGACCATACGTCATTCCCAAAATGGTTGCTGTTCCTTGATCCATTCCTTGTGCCATTAAAACATTGGTAATTTGCGACGATAAGTTAGTCAAACTATCATCAAAAATTACAACTGCACTTGCAGCGTCCGTATTGAAAACTACTTTCCTTTCCGGTACACCTAAATAATCAAATACTGCATTCAACTGTCCGAACTGCGCATTCAGTGCAGGAATCATCGGACCAAACGCTGGATTCGTTGGGCTCAAAGGAGCAAAAGGAACCGTTGTAAAATAAGGGATATCGGTAACGCTAGGAATGTTTGCAATTGCACCTTTCGCACCTCCTTGATTAACCAAAGTTTCTAAAACCATTTGAATTGAACCTGCAACTACCGCAGGATGTGAAATATCACTTCCACCATAAGTCGTAGGATCTAAATTACCTGCTGCCATTTGATTGACACCTACTCCACCACCGGTAGCATATGATAAGATGTCATTATTTCCAATCCAAAGTGAAAAGAAAGTAGGTTGCTGCGCTGCGGCATCAGCCAAAACACTTGTGTTTGGAGATGTTGCCATACGTGCAAAATAAGGATTCGCAGTTCCATTCGCAATTCCGCCTGGATTTCCATAACCTGGAGCTAAAAGATGATAGGATTTCGCACCCGGTACACCCATGTTATTGAAAGGTCCACCTGTCGCCATACCAAATGGAGATTGCGCTGGAGTTGGAACCGGTGCCAAAGCGCCGTTTACAATTTGTAAAGTCAACTTACCAGCAATTCCAAAATCAGCAAATCCGCCAATATCATCGGGCATCATAGGTTGAACGAAGGCTCCGCCTCCAGCCATAGCCATACGCTCTGCCATAATATTTGGATACGAACTATTTTGGCCACTTATAAAAAGTGCGTTGTCTGTAAATCCAGATGTTAAAGAATTTCCTAGGGCAACGTATTTACTGAAATCTGCATCGCCCGAAGTAGCTACAAAATCTTCTACCGGATTGTCGAAATCAGGATCACAACTTGCAAAAACTACTAAAGAAGTTGCAATAAATATTTTTGATAAATTTTTCATTTTTCTCATTAATTAAAGTTATAAGAAAGTCCTAAACCAAACGAAATAGCAGAAACGCTAATATCACCCGCAAAACCTGTTTCCACATTATTTACATAACGCTCAACTCCCATGTTGTACTGACCAAATGTGTCAATGTTGAATGCTCCAAACGTAAATCCAATACCTCCTTGGAAAGCATGTCTTGTAATGTCTGGCGTTTCAGGCGACCAATATTCAGCACTTGCTACATGTTCGTCGAAGTAATATCCTAAACGTACGGCTAACATATCCGTTGCCTGGTATTCTGCTCCTACTTTCCATACCGCACGATCTATAAAGTTTTTAGTTGCTTTAGAATCGTACACATCTCCAGTTGCTGTATTTTGCAATGCAATGTCTAAGCTTCTGTATTTACCCCAACCGTGAACGGATACTTCAGCTGCTAACAATAATTTCGAAGAAGCTTGGTAAGAAACTCCGGCTAAAAACTCAGAAACCAAAGGCAACATTGCGTTGAATTGATCTGCAGCAAACGGCATGGTTCCCGCTTGACTCGATGGAACGTTTGTCCAAGTCACTTCTCCATAGTTTGCTTTCATATCGATTGGTGAACGATAAGCCAAACCAACATTTACTCTTTCACTCGGTCTAAAGTAAGCTCCAATATTGAAACCTAAACCATGTGCATCTTGATCATCGATTTCTAAATCAATATCATTTCCTCCAACCGTCATTGTACGATTTAAAGTTACGCCACCATGTGCATAAATAAATCCAGCACCTAAACTGAACCAATCGTTAAATTTCACTGCAACCGTAGGCTGAATGAAATAAGATTTCATATCAATTTCTGTGATATTTGCTTTCCCTGCCCAATCTTTTGGCCATGTAACCGTACTTCCAAAAGGAGTTGTGAAACTTAACCCTAGAGTTACGTCTTCAATTGGTCGATATGAAGCTGCAAAGTAAATAGGCGTTCCAAGTGGGCTATCCGTCTCTGCGGATTCCAACGTACTTGGATTTTGCCATTTTACATTGTTAATGATTCCAAAACCACCTGCTGCAATACTTATTTTGCTTTCAACAAAAGCAAGTCCCGCAGGGTTATAAAACGCAATACTCGCATCACGCGCATGCATCACACTGGTAAGTCCCATAGATGCTTGTCTGACTCCTTGAAACGCCACACGGTATCCACCTGCAAAGGCTGATACACCCATGCCAAGCAAGAGAGCAGTTAGATAAATTTTTCTCATATACACTGTCAATTTAAATTGTTAATGAATTACTAACAAATGTAACAAAAAAATAATAGAATTGTTATGCTTACATACTAATAATCGGAAATATTATCAATTCTGCATTGATTTATCAACGTTTTAAAACAGAATTACCTAGTTTTTGATTTTAAAAATTCCGAAATTAAAAAACCTTCACTCCAGCATGCTTGAAAGTTAAAGCCTCCTGTAATCGCATCGATATTCAAAATTTCACCCGCTATAAAAAGATTGGGAACGATTTTACTTTCCATCGTTTTGAAATTAATTTCTTTTAAATCCACGCCACCCGCAGTTACAAATTCTTCTTTAAATGTGCTTTTTCCATTTACTTTGTACACACCCTCGGTCAATTCCTCTGAAATTTGTTGAATTTGTTGTTTTGTCAAATGAGAAAAAACCAAATCCTCTGAAATAGCCAAAATCTCTAGTATTCTATGCCAAAAACGTTTCGGAAATGAAAAAGGATTCATTTTATATACCGTTTTCTTTGCATGTTCCACTTTGAATTCATTCAAAAAATCAATGCACTCCTCCTTTTCTTTTTGAATGAAATTTATTTGAATTTCAAACGCATAATTCAAACGATTTAATTCCAAAGCGCCCCATGCAGACAATCTCAAAATTCCCGGTCCACTCAGTCCCCAATGCGTAATTAACAAGGGACCTTCGGAATCCATTTTTAATTCGGGTATGGAAATTTCTGCATGCTCAAAACTCACACCCATCAAATCCTTCAATCGTTTGTCCTGAATGTTAAAGGTAAATAACGAAGGAACCGCCCGAACAATTGAATGACCTAAATTCCGTAAAATATCCATTGATTTCCCACTACTTCCTGGCGTAAAAATAATAGTATCAAATGCGTATACTTCCGATTTTGTGTGAACTAAAAAATGACTTTCTTTCTTTTCTATTTTATTAATTCCTTCACTTAGTCGAATTTCTACCTTGTTTTTTTCCACCTGATTGAGCAAACATTCAATAATGGTCATTGAAGAATTGGATATGGGAAAAATTCGGTTATCCTCCTCGATTTTTAAAGCAACTTTCCGACTTTCAAACCATTCCATGGTATCACCTGGCTGAAATTTATTGAAAACACTGAGCAATTCTTTTTTACCTCGCGGATAAAACTCAACCAATTCGCGCGGATCAAAACACGCATGGGTAACATTGCAACGACCGCCGCCTGAAACCCGAACTTTCTGCAAAGGTGTCGATGATTGTTCAAAAATGACGGTTTGACTTCCAAGCTTCTCGCCCAAATTGGCAGCCGTAAAAAATCCGGCAGCCCCTCCTCCAATGATGGCTATCTTTTTCATCTGTTATTTTTAGAATGAATGAAATCCAGTTTTGATTTCATTTGCCAAATGTAAGGAAGTTTCAAATTTACAAATTTCTTACATTACTAATACTTCTAATTAATCTCCAAAACCTTACCTTTGCACAAAATTAGTGGGCATGCAACTTTTAGATGGAATCAAACTCGCAAGAGAAATAAAATCAGAAATCAAAGACATCGTCGCGGAATCGGTAAACCAAGGGAAAAGACCCCCTCATTTAGCTGCGGTTTTGGTGGGTAACGACGGTGCGAGTCAGACCTATGTGAAAAATAAAATCAAAGACTGCGAACAAGTTGGGTTTAAATCTTCGTTGGTCGTTTTGCCCAATACGGTTTCTCAAACTGAATTGTTGGAAGAAATCGAAAAGTTGAATAACACGAAAGACTTGGACGGATTCATCGTTCAGTTACCTCTACCCAAACAAATTGACCAAGAATTGGTGATTGAAGCCATCGACCCTAAAAAAGATGTGGACGGTTTCCATCCTGCGAATTTTGGAAAAATGGCTTTGGATATGAGTACTTTCCTTCCGGCTACACCTTTTGGGATTTTAGAAATGTTGGAACGATATCAAATTCCAACCAAAGGAAAACATACCGTAATTATCGGCCGTAGTCGAATTGTAGGTCGACCGATGAGTATTTTGATGGGACGAAAAGATTTCCCCGGAAATAGTACTGTTACATTAACTCACAGTCACACCGAAAATTTAGCGGAATATACCCAACATGCAGACATTGTGATCACAGCATTGGGCGTTCCCGGATTTTTGAAAGCAGATATGATTAAAGAAGGAGCGGTAGTCATCGATGTGGGAATTACACGTGTGGATGATGATTCTGAAAAAGGATACAAATTGGTGGGCGATGTAGATTTTGATAACATCAAAGAAAAGGCATCTTGGTTAACACCTGTTCCCGGTGGAGTAGGTCCTATGACACGAGCTATGCTTTTGAAAAACACCCTTTTAGCATACAAAAGAAATTTAAAGTGATTCCGATTCAATCTCTTACTGCGGAGCAATCCCAATTAATGAAAGAAGGAAAACTTCTTCCCGTTATGGAGCATTTCTATACGCTTCAAGGCGAAGGTGCGCATTCCGGAAAAGCAGCTTATTTCATTCGTTTAGGCGGTTGTGATGTGGGTTGTCACTGGTGCGATGTCAAAGACAGTTGGGATGCAGAGAAACATCCGTTGACCGACATCGAAGAGTTAGCCAAAACAGCGACTGAAACCTGTAAAACCATTGTGATTACAGGTGGTGAACCCGCCATGTGGAATCTCGATTTTTTAACCCGAAAACTAAAAGAATTCGGTGCGACGATTCATATCGAAACTTCGGGTGCGTATTCATTGAGTGGAACTTTGGATTGGGTGACCTTATCGCCTAAAAAATTAGCCCTTCCACAACCCGATGTTTTGGAAAAAGCCAATGAACTGAAATGCATTATATACAACAACGATGATTATAAATTCGCTGAGAAATATGCCGAATTAGTTCAACCCTCTTGTAAACTCTATCTTCAAGTGGAATGGAGTCGAAGAGATACAAAAACGGCTGAAATGATTGAATATGTCAAACAAAATCCGAAATGGCAAGTTTCTGTTCAGACGCATAAATACCTAGACATTCGTTAGATTCTGAACGCATACATCAGAAATCGTTAACCATCTAATCTTCCGAAAACCAAATCTTGTTTTTGGTAAGCAAAGTCATTACTCAAACCATCCTAATTTTCTATATTTGTACATCAACTTTCAAAAGGAATACGATGTCAGATACAAAAACAGATATTAAAGTAACGATTATAGACCGAGAAGGCCTAAGCCACGAAGTCGATGCACCGACGGATATGTCAATGAATATGATGGAATTGGTCAAAGTTTATGAATTGGCTGAAGAAGGAACTTTTGGAAATTGTGGGGGAATGTGCATGTGCGCTTCGTGCCAATGCTATGTGGAATGTGACGTAGAGCTCAATGAAATGGGCGATGAAGAAGACGCCATGCTATCTGAAGCTTTTCACGTCAAAGACAACAGTCGTTTGAGCTGCCAAATTCCAATCAACCGAGAATTTGAAGGATTAATTTTAAAAATCGCGCCGGAACAATAAACCGCTGAAAAACATCTGTTTATATTACTAAAATTATAAAAACCAAAACCTGAATTTCAAAAACGTTTCGAGTTCGGGTTTTTGCTTACCTTTACTTTCTATGAATTCAGACGACAAAAGATTATTTCTATTAGATGCGTATGCACTAATTTTCAGAGGGTATTATGCCTTTATAAAAAATCCGAGAATCAACTCCAAAGGAATGAATACATCTGCCGTGATGGGATTTACCAATTCCTTACTCGATGTAATCAAACGTGAAAAACCGAGTCACATGGCGGTGGTTTTTGATGTAGGAAAAGCAACCGTTCGAACCGATTATTTTCCGGAATACAAAGCCAATCGAGACGAAACCCCCGAAGCCATAAAAATCGGCGTTCCCATTATACAAGAAATCATTCGTGCCATGGCTATTCCCGTTCTGTATGCCGAAGGATACGAAGCCGATGATGTCATTGGAACTTTAGCCAAAAAAGCAGAAAAAGAAGGATATACTACATTCATGGTTACGCCTGACAAAGACTTTGCTCAATTGGTTTCACCAAATATCAAAATGTATCGTCCGCCCGCTTTTGGAAAAGGTATCGAGATTTGGGGTGTGGATGAGATCAAAGAAAAATTTGAGGTAGAAGATCCGATCCAAGTCATTGATTTCTTAGGTATGATGGGAGACAGCGTTGATAATATTCCCGGATTACCAGGTGTGGGCGAAAAAACCGCAAAAAAATTCCTGAAAGAATACGGTTCCATGGAAAATCTCTTAGCAAATACCCATGAGCTAAAAGGTAAAATGAAAGAGAATTTAGAAGCAAACAAAGAATTGGGACTACTCTCTAAACGACTGGCAACCATTCACTTGGACGTTCCTGTGGAATTTGACGAAAGTAAATTACTAATGAGCGAACCTGATTTTGAGAAAGTAACCGAAATTTTCAATGAGTTAGAATTCCGTCAAATGTTGGATAACTTTTACCGAACGTTTAACTTCGAATCGCAAGAAGCAGCAAAACCAAAAACCGTTTCTGAAAGAGCCATTCAGACTTCTTTATTTGGTGAAGAGGAAAGTGGAACCCAAGATTTTGATCCGAATTCAGGTTATTTGACTTTGGAAACCTACGATCATTTGTATCAATTGGTCGAAGGAAAAATGGGTCGAAAATTATTGATCGAAAAATTACTTCAGCAAAAAGAAGTGTGTTTTGATACCGAAACCACCAGTTTGGATGCTTTGTCCGCAGAATTGGTTGGAATTTCATTTAGTTATGAAATCGGAAAAGGATATTATGTTCCCTTTCCCCAAGATTTTCAAGAAGCCAAAGAATTAGCCGAAGAATTTCGTCCATTTTTTGAAGCGGAACACATTCTGAAAATCGGTCATAACCTAAAATACGATTACAAAGTTCTTCATAAATACGGAATTAGTCCCAAGGGAAATTCGTTTGACACCATGATTGCCCATTATCTTTTGAATCCAGATATGCGACACGGTATGGACATACTTTCTGAAACGTATTTGAATTACAAACCTTTGCCGATTGAAGATTTAATTGGTAAAAAAGGAAAAAATCAAAAGACGTTTGATCAAGTTGAATTGGAAAAACAAAAAGAATATGCGGTCGAAGATGCCGATGTAACTTTGCAACTCAAACATCTCTTTGAACCTCAGTTACCCGATGTAAACGCGGATAAATTAATGCATGAAATTGAAATGCCGTTAATGGAAGTTTTAACTGAAATGGAAATTGAAGGAATTCGATTGGATACTGTGGTTTTAAAAGAACAATCCGAAAAAATCAATGCCGAAATAGAAATTCTGGAAGGGAAAATAACCGAAGATGCCGGTGAATCTTTCAATTTAAACTCACCCAAGCAGCTGGGAGAAATCTTATTCGACAAATTAAAAATCGATTCCAAAGCAAAGAAAACCCGAACTGGACAGTATGCAACCGGTGAAGAAATTCTAACGAAACTTAGAGACAGTCATCCCATTGTGAACGATATTTTAGACTATCGACAATTGCAAAAATTGAAATCGACCTATGTCGATGCGTTGCCAAAAGAAGTGCGCAAGAGCACCCAACGAATTCATACCACTTTCATTCAAACCACCGCTGCCACGGGAAGATTGGCATCCGTCAATCCGAATTTACAGAATATTCCAGTTCGTTCCGAACAAGGTCGTGAAATTCGAAAAGCCTTTGTTGCAAGAGATGAAAACCACGTTTTGATTGCCGCAGATTATTCGCAAATCGAATTGCGAATTATTGCCGAACTGAGTAAAGATCCCGTGATGTTGGAATCGTTTCAAAAAGGAGAAGACATTCATAAAGCCACAGCCGCACGTGTTTTCAATGTGAGTTTGGAAGAAGTAAGTCGGGAACAACGAAGTCAAGCGAAAACCGTGAACTTTGGTATTATTTACGGTGTTTCTGCCTTTGGATTAGCGGAACAAACCGGACTTTCTCGAAAAGAAGCCAAAGAATTGATTGATGCTTATTATGAAACTTATCCGGTTTTGAAACAGTACATGGAAGATCAAATTCAAAAAGCAAGGGAACAAGGTTTTGTGGAAACAATTTTTGGTCGAAGACGTTATCTAAAAGACATTAATTCCCGAAATCATGTCGTAAAAAGTCACGCTGAACGAAATGCTGTGAATGCACCGATTCAAGGAAGTGCAGCGGATATCATCAAAATTGCAATGATTAATTTACAGAAAGAGTTGAAAAACAGTTTCAAAACCAAAATGCTTTTACAAATTCATGATGAGTTGATTTTTGATGTTCCCAAAGATGAATTGGAAAAGATGAAACCACTGATTAAAAACACAATGGAATCCGCGATTAAGTTAAGCGTTCCGTTGATTGTAGATATAGGTGTGGGCGACAACTGGTTAGAAGCACATTAATTTAGAGATTTCCTTTCGGTAAATTACTTTCTAGGATTGATTCCGAAAGTCTTAGTTTTGCTGAAATTAATTTGTTGTAGACTATGCAGATTCAATATCTTTTCGAAATTCTTGGAACCATTGTTTTCGCCATTTCTGGTGCTTCAGCAGCGGATGAAAACTCAAAAAGTGATTGGTTTGGCGTAACTTTTGTCGGGTTTATTACGGCGATTGGGGGTGGAAGTTTACGGGATATGCTCTTAGGAAGTTATCCTTTGGTTTGGGTAAACGACGTGAATTTCATCTATGCCATTATTTTTGGAATTGTAATTATGCGCGCTTTGCATAAATCCATTGACAAATACCGACGGGAATTGGCGCTTTTTGACACCATGGGAATTGCACTTTTCACCGTTTTGGGAACCCAAAAAACATTGGAATTAGGCTTTCATCCGGTGATAGCTGCCATTATGGGAATGTTTACCGCGGTCATGGGTGGAGTTATTCGAGATACCCTAACCAATCAAACGCCAGTAATTTTCAAAAAGGAGATTTATGCAATTGCGTGTTTAATTGGTGCTGCATTGTTTTTGATTTTACATAACTTTGGAGTGGACAAAACATTCAATTTTATAGTTTCAGGCTTGTTGATTATGATCATTCGACTTCTTGCCATGTATTATAAATGGAGTGTTCCTAAATTTGGATAAATATGCTAAAATTTACAGATAAATCGATTTGGAACGGAAGATTTGATGATGAAGATGGCGAATTAGGTCTTCGTATTCATCAAAAAGTTGAGCTTAAAAACTTTAACGATTCCACTATCAACACTAAACCCAATATTGCCTTTCTCGGATTTTGTTCCGACGAAGGTGTAAAAAGAAATAAGGGAAGAATCGGCGCAAAAAATGCACCCGACATTCTCCGAAAAACCTTGGCAAATCTTCCCTATAATGTAGAAACAAAAAAGTCCATTTTTGACTTTGGAAACATTGTTTTGGAAGAGGATAATTTGGAAAAAGCACGCAAAGAACAAATCGAATGCGTTGCGGATTTGTTGCGAAAAAACTATTTCCCAATCGTTCTTGGAGGCGGTCATGAAACGGCTTTGGGGAATTTCTTAGGTTTAGCAGAACACCATGAAAACATCGGAATCATTAACATTGATGCACATTTTGACTTACGAATTCCCGTTGAAAAAAGCACATCTGGAACTCCTTTTTACGAAATGGCTCACTATTGCCAGCAAAACGATCGAAAATTCCATTATTTCGCAATTGGAATTCAGAAAACAGGAAATACAGCTGCACTTTTTAGTCGTGCACACGAACTCCAAGTAGAAACCGTTTTGGCGGACGAAGTTCACATTGATTTGAATTTTTCTTTACGAAAAGTTGAAGATTACATTCAGAAATTCGATGCGATTTATTTGAGCTTGGATTTAGATGTTTTGGATGCAGCATTTGCGCCAGGAGTTAGCGCTCCTTCGGCGAATGGATTGCGTACTTTTCAAGTAAAATCCATTATTCAAACCGTGATTCAATCGGGGAAATTGAAATTGTTCGATGTGGTGGAATTGAATCCAGAATATGACATAGATAACCGAACGGCGAAAGTTGCTGCACACTTAATTTCGGAATTTTTAGAAAGATGAAATCGACTTTTAGTATACTTTTGGGCTTTGTATTTTGCAATCTTTTGAGTCAGCAAACCTTTCAGTTGGATCAAAAAATTTGGCAATTTGATGTACCTTTTGATTTTCAGATGGAAACCTACGAAAATGATTCTTTAAATCTTTCAAATTCAAATCAGCTAATTTCTGTTTATAAAAATCCATCCGATGCCGTGAATAAAATATCGGTAACCTACGGCGAAAATCAAAACATGAAGAAATTAACCACCGAAATCTATGTTTTCTCCTTGGTTGATTTATATAAAAAAGCCTACAACAACACGGAATTCATGGCAAAGGTCGAAATGGAAAGAAAGAAAATTTCAAATCATGTTTTTTATTTGATTCGCTCTACGATTACCCATTTGGAATCGGAATACATCTATGTATCTGATACTTACACTTCTGAACTGAATGAAAAAGAATTCAGTGTGAATATTACGTATGACAACGATGATGACAAATTCCTTTTGGAACAATCCTTTCTAAATTCTCGGTTTTTATGAAACTCTATCCATTAAAATTCACACCCATTACCCATTATAGAATTTGGGGTGGTTCGAAGTTGAATACGGCAGTTTCCAAAGAATTACAAATGGATAATTTGGGAGAGATTTGGAGTATTTCAGGTGTAGAAGGAAATTTAAGTGTAGTTATAAATGGAGAACTAAAAGGAAAGAATTTAAAAGAATTGGTTGAAATATACCAAGAAAGACTGGTTGGAAAAAAAGTATGGGAAAAGTTCGGAAATGAGTTTCCTCTATTGATTAAATTTCTGGATGCAGACGCTGATTTATCGGTTCAAGTTCATCCCAACGACCAGCAAGCAAAAGAACTTCACAACTCTTTCGGTAAATCCGAAATGTGGTATATCATGGATGCAGAACCTAATTCGGAATTAACTATAGGATTCAAAAAAGGCATTCAAAAAGAAGAATACCAAAAACATTTGGAAGCCAATTCATTGGATGAAATATTAAATAAAATTCCGGTTCAAAAAGGAGATGCAATTTATATTCCCGCTGGCCGTGTGCATGCGATTGGTGCGGGCGTGGTTTTAGCTGAAATTCAACAAACATCGGATATTACCTATCGGATTTATGACTACAATCGACTGGATAAAGACGGCAAAAAACGGCAACTGCACACAGAAAATGCGGGAAAAGTCATCGATTTCACTCCGATTGAGAAAACAAAATCAAATTATCAAAACACTGAAAATAAATTCAATACGCTGATTGAAACGCTCTATTTTGAAACAAAAATTTTCTCAGGAGATGAAACCCAAGAATTCTCTAACAATGAACTCCGAATTTATATTTGCACAGAAGGAAAGGGGAAATTTACATTCAAAGACTGCGAAATCGAATTGAAAAAATACGAAAGCTTATTAATACCAGCTGATTGTTCGGATTACCAAATGCTTCCTAGTGAACACCTAAGCGTATTAGAGGTTGTAATTCCTTGAAACTTAACATTCACTTTCAATTAATTTAACTAAATTAAATAAAAATTAATTGTATATTTGCATGTTCATTAAAAGTCTAACCTACTTTTAATGAATTTTAAACCTAAAAACCTTTAAAACCAACCTAAAAGTGAGAGCTTATTCTCTGTTACCTGTGAAAATTCTTTTCATAAGATTTCATTTCCCTACTTATTTTCGAGGGTTAATGATTTTTCTTGCGTTTATATTTTTTACCAATCTTTACGCCCATTCACTTACGGAAAATCCCCGTTTGAAAACTCCTGATACCACTTTAACTCCCTTAAAAATCACAATTTCAAACGTCAGTATTGTATCGATTCAAAATGCCTTATTGTATCCTCAAGATTCTCTCTCTTTAAAAAAAGAAATAGTGGAGAAATCAGATTCTATCCTCCCCACACAACAAACCGTTAAAATTTACATTGCATCAGGAACGACTCTCATAAACGCTGATAACCTACAAAACGCTAGTCTGATTTACTTGGATCAATCTGTTTCGACAAAAAAAGTTCTTCAAAAAGAAAAGAAAAATATAACCCACGAAGTTCCAACCCAAACGGTCCCCATCTTAAGAAAAAAAGCAGAAAGACCGTCCTTATTCTTCACATCTTCAAAAAGCAAAGAACATTTTACGTCCCACTTAAGAAATGATTTAGCCGTTTTAATACTAAGCAATTCCTATAAAATATTGAAACCATCCTCTCGTTTCAATTTACAATATACAATTCTATCCCAAATTCCTACGATACCTTACCTAGAAACGATGAAAGATGGGAGAAATGTTTTAAAATCCAATGAGCGCGCACCACCCTTATCTCTTTCTATTTTCATATAAGAAATTAAGAATCGAGTTACCAATTCTCGACTTTAATTTCGAAATCACATAAAGAAATCAACCAAATCTACAAAACATGAAATATACCGATACCCTTAAAGTCATTTTAATGGCTTTAATCAGCTTGGGCTTTTGGAATTCAACATCAGCTCAAAACTTTTGCGTAAATGGATGCAATGACAATACTTACGTAAATAGCACCGACCCGAATACAATTGAATATGACAATGTTGTTTCCGTCTTTCACTCCACGTTGTTGAAGGAAGCAGACGGAAAATTAAAAGTGTGGGGACAAGGAATTGGAAATTCAGGGGCAAATACAGACCATGTTTTATCACCTCAAATTCTAAATAACATCAACTACCCTTCACTTACAGGAAAAATATTGAAATTTGCAGCGGGAAGCACCTCAGGAACCTCGCTTACGAGTGTGGTTCAACAATTTGCAGTTCTCACAACCGACGGACTTTTTATTTGGGGAATTCCCAATGTCTTAATATCAGATGGTATAAAGAACTCCAATTCGTTTAGCAAAATTACGGTGGATGGCAAAGCAGATGGACTTCCTGCCGGTGTGAATCCAGAGGATGTAAAAATGATGTTTGGATCGTATCGAACTTTATCCCTAATTACATGTACAGGGGATGCATGGGTTCTTTCCTTTATTGGAAGTAAAAATGGAGATGGAACCACTGAAAATAACACGAACAACAAAAAATGGCACCGTGTTAAAACCAATGCTACAGGAAATCCCTATTTGACAAAAGTTGTTGCTATTCGTGGTGTCCCTGAGGCGTTTATGGCTCTGACATCGGAAGGTAAAGTCTATACATGGGGAAGTAAAACTTATTTAGGAAATAATACAAATTCTTCTTCGCGAACCTATGCGACACAAATGACTATACCTACAGGAATATCTCCAAAAATGATTGGAATGACAAGTAGTGCGACCAACGATTCGAATGGTGTCACATATTATCTTTTGGCGACCAATGGAAAATTGTATGCTTTGGGAGAAAATGGATACAGACAATTGGGAGATTTCACTACAACTGACAATCGAAATTGGGTCCAAGTAAAAAAATCCAACTCAACCAATGATTTTTTAACGAATGTAGTTTGGATCAGTCCACAAGAACATGATGGAAGTAGCAAATCAGCCGCTATCAATGTTCTCACAAATGACCATAAACTATGGGCTTGGGGTAATAATTACGGTTTAATGTTGGGTCTTCCAACCAATGAAACAAGCTATAACCCAACGTATATGCCAGGTAAAACAACCGGAGCTTATGATGAAACAAAATTAAATCTTACAGACAACATTATGGCCGTGGAAACAGGTGGACACACGACCATTTTAATCAAAGACTGTAGTATGCGGTTTGGTTATGTTGGGCATAGAGTTTATGGAAGTATGGCAGATGGTTCCAATCAAAACACCAATGAATACATTTATAATTTCGGAGATACATCGGTTGTAAATCTTTGTGGAGCACCTACAGGACCCATTACAAAGGATTTACGGATTTGTCCAAGTACTACAGCGAATTTAAACAATGCGCATTTAGGAACGGTGCCCTTGGGTGACCTTTTAACCTGGTACACAACTCCAAACAGAGCTCCTGGAACGCAAGTTCCCGACCCCACAGCAGTAGGGCCTGGAACCTATTACGCATTTTACGAACCGGGAACCTGTCCCAATCCACCGGGATCCGAAGTTCATGTGGTTTTGATTCAACCTAGTGATCCGGATTATGAAACGTGTTCCTGCCAAATTGACCCCGTCTTATCAGGAAATATTAAAAACACAGAAGTCGGAATTTCATTACTCGGCCGAAGCGCAGATAAGGTGGGTGAAAATTCAGAATGGCCTAAAATCAGAAACGCAGGATTTATTGCGCTGGAATCCAATTCCAAAGGATTCGTAATAACCCGAATTCCAACGGCCAATTTGGGGAATATAAGTAATCCGCAAGAGGGAATGATGGTGTATGACACAACAGAAAAATGCTTGAAAATTTATGCAGATGCTCAATGGAAATGCTTTGACACTCCAGGCTGTCCATAAATTCATGAAAAATCTATCTTTAATTTAAAAAATCAAAAACAATGAAAACAATACTTTCAATACTAACAATAGCAATCGCTTCGTTGACTTATTCTCAAGTTATAATCGGAGACAATATAGGTACGGCTACGAATAAATCATCTGTACTTATGGAATTTGCAGCCGGACAAAATAAAGGAATTATTTTGCCTTATGTAACCACTTTACCATCTGGAATCGGATTGGTAGAAGGAACAATCATTCTTAACGCGACCAATCCAACCCAAGCAAAAGTTGAATTTTACAACGGAAGTTGGAATGACCTCAGCAATGGAAATGAAGGGAATGTTACAACTGCATTAGCAGATCAATTAACATCTGCAGTAGAAGCACCCGAAGCAAAAGTCATTATTGGCGCATCTACATCCCCCGCAAATGGAGTTTTGGTTTTAGAAGCATCCGACAAAGCCATGGTCTTACCAATGGTTAACAACACCGATGATGTGATAGCCCCTGCGCCAGGAATGATGGTTTACATCAATAAACCAGGCGCCAAGCGTTTGGCTGTTTTCAATGGAAATAAATGGACCTTTTGGAAACCATCCTTTTAAAGTAAATAATCTTAACTAATTAAAAAGAGGTTGCAAATTCACATGTAACCTCTTTTGATTTAAGCGTCTTCCTAACAAAGCACCAAATAAACAGACGTATTTTATCAGAAATTTACATTATCTTTGTCCCTGTAAGAACAGTGAATGAGAAATCCTTTGTTTTATGCAAAAATTCTACTCTTTGGAGAATATGGAATCATTGAAGATTCCAAAGGATTAACCATTCCCTATAACTCCTACAAAGGTTCACTCAAATTCGACAAAGGAAGTCAAGCCAAAATATCCAACGAGAGCATCCGAAAGTTCGCCCTTTACTTAAGCGAAAATTTGCACGATCAATTTGATTTTGAAAGATTAAATGCAGATATAAAAAAAGGAATGCACTTCGATTCCAGTATTCCGCAAGGATACGGAGTAGGTAGCTCAGGAGCTTTGGTTGCTGCTATTTATGAGCGATATGCTCTTCAAAAAATAGAAACTTCTACACAGATTTCAAAAGAGATTATTTCTGAATTAAAAGAAATCTTCTCGAAAATGGAATCGTTTTTTCACGGAACCAGTTCAGGAATTGACCCTTTGATTTGTTATTTGAACCTACCCTTACTTATCAATTCCAAAACCGATATTTCCACCATTGGATTACCGGCACAGAAAGAAGGAAAAGGAGCGATTTTCTTGGTTAATTCAGGTTCGCCCGGTGAAACAGCACCCATGGTTCAGATTTTCTTTGAGAAATTAAAACAAGAAGGTTTCCGTAAAACACTGAAAGAAGAATTCATAAAATACAACAATGCGTGTATTGACGCTTTTGTAAAAGGCGATGTAATCCCCTTGTTTGCAAATCTTAAAAGCCTTTCTACATGGGCTTTTCTACACTTTAAACCCATGATTCCTCAACGATTAGTCGATGCCTGGCAATATGGAATTCAAACCAACTCTTATTATCTAAAACTTTGTGGATCTGGAGGCGGAGGGTATATTTTAGGGTTTACAAAGGATTATGAAGAAGCAAAAAATCATTTGAAAGAGTTTGATACCGAAGTAATCTATAAATTCTAAACCATGTTGAATTTCAAATTCGAAGAGGGAGACCAAAATGCACGATTTATTCTCTACGAAGATGAAATACGCATTGGAGAAATTGATTTTAAGTGGAAAAAAGAAGATTCCATTTCCATCTACCATACTTTGGTCGATAAAGAATTTCAAGAAAAAGGGTACGGAAAAAAATTGGTCGATAAAGTGATTGAATACGCCCGAGAAAACCAACTCAACCTAACCGCTTCATGTTGGTTTGCCGATAAAGTCATCCAATCTTATCACGTATGAAATCGCTCGGTGTGCGAAAGTTGTTTGTAAAAACACTTGCTCTATTCACCGTAATTCGTGGATACAACATCGCAATGCTTATTTTAGCGCAATACATGGCCAGTCTTTTTATTTTCAACGACAGCCGTAATCACCTCCGTATTTTATTTGATAAAAACCTGAATTTCATCATTTTCGCATCAGCCCTAAGTGCAGCGGCTGGATATATTATCAACAATTTTTACGATTTAGAAAAAGACGCCATTCAACGACCGCTTCAAAACTATATTGAACGCTTTGTTTCTCAAAACTTTAAATTAAACACCTATTTAGCACTTAATATTCTCGCGTTGGGAATCGCGTATTTAGTATCGTGGCGCGTCGCTTTATTCTTCTTGATTTTTCAATTTCTTGTCTGGTTTTATTCCCACAAAATAAATAAACTGGTTTGGTTAAATAATATTTGGTCGGTCGTCCTGATGGTTTTTCCGTTTTTCGCACTTTTTCTTTACTACGAAAATTTCTCAAAAATCATCTTTTTTCACGCGGGATTTCTATTTTTACTCTTACTCATCACCGATATATTAAAAGATTTAACCACTTCCACCGCAGATGGATTGTATAATTACAGCACTTTACCCTTGATTTACGGCGAACGAAAAACCAAAACGGTGCTGACCATTCTGATGGTGCTCACCGCCCTTTTATCCATTTACATGTGGGACAACAGCGCCACAGGCTATATGCGGTATTTTTTCTTGTTGACATCCGTATTCATGATTATCCTACTTTTCCCGCTGCATCGCAACCATACACGAACGAGTTACAAGATCTTGTACTTGATTTTTAAACTATTGATTGGATTTGGGATATTTAATATGGTATTCATAGATTTAAATCCCTTAACTTTGCAAAATCTTATTTAAATAGATAGGGCGTGCCCTGCTAAAGCAGGTCGGGCTATCCGCTACAAGTCCTCGTCCCGTTAAAAAACGGTACTCCGGGCTTTTCGCTACTATCCCTCACGCGAATAACAGACACTATAAAAAGTAAACAATGAAGAAAAAGCAGGAAAGGCGAGATGCTTCCCATGAGAAGCCGACTGGAAATTTAAAACCAAAATCAAAAGTTCCCGGAAAACCATACAAACCCCGTTTGAAAAAGGCACCGGTGGACGATGGAACCATTCGACTTAATAAATACATCGCTAACTCAGGAATGTGTTCTCGACGTGAAGCCGATGAATTAATCAAAACAGGATTGGCCCAAGTCAATGGAAAAACCATTACAGAAATGGGGTACAAAGTGCAACCCGGCGACATCGTTAAATTCGACGGAAGGACCATTACCGCAGAAAAAAACGTGTACATCCTTTTGAATAAACCGAAAGGATTTATTACCACAACCCGTGACGAAAAAGACCGAAAAACCGTCATGGATTTAATTGCCAATGCAACCACAGCACGGGTTTTCCCCGTCGGAAGATTGGATAGAGCCACTACCGGACTTTTACTCTTTACAAACGATGGGTATTTAACCAAAAAATTAACCCATCCCAGTCATTCCGTGAAGAAAATCTACCATGTCAAGTTGAATAAAAAAGCTACCCATGCGGATTTAGATACGATTCTAAAAGGAGTTCGACTCATTCCCGAAGGAATTGCAGTAGTAGATAGCATCTCTTTCATCGAAGGAAGACCCCATGACGAAGTTGGAATTGAAATTCACATCGGTTGGAACCGTGTCGTTCGTCGAATTTTCGAAAAAATGGGGTTTGAAGTAGAAGCACTGGACCGCGTTTCAATGGGTGGATTGACCAAGAAAAATCTTAAACGAGGAGATTGGCGAAAACTGACCGAAAAAGAAGTCGGTTTTCTGAAAATGCTGTAATCACGAAATGAAAATAGAAAAATTCAGGTTTATTAAACCGTTTAATCAATGGATTGGACGGTTTTTTTTGACCTAAAATTGATTTACTATCGTTTTTAATCAGTCGCCTTCACTTCCTTTCTTTCCAAAGCGCCTAATTTCTCAATGGCGGTCTCTACGTCCTTAACCCCCTCAAAACGGAGCATCAAGGTTTTATCAATTCCATCTATCTTGGACGGTTTTTCTTTGAAACTCGCCAATCGTGGGTTTTGATGCAATGAGGAAATAATATGCTGAAATTGTTCCGATTTGTAATAATCCGATGTTGGTTTACTCACGAAATATGCAAGTAAAACACCTTTTTTCAAAATAATTCGTTCAAAACCCAATTCTTTTGCCATCCATTTCAGCTTCATACTTTTCAACAAATTCGAAACTTCTTTGGGATAATGCCCAAATCGATCGATTAAATTGGTTTCAAATTGAATGAGCGCAGTCATTTCTTCAATTCCTGCTAACTCATTGTACAACGCCAAACGTTCTTCCACATTGTTCACATATTCATCCGGAATCAATATTTGCAAATCTGTATCTATCTGAACATCGGACACATATACTTTATCTACCGGTTGTTGATCTTCAAATAAATCTTTAAAATCCGATTCTTTCAATTCCTCAATGGCTTCATTTAGAATTTTCTGATAGGTATCAAAACCGATTTCTGCCATAAATCCGGATTGTTCTCCACCCAAAAGATTCCCAGCTCCACGAATTTCCAAATCCTTCATCGCAATATTAAATCCGGAACCTAGATCTGTAAATTGCTCAATGGCTTGCAATCGTTTTCGCGCCTCATTGGTCAAAGTGGAAGTGGGTGGTGAAATCAAATACGCAAATGCTTTTCGATTGCTTCGCCCTACTCTACCGCGCATTTGGTGTAAATCGGCCAAACCAAAATTCTGTGCATCACTTATGATAATCGTATTCGCATTGGGAACATCAATTCCATTTTCAACAATGGTGGTAGAAACCAAAATGTCGAATTTCCCTTCCATAAATCCAAGAACTACTTTTTCTAATTCAGGCCCTTTCATTTGTCCATGTCCGGTTGCAATCCGCGCATCGGGAATTAATCGCTGCAACATTCCCGCTATTTCTTTCAAGGTTTCAATTCGGTTGTGCACAAAGAAAACTTGACCTCCTCTTTGCAATTCATAGAAAACCGCATCCCGAATTTGTTCTTCGTTAAATCCGATCAAATGCGTTTCTATCGGCTGACGGTTGGGTGGTGGCGTTTTGATTATCGATAAATCCCGAGCGGCCATCAAAGAGAACTGAAGCGTTCTTGGAATCGGTGTTGCAGTCAATGTTAAGGTATCAATATTCGATCGAAGTGTCTTTAATTTATCTTTCACACTTACCCCAAACTTATGTTCTTCATCGACAATCAACAAGCCTAAATCCTTGTATTTAATCGAATTATTTACCAATTGATGGGTTCCGATGACGATGTCAATTTTTCCATTCGCCAAATCAGCAATGATTTCATTCTTTTGTTTGGTGGTTTTAAAGCGATTCAAATACGCTACTGTAACCGGCATTTCGCTTAAACGTTCTGAAAACGTTTTATAATGCTGAAAAGCTAAAATCGTAGTAGGAACCAAAATCGCAGTTTGTTTTCCATTCACTGCCGCTTTAAATGCAGCACGAATTGCAACTTCTGTTTTCCCGAAACCTACATCCCCACATACCAATCGGTCCATGGAACGTTCACTTTCCATGTCTGCCTTCACCTCATTTGTCGCCTTCAACTGATCCGGCGTGTCTTCATAGAGGAACGAGGCTTCCAATTCATTTTGCAAATAGCCATCCGGCTCAAATTGAAATCCTTTTTGAGTTCGACGTTTTGCATACAACTTAATCAAGTCAAAAGCGATTTCCTTGACTTTTGCTTTCGTTTTATTCTTTAAATTCCGCCATGCAGGAGAACCCAATCGATTGATTTTTGGTTCGCCTCCATCCTTGGTGGTGAATTTAGCTATTTTATGAAGGGAATGGATGCTGACATATAAAATGTCGTTGTTCTGATAAAACAATTTAATTACTTCCTGTTTACTTCCTTGCACATCTATCTTCACCAATCCCGCAAATTTTCCCACGCCATGATCGATATGCGTCACATAATCTCCAATTTGAAGTGAAGTCAATTCCTTGAGAGTAATCGACTCTTTTTTTGAAAAAGAATTTCGGAGATTGTATTTGTGGTAGCGTTCAAAAATTTGATGATCGGTATAACATGTGATTTTTAAATCCTCATCTATAAATCCTTGATGAATAGAACCGATGATGGGAACAAATTTGACGTCTTTTGAAATATCTTCAAAAATCGATTCAAAACGTTCGACTTGTTTTTCACCCGAGCAAAAAAGATAATTCGTGAAACCTTCTTTCGTTTTTTGATTGAATTCATCTGCCAACAAATCAAATTGTTTGTTGAAAGAAGGTTGCGGTTTGTGATTCAATTCAAAAGAGACGGAATTCTCAAAATACGCATTCAATGAAAATTCAATAACAGGAAATTTCGAGATTTCTGACTTGAATTCACCTTCATCCAGAAATAATCCTTTGGGTGAAGTATGTTTGATATCTTTGGATAAACGTTCAAACGCTTCTTCCGCCAAACCAAAATTCCGATGAATCGCCGCTTGAATGACAGCAATGTTTTTTGCTACTACAATCGTTTTATCGGAAATGTAATCGAAGAAACTTTCCCGAGATTCCGAACTAAATTTATTTTCTAAATTAGGAACTACCGTAAAACTTTTCACTTTTCCTACCGACAATTGGGTGTCAATATCAAAACGACGAACCGATTCCACCTCATCTCCAAACAAGGAAATCCGGAAAGGTTGTTCTTCTGAAAAGGAAAAAACATCCACAATTCCTCCTCGAATTGAAAATTCACCCGGTTGAGAAACAAAATCAACCCGATGGAATTCATACGAAAATAAGATCTCATTTAAAAAATCAATATCCAAAGAATCCCCTTCTGAAATCCGTAAAGTATTTTTATTCAACGCTTTTCGAGTGACTACTTTTTCAAATAATCCTTCGGAATACGTCAGTACGATGCGTGGTTTCTTTGCTCCGTTTAGGGTATTTAAAACTTCCGTTCTCAGAACTACATTGGCATTGTTGGTTTCCTCAATTTCATAAGGTCGCCGATATGAGGCGGGTAAAAATAGAATTTCATCACGCTGAAAAAGCGTTTCCAATTCATTCAAAACATAAACTGCTTCTTCTTTATCATCGAGAATCAGTAGAACAGGATTTCCCGAATGTTTGAGAATTTGGGTCGTCAAAAATGACAAAGAGGAGCCAAATTGACCTCGAACATGAATTTTTGAATCGGCTTGTTTTTGAAATTGGGAAATGGAATTCTGTACGAAATCGGAGGATTCGTATCTTTTTAAGACTACATCAATGGTTTTATTTTCCAAATCATTGGCAAAGTTAATGCAAATTGTGAAATTACCCAAAGCTTGAAAAATTCTATTTTTCATTTCTTATGCCCATACATTCTAAATCGTAACGTAATCAGAAATTGGCCCGAAAAGTTACTATTTTAGCTCTGTCAGAAATTATGCGGATTTGGGTAATGACTTAAGTGTAGAAGTGGTTTTTATGGGTTAAGTGTATGAAAAAAAGAGATGAGAAGTTGTAGAGAAGCACGGATTGCAAATCCGCGCTATCGGGTCGGGGTTACAAGTGATAATCAATTATGTAAGTTTGTTATCAGAGGAAGTGCCATAAATATTGATCATACAACAAATGTGGTAACGTTTTATCCTTTAATTTTTTAATTTATAGCTATGATTGAAGTTTTAGAACAATATAATATACGATTCACAAACCATAAAATTTTTGGTTACGAAATAAAAGGATTTATGTCTAACTCTCCAAAAACGGTTTTAGAATCTTTTACTACTGATTGGTGCTATACAAAAGATGATATAGATAAATTTATCTCTGACGTAGAAGCTGTACTAATTGGTGAAAGTTCTCAAGCTGGAGGTATTTCACAAGGATTATTTGCAGGTATAGTAACTCCAACAAAAACTAAATTTTATGAAGACTATACAATATGGGCAAATAATAATAACGCTACACCAGATTTTGAATTGCCCACTACTGATTTTAAGGTAATATTGGAGGCGTGGAGAGATTATTTGGCAAACGGATGAAAAAGAGTGTTTCCATATTATTTTTTCTTTTCACATTGACAACAAATGTTTATGGTGGTTATGATTTTATAAATAATCCCGATGTCGCGGATTTGCAATCCGTGACCTCTTTAATGCTGAAATTAAGTATCTTGCAAATAAAATGTCCACAAAGTACAAAGCAACTGAAATAGATAAAGCTTATTTCATAACGATCACAA